>Ga0310834_100023_pt1 | contig 485722 bp, 425 predicted proteins | sample SM_ome_2_FD_201314 | JGI IMG/M metagenome (GOLD analysis project Ga0310834, IMG submission 201314) | Sorghum-adapted microbial communities enriched on stacked mutant (SM) sorghum from Joint BioEnergy Institute, Emeryville, California... ... | reverse complement strand
GACGAGGATCTGCAGCAGTGTTCCGGAGGCTGGGGCGGGGATCTCGGTGTCGACCTTGTCCGTGGACACCTCGAGCAGCGGCTCGTCGGCCTGAACGGTGTCGCCGACCTGCTTCAGCCACCTGGTGACGGTTCCCTCGGTGACGCTTTCGCCGAGTGGGGGGAGGGTGACGGAGACCGGCATCTTGCTCCTTGTCGTGTTTCCGGACCGTGGGTGATGGAGGGCTCAGCCGTGCACGTGCAGAGGCTTGCCAGCGAGCGCGAGGTGAGCCTCGCCGATGGCCTCGCTCTGCGTCGGGTGCATGTGGATCAACTGCGCGACCTCGGAGGGGAAGGCCTCCCAGTTGTAGATCAGCTGGGCCTCGCCGATGAGCTCGCCAACCCGCGCGCCCACCATGTGGATGCCGACGACTGGGCCGTCCTTGGCACGAATCACCTTGCAGAAGCCCTGGGTGCGAAGGATCTGGCTCTTGGGGTTGCCGGCGAGGTCGTAGGTGAACGTCTCGATCCCATCGTCGCCGTACTTGTCCCGGGCGGCGGCCTCGGTGAGTCCCATCGAGGCGACCTCCGGGTCGCAGTAGGTCACGCGAGGAATCCCCGTCTCGTCGATGACGGGCGGGTTGAGACCGGCGATGTCCTCGGCGATGAAGATGCCCTGCTGGAAGCCACGGTGGGCGAGCTGGAGGCCGGGCACGATGTCACCCGCGGCTCGGATTCCCGGCACGGAGGTGCGAAGCCGCTCGTCGGTCCGGACGAACCCGCGTTCAAGGGCGACGCCGACCTCCTCGAGACCGAGTCCGGCCGTGTTCGGGCCGCGTCCAACCGCGACGAGCAGGAGCTCGGCCTCGAGCGTCTCGCCGGACTCCGTGGTCAGCCGCACGCCGTCGTCGGTGCGTTCGACGGCCTTGAACGTGGTGTTGGTCCGGGCGGTGATGCCGCGGCGACGGAACGCCCTCTCGAGCATCTTCGAGGACGCCTCGTCCTCGGCGGGGAGAAGCCGCGGGAGCGCCTCGACGATGGTGATCTCTGCCCCGAACGACCGCCACAGGCTGGCGAACTCGACACCGATCACACCACCGCCCAGCACGATCACCGAGCTGGGCACGCGGTCGAGCTGCAGAGCGTGGTCACTTGTGATGACGCGCTCACCGTCGATCTCCAGACCAGGCAGTGTGCGGGGGTAGGACCCGGTGGCGAGGACGATGGTGGGGGCGGTGTAGTGCGTGCCGTTGACGGCCACGGTGTTCGGCGAGACCAGACGTCCCTCGCCCTCGACGATGGTGATGCCGCGCCCCTTGATCAGTCCGGTGACCCCGCGGAACGCGCGGTTGATCACACCGTCCTTGAACTTGTGCACACCGGCCATGTCGACGCCTTCGAACGTCGACAGCACTCCGAAGTCGGCGCTGTCACGGACGTTGTCGGCGACTTCGGCGGCGTGGAGCAGCGCCTTGGTCGGGATGCAGCCGCGGTGCAGGCACGTGCCGCCAAGCTTGTCCTTCTCGATCAGGGCGACCTTCAGGCCGAGTTCAGCCGCGCGCAGGGCGCACGCGTACCCGCCGCTGCCTCCACCAAGGATCACAAGGTCGAACGAGGTGCCGGCGTTGTCCGCCACGGGGTCCTCCGTAGCCGTGTCGAGTCGTGTGCTGTCGACGACCGGTGCGTTCGTCCGGTCGTCATACCACCGTCATCTTGTCACCCTCGGCGCATCGCTGGCCAAACGGTCCGCTCTCGGCGCGCGGGGCGGTGCCGGCCTCGGGTGGGGGCGAGGTCCGCGCGAAGGGCTCGATCCCTTGGAGCTGATGTGCGACGATGCGGGAACCGACGTCGCCCTTGGGGCGTTCCGCCGACAACCGTCCGGTTGGTGTGCGCGAAGCTGGAGGTTCCTGGCGATGCTGCGATGGTTCCGGCGCCGTCTCCGGGCCGGCGCGTCGTCCGGTGACGGATGGTCCCGGGAGGACATGGAGCACCTGGCGAACTTCGCGCGCACCCGGCAAGGCGTCGAGGGGTTCGTCGAGCCACGGACCGCTGTGACCGACACGACACTGCTGCTCGTGGCTGGCGACGGGGAGTGGACCCGGCGGCGCGTTCCCGACGCCGCGCGGGCCCACCAGTTCGCCAACAAGCTCGGTATCCCGAGCTACGACGCGCAGGTGGTCGGCTACCCCAAGCGCATGCGCGAGTGGAACGCCAAGCGGGCGGCGGCTGAGAAGGATGCTCTCGGCAAAGCCGGCGACGTGGGCGCCTGAGTCGAGGCACGCTCGACGGACAGGCTCCGCGGGAGGGTCCGTTCGAGCAGGTCGACGTCGCCTCGTCTGGCGCGGCCCGTCACAGCTCCCCGGCGGCCGCGGCCTCCGCGAGCCCGACGAGGGTCCGGACCCCGCATCCGGTGCCGCCAGCCGGGGTGTAGCCCCACGGTCCGGACTCGTTGAACGCCGGCCCGGCGATGTCCAGGTGCGCCCACCGGATGCCGTCGGCCACGAACGCCTCGAGGAAGCTCGCGGCGACGAGCGCGCCGCCCTGTCGCTGCGTCGAGACGTTGGCCAGGTCGGCCACCTTGGACTGGAGGCGCTCCCGGGTGCCCTCCGGGATCGGGAGCGGCCAGCCGTCCTCGCCGACGCGTTCGGCGATCTGGTGGACCTTCGCGCGGAGGTCGTCGTCGTTGGCCATGATCCCGAAGACGCGCGGCCCGAGGGCCACCACGCACGCTCCGGTGAGCGTGGCGACGTCGACGATCACGTCCGGCTTCGGCTTGTCCTCACCGGCCCGGACGATGGCGTCGGCCAGCACGAGCCGGCCCTCGGCGTCGGTGTTCAGCACCTCCACCGTCTTGCCGCCGTAGATGCGCAAGACGTCGGACGGACGCTGGGCCGATCCGGACGGCATGTTCTCCGCCATGGGGGCCCACGCCGTCACGGCGACGGGAAGTCCGAGGTCGGCCACCGCCGCGGCGGCCGCGATCACCGCCGCGGCGCCGCTCATGTCGCTCTTCATCGTGATCATGGCGTCGCTCGGCTTGAGCGAGATCCCACCCGTGTCGAAGGTGATCCCCTTGCCGACGAACGCCAGGTGCTTCGTCGCCCGGGAGGGCCGGTAGCTCAACCGGACGAGCCGCGGTGGGCGCTGCGACCCCTTGCCCACCCCGAGGATCCCGCCGTAGCCGCCGGCTTCCAACGCCTTCTCGTCGAGGATCTCCACGCTGAGCCCGGCGCGCTTCCCAGCGGCCCGGGCCTCCTCGGCGAACACGGCGGGGTAGAGGTCGGATGGCGAGGTGTTGACCCAGTCGCGGGCCAGGTTGACCGCGCGGGCGATGGTTTGGGCCCGCTCCAGGGCCGCCTTGGTCTCCTTGTCCCGACGGTGCGAGGTGAGCACCGTGACCGCCGAGACCGGGCGGGGACGCTCGCCGTTGTCCGAGCGGTACCTGTCGTAGGAGTAGGCGCCCAGCAGAGCCCCTTCGGCCAGGACGCCAACAGTGGTCGGGTCCGCGTCGGTGAGGGCGAGCGCTACCGTGTCCGCTCGGCCGGCCAACGCGCGCACGGCGGCGCCGGCGGCCCGACGCAACGCCTCTGGGCTCGGGTCCTCGGAGCCGAGGCCGACCGCGGCCACGAGGGGAGCGACGAGGGCGCCGCCCGACGGCAGCACCGTCACCTCGTCGGCCTTGCCCTTCGCCCCGAGTCTGGTGAGGGTCTGGGCGAGGGTGCCACCGAGCGCGGCATCGACGTCGTCCGAGCCGGGTGCCAGCGCCAGGCCTCCGTCGCTGGGGGCCACACCGATCACGACGGCATCGACCTTCGCCGAGCGCGCAGCGACAGTCGCCACGCTGATGTTCGGACCGGAAACGCTCACGTCGGTTCCCTCCCCCTCGGTGACGTCCGCGAAGCCACGGCCTGGTGCTGGCGGACGTCGACGGCTCTCATGGACCTTCGGCGGATCGTACGCGTACCGGTCAGCTGGGGGCGATCCGGGCGGCCACTTGGCGGGCCAGGAACCTCGAGCGAGCCAGGAGCGGTAGGTTCCCGGCATGACCCGCTCCCCGCTGCACGATCGACATGTGGCTCGCGGCGCGAAGTTCGCGCAGTTCGCCGGATGGGAGATGCCGCTGGAGTACGCCGGCGCCGGTGTCTTGAAAGAGCACGCGGCGGTGCGATCGGCGGTGGGCATCTTCGACGTCAGCCATCTCGGCAAGGCACGGGTGAGTGGGCCCGGTGCCGCGGCGTACGTCGACGCCACCCTCACGAACGCGCTCACCAAGATCGAGCCCGGGCAGGCGCAGTACACGTTGTGCTGCGACGATCGGACCGGCGGGATCGTCGACGACCTGATCGCCTACCTGCGCGGGCCCGATGAGGTCTTCCTGGTGCCGAACGCCGCCAACTGCGCGGAGGTGGTCCGCCGGCTCAGCGTCGCCGCACCGGCCGGTGTCGAGGTGGTGAACCTGCACGAGGACTACGCGATCATCGCGGTCCAAGGTCCCCGCAGCGGCGAGCTCCTCTCCGACCTCAGCCTGCCGGCAGACCACTCCTACATGTCGTTCGTGACGGTGGACTGGGACGGCGTCCCGCTCACCGTCTGTCGGACCGGTTACACCGGCGAGCGCGGCTACGAGATCGTGACGCCGGCCGAGGACGCTGGACGCGTGTGGGACGCCCTCCTGGAGGCCGGCGCCGCGTACGGCGCACTGCCCTGCGGCCTCGGCGCGCGTGACACGCTCCGCACGGAGATGGGCTACCCGCTGCACGGCCAGGACATCTCCCTCGAGGTCACGCCGGTGGAGGCGCGGCTCGGTTGGGCGGTCGGCTGGGCCAAGCCGCGCTTCTGGGGCCGAGACGTGCTGGTCGCGCAGCGGGAGTCCGGACCGAGTCGGCGGCTGCGTGGGATCGTCTCTCAGGGACGGGCGATTCCTCGCCCCGGCATGACGGTTCGCGATGTCGGCGGAGCACCGTTGGGCACCGTGACCAGTGGCACCTTCTCGCCGACCCTGCGGTGTGGCATCGGGCTCGCGTTGCTGGACGCGGGGGTAGGTGAGGGAGCCTCGGTGTCGGTGGACGTTCGGGGGCGGCAGGAGGCCTTCGTCGTTCGCCAACCCCCGTTCGTGTCCAGCTCGCCCACCCGGTAACACCCCTGGCGGCACGCGACGGTCGGGCGACCGGAGACGTCGTGCTGGCGGTCCGCGAGCTAGCGTCACCCACAGGAGGTCGTCGCCCACAGGAGGTCATGGCGACGGGCCACGCGTGGAGGGCGGTGCATGAGCGACCAGCAGCCGACATTCGACTCGTTCCTCCAAGAGCGCCTCTTCGACCAGCGCGTCGTGGTCGCTCGGGGCGTTCTCGACGCGGCGATGGCCAACCGGACCTCCGCTCAGCTCCTCGCGCTCCAGGCTCGCGCCGCGGAGCCGGTCCGGATGCATCTCGCCTGTGCCGAAGGGGAGCTGGGCGCCGCGCTGAGCCTCGCTGACACGATCCGGGCGCTGAGCGTGGAGCTCACCGCGGTGGCTGTCGGTGAGGTGAGCGGCGCGGCGCTGGGCGTCCTGGCTGCCGCGCCGAGACGCGTGGCCTACCCGCATGCGCGCTTCCGCCTGGTCGAGCCGCCGGCGACACACGTGCGCGGACGCGCGACAGAGGTCGGGACGGTGGCGGAGGAGTACGCGCGCATGGTGCGTGCCCTGACCGAGCTGCTCGCCGAGGCGACGGGCCAGCACGTCGAGACGGTTCTCGCGGACCTGCGACAGGGTCGGTTTCTCACCACCGAGCAAGCGCTGAGCTATGGCTTGCTCGACACGGTCGTGACACCCGGACGTCCCTCCTGATCGGGTGTCCGCGCGGTCGGACCTCGCGTCGGTTGTGGTGCGCGGCAGTGCTCCCAGGACGGGTTCGGCTGTTCCATGGGACGTCCAGTCGGTGGGACGTCGTTCCTCGACAAGGTGGTCGACGACTAGACGCTCACTGGCACCCGAGCGGGGGAGAGCGCGGCAGCGACGGCGGTGGCCAGCGCCTCCACGTCACGCTCGTCGCGAAGCGCGCTGGTCGTGATGCGAATGCCCGGCCCGCTCGCGATCCGGTACATCCAGCCAGGCGCCACCACCCACCCCGCCTCCAGCAGGCGGGCGCAGGCCGCCGTCTCGTCCGCGACCGGGACCCACACGTTGAGGCCGGAGCGACCGTGGGCGGCGACGCCGCGCCGGTGAAGTGCCGCGAGGAGCGCGGTCCGCCGTTCGTCGTAGCGCTTCGCCGCCCGGGCGACGAGCGCGTCGACGGACGGGTCCCGCCACAGCGCGACCACGAGCGACTGCAGGACCGTCGAGACCCACCGCGCGCCCAGCCGCTGACGTCCTTCGACCCTGTCGATGGTCTCCTCGTCGCCGGCGACGACGGCGCAGCGTAGATCGGGACCGAGAGGCTTGGAGACGGATCGCACGTAGGCCCAGTGGTGTGTCGTGCCGGCGAGTGAGTACAACGGCGTGGTCGCCAGCTCGGCGGCGTGATCGTCTTCGATGAGCAGCGTGTCCGGGTGCGCGAGGAGCACCGCGCGGAGCTCGTCGGCCCGTGCGGCGGTCACGCAGGCTCCCCACGGGTTCTGGGCGCGATTGGTGAGGACGAGACCTCGCGCTCCGCGACGGAGGGCCTCGGCGACACCCCTGGCCGATGGCCCGTCGTCGTCGACGGGGACGGGGACGGCTGGGTGGTTCATCGCGGCGAGCAAGTCGAGCAGGTTGGACCAGCCGGGATCCTCGACCGCTACGGCGTCACCGGGGCGTAGGTGTGTGGCGAGGACGCGCTCCACGGCGTCGAGGCAGCCGCTCGCGACGGTGAGGGCATCACTCGGCACGCCGTCGGCGGCTAGTCGGTCGCGTGCGAGCTCGGCGAGCGCTGGCAGCGGTCCGGTGACGTCGTAGAGGACCGGCTCCGGGGAGAGCTTCCGCAACCGGGGTCCGAGCGCGGGGAGCAACGCTGGGTCCGGGGCACCGTTCGCGACGTCGCGAGCTCCCGGTGGCACGGGGAGCGGGCCTTTGCTGCGCGGCGCTATCGGGGGCCGAGCGCGGACCCGGCTTCCTCGGCGCCCGTGGGTCTCGATGACGCCACGCTGGCGCAGGGTCCGGTAGGCGGCCGCGACGGTGCCTGGGCTCACGCCGAGATCGGCCGCGAGCCGCCGCACCGGTGGCAGGAGAGTGCCAGCCCCGAGCGCACCTGAGCGCACGCCGGACTCCACGCTCGCCGCGATCTCGCTCGACGTCGAGCCACGGATGGAATATTGTGTAGACACAGTCACAAGTTTGTACTGTAACAAAATTTCTCGACCTAGCACCCCCCGGGTGCGAGCGACGAACGAAGGGGAGGCGGGGCGTGCTCATCCACCCCTGGGATCAGGCGGCCGACGAGGAATGGCGATCCTGGCTCGCCGAGCACGACTTCGGCCAGTTGGTGGCCTCCGGGCGTGACCGTGACGTCCCGGTCGTGGTGCCCACCCACTTCGTGTTCGACGGGATCGCCACGGCCTGGCTGCACCTGGCTCGGCCCAACCCCGTGTGGCCGCTGCTCGAGGCGAACCCCCGCTGCGTGTTGAGCGTCGTCGACGACTACGTGTACGCCACCGCGGCCTGGCAGGCCGAGCCGGGGTCGCCACCGGAGCTGGGTGTGCCGACGTCGTACTACGCCACCGTCCAGCTCATCTGCGATGTCCGGATCATCGACGACCCGGAGGAGAAGGCGGCCCTGCTCAACCGCCAGCTCGCCCACTTCGAACCGAACAGCGGTCGTGTGCCGGTCTCGACGACCGGACCCGACCGACGGCTGCTCCCTGGCCTGCGCGGCGCCGAGCTCACCGTGACCGACGTCCGCGCGAAGTTCAAGTACGCCGGGACGAAGGAGCCGGCGCACCGACGCCAGATCGCGGCCCGGTTGCGGGCACGCGGGGGCCGCTTCGATGCCGCCGCGTGCGCCCACATCCTCCGCAGGCTGGAGGCGGCCGAGCCCGCCGCCGCGGCCGGGCGACCTCGGTGAGGCGGCGCCCGGATCGCCGAGCGTTGCGTCGACGGTCCAGCCGTCCAACGGTGAGCTGACGGCGACGAACGTGGAGCCGCGTGGCACCAGGACGACGATGAGAACCGTTCGAGCGCGAGCTCCGGTGGCAGATCGGCGCTGACCCGGCCCCACCGTCCAGGACGGTACGGCGGATGCGGCCGACGTCACCGGTAGGAGCGAGCCTGGAGCTCGAAGAGTTCGGCGTAACGGCCGCCTCGTCGAGCCACGAGGTCGGCGTGACTGCCGACCTCGACGACCCGGCCGCGGTCCAACACCACGATGAGGTCGGCCATCCGCACGGTCGAGAACCGGTGCGACACGAGCACGGTCACGCCGCCGGTCGTGCGGCGCACCGCAGCAGCCGCCGCCGTCCAACGCTCGAAGAGCAGGTGCTCGGTCTCGGCGTCCAACGCCGCCGTGGGCTCGTCGAGGAGCAGCAGCAGGGGAGCCGTGCGCATCATGGCTCGGCCGATCGCGAGCTTCTGCCACTGTCCGCCGGACAGGTCGATGCCCCCGGGCCAGCTCGGCCCGAGCTGGGTGTCGAGCCCTCTCGGCAGCGTGTCGAGCAGGTCGCTCGCGCCCGCTCGGTCGAGCGCGGCGGTCACTCGCTCGGGGTCGACCCGGTCGTCGACACCGGCGAGGTCGCCGATTCCCACCGCCTCGCCGGCGGTGAACTCCCAGCGTGCGAAGTCCTGAAACGCCGCCGACACCCGGGCACGCCAGCGATCCGGGTCGAGCGTGGCCAGGTCGATCCCGTCGACCATGATCCGCCCGCTCGTCGGCTGGTACAGCCCAGCGAGCAGTTTGACCAGAGTGGTTTTCCCCGCGCCGTTGTCGCCGACGATGGCGACGGTCGAGCCGGCCGGCAAGGTGAGGTTGACGTCGTGGAGCGCGTCGGCCTCGCTGCGGGGATAGCGGTACGAGACGTGGTCGAGGACGATGCCCGAGCGGAGGCGTTCCGGGACCGTGCGCCTCGCGTCGACGGTCGCTCGACTGCGGCTCGCGACGTCGTTGAGGTACACGAAGCGGCTCGCCGCGGTGAGCGTGCGCAGCGTCCACTGCAGGATCTCCCCAGACCCGTCCACGAGGTTGAGCACCTGGCCGGCCAGGACCGCGGTCAGCACGACGTCACCTACGCTCACCCGACCGCGTACCGCCTGGTCGACCACGAAGAGGATCGCGCCGAAGTAGCCGACGAGGAACACGAGTCGGACGGCGAAACCCAGGGCGAGACCTCGGCCTTGGACGCGAAGATGCGTCGCTCTGATCTCGCGGTGCGCTTCGTGGAACCGTCGCAGGATCTCCGGCGCCAGCCGGAACAGTCGAACCTCCTTCGCGGCGTCGCCGAGCGTGGCCAGGTCCCACAAGTCGTTGGCGCGTCGCTGCGGTGCCGCGGCGAGTTCGTCACCGAGCTCGTAGAGGCCGTTGATCCGCGAGCTCAGCAAGAGCATCGGCGCGCCGAACGCCGGCAGCAGGAGCAGCAGGGGATGGACGCTCGCCAGCAGAACGACGGTCACGACGACCTGAACGGCGGTGTTGGTGAGCTGGACGAGCGAGGGAATGGCCTCACCGAACTCCCAGGACTCCTGGTCGAGGAGCTCCAGCTGGGTGAGGTGCTCGGGGGTTTCGTGGATCTCGAGAGTCGGTGTGCGGCCCAGCGTCTCGGCGAGCTGACGTTCGACCAGGTGGTGGGCGCGCTCGTTGAGGGCCATCCGGACTCGGCTCCCCGCGTAGTCCAAGCCGGTGCCGGCGGTCACGCACGCGGCCACCGCTCCCGCCGCGGCGACCACACGCCAGGTCTCGCCTGCCGCGAGCCCGTCGAGGAGGAGCTTGAGCCACCAGGCGAAGGAGGCCGTCACAAGCGCCTGGACGGTGAAGATCCCGAACGCGAGGACCGCGCGCCGCCGGTCTGCCTGCCAGGCGATGCCGAGCATGACGGTGGCCGCGCGCAGTCGGCTCGCGGGAGGCCGGGCGCCGGACCAGGGTGTGGAGTCAGCCATCGGCGGCCTCCGCCGTGAGGTCGTAGTAGCGCATGGCCTGGGCGTGGAACAGCGTGGCGTAGCGTCCGCCGGCTGCCACGAGCTCGTCGTGGCTGCCGTCCTCGACGATCCTCCCGCCGTCGAGGACGACGATCCGGTCGGCCCGCCGGACGGTGGAGAAGCGGTGGCTGATCACGATCGACGTCAGTCCGTACGTCAGATCGAGGAACCGGTCATACAGGTCGGCCTCGGCGCGAGCATCGAGGTGGGCGGTCGGCTCGTCCAGGACGAGCACCCGTGCGCCTGTGCCCACCGCGGCCATGGCCCGCGCGAGCGCGATGCGCTGCCACTGACCGCCGGACAGGTCGACGCCTCCGTCGTGACGGCGGGAGAGGATCGTGTCGAGCCCTGCCGGCAGCCGTTCGATGATCGCGTCGGCGCCCGCCTTTCGGGCCGCGGCGAGGATTCGGTCGTCCGCCCTCGGATCGGTGAGCGTCTCCACCGCTCCGAAGCCGATGTTCTCCCGAGCGGGTAGCTGGTAGCGGACGAAGTCCTGGAAGATCGCCGCGACCATCCGCCGCCAGCTCACCAGGTCAAGCTCGGCGAGGTCGACCCCGTCGACGAGGATGCGACCGCCCTGCGGCTGGACGAGGCCGGTGAGCAGCTTGATCAGGGTCGTCTTGCCCGCGCCGTTGAGACCGACGACGGCGAGCGATCGGCCCGCCTCGATGGTGAGGTCGAGACCGTCGAAGACCGGGCGGTCGCGGCCTGGGTAGCCGAACCGCACGTTGTCGAAACGGATCTCTCGGCGGGGCATGCCGGTGGCCGGACGGGCCGTCGGGTCGGGCGCGGGCGTGACCTTGGCCGCTGCCCGCTCGTGCGCGAGGACGTCCGGCACCGGGATCGCGCCGTTCTCGATCCAGATGTCGCCGTCCTGTGCGGCGATGAGAGCCATGGCGAAGAGCCCTTGGATGAGGACGACGAGCGAGGCGGTGTCCATGGCGCCGCGCAGGGCGTCCCGGACGGCCAGGAGGATCACCGCGAGGTTGGCGACGAGGATCGCGACGGTGAGGACGGTGGTGGTCCGGTACCCCACGCGGCGCGTGCGCCAGAGCTCGTCCATCACCCGCGACCACTCCTCGCCGAACCTCCTCACGACGAAGTCGGTCAGGCCGAAGACGCGCAGCTCCTTGGCCCACTCGGGCATCAGGGTGAGCCGCTTGAGGTAGACCGCTCGGCGCAGCGGTTCGGCCCAGAAGGGGTTGGCGCGGTAGAAGTCGGCCCGCAGGTGGCGGCTCACGACGAACCACAGGACGAGCAGGCACGCCGCGGCGAGCGGCCACACCGTGGCGACCAGGGCAGTGGCGGCGAGCCCCTGCGCGACCGAGGTCCAGCGGTAGCTCAGCCCGCTCACCAGTTCGCCCGGACCGTAGCGGGCGATGCGCACCGCCCGGTTCGTGGCCGCGGCGAGCTCGGGATCCTCGAACAGGTCGAGCCGAGGCGCCGACATCGTGGTCGCCATCACGCGGGACAGGAGGTACTCGTCGAGCCGTCGGTACAGATCGGTGGAGTGGAGCTCGCGGAGCACCCGGATGAGCTCCTGGGCCACGAGGACGACCCCGATCCCGATCAGCGTCCCGATGACCCGGCGCCCGTGCGCTGAGTCGAAGCCACTGGTGACCGCCACGGGGAGGAGGTCGACCAGCTGGGCCACCAGGAGCGCGAAGCCGGTGGGCAGGATTCCGCCGAGCAGCGCGAGGATGGCGAGGAGAGTCGTCCGACCCGGGAACGCGCGGAGAAGGACACCGAGCGCGGCACGGCGTGCGGAACGCCGACGGCGCTCGTCCGTTCTGATATCAGAACCCGGCACGTCTCCTGAGCATGTCAACAAGGCGCCGGGTTGTCATCTGTCTTCTCCCGCCGCCTGGCCGTGTCGGCGGTGTCTCTCACTACGGCACCGTCGTCGACCTGGTCCGGGTCCGACGCCGCCCTCGACTGACGTGTCGACGTCGGATGGAAGGGAGGACGGAACACGGGTTCCGCATCGAAGGCGGCCCGCCGCGCGGCCCGCCGCAGGGTCGACAGGATCGCACGGCCGGCGAGGACGACGAGCGTGGCGTTGACGACGGCGCGGACCGCGTCCCACCCCAGCGACGTCGTGACGTAGAACGCCGCGTAGTGGGCCAGGTTGGTGCCTGCCGACGCGGCGCTCGTGTAGGCCATGGTCGGCGGCAGGCTGGTGGTGAACGGCCAGAACGACAGGTTGAGCAGAGCGCCGAAGGCGAGGCTCGCGATCGCGGTGTAGCCGGCGAGGAGCCACCGCTCGCCCTTGCCGGTGCCACCCGGCAGGAGCCCGGCTCCCATGCCCACCCAGGCCAGCCCCAGCATCTGGTACGGCATCCACGGTCCGACCCCGCCCGTGACCAGGCCACTGGCCACGATCATGGTCGCACCGAGCGCGAAGCCGAATCCCGCGCCGAAGACGCGTCCCGCCAGCGCCACGAGGAAGAGAGTGGGCTCGAACCCGCCCGTGCCCGGGCTCACGGCGCGCAGACCAGCCCCGACCGCCGCCAGTACACCCAGCATCGCGACCGCTTTGGCGTCCATGCCGCCGTCGCTGAGCTCGGCGACCACGATCGCGACCACGAGTGGCAGCAGCAGGGCGAACAGATAGGGCGCGTCCGTCGAGTGACCACCGATGGAACTGGTCGAGTCGGCGAGGAACGGCCAGCCGTACCCGGCGACGCCGACGAGGCAGGCCAGCGTGAGGGCGAGCGCGGAGCGTGGACGAACCCGAAGCGGCACCGCCCGTGCGTGCGCGGACCGAAGGGACGTCATGACGCTTCCCGGAGAGCCTCGGCGACCTGCGAGACGGTGAGCAGGGGAAGCGGTCGGAGGATCTTCGCCACCTGGGGAGCGAACGTCGGCGAGGCGACCACAACCGACTCGACGGGTCCGTCGGCCACCACCTCGCCGTCGGCGAGGACGACCACGCGGTCGGCGACCTCCGCGACGAGCTCGACGTCGTGGGAGGCGAAGACGACGGCGTGAGGCTCGCCGTCGGTGCCGCTGGCGAGCTCCCGCAGGATGGTGGTCAGTCGCCGCTTGGCGAGGTAGTCGAGGCCTCGGGTGGGCTCGTCGAGAAGGAGCACCGGCGGGTCGCCGGTGAGGACCACGGCGAGGGCGAGGCACAGTCGCTGCCCTTCCGACAGGTCACGAGGATGCCGATCGGCGGGGATTCCCGGAGCGAGTCGGGCGAGGATGGCGGCGCAGCGCCCCGCCTCCGCGTCGAAGTCCTGGTCCGCTTGTCGGCACTCCCGCGCCACTGTCTCGGCGTAGAGGAGGTCGCCCGGCTCCTGGGGCACCAGCCCCACCGTGCGCGCGATCTCCTTCGGTGGGGACACGGTGGGGTCGAGGTCGCCGACGCGGACCGCGCCGGAGGCTGGCCGGACCAAGCCGACGAGGGTGCTGAGCAACGTGGACTTGCCGGCGCCGTTCCGTCCCATGAGCGCGACGATCTCGCCGCGCCGCACGCTGAGGTCGACGTCACGCAGGGCGGGCGGTGCGGTGGAGCGTCGCCCGCCATACCGCACCGTCACCCCACGCATGGTCGCGGCCGGCAGGTCGTCGTGGACGCCGGCCGAGCTCGCGGCGTCTCTCGACGGCTGCCCGCTCACACGCGGTTGGCCGGCGAGCCGGTCCCGCAGCGGAGCGGCGAGCCGCCGGGCGTCGCGAACACTCAGCGGGAGGGGATCCCACCCCGCCAGGCGCCCCAGCTCGACGACCGGCGGCGCGACGGTGGAGGACGCCATGATGGTGGCGGGTGCGCCCACGGTCGGTCGTCGCCCGCGGCCCGGCAGCGCCACGATCCGGTCGGCGTACTGCACGACCCGCTCCAGCCGGTGCTCGGCGAGGACGACGGTCACCCCGAGGTCGTGCACCAACCGCTGCAGGGCGGCCAGGACCTCCTCGGCGGACTGCGGGTCGAGCGCCGAGGTGGGTTCATCCAGGACGAGAACTCGAGGCTGAGTGGTCAGCACGGCGCCGATCGCGACCCGTTGCCGTTGCCCGCCCGATAGCGTGCTGATCGGACGCGCGCGCACCTCGGCCAGCCCGAGGAGGTCGAGGGTCTCCTCGACACGGGTCCGCATGACGTCGCCGGGAAGGCCGAGCGACTCCATGCCGTAGGCGAGCTCGTCCTCCACCGTGTCCGTGACGAACGTGGCAAGCGGGTCCTGCCCGACGACGCCGACGACGTCGGCCAGGTCGCGAGGGCGGTGCGTGCGGGTGTCGCGGCCGTCCACGAGCACCCGTCCGATCAGAGTTCCGCCGGTGAAGTGCGGAACCAGACCGTTGATCGCCCGGAGCAAGGTCGACTTGCCACTTCCGGTCTGACCGACGACCAGACACAGCTCGCCCTCCGCCACGTGCAAGGTGACGTCCCGCAGGACCGGCTCGGGCTGCTCGGGGTAGTAGACCGTGACGGATTCGAAGCGAATCACCGGAAGACCTCCGCGGTTCGGCCGGCGGGCGTCGGCGGCGGAGGTGCCAGCCACGCCGGAAGGAGAGCGAGGAGCGCGCCGACCGCCGCGACGGTCGGCAAGGGCGGCACGGCGAGCGGTGTGGTCGCCACGACGAGGCCGTCGGCGCCGGTGGCCTGAGACCACATGAAGCTGGCCGCGCAGGCGATGCCGGAGCCGGCGACCAGCCACTCGGGCAACGCCCAGGGGTCGGGACGGTAGCGGGTGCGGGCCGTCCGCCGGCCGCCGAGGAACAGGCCCGTTCCCGCCGCCGCGACGCCGGCGACCAGGAGGGGAAGGCCCAGCGCCGGCGGTCCGCCGGCGTCGAGGAGGCCGTAGAGGCCGACACAGAGGCCGAGCAGGCCGCCGAGGACGAGCACGCCGGTGAGCACCCGGGCTCGGCCGGATGTCGTCCTCGTCCGTCCGTAGCCGCGCGAGTCCATCGCCGCGGCGAGTGCGAGCGAACGCTCCATGGCGCCCTCGAGCACCGGGACGGCGACGGCGCGAAGCGCCCGCAGCCCACGGTCCGGCTGGCCACGCAGCCGCCGCGCGGCTCTGGCTCGAGCCGCGTCGGCGACGAGCTGGGGAGCGAACGTCATCGCCACCACGACGGCGACGCCCATCTCGTACAGCGCACCGGGCACGCTGGCCAGCAGACGTTTGGGGTTGGCCAGCGCGTTGGCGGCGCCCACGCAGGCCAGGACCGCCGCGAGGCGCAGGCCGTCGAGCGCGGCAGAGGCCAACGCCTCAGCGGTGACCGGACCGCCGATCCGGATGCCTTGCATCCAGTCCGGCAGCGGCACCTGGGGCAGTCGGACCAGCACCGTCGTGCCGCTGACCGCGGCTCCGAACACGGCCTGGAACACCACCCGGATCGCGATGACGACGAGTCCGAGCCGGAGGAACGCCGCGTACGAGTTGGCCCATGGGGCGCTCGTCCGTCGCGCGGCCACGACGTTGCCGGCCACCGCGACGAGCAGAGCCAGCAGGACCGGGTTCGTGGTACGGCTCGCCGCGGTCGCCAGGCCGAGCGCCCACAGCCACCACGCGCCCGGGTGGAGGTGGCGGGGGAGTGAAGGGCGGTGGGCGGCGCGCACAGGTCAGACGTCCTCGCCGGCGCCGCGGCGGCGCCGGGTCACCAACGCGGCGAGGACAAGCGCCGCGACGACCAGCACACCAACGACCGACCACACCGCGACACCGCGCGACGAGGATTGCTCGTCGGTGTTCGCCGCTCCATCGGTGTTCTCAGCGGCCGCCGGATTCGGTGTCGTGGTCTCGTTGGCCTGCGCGGTCGACGTCGCCTCGGGCGTGCCACCCGGAAGCTGGAGCGCCACGGTCGGCTCGGGGGAGGGGATGTCGGGTTCCTCGGGAACCGTGTCCCCGCAGCCGGTCGCCGGAACGGAGTCGATCGCGCAGACCAGCCCGTTCTCCTCCCGTACCGAAGCGACCGCTGCCAGCACCTGGGCGGAGCTGGCGTCCGCGTCGACAACCGCACAGGCGCCCCGTGGCTGGGGCAGCGCCTGGCCGCTGGTCTCCTCCTCGGCGAGCCCGTAGTCGACGACGACGGCGACGCGTTTGCGGCCGGGTTCGGCTGGTGTCCCTCCGCAGATCGCCTCGAAGTCGCCGGGCGCCCGAGGCGGTCGGGGTGGGGTGGTCTCGCCCGAGACAGCCAGTCGCCAACCGTCGACAGCGCCGTCCTCCGGCGTGACCGACGCGGGTCCGCTGCTCGCCAGGACCCAGGCGCCGTCCTTCCACTGGTAGAAGCCCCAGTAGCGATAGGCCTCGGCGGACGCGGGTCCGGCCACTACAACGGCGAGGACGAGGGCTGCTGACGCGGCCAGGGCAGTCCTGGACGCGGTCAGGACTGACCGGACAGGGCGTCGAACGTCGCGCTCCAGACTCATGGGGTCCTCCGGGTGAGGGGTCCGGGCGCGGACCCCGGGACCAACACGAGAAACCCTCGGCGTCGTCCGGCGAGTGCCGGCGGCCGAGGGCAGACTCGGGTGCTCACCCGGGCTCCGCCCCGCAGACCTCGACGGGTGTTCGTGGAGCCACGTCATGGCCAGGCGTCCCGGCTCGCCGCTCAAGGGGTGGAGCCTGGTTGCTCTCCAGGCCGCGGCCTACGGTTGCGGGTCAGCGCCGGCTTCCGACCGGCTTCCCCTGTCAGACGGGTCAACCGACCCGTCACCATGACGTTGTGCAGGACGGAAGTTCTCACGACGGAGCCGGTCGCGTCAAAGCGGACGTCAGGATGTGGACTGCGCCGGCTGCGGCCCGTGTCCCTGCGGAGGCTCTAAGCTCAACGGGATGACGTGGACATGGCGGCTCGAGGATGCGGACGGCAACCCCGTCGACGTCGGCGGGTTGGCCCGGGTCGAGTTTCCGTCCCAAAGTGACGCGGAGAGCTGGATCGGGGAGACCTGGCGGGAGCTCCGGGCTGCCGGAGTGGACCAGGTCACCCTGCTCGAGGCCGGGCGAGAGGTGTACGGGCCGATGAGCTTGCATCCCGCCGACGAGAGCGCCGACTGACCGCCGAGTTCCTGGTCCGACACCCGAGTCGACCCTCGTGAGTCCCGTGGAGTGCGACGTTCGCCACGTCGAGTCCTCGGGGAGTCGCCTGGTACACCCTGTCAGGCATCCGTTACCGTCTGGGCGATCTTGGTGAGACACCGCAACGGAGGGTCGGCATGCGTCGGGGCGAAGAGTGGCTGCACCGGTTGCGCATCCTGGAGCAGCGGATCGCCACGAGCACCTTCACCTGCGACGACGGACGTGGCCTGGTGCGGGTCAGCGTCGACGGTCATGGCCGCGTTCAAGCGGTCGAGCTGGCGCCCGACTGGACCCAAGGCATCCAGGTCCGGGACCTCGCCGATACGGTCCGTGACGCCTACCGCGCCGCCCGCCGCCGGGCGTCGGACTTCGTCGCGGAGAAGTACGCCGAGACGGGTGTCTCGGTCCTCGCCCGGAGCTTCCTGCCAGCGGGAGCGGGCGCGCTGCCGCCTCTCCTCGACCGGCTGGCGCCGCTGGTCCCGCGCGCGGGAGCTGTCCTCGCCGAGCTGGGCCTGGAGACGGTCGTCGGCACCGCGGCGGATGACCGTGTCCTGGCTGAGTTCGACTGCTTCGGTGAGCTGCGCGGGCTCGTGGTGTCGTGGCGGTACGCCTTGCAGACTCCCCACGACGAGCTCGCCGAGAGCATCCGGGAGGCGCTGAGCGCCGGGGAGATGCGCTCGGCGTGGCGGAACGCGGAGCTGAGTGGACGGCTGGCCAGGCGGCCGACCCTGCGGAGTACGGTCGCCCGCGGACAGGCCGACTGCGCGTAGCCCTACCCCACGTCCTGAGGGGCGCGTCCTGAGGGGGCGTCAGTCCTCTGGGTGTGGTGACCCGGGTCTGCGGGTGTCCGACGGACGGCGTCCGGTCGCCTCGGGGCGCCCGGTGGTCTCAGATCGTGTCGCCGGGCGCGACTTGCGGCTTCGGTAGGCGCAGCCGTCGGATTTGCGTCGCGCGCATCACGCCGTACAACACAGCGCCGCGGTGGCTCTCGTTCGGGAAGCGCGCCCGGAGCTCGCGCTTGAGCCGTCGGCCCAGGATGAACAGCTCGACGGGCACGATGATGATTGCCGTGAGCCACAGGTAGTAGGCGACAAGCTGAACCTGCGGCACAGGGATCATCATGGCGAGGAAGATCACCAGGAAGAAGGGCAGGAGGTACTCGCCCAGCGTCCTCCGCGAGTCGACGAAGTCCCGGCAGAAGCGGCGGACGGGTCCCTTGTCACGTGGCGGCAGGTAGCGCTCGTCGCCCGTGATCAGCGCCTGCTGGATCTTCGCGCGCTCCGCCCGGGCCCGTTGCCGCGCCAGCCGCGCGGCTTCCCGACGGTCGCGCGGGGCGGCGATCCGTTGCCGGCGAGCCCGCTCAGCGTCACGGCGCTTCGGCGTCGGACGTCCCTTGCCCGGCGATCCCTTGCCGCGTGGCCCCTTGGCCGGTGTCGTGGGTCGAGGGGTGGATTCGGTACTCTCGGCGGGGGCCGGCTCGGTCGTCGTACGGCGTCGGAACACGCTCCACAGCGTAACGGCTCGACGATGTGTCCCGGCCGTCGCTTCGGTCCCCAACGCACGCTATGCCATGGGGCCCGGTGGCCTGGCTTCCTGTGGTTTGATCGACCGCAGCGACAAGGCACGCGGGTGGCGGGGGTCGCCTGGTGAGGGCTTCGCGGCATAGGGTGATCGCAGACACGCCGTCCGGTGCCGACCCGGCACGATTGACACTGACGACCGGCCTGGAGACGAAGGGGGCGGCCGACCTCGATGAGTATTCTCAAGCGCTTCGCGATGATCTTCCGCGCGAAGGCCAATAAGGCGTTGGACCGTGCCGAGGACCCGCGGGAGACCCTCGACTACTCGTACCAGAAGCAGCTGGAAATGCTCCAGAAGGTACGCCGAGGCGTCGCCGACGTCGCGACCAGCCGGAAGCGCCTCGAGCTCCAGATGAACCAGCTGCGGCAGCAGTCGGACAAGCTCAAGGAGCAGGCGCAGAAGGCGCTCAGCATGGGCCGGGAGGACCTGGCCCGGGAGGCGCTCACTCGGCGCTCCGGCCTGGAGCAGCAGCTCGCTGATCTCAGCACGCAGCACGCCGCCCTTCAGGGCGAGGAGGAGAAGCTGACCCTCGCCGCCCAGCGTCTGCAGACCAAGGTGGAGGCCTTCCGCACCAGGAAGGAGACCATCAAGGCCACCTACACCGCAGCCGAGGCGCAGACCCGGATCGGCGAGGCGTTCGCTGGGATCTCGGAGGAGCTGGGCGATGTGGGCCTGGCCATCCAGCGTGCCGAGGACAAGACCGCCGAGCTCCAGGCGCGTTCCGGGGCAATCGACGAGCTGCTGGCGTCCGGGGTGCTGGACGACGTGACGGGCACCGGCAAGGACGACATCTCCCGCGAACTGGACATGCTGGCCTCGAGCAACGAGGTCGAGCGCGAGCTCGCCGCGATGAAGGCGCAGCTCGCTGGGGGCACCCAGCAGCCGCGCGAGCTGGAGGGCCAGCCCGCCCAGAGTGACCAGGCCGGGAGTGGGGCGGAACAGTCCGCGCAGGTCAGGCCGGAGCAGGCACAACGGCAGGGGGAGGGATCGTGATCGTCCGAATCCTCGGCGAGGGCCAGCTGCGGGTTGCCGACGAGCACCTCGAGGAGCTCAACAAGCTCGACAGCGAGCTCGAGACGGCGGTCGAGGCTGGCGACGAGGCGGCGTTCAAGTCCGCGCTCCAGGCGCTTCTGCAGAAGGTGCGAGCCGTCGGCACCAGGCTGCCGGACGACGCGCTGGAGGACTCGGACCTGTTCCTTCCGCCGGAGGACGCCACCATCGACGAGGTCAAAGAGCTTCTCGGCGAGGAGGGACTGATCCCCGGGTAACGGACGGGTCAGGCACCTCGGTGGTGAACGCTCATCGCGCCGTACGCGCGGGCGCCGGGAATCTTCGGCGCTCGCGCGTCGTCGTATGAGATGACAGGAGGAGCGATGACACATGGCACGAACGCGATTTCCGGCGGATAGGGGCCTGACCACCCGAATGGTCGTGGTCATGTTCCTGCTGGGGCTGCTGTACGTCTCGGCGATGGCCGGCTTGATCGCCGCGGGCGTCGACTGGTTCCTGGTCGTCCTCATCGCGGCGGGGGCTCTGGTCGCGCAGTGGTACTTCTCGGACAAGATCGCGCTCGCCGCGATGGGCGCGCACGAGGTCACTCCGGAGGAGGCGCCGGAGCTGCACGCGATGATCGACCGGCTGTGCGCCCTGGCCGACATGCCGAAGCCGCGGGTGGCGGTGTCCGACATGCAGCTCCCCAACGCGTTCGCCACCGGTCGGAACCCGCGGAACGCGGTGGTGTGCGTCACCACGGGTCTCCTGCGACGGCTGGATCGTGCCGAGCTCGAGGGAGTCTTGGCGCACGAGCTGTCCCACATCGCCCACCGGGACGTGGCCGTCATGACCGTGGCGTCGTTCCTTGGTGTCCTCGCCGGGCTCATCGCCCGGTTCGGGATGTACTCGGGGCTCGGCCGCAGCCGGGACAACACCGCCGTGGTCTTCGCGGTGGTGTGGTTGGCCAGCATCGTCGTCTACGTGATCAGCTTCCTCCTCACCCGGGCGCTCTCGCGGTACCGCGAGTTCGCGGCCGACCGAGCTGGCGCCTACCTCACCGGTCAGCCGTCAGCGCTGGCGTCCGCTCTGGTCAAGATCTCCTCCGACGTCGAGCGCATCCCAACCCGAGACCTGCGGCGGTCCGCGCCGGCGCAAGCGTTCTTCTTCGCGCCGGCGGCGGTCGGCAACTCGCTCGCGACCTTGCTGTCGACGCACCCCAGCACGGAGAAGCGCTTGGAGCGGCTGGCGCAGGTGAGCGCGGAGCTGGGAAGGCCGATGCTGTGACATCCCGCGACGCTCGCCTCGGCGGCCTCGACGGTTTGGGTTCGCTGCTGAAGGGCGGCCGATGAAGTTCCTCGACGTGATCCTTGGGCGAAGCAAGCCCAAGCGGCCTGATCTCGACCAGCTGTTCGGGCTGCCCCAGGCCGCCCTCACCTTGGAGGTCGCGACGACGTTTCGACCCACCGGCGTCGGCTCGGTGTGCTACCGCGCCGCCGAGGGCGGGGCGTTCGCGGCGACACAGGCCGAGATCCAGCAACTGCTCGACGCCGACGAGGGGCCGAAGGTGGAGCGGACGCAGGACTCCTACGGCTTCACCTGGCTGGTCTGCCGCGCGGATCCGTCCGACATGTCCGCCCTGGTGACCGACCTGCACGCGGTCAACTCCTCACTCGAGGCCGCCGGTTTCGGGCCGTCTCTGCTGTGCTCACTGGTCGGCTTCCGCGACCCGGAGGGGAGGCGGCTGGCGTTGGTCTACCTGTACAAGCGGGGGTCCTTCTACCCCTTCGCGCCGGTGGGCGACGAGCGCCGGGACAACGCGCTGGAGCTGCAGATTCGTGGCCTGATCGCCAACGACCTACGAATCGAGAACGACCTCTCGCGGTGGTTCCCCGTCTGGGGTGCCCCCGGCTTGTGAGAGCTCTGGTCCTCGCGGACGCGTCGTTCCGGCCGGTCCCGTGTCGGGACCCTGGAACGGCGCGGTCAGAGGAAGGCGCCTGAGGGGATGTACGGAGCCGGTGGGCGCATGTGGCGCAGGCACAGGTAGCCCTCGGTGCGGAGGGACAGACCGGCGGTGAGGGCGACGTCCACTGCCCACTCCTGCGCCGCGGTGAGGTAGTCGATCCGCACCTGCGCGTTCTCCGGTGAACGTGCCAGAGCCGACCAGAGCAGTCGTTGCGCGATCTTGCGTCCGGTCGCGGCGAGCAGGACGGGTGACCCGTTGGCGTCGACATAGCAGTAGCCACTGCCGACGAGCGTGTCACAGACGAGGAGCCCGTACTCGCCGCCGAGGAACTCGTGGTCGACACCGTGCGCCGCCCCGCGGACCTGGCGGTCCACCGAGTCACACAAGTCGCGATCGCCCGGACCGCCTTCCCGCACCCCCGGCACGACGGGCAGCGACGTCCGATCGACGACGCCGGCGACCCGGATCGTGGGATGCAGGGAAAAGCCGGCGAGACGGTAACGGCGGGCCGCTCGCGGATCCTCGGTGGAGATGATGATCCCTCGCAGGCAGCCGCGGCTGTAGCCGAGGACAGCGTCGAGCAGGGCCTTCCCGATCCCCGCCCCTTGGTGGTTCGGGTGGACGAAGTACGCGGACAGACCCCACAGCTTGTCCCGCCGCAGCGCCATGGCGACGCCGGCCACCTTGCCGTCGACGTCGGCCACCCAGCATCCGTCGGGGTCGTGGCGCAGAAAGTGCTTGGCGCGCCGGGTCCACAGGGAGAGCGCCTCGGGTGAGGGGTCACCGGTTCGAGGCTCGGGGGAGCCGGGGGAGCGGGTCGCCGCGCGGACCTGATCCATCGCCTGGTGGGCGAGTGTTCGCGCGGCTGGGATGTCGTCCTCTGTCATCGGTCGGATCAGCACGAGGCGACCATACGTCGCGCACGTCGACGCTCGATAGCGGCCAGTGCGCATCCCAGGGGAAACGCGAGGGCGGCGAGCGCGTCACCCCCGGTGAGAGCAGGACACCCGGGCGGTGGAAGATGGCCGGCGTGCGCGTGCTGATCGCTCCCGACAAGTTCGCCGGCACCCTGAGTGCGGTCGAGGCCGCCGAGGCGATCGCCGAAGGTTGGCGCCGCCAGGCACCCGGCGACGAGGTCCTCACGGCACCGATGTCCGACGGCGGCCCAGGCTTCATCGACGTGCTCCACGCCGCTCTCGGCGGCGAGCTGCAAGCGGTGACGGTCACCGGGCCGCTCGGCGAACCCACGCCGGCGACCCTCCTGCTCCACGAGCGGACCGCGTACGTGGAGTCCGCGCAGGCGTGCGGGCTCGCGCTGGTTCCCGCCGACCGGCGTGACCCAGAGGCTGCCACCACGTACGGCGTCGGTGAGCTGCTTCGCGCCGCTCTCGACGCCGGGGTGCGGCGGGTCGTCGTCGGCCTGGGTGGAAGCGGGACGAACGACGGCGGTGCGGGCCTCCTCGCGGCGATGGGCGCGGTCGCCGACCCGCCGACCGCCATCACCGGTGGGCCGCGAGCGCTCGCCGACCTCACCCGCCTCGACGTCCGAGCAGCGCGTGAGCGGCTGGCTGGTGTCGAGCTGCTCGTCGCCAGCGATGTCGACAACCCGTTGCTCGGCCTGCGTGGTGCGACCAACGTCTTCGGGCCGCAGAAGGGTTTGCGGCGGGAGCGCCTCGTGGTCGTCGACGCCGCGCTGGCACGGCTGGCTGATCTCGCCGACCGTCGGCTCGCCGACGCCAAGGGAGCGGGTGCGGCGGGCGGTCTGGGCTACGCTCTTCTCCTCCTCGGGGGGCGCAGAGTGCCGGGCATCGACACGGTCGCTCAGGCGGTCGGTCTGCCCGAGAAGGCCCGTAACGTCGACCTCGTCCTGACCGGTGAGGGTTCGTTCGACTTCCAGTCGGCCAGCGGCAAGGTGGTCTCCGGCGTCGCGACCGTCGCGGCGCGGGCGCTCCGACCCTGTGTCGTGCTCGCGGGTCAGGTCCACGTCGGCGCCCGGGAGATGCGGGCCATGGGGGTGGAGTCGGCCTATTCGGTGGTCGACCTCGTCGGCGAGAAGGAGGCGCTCGGCCGACCCCGGGAGTCGTTGGCCGCGCTCGCCGAGCGGGTCGCCCGAACCTGGTCGCGTTGACGGGGCGAACCTGGTCCCGTTGAGTGTCGCGGCGGTGCGCTTGTGCAACGATGGGTCCGGAGCACTGGAATGCCGGTGCCGATGCCGGTGTTGAGCACCATGCGGACGAAATCGGGCCGACATCACTGAGCCGACATCCGACCACGGGAGTCCGAGGTATGACCATTTCAGGCGACGTGACCCAGCAGGAGCGGCAGGAAGGCGTCGTCCTCACCGACGCAGCGGCCGCCAAGGTCAAGAGCCTTCTCGAGCAGGAGGGTCGTGACGACCTGCGGCTCCGGCTCGCGGTGCAGCCGGGTGGTTGTTCGGGTCTGCGCTACCAGCTCTTCTTCGACGAGCGGGAGCTGGAAGGTGACGTGGTCCGGACCTTCGGCGGCGTCGACGTGGTCGTCGACCGGATGAGTGCCCCGTACCTGCACGGCGCCGTCATCGACTTCGTCGACACGATCGAGAAGCAGGGCTTCACGATCGACAACCCCAACGCGGTCGGCTCCTGCGCCTGCGGCGACTCCTTCCACTGACGGCTCTGCTGGTGGGCCGCCGCCACCGCGGTGACCATCCGCCCGTGGAGTGCCCTCCGGACGCTGTCAGGAGGGACGCCGCCAGGGCGGACGCTGTCAGGACGGCACGTCCAGGAAGATCGGGTTGGTGAACGCCACCATCGGCTCGAAGGGCAGCGGCCCGGACGGCATCCGTCGGACCTCGGCGCGGATGTAGGCCGCCGCGCGTGCAGTCGTCCGCCACGTCACGGTCCCGTTACCGCTCTCGGGCACGGGCAGCTGGGCGACCGGCCCCGCGTCGGTGACCAAGCGGACGAACGTGCCGGGCGCGCCACGCACCGCGACCTCCACCGCCACCTCGGTGTCCGGCCTCAGGGAGAGGCGGTCGCCGATGCCCGCCGTGGCCTCCTCGGCGCTCGCCGAGAAGTCCAGCTCGACGTTCGCGGACTCCGCGACGTAGCACCGTCCGGCACGGATACCGGCGAGGATGGCGTCCCTCGTGAGGTCGTCGGCGAGGACCACCGTCTGCCCGAGGCCAACGGTCTGACTGTGGTCGTGCGCGTCACTGCCACCGACCGCCGGCAGCCAGGCGCCGTCCTTTCCCGCGGCCACGAGGTGGGCGTCCCACTGACGGAGCGTCACCTCGTCATCGGGGGTCCACGAGCCGTTCCACACCTCGACGGCGTCGAGACCGTCGAACCCGAACTTCCAGGCACAGCCGAGGAACGGACAGAACGGGTGCGCGGCGATCGCGAGCGCGCCTTGGCGGTGGATGTGCCGAAGGACGTCGGGGAAGACACCGTCGCGGGCTCGGTACCGCCAGTCGAGCCAGGTGCCCGGGTCCAGCCCTGCCACCACGAGGTGGCCGTTGCGGGTCGTGATCTCCTCCCCGTCGATGACGAGAAGGTCGTCCGGGACGTGGTAGCCCCACACGCCCGACGCGCTCGAGGTGTTGTGCTCGGTCGACACCATGAAGTCCAGGCCCGCCGCGCGCACGTCGGCGACGAGCTCCTCCGGCTCTCGCCGCCCGTCTGAGTGCACGGTGTGGAGGTGCAGGTCACCGCGGTACCACGCCCTGCCACGACCCGTCGCGTGTCGCGGGGCGTATCGAGGGACGAAGTCCGGGCCGGGTGGGCCGAAGCGCAAGGTGACCTCGATTCGGTACGACAGACCCTGCGGGGTGATCGTGTACGGCCCGAGCATGAGGTGCCACGTGCCCGGATGAATGGGCCCGGGGAGGTAGCCGGGCGTCGCGGTGGACCGACTGATGGAGAAGCTCTCCCTTGCTCCACCGGACCACCCACGGAAACCGTGTGCGGCTCCTCGCTCATGGCCGCGCGGATCGAAGATGCCGATGTCGAGCGCGTTCCCAGGTGCTCCGGTGCCCGCCGACGGGTTGTCGTAGGTGTAGCGGACGACGATCTCACGCACACCATCGGGTACGTCCACCGGGACGGGGACCCAGTCGGGTGCGTCGGTGTCCAACCGCCCGGTGAGGACGATCGTGCGTTCGTCGCCGACACCCGAATCGGTGCTCCGTTCGCCGGCGGAGTCGGCGCTGCGTGCGGTCACGTAGACGAGTATGAACCAGCCACCTACGCGAGGAGCCGACGTCCGAGACGGCCGAGCATCTGGCGGAGCCATCCGCGACGGTCGGAGTCATCCGACGTGTCGGTGCGGGCGGGGTGGTCCTCTGCCACGCCCTCCGCGCCGCCTTGGGCGAGGCCGCCGCTGTGCCCGACCCGCTCGCGGGCGAGGTCCAGGTAACGGCGGCCGATCGGTGACTCAGGCTGACCGGCCACGAGTCGTTGGGCTCGCTGCAACCACGTGTACGCGTGTCGCACGGCGGTCACCTCGTCGAGCGGGCGTCGCTGGTCACCGACCAGAAGGCTGGCCAGCTCCGGCGCGACCAAGACGGCCGAACCCAGGTGTTGGAGACATCGAGCCTCCCCTTGGTGGTCGGCCAGCTCGCTGAAGCGCGTCATCGCCCGCTGCCAGAGCGCCACGGCGACTGGGGCCCGGCCTTGCATCCACGCCGCGATTCCCCGTAGCTCGGCGACGTGCGCCAGGGCAGTCGCGTCCTCGGCGTCCTGAGCACGGGTTTCGGCGAGGTCAAGCCGGTCGAGCGCACGCTCAGGTGCGCCTTGGTGCAGGTAGACGACGGCCATGCTGAGCAACGTGGTGATCTCGCCGGCCGTGTCCTTCTTGGGCAGCGCCGCCCACGCGTGCTGGAGCTCCCGCTCGGCGGCGCGCAGTTCGACGTCGCGTCGGGTCGCCGCGGCCAACGGGTCGGTTGCGCCGCTGCCGTGGTCCGATGTGGGGGAGGTGTGGGCGTGATACTGGTCGGCGCGCGCCAGGTGGAGCTGTGCCTGCTCGTGGTGGAGCCGAGCCCGCAGGGCCCACGCCGTGCGACGAGTGGACCTGCCGAAGGCGGCGAGCTGGCGGCGAACCCTCTCGAGCCGGGCGGCTGCGTCCTCGAACTGTCCGGTAGCCCGAGCGAGGGCGGCGCACCTGGTCTCGGCCACCATGGCGAGGTCGGGGCGTCCCGCACGCTCGGCGAGGTCGCCGAAGCTGCTGTGGACGACCCTGGCGCCAAGCACCTGGCCCTGGCGCACGTACCAGACGTCCAACGCGTCCGTTAGCGTCGCGAGATCGTCGATGACGAGGGTGAGCAGTGGCTCGTCGGTCTCGCCGGGCTCGTCGGGGTAGCTGGCGGTGACGAGTGCGCGTAGGAAGGGCTCCTCGGCTTGGAACCAGCGAGCCGCCGAGGCGGCGTGCGCGCGGCTGTCGAGGACGCCACGCCAGCGTTCGGCCAGGTGGGCATAGCGTCGCACCAGGGAAGGCAGGGCGGCGCGGAGGGCCTCTCGCTTGTCGTCGGTGACGATGGCGCGTACCGCCACGCGAATCTCTCGAGGCATCCGGTAGCGCCCCGCCTCTGACTGTCGGACCAGGTTCCTGGCCGTGAGCTCGTGGAGCGGGTCCACGAGGTGGGGGTACTCGGCTCGCTCAGGCTCCCCTTCGGCGGAGTTGTCGGCGTCCTCGTCGAGACCCCGCCGAACCGCCTCCATCGCCTCGACGGTGAGCTCGGCCACTGGCAGGTCGGCCAGCGCCCGGGCCAGCCGACGCGCACGACGTGACATGCCCGGGTGGGTTCGGCCCACGATGGCGTACCAGACTCTGGCGGGCGGGTCGACGACGGAGGTGGCTTGTCGGAGCCGAGGATCGACGGCCGCCAGTTGAAGTCGGTCGACCAGCTCCTCCGGGTGCCAGATGTCGGCTCCGGGCCTCGTCAGCTCCTGGACGAGGTCCCAGACCGCGCCGGGACGGCCGTCACAGGCGCGCAGGACGTCGTCGAGATAGGGGTCCCACCGTTCGTCTCGGATCTCGGCTCGCCACAGCTGGCGGAGGTCAGCGATCTCCAACGGAGCGAGGGGCACGATCGACTCGGCGGGGAAGCCGTCGGCCAGCGTCAGGCTGCCGGGGTCGTGCGAGAGGGCCACCACGAGCAGGGGTCCCGAGCCGTCGCTGGGCCACCGCCTGGTGAGCCACGCGACCTGGTCGACGCTCGACACGTTGTCGAGGACGAGTGTCGAGCCCTGCGCAGCCAGACGTTCCAGGAGCCTCGCGGCCGCGTCGTCCATCACCTGCTCGCTCCCGGACAGCGGCTCGCTCGCCCCGAACGTCCTCAGCAGGTGTCCGGCGATGGTGGTGGCGTCGTCGGGGCGTTCGGTCGACCATCCGCGCACGTCGAAGGGCGCGGTGTGGGCCGGGTTGGCGTGGCCTTGTCGGATGAGCTCGCTGACGACGGCGTGCGCGACGGTCGAGGTTCCCATTCGGGGCGCCCCGACGATGGCGACGACGCCCCGGCGGAGGACGACGTCGACCGCCTGCCGCACGACCTCCGCCCGCCCGATGGTGACGGGCTCGGGTCGAAACCACGCGGGTCGAGTCGGCGGTCCTGGTGCGACCAGGTCGCTGTCGAGTTGGCGGACGGGTCGACGCCTGCGCAAGTACGCGCCGAGGAGCCAGACCGCGAGGAGCACCACGACGATGACCCCGCTCAGCACGCGGAGCAGGTGCTGAACGGGCGCCCAGGTCGGCGAGTCGCTCAGCGTTCCCGCGAGCAGGTCTGACGCGAGGCCGTTGAGGAAGATGCCGAAGAGCGCCGCGGCGCCGATGAGGGTGTTGCGGATGACGCCCGATCGTGGCTCGTCGAGCGCGTGAGCGGTCGGCGGCGCCTGCGGGTGGTCGGGGACTCTCGGTGGCGCCGGTCGCTGGTGGTAGGGCGCGGGTGTCGGTCCGGTCGTCACCCCGCTCGGCGTGGAGGAGCCGACGTCGACCGGAGCGGCGGCGAAGGCATGTGACGGCGTGGCAGGCTGGGTCGTCGTCCCCGCCGAGGATGGTGCGGCGGCGGCCTTCTCGAGCTCGGTCGCGCCAAGGCTGGAAGGTTGGTGGCCGGCCGTCGGCTCCTCGCCCGGTCCTGGCGAACCGTGGTGGTCGGCGTCTCGTGGCGGATCCGGCGTGACCGTCATCGCAGCAGTCCTCCGGTCAGGCCAGGCACCATCCACCGGCGCCACACCAGCAAGAGCACGACGACCGGGACGAGCGCCGCGAGCACGGCGCTCGCCGCGATCGTGCCCGCGGAGGTGGCGAACTGCCGAGCCTCACCCCACAGCACGATCGTCAGCGGGCTCGAGCCGGGTCCACTGATGAAGAGGCTGACGATGAAGTCGTTCCAGACCTGGACGAACTCCATCACCGCCACCGCGACGAGCGCGGCTCCGGCGCGGTCCCACAGTCGACGCAGGGCGGTCAGCGGGCCGGTCTGCCCGAGCAGCACGTCGTCGAGGGCCGGACGGTGGGACGACAGACGGTGGGAGGACAGGAGGGCGGCGCGCAGGATGAGGACCGCCAAGGGCAGACCCGCCGCCACGTGCACCACGATCAACGGCAGTCGGGAGCCCACAACGCCGAGAGAGGTGAACGCGTCACGCAGCGGGATGGCGTACATCTGCACCGGCGCGACCGCCAGCATCGTGAGCACCGCCACGACCAGTCGACCGGCCCAGTCCGGGACGCGCAGCGACAGCGCCGGGGTGGCCAGCAGAGCGATGACCACGAGGAGACTCGTGGCGCCGAGCGCCACGACCAGCGTCGACCACAGCGAGTTCAGCAGTCCGCCGTCGATGATCTGACGGAAGGACGCCAGCGACAGGCCTGACTGGCCGACCGTCCACCAGCCTCGAGCGCCGGCGTCCTCGGGAGTCTGCAGCGCTGTCGTGACGAGCACGAGGACGGGGAACACCCACATGGCGGCGACGCCGACTCCGAGGAGGACGTGCCACCAGCGCACGTGACCGCTCCGGCGTTCCCGCCACCAGGGCCGGGGCGTGCGTGGCATCCTCCGACGTCGCCCGATCGCGTGGCTGAGGAGCAGCGCGCAGCAGCCCAGCAGGCAGAACAAGACGACGGCAAGCGCGGCCGGCCGGCCTGGCTCCGGGGACTGGACCGTCAGTCGCCACCAGTGGACCGCGGCGGTGTCGACCTCCTGCCGCATCGGCCCAGGTGTGACGATGAGGATGAGGTCGAACAGGCGGGCGGCGGCGACGACCAAGGTGAGGAGGATGAGAGCCCCGACGGGCAGCACCAGGCGGATGCGAATGCGGAGCAACTGGAACCAGCTGGCTCCATGCGCCTGGCCGACGCGCTCGACGTCCTCAGGGATGGCCCGAAGCCCCGCGCGGAACAGCGACACCGCGAAACCCAGCCACGTCCAGGCGAACGCCGACACCAAGACGAACCAGATGAGGCCTGGGCCGAGCCACACCGGGCTCTCGCCGACGAGAGCGGCGAGAGCGCTGACCGTCCCCCGCTCGGGCGTCGGGTCGTAGAGCAGCCGGAACGCCGCACCGGAGGTGAGGGCCGAGATACCGAAAGGCAGCACGAGCACGCCCATGAACGCGGTGCCCCAGCGCTCGAAGCGCAGGCTGGCCAACGCCAGCAAGAAGGAGACGACGACCAAGCCGGCGGCGATGCCGACCCAGGCGAGGGTGTGCAGCAACGCGCGCTGGGTCGCGCCGTCGGCCAGGACGCCGACGAGGTGGCGCAGCGTCCACGACCCATCCTCCCGGAACGCCCACACGAGCGTTCGCAGCATGGGTGTGACCAGCAGGAGGACCAGGGTCGCGGCCGGAAGACCGAGCAGGTACCGGCCGATCTTGCGGGGCGGCCGTCCGGGTACCAGCCGTCCGCTCATCGGACGACTGGTGACTTCCAGGCGCAGGCCGCGGTGGCTCTCAACCGCCATCGCCGGCTCCTGGTTCGCACAGGTCGACCTGTTCGGCGGAGCTGGCGCGCAGCCTCGCCCACGTCGACGACACGTCGCGACCGACGGTGGCGTCCTCCAGAGCGAGGAGCTGCGCGACAGCCTCGTCGGCGGCGACGTCGACTGCGGCCGTATCCCGGTCGCCCACCCGCGTCAGGAACTGCTGGAGAACCCGCCAGAGGCCCTCCTGGCCGCCGACGGCCCCGATCTGGTCGGAGAGGTCGAAGCGGAACGGTTCGTTGACAAGCTGGCGGACGACCGGACGCATGTCCGGTGGGTACAGCCGCTCGGGCACGGTGAGGTCGGGGGAGACGAAGCCGCCGGCCCTGATCCAGCTCGTGACCGCTCGCGAGTCGACCAGTCGGGTGAGGAGGTCCCGCGCCTCGGGCCGGGCTGGTCGAGTCAGCACCACGACGTCGCCTCCGGCGACGAGCGGCGGTTGGCCTCGGCGCGGGGGAGGGAACGCGAAGGTGCCGACCGGGTTGTCACAGCCGTCGGGGTCGATGCCGAACCTCTCGATGATCGGCCAGGCGAAGTCGGGCGCCACGACCATCGCGGCGCGGTGGTAGCGGAAGACCTCCAGCACCGCGTCCGAGAACTGCTGGACGAGCGCCCGACGTACCCCTCCCGCCACCACGCCGGGCGTGCTCCACATCTGACCGAGTGAACGGAACGCCTCTCGGACGGCGGGCACGTGCCACGGGCGTGGCGCTGGCCCGCTGAGCGCGTCGTAGGTGCAGGGGGAGTGTCCGAGGAGAACGTTCTCGAAGAAGTCGGTGAGCATCCAGCCGTCCCCGCCACCGAGTGCCAACGCGGGGATCCCCTGCCGGCTCAGCTCGGTGTTGAGGGCGAGCCAGTCCGACCAGGTCTGCGGGGGTTGCAGACCGAGACGCTCGAACTGGCACGGCCGATACCACACCAAGGACTTGTGGGCGACCTTGAACGGCAGGCCATAGGGGACTTGCTCCCCGGTCTGGGGATGTCGATGGAAGAGCAGCGACCGCCACACCGGTGGGTAGGTGTCGGGCGCTGGCCAGCTCTCAGCGGGCAACGGTGCCAGAGCGTCGAGGTGCTCGGCGACGAGGCCCGGCCGGGGCAGCAGGACGACGTCTGGCCGGCCGGCGCCGCGGGTCGCCAGGGCCGCCGAGATGTCGTCGCCGTAGGGGAGGATGTCGACGTCATAGGCCATCTCCCCGGGGAGGCGACGCAGGTCGTCGATCACCCGACGGAACAACGACAGCTCGGCGGCGCTCCACGTCACCGCGACCCGCACGGTCGGCCGATCGGCGAGCAGTGCGCCGGCCGCCGAGCACGCGGGGAGAGGCACGCTGACCGACAGGAGCCCGGCTAAGACCGCCCGCCGGCGAAGCCGTCCAGCGCCCGACTGGCCTCGAGGCACGCTACGCATCGTCGGCCCTCCCGGTGGAGGACGTCGCCGCCGAGCGTCCGACCGTTACCAGGTTTGGTTCGAGCCACACCGGATCGTGGTCCAGCTGCCACACCCTGGCGGCATCGGTCGTGATGACGAGCACCGCGACGTTGGCGAGCACCGCTTCGGCCTTGGACGACGTCAGCTCGGCCGAGGGCACCCGACGGCGCCGGGGCTCTTCCAGAACCGCGTGCCAGGTCGGGTGGTCGGGTGTGTCCTCGATGACGATGGCGATCGGCTCCCAGCACAGGGCCAGCGCCAGGCCGGCGAGTCGGCGCTCGTTGGCGCTGAGGTGCTCGGGACGACGGTCGAGCAGGTCCGCCATGTCGAGCGTGGCGGCGACCTCCTGGGTCATCACCGTTCCCAACGCCTTCGACACCCGGGCGGTCGGGCATCGGAGCCGCCACATGTTCTCGGCGACGGTGATTCCCGGCACAAGGCCCCCAGCCGCTGGCACCAGCCGGACCGGGCAGTGCCGACCCGTGCGGTGCCGCCGACGTCTGCGGTGGTCGACGTGCTGCTGCCAGACGTCCACGCCATCGACGAGGACTCGACCGGCTGATTGAGTGCGGTCCAGGCCGACGACGGCGTTGGCGAGCGCGTGGACGGCGGCCTGGTCGCTGACGACCGCTGCGCGGATCACGCCGACGGGCACGTCGAGGGTCAGCTCCGGGCACACCCCAGCGACGCGGAGGCTTTCCAGCCTCAGTCCGACCATGCCGCTCCCTCAGGGGCGGGCGAGGTGCCGCGCCCCGATCCTCGGTCTCGTCGGTCCTCGGTTCTCGCGGTCGCTGGTACCGCGGATGGCCACGCCTTGTGACTCGACGGCCGTACGTCGACGGTCCGTGCATGGGCGGTACCAGACGGGAGGTACCACCCTAAGTGACGATCACTGTCGGCGCAGCATCCACGCCCCGAGCTGGACGCGATCATGCCCCGGTCGTGGATGCGGTTAGCCGAAGAGCACCGCGGACAGGTCGGGCTCGGCCATCTCGGGGTCGAGCGGATGGATGGGGCGCAGCACGTGCCGATACTCGAGCCGGTTCAGGTCCTGGTCGACACCGCCAGGAGTCAACGCGAGGACCCAGCCCTTGGCGGCCTGGTAGAGGTCGGGCTGGAGATAGCCGATCTTCACGGCTGTGATGTCGTGTTGCGCGGGGTCAAGTCCGAGCTTTTCCAGGTCCGCGACGTAGTGGAACGGCTTCCGGCGGCTGGTGAGGACGGCGTGGACGCCCCCGGAGCGCACGACGGCGATGTCACCGCCGACAGGGTCGGCGTGCTCGACGTGGGTCACCGTGCCGGAGACGGTGACCGGGTCACCCCCGCCGAAGCAGCCGCCGACCTCGACACGCACCGATCCGCCGACACCGGCCTGCACGCAGGCGCGGACCGCGTCGGGAGCGACACAGCTGGCCCAGATCGCCGTCCGCTCGCCGGAGGCCAGCTGCGGCGTGGCGAGCAAGTGGCCGAGGAACCAGGCCACGTCGTTCGAGCCACCACCGGTCGGGTTGTCGCCGGAGTCGCTGACGAAGAAGGGGCGCTGGTCGGAGGCGAGCGCCTGAGCGACGCACCAGTCCGCGGGACCGGCGGGCGCGCAGAACTCGAACTGGTGCCGGGCATCCCACCACGCACGGGCGAGTCGCTCGGCGTGCGCGGTGACGGCCTGCCGATCGGTGCCGGAGACCACGACGGTGGCCGCGGACCGCGGCTCGTCCGCCCAGGCGTACCCGACCCACAACGACGCGTCGAGGACGCCCGGCTGACGCTCGATCTCCGGGAGGGTGGCGTAGATCGACCGCGCCGGTTCGACCCGCGTGCTCGTCTTCTCCCCAGGCAGCAGCACGGGCACCCGCACCCACGCGCGCACCGGTCGGATGCCCTCGGTGAGGCAGCGGACGAGAGTGCGAACAGCCCGCTCGCGGGTCTCGAGGTAGTCGATGTGGGGCGCCGTCCGGTACGCGGTGAGGAGGTCGACTGTCTCCACGAGGTCACGCGAGACCTGTCCGTGCAGGTCCATCGAGGCCGAGATCAGACAGCGGGGACCGACGAGCTCCCGGATGCGTCGGGCTAGGCGGGCCTCGGCGTCACGCCGGCCCTCGACCGCCATCGCGCCGTGGATGTCGAAGTAGAACCCATCGAAGGGTCGCTCGGCGACGGCGGCGCGAATCAGGTCGAGGATCTCCGCCTCCAGCGTGTCGTAGACCTCGGGCAGCACCTGTCCGCCCGGGAGCGCCGACGCCTGCAGGAGGGGGACGAACTCCACGTCCGTCCGTCCTGGCAGACGCCAGTCCCGGAGGAACGGGTAACGGTCTGCGAGCTCCGCACCGCGCGCGACGCGGAAGTCGTCGAGCGTCGTCCGGTGGGGCGCGAAGGTGCTGGACTCGGTGGACATGCCGGCGATGCCGATGCGCAAACTCATGGCCGGTTTCTAGCACCGCCGTGGTCGAAGACGTGGCCTGGGTCAGCACCTCGCGGACGACTTGCCTCGGCGCTCGTCGCGCTGGGACGACGGGCGAGAGCCGGCGAGGTCAGGCGAGGTCGTAGAAGCGTCGAGCGGTGCCACCGAAGATCGCGGCCCGCTCGGCTTCGGACAGGTGGGCGGTCAGCTCCTCCGCCGCCGCGACCCAGTCCGCGTAGGACGAGGCGAGCAGGCACACCGGCCAGTCGGAGCCGAACATCACTCGCTCGGGCCCGAACGCTTCGAGCACCACCTCGACGTACGGGCGTAACGTGGCGACGTCCCACGTCGCCCAGTCCGCCTCGGTGACCAGACCGGACAGCTTGCAGGTGACGTTCGGCAGGCGGGCCAGCTCGCGGATCTGGTCGGCCCACGGATGCATCTGGCCGGCGGCGATCGCGGGTTTGGAGCAGTGGTCGAGGACGAACGACAGCTCCGGCAGGTCGGCGACCGTGGACAAGACCGCTGGCAGCTGGACGGGGTAGGTCAGCAGCTCGTACCGAAGACCCGCGTTGGCGACCGCCCGAAGACCGCGTCGGACGTCGGGCCGGCACAACCACGCCGGGTCGGGCTCGCTCTGCACCCCGTGGCGGATCGCCCGGAGGTATTCACCGCCTGGAGCGTCCCGCAGCGCGGCGAGGTCGTCGGCCACGGAGGGCGAGGTGAGGTCCACCCATCCGGTGACCGCGCCCACCAGATCGGAGCTCGCCGCCAAGGCCAGGAAGTCGCGAGTCTGGTCGATCTCGCTCACCGTCTGGACGAGCACGGTGGTGGTCACGCCAGCCGCGGCGGCGTGCGGCGCGAGGTCGTCCACGGTGAAGGTGCGGGCGATCGGCGCCATGGCGTCCCCGGTGATCCAGGGTTCCGGCCGCACGGACAGGTCCCACACGTGATGGTGGGCGTCGACCCGCCCGGCGTCGCCCCGAGCGGAGCTCGGTGGTGTGGCGTCCGGTTCCTCAGCCGAGGAGGTGTTGGATGGCTGTGCCGGGGCGGGGCGGCCCTCCTCAGCGGCCATAGCGGTGCACCCCCACCTCTGCCAGGTCGTCCCACAGCGCGTCGGGGATGTCGTACTCCATCATCGCGAGGTTCTCGGTCAGCTCCCTGACGTCGCGGGCGCCGGTCAGCACGGTCGCCACCGCCGGGTGGGCGAGGGGGAACTGGATCGCGGCCGCCTTGAGCGGCACGTCGTGGGCCTGGCAGACGCGCTCCAGCTCCTGCGCCCGGGCGATGAGCTCGGGTGGGGCGGGAGCGTAGTTGAACGTCGCGCCCGGACGCGGGTCGGCGAGCAGACCCGAGTTGTAGACGCCGCCGATGACGATCGAGGTACCTCGCTCCAGGCAGGCGGGCAGCAGGTCCGCCGCGCCGGTCTGGTCGAGCAGGGTGTAGCGACCGGCGAGGAGGACGACATCGATGTCGGTCTCACGCACGAAACGAGTGGGGATCCGGGACTGGTTCATGCCCGTGCCGATCGCTTTGACCACCCCTTGCTCGCGCAGCTCGTGGAGCACGGGGTAGGCGACCTTGAGCGCTTGCTCCTCGTAGTCATCGGGGTCGTGGATGTAGACCACATCCACCGCGCTGAGCCCGAGGCGCTCCAGGCTCTCCTCCAACGACCGTCGGATCCCGTCAGGGGTGAAGTCGAAGATCGCTTCGGACGGCGGCGCGTCGGCGTAGCCGTCCGAGTCGCCGGCGGGATTGTCGACGATGAGCCGGCCCACCTTCGTGGACAGCACGTACGACGAACGCTCGACGCCTGCCGCGGCTAGCGCGGCCCCGACCCGCCGCTCGGCGACGCCGTGGCCGTACAGCGGTGCGGTGTCGATGTAGTTGAGCCCCGCGTCGAGCGCCGCCTTCACGACCGCGATGGCCGTGTCGTCCTCGACGTGTCGGAAGAGTCCGCCGAGCGGCGCGGTCCCCAGGCTCAGGCAGGTGACCTCGACGCCGCTGCGGCCCAAGGTGCGCCGTTCGGTGGCCTGCTTGCCCATGTGCCCTCGCTCCACTCGCGGGCGCACCAGGTTGGCGCGCACCTGTCGGCTCGTCGGCCCGCCCCGCGTCCCGCTGTCCGACCAGGACGTCCTGTCACGTGGCGAGCTGCCAGGGGAGTGTAATGCCGGAAAGGTGTCGTTCTAGATCGACGTCCGCGTGCGGACGCCGGTCTGTCCCGAGCTGGTGAGGCCACCGCCCCCGCCGGATGGGTCGGCGTGGGTGACCCGCGGCTCAGCGCCGCGCTACCGGGACCTGGCTCCCCGAGGAGCCGTCGACCAACGTGCGGTCGCCGAGCGGCCGCTCGAGCCTCACCGTGACGGACTTCTCGGTGAGGACCTGGGAGCAGAACACACCCTCGTCCCCGGGGCGAGGCGAGCGTCGGTACAGCATGACGACGACCTCGTCGGGACGCTCGGTGACGTGTGCCTCGCGCAGGCCGGGCGAGCAGGGAGTGGGCAGGGTGTAGGTCAGCTGGAGGCTCCGTCCATCCCCGGTCGACTCCGCCGCGGAGATTCGGAGCAGCTCACCTGTGGCGTCGGGCGGTGTCGCGCGCGAGCGCGGTGGGGTCCGCGGGGGTTCCGTGCCCGGCGTTCGAGCTTCCGTGTCCGGTGTTCGAGTCGGTGACGTGGCAGGTGGGGAAGGTGGGGTCGCGGGACGCGACGGTGTCGTGGCCTGCGGCGTCGGCGTCCGGGCCTGACTCCCCCGCCGGGCTGCCGTACTCACACTCCGCTCATCTCCGCACGCGGAGAGTATCGCGGCCAGGATCGCCACGAGGGTCAGCGCGCGAACGCCGAGGGAGGTCGACGAGCGGTTGGCCACCGGACACCTCACTTCCCCATGGTGGCTCCCGCCCTGGTGCTGGGATCGGGACAGGTGCTGTGGTGAGAGCAGCGTCCGACCTCGCCGATCGTCGGGTCGCGAGGGCCACTGACGGCCGGGAGTCACGGACATCCCCGGGGCGTGGGCCGGGCCTCATGGGTGGACTCGAGGGTGGGACGTCGCGACGAGGGCATGGGTTCCGTGCCGTGACCCGGTCACCTACCATCCGCTCACGGTGGTGTGACCCGGCCGACACGGGGTACGTCACCACCGCTCACGAGCCGCCGAGTAGGGTCTGTCCCGACAGAGACGTTCCACGCCGTACGCCGGGGCCCCAGGGCCGTTGGCGACGGACGGATCCCAAGGAGAAAGGCGTCCGGTGAGGTCGAACCCTGACGATCGGATGCCGCGCCGCGCCCGGCGGTGGGCGAGCGTGGCGTCACTCGCCGGTGTGGCACTGGTCTCGCTGAGCGGTTGCGCGGGCCAGGGCGGCGGGAATTGGTCGCGCCTCGGTTTGCCGGCTCCGGCCAGCGACCGGGCGACCCACGTCCTGAACCTATGGCAGGGCGCGTGGATCGCCGCCGCGTGCGTCGGCCTGCTGGTGTGGGGACTCATCATCTGGTCCGTCATCGCCTACCGCCGTCGCGATGACAAGATCCCGCCGCAGACGCGCTACCACCTGCCGATCGAGATCCTCTACTCGGTGGTGCCGTTCGTCATCATCGGCGTGCTGTTCTACTTCACCGTTCGTGACCAGAACGCCATCCTGAAGGTCGACCGCAACGACCCGCCCGCGAATGTCATCCGGGTCGTGGGTCAGCAGTGGAGCTGGACCTTCAACTACCTCGACCGGCCTGGCCGTGCGGCGCCGGAGGCCGGGGCGGTCTGGGAGTCCGGGACGCCTGACCGTCTCCCGACCCTGTACCTGCCGGTCGGGGAGAAGGTCGGGTTCCAGCTGGAGTCGCCTGACGTCATCCACTCGTTCTTCATCCCCGCGTTCCTGTTCAAGATGGACGTCATCCCGGGGCATGAGAACTACTTCGAGCTCACCCCGACCAAGGAGGGTGTGTTCGCGGGCAAGTGCGCCGAGCTGTGTGGCAGCTACCACGCGAGGATGCTCTTCAACGTCCACGTCGTGAGTCGGGAGGAGTTCGCCGAGCACTTGCGTGAGCTGCGAGCCCGCGGACAGACGGGTGAGGCTGTTGGCGGCGCACGGGCCACGACGCAGCATGGCCTGGTGTCCGAAGCTCAGGGAGCGGCGAAGTGACCATTCTCGGTGATCGGCCAACGCAGACCCAGATCGCGCTCGAGTCGCCACGACGAGAGCGCCGGATCGGCAGCGTGGTGGTCGACTGGCTCACCACCACGGACCACAAGAAGATCGGGTACCTCTACCTGATCACGTCCTTCGCCTTCTTCCTCGTCGCCGGCCTGATGGCCCTGTTCATGCGGGCCGAGCTCGCGGTCCCGGGCATGCAGATCTTCAAGTCCGGCACCGGTGAAGAGGTGTTCAACCAGCTCTTCACCATGCACGGCACGATCATGCTGTTCCTGTTCGCGACACCGCTGTTCGTCGGCTTCGCGAACGTCATCATGCCGCTGCAGATCGGGTCGCCGGACGTGGCGTTCCCGCGCCTCAACATGTTCAGCTACTGGCTGTTCTTGTTCGGCGGACTGATCGCCTTCTCCTCCTTCATCGTCCCCGGCGGCGCCCCGTCGTTCGGCTGGACCGCCTACGTCCCGCTCGCCGACGCCGTGCGGTCGCCTGGTGTTGGCGGGGACCTGTGGATCATGGGCCTCTACCTGGGTGGTCTGGGGACGATCCTCGGGAGCGTCAACTTCGTTACGACGATCTTCTGCATGCGGGCGCCGGGCATGACGATGTTCCGGATGCCGATCTTCACCTGGAACGTCCTGGTGACCAGCATCCTGGTGCTGCTCGTCTTCCCCATGCTGGCCGGCGCGCTGCTCATGCTGGAGTTCGACCGCCGGCTCGGCGGCCACGTGTTCGACGCCGCCCACGGCGGAGCGCTGCTATGGCAGCACCTGTTCTGGTTCTTCGGCCACCCCGAGGTCTACATCATCGCGCTGCCGTTCTTCGGCATCATCAGCGAGATCGTGCCGGTCTTCAGCCGCAAGCCGCTCTTCGGCTACGTCGGCATGGTCCTCGCCACGTTGGGCATCGCGGCGCTGTCGATGGCCGTGTGGGCGCACCACATGTTCGTGACCGGGGCCGTCAACCTGCCGTTCTTCTCGTTCATGACGTTCCTGATCGCGGTGCCCACGGGCATCAAGTTCTTCAACTGGATCGGGACGATGTGGCAGGGGTCGTTGAGCTTCCAGACCCCGATGCTGTGGACGATCGGCTTCTTGGTCACGTTCCTCTTCGGCGGCCTCACCGGTGTGATCCTGGCGTCGCCGCCGCTGGACTTCCACGTCAGCGACACCTACTTCGTCGTGGCGCACTTCCACTACACGGTCTTCGGCACGGTGGTGTTCGCGATGTTCGCGGGCTTTTACTTCTGGTGGCCGAAGATGACCGGGCGGATGCTCGACGAGCGCCTCGGCAAGATCCACTTCTGGACGCTGTTCGTGGGCTTCCACACCACGTTCTTCGTCCAGCACATCCTCGGCGCGGAGGGGATGCCCCGCCGCTACGCCGACTACCTCGTCGAGGACGGCTGGACGGTGCTCAACATGGTCTCGACCGTGGGTGCGTTCCTGCTGGGGATGTCGACCCTGCCGTTCCTCGTCAACGTCCTCCGGACGCGCAGGAGCCCGAAGGTGCAGGTGGACGACCCGTGGGGTTGGGGCCGGTCCCTGGAGTGGGCCACCTCCTGCCCGCCACCCCGGCACAACTTCACCTCGATCCCGCGGATCCGCTCCGAGAGCCCGGCGTTCGACCTGCGGCACCCTGAGGTGGTGATGGCGGAGCTCGCCTCCGTCGGCGCGGGAGGCCCGGACGCGCCGGAGACGGCGGGCCGGCGAGACCACGTCGAGCAGATCAGCACGCAGCAGGAGGGGCAGTCGTGAAGATCGAAGGTTTCATCTTCTTGTGCTTGACCGCGTTCTTCGCGATGGTCACCCCTGTGTACTGGTTCCTGTCGCATGACCCGACAGGTACCGCGGCGCTGCTGATGAGCACGTTGTTGGCGGGTCTCATCGGCTTCTACACCCTGATCACCGCCCGGAGGGTGGGTCCGCGCCCTGAGGACCGGAAGGACGCCGACATCGAGGAAGGGGCGGGCGAACTGGGCTTCTTCAGCCCGCACAGCTGGTGGCCGCTCTACTGCGGTCTGTCCCTGGCGCTCGCCGTCCTCGGGGTCGTGTTCGGTTGGTGGCTTTTCCTCATCGCTGTCGGTGTTGGCACCGTGTCCGTTCTGGGTCTCGTCTTCGAGTACTACCGAGGTGTGCACGCCCACTGAGCTTCGGGCGGCGTCGCTCTTCGGTACTGTTTTGTTGCACAGATCGGCAAGCAACTTCCCAGGGGTCGAGCGCGTCTTTCTCTAAGGACGTACTCTGTGGGGAATTGGCGGTTCTGCGCTCAGAACCGGCGATTTGGGATGGGGAGCCGACATGGGACAACGGGGGCGACGGGTTCCAATTGCGCGTGCCGTCGGTCTTCTCGCTGTCATGCTGTCCGCCGTGCTGGTGGCCGGCTGCCAGTCGAGAGAGGGCGTGCCGCGTGAGGCCAACATCAATGCCAAGAAGAACGAGGCGGCGGCCGTACCCGTGGCTGACAACGTGCCGCCGGCGCGTGTCACGGTCGAACCGGCTGACAACACCACCAACGTACGCCTGGACAGCACGGTCAAGGTGACCGCTGCGGGCGGCAAGCTCACCGAGGTGCGGGTCACCCAAGCGGACGGCACGCGGCTCGACGGCGCCTTGAGCAAGGGCGCCACCACGTGGACCTCGACGCAGCCCTTGGCGCCAGACACGGTCTATCGCGTCCAGGCGACGGCGCTCAACGCAGAGGGCTACCCGACCAAGGTCGACAAGACGTTCAGCACGCTCAAGCCCAGGAAAGTGCTCGAGGCCGAGATCACCCCCACGGAAGGCAGCGCGGTCGGTGTGGGCATGCCGATCTCGGTGAAGTTCTCGGAGCCGGTCAAGAACAAGGCCGCCGTCGAGCGCCGGCTTCTGGTCGAGACGTCGAAGCCGATCGTGGGCGCTTGGCACTGGTTCAGCGACGAGGAAGTGCGCTTCCGGCCGAAGACCTACTGGCCGGCGCACACCAAGGTCACGGTGCGAGCGAACCTGCGCGGTGTCGCCTCGGGTGCCGGTGCGTGGGGGCTCGAGGACAAGGTTCGAAACTTCAGTATCACCAACTCGGTGGTGACCAAGGTCGACCTCGCCAAGCACCACGCCTACGTCTACATCGACGGCAAGCTGGCGCGAACGATCCCGGTGACAGGTGGCAAGGCGGGTTGGCGTACCCGCGACGGCGTCAAGGTCGTTCTCGAGAAGAGGGAGAACGTCATCTTCACCAACGAGCAGATCGGGGCCCCGGAGAGCTACCGACTGCACTCGCGGTGGGCGCTCCGCCTCACCTGGAGCGGGGAGTTCATCCACACGGCTTGGTGGTCGGTGGGGTCACACGGCAGGGCGAACGTCAGCCACGGTTGCATCGGCATGAACACCGAGAACTCCGAGTGGCTGTGGAAGAACTCGCACGTGGGCGACCCCGTGGAAGTCCACAGCCCTGACGGCAACCCGATGGAGCCCAACAACGGCTACGGCGACTGGAACTTCTCCTGGGAGGAGTGGACGGCCGGCAGCGCACTGGTCTGACTCCATCGCGACACGCCGTGCCCGAGGGCTGGCTCGATCTCCCGCGAGGGGAGGGGCCAGCCCTCCGTCGTCTTCCCAGAAGTCTGGAGACGGTCGCCACGCTCTGTTGGGTGCGCCGCTTCCTCTTCGTCCATGGGCCTCGTCACCGTCCAGTGGTGACCTCCATGGCCATATCCTCCGGAACGGGCGCGGTCGAAGCGAGTGACCGCCCCACAGGGGTGGTGCCGACCCGCGGCGATCCGTGAAGACCGTGCCATGGTTCAGCCGAACCATCCTCGTGAACGTCGGGAGGGCATGGCCTGTTCGCGGGTCCTCACGGTGGAGCGATGAGGGCAGCGTTCACCACTCCCTCGGCAGGTATCGGAGGGACGGGGCGAAGAAACGCCAGGCCCGTGGCATTCTCCTTCCCGGCCACACCAGGCCTGCGGCTCTTCCCGTGCGGCCTTGACCTCGGAACCGAGTTCCGTGTCATCTCGCGAGGTCCTCGCGTTGGCCGCTGTCCCAGAAAGCGGTGACGCCCGCCACCCAGGTCCTCGTGTGGGTGGCGGGCGTCTTGGCCGTCTCTCGGCAGCGTGTCAGCTGTCGGACTGACGCTGCTGCGTGCCAGCCCCGACCTCCTTGGTGCGGTCAGCCCCGTCGTGGTGGATCGCTCCGTGACCACGGCCGTGCGCGTGCGCGGCCTCGAGCTCACCCTTGGTCGGCTTCTGCACCACGTCACCGAAGTAGAAGCGCGAGGCCAGAGCTCGCAGCTTGAGGCTCCGCCGCTTGGGGATCTCGACCCCGTTGGCGTCGACACCCTCACCGATCTCGATCGGGGTCTGCCGCTCGTGCGAGGCGAGGACGTAGGCCTCCTCCTTCGGCAGCGGTGTGTGGATCTCGACGTACTCACCATGAGGCAGGCGGGTGATGACACCGCTCTCCATCCCGTGGAGGAGCGACTCCCGGTCACGGCGCTGGAGGCCGATGCAGATCCGCTTGGTGACCAGGAAGGCGATGATCGGCCCGACGATCACCGCAACCCGCAGGAAGTTGGTCACGTCGTTGATCGCCAGGTTGAACGTGATCGCGATGATGTCGTTCCCGCCGCCGATCCACAGCAGGCCGTAGAAGGTGATGCCGGCGACGCCGAACGCGGTCCGGGTCGGCTGGTTCCGCGGCCGGTCGAGCACGTGGTGCTCGCGGGTGTCTCCGGTCACCCACCGCTCGATGAACGGGTAGAGCGCGAGGACGACGGCGAGCAGTCCGAGGAGACCGACGCCGGGGAGGAAGATGTTCCAGCTGACGGTGTAGCCGAACAGCCGAGTCTCCCAGTTCGGCATGATCCGGAGACCGCCCTCGACCCAACCCATGTACCAGTCGGGCTGGGTGCCCGCGCCGACCATCGTGGGGTTGTAGGGCCCGTACGCCCAGACCGGGTTGATCTGGAACAGCGCGCCCATGAGAGCGGTGACGCCGAAGACGATGAAGAAGAAGCCACCGGCCTTGGCCATGTACACCGGCAGGAGCGGGTAGCCGACCACGTTGTTGTTGGTCCGTCCCGGCCCCGGGTACTGCGTGTGCTTGTGGTAGACGACGAGCCCGATGTGCGCGGCGATCAGCGCCAGGATCAGCCCGGGGATCAGCAGGATGTGGATGCCGTACAGCCGCGGGATGATCGAGTCGCCGGGGAACTCACCGCCGAACACGAAGAACGACAGGTAGGTGCCGACCACCGGGATCGACCGGATCAGACCCTCCACGAACCGCAGGCCGGTACCCGAGAGCAGGTCGTCGGGGAGGGAGTAGCCCGTGAAGCCCTCGACGAGGCCGAGGTTGAGCAGGACGACACCGATCAGCCAGTTGATCTCACGCGGCTTGCGGAACGCTCCGGTGAAGAACACCCGGAGCATGTGCACCATCATCGCGCCGACGAAGAGCATCGCCGACCAGTGGTGGATCTGCCGCATGAGCAGCCCGCCACGGACGTCGAACGAGATGTTCAAGGTCGAGGCGAACGCCTCGGACATGTGGACGCCGCGCAGCGGACCGTAGCTGCCGTCGTAGACCACCTCCTGCATGCTCGGCTTGAACCACAAGGTCAGGAATGTGCCGGACAGCAGGAGGATGATGAAGCTGTAGAGGGCGATCTCACCCAGAAGGAACGACCAGTGGTCAGGGAAGACCTTCCGGAGAGTCTTCTTGAGCGCCTTGGCCAACCCCAGTCGTTCGTCGAGGAACTCCAAGGGCTGGGTGACCGCCTTTGGTGTGGCGCTACTCATCCGCGCTCCCAATAGCTAGGACCGACGGGCTCAGTGAAGTCGCTCTGGGCCACGAGGTACCCCTCCGAGTCAACCATGATGGGCAGCTGGGGGAGTGACCGGGCCGCAGGACCGAACACGACGCGCCCGTTATCGGAGAGATCGAACGTCGACTGGTGGCACGGGCAGAACACTTGGCGTGTCAGCTGCTCGTACAGGTTGACCGGGCATCCCACGTGCGTGCAGATCTTCGAGTAGCACAGGATGCCGTCGACGCCCCAGTTGCGGCGGTTTGGCAGGGCGCGGATGTCGTCCTCGCGCATGCGGACCAAGATCACCGCCGCCTTGGCGCGGGCCGCGTTCCGCTCGCGCCCTTCCGGAAGCTCTTGGATGTTCTCCGGAACGGCGTTGACGAGCATGCCCATGGAGATGTCTTCCGGGCGAAGCGGCTTGAACGTGACGTCGTTGACGATCCGGACTCCGCGCCGCCAGACGGTGTGGGCCGGCCTGCTCCCCGGGAGCGGGCCCAGGTCGCGAAGCAGGATCACGACTGGGAGGCCGAGCGTGGCGAGCGCGGCGATGAGCGTGCGGCGAATGAGGGTGCGCCGACCGATCCCGCTCTCCTGGGCGCCCTGCCGCACGATCGCGATCGTCTCCTGGCGATCCTCCTCGGTCGAGCTGGAGGGGTGACGCTCCTCGACGATCTCGTGGTCGTCCATGAGCTTGCGCGCCCACTGGACGGCGCCGACACCGATGAACAAGAGCGCCAGGCCGAGCGTCAGCCCCAAGCCCATGTGGGAGGCGCCGAAGCCGAGGAACGTCGCGTTCTTCGGCACGACCACGTAGAGCACGACGAAAGCGACCAGGAGGAGCGCCGCGAGCCCGAAGAAGGTCGCGACCTGACGTTCGGCTCGCCTGGCGGCGCGCTCGTCGATGTCGGTCAGCCGGGGCTCGTGCGGAGGGATCCCAGGGTCCGGGATCGGGTCGCCGGCGCCGGTGGCGGTGGCCACCTCACCGTGAGGGCCGGACTCGCTGCTCATCTCGCCTGCGCTCCCTTTCCTTTGGCGGTCTTCGCGGCAATCCAGATGGCGATGAGGACGAGGACGCCGATGCCGCCCAGCCAAGCGGCGAGACCCTCGGTGACCGGACCCATGCTGCCGAGGGTGAAGCCACCCTGCTTGGGCTGGGACTGCACGGCATCCAGGTAGCCGATCACCTTGCGCTTGTCCTCAGGGGTGAGGACCGAGTCGGCGAAGACCGGCATGTTCTGCGGGCCGGTCAGCATCGCCTCGTAGACGTGCTTGGGGCTCACGCCTTGGATGTTGGGGGCGTAGCGGCCCCAGGTGAGGGCGCCGCCCTTGCCGACGACGTTGTGGCAGCTCGCGCAGTTGGTGCGGAACAGCTCACCGCCCTCGGCGATCTCCGCGTCCGTCAGTCCCTCCGGGTCGTAGTCCTCGCGGGATGGCACCGCGGGGCCAGGCCCGAGGGAGGCGACGTAGGCGGCGAGCGCAGCGGTCTCCTCCTCGTCGAACGCCGGCGGCTTCCTCGGCACCTGCACCGCCGGGTTCTGCGCCGGCATCCGACCGGTGCCTACCTGGAAGTCGACGGCAGCCGCGCCGACACCGATGAGGCTGGGACCGCGCTCGGTGCCCTGGGCGTCGAGCCCGTGGCAGGAGGAGCAGCTCACCGCGAAGAGCTTGCGGCCTTCCTCGATCTGCGTCGACTGCGCGGCCTTCTCGGACGCCTGGGACGGCGGCGAGGCAAGCGCGTAGACGCCACCGAAGCCCACGAGGGTGACGAGCAGCACCGCTCCACCGGCGAAGCGGTGCCGCCGGTGGGCGGACAGCACTCGGCTCAACCGACCCTGCGCCCGCTCTCTGTCCTTGTTGCGCCGGGGACGACCCCGAACCCCGAAGATCACGTCGGAGCGCTCCGTCCTACTGAATGAGGTAGATACTTGCGAAAAGCCCGATCCAGACCACGTCGACGAAGTGCCAGTAGTAGGACACAACGATCGCGCTGATGGCCTGCTCGTGAGTGAACCGTCGGGCCACGAACGTACGACCGAGGACCAGCAGGAACGCGATGAGCCCGCCGGTCACGTGGAGACCGTGGAAGCCGGTCGTGAGGTAGAACACCGAGCCGTACGCCGATGACGACAAGGTGACGCCCTCGGAGATCAGCGCGGCATACTCATACGCCTGGCCGCCGATGAAGAACGCGCCCATGACGTAGGTGAGGACGAACCACTCGCGCAGTCCCCAACGGGCCACGTTGAGCAGGCCGCCTTGCCGACCGACCTGGCCGCGCTCAGCGGCGAACACGCCCATCTGGCACGTCACCGACGACAGCACCAGCACGGTCGTGTTGAAGGCGGCGAAGGGGATATTGAGCTTCGCCGTCTCCTGGGCCCATAGCTCCGGGGACACCGCCCGGATGGTGAAGTACGCCGCGAAGAGAGCGGCGAAGAACATGAGTTCGCTTGCCAGCCACACGATCGTCCCCACGCTGACCATCGAGGGGCGATTCGGGTGGCCGTGGAAGCGTGCCACCGGCTCTACTGCTGCTGCTGTCGCCACGCTGGCCATTATGTCGACAGAGGGTGGCCGATGGGGTGGGACCCCCGTTGCGGCGCGTATGGCGGTTGTGCCGACGAGTCGGGCCAGGGTGGGACCGGAACGGCATGGTCCGGCGGTTGGGTGCGGGTGGCCCATCGGTAGCATCGTGTCCAATGCCTGCCCGTCACCTGCCGTTGACGGGTGGGACGAAGTACACCGCCCGGCCACACCGCCTAGTCCGGCACGCGAGGTCACCTGATGAGCACTGAAGCCACCGCGTCCCCCCGGAAGCTGCGGGTGCTGGTCTACTCCGACGACCGCACCACCCGGGAGAAGGTGAAGTTCGCGGTAGGCAGGCGGCCTGAGACCGACCTGCCACCAGTGGAGTTCGTCGAGTGCGCCACGCATCACGCCGTGCTCAAGACCATGGACGCCGGCGGCATCGACGTGGCGGTCCTCGACGGCGAAGCGGTGCCGGCTGGCGGGATGGGGCTGGCTCGGCAGCTGAAGGACGAGATCTACCAGTGCCCGCCGATCCTCGTTCTGACAGGCCGTGTTCAGGACGCCTGGCTGGCGACGTGGTCCCGGGCGGACGCCGCGGTGCCCTACCCGCTCGACGCCCGCGCGGTCTGCAAGGCGGTGGTCGAGCTGGCCCGGCGGCGACTCTCGCAGCAGGTGCCGGCAGTGCGCTGAGCTCGTTCCGTTACGTCGATCTCTCTTATCTCTCTCCTGTCGCCCCCGTCGCTGTCCTGGAGGCCGAGATGGCAGACCAGCCGGCCTTGACGTGGCCGTCCGTGCTGAACCACCTGCTCAAGGGTGCGGACTTGACGAGCGAGCAGGCGTCCTGGGCGATGGGTCAGATTCTGTCGGGCGACGCCACGCCGGCGCAGGTGGCCGGCTTCATGATCGCCTTGCGGATGAAGGGCGAGACGGTCCAGGAAGTCGAGGGTTTCGTCGAGGCGATGTACGCGCACGCCACGACGATCGACGTCCCAGGCCGCTCCGTCGACATCGTGGGCACGGGCGGTGACGGAGCCCACACGGTCAACATCTCGACGATGGCGGCGTTGGTGGCGGCCGGCGCGGGCGCTCAGGTCGTCAAGCATGGCAACCGGGCCGCGTCGTCACGCTGCGGTGCGGCCGACCTGATCGAGGCCCTGGGCGTGCCTCTCGATCTCGAGCCGAGCCGGGTGGCCGAGATCGCGAGTGAGACGGGTATCACGTTCTGCTTCGCGCCCCGCTTCCACCCAGCGATGCGTCACGCAGCCCAGCCACGGCGTGAGCTCGGTGTCCCGACCACGTTCAACGTCCTCGGGCCGATGTGTAACCCGGCGCGTCCCCAGGCGCAGGCGGTCGGTGTGGCGGACCGGAAGCTGGCCGCGCTGGTGGCCGGTGTCTTCGCGGCGCGTGGCGTCGACGCCCTGGTGTTCCGGGGTGATGACGGCCTCGACGAGCTCACCACCACCACGACGTCGAGCATCTGGGTGGTGCGGGACGGCACGATCACCGAGGAGCGCTTCGACCCGGCCGACCTCGGGATTCCGCGTGCGACCCCCGAGGAACTCCGAGGTGGTGACGTTTCTCACAACGTGGAGGTTTGTCGGCGCCTCCTGGCAGGCGAGTCCGGGCCCGTCCGGGACGCGGTGCTGCTCAACGCCGCCGCCGCCCTGGCGGTCTTCGAGCCCTCGGACGCCTCCTTGTCCGAGCGTCTGGCCGCCGCGTACGAGCGGGCTCGCCAGTCGCTGGACGAGGGCCAGGCAGCCGCGGTCCTCGAGCGTTGGCTCGCCGCTGCCACGAGGTAGCGCCTCGGGCAGGGGGTGTCGCGTCGTCGCGGGGCGACCGCGGGTGCCCCGCGTCGTCCGACTTGGCCTCACTCGATGACGTGGAGTGACTCGATCGCGTCCTGCACGTCCTTGACCAGCTGCGGGTGCGTGTCGGGCACGGATCCGATGAACATGCCGCCCTGCCCGTTGCCGAGGTCCACGACCGCGACGTACACGGTCTCGCCGGTCGATCGCAGGCCCTCGATGTGGTAGCTCAAGTGCTGCTCGAGCAGGTAGGCCTTCCTGCCGTCGACCTCGAAGGGAGTGCGGGACCTCGTCTCGCTGGTGATCTCCGCGCCCACGAAGTTGTTGTCGGCGAACCACGTCGCGATCTCCTGCGCGCTCGCGGCGAGGTCGTTCCGGTCGTACAACTCTGGGCTGGCCGGGCCGACCGCGGCGAGCGCGAGCCAGTCGTGCCCGTCCCGGTAGTTGGGCTCGGTCACCGTTGTCTGGGCGACGACGGCGTTCAACGCGTTGGTCGCCGCTGGGTCGAGCCGCCAGGGCGACGACAACAGGCTGTACATCAGGTGCGGTCCCGCCTGGAGGTCGTCCGGCCTCGTGGGCTCTGCGGGCGTCGTGCTCGGGGCCGGCTCAGGACGCGACGAAGGGCTGGTGGTCGGTTCCGGGGACGCCGGCGCCCGCGTGCTGGCTGCCGGAGCGGGCTCGGACGCGCTCGTGGTGTCCTCGTCGTCGCCGGAGCTGGCCGCGACGTAACCGACGACTCCGAGCAGGACGAAGGCCGCGACGCCGCCGATGATCACGGCGAGACGAGCGGTGGGGGAGGTGACGCGTGCCTCCGTGCTTAGCCCCTCCGCTCGTGGCGGAAGGCCGCCAGCGGGTGGGACGCTCGGTGGGAGAAGGGGTGGCAGGTACCCCGGGCCGGGCGCACCGGGCGGCGGTGGCTGTGCGCCAGGCGGCATGGGCTGCGCCGAACCCGGCCACATGGGCGGGTGAGGGCCAGGACCGGGCGGCGGGTGCGGCGGCGTCGGAGGTGGCCCACCCGGGCCTGGCGGCCCAGCCGGGCCCCGGGAGGGCGGGACCGTGGACGGCGGCGGAGCCGGAGGCCCCGCGTTTCCGGGCGCGGGTGGACCTGCCTGCGACGCTGTGCCGCTCTGCCTCTCCTCATCCTTGACCGGCGGTGGTGCGGACGAGTCCGTGGTGACGAACCGCGTCCACTGCTGGCCGTCCCACCAGCGATACGTCTCCGGTAGCCCGAACGGATCGCTGTACCAGCCGGGCGCCTGGTCCTGCATGCGCTCAGGCTAGTGCGTGGTGTGCCGGTGTTGATCAGGTGGAGGTCAGCTCGACGTCGTCCCCTCAGGACTCGTCCAGGCCGAGGCTGAAAGCGGCCTCCAGGTCATGCCGGGAGTAGGCGCGGAACGCGATGTGGGTCTCGGTGGCCAGGACACCCGGGACCTTGTTGAGGCGGTCGGCGACCACGGTGGCGATCTCCTCGTGCTCGCGCACGCGCACCATGGCGATGAGGTCGATGTCTCCGGTCACGGAGTAGACCTCGCTCACACCGTCGAGTTCGGCGATCTGCTGGGCCACCTCGGGGATGCGTGCCACGTCTGCTTGCACGAACACGATCGCCGTGATCACTGTGCCTCCTTGACCCGTTGAGTTGCCTCCGCAACGAGTACCACATCCCGGCCGGCCGTCCGCACCTGGCCGCCGCGCCGGACAAGACGCGGGTGGGCAGGGTCACGGGCGGAGCGGCGACTGGCCGGGACGCAGTCCCCGCGAGTCGTCCACGTGCCCCTCACGCCAGGCGTAGGCGGTGTCCAGCCACGCGATCCGGCTCTCCGCTCCGGCGACCGGACAGCTCCACTCGCCGGACAGCTCCACAAGACGGACGCCGGGTTGCTCCAACCAGGCGAGGATCCGTTCGGTTTCCTCAGCCGTGGCGGCCGGTCGAGGGGGTGGTGGCGGTTCGACGGTCTCCGCGGAAGCGGTGATGACCGCGATGCCGGCGCGTGCCGGTGACCCGGGAGGCACCACGCCGGCGCCGGCGAGCCGGCCGTACCGAATGACGTGCGCCTCCCATCCCCCGTCGGGCAGACGTCGTGCGGCCACCACCTCCGGACAGCGAGCGAGAGCGGCCAGCCGTTGTGTGCGCGCGGCCGAACGCACGAAGGCCGCCATCCGGTCGCGGTGCACGATGGCCTCCTCGTAGCGCTGTTGCTCCGCCAAGACCCGGATCCGACGGGTGATCGCCTCGATGACAGGGCTGGGATCGGTGGTGATGGCGCGGCGCACCGCCTCGACATGCACGGCGTACGCCGCGACATCGACGGTGCCGACACACGGCGCGACGCACCGGCCCATCTCCGCGAGGACGCACGCGGAACCACGTCCTGGAGAGCGGGACAGCCGTTGGGTGCATTGGCGAATAGGGAACGCCTCGTGGAGGGCTGCGATCGCTTGCTCGGCGACTCGGCGGGAGCCGAAGGGACCCAAGTAGGTGGCCCCGTCGGCTTTCACGTCGCGAACGAGGGACAGTCGAGGAAAGGGCTCGACGGTGACCTTCAGCCAGCTCGCCCGCTCAGGAAAACGAGATCGCCGGTTGTAACGAGGCTTGTGCGCCGCGATGAGCCGCAGCTCCCGAACCTCGGCTTCGAGGGGCGTGGCGCACTCGATACCGATGACGTCGGCGGCGAGGTTGAGCATCTCGCCCATCCGGGACCTGGTCTCGGACGCGGTGAAGTAGCTCCGCACTCGCGTGCGCAGGTCCTTGGACTTCCCGACGTAGAGGACCCGTCCGCGGTCGTCGGTGAACAGGTAGATGCCGGGTGCGTGGGGGAGCTTGTCGGCCAGGTGGCGCTTGCGACGCTGGGCGGGGGAGACCCGGGAGCTGAACGTCGACAGCTCCTCCAACGTGTGGACGCCGAGTGATCCGAGGCGCTCCAGCAGGCCGTGGAGCACGTCGACGGTCGCGCGTGCGTCGGCGAGGGCTCGGTGTGTCGGGGTGGTCGGCGACTTGAAGTAGGCGGCGAGCGTGGCGAGCTTGCAGTTGGGGGCGTCGTCCCTGGTGAGCACCCGGCGGGCGAGTCGGGCGGTGTCGATGACGTTGAACGACGGCCAACGGTAGCCGGCGGCGTCGGCGGCGGCGCGCAGGAAACCCACGTCGAAGGGAGCATTGTGGGCCACGAGCACACACCCACGCGCGAACTCCAAGAACGTGGGAAGGACCTCGTTCACCGTGGGTGCGCTCGCGACCATCGCGTCGGTGATGCCGGTGAGGACCGCGATGAACGGCGGGATCGCGGCGCCCGGGTTGACGAGCGTCTGGAACTCGCCGAGGACCTCGCCTCCTCGGACCTTGACCGCTCCGATCTCGGTGATACCCGCGCTGTCGGGGTTGCCGCCGGTGGTCTCGAGGTCGACCACACAGAAGGTGACCTCGCGCAGCGGGGTGCCGAGCTCGTCGAAGCTGGTCTGAACACCGACGGGTGGGCCGCCGCTACGTGGGGACGCGAACGTCGCCTCGACGGTCATGGGCGGGACGTTACGAGTGTCCACCGACACCGCGACGCAGGACGCGCTCGTGCTCGGACGCCGACGCGGGTCGCGGTCGGCTGGCTAGCGGTGCGTGACGCGGATCTTGGACTGGCCGTGCGGACGCTTCTCCCAGTCCTCCATGAAGCGCGCCCGCAACCCGTGACGCTCGGCGAGGGCGATGAGGGTCTCGGTCCGGTAGTAGAAGTCCTCGCGCAGCACGTGGTGCTCCTCGCCCTCGGTGCGGTCGAAGGTGAAGTCGAAGAAGCCGTCGGGAGCCATCACTCGTCCGACGTGTGCCAGGCACTCGTCGATGACCTCGATCGGCGAGTGAGAGAAGACGCTGTGCGCGTGGACGACGGTGAAGTAGTGGTCGGGCAGGAACGAGAAGCGCAGGTCGCTGACCGGCGTGAGGTACGGCATCTTGCCCTGCAGCCCGTACCGAACGATGGTCTCCTGCGCTGCCAGGAGAATGTCGGGGGAGATGTCGATCCCGTAGTAGTGGCCCGGTTCGAGGTAGTCGATGAACAACCGGCCGGCTCGGAGGTTCCCGCAGCCGATCTCCAGCATGCGGTCGCCGGGCTTGAGGCCGTGCTCGATGAGGTAGTCGAACTGCATCTGGCCGAGGGCGAGCCAACGCTCGTGGGACTTGCTGCCGACGGCGGCCTCAGGGCTTTTCGCGGCGTCCGACTTCATGACCGCGCGGTAGTAGCTCACGTGATCGCGGTACCGGGCGCGAAGGATGAGGTCGCGGCTGAGTCGCCGCAGGTAGCCCGGAATCTTGCCCGGGTTTCGGGCGGCGTACTGGACCTGGTAGAGCAGCTTCGCGCGGTTCTTGGTGCTCACGCGCGGAAGGGTAGCCAGAGATCGGGGTTTCTGGTCGCGCCTGGGCGTCATGTCGCGATGTGTCACGGCGCATTCTCATCCGGTGACGTTTTGTCTTCTCCTTCATCGCGGGATTGAGGCGCGGCATGGGCGTGGCGGGCGTCCAATTACGCTCGAAAGGTGAGCAGCGAAGCAGCCGGATCGGAGGAGACGGGCGAAGACGTCCTCTCCCGGCCGTTGCCGGACCAGGTTCGGCAACGGATCGTGGCTCTCGCCTCGGGCGCGATCGACGAGCTCGAGGTGGCGGAGCTTCCGGCTGGGCTGCGTCCATTCGCGAGGTTTGCTCCAGCGCGCCGGGTCCGGCTGGCTGCGACGCCGATCGCGGTCGCCGTGGATCGGGACCCGAACTTCCGTCACCGTGTGGCGGATCGGCTCCGACGCGGCATGCCCGATCTCGCCGAGGCGATCCGGGAAGGACGCCGACCGGCGGCTGCGGACCCGTTCGACGTGGTGGCGGCGGCCTATCTGTTGCGGCCGCCGGGGTGGACCGCGGTGGCTGAGGACGTCCTCGAGCAGCTCGAGCGGGAGAGCGCCGCGCAGGCCAGTGACCGGGAGGCGGAGACTGTCGCGCGTCTCCGTGAGCAGCTGGCGGCGGTCCGGGAGGCCGCTCGCCACGAACGCGAGCGACTCAAGGCGGAGCTCGCCGCGGTGAAGGAGGAGAACGCCACGCTCCGCCGCACTGTCCGGCAGGCGCGAGACCGAGCCCGCAGCGCAGAGGAAACGGCCGCCCAGCACGCTCGACTCCTCGAGGAGGTGCAGGAGAAGGCCGCCGCCGACGTCGCGCGCGCTGAGGCGGAGGTTCGGCGGCTGCGGGCGCGGCTCGCTGACGCCGAGATGGCGCTGGAGTCGGCGCGCCGGGCAGTGCGGGAGAGTCGTGACGTCGCGAGCGCCCGGTTGCGGCTCCTGCTCGACACACTGGTGGATGCGGCACAGGGGCTGCGCCGTGAGTTGGCGCTGCCGCCGGTGCGGTCGCGGCCAGCCGACATCGTGGAGGCGACCGAGCCTGCCCCCGGTCCGGCGGTATCCAGGCCCGAGGACGCCGTGTCTTTGGAGCTTCTGCTCGGGCTGCCGCAGGTCCATCTCGTCGTGGACGGCTACAACGTGACGAAGACGGCCTGGCCGACCCTGCCGTTGGAGACGCAGCGCAGTCGGCTGGTGACCGCGCTGGGAGGTGTGGTGGCGCAGACCGGCGCGGAGGTCACCTGTGTCTTCGACGGCGCACAGGTGACGACGCCACCCCAGCTCTCGGTGCCGAGAGGCGTTCGCGTCCGATTCAGCCCAGCGGGGGTGAGCGCCGACGAGGTGATTCGGCAGATCGCCGCGGCGGAGCCGCCTGGACGGCCGGTGGTGGTGGTCTCGAGCGACCGTGAGGTCGCCGAGGGAGTTCGCCGTTTCGGGGCCCGTCCGAGACCGGCCTCGGAACTCGTCCGCCTTCTCGCGCGGTAGCTCGCGGTAATCAGCGGCCGGGGAACACCCGGCTGGGGGATTTGAAAGATTACGAGATGGTCACTAAAGTCCCGCCCCAGGTGTCCGTCTTGTGCTAGTCGGCCACCCGGTCGGCGGGCGGACGCCACGCCTAATCCTTGTCGGGTCACAACGCCCGGCAAGGAGCCGGGGACCCAGCAACACATCCCGGGGGTGAATCGGGAGGGTCGGCGGCCCACCAGGAGCCGGCGTTCTCGTAGGGCGACTTCCGGCCCGAACCCGTCAGCTCACCCGGTAGGCGTTGTTGGAAGGAAGGGGCGAAGCTGCCCGTGTCGAACCGTCGCAAGCGACGTGCTCTGCTCGCGCTGGGGTCCGCCACGCTGGCGGTGGCCGTTGGTCTTCCCGGCTCAAGTCACGCCGATCCCACCCCGAGCATCGACGAGGTTCGCAAGCAGGTCGACCGTCTTTACCATCAGGCCGAGTTGATGGCCGAACGAGCCAACGAGCTCGAAGACCAGATGGCCGTCATCAAGCGGCGTGTGAAAACCCTCGACGCCGACGTCGAGCGGCAGGAAACCAGACTGGCTGAGCTTCGGGGGGCCATCGGCCAGTACGCCGCAGCCGAGTATCGCTCCGGCGGTCTGGATCCCACGGTGCGGTTGCTCGTCGCCGACGATCCTGACGAGTTCTTGGCCCAGATGACCTCGGCCAAGGCGTTCGCCGGGCAACAGGGTGACCTCTTGCGCCGGCTACAGGCCGAGCAGAAGCGCCTCGCGGAGCAGAAGGCGATGCGCGAGGCGGAACTGGAGCGCTACCGCCGGGCGAGCGAGGCCGCCGAGAAGCGCATGAAGGTGGCGCGGAGCAAGGCGGCCAAGGCGAAGGCGCTCCTCGAACGGCTGACCGAAGAGGAGCGGCGGCGACTTCGGGAGCAGGAAGAACGGGAGCGCGCGCGTGACCGTTCGTCCCGGGGAGGAGGCGACCGGCTTCCACCGCCCCCGCCAGGGAGCGGTCGCGGAGCGATCGCGCTCAACTTCGCCCGTGCCCAGCTCGGTGAGCCGTACGTGTTCGGCGCCGCCGGCCCGGACGCGTGGGACTGCTCGGGTCTGACAATGATGGCCTGGCGTCAGGCCGGGGTGTCCCTCCCGCACTCCTCGCGCCAGCAGTACGCCGTCTCACGCAAGATCTCGCAGTCGGAGCTTCGGCCTGGCGACCTGGTGTTCTTCTACAGCGACCTGCACCACGTCGGGATCTACGCCGGCGACGGCATGATCATCCACGCGCCTCGCCCGGGGAAGGTCGTCGAGTACATCCCCATGCGGTATATGCCCTACGCGGGGGCGGGTCGCCCGGGCTGATCGTCGCGCCGCCGCGAGGGGTGGCGGGACGCGACGGGTCGAGACCGTAAGACACGACGTAGCCGCCAGCCGGGGCCGGCCGCCCCTACGATGCCAGCGTGACTGACCGCGCGAGGACGCCGGGCTCTCACCGCCGAGTCCGGCGTCCGGCATTGGCGGACCGATCGCCCCGACGTCTCGTCCTTCTGGTCGCCTGCGGCCTGCTGTTCGTCGTCGGTGTCGCGGGCACCGTGAAGGCGGTAACCGACGGACGTGCGCTCCCCTCCGCGGTGTCAGTCCACCAGGCGACGCAGGGGGGATCGCCGAGCCGGCGGGGCAGTGGCGACGAGCGCGCGGGCCCGGTGCCAGCCGCCGCTGAACGCTTCGACGCCGCTCGTGCTCTGCTCGCGCGCCAGGCTCGGGCACTCACCGAGCGGAACCGCGCCGCCTACCTTCGCACGGTCGATCCGCACGCCAAGGACTTCGCCGCGCGCGCCGCCCGCACCTACGACAACCTGGTGCGAATGGGCGTGACGGAGTACCGCTTCGGTGCGCCGGTCGAGGATACCGTGGGGCTGACCCCGGACCGCCGTGCCGTCCTCGGACCGACCGCGTGGGTCGCGGAGGTGGACGTCACCTACAAGCTCGAGGGTGACCCGGCACCGTGGCGCACGACGCTGCGCATGGTGTTCGTCGAACGCGACGGTGTCACCTACGTCGCCGCCGACCGGGAGGGGCAGGAGCCGACAGGCCCGACCGCTCTGTGGTGGGAGGACGAGGTCACTGTCGTGCGCGGTACCCACAGCCTGCTCATCGGTGTGGCGCCGCGCAGCCGCTTGGAGCGCATCGCCCGGACCGCCGATCGGTCTGTCGAAAGGGTCAGCAAGATCTGGGGCCAGGACTGGGCACAGCACGTGGTCGTCCTCGTTCCTGCGACCCAGCAGCAGATGGAACGGGTGGTCGGCGTCGACGCCGAGACCCAGGGCGCGGTGGCGGCCGTCACCACCTCCGTGGAGCGGGCGAACCCCACGGAGGCGTCCCACATCGTCCTCAATCCCGATACCTTCGACAAGATCGGCTCGCTGGGACGTCTGGTCGTCCTCACCCACGAGACCACGCACGTCGCCGCCGGTGCCACGGTGAGCGCCATGCCGCTCTGGCTGTCCGAGGGCTTCGCCGACTACGTGGGATTCCACGACTCGGGCTTGTCGACCGACGTGATCGCCCAAGAGTTCCTGGCGAAGGTCCGGCGCTCCGGACCGCCGCGTGACCTTCCGCAGAAGGAGGAGTTCGACCCTCAGGCCGAGGACCTCGACGAGGCCTACGAGGCGGCGTGGACCGCCTGTCGGTTCATCGCCTCGCGTTGGGGCGAGGCGGCGTTGGTCGACTTCTACCGCGCGATGGACTCCGCGTCGACGGAGAGGGAGGAGCGCCGGGCCTATCGCGAGGTCTTGGGTATCACGCCGGAGGACTTCGTCGAGGCCTGGCGCGACTGGGTGCGGGACGTCAGCGTCGGGGGATAACCCTCCCAGAGGCCGCCAACCGCGAGGGGGAGCGCGGTGGACCAACGGGGGAGACGTCGGGCACACGCGTGCCTGGCCATGGGCATGGTGCTCACCGTCGGTGTGGCGCTCGTCCTCCTCACCCCGTGGCGGCTGTCCGACGATGGCACGGCGGTGACCGTGCCGCGGCTTCCGCTGACCGCGGACTTCACCCCTGCGGAGATCGAGGCCAGCAGGCGGCTCCAGCGCCTCATCCAGCCGCCGGCCTACCTCACAACCGTCGCGTCGACGGTGCTCCTCGCGCTCCTCGGCCTCACTGGCTGGGGCAGCCGGCTGTGCGCCGTCGTCACCCGCGGCGTTCGGGTGTGGTGGGTGCGCGTGGCACTGGGCTCCCTCGCTCTGCTGGTCGTGGTCCGGCTGGCGGTCCTTCCCTTCGATGTCTGGTTGGAGCTGGCGCGGCGACACGTGGACGCGTCGACCCATGGCTGGGGGGCGTGGGCCCGCGACCTCGCCGCCGGGTTCGCGCTCGTCTGCGCGGTCGTGGTCGCTCTCCTGCTCACGCTCGTGGGCCTGGCTCGACGGTTCCCGCGGTGGTGGTGCGTGCCCGCCGCCGTCCTCGCTGGTCTGGCCGTGGCGGTCGGCTCGGCCGTCTATCCGGTCGTCGTCGAGCCGCTTCAGTACCGGTTCACCCCGTTGCCTCCCGGCGGCTTGCGGTCGTCTCTCCTCGAGCTCGCCGAACGGGATGGAATCCAACTCACCGAGGTGCTCGTCGCGGACGCGTCGCGGCGGACCACCAGGGTCAACGCCTACGTGTCCGGTGTCGGCCCGACCTGGCGGCTGGTGCTGTACGACACGTTGCTCGAGCAGGCGACGCCGGAGCAGATCCGGTTGATCGTCGCTCATGAGCTCGGCCATGCTCGCCGACACGACGTCGCGCGCGGGACCGCGCTCGGCGCACTCGCCGCGGTGGCCGGTGTGGTCGTGCTCGGGTATCTGCTCGACAGTCGGTGGCTCACCCGTCGAGCCCGGGTGCGCTCGGCCGCTGACCCGCGCGCGGTGGCGCTCGTGCTCGCCCTCGTGGCTGTCGGCGCGCTCGTGGCGGCGCCGATCCACAACCTGGTGTCCCGCCGGGTGGAGGCGCGGGCGGATGTCCACGCTCTGGACCTCACCCGCGATCCCGCCGGCTACGCGCGCGTGCACCGGTGGCTGGCCGTCACGAACCGCAGTGACCTGGAACCGTCACCCGTGCTGTTCGGGTGGTTCGCCACGCACCCGGCCCCGCCGCATCGACTCGGCGTGGTCCGGTGGTGGGTCGCGCACCGCGGCGAGCCGCAGATTCCCGCGCTCGCCGGACAGTGAGGCGGCGGGCGCGCCGACCGGGCAGGCGATGATCGCCCGGCTAGGCTCAGTCGTCGTGGGCCGCACCCTCGTCGTCACCAACGACTTCCCGACCCGTCAGGGCGGTATCGAGGCGTTCGTTCTCGCCCTGTGCGAGCGCATGCCCGCGTCCGAGGTCGTGGTCTACACCGCCTCGATGCCAGGTGACCGGGCCTTCGACGCCACGTTGCCGTTCCCGGTCGTCCGCGACCCCGCGGGCACTCTCCTCCCGACCCCGGTGGTGGCTCGGCGGACCAGCGAGGTGCTGCGGTCCGAAGGCTGCGACCGGGTCCTGTTTGGCGCGGCCGCGCCGCTGGGCTTGCTCGCCGACTCGCTGCGCCGTTCCGGTGCCGAACGCATCGTCGCGTTGACGCACGGCCACGAGACGTGGTGGGCGCGCGTCCCCGGCGCCAGGCGGGCCCTCCGTCGGATCGGTCGGGCCACCGACACGCTCACGTACTTGGGCGAGTACACCCGCTCGATCATCGCTCGCGCGCTGGCGCCGGAGGACGCCGCGCGCATGGTGCGCTTGACGCCCGGAGTCGACGTCAACACCTTCCGCCCAGGCAGCGGCGGGGAGATCGTCCGGAAGCGTCTGGGGATCGCGCCGGAGAGGCCGGTGGTGGTCTGCGTGGCTCGCCTCACCGAGCGCAAGGGCCAGGACGTCCTGATCCGGTCGTGGCCGCACGTCGTGCGTCAGGTACCCGACGCGCTGCTGCTGATCGTCGGCGATGGTCCGCACCGCTCGGCGCTGGAGCGCCTGGTGGACGCCGAGGGGATGCGGTCGCACGTGATGTTCGCGGGAGCGGTCCCGTGGAGTGAGATCCCGCCGTACTTCGACGCCGGTGACGTCTTCGCGATGCCCTGCCGTACACGTCTCGGCGGGCTGGAGCCGGAGGCGCTGGGCATCGTGTTCCTCGAGGCGCAGGCGTCCGGGCTGCCCGTCGTGGTCGGTGACTCTGGTGGTGCGCCGGACGCCGTCCAGCACGGGAAGACGGGATACGTCGTGGACCCGTACAACCCGGTCGCCGTCGCCGCCAAGATCACCCGGCTGCTCACCGACCGCGAGCACGCCCGCGCCATGGGCGCCGCCGGCCGGGCCTGGGTCCGTGAGTGCTGGACATGGGACTCCTCGGTGGCGCGGCTGAGGGAGCTCCTGGGTTACCCGACGAGCTGACGCGTCGCTCCCGGCTGGTTCGAGGTCGCGGTCCGGTGGCCACGCAGGGCAGCGCCGCCGGCGAGGAGGACCAGGACACCGACGGTCGTGACAACGAAGCGGGTGCCGAGCACGGGCACGCCGTAGGCAAGGCAGGCACCGAGCAGCGCACCGAGTGTGCCCATGCCCAGACCGGTGACGGGCTCGTCGCGCGTCGTCGGGCGCCCTCGCCGTGCCGCCGTGACGGCGCCCGCGGTGACGAGAAGGCTCAGTCCGGCGAGGAGGACGACGAGTGTCACGGACCACACCGGCCAGGTGGTCCCGAACCGACGACACGCGAGCGTGACGGCGACGCTGCCCAGCAGCCACCCGGTGGCGCCCGCAGAGACCCGAGCAGCGTGTCGGAGGGCTCGCCTGCTGCGGAGCGGACGGGCGCCGCGGAGGCCGGCCACGAGGCCCACGAGCACCAGTCCTGACAGCGCTCCCACGGTCAGCGCCGACCACGGTGACCCGTGCCGGCTCAGCGCCGGCCGGTCATCGGTCACGGGCGGTGAACCGTCGGCGGTCGCCGGACTGCCGGCGGGGCAGGCGTCGGCCGTCATCGCGACGGTGAGGGCGAGCTCGGAACCCACTCGGTGCAGGCACGGGCGCTCGTCGAAGACCTGGCCCAAGGTGGCCGTGAGTCTCCGGACCAGTCCCTCCTCCTGGCTGTCGTAGCGGAGAGTCAGCACACCGGAGGGGGACAGCCGGTCCCGGACCTTGGCCAGCGCCTGGGTGGTGAGCGTGTAGGACGAGCCGGGAGTGCCCGTCGGGGGCAGGCTCGCCCGAGCGATCCGCGTCGTGACGACGACGAGGTCGTAGCGGGCCGTGGTCTGGTCCAGGAAGGCGCGGGGGTCGCGGACGTGTGTCGTCACCCGCGAGTCGACGTAGGGCTGGTTGGGGTGGCGACGCCGACCGAGAATCAGGAGGGATTCATCGGCCTCCACCGCGTCGACCTGGCTGGCGCCTCGGGCGAGCGCCAACGCCACCTCGTTGCCCGGTCCCGCCCCCAGGACGAGCACGCGTCCGCCGTCTGTGGCGCGCAGGGTCGCCGGGGTGGCCGGATCGGTCCGAGCGAGCTCGCGGGCGTCCCGGATCGGTGGTCCGGGGACGCCGTTGACCGTCCACGAGGTTCCTGCGGGGTCATCGCGGCTGCGGGTCGCACCGTACGGGGTCCAGGTCGTGTCGTCGGCCATGGTGATCACCCCGACGACGGTCAGGGTCACGGACCACCAGACGACGAATCCGACCGGGACGTCGTACGAGGGATGCGCGAGCACCGCGGCCACCGCCAGGAGAAGCACCCAGCCCAGGGGTGGGACGGCCGCAGCGGACAGGCCGGCGTCCACGCTGACACCGAGGAGACCGCCCACGACGCCCAGCGCGAGCGTGCCCGCGGGCGTCCAGCCAGCCAGGTGGGCGCGTCGGAGGGCCGCGGCGGTGTGCAGGCCGTAGATCGCGCCGAGCACCGCGGCGAGGACGGCCACCAAGGGGACGCCGGCCCTGACCGGTAGCCGGGGCACCGCGGCGACGCCGGTGAGCACGGAGAAGGTCAGCGCACCCGCCACGAGGGGCCTGCGGGCGAGGAAGTCGCGGGCTCGACGGTGGGCGCGCTGGAGCGCCGACGCTCCGCGACCTTGAGGCGACGTCGGTCGGAAGTCCGCACCTTTCGCGTGGAGCAGTCCGACGGCCAGGCCCAGCAGCGTGGCGAGCAGGACGACGTTGGGGAGCCGTTCCAGCACCAGACCGTGCGCGGCGGTCCACCGGGGCAGGAAGGTCATCACGAGGGAGAGCTGGATCCCGGCGAGCACCACACGCAGGCCGGTCCTCATCGCTCCTCCATCCGCCGAGGTGCGCTCCCACTCCCGGAGCTCCGGGCGCGGTTGAATCTATCCCGGTCGCTGGTGCCCGAGGCGTCCGGAGTCTCAGCGCCCGGGTCGGAGGGCCGGGTCAGGGTGCCGGGGTGGCGGTCGGTGGAGGTGAGCAGTGCCCCAGGTGGACGTCGCGGACGACTCCTTCGTCGTCGCCCCACCGAGCAGGGTCGCGGCCAGACTGCGTGATCCAGCGTTCTGGCGCTCGTGCTGGCCGACCGTGACCTTGACCGTCTACCACGACCGCGGCGTCGAAGGTCTACGGTGGTACGTCACCGGTTCCGTCGTCGGCACCGCTGAGCTGTGGCTCGAGCCCTACCGCGACGGCACGCTCGTCCACGTCTTCCTCCGGGCCGACCCCGTGCGTCCGATGTCGTCCCGGCGGCTGACCAGGCTGCGGCACCGCTTCACCCGCTCGTTGAAGGCGGCGGTGTTCGCGATCAAGGACGAGTTGGAGGCCGGCCGGGCGGCCGGGCGGCCGGGAGAGGTCGATGCTCGCACCAGGCGTGCTCTCCACCGCCGGACCGAACCGTCTCGACTCGGTCTGGCGGCTTTGCTGAGGGACGTGACGACCGCGGCGCCCGACGCGCCGGTGACGTCCGAGCTCGGCAGCGGACCTCGCGGGCGGGGCACGTCGATGGGTCCGCCGAACGGTCGTTCCGGGGCAGACGGCCGGGGCGGGTGCGTCGAGCCCGCCGGAGTCGTCGCGCTGCCGGGAGGACTGGCCAGCGCCGTCCACCGGCTCACGGTGCGCCAGGCGACCGGGACCGCGCAGAACGTCGTCCTCAAGCGCTACCTCGCCGACGACCACACGGCCGGCTCGGAGTGGGAAGGGCTCCTGCTCGCTCGGCGGTGTGCCGTTCCGACGCCCGAGCCCGTCCTGCTCGACCTGGAGGGTCGGTGGTTCGGGACGCCCGCGGTGGTCATGACGGCGCTCCCCGGTGTCGTCCTCACCGGGATGCTGGTCCGCCACGCAGGCGACCGGACGGGATGGCTCAAGGCGCTGGCGACGACGCTGGCCGCCGTTCATGGGACCGACGTCGGCCACGGTGCCCGCGAGGACCAGCCGGACCGAGACCCAGAGCGTGGCGACTCGGCCGTGTCGGACGCGGGGGCTCCGTCCCGACGGTTTCTCGCCGCGTGGCCGGACCAGTGGCCGGGGGCGTACCTCGACGCGGCCCGCGCGACCACGGCCGACGAGGCGCTGCGCCGGCTGCGCGTCGTAGCCGCGTCGGGTTGGCCAGCGCGAGACCTCGGCTTTTGTCACGGTGACTTCCAGTCCGCCAACGTCCTTGTCGACGAAGCCACCATGCTCGTTCCCGAGGGCATCGACGGGGAGGCCAGGGTCACCGGAGTCGTCGACTGGGGTGCCGCCGGTCCCGGTCCGGTCGAGGTGGATGTGGCGACCTGCCGAGCGGACCTTGCCGCCGTTCTCGGCGAGGAGGCGTCCCACGAGTTCCTTCGCGCCTACCGAGAGGTGTCGGGACGAGAGGTGCGCGGGATCGCCGCGTGGGATGTCGTCGCCGCGGCGCGTGCCCTCTGCGAGGTTCCCGAGGTCGCCGAGCGTTACGCCGCGGTCGGCGCCTCGGTCGACACCGACACGATTCGCGCCAGACTCACGGCCTTCTTCGACACCGCCGCGCGACGCCTGGACTCGTCCCCTTGACCCCACTCGTTAACCCCACCCGCTCGGTCATGCGCGCGGTGGCCGACTGTCGGTCCTGAGGCGCATACTTCACGGCACGCACCGGCGCGGACGTCTCGGCGACTGCGCTGGACGCACCGAGCAACGCGCCCAAGGGAGCAGACCGATGACAGTCCTCCTCGCGATCGGCACAGCCAAGGGGCTCTTCCTCGCCCGATCCGACGACCGGGAACGCTGGGAGCTCAGCGGCCCGCACGTGCCGATGAACGCCGTCTACGCCGTCGCCATCGACACTCGACGACAGCCGCCACGTCTCCTCGTCGGTGCCGCCAGTTCGCACTTCGGTCCGAGCGTCACCATCAGCGACGATCTCGGGGAGACGTGGCAGGAGTCGGAGGTCGCGCCGATCGCGTTCCCCGCCGACACCGACGCCACCCTGGAGCGGGTGTGGCAGATCGCGCCAGGTCCGGCCGAGCAGCCCGACCTCGTCTACGCAGGGGTGGAGCCGTCCGCGCTGTTCCGGTCCGAGGACGGTGGTCGCTCCTTCGAGCTCGTCCGCGGGCTCTGGGACCATCCCCATCGCCCTCACTGGTACCCCGGGTACGGTGGCAAGGCGATCCACACCGTGCTCCCGCACCCCGATGACCAGGACCAAGTTCTGGTTGCGATGTCATCCGGTGGGGTCTACCGCACCACCGACGGGGGCAAGAGCTGGAAGGCGAGCAACACCGGTATCCGGGCGTACTTCCTGCCTGACAACGAGTACCCGGAGTTCGGGCAGTGCGTCCACAAGGTGGCGCGCGACCCGGTGCATCCGGAGCGGCTCTTTCTCCAGAACCACCATGGGGTGGACCGATCTGACGACGGCGGCCTCACCTGGTCGTCGATCGCCGACGGACTGCCCAGCGATTTCGGGTTCCCGATCGTCACCCACCCGCGCAAGTCCGGCGTCGTCTACACCTTCCCGCTGGCCGCCGACGCTCGCCGGTTCCCACCCGACTATCGGTGTCGGGTGTTCCGCAGTGACGACGCCGGCGGGAGCTGGATTCCGTTGGGCGCAGGGCTGCCCACCGATGGGTTCTACGCCAGCGTGCTTCGCGACGCCATGACGTGTGACGACGCCGAGCCCGCTGGCGTCTACTTCGGTGCCCGGAGCGGAGAGGTCTACGCCAGCGCCGACGAGGGCGAGACGTGGCGGCTCGTGGCCGCCCACCTACCAGATGTGCTGTGTGTCCGAGCGGCGGTCGTGGCATGAGGGTGCACGTCGTCGTGCCGTCCGTCCTCCGGGCCGACTGCGGTGGGGCCGCCCGTCTGGTGGTCGAGCTCACCGGGGATCCCACTCTCGGTGGGCTGATGGCCGAGCTCGCCGCTCACTACCCGCGGCTCGAACGCCGGCTGCGCGACGAGAAGGGTGCGCTTCGGCGCTACGTCAACGTCTACGTCGACGGCACGGAGTCACGGCACCAGGACGGCCTGCGGACCGCGTTGCGCGACGGCGTCGAGGTGCACATCGTCCCCTCGGTCGCGGGTGGGTGACCGGCCGCGACGAAAGCCCGCCAGCGGGGCCGACGAACGGCTGTCCCTGGCGGTCCTCCGATCGCCTGGTTGCTCGCCGGGCACAACGGCGCGGGCGTCGGGGTCCCCGTCGCCGAAGACGGTCCGCGTCGCCGCCTTGTACAGGTCGCAGCCCTGACACGACCGTGACGCCACCGCCGTCTCCCATCGCGGGCGCGACAACAGGCGGCCGATGCGGGACGGCGGACTCGTGGAGCTCACGTCACTCCGTCCACGCGCGGTTAGGCTGGCGGGGCTCTGCACGGTGGTGATCTGCCGGTTCATGGTGGGTCGTGACGGTCGAGTGGTGGCGGAGGTCGACACATGGAGGGGTCGCAGCAGGCGGGGCGGGCGAGTCGGATGGCGGCCGCCGCGGTGGCGTTCTTGGCGTCGTTGGATCCGGACCAGCGGCGGGCGGCTACCGCTCCCTTTGACACCCCCGACCACCGCGAGTGGACCTACCTGCCCGGACCGCGGCCCGGTCTGGCGCTCGCCGACATGACCGAGCGGCAACGCGAACTGGCGATGGTGCTGCTCGACACGGGCTTGAGCGCGCATGGCTCGCGGGAGGCTCGCGCGGTCATGGCTCTCGAGGCCGTCCTGCGCGAGCTGGAGCGAGGGGCCGGTCGGGCGATGTGGCGACAACGCCACCCTCACTACTACTGGGTGCGTATCCTCGGTGATCCCGGCGGCGACCAGCCGTGGGCCTGGCGCGTCAATGGTCACCACCTCGCCACCCACGTGACGGTCGTGGGCGACCGGATCGCCGCGACCCCGCAGTTCTTCGGCGCGAATCCAGCACGGGTGCCGAGCGGACCGCACGCTGGCCTGCGCACGTTGCCGGACGCCGAGGACCTTGGCCGAGCGCTGCTCGAGGCGTTGGACCCCGACCGCCGCACCGTCGCGATCGTCTCGCCCGAGGCGCCGGACGACATCCTCACCCGTCGCGACCCGGTCGCCGATCCGAGCGTCGTTCCGCGAGGTCTGACGTACGCCGACATGACGGAGCCGCAGCGGCGACTCCTGACCACGCTGGTGCGCTACTACATGGGTCGAGTGGCCCCGGAGGCCGCCGAAACCGCGTGGCGCGACGCCGTCGACGCGGGTTTGACGGAGGTGGCGTTCTGCTGGGCTGGCTCGACGACGCCCGGCGAGGGCCACTACTACGCCGTGACGGGCCCGACCTTCCTGCTGGAGTACGACAACACCCAGAACGGCGCCAATCACGTCCACACGGTGTGGCGTGACCTGCGCCGCGACTGGGGGGAGGACCTGCTGGCTGCTCACTACGCCGCGCACCACGCCTGACCGCTCGCGGACACGACGTCGTCAGCTGGTGACCCCGCGTTCACGGCGCTCGTCCAGCCGTGCGATGTTGGAGGTACCGCGTGAGCGGTCCGCCCTCGGGTAGGTTGTGGGACCCGACGGTAGGTGCGTCCGCGGATACACAGCGCGCGGGCACGCAGCGGTGGAAGGGGCACAGCCCAGGTGACAGAGCAGACGAGCTCCAGCGTCACGATCGAGGCCGATCCGGCGACGATCATGTCGGTCATCGCCGACTTCGAGGCATATCCGTCGTGGGCGGCGGCGGTGAAAGAGGTGGAGGTGCTCTCCACCTATCCCGACGGTCGCGCCAAGGAGGTGAACTTCGTCTTGAACGCTGGCGCGATCAAGGACGAGTACACCCTCGCCTACACCTGGGACGGCAACCGCGAGGTGCGCTGGTCGTTGGTCGAGGGGAAGGTCGTCAAGCGCCTGGACGGCTCCTACACGCTGCGGGACAGAGGTCGGGGCAAGACCGAGGTGACCTATCGGCTCGCGGTCGACGTGACATTCCCGATGCTCGGGTTGATCAAGCGCAAAGCCGAGAAGGTGATCATCGACACCGCGTTGAAGGAGCTGAAGAAGAAGGTCGAGGGCTGAGCCGGTCGGCGTCGCCGCGGCGGCTCGACCCGCACGTCGGACAGCGCGGTAGTCTCCCGCTCGGGCAGCGGCCGGGAGCCGTCGCCTCTCCAACCGAGGAGTCACCCGACGGCCCCACGAGTTGGCTTGGAGGAAGGCCGTCGAGGCGGACGAGGAAGTAGGCGTCGTGGTTGAGTCGGGCGAGGTGGAACAGGAGCGGGCGCGACCAGGCGCGCGGTCTGGTAGCGGGTCCACCCGATCGTCCCTGGCGATCGGGGTCGACGTCGGAGGGACCAAGATCGCCGCTGGCGTGGTGGACGAGTCGGGGGCCATCCTCGACGAGGCACGCCGGGAGACGCCCGCGACGAGTCCGGAGGAGATCGCCGCGGCGATCGCCGACGTCGTAGCGGACCTGCGGTCCAGACACGACGTGCGTGCAGTGGGGATCGGTGCGGCGGGCCTGGTCGACGCCGACCGGACGACCGTGCTCTTCTCGCCCAACCTCGTCTGGCGGGACGAGCCGCTCAAGCGTGTGGTCGAGGAGCGCATCGGGCTGCCGACGATCATCGAGAACGACGCGAACGCCGCCGCCTGGGCGGAGTTCCGGTTCGGTGGCGGTCGGAACGTCACCGACATGGTGCTGCTCACGGTCGGCACCGGGCTCGGAGGCGGGCTGGTGCTGCGTGGCGAGCTCTACCGTGGCGCGTTCGGCGTGGGCGGAGAGGTCGGCCACATGCGCGTCGTTCCCGGGGGGTACCCGTGTGGCTGTGGTAACCGGGGCTGCTGGGAGCAGTACGCCAGCGGGACCGCGCTGGAACGGGAGGCGCGGGCGTTGGCGCAGTCGAGCCCGACGCGGGCCAGCCGGCTCCTGGAGTTGGCTGGTGGGGATCCCGCGAACGTGAAGGGACGAATGGTCACGCAGGCCGCGAAGGAGGGCGACCGAGCCGGCCAGGAGCTGTTGGAGGAGGTCGGTCGCTGGCTGGGCGAGGGCATAGCGTCTCTCGCGGCGCTCCTCGATCCAGCGGTCGTGGTGATCGGCGGGGGCGTCTCCGAGGCTGGTGAGCTGCTGCTGGAGCCGGCGCGGGCGGCGCTGGAGCGCACTCTCACCGCTCGCGGTCACCGGCCAGTCCTGCGGATCCAGCAAGCGACCCTTGGCAACGAGGCCGGCATTATCGGAGCGGCCGACCTGGCACGGTGGCGGTGATGGCGTTCATCCAGGCGCTCACGATCGGCGTCGACATCGGCGGGACGAAGGTCGCGGCGGGCGTCGTCGACCCGGACGGCAACGTGCTCGAGCGGCTGCGGCGGGACACACCGTCCACGAGCCCGCAGGCGACCGAGGACACCATCGCGGACGTCGTTGCCGAGCTCCGCAGCCGCCACGAGGTCACCGCGGTCGGTATTGGCGCCGCCGGCTGGATCGACGTGACGGGGACGTCGGTCTTGTTCTCCCCGCACTTGGCGTGGCGGCACGAACCGCTGCGGGACGCGGTCCGCCGCAGGGTTCGACTACCGGTGGTCATCGAGAACGACGCGAACGCCGCCGCATGGGCGGAGTGGCGGTTCGGCGCCGGGCAAGGCGAGGACCACCTGGTCTGCGTGACCCTCGGCACGGGCATCGGCGGTGCCGTGATCATCGACGGTGTCATGCTGCGGGGGAAGTACGGCGTGGCGGGGGAGTTCGGCCATATGACGATCGTGCCCGGCGGCCACCGCTGCGAGTGCGGCAACCGCGGCTGTTGGGAGCAGTACGCCAGTGGGAACGCGCTGGTGCGGGAGGCGCGTGAGCTGGCAGCGTCCGGGTCGCCCGTGGCCCAGAACCTCCTCGACCGGGTCGGTGGTGACCCTGGGCGGATCACGGGTCCCGCCGTCACCGAGGCCGCCAAGGACGGCGACCGCCTCGCGGTCGAGTTGCTGGAGGAGGTCGGTCGTTGGCTCGGCGTCGGCCTGGCCAACATCGCGGCCGCGTTCGACCCGGGCACCTTCGTCGTGGGCGGCGGTGTCTCCGACGCGGGTGAGCTGCTGCTGAAGCCGGCGCGGGAGGCGTTCCGACGCACCTTGACCGGGCGCGGCTTCCGGCCCGAGGCCCGGATCCTGCGGGCCGCCTTGGGCAACGAGGCGGGCCTGGTGGGCGCGGCGGACCTGGCCCGCGAGAACTTGCGGCTGTTCCGACGTCGCCGCCGTCGGAAGCGGGCGTCGGAGCGGCTGCGGGCCCGGGTCGACCAGCTGGCCGAGCTGTGAGCGTGCCGCACGCCGCTGGAGGTCAGCGGTTGATGAGGGTGAGCTCGAAGGAGTAGCGGGTCGCGCGGTAGACGTGGGTGCCGTACTCGACGGCCCGTCCTTCATCGTCGTACGCGGTCCGCGTCATCGTGAGGAGCGCGGCGCCGCGCGGTTCGTGGAGGTCCCGAGCTTCCGCTGACGTCGCCGAGCGAGCCCCGATGGTCTGCCGAGCCACTCGGAGCGAGATCCCGGACGCCCGCAGGATCTCATACAGCCCCGCCCTCTCCAGGTCGGCGGCGGTGATGTCGACCAGGTCTCGTGGCAGGTAGTTCGTCATCAGCGCGAGCGGCTCGCCCTGGGCGCAGCGAAGCCGACGGATGAGCAGCACCTCCGTGCCGACCGGAACACCGAGAGCGGCGGCCGCCTCCTCCGGAGCCTCCAGGATCCGTAGCTCTCGCACGGTCGTGGTCGGTCGCTGGCCGCTGCGAGCGAGGTCGTCGTACAGGCTCGACAGCTCCAGCGAGCGGCGAACCCGCGACTGCACCACCTGCGTACCCACGCCGCGCTTGCGGACGAGCAAGCCCTTGTCGACGAGGTAGCGAATCGCCTGCCGCATCGTCGGCCGTGACAACGAAAGCTGGTCAGCGAGGTCGACCTCGTTGGGGAGCCGGGTGCCCGCGGGCAGGGTGCCGTCGAGAATCGACCGCTCGATCTGCTGGGCGACCTGGAAGTACAGAGGGACGGGGCTGCTGCGGTCGACTGTGACAGCGAGGTCAGCCACACCCCGTACCTCCTTCTCGCGCCTCGGGCCTGACCGCGGCGGCTCGCGCCGCGCGGTGCCCGACGCCGTGTCGTGTCGCGCGGGGCGCGGGGCCTCGGCTGGCTCAGTGCTGACCTCCATGGAGTGAGGATCGTACTTGAAGATGTCTTAACAAACTATTGACACGTCAGAAAGGGCCGTGAAAACTCTCCGACAAGCCGCCGACGGTGTCCGCGAGCGGTCGCCGGGGAGGGCGGATTCACGGTCGGAGGAGGAAAGCACATGCGTGTCGGGCTCATCGGCGTCGGGCGCATCGGCACGTTGCACGCCGAGACGCTGCGGGACATCCCGGAGGTCGAGGCCCTGGTCCTCGCCGACGCGTCGACGTCTCGAGCTCGCGAGGCCGCCGAGAAGCTGGGGGTGGGGCACGCGTCCGTGGAGGAGCTGTTCGCGATGGCGCTGGACGGCGTCGTCGTGGCAGCGGCCACCTCCGCCCACGCCGAGCTGGTCCTTCGGGCGGCGGAGGCAGGCGTCCCCGTCTTCTGCGAGAAGCCGCTGGCGGCCGACGTGCCGGGGACCCGCGAGGTGCTCGCTCGGGTGAAGGCGGCGGGAATCCCACTCCAGATGGGCTTCCAGCGTCGGTTCGACCCCGGCTACCAGGCCGCCCGCGCGGCGTTGGTGGCGGGTGAGCTCGGCACCCTGCACTCGGTGTGGGCGTGCACCCTCGACCCGGCCCCACCGGCGCCTGAGTACCTGCCGACCTCGGGTGGGATCTTCCGCGACTGCAGCATCCACGACATCGACGCGATCCGGTGGCTGACCGGTCGTGAGGTCGTCGAGGTGCGTGCCACGGGCGCCAACAAGGGCGCCGACTTCTTCGCCGCCGCGGACGACGTCGACACCGGACACGCGTTGTTGACCCTCGACGACGGGACGTTGGTCTCCCTGGCGGCCTCCCGCTACAACGGCGCGGGCTACGACGTCCGCCTGGAGCTGCACGGTTCCCGCCGGACCGTGGTCGTCGGGCTGGACGAGCGCGTCCCGCTGGCGTCGGCCGAGCCCGGCGCGCGGTGGCCAACCCAACGGGCCTACGCCAACTTCGCCGAGCGCTTCCACAGCGCCTACGTCGCGGAGCTGCGCGCGTTCGTCGACGTGATCGCGGGACGAAGCGAGTCGCCGTGCTCGGGCGAGGACGCGCTGGCCGCGCTCTACGTCGCCGAGGCGTGTGAGCGGGCGCGCCGCGAGAACCGAACGGTGCGGATCGATGAGGTGAGTGGGTGAGCTACGACCTGGTGACGATGGGACGGGTGGGCGTCGACATCTACCCCAACGACATCGGCGTCCCGCTGTCCGAGGTCCGTTCGTTCTCCAAGTTCTTGGGCGGCAGCGCGACCAACGTCGCCGTCGCCGCGGCCCGGTACGGCCACCGCTCGGCGGTGATCACCCGCACCGGCGCCGACCCCTTCGCCGACTACATCCACCGGGCGCTGCGCGAGTTCGGCGTCGACGACCGGTACGTCACCCCGGTCGAGGGCCTGCCGACGCCGGTGGTCTTCTGCGAGATCTTCCCTCCCGACAACTTCCCGATCTACTTCTACCGCTACCCCAAGGCGCCGGACTTGGAGATCTACGAGTCCGAGCTGGACATGGACGCCATCGTCTCGGCGGGGATCTTCTGGGTCACCGGTACCGGCCTGTCGGAGGAGCCCAGCCGGTCGAGCACGCTCGCGGCGCTGCGGGCGCGCGAGCACCGTCAGCACACCGTGCTCGACCTCGACTACCGCCCCATGTTCTGGCGGCACGAGGACGCCCGCCCGGTCATCCAGCAGGCGCTCGAGCACGTCACGGTGGCGGTCGGGAACCTCGACGAGTGCGAGGTCGCGGTGGGTACTCGCGACCCCGACAAGGCCGCGCAGGCGCTCCTTGACAGAGGCGTCGAGCTGGCCGTGGTGAAGCAAGGCCCAGCCGGCGTCCTGGCTCGCACCAAGACCGAGAAAGTCGTCGTCCCGCCAGTGCGAGTCGAGGTCGTCAACGGCCTCGGCGCGGGCGACGCGTTCGGTGGGGCGCTCTGTCACGGCCTGCTGGCCGGTTGGGACCTCGAGCGCATCATGCGGTTCGCCAACGCCGCGGGCGCCTACGTCGCGGCTCGACTCGCCTGCGCCGACGCCATGCCCGGTGAGGAGGACGTCGAGCGGCTGCTCGCGGAGGTGGCCGATGAGTGAGCGGCCCCCGGTCGTGGACGTCCGTTCCCTCACCACCCGGCGGTTCCGTGACCCGGGCGAGATCGCCCGCGCGTACGCCGCCCGGCGACGTCGGCGGCCGTTGATCGGTCCGTCCGGGCGCCTGCTGATCATCGCCGCCGACCACCCAGCCCGGGGCGCCCTCCGGGCCGGTGACCGACCGCTGGCCATGGCCGACCGGGCCGACCTGCTCGGCCGACTGCTCGTGGCGCTGCGGCGACCCGGGGTCGACGGTGTCCTCGCCACCCCCGACATCGTCGAAGACCTCCTGCTGCTCGGTGCGCTCGACGACAAGGTCGTCTTCGGGTCGATGAACCGCGGCGGCTTGCCGACCGCGACGTTCGAGATCGACGATCGGTTCACCGCCTACGACGCGGAGAGCATCGCGCGGGCTGGGCTGGACGGCGGCAAGGTCTTGTTGCGCATCGACCTGTCCGACCCTGCGTCGGCCGACACGTTGGAAGGGTGCGGGCAGGCGGTCAGCGAGCTCGCCAGCCGGGGCCTCATCGCCATGGTCGAGCCGTTCATGGCACGCAGGGTCGACGGCGTGCTTCGCAATGACCTGACCACGGACGCCGTCATCCGCTCCGCCGTGGTCGCCTCCGGGCTCGGTACCACGAGCGCCTACACGTGGCTGAAGCTCCCCGTGGTGGAGGAGATGGAACGCGTCGCCGCCGCGACCACCCTGCCCATTCTCCTGCTCGGCGGCGAGGTGAGCGCCAACCCCACCGAGACGTACGCCGCGTGGGCCAAGGCGCTCGCGCTCCCCACCGTCCGCGGGCTCGTGGTGGGCCGGTCCCTGCTCTACCCGCCTGACGACGACGTGGCCGCGGCCGTCGACACCGCGGTGAGCCTGCTACCTGTGGAGGACGAACAGTGAGCCATCACCTGCGTGCTGGAGAGCTCGCCGAGGGTCCGTGGAGCCTGCTGCTGACGCCAGAGCGGGCCGGCTGGACCTACAGCGGCCTGCGGGTGCTCGACCTTGCGCCCGGCCAGTCACACACCTTCGCGACCGGCGAGGAGGAGATGGTCGTCCTGCCGCTCGCCGGCGAGGGGGTGATCGTGGAGTGCGATGGCGAGCGGTTCGAGCTCGCCGGGCGGCCTCACGTGTTCGCCGGCGTCAGTGACTTCGCCTACGTCCCGCGCGACGCGGAGGTCACCGTCCGCGCACCGCGCGCCGCCCGCGTGGCGTTCCCGTCCGCCCGGTGTGAGCGGCGATTGTCTGCTCGCTACGGTCCGGCCGACAAGGTGCCGGTGGAGCTGCGCGGTGCCGGAGTGTGCAGCCGAGAGGTGCACAACTTCTGCGCCGCCGATGCCTTCGAGGCCGACAAGCTCATCGCGGTGGAGGTGCTCACTCCCGGCGGCAACTGGTCCTCTTATCCGCCGCACAAGCACGACGAGGACCATCCCGGACAGGAGTGCCCCCTGGAAGAGGTCTACTACTTCGAGGTGGCGGACGGCCCGGCCGGCCCAGGCGTTGCCTACCAGCGGGTCTATGGGACCCCGGAGCGACCGATCGACGTGCTCGCCGAGGTCCGGACCGGCGACGTGGTCACGATCCCGCACGGGTGGCACGGGCCGTCGATGGCCGTCCCCGGCTACGACCTCTACTACCTGAACGTGATGGCGGGGCCCGGCCCGGATCGGGCGTGGCTCATCCGTGACGACCCCGCGCATGGCTGGATCCGCCAGACCTGGAACGACCAGCCGGTCGATCCCCGACTGCCGATGACCTCGGGAGGCTCACGATGACGACCCGTCGCCTTACAGTCGGTCAGGCGCTCGTGACGTTCCTGGCGAACCAGTGGACCGAGCGCGACGGTGTGGAGCAGCGTCTCATCCCCGGTTGCTTCGGGATCTTCGGTCACGGCAACGTCGCAGGCCTGGGTCAGGCGCTGCTGGAGTCGGCCCGCCGTGATCCCACGGAGATGCCGTACTACCCGTCGCGCAACGAGCAGGCGATGGTGCACACGGCCGTCGGATTCGCTCGGATGCGCGACCGTTTGCAGACACTCGCGTGCACGACGTCCATCGGGCCGGGCGCGACCAACATGGTGACGGGAGCCGCCCTCGCCACCATCAACCGGCTCCCGGTCCTGCTCCTCCCAGGTGACATCTTCGCCACCCGCGTCGCCAACCCGGTGCTGCAGGAGCTGGAGGACCCGCGGTCGTACGACATCTCTGTCAACGACTGCCTGCGTCCGGTGTCACGGTACTGGGACCGGATCAACCGGCCCGAGCAGCTCATCCCCTCGGCGCTCGCGGCGATGCGGGTGCTCACCGACCCCGCCGAGACCGGGGCGGTCACCATCGCGCTGCCGCAGGACGTCCAGGCCGAGGCCTACGACTGGCCGGAGGAGTTCTTCGCTCGCAGGGTCTGGCACATCCCCCGGCCGGTGCCCGAGCCGGCCGCGCTGGAGCGGGCCGTCGAGCTGCTCCGCTCCGCGCGTCGCCCTCTCATCGTGGCGGGCGGCGGTGTGATCTACTCGGGAGCCACCGAACAGCTCCGCGCGTTCGTCGAGGCCACGGGCATCCCCGTCGCGGAGACGCAAGCCGGCAAGGGCTCCTTGCCGTGGGACCACCCCGCGAGCGTGGGCGCGATCGGCGCGACCGGGACGGCCGCGGCCAACGCGTTGGCGCGCGAAGCCGACGTCGTGCTCGGCATCGGTACCCGCTACAGCGACTTCACCACGGCGTCCCGCTCGCTGTTCGCCAACCCCGACGTGCGGTTCGTCAACCTCAACATCGCCGCCTTCGACGCGGCGAAGCACGCGGGTGTGAGCGTGGTGGCCGACGCCCGGGCCGGCTTGGAGGCCTTGAGCCAGCGACTGGTGGGGTGGCAGGTCGATCCGGCCTACCGCCAGCGGGCGCGCGAGCTGGCCGACAACTGGCAGCGCGTGGTCGACCAGGCGTACGACCCCGCGCCTCGAGAGAACGGTCTGCCCGCCCAGACCCAGGTCCTGGGCGTGGTCAACGAGGCCGCGGGTGACCGAGCGGTCGTCATCAACGCCGCCGGCAGCATGCCGGGCGAGCTGCACAAGCTGTTCCGCGCCCGCGACCCCAAGCAGTACCACGTGGAGTACGGCTACTCCTGCATGGGCTACGAGATCGCCGCCGGCCTGGGCGTGAAGATGGCGGCACCCGATCGCGAGGTCATCGTCCTCGTCGGCGACGGGTCCTACCTCATGCTCGCGCAGGAGATCGTCACCGCCGTCCAGGAGGGCGTGAAGCTGACGATCGTCCTGGTGCAAAACCACGGCTTCGCCTCGATCGGATCGCTGTCGGAGACGGTCGGCACCGAGCGCTTCGGCACCCGCTACCGCTACCGCGACCCCAACACCGGTGGCCTGGACGGGGACATCCTGCCGGTCGACCTCGCCGCCAACGCCGCCAGCCTCGGCGCCGACGTCATCCGGGTGAGCACGATCGACGAGCTGCGCTCGGCGTTGGTCAAGGCGAAGGAAGCCACCCGGACGACTCTCGTCCACATCGAGACCGATCCACTCGCCGGCGCACCGTCGTCAGAAGCCTGGTGGGACGTGCCGGTGGCGGAGGTTTCCAGCTTGGAGTCGACCCGCCGCGCCCGTGAGGAGTACGACGCCCACAAGCCAACCCAACGGCACTACCTGTAAGGGGAGAGGTCCGCCATGCCACGCACGATCGAGCACTGGATCGCCGGAGCGTCGACTCCCGGATCGTCGACGCGCCGCGGTCCGGTGTGGAACCCCGCGACAGGCGAGCAGCAAGCGGAGGTCGTCCTGGGGACCGCCGCGGACGTCGACCTTGCGGTCAAGGCCGCGGCGAAGGCGTTCGAGACATGGTGCGACGTCTCCGTCAGCAAGCGCGCCAAGATCCTCTTCGCCTTCCGGGAGCTGGTCAACAAGCACGTCGACGACCTCGCCCGGTTGGTGACCGCCGAGCACGGCAAGGTCCTCTCCGACGCTCGCGGCGAGGTGCTGCGCGGTTTGGAGGTCGTCGAGTTCGCGTGTGGGATCCCGCAGCTGCTCAAAGGAGAGTTCTCCGAGCAGGTGTCGACCGGTGTCGACAGCTGGGCCTTCCGCCAGCCGCTCGGCGTTGTCGCCGGGATCACGCCGTTCAACTTCCCGGTCATGGTGCCCATGTGGATGCACCCCATCGCGATCGCCTGCGGCAACACGTTCGTGCTGAAGCCGTCGGAGCGTGATCCCTCCCCCTCGCGGCTGGTCGCGGAGCTGTGGCAGCAAGCGGGTCTCCCGGACGGCGTCTTCAACGTGGTCCACGGTGACAAGGAGGCCGTCGACGCGCTGCTCGACCACCCCGAGGTCGCGGCGGTGTCGTTCGTGGGCTCCACGCCGATCGCGTCCTACGTGCACGAGCGGGCGGCGAAGGCGGGCAAGCGCGTGCAGGCCCTCGGAGGCGCGAAGAACCACGCGGTCGTGCTTCCGGACGCCGACCTCGACTACGCCGCCGACCACATCACGGCCGCGGCCTACGGCTCGACCGGCCAACGGTGCATGGCGATCTCCGCGGTCGTGGCCGTGGGGCGGAGCGCGGACCCGCTCGTCGAGAAGCTCGCGGAGCGCGCTCGCGCCGTGAAAGTCGGGTCGGGAGACGACGCCGGTGCCGAGATGGGGCCGCTCGTGACCCAGCAGGCACGGGACCGCGTGGTGTCGTACGTCGACGCCGCGGAGCGCGATGGCGCGACGGTCGTGGTCGACGGCCGCGGTCTGCGGGTGCCTGGTCACGAGGGGGGCTTCTTCGCCGGCCCGTGCCTGGTCGACCACGTCACACCCGCCATGAAGGTCTACCAGGACGAGATCTTCGGCCCCGTCCTCGTCGTCGTCCGGGTCAAGAACCTCGACGAGGCGATCGAGCTCGTCAACGCCAACCCCTTCGGCAACGGCACCGCGCTGTTCACCAACGACGGCGGGGCCGCGCGGGAGTTCCAGCGCCGCGTGAGTGTCGGAATGATCGGCATCAACGTGCCGATTCCGGTACCCATGGCCTTCTACAGCTTCGGTGGATGGAAAGCCTCTCTGTTCGGCGACCGGCACATCCATGGCCCGGAGGGAGTGAGCTTCTACACCAGGGCCAAGGTGGTGACCGCGCGGTGGCCCCACGTCGAAGTCGGAGGTGAGGGCTCCGCCAGCTTCCACTTCCCAAGCTCTGGTTGAGGTCGGGCGGTCCGCCACGGGGGTGTCGCGCGACCACCCCACACCACCCATCTGTCAGCCCAGACCTATCCAGCATCGCGCGCAGACCTCCGAAAGGGGGAGCAGTCAATGAAGATCCTCAAGGGAGTGGGCGTGCTCGCCGTAACGGCGCTGCTCACGCTCGCCGGATGTTCCAACGCCGCGCCGGACCAGGCGTCGGGCACGGACACCACGAACGAGAACACCAACCGGGCCGCCGACCAGAACGGCGACGCCTCCAGCGACATCACGATCGCTGTGGTCACCCACGGCAAGCCGGGTGACGCCTTCTGGGACATCGTCAAGACCGGCGCCGACCAAGCCGGGAAGGACCTCGGCGTGAAGGTGACCTACAGCGGTGACGGCGACCCGGCCCAGCAGAGCCAGCTCATCGACAACGCGGTCGCGCAGGGCGTCGACGGTCTCGTCGTGTCGATGGCGAACCCGGACGGCGTCCGCGACAGCGTGGAGAAGGCGGTGTCCGCCGGTATCCCAGTCATCACGATCAACTCCGGTCTCGAGCGGTCCAAGGAGTTCGGCGCCATCACGCACGTTGGCCAGAGTGAGAGCCTGGCCGGTGAGGCGGCCGGGGAGAAGCTCGCCGAGGCCGGCTTGACGAAGGTGCTCTGCGTCGTGCACGAGGCCGGCAACGTGGGCCTGGAGGCCCGCTGCGACGGCGTCCGCAAGACCCTCGGCGGAACGGTCGAGAACCTCCAGGTCGACGTCAGCAACGCCGCTGACGCTCAGAACACCATCAAGAGCAAGCTGATGGCTGACCAGAGTGTCGACGGTGTGATCACGCTGAACCCCGTGGTGGCCAAGGCCGCCATCCAGGCCAAGCAAGAGGCGGGGAGAGACGTGACCCTGGCGACGTTCGACGTCTCCGCCGACATCTGCGACGCCATCATCTCCGGCGATCTGCTGTTCGCGGTCGACCAGCAGCCGTACCTGCAGGGCTACCTCCCGGTGCAGTTCATCGCGCTGAAGATCCGCAACGGCAACGACGTCGGTGGTGGCCAGCCGGTCTACTCCGGACCGGGCTTCGTCACCAAGGAGAACGCCGAGCAGGTCAAGCAGTTCGCCGCACGCGGGACCAGGTGAGCCATGGCCACGCAGGCAGTGCAGACCACGGCTGACGACACGCTCACCACGGTCAGTCTGGTGACGCGGGTGCTCCGCCGGCCCGAGGTCGGGGCGGCGGTCGCCGCGGTCCTCGTCTACGGGTTCTTCGCGACCACGACGGCATCGTTCAGCACCGCTGGCGGTGTCGCCACCTGGCTGGACTCCGCGGCTCTCTTCGGCATCATGTCCGTCGCGGTCGCGCTGCTGATGATCGGCGGCGAGTTCGACCTTTCCGCTGGGACCGTCGTCGGCTCGACCGGCCTGATCGTGGGCATCCTGACGACCCACTACGGCGTCAACATCTGGTTGGCGGTGGTCCTGGCTTTGGCGTTCGCCCTCGCGGTCGGGCTCGGCAACGGACTCATGGTGATGCGCACCGGGCTGCCGAGCTTCATCGTCACGCTGGGGACGTTCTTCATCCTGCAAGGGCTGAACCTCGCGCTCACCAAGGCGATCATCGGCCAGGTGGCGGTTCAAGGGCTGGACAAGGTGCCAGGATTCTTCGACGTCAAGTGGCTCTTCGGCTCGACGTTCGCGCTCTTCGGCGCCCAGTTCCAGATCTCGATCGTCTGGTGGATCGCGCTCACGGCCCTGGCCACCTGGGTGCTGCTGCGGACCCGCGCCGGCAACTGGATCTTCGCGGTCGGCGGCGCGGCGACCAGCGCGCGCCAGGTCGGCGTGCCGGTCATGCGCACCAAGGTGGGGCTGTTCATGGTGACGGCGGGTGCCGGGTGGCTGGCCGGGATGCTGCAGCTGTTCCGCACCTCGACCGTGCAGGCCTCCACCGGTGTGGGACAGGAGTTCATCTACATCATCTGCGCGGTGGTCGGTGGCTGCCTGCTCACCGGCGGCTACGGCTCCGCGATCGGCGCCGCGCTCGGCGCGCTCATCTACGGCATGACCTACCAAGGCATCGTCTTCGCCCAGTGGGACAACAACTGGTTGAAGGCCTTCCTCGGGGTCATGCTCCTCGGCGCGGTACTGGTCAACACCTATGTCAGACGACGCGCGGAGGTGAGCCGACGATGACCGCGACGATGTCCACGGGCGGAGCGGGCACCGGTGCGCGGACGCCGCTGCCGCGCCCGAAGCCCGGCACGCCGATCCTGGAGGTCGACCGGATCGGCAAGTCCTACGGCAGCATCGAGGCGCTGAAGGAAGTGACCGCCACGATCAGGGCCGGCGAGGTGACCTGCGTCCTCGGCGACAACGGCGCCGGGAAGTCCACGTTCATCAAGATCCTTTCCGGTGCCCACCCACACTCCCATGGAGAGCTGCGGGTCGACGGCAAGCCGGTCCGGTTCGCCAGCCCGCGGCAAGCGTTGGACGCCGGCATCGCGACGGTCTACCAGGACCTCGCGGTGGTCCCGCTGATGCCCGTGTGGCGGAACTTCTTCCTCGGCGCTGAGGTCACCAAGGGATTCGGGCCGTTTCGGCGGCTCGACGTCGGCTTCATGCGCCGGACCACCAAGGCCGAGCTGGCGCGGATGGGCATCAACCTGCGCGACGTCGACCAACCGATCGGCACCCTGTCGGGTGGCGAGCGACAGTCCGTCGCGATCGCCCGCGCGGTCTACTTCGGCGCTCGCGTCCTCATCCTGGACGAGCCGACGGCCGCGCTCGGTGTCAAGCAGTCCGGAACGGTGCTCAAGTACGTCGCGGCTGCCCGGGATGAGGGGCTCGCCGTCGTCTTCATCACGCACAACCCGCACCACGCCTACCTCGTCGGCGATCGCTTCATCCTGCTCAAGCGCGGCACGATGGTCGCCAACCGGAGCCGGCGGGAGATGTCTCTGACGGAGCTGACGCGGGAGATGGCGGGCGGTGCCGAGCTCGAGGCGCTCAGCCATGAGCTCGCCCAGCGCGGGATCGTGGACGAAGACGTGGCGGCGGAGACGCTCGAAGCCTCGGGCGCCGGGTCCGCGGCGGCCCAGCCGACCACGACGTCACAGCGAGGAGACGAGACGTGATGGACCTTGGTCCCCTGACCGGTCGGATCGCCGGCGCGCCGATCTCGTGGGGAGTGTGTGAGGCGCCGGGGTGGGGCTACGAGCTGCCGCCGTCGGTCGTGCTGTCGGAGATGGCTCAGCTCGGGCTCACCGCGACCGAGCTCGGGCCGACCGGTTACCTCGGCCCCGACGCCACGGCGGTACGCGCCACGCTGGACAAGCACGGCCTTCGCCTGGTCGGCGGCTTCCTGCCGGTCACGTTCCACGTCACGCCGGACATGGACCTCGCCGAACCGGCCGCGGCGATCCGGACGCTCGCCGAAGCCGGAGCTGACGTCGTGGTGCTGGCCGCCGACGCCGGGCCGGCGGGCTACGACCAGAAGGTGCGGCTCGACGACCACGAGTGGCGTGTGCTGGCGGCGAACCTGCGTCGGCTGGTCGCCTTGGCCGCCGACCTGGGGCTGCGCTCGACGCTGCATCCGCACGTCGGCACTGCGATCGAGACCCGGGAGGCGGTGCTCCGGCTCCTCGACGTCAGCGACGTCCCCGTCTGTCTGGACACGGGCCACTTGGCCATCGGCGGCACCGAACCGTTGGAGTTGGTCACCTCCGTGCCGGAACGCATCGGTCACGTCCACCTCAAGGACGTCCGGCGTGACGTCGCGCGCCAGGTCGCCGACGGGTCGGTGACCTTCCTCGAAGGGGTGCGCTCGGGGCTGTTCGCTCCGTTAGGGCAGGGCGACATCGACATCGCCGGCATTGTCGCGGGCCTGGAGAAGGCGGGCTTCTCCGGCTGGTACGTCCTGGAGCAGGACACGACGCTGACCGGACCACCGGCGCCTGGAGAGGGTCCGATCGTGGACGTGCGCGCGAGCGTCGACTACCTCCGGCGAAGCGTTGTTCCGACTCTCGGCCAGGGGAGCGGGTGAGGTCTGGCATGGACGTACGCATCGGGGTGATCGGTACGGGCGTCATGGGCGCGGACCACGTGCGGACGCTGGCGACGTCGGTCCGGCGCGCCGAGGTGGTCGCGGTGAGCGATCTCGACCACGAGCGGGCACGGGCGGCGGTGGCCGGGCTCGGCGACATCCGGATCGTGGACAAGCCCATCGACTTGGTGAACGCGGACGACGTCGACGCGGTCGTGGTCGCGTCACACGACGACACGCATGAGGAGCTCGTGCTGGCCTGCCTCGACGCGGGCAAGCCCGTCCTGTGCGAGAAGCCCTTGACACCGACGTCTGACGGATCCCTGCGGATCGTGTCCGCGGAGCGCGACCTGGGGCGGCGACTGGTCAGTGTCGGCTTCATGCGTCGCTACGACCCTGGCTACGTCGCCGTCAAGGACGCCCTGCGCCAAGGCACGGTGGATGCCCCGCTCATGCTTCACTGCGTCCACCGCAACGCCGAGGCGCGTCCGAACCTGCCGAGCTCGGCGCTCATCGCCGGGTCGGCCATCCACGAGATCGACGTCGCGCGGTGGCTGTTCGAGGAGGAGATCACCCGCGTCACCGTGCACCGGCCTCGGCGGTCGGGACGGGTCGTGGGCGAGACCAGCGATCCGCTCCTGCTCGTGATGGAGACCACGAGTGGAGTCCTGGTCGACGTCGAGGTGTTCGTCAACGCGCAGTACGGCTACGACGTTCGCGCCGAGCTGGTAGGCGAGACCGGCACGCTCAGCGTGGACGACCCCGCTGCTGTCGTGCTCCGGACGACGCGATCCCGGTCCACCGCCGTCGTGCAGGACTGGCGGGATCGCTTCGCCGACGCCTACCGACTTGAGCTGCAGGACTGGGTCGCCGGTGTCGCGGTGGGGCAGCAACGTGGCGCGACGGCTTGGGACGGGTACGCCGCGACGGCTGTCGCGGAGGCCGGCATCCGGGCGCTGGAGACGGGTCTGCCCAGCACCGTCCATCTCGAACCTCGTCCGAGCCTCTACGACTGAAGCTCGACGGCCGGCCCTCGACGACCGACCCACACGACCGACCCACACGACCGACCCTCACGACTGACCCCCACGACTGACCCTCACGAGTGACCCTCACGAGTGACACCGACCGAGCGTCGTCGGCGTCCCGGTCGACGTGCACGGGTGGGCCGCGGGTCACCGGACCGTGGCGTGGCGGGCCGAGGATTACGGTGGTGCCGTGCCCAAGGTCCGCCTCCTGACCTACAACGTGCGCGGCCTCCACGATGACCCCGACGCCGTGGCCACGGTCGTTCGTCGCTGCCAACCGGACGTGCTCGTCGTCCAGGAGGGGCCGCGTCGCTTTCGGTGGCGTCCACGCTGCGCCGCGTTGGCCCGCGCGTGCGGCCTGTTCTACGTCGCCGGTGGTCGAACCGCTGGCGGGAACGTCCTCTTCGCCACCGCCCGGGTGAGGGTGCACGCAATCCTCGAGCGACGGATGCCCGTGCCGCTGGGCGCTCCGATGCGGGGGATCGTCGCGGCAACGTTGAGCGTCGAGGGCACCAGATTCCGGGTCGTCGGGGTGCATCTCAGCCTGGGGGCGAGCGAGCGCGCCCTGGAGGTGACGCAGGTCCTCGCCGCGGCGCAGCTGGAGTCCGGGCTTCCGCTCCTCGTCGCCGGCGACCTCAACGAGGGTCCGACGGGTCCGAGCTGGGCTGCTTTCGCCAGGGCGGGACTGCGCGACGTGTGCGCCGGCGACTCGGCCCGGCCGACGTACCCGGCGCACGCGCCGCGCGCGCGGATCGACGGGGTGCTCGTGTCGAACCCCGACGTGGACGTGCTCCGTGCCGGTGTCCCCACCGACCCGGATCTGCGGCCGCTGCTTTCCAGGGCGAGTGACCACCTTCCCGTCCTGGCGGAGCTGGTGGTGTCCGAACCGCCTCCCGACCGACTGTGACGTCGGCGGGCCCGTCGCCACTGTGTGACCGGTATTGACCGTCGCGACGGTGGTTCCGGAATGCGCTCGGTCAGCTACCGTCGCGAGGGATAGCACTGGCTTGACCAGTGCCGGGACGGGTTCGATACGAGAGGACCCCGGGCGTGGAGACGGTCGAGCGGAGTCGGCGGGAGCCAGGCGCCAGCGGGGACGCCTGGGAGCACCGCGGGGACGTGTGGGAACGTCGTCGCCTCGGCCGGACGAGTCTGCACGTCACGGCGCTCGGCCTCGGCTGCGGTGTGCTCGGCGGGATGCCGGAGATCTTCGGCTACGACGTGGCCGCCGACCAGGGTGTCGCGACCGTGTGTCGCGTCCTCGACAGCCCGATCAACTTCCTCGACACCTCGGCGGGCTACAGCGCCGGCGAGAGCGAACGTCGGGTCGGCGCCGCCATCCGCGCCCGTGGCGGCCTGCCGGGCGGCTTCGTCGTGGCCACGAAGGTCGATCCCGACCCGGTGACCGGAGACTTCTCGGGCGCGCAGGTGCGCCGCAGCGCCGAGCAGAGCCTGGAGCGGTTGGGGCTGACCGCGTTCCCGCTGCTCTACCTGCACGACCCGGAGGTGATCGGTTTCGAGGCGGCGATGGCGCCCGGCGGCCCGGTCGAGGCGCTGCTCCAGCTCCAGGCGGAAGGTATCGCCGCGCACCTCGGGGTGGCCGGAGGACCTATCGAGCTCTTGAGCGCGTTCGTCGACACCGGGTGCTTCGACGTCGTGCTCACCCACAACCGCTACACGCTGATCGACCAGTCCGCGCGGGTGCTGCTGGAGCACGCCGCTCGGGCGGGGGTCGCGGTGGTCAACGCCGCGCCGTTCGGCGGCGGGATTCTCGCCAAGGGGCCCGACGTCGCGCGCCGCTACGCCTACCGCGACGCGGACGTGGGTCTGCTCGGCCGAGTTCGCTGGATCGCGGAGCGGTGCGCCGCCTACAGGGTTCCGCTCGGAGCGGCCGCGCTGCGGTTCTCCCTGCGCGAGCCGCTCGTCGCCTCGACCGTGGTCGGTGTGTCGGCTCCCGAGCGGGTCGACCAGATCCTGGAGTGGGCGCGCTGGCCGATCCCTGAGGAGCTGTGGGAGGAGCTCGAGACGGGAGGGGCCGATGGCAGCTGACGCCTCCGCCCCGACGACGTTCGCCCCAGACCTGTTCAAGGAACGCGCGGTGCTCGTCATCGGAGGCACCGGGGGGATCGGTGGCGCGGTGGCCGCGCACTTCAGCCGGCTCGGCGCGGACGTCACCGTCGCCGGACTGCCACCACGGACGCCCCAAGCCGTCGCGGCGCGTGCGGTCGTCGAGCTCGACGTCACTCGGCCGGGCGAGGTGGAGACACTGGTCGAGTCGATGGAGCAGCTGGACGTGCTGGTCAACAGTGCGGGCATCATCCGCCGACGCGAGGAGTACCGGCCCGAGGTCTTCGCCCACGTGCTCGACGTCAACCTCACCGGAACGATGCGCGCGTGCGTCGCCGCGCGCCGCCTCCTCGCCGCCTCCGGTGGCTGCGTGGTCAACGTGGCGTCGGTCTGGAGCTACTTCGGCGGGCCGCTGGTCCCCGCCTACACCGCGAGCAAAGGCGGCGTCGTCCAACTCACCAAGGCGCTCGCCGTGGCGTTCGCGGAGGACGGGATTCGGGTCAACGCGGTCGCGCCGGGCTGGATTCGCACCGACCTCACCGCCGAAGTACGCGCCGACCCGGAGGCGGAGCGTCGCATCCTCGACCGCACACCCATGCGTCGCTGGGGGACACCCGACGACGTGGCGCGGGTGGTGACCTTCCTGGCCTCACCGGCGGCCGGCTTCGTCACCGGAGCTGTCGTCCCAGTCGACGGTGGATATCTCGCGGCGTGAGGGTGGCGTATCGCCGCGGCGACGCGCCGTGGCACACGAGAGCTGGACGGCACAGGACAGCGGACGCGGACGACCGCGCGGACCGGAGGGACCACGCGGAACGGTAGGGACGCGCAACGGAAGGGACGCGCAACGGAAGGGAGAGGTCATGGCCCGCAGCGAAGCCACCGACATCGTGTTCGGGCGGGTGCTGGAGTCCCAGGGGCTGCCGCAGGAGATCGCGATCGCGGCCATTCCCGACGATGACCGGATCTGGGTGGAGCAGGAGCCGAACGTGTGGTTCCGCCCGTTGATGTTCAACACCGTGCTGGGCCAGTGGTGCAACCTGCTGCGGGTCACCCGCTCCGGCGTCGTGTCACGGCACCGTCACCCAGCCGCGGTCTTCGGCTACGTCATCAAGGGGAAGTGGCACTACTACGAGCATCCGTGGATGGCGGAGGCGGGCCACTTCGTCTACGAGCCTCCGGGCGAGATCCACACCCTCGCGGTGCCCGAGGACTGTTCGGAGATGATCACCTTCTTCAACGTGACCGGCGCGATGATCTACCTCGACCCCGAGGGCCGGCAGATCGGGTACGAGGACGTGTGGACCAAGATCGAGCTGTGCCGACGCCACTACGCCAAAGTGGGGCTCGGCGCGGACTTCGTGGACCAGTTCATCCGCTGAGGACGTCGGCGGGGTCGTGCGCCCGTGGCCCTGTGGACTCGCCTCACGGGCGCACGAACTCCACCCGATAGATCCGGGATGCCGTGCGATCCTCGCTCGTCACGGTGACGACGACCGTCGACGGGTCCTCGGTCCGCACGTCCACCGTGGCGTACGGATCGACGGGCGTGGCCGTGACCTCGCCCGGGTCGCCCACCACCTGGTAGGTCGTCGTGTCCGGGGTGAAGTCGGGGATCGGAACGCCGTCCACCTCGATCGACGCGGCCCGGGCGTCGGAGGAGACGCCGGGCGCCTTGGCGTAGAGCTCGATCTCGCTCACGGTCATGTAGCCGTCCGGGCGAGCCGTCATCACCACGCGCACCGCGTCCGTCGCCGCCGACATCGAGACGTCCGTCACCGGCGCGGGTCGCACGTCCGGATCCACCGCGATCTCGTCGCTCACGTCGACCCACCGACCATCGTCGTCTGGCACCTGCACCCGAAGGCTCGCCGGGAAGCTGATGTTCGTGCCGTCCCGGTAGAAGTACGTCACCACGCGGGTGAGGTCGCGTCGCGCGGGCAAGGTGAACGTGATCGTGTCGGAGGGGTTCTTGTCGGACGGCTTCCAGTTCGACCAGGCCTTGTCCGTGCGGTCGCCGTTGCGCAACCCAGCCGGTGAGTAGCCGCTCTCGGTGAACGTCGCGCTCACCTCGACGCCGTCCTCGAGCGCGGTGTTCGTCTCGACCGGCTCGGTCACCTGGACCCGCACCGTGGCGGGGACGGTTCCTCCGTCGACGATCCGCGCCACGCCGGGCACGGTCACCACCCCGGGACGCTCGAAGGCCTCGTCGGGGACCTCCTCCCACGTCACGGGCAGGTCGGGTCGCCCACCGTGCGCGCCGACGCCCACGACGGTGTCCGGTAGCTCCGGTCGGCCACCGACGTAGGTCTTGGCGCGACCGGGCACGGTGGCGGTGATCGTGTCCACGGTGACGACCGCCTCGGCCCGCACCAGGCGGCCGAGCGGGTCGGTCGCGGTGCCCCGCACGCGGACGGTGCCCGGTCGGTCCCAGCGGCTGTCCGGCGGCAGCGCCCACCGCACCGGCAGCTCGCCTCGTGTCCCGTCGCGGTACACCGGGGTCACGTGGGGGGGCAGGACGGGTGGCAGGCCGGGCACCGTGAAGACCTCGACGGGCTCGGTGCGCAGGACGTGCTCGTCCACGACGGTGAAACGCTGGTTGGCCCCCGAGGTGGGCGTCCACACCGAGACGGGCGAGCCGTCGGCGGTGGCCTCACCCGTGACGTCCAGCAGCAGCCCGCTGGCCACGTTGACGAACGTCCACGTCCCGTCACCGGTGGTCGACATGATCCACTGCGCGGCCGGTTCCGGCATGCCGGGGGCCTTCTCCAGCACGGCGGCGCCGTCCCGGACCGCCAGGCGGGTGCCTTCCGCGACGTTGACCAGGGCGTAGCGCTCGCGGTTGCTGTAGCCGTCGGTGAGCTTGCGGATCCACCACAGCTGCGCGGTGTCGGTCGGGTCGTCGGTGCGGATCACGACACCGCGTCCGTCGTCGGACGGCGCGAGCGAGCGGCCGCTCTGGACACCCCGCAGTCGATACGGGTGGCCGGGCTGGACCAGCGGGGCGTCCTCGGCGACCCCAGCCACGCCCTCGACCACGAAGGTGGTGACGGACTTCGCGGGCACCACGAGCGTGGCCGAGCGGTCGTGGACCGGAACGGGTTCGCCCTCGACCAGCCCGCCCTGCGCGCTGGTGACGATCGGCGTCACGGTGGCGTTCGGCGCGACCTCGGCGAACAGCGACAGGTCGAGGGTGACCGCGCGGTCCGTCGTCCCCCTGTTGACGTGCACGACCGTGACGCGGTTCGCCGCCGGCCGGATCGCGGCGACGCTGGAGGGGTCGTCGACTCTCACCACCTGGTCGCCCGGCCGGATGTAGTGGGTGAAGTTGCGGATGGTGTGGAACTTGGTGTTCGTGCGGATCGGACAGGTCTCGAGGGTGTCCTCGGCCGTGCAGGTGAAGGGGATGTGGATGCTGCCCCAGTTGTTGTTGCTCTCCTGCTGCGGGATCGCGTCCTCGATCGGCTGCCAGAACACCCAGGCCGACGGCTCCAGCTCACGGAGATCGCCCACGATCTGGGCGGCGATCCCGAGGCCGGGCTCCATGCTCGTGTAGTCGGTCGGGGAGTAGTAGCTCCCCTCCACCTCGCTCATCCACAGCTTCTTGTTGGCGGCCTTGGCGATGTCACGCACGCTCGTCCGGCCACCGGTGCCGTAGGTGTGCACGTTGAGCTGGTCGACGGCGGCGCGGGCCTGGTCGGTGTAGGCGTTCCAGTTGCGCACGAAGGTGGACGGGTTCGTCTCGTCCATCGCCGAGACCACGGCGTCGGTCGTGGCGTCATCGAGCGCGCGTCGGAGCGCGAGGATGACCTTCTGCTGCAGCTCAGGTCCCGCGTGGGCGCCTTCCTGACGGCCGCCCGTGGGTTGTCCGTCGGGGCCCAATTGCGTGCTCCAGTACGGCGTGTTCGGCTCGTTGAGCGGCTCGACGGTGTCGAACTCGATTCCGTGGGCGTCCTCCAGGTGCTCGACCACGCGGACCAGGTACGTCGCGAAGTCGTCGACGCGGTCCTCGCGGATCTGGTCGGCGTTGGGGTCGAAGCCGCCGGACACGTACCCGCTGACCGTCTGGAACCACGGTGGGGAGTTGCTGAACGCCTCCCAGTGGGTCACCTTGTCCTTGATCTGGTCGACCCACCAGCGCTGGTTGGCGTCGGCGTCCCAGTTCCAGTGCTCGGGGTTGTCGGGGTCCCACCAGTCCATGTCCTCGTGGGTGATCCCTTCGGGGGCCTTCCAGAAGCCCTCCATGGTCGCGCCGACCTTCATGTAGTCGCGACGGACGTCGGGCGCGTTGCCGCCACCGATGTTGTAGCGGGCGATGGTCAGCCAGAGGCCGTCCTCACCGAACACCATGTCGACGAGCTTGCGCCGGATCTCGTCGGGATAGCCGCCGGTGATGTTGGCGAACCAGACCAGGCTGGTGCCCCATCCCTCGAACACCGGGTGGCGGTACGACGGGTCGACCTGGACGGTCACCGCGCTGCCAGGGGCGTCCGCGGGGGAGGTGACGGGCGCGGCCGCCGCCGGTTCGGGCGCGCTGAGCAGCCCGACGCTGAGGAGAAGGGCGGCGGGGCCGGACACGATCCGCGCGGTGCGAGCCATGGCACGTCCTTTCCCTGGTGGCGACGGCGAGGCGTGGTAGCCGGGCGAGCGGGAGACGCCGTGCTGGGTGAGGCAGGTGGTGTGATCATCGCCCGCACGATGACCGACCGCGTGCCGGGCTGACCGCTCCCGGCCGTGACCACTGTCGGTTCAGGAGGTGCCCACGCGGGTCAGGAGGAGCCCACGCGGGTCAGGAGGAGTTTGGTGGCGGCTGACGTCGGTGTCGACGTCCGACCCTCGGGACGGGCGCGCGGCACCCGACGGCTGGCGCGAGCGGCGCGGCGTACCGGGTCGTCGGCGTCTAGGCGAGGTCGAAGACGCCCGCCTTGACGGCGGCGGTGAACTGAGCGAACGCGTCGGTACCGACGACGAGCACACAGCCCAGGGGGTTCTTGCTGTCGCGGATGGCGACCCACCGGCCGCCCGAGGCCACCTCGACACAGTTGCTGCAGCCGGCGCTGTAGCTGCTCTTGCGCCACACCACACGCGAGGTATCGGGGGTCAGCATCCTGTTCTCGATCTTTCTATGACAGCTCCTTGATTCGCTCGTCGAGCATACGCTTCGACTCGCGTTCGTTCGCCGCAGCCACGAGGAGTCGCTGGAAGACGGCTGAGTACACCTCCGTGTGTGGTGGCCGATCGAGATACGTGGCACCGGTCAATCCTTCGTAGTAGACGAAGGTGGTCCGCGGTTCACGGAAGCTGAGAATGCTGAAGCCGGCACCGAGCGCGATATGTTCTCCGACGCTGAAGGGCAAGATCTGAAGAGATACGGATCGGTGGTCTGCGAGCTCTCGCAGCCAGCGAAGCTGATTCCACAGGCCCTCCCGTCCTGCGACGAGCCGGTACAGCGCCGCTTCGCCTAGCACGACCCAGAGGTCGGGAGCCGGTTCAGCCAGCAACCTTCTCCGTCGCTGGACACGGTATGCCAGTCGCTCGTCGATGTCCTCTGACGACGGGTTGGGCCAGGTGGAAATCAGGGCTCGGGCGTAGTCGTCGGTTTGGAGCACGCCGGGGATCAGCTCGTCGCTATACATCCTGATCTCGTCGGCGCCTTGCTCGAGCTCGACATAGGTCTGGCCCCAGTCGGGGACCCGTCCGGCGACACCCCGCTTGCGGGCCTCCTTGCCGAGGGCCCGCATCCGCTCGGCCTCCTCGGCGGGCACGCCGTACTTGTCGAGCAGCCGGTCCAGCTCAGCGGCGGAGATGCGGGCGGCGCCCTTCTCCACCTTCGACAGCTTGCTCGGATGCCACTCCAACAGGTCCGCGGCGTCCTTCGACGACAGCCCGGCCCGGTCGCGCCACTCCCGCAGCAGGATGCCGAGCTGGACCCTCGTCACCCGACGAGGCGCCGGCGTGGCCTTGTCCATCGAGACTCCCGTCGTTCGAAGACTCCCGTCGTTCGGGCGTGTCAGGGTCTAGGGCGAATTGGAAATTTCCAGTATGTTTCACCCATTCCGCACTATCGGTCAGCATAGACCCAGCGCGGTCTCGCGACGACGCTGAGCGCGCTGGGCGCGTGGCACGCCGGGCAGGTGGAAGGTCGCCAGATGAAGTGCGTCTTCGAGCTCTCGGAGATCAGGAAGTCGAGCCCGTCGGTGGTCTCGTGGGAGGTCCTGCGCCAGGAAGAGGTGGACACCTACGGTCGAACGCCGGAGGAGATGCGGTCACGACTGCGGATGTGGGCGCTCGGCGTCCTCGCCTCAGGCAGGTACGACATCGGGCTCTACTGCGCGGGCGCCGGCCAGCTCGACGAGGACGGCTACTCCACCAACGAGTACTGCGAGACGATGATCGCCTGGGACGGCGAGAAGGAGCTCACCACGTCCTCGTGACCCGCTAGGTCTCCCCAAGACAGCCGGTTGGGCAGTCATGCCCAGCCGGGACCCATGACCGCAGCGGTCGCCGCCGCGCCCGGACCACGGTGGCCGCTCACACGATGGCGCCGTCCTCGTTGTCCGGCGGGCCGCCCTTCATCCGCAAGACCAGCGCCACGAAGCCGCCCACGAAGGCGAGCACCGCGAGCGCGCCGAGCCAGGTCGGGACGTAGACGTCGGCGGCCGCGGAGAGGACGAGCAAGACCGGCCCCACCATCATGGCGAGCCAGGCGAGCTTGGTGGCCGTCTCGAGCTTGGGAAGCGGTGGGGGCGGTGGCGGGATGTAGCGGTCGTCCGCCGGTGTGACCGCCTCCCGAATGCCCTCGAGGTCGGTCAGATCGTCGGTGTCCTCCTCGTCAGGGTCCTCCATGCCACGCGCGCGTCGGATGGTCGCGGTGGAGAACCCGGCGTCGGGAGGGGAGTCGGACTCGTCGTCGACGTCCTCCTCGACCGGCCACCGGGGCACCACGTCGTCGGTGGGCCGATCGAAGCCGGCGACGATCTCGGCGAAGGCGCGGTCCTCGTCGAAGGTCGCCATGCGGGTGCCGCCGGTGGTGTCGTCGGAGCCGGCCGGTGGCTGGCCAGACCTCCCGACGTCCGCGTCCTCGAGTCGCCCATCGCCGTCGCCACCCGTCTCGGCAAGACCCGAGGCTTCGGCTTCCTCTCGCAGCCTCGCCGCGTGCTCGTCCACCAACCTCCGGGCTCGGTCCTGCTCGGTCTCGTCGACGAACAGCCGGTCACACGGCACCGGGCGGATCCGAATCTCCAGTGAGGGCGCGGCTGGCTGGCAGGGCTCGAGATAGGCGGCCACGTGAGCCTCTCGGAGGATGTCCAGCATCGCCTCGGCCACCCGGGGGGTGAGGTCGGCGATCGCGACGTACGACGCGGCGCGCAGCCCGTTGTCCCGCATCGCTACCTCCCGGCAGCTCTGGCCCCGGCCGCCCTTCGGCACACGCGCTCGACGAAGCCGCGGCTCACCTCGAAGATCGTCGGGGCGTCGTAGTCGAGGGTGGCGACATGGTAGCTGTCGGGCAAGGCATGCTCCTCGATCTCGCGTGAGCCGACGCGGGACCGGAGCAGCCGGAGGCTGGAGCCGTCGAGCACGTGGTCCTGCAGCGAGCGGAAGACCAGAAGCGGCTGGGTCACCTTCGGTAGGTCAGCGGCGACGATACGCCACAGTCGGGTCAGCGAGTACAAAGCCGACAGCGGCGTCCGATCGTAGGCGCCCTCGTGGACGCCCGGCTTGTGGATGTCGTGGCCGATCGCCGCGAGCGACGGAACGACGCGGTGCAGCACGGGGAGGACGAGCAGCCGGGGATCGCGACTCCACAGAGCCGGGTTGACGAGCATCAGGCCGTGCACCGCCGAGGGGTGCGTTTGAGCCAGCCGTAGTGCGAGACACGCACCCATCGACTGGCCGCCCACGACGACGTGGTCGCACTCGTCCCGCAGGCGAAGGAGCGCGCGCTCGACGGCGACGTACCAGTCCTGCCAGCCGGTGCGGTTGAGGTCCTGCCAGGTGGTGCCGTGGCCGGGCAACCGGGGGACGACGACCCGCAGCCCGTGGTCGACAAGGTAGGTTCCCCACGGCCGCATCGAGTGAGGGGAGCCCGTGAAGCCGTGACAGAGCAGAACGCCCGTTCGGCCGGAGCCGGCGTCCAAGGGCTCGGCGAAGGGCTGCACTCGCACGGGCACGCTCCTCCAGACGTCGCGCGATGACGCATCACGCGATGACGGACAGCGAGGGTACCGGGCCGGTCGACCTCCATCGTGACCGGGCCAGCGCGGTCCGTGGGGGTGTTCCCGAAGATCTTTCGCGCGCCGACCGCGGTGCCGGCGTTGCCCTTGGATCGGGAGCGTCCTAATGTGCCGGACAGGAGACGGAGGTGGGACTTGCTCTACTGGTTCCTCAAGGTCTTCGCCCTGGGGCCGCTGCTCAAGGCGATCTACCGGCCCTGGGTGGAGGGCCTGGAGAACGTTCCCAAGGAGGGCCCGGCCATCCTTGCGAGCAACCACCTGTCCTTCTCCGACTCCATCTTCCTCCCGCTCGTGGTGCCTCGCCGCATCACGTTCCCGGCCAAGATTGAGTACTTCACCGGCGTCGGCATCAAGGGCCGACTGACTGCGCTGTTCTTCCGCGGTGTCGGTCAGGTGCCCATGGACCGTTCCGGCGGACGGGCCAGCCAGATCGCCCTCGAGGCCGGTCTTCGCCTGCTGCAGCGGGGTGAGCTGTTCGGGATCTACCCCGAGGGCACCCGATCGCCCGACGGCCGGTTGTACAAGGGCAAGACCGGTGTGGCGCGACTGGCGCTCGCGTCCGGGGCCCCGGTCCTGCCGGTCGCCATGATCGGCACCGACAAGATGCAGCCTCCGGGGAAGGCCCTCCCGAAGATCATGCGGCCCGGTGTTCGGATCGGTAAGCCGCTCGACTTCTCCCGGTACGAGGGCATGGAGGACGACCGGTACGTGCTCCGGTCCATCACCGACGAGATCATGTACGAGGTGATGGAGCTGTCCGGTCAGGAGTACGTGGACATGTACGCCCAGCGCGCCAAGGAAGAGCTCGCTCGGGCCAAGAAGCAGGCAGCCGGTCAGGGCAGCGACTCGTCTCGGCCTTCCGCGGCGCCGGACGGCGGCGCGGACCGCGCTGGCTCGGGGGGCGTCGCCAGTGACGCGGGTGTCCGACGCGCCGGCTGAGGTGACGGGTGGGGGTGACCCCACCGGATCCCTGTGGAAGGGCCTCGCGGTCCTTCGGTTCATCCTCCTCGCCTACGCGCTGGCCATCAACCTGGCCCGTTGGCAGCGCTTCGACGACCCGCTCGTCGGATGGTTCGTCCTCACCGTCATCGCGGTCTGGACGCTGGTCGTGACCTGGGCGTACGACGCGCCGCGGCGGCGCCGTTGGCCCCTCCTCGCCGCCGACCTGGGCGTGGCCGTCGGCGCCCTGCTCGTGACGCCGTACGTCTTGAGCGACGAGATGCTGGCCCGACACGACTTCACCCTCCCGACCTACTGGGTGACCGCGCCCGTCCTGGCCTGGGCCATCCACCGTGGCTGGGTCGGGGGAGTGCTCGCCGGACTCGTCATCGTGCCGGTGGACCTCGGCACCCGCGCCATCATCACCGCGACCACGGTGAGCAACATGTTCCTCCTGCTGCTCGCCGCGGCGGTCGTCGGCTACACCTCGCTGCACGTGCGAGCCGCGGCGGCCGAGCGGGCACGCGCCACCGAGCTCGCGGCCCGCACCGCCGAGCGGGAGCGGCTGGCGCGAGCCGTCCACGACGGCGTCCTGCAAGTGCTCGCCTACGTCCAGCGGCGCGGTATGGAGATCGGTGGCGAGACGGCCGAGCTGGCGCGGGCGGCGGGGGAGCAGGAGCAGCTGCTGCGGAATCTCATCCGCGGACAGTCGGAGGCGACCGACTCCGCCGGGGGACAGGTTGACCTCGCCCAGCGGCTCGCCAGCCTCGGGACCGGCGACGTCATGGTGGCGACGCCGGCTGAGCCGGTGCTGGTCCCGGCGTCCCTGGCCGAGGAGCTCGTCGCCGCCGTCCGAGCCGGCCTGGACAACGTCGAGCGCCATGCCCCGGGAGCCAAGGCGTACGTGCTCCTGGAGCACGACGACGACCGCATCGTCGTGAGCCTGCGCGACGACGGCCCCGGCATTCCACCCGGACGCCTGGAGGAGGCCGAGGCCGCCGGGCGGATGGGAGTGAGCCGCTCCATCGTCGGTCGGCTCGCTGACCTCGGAGGGAGCGCCACCCTCACCACCGCGCCGGGGAAAGGCACGGAATGGGAGCTCGTCGTTCCGCATCCTGAGGTAACCCGTCGTCGACGGCACGAACCCGCGTAGGGTCAGCGGCATGATCCGCGTGATGGTCGTCGACGATCATCCGATGTGGCGTGACGCCGTGGCCCGCGACCTGCGCGAGGCGGGGTTCGAGGTCGTCGCCGAGGCCGCCACCAGTGAGGAGGCGCTCCGCCGTGCCCAGGCCACTCGTCCTCAGGTGGTGGTCCTCGACCTGCAGATCCCCGGGCTCGGCGGGGTCGAGGTGACGCGTCGGCTCGTCGCGGCCGACCCGGGTGTGCGGGTGCTCATCCTGTCTGCCAGCGGGGAGCAGGCCGATGTGCTCGCGGCGGTCAAGGCGGGCGCGTCCGGGTACCTGGTGAAGTCCGCGACGCGAGAGGAGTTCCTCGAGGCGGTGCGCCGCACCGCGGAAGGTGACGCCGTCTTCACTCCCGGCCTGGCGGGGCTGGTGCTGGGAGAGTTCCGCCGACTGTCGGCCGGTGACGGCTCCGCGCGGAACGCCGAGCCCGCGGCCCCACGGCTCACCGAGCGGGAGACCGAGGTGCTCCGACTGGTCGCGAAGGGCCTCAGCTACAAGGACATCGCCGAGCGCCTCGTGCTGTCGCATCGGACCGTCCAGAACCACGTCCAGAACACCCTGCGCAAGCTCCAGTTGCACAACCGTGTCGAGCTGGTTCGATACGCTCTCCAGGCCGGTCTCGACGACGACACCGGCGACGGCCCGGGCTCATGAGCCCGAAGCGGCCCGACTAGGCTCGACACGACCTGTTCTTGCGCAGCCTTGTGAAAGGGACTGTCATGCGCGTTGGTGTCCTCACCGGTGGTGGCGACTGCCCTGGCCTGAACGCTGTCATTCGGGCTGTTGTTCGCAAAGGTGTCAGCGAGTACGGCTACGAGTTCGTCGGCTTCCGCGACGGGTGGCGCGGACCGCTGGAGAACATCACCTGCGAGCTGGGCATTCCACAGGTCCGGGGCATCCTCCCGCGCGGCGGCACCATCCTCGGTTCGTCCCGCACCAACCCGTTCAAGATCGAGAACGGCGTGGAGCGGATCAAGGAGAACCTCGCCGCGAACGGTGTCGACGCACTCGTCGCGATCGGCGGTGAAGACACCCTCGGCGTCGCGACGAAGCTCTCCGAGCTGGACGTCAAGGTCGTCGGCGTGCCCAAGACGATCGACAACGACCTCGGCGCGACCGACTTCACGTTCGGCTTCGACACGGCCGTCAACATCGCCACGGAGGCGATCGACCGTCTCCACACGACGGCGGAGTCCCACCACCGGATCATGGTGGTCGAGGTCATGGGGCGGCACGCCGGTTGGATCGCGCTGCACGCCGGACTCGCCGGTGGCGCCAACGTCATCCTCATCCCCGAGCGGCCCTTCGACATGGACAAGGTCGTCGAGTACGTCGAGAGCCGCTTCCGCACCAACTACTCGCCGATCGTCGTCGTCGCCGAGGGGGCGGTGCCGAAGGAGGGCACCCACTCGCTGCAGAGCGACGAGCGCGACGCCTTCGGACACGTCCGGCTCGGCGGCATCGGTGACATGGTCGCCAAGGAGCTGGAGAAGCGCACCGGGAAGGAGGCGCGCGCCGTCGTGCTCGGACACGTGCAGCGCGGCGGTACCCCGACGGCGTTCGACCGGTGGCTGGCGACCCGCTTCGGCCTGCACGCGATCGAGGCCGTTCACGACGGGGACTTCGGCATGATGGTGGCGCTGCGAGGCACCGACATCGTGCGCGTTCCGCTCACGGACGCCACCAAGGAGCTCAAGCTCGTGACGCCGGAGCTGTACGCCGAGGCCGAGGTCTTCTTCGGCTGACCGTCATCTGCGACTCGTGACTGATCTGAACTCGTGGCGGGCCAGGCCGGCGGCTCAGCAGCCGGACTGGCCCGACCCCGCCGCGCTCGAGGCCGCGGTCGCGGAGCTTCGAACGTTCCCTCCGCTGGTGTTCGCCGGCGAGTGTGACGCGCTGAAGGCGCGCATCGCCGACGTCGCCGCGGGCAAGGCGTTCCTCCTCCAAGGCGGCGACTGCGCCGAGACCTTCGACGGCGTGGGCGCCGACCCGCTGCGCAACAAGCTGCGGACGATCTTGCAGATGTCCGTGGTCCTCACCTACGCCGCGAGCATGCCGGTGGTGAAGGTGGGGCGGATCGCCGGGCAGTACGCCAAGCCACGGTCGAAGCCGACCGAGGTGCGCAATGGCGTCGAGCTCCCTGTCTACCGCGGCGATGCCGTCAACGGCTTCGAGTTCACGCCGGAGGCGCGGGTGCCCGACCCGAGGCGGCTGGTGCGCACCTACCACGCGTCGGCCGCCACGCTCAACCTGGCGCGGGCGTTCTGCGTGGGCGGCGAGGCCGACTTGCGTCAGGTGCACGCGTGGAACACCGACTTCGTCCGCAACAGCCCGGTGGGGGAGCGGTACGAGCGCATGGCCCGTGACATCGACCGGGCGATCGCGTTCATGCACGCGTGCGGCGCCGACCCGGCGGAGTTCCGCACGGTCGACTTCTACGCCAGCCACGAGGCCCTGCTGCTCGACTACGAGGCCGCGCTCACCCGGATCGACTCGCGGACCGGCCTGCCCTACGACACCTCGGGCCACTTCCTGTGGATCGGGGAGCGCACCCGTCAGCTCGACGGCGCCCACGTCGAGTTCGCTCGGCACATCCGGAACCCGATCGGCGTCAAGCTCGGCCCGACGGCGACCGCGGAGGACGCCCTCGCGCTGATCGAGGCGCTCGATCCCGACCGTGAGCCCGGGCGGTTGACGTTCATCACCCGGATGGGCGCGGACAAGATCCGCGACGTGCTGCCCGAGCTCGTCGAGAAGGTCACCGCCAGCGGCGCGACGGTCGCGTGGGTCTGCGACCCGATGCACGGCAATACCTTCGAGACGCCCACGGGGTACAAGACGCGTCGCTTCGACGACGTCCTCGATGAGGTCGCGGGCTTCTTCGAGGTGCACCGAGAGCTGGGGACCGTGCCCGGCGGCCTCCACGTCGAGCTCACCGGGGACGACGTCACCGAGTGTGTCGGCGGCGGGCACGCCCTCGAGGAGGCCGACCTGACCCAGCGCTATGAGACCGTGTGCGATCCACGGCTCAACCGCGCGCAGTCGCTAGAGCTGGCCTTCCTCGTCGCCGAGATGTTGCACCACGCCTGACCGCGGACGTCTCCGAACCGCTGTCGCGCACCTCCTGCTCGGTCGTCCCGCCAGAGCCATTCGACCCGTCTGGCGAGGACCTTCGCCGCGCGGCGGGACGCCGCGGCCGGGCACCCTTGCCAGGGGTGAGCACTTGCCAAGGGTGAGGTGGACATGCGCGCGGTGGTAGGAGATCGAATCGTCGTCCGTAGCGGTTCGGTGGACCGACCCGATCGGCAGGGAACGGTCCGGGAGGTGCTCGGATCCGGCGACGACGAGCACTACCGGGTCTCCTGGGACGACGGTCACGAGTCTCTGCTGTACCCGGGGCCGGACGCCGTGGTGATACCGGCTCAGTCGCGGCGGGAGCAGCCACCGGCCACGTCCTCGACGACAGGCTCCGCCGCGGAGGGCACCCGAGGAGGTGCCCAGGCAGGGGTGGCACCGCCCGCGATATCGCGGACGACGCCGGACGATCCCGTCGAGCGCATCATGAGTAGTCCGGTCGCCACGGCGGAGGCGCATGACTCGCTCCGCATGGTGGCGGTGTCCTTGGCCGACGCCGCCGTCGGCGCGCTCGTCGTGATGGACGACGACACCCCGCTCGGCATGATCTCCGAGCGCGACATCGTCCACGCCGTCGCGGACGGGATCGACCCGGACCAGGTGGAGGCGGTCAACATGGTGGGCGCCACGACGGTCTGGGCACAGCCCACCGACTCGATCCGCGAAGTCGCGGCGATGATGCGGGAGGCGGAGGTGCGGCACATCCCGGTGCGCGTGCAGGACGACGTGGTCGGCGTCGTCTCGATCCGGGACGTCGTGCAGGTCCTGATGGAGAACTGCTAGCGCGCGACGCACGCCGAGACGGCGTTCGACGGAAGGAGGGCGGATGTCGACAGCCGTCCGGCCGGTGGTGGTCGGGACTGACGGGTCCAGCGGTGCCTTGGCCGCGGTGACGTGGGCAGCCCTCGAAGCTGACCTGCACGAGGTACCCCTGCGGATCGTGCATGCCTTCACCTGGCAGCTGCCGACCATCCCACCCCTGACCTGGGAGGTGGCGGCCGAGGGGGCCCCACGGGCCCTCGCCGAGCTGGTGACGTCCGAGGCGGAGAAGGCGGCGCGAGCGGCGGCGCCAGCCGTCCCGATCAGCACGGCCATCGTGACCGACCAACCGCTGTCGTTGCTGGTCAACGAGAGCAGCCGAGCGAGCTTGGTCGTCGTCGGGGTCTCTGGCTTCGGCCCGGTGGCCGACATGTTGGCCGGCTCGATGACTGTCGGCCTCGTGGCTCGCTCACACGCGCCCGTCGCGGTGGTTCGTGGCACGGCTGCGCCGGAACGCACCTCTCGGCCCGTGGTCGTCGGTGTCGACGGGTCATCGCTGAGCACGGACGTGGTCGAGGTCGGGGCACGTGAGGCGGCGGTTCGCGGGTGCCGCCTCCTCGTCACCCACGTCCGGAGGCCAGGTCCTGGCGCGCGCGTTCGAGCCCGACTTCGAGGCACGCCGTCTGGACACAAAGCGATTCGCCAGGCCGTGGCCGGATGCCGGAGGCGTCACCCGGAGGTGGCGATCGAGGAACGTGTCCTGACCGGACACCCGGCGGGTGTCCTGCTCGACCTGTCACAGCAGGCGAGCCTGGTGGTCGTCGGAACCCGAGGCCGAGGCGGGTTCACCGGGATGGTCGTGGGCTCGGTCAGCCAGGCTCTTCTCCACCACGCGGGCTGTCCGGTCATTGTCGTGCCGCGCGGACTGGAACGGCGCCATCTCATCGAGACCGTGAACGACGAGTCCTAGCCACGTCGAGCGCCGCGTCGAAGGCGGGACGTCAGCTCCAGAGGCGATCCCGCACGATCTCGGCATCCCACGCGGAGGTGTCCGCGAAGAACGTCGGGTCGGCTGGGTCGAGGTGTTCGCGGAAGAGTTCCTCGTTGATGTCGTCGAACCCCAGCCCTGGGGTGTCGGGCACCGTGATGTACCCGTCCTCGATGAAGGGCTGGGGAAGCCCGGTCACCAGGTCGCTCCACCAGGGGATGTCGGCGGCGTGGTGCTCGAGCGCGAGGAAGTTGTTCGTCGCCGCGGCGATGTGGACGCTGGCCAGTGTGGCGATCGGCGTTCCCGCCATGTGGAGGGCCATGGCCACGCCATGCTCCTCCGCGAGGTCACCGATCCGCTTCGTCTCCAGGATGCCGCCCGAGGTGGCGGGATCGGGGTGGATGATTCGGACGGCCTGGCGCTCCAACAGCGGCCGGAAGTTCTCCGCGAGGTAGATGTCCTCACCGGTGCAGGTTGGCGTGGTGAGCGCGGTGGTGAGCTCACGCCACTGCTCGGTGAGCTGCCAGGGAATGAGGTCCTCGAGCCAGGCGAGGGTGTAGGGCTCGAGCGCGCGCCCAAGACGCAAACAGGAGCTGACGCCGATGTGGCCCACGTGGTCGACGGCGAGCGGGACGTCATAGCCGACGATCTCCCGGACCGTCGCGACGTGCTCGGCCAGCAGTTCCACGCCCTTGTCGGTGACCTGGATCCCGGTGAACGGGTGCATGGTCGTCGTCGACTCCCGGGCGCCCGGCGGGGCGATGAGTGCTCCCGGCACGTCCCAGAGGAGGTCGATGCCGACGTCCATCTTGAGGAACTTGTAGCCGCGTCGGCGTCGCTCCAGCAGTCGCTCGCCCAACACCGTCGGATCGGCTGACCGGGGCGTGTCGGCGTAGCACAAGACCCGGTCACGGAACTTGCCGCCGGCGAGCGCGTAGGCAGGGACGCCATACGCCTTGCCCGCCAGGTCCATGAGCGCCATCTCGACCCCGCACACGCCGCCGGCCTGCCGAGCGTGGTAGCCGAACTGCTTGATCTTGCGGAACAGCTTGTCGACGTTGCAGGGATTCTCCCCAAGCAGACGGCTCTTCAGAATCAGCGCGTAGGTCTTGCTCGCGCCGTCGCGAACCTCGCCGTACCCGGAGATGCCTTGGTTGGTGTCGATCCGGATGATCGTCGAGCGGAACGGCACCCCGACGAGCGTGGCGACCCGCAGGTCGGTGATCCGCAGATCGGACGGGCGGGAGTAGGTGTTGACCTTGTCCAGGAGTCTTTCCTCCGCCTGGTCCGTCGTCATCGCGACTCCTTCCGCCACTGCTGGAAGTCGGCTTCGATGTGCGGGGCCCAGGTGGGGACGTCGATCTCGGCGCTGGTGTAGACGCCGTGGGCGAGGCGGAGCTTGCCGAACACGTCGCGAATCCGGATCTCCTCGCTGACCTCGGCGACCTTCGCCGCCAGGTGCGCTGGGATGAAGATGACCCCGCTGGGCGTGCCGAGGACGACGTCGCCAGGCAGGACCGTCGCCTCGCCGATGCGGATCGGGATGTTGATGCCGGCGAGCGTCACGTTGCGGATGGGAGTGGGGTCGACGTCGCGAAAGAAGAAGTTGACACCACCACCGAGCTCGACGATGCCTTGGTAGTCACGGATGCCGCCGTCGATGACGGCGCCGACACCGGTACGGGCCGCTACGGCGGTACTGAGGTTGTCGCCGACGACGGTGCCTTCCTTCACCTTTCCGAAGATGTCGGTCACCATCACGTCGCCGGGTTGCAGTGTCTGAATGATCCAGGAGTTCTGCCGGTCCGCTTCCAGGTGCCCCTCCCGGGCGCCGGCTCGCACAACCGCCTCGTCGAAGTCCGGCCGGTGGGGCAGGAACGCGGCCGTCACCGCGCGTCCGACGAGGATCGTGCCGGGATGGGTCTGTCGCCAGCCACCGGCGAACTGGCGTTCGTAGCCCTCGCGTAGCAGGACCGCCCATGCTTGCTCCGTCGTGGCGAGGCGGATCTTGTCGAGGACATCGTCGGGAACCCGTGGTCGCCCGTCGGGGAATCGGTCGCCGGTCCAGCTGGCGGTGAGCTCGATGAGGTCGTCCGGGGTGGGGTGGATGCGCATGGGGAGCCCAGACCTCCGCGATGATCGCGTCTCGTCTCGAGCCAGCATCGCACCGCGTCAGCAGTCGACATCAGCTCGTTCCGAGATCGGTCAGTCGCGGAGAGAGATCGGCCACCGAGGAGGTCGCTCGGGTGCGGCCGGACCTGAGCCGTCGGATACGGTGCCGTCGTGTCTCGACAGCCAGACCATCTCGTCGACCTGCGCAGCGACACCGTCACCAAGCCGACCGAGGGAATGCGGCGGGCGATGGCCCAGGCGGAGGTGGGCGACGATGTCTACGGGGAGGACCCCACCTGCCGGGCGCTGGAAGACCGGGTCGCCGAGCTGCTGGGCAAGGAAGCCGCGCTCTTCACGGTGAGCGGGTCGCTGGCCAACCTGCTCGCGGTCCACACCGTCGTCCAGCCCGGACAGGAGGTGTTGTGTGAAGCGCGCGCCCACATCGCCCGCGCCGAGCTCGGCGGGCACGCCGCCGTCTTCGGTGTCACGACGCGGACGTGGAGTCACCCCCGAGGCTTGGTCGACCTCGACGCGATCGAGGCCATGCTCGCACCCGACGCCGGCCCGCACTTCGTCTCGACCGCGGCGGTGTCCGTGGAGAACACCCACAACCTCGGCGGGGGCAGCGTCCAGCCCGTGCCGACCCTGCGCGCGCTGCGGACGATGGCGACGCAGGCCGGCGTCGCGATCCATCTCGACGGTGCGCGGCTGTGGAACGCCAGCGTTGCGACGGGTGTGCCAGTCCACGTCTACGCCGAGCTCGCCGATGTGGTGACGGTGTGCCTGTCCAAGGGCTTGGGAGCGCCCGTCGGGTCGCTGGTGGCCGGCTCCGCGCGGCACATCGCCGAGGCGCGGGTGTGGCGCAAGCGGCTGGGCGCGGGATGGCGTCAGGCGGGGGTGCTCGCGGCCGCCGGTCTCTACGCGCTCGACCACCACATCGAGCGGCTCGCCGAGGACCACGCCCATGCCCAGGCGCTGGCGCGCACCCTGGCCGAGCGACTCGACGGCGTGGCCGCGGTGTCCGACGCCGAGACCAACATCGTCGTGATCGACCTGCCCTCGTCGGGTCCCGCGGCCCCCAAGGTCGCGGAGCGCGCCCGGGCCGAGGGCGTCCTCGTGTCCGTGCTGGGCCCGTCCACCCTGCGCCTGGTGACCCACCTCGACGTCGGCGCCGACGACTGCGCGTGGGCCGGGGACGTCCTCGCCCGTGCGATCCGCGAAGGCTGAGCACGCGTACCAGAGCGTGTGGCGTCAGGAGCGACGAGCGTCGGCCAACGCACGACCCATCAGCGGAGGCAGGTGGCGCAGCACCGAAGCCAGCTCGCGAAGGACGGCGCCGGCGACCGGGCAGCGCCCGTCGACGAGCACGCTGTCCGGGTCGGGGTGGACGTCGACGAGCAGGCCGTCGGCGCCCGCCGCGATGGCGGCCCTCGCCAGCGGGACCACCAGCTCGTGGGCGCCGGTCGAGGGATCGACGATCACCGGCAGATGCGACAGCCGCTGAACCCGAGGGACGGCGCCGATGTCGAGGGCTCGGCTGACGGCCGGATCGAAGGTTCGGACGCCAGCCTCGCACAGGACGATGTCGAGGTTGCCCCGCTCGGCGATGTACTCGGCGGCCAGCAGCCACTCCTCGACCGTGGCGTGGGTACCACGGGTGAGCAGGACGGGGCGACCGCATCGGCCGACCTGATCGAGGAGGGGAAGGTTCTGCATGTTCACCGACCCCACGTGGAGCATGTCGGCGTACCCCGCCACGGTCTCGACGTCGGCGGGATCGACCACCTCGACGAGGATCGGGAGTCCGGTTGCCCGCCCGATCTCGGCGAGGGTGCGGAGGTCGGATTCGTCCATCCCCGGCGGCGACGGCGGAGCGAGGCGGGGCCGGTAGGTGGCTCCCCGCAGGACCGACGCGCCCGCGGCGGCGACCAAGCGGGCCGCTTCGACCGCCTGGTCGCCACTCACCAGCGCGGGCGGCCCCGCGATCAGGGTGAACGTGCCGGGTCCGATCGGCACCCGTCGGTCCGGTGGTCCGACGTGGACCACGGAGCGCTCGCCGCTGGCCTCGGCGCTGACCAGCTTGTAGGGCGCCGTCACCCGGAGCACCGTCGCGACTCCGGGCATCCTGCTCAGGTCGAGCTCGAAGCAGATGTCGGTGTCGCCCACGACGCCGACGATCGTGCGACGCACGCCCCTGCTGACGAACGCCGCCCCGCCCCGAGCCTCGATGTGTGCGACGACGGCGTCGACCTGGTGCTGGGTCGCGCCTGGTTGCATGACGACCACCATGGCCGGCGGACCTCCGTCCCAGCGGCGAGGGCCTGGACCGCTTGAGAGCGAAACCTAGCCCGCGTCCGCTCAGTCTCCGGGACGATTGTCCAGGATTCGGACAGCCCTGATGGTCACGGTTCGGCAGCGACGGCCGGATCGGCGCGACGACTCACAAGGGCGGGCCCTCGCCGGCCTCCTCCTGGTAGGAGTAGCGGCGTCCCGACCACGGGTCGCCGCGGTTGTGGTACCCGCGCTCCTCCCAGAACCCCCGCCGGTCGTGGGTCAGGTACTCGATGGCCCGGAGCCACTTCGGCCCCTTCCAGGCGTACAGGTGGGGAACGACCAGCCGAAGCGGTCCGCCACGCTCGACGCTGAGCGGCTGGCCGTTGACGCCGGTGGCGAGGATCGTGGTCGGCGCGGTGAAGTCGGCCAGCGTCATGTTCGCCGAGTAGCCGTACTGTGCCCAGGCGACGACGTAGCGAACGTCGTCCCGCGGTGGCGCGAGCTCCAGCAGCCGCTGGGCAGGAATGCCCTCCCAGGTCAGGTTGAGGACACTGAAGCCGCTCACGCAGTGCAGGTCAGCGTCGACGGTGATCCGGCACAGGTCGGCCAGCGCGTCGAGGTCGAACACGTGCTCGCGCCCCGACGCCGTCGCGCCGAACACCCGCAGGTCCCAGGTGGCGAGGTCCTTCGGACGCGGCAGAGGTCCGTAGTGGTAGACCTTCCACTCCCGGGCGACCCGCTGGCCCGGCGGCAGCCCGCGCCGGGCGTCGACCCGTGTCACCGTGCCGACGCACGCGTCTTTGGGCCAACCCTGCACGAACCTCATGGTTCCAGACGGTGGGGACGCGACACGCGGCAGGTCTGGAAAACGGTATGAAACCGCCCGCTTGTGGACAGCGATCGCCGACAAGCGGGCGGTGACACCGTCTCGGACGGTGGTCGAGAGCGTGACTAGGTCAACGTGAACGGGCAGAACTGCTTCATTTGCGGTCCCACCCGGTCCTGCACTTGCTGGGTGGCCTCCTCCGGTGTGAGCTCGCCGAGGAGGACGCCGGACTGCGCGGCGTCCATCGCGTCGGAGATCTGGGCGCCCACAGGCAGTGCCGGCCGGTTGGTCGAGTGCTCCATCATGCTCGGGAAGATCCCCTGCTCACCGGTGACGCTCTCGTCGTTGATGAGCGACTTCCACGTGGGGATCTTGCTGGCGCCCTTGGCGTAGATGCGCTGCCCCTCCTCGCCGGCGTAGAACTTCATGAACTTCCAGACCAGGTCCGGGTTCTTCACGCCCTTGGGCATGACCAGGGCGAAGCCACCCGACCACGTCAGGGGAGGGTCGCCTTCCTCCGGTACGGGCAGCCAGGTCACGCCGAAGTCCAGGTCGGGTGCGTACTTCTTGATGCTGGCCAGCTGCCAGTTGCCGTCGATCGCCATACCGAGCCGACCGGTGTAGAAGGGGGAGGTCGACGGGTCGGCGTTCGGCGGACGGTAGGTGGCGAGGTAGGCCTGCACCTTCTGGAAGTCCAGCTTCCGCGCCCACTCGTCGAACTGCCGGAACGTCTTCAGCCAGCCCGGCGAGGTGGCGGTGATCTCGCACGTCTTCTCGTCGTACCACTGCGCGCGGTTGATCAGACCCCAGGTGGCGTGGAACGCCTGGCCGTCCCAGGGGATGATGCCGAGACGGGTGTAGTTGCCCCTTTCGTCGGTCTGGGTGATCTTGTCGGCGATCTCCATGACCTCGGCGATCGTGGGAGGTCCATGGCGAGGGTCGAGCACGTCGGGATCGATGCCCGCGTCCCGCAGCACCTGCTTGTTGTAGTAGAGCCCGCGGGCGTCGGTGTCGAACGGCAGGGCGTAGAGGTCGCCGTTGTAGGAGGCCTCGGCGATCGCGAACGGCAGGTACTGCTTGGCCAGCTCGTCGGCCTCCTCACCAGCGAGCTCGGACAGGTTGGTGAGCAGACCGATCGACGCCTGGTTGGCCACCGTGAACCGGTCGGTGATGAAGACGTCCGGGGGCTCCTTGGCGCGCACGGCGGCGATCAGCGCGGTGTTGTCACCGGTGAAGCGCCCGGACTTCGGCACGATCTGAACCTTGACGCCGGGGTTGCGCTTCTCGAACTCGGCGATGATCTGCCGCTGCGGTGCCATATCGATCTCGCCGCCGAGAGAGGTCCACACCAGCAGCTCGTTGTCTGGTCGGTCGTTTCCGCAGGCCGCGCCAGTGGCCGCCACCATGAGCATGGCTAACGCGGTGAGGAGGAGCCGGCGAGGACGAGTGCGTCGGAATCTCATCTGCGAGTGCCCTCTCCTACTTGAAGCTGCCGAGCGTGATGCCGCGGATGAAGTACTTCTGGGCGGCGAAGAACAAGATGACCAGCGGGAGGACGATCATCACGGACGCGGCCATCAGCAGGTTGAACTGCACGTCGTGGGTCGACCGGAACGCCTCGAGCCCGATCGCGAGCGTCTGCTTGGCCTCGTCCTGCAGGTAGAGCAGGGGCCCCATGAAGTCGTTCCACGAGCCCACCGCGCTGAAGATCGCCACCGTGGCGACCGCTGGCCGCGCCATCGGGAAGACCACCCGCCACAGGATCTGCCACTCGTTCGCGCCATCTACCCGCGCGGCGTCGAGGTGCTCGCGTGGGATCTGGAGCAGGAACTGGCGAAGCAGGAAGACGAAGAACGCGCTGCCGAGGAAGTGGGGGACAACCAGCGGCAGGAAGGTGTTGATCCAACCCAGCCAGGCGAACAGGTCGAAGGTGGGGATGATGGCGATGGGGAAGGGGATGAACAGCGTCGCCAAGACGACGTAGAAGACCTTGTCCCGGCCGCGCCATTCGATGCAGGCGAACCCGTAGGCCACGATGAGGTTCGAGAGCACCGAGCCAACCACGCCGAGCACGGTGATGATGACCGAGTTGCTGAAGTAGGTGGCGAACGGAATCGTCTGGAACGCTTCGACGAAGTTGCTCCACTGCCAGCTTCTCGGGATGATCGTCGGCGGCGTGGTGGCCAGTTCTTCGTTCGACTTGAGCGCGGTCGCGACCATCCAGTACAGCGGCAGGAGGAACAGCGCCGACATCGTGATCAGGAAGATCCGGTTGCCGACACCGTCCCAGAGCCGGCGCAGCTGACGGGAGCGTGCCGACATCACGGGCCCGCTGTCCTGCCGCCGAGTGCGGAAGTCGATCTCGGTCTGCGTGGCCATGATGGTCCTCGTTTCTTGGGTCGGATGTCTGCGCGGCGCCGGCTTCAGGCGGTGACGTCGTAGTGGACGAAACGCCTGGAGACCTGGTAGACGGCCACGGCGAGGATCACACCGACGAGGAAGAGGATGACGGCGAGCGCGCACGCGTACCCGAGCTGGGCGTAGCTGAACGCGTTCTTGTACAGGTAGTACATGTAGAACAAGGTGCCGTTGTTGGGGCCGCCGCGCGTCATGATGTAGGCCTGGGTGAAGACCTGCAGGCCTGCGCTGATGCCCGTGATGAGGTTGAACAGGATCGCGGGCGTGAGCAGCGGAAGCGTGATCCGAGTGAACGACTGGAACGCGTTCGCGCCATCGATGCGGGCTGCCTCGTACAACGTCTGCGGGATGTTGTTCAACCCGGCCAGGAAGATGAGGGCGGCGTTACCAGCGCCGAGCTGCGCGGTCGCCACGATGACGAGCTTCGCTGTCGTCGGGTCGGCCAGGTAGTCCCGAGGCTCGGCGCCGAACAGGCCGAAGAACTGGTTGACGATACCCGTGCCGGGGTTGACCAGCACGATGAAGATGAACGACAGCGCGAAGATCGGCGCCAACGACGGTATGTACAGCGCGGTGCGGTAGAACGCCACCTCCCGCACGTTGCGGTTCATCGCCAGGGCGAGCAGGAGCGCGACCACCAGTCCGATGGGCACCGCCCATCCGGAGTAGAAGAGCGTGTTGTAGATCGACGTCCACGCCAACGGGTCCTGGAACAGCCGGACGTAGTTGCCGAGCCCGAACCATTCCGGGGCCTGCATGCCGCTGTACTTCGTCAGGCTGATGGCCAGGGAGTAGACCATCGGGTAGGCCACGAAGGCCAGGACGCCCACGATCCAGGGGCTGATGAAGAGAAGGCCCTTGACGAGGTTGGCCTTCTCTCGTGGGCTCCACGCTCTCCGGGCGGCTGCGCGACCGGTGGGGGATGGTTGGCGTTCGGATGCCACCTGCGCTGTTGCGGTCACCCTCGGTACCTCCCGTGAGCCGGCGACTCCACCTAGGCGCGAGTCACTGTACCTAGGCGAACGTCGCTGTCGCTGGTACCGACGCTTCCGATGTGGGCACGTTCCCACATTGGGAAACCAGCCAATCGGACACGCCGGGAGCCGGGTCGAGGATGACCACGACGGCTGCGCTGGATCAACCCCCGTCGCTTGCCGAATCCGGACACCGCGTCGACTCAACGGTCGAGCTCGCAGCTCGGCGGGGTCGACCGCGACGAGGACGGTCCGTCACCGGCCACTCCGCAAGCCCACCCGGCCACGACCGGTGAGGGGAACGGCTCGCTGCTGAGCGCCGTGGGCGGCGTGCGTGCGCTCGGCACGTGAGTTGAGCCGTGACCACGTACGACGGCGCGAAGGCCCGTCGCACGTGGTCACGACGAGCCGGTCTCAGTGAGCCGCGTCGAGCTTGGCCCGCTGCTCCGGGGTGAGCGTGAGGTCCACGGCGGCGAGGTTCTCGTTCAGCTGCGCCAGCGAGGACACGCCCACGAGCGGAATGATGGGAACCTCGTGCCCGATCAACCACGACAGGACGACCTGGTTGACGGTCGCGCCCGTCTCATCGGCGACCTCCTGCAGCGCCTGGAGGCGTGACGCGGTGCCGGCGTGGTCGAACTCCGCGCCGAGCCTGTCGCGCTTGACGTAACCGCCCTTGAGCAACGGCGAGTACGCGACGAGCGTGAGGCCCTCGTGCTCTCGCACGTAGCTCAGCAGATCCCCGCTCGCCGCACCCAGGTTGCCGTCCCTGGAGAGCTCGCCCGGCAGGTCGGTGCGCGGCCGTAGGTAGGAGTAGCTGTACTGCAGCACCTCATATCCGGGTAGCCCGGCCGCAGCGGCCAGTTGACGAGCGCGCTCGACGCGCCATGCCCAGTGGTTGCTCACACCGAGCAGACCGACGACGCCGTCAGCGACCAGTTCGGCGAACGCCTCGACCGTCTCCTGCAACGGCGTCCTGGGGTCCTCGATGTGCGCGTACAGCAGGTCGAGCTTCTCCACGCCGAGGCGTTCGCGACTCCGCTCCGCTTGCTCCCGGATGACCTTCGCGGACAGCCCTTCGGCGTTGTCGACGTAGCTCGTCCCGGGCGTCAGCGGTCGAGCTCCAACTTTGGTGGCGATGACCACCTTCTCGGTGACGCCGCGGCTGCGCAGCCACCGGCCGAGCAACGTCTCGCTCTCACCGCCTTGCGTACCGCTGTGCCAGAACGCGTAGTTGTTCGACGTGTCGATGAAGGTGCCACCCGCCTCCACGTAGCGGTCGAGGATGGCGTACGACGTCGCCTCGTCGACCGCCGTCCCGAACATCATGGCGCCGAGGCTCAGCACGCTCACCGACCGCCGAGTCGCGGGGTTGGTGCCGATGGTGCGATACTCCATGGACGCTCCGAAGTCACTGTTGTCGAGCATGTGCGCGGTCGAGCGTACGTGCAGGAGGCCGCGCGTTCCCGAACCAATCGGTGGGCGGACGACCAGACCAATCCGACAGCGTGACGCCGCTGAGGCGGCGAAGAGGGGCGGCGATCAGGTCTCGCTCGGTGCAGACCTCGACGGCTGTGCGTCGCGCTGCGGCCGACTGTTGCCCAGCTCCGAGGTGTACATCGCGGTGAGGATCAGTCCGCCACCGGCGACCATCCGCAAGGTGACCTGTTCGCCGCCGAAGACGACGGCGAACAGCGCCGCCCACACCGGCTCGGCGCACATGATCACCGCGGACCTGGTCGGCGACAGGTGCGCTTGCGCCCATGTCTGCGTGACGAGCGCGAAGGCTCCCGCCATCAGCGCCATGTAGAGCAAGGCGAGCCAGTCGTCGCCCCGACTCGGCACGGTGATGCCGCCGGGCAGCGCGGCCAACGCGCAGACGCAGGAGATGACGGCGACCTGAACCACCGAGAGCCCGAGCGCGTCCCGCTGGTTGGTCCACGCACCCAGAGCCACGATGTGCAACGCGTACAGCGCCGCTGACGCGAGCGTGAGCAACTCGCCGTGACCGAAGGCGAAGCCGCGCAGGGACAACACCGCCAGTCCCGCCGTGGCGAGCCCAGTCGCGCACAAGGCCGGCACGCCAATCCGATGGCGGAGAAGCAGTCCCGCGAACACCGGCGTCAAGACGACGTACATCCCGGTCACGAACCCGGACACCGACGCGGCCGTATGGGCCAACCCTTCCGTCTGGAGGATCTGGGCGAGTCCGTAGAGCAGACCGAGCACGACCCCCCGGAGTCTCGCGCCAGCGCTCAGCCGTCGCACCGCCGGCCACGCGACCAGCGCCAGCGCTGCCGTCGCGACAGCGAATCGCAGCGCGAGGAAGTCGGGCACGGGCACGCGGGTCACAAGATCCTTGATGAGGAAGAACGTCGACCCCCACGACGCCGTGACCACGAGGAGTCCGGTGACGGCGAGCACGGACTCACGCCCGGTCGGCCTGGCAGGTGTCTCCTCGCCGGAGACCAACGGTGCGCCTGACACCGAGGTCACCGTCCACCCCGACGCAGGGCCTTGAGCAGGGCGATGTCCTCGCGCCACGCCTCCTTGCCGCCCGGGGTCTCCACGATCACTGGGACACCGCGCATCGCCGGATGGCGGAACAGGGCGCGAAAGGCGGCCTTGCCGATGTGGCCGCGTCCGATGCGCTCATGCCGATCCCGGTAGCTGCCGCGGGGATCCTTGGCGTCATTGGCGTGGACCAGGAGCAGCCGATCCGGGCCGGCGTACGCCACCACCCGGTCAAGTGTGCGGGTCATGCCACCCCTCTGGTCGAGGTCGGCTCCTGCGGCGAAGACGTGGCAGGTGTCGAGACAGATGCCGAGTGCGGGGTGCCGGTCGAGCGCGTCCAGGTACGCCGGGAGATCGTCGACGCCGGCGCACAGTGACCGACCTTGACCGGCGGTCGGCTCCAGGACCAGCCGCGGGCCGTCCGGCGGGAGGGCGTCGAGCAGCGGCAGGAGCCGGTCGCGTAGCTGCCGCATCGCCTGGGAATAGCTCCCCTCCGACACACAGGAACCGGTGTGCACCACCACGCCCCGTGCTCCGATCGCGGCTGCGCGCGCAAGGTTGTGCGCCACCGCGTCGGCGGAACGCCGCACGGTCTCTGGCGTGGGCGAGCCGAGGTTCACCAGGTAGGGCGCGTGCACGAAGACCGGTATGCCGGCCTGCTCGCACCATGCCCGGAAGGCGTGGTCCTGGGCCGGGTCTCCGGCGCTCTGCGCCCACCCGCGAGGGTTGCCGACGAAGACCTGGATGGCTTCGGCGCCGATCTCGGTGGCGGCTCGGATGGCTCCGTTCGCCAGCCCACCCGAGACGGGCACGTGGGCTCCGATAGGAATCGATGGTGTGCGACGTGGACGTGCGGGCACCGCACCAGGTTCTCAAACCCCTGCTCTGGCGCACGGTGGTGGTTCCGCCAGCTGACGGCTCGCGCCGGACGGCCTTGACACCCGGGAGACATGACACCTGGGAGACATGACACCTGGGAGACAAGACACCTGGGAGACATGGCACCCGGGAGAAGTGTCAGACCACTTCGAGCACGATCACCGAGCCGACCCTCGCGGACTCGCCAGCCCCAGGGGACTGGTTCACGACCAGGTTCGCCCCGACGTAGAGCTGGCTGTGTCGGACCTCGACCTGGAACCCGGCGTCGGTGAGGATCTGTCGGGCGTCCTGCTCGCTGCGGCCCCGCACCTCGGGCACCGGCAAGAACTCGGGGCCTTTGGAGACGACCAGCTCGACGGTATCGCCACGGTGGCCGGGCCCAGGACCTGGGTTCTGGCGGACCACCGCACCGGCGGGGACGGTATCGGAGTACTCCTCCGAGGTGGTCACGGTGAGGCCGAGCGGGTCCAGCGTGGCCCTCGCCTGGTCGAGCGGGAGGCCGGTCACGGAGGGGATCGTCACCGGCTCGGGTCCCAGGCTGACCACCAGGTTGACGGGGGAGTCCCGGCGTAGCAGCGCGCCGGCCGCTGGAGACGACCTGATCACTCGGCCCCGGCCGACCTCGAGGGTGTAGACGCGCTCGACCGAGCCGACCCGCAGTTTGGTGGCGGCGATCAGCTCGCGCGCCCTCTTCTCAGTGAGACCGGCGAGCCGGGGGACCGGGTAACGCTCAGGCCCGCGAGAGACCCACACCTGGACCGTGCTGCCCCGGAAAGTGCGCTGTTCGGGCGTCGGCTCGGACCGCACCACGGTGCCCTTGGGGTGCTCCTCGCTGTACACCTGGCCCGCGACGACGAATCGGACTCCCGAGCGGGCCGCCAACTCATCCAGCTCGGACTGGGCGACGCCCACGACGACGGGCACCCGGGTGAATGGCCCAACTCCCGCGAGCCAGCACGCACCACCCGCGACGAGGACGAGGAGCACGAGCGTCGCCGCGAGCACGGGAATCCGCCGCCGCCACCACCGTACGGAGGTTCTCGAGGAAGCGACATCGCCCCCAGGGCGGGGAGCCCCGGCGGGGACGCCGATCGCACCGCGCATCTCCTCAGCGGGCGCCACCAGGGTGGGCTCGACTCCCAGCACCTGGGGAGGCGTCGGTCGCCGGTGCAGGAACATCGTGAGGTCCTGCGTGAGCTCGGGGTCGTCGACGCCCTCCGCGAGCGCGCTGCGGGCCCTGCGCACGTACTGGAGGAAGACCCGCGCGTCCGCCGGGCGGACGTCCCGGTCGCGAGCCGTGGCCCGCAGGACCAGGCCGTCGAGGAAGGCGGGGATGCCGGGCACGGTGAGCGACGGTGCTGGCACGTCCTCGTTGACGTGCTTGTACGCGACCTGGATCGGCGAGTCGCCCTCGTGCGGCTTGGCGCCCACCAGCATCTCGTACAGCATGATCCCCGCCGCGTACACGTCGGCGCGAGCGTCCGCGACACCGTGGGTGACCTGCTCGGGCGCGAGATAGGAGACCGTGCCCATGAGCAGGCCCTGCGTGGCGGTGTTGGTGTGTCCCGAGACGGCCCGAGCCAGCCCGAAGTCAGCGACCTTGATCGAGCCGTCCTCACCCAGCAAGACGTTCTCCGGCTTCACGTCGCGGTGCACCAGACCGGCCTGGTGTGCCGCCGCGAGCGCCTGGAGGATCTGGTCCAGGATCGTCAACGCCCGGTCCGGCGAGAGGCGTACCTCCTCACGTAGCAGCTGTCGCAAGGTGCCGCCGGGGACGTACTCCATCGTGAGGTAGGGCACTCCGTCGTCCGAGCCTTGGTCGAAGACCGCCACGACGTTCGGGTGGGACAGTCGCGCGGCCGACCGCGCCTCCCGTTGGAAGCGCCGGACGAAGTCCGCGTCGTCGGCGAAGTTGGCATGCAGCACCTTGACCGCGACGGTACGGTCGAGCCGGTTGTCGCGGGCCTCGTAGACGGTGGCCATACCGCCGCGCGCGATGCGCCGACCCACGCGATAGCGGCCGCCGAGCAGACGGCCGACCATCGGGTCGCTGACGGTCACGTCCACGTGCGGACCTCGTAGGGGTGGTCGGACAGATCCCCACGAGTGTAAAGACACCAGGTCAAGGCGCCCTAGGGACGCACCGGACGCGACATAACGATCACAGAAGGCAGCGATCTTGGCGGTTACGTCACCGCGGCGGTGACCGCCCACCTCGACGCAGCCTCTAAGGTGCGAGGCGTGGAGCGAGTCGTCGTCGTCGGAGCCGGCCTGGCGGGTCTCCAGGCGGTCACCGCGCTTCGGGCCCAGGGATACGCCGGTGAGCTGGTCCTCCTCGGCGCGGAACGGTACCCGCCCTACGACCGCCCGCCGTTGACCAAGGGGTTCCTGCTGAACGACCTCGACGACTCGACCCTGCCGTTCGACCCCCAGGAGCTGAAGGTCGACGTGCACTACGGTGTGCGGGCCACTGGCCTGCGACCCGGCCTGGTCGAGACCGACGGCAAAGACCAGGCGTACGACGGGCTCATCATCGCCACCGGAGCCGAGCCGCTGCGGCTGCCTGGCACCGGTGGTCACTACCTGCGGACGCGGGACGACGCTCACACGGTCCGCGCGGCCCTTCGCCCCGGCGCTCGTGTGCTGGTCGTCGGCGCCGGCTGGATCGGCGCGGAGGTCGCGACGGCCGCCGCACGCCGGGGCTGCCGAGTGACCGTCGTCGAACAGGCCGCCACGCCGGCGCCTCACGTCCTGCCGCCCGAGGTCGGCCGTCACCTCGCGCCCTGGTACGCGCGGGCCGGCGTCGAGTTGCGCACCGGCCAGCGGGTCGCGGAGGTCCGACCCGACGGCGTCGAGCTGGCCGACGGTGAGCTGCTGCGGGCTGACGTCGTGATCGTGGGGGTCGGCGTTCGCCCCGCGACCGGGTGGCTCGAAGGTTCGCCCCTCGAGGTGGACGCGGGTGTGCTGGTCGGCCCGGATCTGCGCGCCAGCTGGCCCGGCGTCGTGGCGGTGGGCGACGTCGCCGCCCGTTGGTCACCGCGGTACGAGCGGCGGATCCGGGGCGAGCACTGGGATGACGCCCTGCGGGCGCCCGCGGCGGCTGTCGCGACGCTCCTGGGGCGCCCGACCAGCTACGACCCCGTGCCGTACGTCTGGAGTGAGCAGTTCGGACGCATGGTCCAGTTCGCGGGCGTCCCGATGCCGGACGCTCGACTGGTCTGGCGAGGTGACCCGACCCGCGACCCGACCTGGGCGGTGTTCTGGGTGACCGCGGATCACCGGATCGCCGCCGCCCTCACCGTCGACCGACCCCGCGACCTGACCCAGGCGCGGCGACTGGCCGAGCGGGACGCCCGTGTCGACCTGGATCTCCTCGCCGACCCGCTGGTTAGTGTCAAGCAGTCGGTGGCAGGCTCTTCAGAGTGAGCCAGAGCGATTCGACCACGCACGCGGCCGCCCCTGACCTCGACGCGCTGGTGCGGGAGTGGTTGACCATTCCCGAGGTGGCCGAGCGCCTCCACGTCAGCGTCAGCAAGGTCCGTCAACTGCTCCGGGACGGCGAGCTGGTCGGCGTCCCGAGCGCCCGAGACGACCGTGAGGCTCTCCTGGTGCCGGCCGCGTTCCTCGATGGCGATCACGTGCTCCGAGGTCTCGGGTCCACGCTGACCGTCCTGCACGACCAGGGTTACGACGCCGTCGAGGCGGTGCGGTGGCTCTTCACCCCGGACGAGGCGCTCGATGGCACCCCCATCGCGGCGCTCGCGCACGGCCGGGGCCGTCTCGTTCGTCGTCACGCCCAGGTCTTGGGTTTCTAGTCCGCCTTACTCGGGGCAGAGTCGATTCGGCCAGGTCGGCCGCCTGGGCCAGGTGAACCGAGCGGGGCCGACGACTGGGCTCCATGGACGGCCGGAGGACTGCGGTGTCGACGCTCGACCCACTCGAACAGGTGCTCACCGGTGATCGCGCCCCGGGGGTCTACCTGTGGCCCGCCGCGCCGGCGACCGACCGGATCCAGGCCGTCGTGGGGGAGGCCGGCTGGAGGTTCATCTACCTCGACACGACGACCGTGGTCGACAAGGCGGGGTTGCTCGACGCGGTCGCGAAGACCTTCGGCCTGCCGGCCTACCTCGGCCGAGGTCGGGAGTCGTTGACGGCGTACCTCGAGGAGGTCCGCGATGACTTCGGAGTCCTCGTCGTCTGGGAGGGCTGGGCGGGCCTCGCCGAGCTCAACCCCGAAGCGGCGCGCCTGGCCATCGAGGCGTTCACCGGCCGGGCGGCCCGCTCGCTCGGCGGGCCCTTCGTGGTTCTCCTCGTCGGCACCGGGCCAGCGCTCGACGTTCCCTCGCTCGTCCCCGAATGAGGGAACCCCTGCGGGCGCGTTGAGGCCAGCCACGGTCGACGTGGATGGCCGATCGCTGGAGGGGTCCGAGCGGGCTCGGCCGGTCTAGACCGTGCGCTGCGTGGCCAGCTGGGCCAAGGCGGCGAACTCGGCACGGAGTGCGTCGTCGGCGAGTGGGGCCTTTGCCAGCGCCTCCTCCGCTGTGTTCGTGAGCTCGGCGATCATGCCCTCCACCGCGGCGAGCGCGCCCGTGGAGACGATCAGCTCGCGCAGCTCCGCGACTCCCTCGTCGTCGAGGTCGCGCCGGCCGAACCTGGCCTGAAACCGCTCCCGCTCCAGGTCACTGGCTGCTTCGAGGGCCTTGGCGACGAGCACGGTCTGCTTGCCCTCGCGCAGGTCGTCACCGGCGGGCTTGCCGGTCACGGCGGGATCGCCGAAGACGCCCAGGATGTCGTCGCGCAACTGGAAGGCCTCGCCGAGGGGAATGCCGTAGGCGGAGTACGCCTCGAGCAGCTCGGGGCTGGCACCGGCCAGCACCCCACCGAGGTGGAGCGGACGCTCCACTGTGTACTTGGCGCTCTTGAACCGCACGACGCGCATCGCCCGGTCGAGTGAGGCGGTGTTGGAGGCCTGGCTCACCAGGTCCAGGTACTGCCCGGCCATCACCTCGGTGCGCATCGTGTCGAAGTACGCCAATCCGGCGAGCAGGCGGTCGGGGGCGAGGCCACAGCCGCGCAGCATCTCGTCGGACCAGCACAGACACAGGTCGCCGAGGAGGAGCGCCCCGCCGAGCCCGAACCGCTCGGCCGGGCCGACCCATCCCCGTGTCGTATGCAAGGTGGCGAACTGCCGGTGCACGGCTGGCCTGCCGCGCCGAGTGTCGGAGGCGTCCATCATGTCGTCGTGCACGATCGCCGCCGCGTGAAGAAGCTCGAGGGCGGCGGCGGCGACCACGACCCGGGGATCGTCGGGATCGCCGGCAGCGCCGCGCCAGCCCCAGTAGCAGAACGCGGGACGCAGCCGCTTGCCGCCCGCGACGAACTCGAGGACGGTCGTCACCTGGGCGTCGAGCTCGGGGTCGATGGCGCGCAGCTCGGCCGCCTTGCCGCGAAGGAACTCGTCCAAGGCGCGATCGACAGCGGCACGCAGCGGCGCGAGATCCAGGCCGGCGCCACCGGCCCCCGCGCTCCCGTGCTCGGCGGTGTCGTCCTGGGTGCGCTTGATGCTCGGCACGCCCGCCAGCCTAGACCGCGGGGCCGTCCGTCCCAGTAGCCTGGGCCGCATGGCACCCCGACGACCTTCCACGAGGCTCGCCGCTCCCCCGACGGTCCGTGAGCTGCTCGCGGGCGGTGCGGTGTCGTACTCGTTCGAGTTCTTCCCGCCGAAGAGCGACGAGGGCGAGCGTCAGCTGTGGCGGACCATCCGGGAGCTGGAAGGTCTCTCGCCCACCTTCGTGTCGGTGACGTACGGTGCCGGCGGGTCCAACCGGGACCGTACGGTGCGGATCACCGGCCGGATCGCCGCCGAGACCACCCTCAACCCGGTGGCACACCTGACGTGCGTCGGTCACTCCCGCGCCGAGCTGCGCTCGGTCATCGGCGCGTACGCCGACGCCGGCGTGCGCAACATCCTCGCTCTCCGCGGGGACCCTCCAGGTGGACCGGGGCAGCCATGGGTCCGTCATCCCGACGGCTTCGACCACGCAGAGGAGCTGGTCGCGCTGATCCGGCAGCTGGGGGACTTCTGCGTGGGCGTGGCGGCGTTCCCCGAAGGGCACCCGGAGGCCGAGAGCCTGGAGGCCGACGCGCGGTACCTCGCCCGCAAGGCCAAGGCGGGCGCGGACTTCGCCATCACCCAGTTCTTCTTCGACGCCGACGACTACTTCGCGCTGGTCGAGCGGGCTAGCCGCTACGGCTGCGACATCCCGATCATCCCTGGGATCATGCCGGTCACGAACGTTCGCCAAATCGAGCGCATGGCCCTCCTGTCCGGCGCGGAGTTCCCCGCCGACTTGGCCGAGCGGCTGCTCGCCGTGGAGGACGACCCCGCGGCGGTCCGCGCGATCGGTGTGGAGGTGGCGACCGAGCTCTGCCTCAAGTTGCTCGCTGGCGGCGCGCCTGGCCTGCACTTCTACACGCTCAACCGTTCGACAGCCACGCGGGAGATCTACGCCAACATCGCCGGAGTCCGCGCGGCTCGCTGACCCCGGCAGGTGCCTCATCGAGGCGGCCGCCCGAACGTCTCGTCGATCATCCGCACGGTGGCGGCGGCTCCGAGCAGCACCGCGGGCACGCCCGGCCCCGGGTGCGCGGTGTCGCCGACGAGGAACAGTCCTCGAACCGGTGTGGCGTTGCGCGCGACGCCCAGGCCACGCCACGGCCCCCGCCAGGTCGGCCCCCATGGACGGGACTCGTCGTCGAGACGGACCGCGACCCGGTCGCGGAGGTCGACGCCGTACCGGGCGAGCCACCGGAGGACGTCCTCGCCGACCAACGCCCCGTCGGGCACCACGAGGGTGACCGCGCGATGGCCCGGCGGCGCGAGAGCGGGGTCGCGTGGCGCCCGCACGACGACGGTCGCCTCCGCGCCGTGGACGACGGTCTCGTGGGGGAGGTCTTCGGCCTCGCCTCGCAGGCCGAGGTGGACGAGGCGAAGTGCTCGCCCGGGACGGAGCCGTCGAGCGGCTCGCCGCAGCGCCCGAGGAGCGCTCGGCGACAGCCGGGAGACCACGTCGCGCACGTCGATGTCGCACACGACCACCTCAGCCGCAAGCCGGCTGCCGTCTGACAGTCGGACACCTGTGACGGCGGCCTCGTTGGTCTCGATGGCCACGACCGCGCTCCCCAGCCGAAGGTCGACACCGCGTTCCCGGACTCGGTCGGCGAGGGCGTCGGCCAGCCGGGCGAAGCCCCCGGGGCAGCGCCAGAGCCCGAAGGTCCGCTCGACGTAGGCGTGGACCGCGGTGAGCGCCGGAGCCAGCCGCGGCTCGGAGCCGACACCGACGGCCGTGTACTCCAGGACGCGCCGCGCGCGTGGATCGGGGAGTGCGCGACCGGCGAAGGTGGAAAGCGACGTCCCGAACGCCAGACGGCGCAGTGCTCGAGGGCCGAGACGTCGCGCTCCCGCGAAGGGGACCTCCAGGACGCGGGTGCGGAGCAGCTCCCACGTCGCGGTCAAACCGTCGACGGTCGCCTCCCACGCGTCCGCGGTCGCCGCGCCCAGCGTCTCGGAGAGCGCGCGTCGTTGGTCGGCCCGGCTCTGGGTGGGCAGGTCGAGGACCGTACCGTCCGAGAACACGTGGCGTCGAGGGTCGGTCACCAGGTGGAGGTCGAGGACTCTCTCCAGTGGCCGTCCGGACTTGCGGAACAGGTCGCGGATGGTGGTCGGCAACGTCATCTCCGCGGGCCCCGCGTCCCACTGGAAGCCCTCGGCTGGGCCGACACCTGTCCGGCGCGTGATCTGGCCACCCAGCCGGGTGGCGCGCTCCACCAGCGTGACCTGGTGTCCGTTCTTCGCGAGCCGAGCGGCGACGGCGAGCCCGCCGAGCCCTCCTCCGACCACGACGACGCGTGCCACAGCCAGGGGAGCCTAGTGCGCGCCCACGTTCCGCCTGACTGGCCGGTCCCGCTGGTCACGGCTCGCCCTGCCGTTCTCGTCTGGGTGGACACCCCTGAGGCGTCGTGCCCAGACCCCGGCTGCGTACCCAGGCTGGGACCTCGTCCGGGTACCTAGTCCGGATTGAGTACGGCTTCGGATGATGCCGGCCGTTCCGGCCGGGAAGATTCCAGGCAAGAGGAAGGCACCGTCTCGGGTGGGCCCCGACGGGGGTGGGGCTCACCCGAGACGCGCGAGGCGCGTCCGGTCGCTTCTCTCGCTCGCTTCCTTCGTCGTCCTCTTCTTCTCCTCCACGTCTTCTCCTCCGCGTCTCCCACCGGTCTTCGCCGTGGTCTTCTCCACTCCGTGAGCTGAGGCGTTGTCGGTGCTCGCTGTCACACTCGCCTCATGACGGCCCGTACCGACGGCATCTCGACCTGGCACTGGGTCTCGACCCGGCATCGTCTGGGCGTCTCCAGCAGCCGGGACCCGGCCCTTGCCGGTCGCGAACTCCGCGCGTCGTGTCCGGTTGCTCGTTCCGGTGTTGACGCCCTCGGCGGTGGCCGGATACAGTGCCCATCGTTCGAACGTATGTTCGAGCAACGCCGGTGGTGCGGTGCCTCGTCTCCGCCGGGTGAGGGCCCAGCCGCCACCATCGTGGCGAGCTCGGGCCTGGCTGGGTCTGGGCGGAGTGTGCAGGGCAGGGGAAGCGTTCCGCCCAGACCCCAGCAGCCTTCGGTCACGCACGCACGGCGGCTGACACGTGGACGGATCGGGACGCGCGAAGCGAAACGAGGGGGAGGCGCAGCCAGGCCGTAGGAGTCCCTCGGACGGACGCTGTCTGACCAGGAGGAGTCGTCATGTCGACACGCGCCACGAGTCGATACAAGGCGCCGTTGGGACCGAGCGTCTTCACCTCACTCGACCGAGCTCGCGCCTCGCTCACCGAGGCGATGCTGGCGGACTCCGCCGCGGATCGGTACGTCGCCGCTCACGTCGCCGCGTTGCGGATCGCTGCCGCCGTGCTCGCCAGCCGCGCGCGTCCGGCTGGTCGTCGCCGCCCGACCAGCGCCTGGACGCTCCTCGCCCGGGTGGCGCCGGAACTCAGCGAGTGGGCGGCCTTCTTCGCCGCCGGTGCCGACAAGCGAGCGGCCCTGGAGGCAGGCCTCGGTCGTGTGACCGATCGCGAGGCGGACGATCTGCTTCGCGACGCGGAGCGGTTCTTGGTCGTGGTGGAGCAATTGCTCGACGTCCCGCATCGACCGGTGCTCCCACAGGGATCGGGTGTTGTCGACCAGCCGCGCCTGGACCGACCGGTGGACCGGCGACGGCGGCCGCTGCGGATCCCACGCCGTCGCGACGACCGGGCGCTGCCGCGTAGGAGCGAAGGCCTGCCTCCCCTGGAGCGACCTGACCCGGGCGCGCAGGCTGGCTCGGACGTGTGAACCGGTCGGAAGGCCGATCTGGTCTGACCATGGCATCGTCGGATGCGTTCGACGTCGGACGCGGACGACGTCGAATACGACCTTCCGTGGTCCGAGTGACCCCGCTGCGCCGTAGGGTTGGGGCGAGCTGTTCACACCGTCGAGGAGGCTCCGCCCGTGGCCCAGCGAGGCCCACACACCCCTGACACCGTTGACCGTCCGTGGGGCGAGTCGCCAGGCAGTGCTGCCGGCCACCGCCGATCGGTCCGTGCTGAAGTGATCTGGCGCCTGGTACGAGCTGCCCTGGAAGAGCAGGTGGAGGTCGCGGCCCGATCCGTCCTCGACGTCGTCGACGCCGGTGGCGGCACGGGCAATCTCGCCGTACCGATCGCCCGATTGGGCCACCGCGTGACAGTCGTGGACCCCAGTCCGGACTCCCTCGCGGCCTTGGAACGGCGTGCGGAGGAGGCGGGTGTCACCGACCGTGTTCGAGCTGTGCAGGGCGACGCCGCCGACCTTCCGGACGTCCTCCAGACGACTGCCGACCTCGTGCTCTGCCACAGCGTCTTGGAGGTGGTCGACGATCCCGGTGTCGCTCTTCGTGCGTTGGCGGGTGTCTTGAGGCCGGGTGGTGCGCTGAGTGTCGTCGTCGCCAATCGCTACGGCCTGGTTCTCACCAAGCTGCTCGGCGGTCACATCGCCGAGGCTCGGACGGCGCTGACCGACCCGGCTGGCCGCTGGGGTGTGAGCGATCCGGTGCCCCGGCGGTTCACCGCTGAACAGCTGCGCCGAGCGGTCGAAGACGCCGGCCTGGTGGTGCTCGCCGAGCACGGGGTCCGCGTGGTCACCGACCTCGTCCCGAGCCGATGCGCGGACGATCCTGGCGGTGTCGACGAGTTGTTACAGCTGGAGTCCTTGGCGAGCGAGGATCCCACCTTCCGCGCTCTCGCGACCCAGCTTCACGTGCTGGCTCGGCGGCTCTGACCGACGGCGGCCGCGTCAGACCCATCGAGAGGACCAGCGTGGCCGCGAAGTGACGGGGTTAGGACGTGCGTGACGATTCGGGCGGCCGCGGGGTGGAGCAGGCCGGGACTGCCGGGGTACCGTCGAACGTGACAGGTCAGCTACCGCGCGGGTCGGTGCCTGCCTAGACTGCACCTAAAGCCGTTAAAGATCGAACACGGCAGTGTCCCGTTGGAGGTCCGGTGCCTCTCTCCGACCACGAGCAGCGACTGCTCGAGCAGATGGAGCGGGCCCTTGCCGCCGAGGATCCCAAACTGGCCTCGGCGCTGCGAGGAGTCGACTTGCGCACCCGGCAACGCCGCAGGGCGGTCCTTGGTGCACTGGTGTTCCTTGTGGGCATGGTCATGATGCTCGGTGGCGCCGTCGTGATGACCACGGGACGGAATGCCACCGGCTACATCGTGGTCAGTGTCCTGGGCTTCGTCGTCATGCTGGTGTCCGCCTACTACGTGGCGATGACGCTGCGCCATATGCCCGCATCGGGCGAGACGTCCACGGTGATCCCGCTGCGTGGTCGTGCCGGCCGGCCCGGTGCGAAGGGCAAGCCGAGCGGTTCGTTCATGCAGCGGATGGAGGAGCGCTGGCGACGCAGACGGGAGTCCGGCTTCTAGCCTCCTCCGCCTTTCGGGGTCCTTCGCAGGATTCCGAGCCTTCCTATCGTTGGGCTTGAGTGTGCCCGCTCTTTCGCAGTCCATCGGATCTTGGCTTTGGGACCTGCTCGCTCCACGTGATCAGCCGCCCTGCGGCGGATGAGCAGGCGGCGGTGTCGCGACGTCACGCTTTCGCGGATCGAATTCTCGCGGATCGAATGTCGTACTCCGCCAGACCGCAACCGCGCCAAGTCAGGGGAGATCAGCGTCCCGGTCGCGCGGCCGCCTGACCTCCAGCATCGGAACGAGACCACCATTGCCGAAGCCGCGGACCGATCGCGTCCACCGCATCGAACAAACGTGTGATCGGTCGCCACAGCCGCGGCAGGTGGCGCCACAAGGACGGGGGTAGGAGGAGCGCGAGGAGCTTGCGGCTGAGCGGCGCTCCCTCGCGCAGGGCGCGGATCACCATGCGGACATCGCGGGGAGTGCTGCCGACTGATCCGGGTTCGGGGGCGTAGCGGGTCCGTTCGACGGCACCGACGAGTCGGTGGACAGCCGCCGACACCGACATCGGCAAGGCCGTCAGCAGCCGGGCGCCCGTCGCCCGCGGTGTCAGCGAGACATCCCAGGCCACGCCATAGTCGAGACAGGCGTCGGCGAGCTCACGCCACGCGCCCTCGACCAGGTGGGCCGGCTCGCTCCGTGCCAAGCGCACACGACGAATCGTCGTCCGCACGAGCATGGGTGACGCCAGGAGGAGCAGGACGCCGGCACCGATGAGCAGGGGAACCGGGTCGAGGGACCACCCGTTTGAGCCCGGGTTGGCTGGAGCAGCCATGTCGGTCGGCTCCACCGTGGGGACGACCGGCGCGGCGCTCGCTCGTTCCTCCCGAGGATCCTCGGGGCGCCCGGTCAGCCCAGGCTCCGGAGTGAAGGTGGTGCCGGAGTCGGGCACTGTCCAGGTCGGCGGCATGCCCGTCTGAGCCTGGGGGGTCGGCTCGAAACGCACCCAGCCATAGCCTGCGAAATACAGCTCCGGCCACGCGTGGGAGTCATGGGCGGTGACGAGCCAGGAGTTGTCGGGCTGACGCGTCCCGGGCAAGTAGCCGACCGCAACCCGAGCGGGGATGCCGAGCGAGCGCGCCATCACCGCCATCGTGGCGGCGAACTGCTCGCAGTAGCCCCGCTTGTCGGTGAGGAACTCCACCATCGCCGAGCCACCATGACCCGGCTCAACACTGAGGTCGTAGATGAAGTCGGTGCGGAACCACCGCTGCAGCGCCACCGCCTTCTCGTACGCTGTGGCCGCCCCGGCCGTCTGCTGACGGGCGAGCTCGACGACCTGGCGAGGCAGGTCCGGAGGGAGCCTGGTGTAGTCGCCGTGGACGGCCGACGGCGCCGGCCCGGCCGCCTGCAGACCCTCCGGCTGGAGGTCGACGTCCAATGTGGTGACCTCATACCGCAACCCGGCTGAGCTCTCGCCCTTGCTCACGATGTCGAGCGTGTCGGGGTCGTACCCCCAGTCGCCGGGCACGTCGAGTGCGCTGGGCGGATAGGGCGTCGGCAGCCACTTGCTCTCCAGCGCTTCGGCGATCTCGAACGTGCTGCGCACTCTCGTGCGGGGCACGCGGTCGTCGAGTCCAGGTGGGTCGGGCAAGGTGTTCTCGCCAGAGCCACCGGCGATGTCACGAACACTCCGTTGCGATGGTCGCCACCGCTGGCCGTCGAACTCGTCGAGGGTCACCAGCTTGATGTAGTCAGGCTGGTTGACCTCGGTGCGATACCTCAGGACCGGGACGTTCTGTGGGAGCCGCAGGTCACGCTTCAGGTCGACGATGGGGTTGTCGACGCGGATGGTCTGACCACCACCGCCGTTCCCGAGCCCTGGCCCGTCGCCCTGCCCGAAGACCCCTTCCGGCAGAGACGGCAGGACAGCGGGGACGACCACGGCGAGGCAGATCACGGTCGCGCCGACTCGACGTCCGGTCTGCCCCAGCGCGGACCCACCCACCGACTTCTGGGGACCGGCCACATCGTCGGCGAAGCCCACGACTCGGCCCCATCGGTTGAGGCGCTCGCGTCCCTCGCTGACGAGCAGGGCGATGTAGCCGATCGCGGGCAGGATGAAGGCGAACGGTGAGATGCCGTCCGCCACCGTGGTGGCGGGAATGCTGTAGAGCAGGAGGAGGGGCAGCCCGGCCCACGGTGCCAAGCGGAAGGTCGCGACCATCGTGTCGACGACGATCGCGACGAGCCCGACGCCCAGGGCGGTCACGACCACCAGGTCGGGATCGTGGGGCACCGGAGCGGCGAAGCGGACGACCACCAAGAGCCCGTCGTTGATGCGTTCGACCAGGGTGCGGACCGACTCCGAGCTCGGGAGGAAGCCGAACCGCAGCTCGTCGTTGGCATAGACCAGCGTGGCGGCCCAGCCAAGTGCGGCGAGCTGGCCGAGGGGGATGAGCAGGCGAGGGGTGCCAAGGTGACGGAGACCGAACCCGGTCGCCGCGACGAACACGACGGCGAAAGCCGTGGGCCATAACCACGCCTGGCTCTGCATGGCAGGGAGAAGCGCGAGGCTGGCCAGCAAGGTGGCGATGGCTCCGGCTGCGGTGGTTCTCAATGCGCTGATCACGGCCCCTCGCTCTCGGTCTGTCAGAGCCAGACGTCGCCGAGCCGGTCGACGACCGGTCGGCGTCCCCGTCAGGCCGGTCGGCTCGGCGGCATCACACCTACCGTATGGAACGGTGATGTCGACGCTGGCGTGCCAGAGGTCGGCGGCCCGGGCCGGCCCGCCGCCCCGACCAGCTCGCCCCAGACCGCGGGAACGGTGTCGCCAGCGGTAGCGACCGCGACTTTCCATCCCGCGTGCCGGAGCATGCGCACGCTGTCGGACAGCTGCTCAGCCACCTGCTGGGGCGAGCGTTCCTTCTGCATCGCCCACGACGGCGCGTCCGTGACGATGGCTAAGGCGTTCCTGCTCCCTTGGCGGAGGCGAACAAGCGCCTCGGCGTCGGCCGGTGTCAGCACACCGAGGACCGTGACGAGCAGTCCAGGGGAGCCGTCGACGGACAGGCTGGGGATCTGGCTGAGCTGACCCACCGACGACTGTCCCACGACGGCCAGCATGTCGAGGAGTAAGCCCTCGGCCTCGACGGAGAGCCCGGACTCCCGGGCGGACGCCGTCACCGAGACGCCGGAGTCCGTGTGGAATCGGACGGAGTAGCCGTGTCGGAGCAGGTGGACCCCCACGGAAGCGGCCGCGCTCACCGCCCATTCGAATGAGGACGCTGGGCCGCTGCCTCGGTGGGCGATGCGTCGGGTGTCGAGAAGCAGGGTTGCCCGTGCCTGCCATGGCTGGTCCTCACGCCGCACCATGAGCTCGCCGCGGCGAGCGCTGGAGCGCCAGTGCACACGGCGAAGGTCGTCACCGTCGCGGTACTCGCGGACAGTGACGTCTTCCTCGCCGTCCGCTGCCACGGCATGGGACCGGCTCTCGCCGCTGCTGGCCCACTCACCGACCAGCCGCGCGGATGGCAGGGGGTGGACGGCGGGCGTGACGAGGAGGTGGTCGCGCGCCTTGAAGGAGCGGGTGAGCTCCACGAGGCCGAACGGGTCGGTCACGCGCAGCGTCAGGGGGCCGATCGGGTATCGACCACGAACATCGGAACGGACGGAGTAGGCAACCTCGCGTCGCCACCGGCTCGACATCCGATCGAGGACGAAGCGAGGTCGGAAACCGAGCGTGTACGGCACGGTGTCCTCGAGCAGCAGCAGGCCCGTCGGCGCTCGTCCCACGTTCTCCAGCCGTAAGCGCACCACCGCCTGCTGCCCGACCTGGACACGGACGGGAGTGATGGAGCGGGACGCGGCGATGCGGTAGCGGGTCCTCGCGACCATGAGCACGGTCACGACGGGCAGGGCGAGGAGAAAGACGGCGACCCGGAGGAGGTCCTTCTGCCCGAGGCCGAGCGCACAGACGGCGGCGGCGACACCCGCGGCGAGGAACGCGCGGCCGCGTGTGGTCAGCGAGGAGAACCGCCCGCCCATCGAGCTCACCGACGACGACGCTGCGGGTCCGGTACCGGCACGGTCCGGAGGAGATCGGCGACGATCTGCTCGGGGGTGCGCCGAGCGACCTGTGCCTCGGCGGCCGGCAGGAGTCGGTGCGCCAGGACTGGGACCGCCAGGGCTTGGATGTCGTCGGGAAGGACGTACTCGCGGTTGTCGAGCGCGGCCGCGGCCCGAGCGGCGCGGAGCAGGTGCAGCGTGGCCCGTGGCGAGGCGCCGAGGCGTAGCTCGGGGGAGTTGCGGGTCGCGGTGACCAGCGCCAAGGCGTACTCCTTGACCGCGTCGGCGACGTAGACGCCCCGCACGATGTCGATGAGCTTGGCAATCTCCCGGGCGTCGGTGACCGGCTCCAAGTCGTCCAACGGCGAGCGCGCGCCGTGGGTGTCGAGCATCTGCAGCTCGGCCTGAACGCTGGGGTAGCCCATGGAGACCCTGGCCATGAAACGGTCTCGCTGCGCTTCGGGCAGGGGGTAGGTGCCCTCCATCTCGATGGGGTTCTGAGTCGCGATCACCATGAACGGCGGCTCCAGGTGGTAGGTGGTGCCGTCCACGGTGACCTGTCGTTCCTCCATGCACTCCAGGAGGGCGGACTGGGTCTTGGGCGACGCGCGGTTGATCTCGTCACCGACCACGATGTTCGCGAAGATGCCACCGGGCCGGAACTCGAAGTCCCGCGTCTCCTGGTTGTACACGGAGACGCCGGTGACGTCACTCGGAAGCAAGTCGGGGGTGAACTGAATCCGGCGTACAGTGCAGTCGATGGAGCGGGCCAGCGCCTTCGACAGCATCGTCTTACCGACGCCTGGCACGTCCTCGATGAGGAGGTGGCCCTCGGCGAGCAGAACCGTGAGCGCGACCTTCACGACTTCGGGCTTGCCCTCGATCACGTTCTCGACCGCACCGCGTACCTGCGCGATGGTCTGAGCGAGATAGGGAAAGTCCGCAGCCGGCGCCCAGCGTCGTCCGGGCCGCCTCGTCGGCTCGATTGTCGGGCCGGTCGACACCATGGCCTCCCTCTACCGGCAGGGCCGCGCGGGGCGGCGAGTGTTGGCTCTGAGTCTGTCAGGTTCGAGTACTGCGTGGGGCGGCAGATCAGGGTCTCCTCGTCCATTCACAGCGTGCCTGCTCCTGTCACACCCGCGTGGGGTCCCGCAACAGACCGCCGGCGACGTGTGGGACGAACGACGAAATCCCTTCGCCTTCAAGATCGTGCCCGATCGCCGTCAGCCAGGAGCCGGTACCCCTTCGAATTCGAAGGTACGCCGAGGCGCCAAGCCCATCCCCGGTTCCGGGACATGCCGGTGGGTGTCACGCGGCGAGGTCGTCGTCTCCGGGACTCCCCGGTGCCACACCCGCCAGTGAGCCGCGGGCCGCTCCACGTCGCTCCACTGCCTTACCTGCACGACCTGCACGGCCTCATCCCCACGTGCCTTGCCCCCACGTGCCTTACCACCTCCACCCGCGTCGCGCGTTCGCGTGGTCAGCTCGCCGCTCGCGAAGCCCAGCGGGCCCGTGCGCGACGGTGGCGGACCGGCTCTGTGGAGCGTCGTCCTTTGCGTGGCTGAACGGGGGCAGCGCGGAGCGTCCGACTCCCCGGACAGTCCTCTCGTCACTGTTCGTATTCGGCCTCTGACCTGCGACATTGTGCGCAGCGTGGCGACGCGGAGGACTGTCGCGACACGGCCGGGAATGATTGACCGTGGGGGGAAGTGGGGTAAAGTGGCGGCCAGTGGTGGAGAGCGGCACCTTGATTGCTACACGGGGAGGTGGCTGCCACGTTCCTCGGCACCCACACTCCCCGCCTGGATGAGAAGGGTCGGCTCTTCCTCCCAGCCAAGTTCCGTGACGAGCTGGCGGAGGGGCTTGTGGTCACACGGGGGCAGGAGCGCTGTCTCTACGTTTGGCCGATGTCTGAGTTCGCCCGCCTCACGGAACAGATGCGGCAGGCACCCGTCACGAACAAGGCTGCTCGCGACTACCTGCGGATGCTGTTCGCAGGTGCGTCGGACGAGAAGCCCGACAAGCAGGGCCGCATCACGATCCCGCCGATGCTGCGCGAGTACGCCGGACTGAAGCGCGACTGCGTCGTCATCGGCGCCATGAACCGCGTGGAGATCTGGGACGCGGAGGCGTGGGCTCGCTACTCCAGCGAGCAGGAAGAGGTCTTCGCCGAGCTGAGCGAGGAGGTGTTGCCCGGGATCCTGTGAACCGCGGGCGTGGCGTGGCGGCGCCACGACCGGTCGAGCACCCGCCTCACGGGTGGGACGGCGGGAGCTCATTGAGACGGACGCGTGCGGCGAGGTCTCCAGCCCGCTCCTCGCGCCTTCTGACGCACCTTCCCCGGCGCCAGACGGCGGCTTCCCCGGAGAGCGGGCGGAGACCTGGCCGCACGACACGAATTCTGCAGTAGAGGGGGCGGCGTGAACGAACGAGGTCACGAAGGGAGCGGTAGCCGTCGTATGGCCACGCTTCCGCACGGGCCCGTGCACGGCCATCCGCCGTTCCTCGCCCACGGTCATGGTGGCGCGTCCTGTGTCGCACCACCCCGGATCCCGACCGACGAGGCGCCGAGGCGCGAGACGCCGCTATGCGACGGGTCTGTCCGGGAGGCGTTGCGCGCCCGGCTGGCGGTCGCCGCCTTCTCCCTCGTCGCCTCGTCGGCTGTCGTGATCGCGCTGCGAGTTCTGGTCGGATCCCCAGGTTGAGGCGGGCCCATGATGAACGCACGGACGGAGCCCGCCCACGTTCCCGTGCTTGTCGAGCGCGTTACCGAGCTGCTCGCTCCGGCGCTGCGTGAGCCCGACGCTGTCGTGGTCGACGCCACCCTCGGCCTTGGCGGTCATGCCGAGCGCATCCTGCGTGAACACGACCACGTTCGGGTGGTCGGTCTGGACCGGGACCCGGATGCGCTGGCCCTGGCTCGACGGCGGCTGGCCCCGTTCGGTGACCGCGTCACTGTCGAACGCGCGGTCTACGACGAGCTCCCGCGAGTCCTCGACCGACTCGGTCTCCAGCGCGTCGCGGGTGTGCTGTTCGACCTCGGTGTCTCCTCGCTCCAGCTGGACGAGCCGGCGCGTGGGTTCGCCTACAGCCGCGACGTCCCACTGGACATGCGGATGGACCCGACGACCGGACGCACTGCCGCGGACGTCCTCAACACCTACTCGGCGTCGGAGCTCACCCGGATCTTCCGCGTCTACGGCGAGGAACCCCATGCGCGGCGGATCGCCGACGCGGTCGTCCGAGCGCGTCGTGCGGAGCCGTTACGGACGAGTGGGCAGCTGGTCGAGCTGATCCGCGGCGTCGTCCGTGGTCGACGCTCCGGCGGCCACCCCGCCAAGCGGACCTTCCAAGCGCTGCGTATCGAGGTCAACGCCGAGCTGACCACTCTGGAGCGGGCGTTACCTGCCGCCCTCGACGCGCTCGCGGTCGGTGGGCGGATCGTCGTGCTGTCGTACCACTCGCTCGAGGATCGGCTGGTCAAGCGCACGCTCGGGGCCCTAGCCCAGCCCGACGTGCCGCCAGGACTGCCGGTCGTGCCGCCGGAACACGAGCCGGTGCTCCGGCTCCTCACTCGTGGAGCGGAGAAGCCCACGCCCGCGGAGGTGCAGCGGAACCCCCGCGCGGCGTCGGCTCGGCTCCGGGCTGCCGAACGGATTCGAGAGGGCCGTCGGACGGTCCGTCAAGGGGGAGCCGGATGAGTCTGTTGCACGCCAAACCCGCGCCGTCGTCGACGCCCACGCCGCGCACGAGGCTGCGCGTCGTGCCCACGCCGCCGCCGGCTCCCTCGCGAGCCGCGTTCGTCGTGCTCGTGGTGCTCATCCTCGGGGTTGGGCTCGTCGGCTTGCTTCTGTTGAACACGTCGCTGCAGCGCGGATCGTTCGCGATCCACGAGCTGCGCCGGACGACGGCCGAGCTGGAGAAGCGGCAGGGCCAGCTCGAGCAGCGAGTCGCTCAGGCCAAGTCGCCGGAGGTCCTCGCCCGACGCGCGCGGTCGCTCGGCATGGTGCCCAATACCAACCCCGTCTTCCTGCGCCTTTCCGACGGAGCCGTGCTGGGCGACGCCGTACCCGCGAGCCCGCCGCCCACGCCACAGCCGCGGCCGACGTCAGGGCCGACCGGCGGGCCGACACCGGCGCCCAGCGGCGGGCCGACTGGGCAGCCGAACGGCACGCCGACACCAGGTGCCCCGACCCAGCCTCGCGGTACGGCGAGTCCGCAGGCGAGCCCCGCACCGCAGCACGACCAGGTGAACCCCGCGCCGGCGCTGCCCGAACAGAGAGGAGACCAATGACCGGTGTCCGGCCACCCCGCCGTGGCCGTCCCGAGCCGGCGGTCATCCCGCAGGAACGCCGGCGGACAGGCGGCGCGGCGACGAACGTGCGACAGAGATCCGGTCAGGGGGTGGGTCGCCGCGTCGGCGCCACCCGAGCGGCGACGGGGCGAGTCGCGGCCGCTCGGGTGACGTCGACGGGCAGGGCGGCTCGGCGAACACTTTCCGGCACCACCAGCGGGCGTGTCGCAGAGGCGGCCTCGACCCGACGGGAATCCGCCGGTACGACAAGGAAGGCGACCCAGAAGGCGACGCCAACCACGAAGGCGAACTCGTCCAGGGCGTCGACGGGTGTGCCGAGACGAGCTCGTTCGACGGGGGCCGAAGGCCTCCGAGCCGAGCCGCGTCGCCGGCCCTCGCGCCCTCCGGCGCGTCCCCCTCGTCGTCGCCGTCGCAGGCTCGTGCTGGGTCAGACGAAGCGGCGCTTGCAGGTCGGCTTCGTTCTGGTGGCCTTCGTCATGTCCATCTTCGCTGGCCGTCTCCTCGAGCTGCAGGCCGTGGACGCCGCGGGCTACGCCCACGCCGCGGCACGGGAGCGACTGCGCGAGGTCACCATCAGACCGAAGCGTGGCGAGATCACCGACCGCAGTGGTGTCCCGCTGGCGACCACCGTCGACACGGTTGCCGTGACCGCGGACCCGACGATGACGCGGTCCAACGCGAGGCAGATCGCCGAGGTACTGGAACCGCTGCTGGACGTCCCGGCGAACGAGCTCGTCCCCAAGCTGCGTAAACCCAACAGCCGGTTCGTCTACCTAGCGCGGAAGGTTCCCGCGGACACCTGGACGAAAGTCAAGGAGGCGTTGGCGGCGGAAGGCCTCAGCGGCGTCTTCCATGAGCCTGACCCGCTGCGCAGCTACCCCGCTGGCCAGGTCGCGGCCAACATCGTCGGCTTCGTCGGCGGTGACGGTCAGGGCCTGGCGGGCATCGAGTACGCCCTCGACGCCAAGCTCCGCGGTAAGGAAGGACATCGGGTCTACGAGCGTGGCGCCAACGGGCAGCAGATCCCGCTCGCGCAGAGCGCCGAGCGAGACCCCGTGCCTGGGGCGAACGTGGCGTTGACGATCGACCGTGACGTCCAGTGGGTGGCACAACGCGCGCTCGCCGAGCAGGTCCGGCGTCACAAGGCCCGCAGTGGTGACGCCATCGTGCTCGACGCCACGACGGGTGAGCTGATCGCGGTGGCGACGGTTCCCACGTACGACCCGAACAAGCCGACCGCCACCCCAGCCGAGCAGCGCGTCAACCGCCCCTTGCAAGAGGTGTATGAGCCGGGGAGCGTAGCGAAGGTGCTCACCGCCGCGGCGTTGATCGACGCCGGCTACGTCGCGCCTGACACCAAGATCCGCGTGCCTGGAACGCTGGTGCGAGGCGGTCACCGGATCGGCGACTACTGGGACCACGGCACCATCAACCTGACCTTCACCGGCGCGTTGGCCAAGTCCAGCAACGTGGGGACGATCCTTGCCGCGGAACGGATGCCGAAGCGGGAGCAGGCCGAGTACCTGCGCAAGTTCGGCTTGGGCCAGCCGACCGGCGTCGGCTTGCCGGGAGAGAGCAAGGGCTCCCTCGGTGACCCGGAGGACTGGTCGGACCTCCGGCGAGCCACGATCTCCTTCGGGCAGGGCCTGTCCGTCAACGCCGTACAGATGGCATCGGCGCTCGGCGCGGTGGCCAACGCGGGCGTCCGCGTCCAGCCGACGCTCATCAAAGGTTTCGTGCGGGAGGATGGCAGCGTCGAGCGGGCGTCCACCCCGAAGCGCACCCGGGTCATCAGCCGCGAGGCCGCCTCGACGGTGGCGCGCATGATGGAGCAGGTCGTGACGGGCGAGGACCCGTTGGCTCCGAAGGCCGCCATCCCGGGCTACCGCGTCGCTGGCAAGACGGGAACCGCGCAGCGAGTCGACCCCGCGTGCGGCTGCTACCGCGGCTACACGGCGTCGTTCGGCGGCTTCGCCCCGGCCGACAAGCCGAGATTCGTCGTCTATGTCGCCATCCACGATCCCAAAGGTGGCGACAACAGCGGAAGTGGCCTCGCCGCCCCGGTCTTCCGCGACATCATGGCCTTCACCCTGCAGAAGTACGGCGTTCCGCCCACGGGTAGCACTTCGCCCTCGATGCCGCTCACGTGGTAGCGCGGGCGCCGGTTCGGCCCGCGTGGTGTGCGCGGTACTCTCACGCCCCAGATGGCCAGGGAACGCACTGTCCCGTCCTGGCGACGCTGCGGGGTGCGCACGGACGACAGTCCAGGTGAGTCCAGACACGCCACACGAGTACGACCGAGGGAGGAGACGCCGTGGCCGTCCCCGCCGCCCAGCCGATGAGCCGGCGGCCTGCCAACCCACCTCGTCACACCCTGGCCGAGATCGCACGCGTCGCGGGTGCCGACCCCGCCCCTGGGTTCGCTGAAGTCACCGTCACCGGTGTGGCGCAGGACTCCCGCCTTGTGGTGCCGGGCGACCTCTACATCGCCCGACCGGGCACGGTCGCTCACGGCGCAGACTACGCGGCGCAGGCGGCCCACGCCGGGGCCGTCGCCGCGTTGACCGACCCCTCGGGGGCGGCCGCCTGCCGCGAGGCCGACCTGCCGACGATCGTCGTGCCTGACCCGCAGTCGGTGCTCGGGCCGCTCGCGGCGTGGATCTACGGCCACCCGTCGCGGGACCTCCTCATGCTCGGCGTGACCGGCACCAACGGCAAGACGACGACGACCTTCCTGCTCGACGTCGCCCTTCGCCAGGCCGGTCACCGGACCGGCCTGCTCGGCACCGTCGAGACTCGCGTAGGCGAGGAGGTCTTGCCGAGCGCGCGAACGACGCCGGAGGCGCCGGAGCTCCAGGCGTTGTTGGCGTTGATGCGGGAGCGAGGCGTGACCGCCGTGGCGATGGAGGTCTCCAGCCACGCCCTGACCTACGGTCGGGTGGCGGGAGTCGTGTTCGATGTCGCCGGCTTCAGCAATCTCACGCAGGACCACCTGGAGTTGCACGGCGACTTGGAGTCGTACTTCGCCGCCAAGGCGGCGCTCTTCCATCCCGACCGTGCTCGGCGGGGCGTGGTCAACCTGGACGACCACTATGGCCGGCGCCTGGCCCGCCACGCCCCCATCGAGGTGGTGACCTGCTCCGCGGCCGGTGCGCCCGGGGCGGACTGGAGGGCCGAGGCGGTCCATCTGACGTCCGACGGGACGAGCCGCTTCCGCATCGTCGGGCCTGAGGGCGCCAGGTACGCGCTGAACCTGAACCTGCCCGGTGACTTCAACGTCGCCAACGCCCTCCTCGCCGCGACCATGCTGGTGACCGCCGGTGTCGAACCCGCGGCCTTCGTGTCCGCGTTCGCCGAGTTCACCGGCTTGCCGGGACGGATGGAGCGAGTGCCGGGTCCGCAAGACTTCAGCGTGATCGTCGACTACGCCCACACCCCGGACGCGGTCGGGGTCGTCCTGAGGTCGGCTCGTCAGTGGACCAAGGGGCGAGTGATCGCCGTTCTCGGCTGCGGCGGAGACCGCGACCAGGGCAAGCGTCCACTCATGGGCCAGGTCGCGGCGCGGGAAGCCGACATGGTAGTGATCACTGACGACAACCCGCGCTCGGAGGATCCCGCGCGGGTGCGGCGAGCCATTCTCGACGGCGCCTGTGCCGTGCCGGCCACGGAGCGTGGCGACGTCGTGGACGTTCCCGATCGACGGGAGGCGATCAGGTGGGCGATCGGTGCCGCCCGCCCCGGCGATACCGTGCTCATCCTCGGCAAGGGGCATGAACAGGGGCAGGAAGTCGCTGGAGTGGTCTATCCCTTCGACGACCGAGTGGTCGCCCAGGAGGTTCTCCACGAGATGTCCGAGACGACGCAGGCCGCGGAGCGGAGGGTCGCCGGCCCATGATCACGATGACGCTTGCCGAGATCGCGGCGGTGGTTGGCGGGGAGCTTCGTGGCGCGAATCCGGACGACGTGGTCGTGGCACCACCGGTCGCGGACTCTCGGCTGGCGGAGCCGGGCAGCCTGTTCGTCGCTGACGGCCCAGGCCACAACTTCGCCGAGGATGCGGTCCGTCGGGGTGCGGTCGCTGTCCTCGCCAGCCGACCGTTGCCCGATCTGCCGACGATCGTCGCGCCACCCGCGCCCGACCGCGACATCGACGCCTCCGTCGTCGCGTTCGGTCGGCTCGCGCACGTGGTCGCCAGCCGGCTGGTCGACGCCTCGGTGATCGCCATCACCGGCTCCAGCGGCAAGACCAGCACCAAGGACATGCTCGCCCAGGTGCTCGCCGGTGCCGGTCCCACGGTGGCTCCGCAGGCGTCCCTCAACGACGAGCTCGGTGTCCCTCTCACCGTGGTCCGAGCCGACGAGGAGACGCGCTTCCTCGTGTTGGAGATGGGCGCCCGTGGCGTGGGACACATTCGCTACCTCTGTGACCTGGTGCCGCCCGACATCGCCGTGGTGCTCAACGTCGGTCTCGCGCACGTGGGGGAGTTCGGCAGCCGAGAGGCGACGGCCCGGGCGAAGGGGGAGCTTGTCGAGGCGCTGCTCGACGACGGCCTGGCGGTTCTCAATGCCGACGACCCGCTCGTGCGGGGGATGTCCGACCGCTCCTCGGCGCCCACGGTGCTCGTCGGTGAGGCCGAGGATGCCGCGGTGCGGGCGGAGAAGGTGTGGCTCGACGAGGGGGGACGGCCGTCGTTCGCTCTCGCGACACCACAGGGTCAGGCCGAGGTGCGACTGCGCTTCGTGGGGCGTCACCATGTGTCCAACGCCCTCGCCGCCGCGGCGGTGGGGCTCGCTGTCGGCATGGAGCTCGGCGAGGTGGCCGAGCGGCTGTCGGCGGCGGTGCCGTTGTCTCCGTGGCGGATGGCGGTCACGGAGCGTCCAGACGGGGTGACGATCATTAACGACGCCTACAACGCCAACCCGGACTCGATGCGAGCGGCGCTCCAGGCGTTGCCGACCATCGCCAAGGGCAGGCGGACGTGGGCGGTGCTGGGGGAGATGCTCGAGCTCGGCCCGGCCTCCGCGAGAGAGCACGAGGCCATCGGTCGGCTCGTCGCCGAGCTGGGTGTGTCCCGGCTGGTTGTCGTCGGAGAAGGAGCCCGCGCGATCGAGCGCGGGGCGAGGTCCGGGGGACAGATGGGAGAGGAGCCAGTCGTCGTGCCGGACGCCGATCATGCCTTGAGGTTGCTGCGTCGCGAGGTCAGACCGGGTGACGTCGTGCTTGTGAAGTCGTCGCGTGACGCGGGCTTGCGTTACCTCGGCGACGCGCTGTGCGCGCAGACGGCTGCCTCGGAGGGCGAGGCGTGAAGGCGATCCTCCTTGCCGGCGGCGTCTCCCTCCTGATCGCCCTGCTCGGCACTCCGGTCGCCATCCGGATTCTCGCCGCGCGGGGTTACGGCCAGATCATCCGAGACGACGGGCCCACCTCGCACCACACCAAGCGAGGCACCCCGACGATGGGCGGCGTCGTCATCATCATCGCCGCGGTCATGGGGTACACGGCCGCGCACATCTACGCCGGCCGCCTACCGTCGGCCTCGGCGGTGCTCGTCCTGCTGCTCATGGTGGGGCTCGGGGTCGTCGGCTTCCTCGACGACTACCTCAAGGTCTCTCGCCAACGCAGCCTTGGCTTGCGCGCCAAGGCAAAGCTCGCCGGCCAGATCTCGGTGGCGATCATCTTCGGCATCCTGGCCTTGCAGTTCCCCGACGAGCGAGGCGTCACACCTGGCTCGCCGTTCGTCTCGTTCATCCGCGACATCGAGGTGCCATGGCTCCGCCTGGGCTCGGTCGCTTTCGTCCTGTGGGTCCTGCTCATGATCGCGGCCACGTCCAATGGCGTGAACCTCACCGACGGCCTGGACGGTCTCGCCACGGGGGCCTCGGTCATGGTCTTCGCGGCCTACACCTTGATCTGCGTCTGGCAGTTCAACCAGTCCTGCGCCAATCAACCGGGCCCGAAGTGCTACGAGGTCCGTGACCCCTACGACCTGGCCGTCGTGGCGTTCGCGGTGACCGCGGCGTGCTTCGGCTTCCTGTGGTGGAACGCCTCGCCGGCCAAGATCATCATGGGTGACACGGGGGCGCTCGCGTTGGGCGGCGGAGTGGCCGGCATGGCCATCATGACCCGCACCGAGCTGCTGCTGCTCCTCATCGGCGGGCTCTTCGTCATCGAGGCCGCCTCGGTGATGATCCAGACCGGGTACTTCAAGTTCACCCGCTGGCGGACTGGGACGCCACGTCGGATCTTCCGCATGGCGCCGATCCACCACCACTTCGAGCTCAAGGGCTGGAACGAGGTCACGATCGTGATCCGGTTCTGGATCATCTGTGGGATCTGCGTGGCTGGCGCGGTGGGCATCTTCTACACCGAGTGGGTGACTGGCACATGACGACCGACGTGAACGTGCGGAGCTGGCTCGACGAGGCCAATCGGACCTCTCCGTGGCCGACGGTGACCGTCCTGGTCGCCGGTATCGGGGTCTCCGGGTACTCCGCCGCCGCCGGCCTGCTCCAGGTCGGGGCGAGGGTGATCGTGGTCGACGAGCGGGACGGCGACGCCGAGCGGGAGAAGGCGACGATCCTGGAGACACTGGGGGCCGACGTGCGGCTCGGCGCCGGCACCACCCAGTCGCTCCCGGACGGCGTCGACGTGGTGGTCACCTCTCCGGGCTGGCGGCCGGACGCCCCGCTCCTGGTGGAGGCGGCCAAGCGCGACCTCCCGATTCTCGGCGAGGTCGACCTCGCGTTGCGGCTCCGCGACCCGGAACGCCCCGCGCCCTGGCTCGCGGTCACCGGCACGAACGGCAAGACCACCACGGTGGGCATGGTCGCGGCGATCTTGCGGGCTGCCGGGCTCCGCACGGCCGCGGTGGGCAACATCGGGTCTCCCGTCGTCGACGCGGTCCTCGATCCCACGCCCTACGACGTCCTCGCGGTCGAGCTCTCCAGCTTTCAGCTGCACTGGGCGCGGCCGTTGGGCGCGCGGGCGGCCGCTGTGCTCAACGTCGCACCGGACCACCTCGACTGGCACGGGTCGATGGACGCCTACGCCCGCGACAAGGGCAAGATCTACGAAGGCTGTGAGGTCGCCTGCGTCTACAACGTGGCCGACCCCACCACGGAGGACCTCGTTCGGGCCGCCGACGTGGTCGAAGGGTGTCGGGCGATCGGGTTCACCGCCGGAATCCCGGCTGTCGGGATGATCGGGATCGTCGACGGGGTCATCGCCGACCGTGCCTTTGTCGCCCAGCGCCAGACCTCCGCTGCGGAGCTGTGCAAGCTGGATGACCTGCCCTCCCAGGCGCCCCACAACATCGCCAACGCGCTCGCGGCCGCCGCTCTCGCCCGCGCCTTCGGAGTGCCACCGGCGGCTGTTCGGGCCGGCCTGTCGGGCTTCCACCTCGAGCCACACCGCATCCAGTACGTCGCCGAGCACAACGGGGTGACCTACGTCGACGACTCCAAGGCGACCAACGCGCACGCCGCCTTGGCGTCCCTGCTCTCCTACGAGCCGGTGGTCTGGATCGCGGGCGGCTTGGCCAAGGGACAGGAGTTCGACGATCTGGTGCAGACTGTCAAGGGTCGGTTGCGTGGGGTAGTGCTCTTGGGGCAGGACCGCCACCTGCTCGCCGACGCACTCGCGCGACACGCCCCTGACGTCCCCGTCGTCGAGGTGGCGGGCGGAGACACTGAGGTGATGGATCGTGTCGTGGCGAGTGCCGCACAGCTCGCCCAGCCGGGCGACACGGTGCTCCTCGCCCCCGGCTGTGCCTCCTTCGACCTGTTCGACAGCTACGCCGCTCGTGGCGACGCCTTCGCGGCGTCGGTACGCCGGCTCGGAGGTCGCTGACGACACGACCCGTGGAGGAAGACCCTTGGTCACCGAAGGCCCTTGGTCACCGGAGTGGGAGCGGCGTGACGACGGCGACGCGGGAGCGTACGGGATGGCTGGCTGACGCGAGGCGATCTCTCGACCGGCCGCTGACCTCGTACCACCTCGTACTCGGAGTCAGCGGCCTGCTGCTCGCGCTCGGCGTGGTCATGGTGCTCTCGGCGTCGAGCGTCTACTCGCTCCAGCGCTACGGCAACCCGTACGCGGTGGCGAGCCGGCAGCTGATGTGGGTGGCGGCGGGGTTACCGCTGGCGTTCGTGGCCTCGCGCCTACCGCTGCGTCTGGTGCGCGCGTTGGTCCTCCCGGGGCTGTTGGCGGCGATCGTGCTGCTGGCGCTGACCTTCACTCCTCTCGGGGTGGAGATCAACGGCAACCGGAACTGGCTGTCGTTCGGTGGCCCGTTCCTGCTCCAGCCGAGTGAGGCCGCCAAGCTCGCGCTCGCGCTGTGGGGCGCCGACCTGCTCGCGCGCAAGTCGCGCCTGCTGCACGACTGGAAGCACCTGTTCATCCCGTTCGTTCCGGTCAGCGGTGTCGTCCTGGCCATGGTGCTCGGCCAAGGCGACCTCGGGACGTCCCTGGTGCTCTTCTCCCTGGTGCTGGTCCTGCTGTTCGTCGTGGGCATCCCGATGCGCTTCTTCGCAGCGCTCGTGGTGTGCGTCGCCGCCTTGGTGACCTACCTCGCGGTCACTGCTCCCCACCGGATCAGGCGGCTGACCTCCTTCCTCGACCCCTTCGCCGACTACCACGACACCGGCTGGCAGGCCGCCCACTCGCTGTTCGCTCTGGGGACGGGCGGATGGTGGGGTGTCGGCATCGGCAACAGCCGGGAAAAGTGGGGCTCTCTCCCCGAAGCCCATACAGACTTCATCTACGCCGTCATCGGTGAGGAACTCGGACTAGCCGGGACGACGATCGTCCTCGCCCTGTTCCTCACCCTCGCCTACGCCGGGGTGCGGATCGCCTTGCGTGTGGAGGACACCTTCGTCCGATTGGCCGCCGCGGGGATCACGGGCTGGCTCACCTCACAGGCCGTGATCAACATGGGCGCAGTCTTGGGTCTCCTTCCCATCGCCGGGATTCCGCTGCCTCTGGTGTCATACGGTGGGTCCGCGATGCTTCCGACGTTGTTCGCCATCGGTCTGCTCGTGTCGTTCGCTCGAAGCGAGCCGGCGGCGCGCGCCGCGCTCGCCGACCGAGCGGCAGCCCGTGCGGCCAGGAAGCGTCGCTCGGCACGTTCGAAGGAGGGTTGAGAGTCGGTGCACGTGGTCCTCGCCGGTGGAGGCAGCACCGGACATGTGAGCCCCGCGCTGGCACTCGCCGCCGCGCTCCGCCGGGCCGACCCGGACGTGGGTCTGACCTTTCTCGGCACCGAGGAAGGCCTGGAGGCCCGGGTTGTTCCCGCGGCGGGCTACGAGCTCGTCACGATCCCGCGCGTGCCGTTGCCACGCGAGCTCACCCCTCGCCTGCTCACCGTGCCGGGCCGTCTCGCGGGCGCGGTGCGCGCCGCCGCGGCGGTGATCCAGCGCACCCGGGCGAGCGTCGTCGTGGGTTTCGGCGGCTACGTCGCGATGCCGGCCTACCTGGCGGCCCGACGGCTCAGGGTGCCCGCGGTCGTGCACGAGCAGAACGCGCGGCCCGGCATCGCGAACCGGTTCGCGGCCCGGTTCGTCACCGAGCACGTGGCGGTGAGCTTCCCCGGCACGCCGCTGCGACACGCGACGTTCGTCGGACTACCGCTCCGGCGGGAGATCACCACCCTCGACCGCGCCGCGCTTCGACTCGAGGCGAGGGCGGCCTTCGGCCTCGACCCCGAACGGCCGACCCTGCTCGTCACCGGCGGCTCGCAGGGCGCCGTGCGCATCAACGAAGCGGTGTCGGGCGCCGCGGCCGAGCTGGCCGAGGCGGGCATCCAGGTGCTGCACGCGACCGGGCCACGCAACACCGTGACCGTGCCGGACCGCCCCGCCGGTGCACCGCCGTACGTCGCGGTGCCGTACATCGACCGCATGGACCTGGCGTACGCGGCGGCGGACCTGGCGATCGCACGTGCGGGTGCCAGTTCCGTGACCGAGCTCGCGGCGGTCGGCCTGCCGGCGATCTTCGTCCCCTACCCGGCCGTGGCGGGGCACCAACGCTTCAATGCCCAGCCCGTGGTCGACGCCGGCGGCGGTCTCCTCGTCGATGACGCGGACTTCACCCCCGCTTGGGTCCGCGAGCACGTCGTCGCGCTGCTCACCGACGCCGACCGACTGGCCGCGATGTCCAAGGTGGCGCGAGACCTCGTGCCCGCCGACGCCGACGACCGACTAGCCGAGCTGGTTCGCTCGGTCGCCAGCGCAGGGAATGCCGGAAAGGGTGGCCGATGATCATTCCTCCGCCTCCGGAGATCATCCCAGCGGAGAAGTTGGGGCACGTGCACTTCGTGGGCATCGGCGGCGCCGGGCTGTCGGGCATCGCGCGCATCATGCTCGCCCGCGGGATGACCGTGAGCGGCAGCGACGTCAAGGACTCGCCCACGCTCACCGCCCTCCGCGCGCTCGGCGCGACCGTCTACGTCGGCCACGACCCGTCCCACCTCGACGGCGTCGACACAGTGGTGGTGTCCACGGCGATCAAGGAGAACAACCCGGAGGTGGTGGAGGCCCGGCGACGTGGCCTCCTGCTGTACTCCCGAGCCTCCGCGTTGTCCGCGGTCATGGACGGCCGCCGGGTCGCCGCTGTGTCGGGGGCGCACGGCAAGACCACCACCTCGTCGATGCTCGCGGTGGCACTCCAGCACTGTGGCGCCGACCCGTCGTTCGCCATCGGCGGCAACTTCAACGACACCGGAACCAACGCCCACGACGGCACGGGTGACATCTTCGTGGTGGAGGCCGACGAGTCCGACCGCGCGTTCCTGCAGTACTCCCCGGAGGTCGCGGTCATCACGAACGTCGACCCCGACCACCTCGACATGTACGAGTCCCGAGAGGACTACCACCGCGCCTTCGACGCCTTCGCCGACCGGATCGTGCCGGGCGGCTTCCTCGTCGCCTGCATCGACGACCCGGGTGCCCGGCGGGTGGCGGAGGCCGCCCGTGCGCGTGGCATCGACGTCCGCACCTACGGAGAGTCGCCGGAAGCGGATGTCCGGGTGGACAACGTCCAGCTCCACCCGTTGAGCTCGACGTTCGACCTCGTGGTCGACGGCCGCCGGGTGGGCTCGGTGGACGTCCACGTGGCCGGGCGTCACTACACCCTCAATGCCGCGGCCGCGTTCACGGCGGGACTGGGCCTTGGCTTTCCCTCGGCTCAGCTGAGGGAGGGCTTGTCGAGCTACACCGGCACGCGCCGCCGCTTCGAGTACAAAGGCAGCGCGGGAGACATCCGCGTCTACGACGACTACGGTCACCATCCGACGGAGATGGTCGCCACCCTCCGCGCGGCTCGGAGCGCGGCTGGGGACGGGCGAGTCGTCGTGTGCTTCCGGCCGCTTCGGCACACCCGGACCAAGTTCTTTCACAAGGAGCTGGGGGAGGCGCTCGGGCTCGCGGACGAGGTCGTCGTCATGGACCCGACCGGCGATGACCCCATCCCCGGTGTCACCGGCGCGCTGATCGTCCCGCACATCCCGCTCCCGGCGGAGCGCATCGTCTACGAACGCTCCTGGTCAGCGGCTCCGGTCCGGGTGGCCGAGCGGGTGCGGCCGGGTGACCTGGTGCTCACCCTCGGGGCGCCGGACGTGGCACTCATCGGCCCGGAAGTCCTGGAGCTCGTCGGCGGCCGAGACGACGCCGACGCCGGGGCCGGCGACAACGACCAGGACATCCGAGGATGACTCGCGTGGCGCGGAGAGCGCGGTCGGGGACCGTGCCGTCCTCCGCCCGCCGATTCATCCGCAGGCAGTGGGCCCGCCGGCTGTCTCGGCTCCGTGTGCCGCTCATCGCCGCCGGAGTGCTCCTCGTGCTCGGGGCGGCCGTGTGGGCGGTGGGCTTCTCGTCCCTGCTCGACGTGCGCGAGGTGACGGTCCGGGGTGTGAGTACGGCGTCGGGTCTTTCGGTGGCGCAGGTACGTGAGGCGGCCGCGGTCCCGCTCGGTCGTCCCCTCGCCCGCCTCGACCTGGACGCCATCCGCACACGCGTCATGGAGCTGCCGCCGGTGCGGACAGCGACCGTCGAACGGTCGTGGCCTCACACGGTCCGCATCGGCGTCACCGAGCGCACCCCGGTCGGCGTGTGGCGCGAAGGCGCCGTCCATCGCCTGGTTGACGTCGAGGGTGTGCCGTTCCGAACCGTCGACCCTGTCAAGACCTCGTTGCCGATCGTCGAGGCGGCGCCGTCGGCCGGCCGCTCGCCGGAGCTACGTCGGGCCGGTGCACGGGTGGTGGCGGACCTGCCCCGAAGCCTTCGCCCGCGGGTGCAGGTCGTCCGGGTGGAGTCGGTCGAGTCGGTGGTGATACGACTCACCGACGGCGTGGTGGTGAAATGGGGGAGCGCTGAGGAGGGAGCCGCGAAGGCTCAGGTTCTCCAGGTCCTGTTGCGCCACCTGCCAGCCAAGGTCTACGACGTGAGCGCGCCGAGGTTCCCGGCGACACGGGCGTGAGGCGGCGACGGGAACAGGACACGCCGAAGACACGGCTTCGCCAGCCCTGGACGGCGTGTTGTGTTGCTTCGCCTGACACGGCTTCCGTACCGTTCTGGCAGCCGAGGTTGACATAACTATAACCCTTTACTTGAGGGTGAGAGTTTATGGACGACCGGGTCGAGCGGATTTCCTACTGAGAGGCGAGCGTCGTGGCGGCACCGCAGAACTACCTCGCGGTCATCAAGGTCGTCGGTATCGGCGGCGGAGGTGTCAACGCGGTCAACCGGATGATCGAGGTCGGCCTCAAAGGCGTTGAGTTCATCGCGATCAACACAGACGCGCAGGCGCTCCTGATGAGCGATGCCGACGTCAAGCTCGACATCGGCCGGGAGCTCACGCGCGGGCTCGGAGCGGGGGCCAACCCGGAGGTCGGCCACAAGGCGGCCGAGGACCACGCCGAAGACATCGAGGAGGTCCTCAAGGGCGCCGACATGGTCTTCGTCACCGCTGGGGAAGGCGGTGGGACGGGCACCGGTGGCGCGCCGGTGGTCGCGCGCATCGCGCGGTCGCTGGGCGCCTTGACCATTGGTGTCGTGACACGCCCGTTCTCCTTCGAGGGGCGGAAGCGGGCGACGCAGGCTGAGGAGGGCATCAACCGCCTGCGCGAGGAGGTCGACACCCTCATCGTCATCCCCAACGACCGGTTGCTGTCGATCAGCGACCGTCAGGTGAGTGTGCTCGACGCGTTCAAGCAGGCCGACCAGGTCCTGCTCCAGGGCGTGTCCGGGATCACTGACCTGATCACCACGCCCGGTCTGATCAACCTCGACTTCGCCGACGTCAAGAGCGTGATGTCGAACGCCGGTTCGGCGCTCATGGGGATCGGGTCAGCCCGGGGCGAGAACCGCTCGGTGGCAGCGGCCGAGATGGCGATCTCCAGCCCTCTGCTGGAGGCGTCGATCGACGGAGCCCATGGTGTCCTGTTGTCGATCGCTGGGGGTTCAGACCTCGGTCTGTTCGAGATCAACGAGGCGGCCCAGCTGGTCTCGCAGGCCGCGCACCCGGACTCCAACATCATCTTCGGCGCGGTCATCGACGACGGTCTCGGAGACGAGGTCCGCGTGACGGTCATCGCGGCGGGCTTCGATGGCGGGATGCCTCGACGTCGTCAGGAGCAGCAACAGGAACGGCTACCGGGTCGGCCCGCGTCCAGGTCGGGAGTGAGCTCGCTGCCGACGCAGGGCGGCCAGGTCTACGGTTTCCGGCGTCCGGGGGAGCTCGGCTGGCCCGCATCCTCGACCTCGCGCACGTCGAACGGCGCTGGTCAGTCGGCTGAGACCAGCCACGCCCCTGACGCGCCGGCGCACTCGGTGCAGCAGCCGTCCGGGCCGGCCGCAGACCAGCACGAGGCCCAAGCGGCGACCAAGCCGGCCGAGGCGCCCACGGCGGCGGAGCAAGCGAGCGAGGCGGAGGTGCGGACGGCAGCCGCGGCAGCCGGTGGCGACGTCGGGCGACCGACCAGTGACCTCGCTGCGCAGACCCAGGAGCTGCGTCAGCGGCTGCTGGGCAACAGCCCGTACGCGCGCTCCGACACCCACGCCGAGTCAAGCCAGCGCGGTGAGGGTTCGGTCAGCCGGCCGCTCTCGTCCAGTCGACCACCGCTGCGCCCGGCCCCTGACGAGGGCGACGACCTGGACATCCCCGACTTCCTGAAGTGACGCCGGGGTCGCCACGGGTCTACCTCGACGCTAACCGGCCGGAACGCCGCGCGGAGCTCGCCGCCAACCTCGCTGCGGTTCGAGCGAGGATCGCGCGTGCCTGCGAGCGTGCCGGCCGGCACCCGGACGAGGTGACCCTCGTCGCGGTGACGAAGACGTTCCCCGTCTCTGACATCCGGCTCCTCGCCGAGCTTGGCGTCCGCGAGATCGGCGAGAACCGTGACCAGGAGGCGCGCGAGAAGGCAGCGGCATGCGCTGACCTCGGTCTCACCTGGCACTTCGTGGGCCAGCTCCAGACGAACAAGGCCCGCTCCGTGGCGCGCTACGCCTCGGTCGTTCACTCCGTCGACCGGGTGCGGCTCGTTCACGCCCTGGAACGGGCCGTCGCATCAGTCCGGTCGGACCCTCTCCGGTGCCTGGTCCAGGTACGCCTGGATGACGAGCCAGGCCGAGGCGGCGCCGACCCATCGGCCGCGGTGGAGCTCGCGGACGCGATCGCGGCGGCACCCGGGCTGCTCTGCGCGGGCGTCATGGCGGTGGCACCGCTCGGCGTCGACCCCGAGTCCGCGTTCGCGCGGCTCGCCGAGGTCGCCCAGGCGGTCCGGTCTCGCCACCCCGAGGCCACCTGGATCTCGGCTGGGATGAGCGGCGATCTGGAGGCCGCGATCGGCCACGGCGCGACACACGTGCGGATAGGGCGTGGGTTACTAGGTGCTCGGCCGAGGAACGGGTAGCGTCATCGCGGACGGAGCCTTGACGGGTTCGACAGTCGCAGTTCAACCAAGAAGGCGAGAGGTCAATGGCGGGCGCCCTGCGCAAGGTCGCGGTCTACCTCGGTCTCGTCGAAGACCAGGGCCGCTACGACGACGAGTATGACCCTGCCTACGAAGGCGACTACGACGCCGACGAGCGTGAGCCGCGGTCGGGCGAACCACCGTCCGTGCACGAGGAGAGGGTGGGCAACGTCGCACCCTTCCCCGAGCGTCGTCGGGTCCGGGTGGCGCCGGAGGCGCCGCCGTCGCGCATCACCACCCTGCACCCGCGCACGTATAACGACGCGCGGCTTATCGGGGAGCACTTCCGCGAAGGCACTCCGGTGATCATGAACCTCACCGGAATGGACGACGCGGACGCCAAGCGCCTGGTTGACTTCGCCGCGGGGCTGATCTTCGGCCTGCGTGGCAGCATCGAGCGCGTGACAGCCAAGGTTTTCCTGCTCTCGCCCGCCAACGTAAACGTGCGGGCCGAGGACAAGGAACGCATGGCTGAAGCGGGCTTTTTCAACCAGAGCTGACCGGCGCGGAGCACCACACAGCGCACCACTCCGGCCCCGGTCCTCGGCCGGCTAGCGGCGTGCCGCACCGCTCGGGGATAGGGTCGAAACCCAAGGTCAGCCCACCCTGAGGAGCGGATGTGCAGGTCATCGGCGAGTTGATCTACGTCGCGCTGTGGATCTACCTCGTGCTGCTGTTCATCCGGCTGGTCGTGGACTGGGTTCAGGTCTTCGCCCGGTCGTGGGTGCCGAGTGGGATCCTGCTCGTGGTATTGGAGGGGGTCTACACCGCCACCGACCCGCCGTTGAAAGCGTTGCGCCGCGTGGTGCCGCCGTTACGCTTCGGCGGCTTCGCGCTCGATCTGTCCTTTTTGCTACTTATCGTGATCATCTATGTCCTGCAGATGCTCGTCTTGAGCTTTATGGCATAGAGTGGCAAGTCACCGGCATGTGGAGCCCACCCGGGTGTTTGTCACCCAAAACCGGGTACCGTTGCTCCCAGCCAGTTGTCGAAGCCTGCGAGCCTGAGGTGAGGTCATGCCGCTGACACCCGAGGACGTGCGCAACAAGCGCTTCACGCCCGTCCGCTTGCGGGAGGGCTACGACATGGGGGAGGTCGACCAGTTCCTCGACGAGGTCGAGTCTGAACTGGAGCGGCTCCACCACGAGAACGAGGACCTCCGGCAGAAGCTTGCGGCTGCGCAGCGCGGCGAGGGGGTCTACAAGCAGCCTATGGGCGACGACGCCATGGTGAGGCAGGCCCAGGGTGCGGGGCCCTCCAGCGTGGCGGAGGCGTCGAGCGCGGCCGCTCGTCTTCTCGAGATCGCCACCCAGAACGCCGACCAGCTCGTGGCCGAGAGCAAGGAGCAGGCCAACCGCATCCTCGCCGAGGCTCGCGCCCGCGCGGAGCGGATGGAGAACGAGGCTCGTGGTCTGGCCAGCCGGCTGGAGTCCGAGGCCCGGGCGAAGGCGGAGCAGCTGGAGCGAGAGACCGCGGAGAAGCGCAACCAGCTGTTCGGCCAGCTCGACAAGGAGAAGGCTCGTCTGCAGCGCGAGGTCGACGAGCTGCGCGCCTACGAGCGGCAGTACCGCAGCCGCCTCAAGGCCTACTTCGAGAGCCAGCTGCGGCTGCTCGCCAGCCAGGGCAGCGTCGAGAACAGCATTCCCGCGCCGAACGTGGAGTCGTCCAACGGCCCGCGGCCCGTCAACGCCCACAAGCAGCCGTCGGCGATCGGCGGCAGTGGCGAGCGGGTGGACCGTGGCGACCGCGTGAGCAGCGGCGCGGCGACGCCCCGCCTCAACGCTCTGCTCGAGGACGACGACGACTCCGCCATCTAGGCCATCCAGCTCACCGGCCTAGCTCGCCGGGCCCAGCCCGCCGGCGTGGTGTCCCGGCGAAACCGAAGGGCGTGACCGCACCACCGACGAAGGCCTCGACTGACGCCACGAGGGCTCTAGCCGCGCCGTTTGGGGAGCGGCTAGAGCCCTCGTCGTGTACGCGGCCGGCTCCGACCGTGCCGGCCGGGTGGCCGGTGCGGCTCGTCCCGGCCGGCACGGTCGGTCAGTGACACCGCTCAGGTGTTCGCCGCTCGCGTGAACCAGAACGACAGACCCAGAGCCTCGGCGTCGCCGGTGACGATGTCGGCCGTCTCGGCCGGTGGCTTCTCGTGAACCTGGACCGCGAGGACCTCGTCCGCGATGAACCCCTCGTGCTCCCGCAAGGCAGCCGCTGTCTCGGGGTCGGACGCGGACCACCAGAGCGTGATCCGATCGCTCACCTCGAGACCGGCCTTCTTCCGGGACTCCTGGACGAGGCGGATGACCTCGCGAGCGATGCCAGCGCGGCGCAGCTCCTCGGTCACGGTGAGGTCGAGTGCCACCGTCTCACCGTGCGCGTTGGCGACCGCCCAGCCCTCGCGTGGACGCTCCGACGTGATCACCTCGCTGGCCTCGAGGACCACCGCGGTGCCGTCGACGTCCAGCGTGGCCTGACCCGTCTGGCGCAGCTGCTCGACCAAGGACGCGGCGTCGGCCGCGGTGACCGCGGCGGCGATCCGCGGCGTGTCCTTGCCGAACCGTTTGCCGAGCGCACGGAAGTTGGGCTTGACGGCGTACTCGACGAGCGAGTCACCTGTCTCGGACAGGCCGTGCACGGTGAGGACGTTCAGCTCCTCGGCGACCTCACGGCGCAGCTCTTCCGGCAGGTCCGTCCACCCCGAGGCGCCGACCAGAGCCTGACGAAGCGGCTGACGGGTACGGACCTTGGCCTCGGCTCGCGCGGCCCTGCCGAGCTCCACCACGCGGCGGGCCAGAGCCACCTGAGCGGCCAGCCGGTCGTCGATGGCCGCCTCGTCGACCGCCGGCCAGTGGGCGAGGTGCACCGACTCCGGCGCGTCGGGCGCCACCGGGCGGACCAGCCGCGCCCACACGTACTCGGTGACGAAGGGCATGAGCGGTGCCAGCACCTTCGTCAGCACCTCGAGCGTCTCGTGCAAGGTCGCGAACGCGGCCGAGTCACCGGTCCAGAAGCGGCGCCGGGACCGGCGGACGTACCAGTTCGACAGGTCGTCGATGAACTGGCTCAGCAGCTGTCCGGCGTACTGGGTATCGAACCGCTCGAACGCCGCCTCGACCTCGCGCACCAGACGGTGCGTCTCCGATCGCAGCCACCGGTCGAGGACGTGGGAGGGCTGTTCACTGGACGCCCCGGGCGTCCAGCCGGCCAGCCGGGCGTAGAGGGTGTGGAACGCCACCGTGTTGAGGTAGGTGAGGATGACCTTGCGGACGACCTCCTGGATCGTGGCGTCGCCAACCCGGCGAGCCGACCACGGCGAGCCCGAACAGACCATGAACCACCGCACGGCGTCCGCGCCGTGCCGGTCGAGCAGCGGGATCGGCTCCAGGACGTTGCCGAGGTGCTTGCTCATCTTCCGACCGTCCTCGGCCAGGATGAGCCCGAGGCAGACGACGTTCTCGTACGCCGACCGATCGAACACCAGCGTGCCGACGGCCATCAGCGAGTAGAACCAGCCGCGCGTCTGGTCGATCGCCTCGCAGATGAACTGCGCGGGGAAGGCGCGTTCGAACCGTTCCTTCGACCCCGGCACGTACGGGTAGCCCCACTGGGCGAACGGCATCGCACCCGAGTCGTACCAGGCGTCGATGACCTCGGGCACCCTGGTCGCGGTCTGCCCACACGGCCCGCCGTCCTCGGTGTGTCGGCAGGTGAAGGTCACCTCGTCCACGTAGGGGCGGTGCGGATCCAGGTCGGACAGGTCGCGGCCGGCGAGCTCGCCGAGCTCCGCCAGCGATCCGACGCACGTGTAGTGGCCCGCGGGGCAGACCCAGATCGGCAACGGCGTACCCCAGTAGCGGTTCCGGGAGAGCGCCCAGTCGACGTTGTTCCGCAGCCACTCGCCGTAGCGGCCGTCCCGGATGGTCTCGGGATACCAGTTGGTGCGTGCGTTCTCCTCCAGCAGGCGCTGCTTGATCTCCGTCGTCTTGATGAACCACGACGGGACGGCGTAGTAGAGCAGCGGCGTCTCGCAGCGCCAGCAGTGCGGGTAGCTGTGCTCGTAGGTTTCCGCACGGAAGAGCAGCCCGCGCTCCCTGAGGTCGGCGATCAGCGTGGGATCTGCCGCCTTGAACGACATCCCGCCGACGAGTGGCACCTCGGGGTCGAAGGTGCCGTCGGCGCGCACCGGATTGACGATCGGCAGCCCGTACGCCTTGGCGACCCGGTAGTCGTCGGCACCGAACGCCGGCGCCTGGTGGACCAGGCCCGTGCCCTCCTCGGTGGAGACGTAGGAGTCGACCACGACGAAGTGGGCCGACGGCTGCCCCTCGGCGGCATCCTCGCCGGTGCTCGGGAAGGGAATGAGCGAGAACGGCCGGGTGTAGGTCCAGCGCTCCATCTCGGAGCCGCGGAAGCGTGCTGTCACCCGCCAACCCTCGCCCAGTGACGACAGGAGAGCCTCGGCGACCACCAGGGTCTCGTTGCCGTCCGTCGCGGCGACGTAGTCGACCTCGGGGTGAACGGCGACGGCGGTGTTGGACAGCAGCGTCCACGGTGTCGTCGTCCAGACCAGCAGCGCCGCCTGGCCCGCCAACGGACCCGAGGTGAGCGGCATGCGGACGTAGACGGACGGGTCGGCGACGGTCTGGTAGACGTCGGGCTGGCCCAGCTCGTGGTCGGAGAGCGGGGTGCCGCAACGCGGGCAATAGGGGCTGATGCGGTAGTCACGCACCAGCAGGCCCTTGTCGAAGATCTGCCGCAGCGACCACCAGACGCTCTCGACGTACTCGCGGTCCATCGTGCGGTAGGCCTGGGTCATGTCGACCCAGTAGCCGATCCGTTCCGTGAGCTCGGTGAACGCGTCGACGTGGCGTTGGACCGACTCGCGGCACGCCGCGTTGAACGCCGCGATGCCGTACTCCTCGATCTGCTGCTTGCCCGACAGACCGAGCTCCTTCTCGACCGCCACCTCGACGGGCAGACCGTGGCAGTCCCAGCCGGCCTTCCGTTCGACGTGCCGGCCGCGCATGGTCTGGAACCGCGGGAAGACGTCCTTGAACACCCGGGCCTCGATGTGGTGGGTGCCTGGCGTCCCGTTGGCGGTCGGCGGGCCCTCGTAGAAGGTCCACGGCTGCCCGCCCGCCGTCATCTCGAGTGACTTCTCGAAGATGCGGTGCTCACGCCAGAAGTCCAGGACCTCCCGGTCCACGGAGGCCAGGTCCACATGGGGGTCCACGACCCGATAGGCGCGGTTGTTGGTGTCCTTCACCGGTTCTCCGGTCCTCAAGGGGGTAATCTACGGACGACCCATCCTAGTGGCGTGCTTTTCCTGGCGCGGCGGCGCGCGAGGCGTCGTCGCCCTCCTCTCTTATCCGATCGTTCATCCGATCGTCCGATCGACCCTGGCCGCTCATGATCAACCGGCCCGTCGCGCGAGCCCCGGAGGCGTCGTGACGCCGGCGTCCCTGATCGTCGGACCCGGGGCGGCGGCGGTTGGCGACCGATGCACACTGTCCTGATGGAGACGTCGCGGCGGGTTAGAGTCCGGGTCAAACCAGGCGCTCGACGCACCCACGTCGGCGGGCGGTACGACGGCCCGCACGGACCCGCGTTGGTCGTGGCCGTCACCGCTCCGGCCGTGGAGGGGAAGGCGACACGAGCCGTGATGGAGGCGGTCGCCCAGGCCTTCGGTGTCTCGAGTCGTCAGGTTTCCTTAGTGTCGGGTGAGCGAAGCCGTGACAAGATCATCGAGGTGTCTGGGACTCTCGTCGAGGAGCGGCTCCAGGAGCTGCTCGACGACGCGGCCTCCGCGGACGTGTCGAAGAGCGCCCGGCGGAAGGCCCGGACCAAGGCCACCGGGACGAGATCCCGGGCCAGCTCCGCCATGACGAAGACGTCAGCTGCCAGTACGACAGAGAACGCGAAGGTGAATTCCAAGACCGTGAGCAAGCAGACGAAGCCGGAGGAGGGGCGGCCCACCATGAACGCGTCGGACGTCGCGACATCCCAAGCCCCCGACTTCGCTGAGCGGGCTTCGGCCCTGGTCGTCCGCGATGACGAGGACGCGTGGACGGCGGAGGAGCTCGCGGAGGTGCACCGTGAGCTCACGGCCGACGCCAAGCGCCTGCGGGAGGAGCTCGACCTGGCGACCATCGAGCTCGCTGATCTGCTTCGGGACAGCGGTGACGGCGCGGGCGACGACCAGGCCGAAGTGGGCTCCAAGGCGTTCGAGCGCGAGCACGAGCTCTCGCTCACGAACAACACCCGCGACCTGCTCATCCAGACCGAGCGCGCGCTGGCCAGGATCGACGACGGTACCTACGGCGTTTGCGAGGGTTGCGGCCAGCCGATCGGGAAGGCTCGGCTGCTCGCCTTCCCTCGTGCGACACTGTGCGTGTCATGCAAGCAGAAGGAGGAGCGTCACTGAACGACGCCAACCACGCCGACCGAGCCCTCCGGCGGCGTTGCCTCGTCCTCGTCGCCGTTATCACGAGCCTGGTCCTCGCCTTGGACGTGGTGACCAAGCTCGTGGCGATGGCGCAGTTGGCGGGTCGCCCGCCGATCTCCCTCCTCGGCGGACTCCTCACGCTCCGGCTCGTGCGCAACTCCGGTGCGGCGTTCGGGCTGGCGCAGGAGTACACGATCATCCTCTCCCTGCTCGCGATCGGCGTGGTCGCCGTCGTGCTCCGACTGTCGAAGCGCCTGCGCAGCGTTCCCTGGGCGGTCGCCTTCGGCCTGCTGCTGGGAGGAGCACTCGGAAACCTCAGCGACCGCGTGTTCCGAGAGCCCGGGTTTCTGCGCGGCCACGTGGTCGACTTCATCGCGCTCCCGTACTGGCCGGTGTTCAACCTGGCCGACACCGCGGTGTGCGTGGCGGCCGGCCTGATCATGGTCATGGCCTTGCGCGGCCGACGGTGGGATGGCACGACGGACACCGACCCGGCGCGGCCGGACGAGGGCGCGCCACCGCCGGAGGGAGAACAGCGCACGACCGAGCCACCGGAGCGGTCAGCCCCTAGGACCGTCTCGACGAGATCAGCGATCGCCCGCGACGTACCCGCGGTAGAACCGGAATGAGCGTGACGTTGTCGACCGGATCACGCCGGAGCCTCCCCGTGCCCGACGGCCTCGAGGGGGAGCGCCTGGACACCGCGTTGGCGAGGATGTTCGGACTCTCCCGGACGAAGGCGGCTGAGCTGGTGGAGAGTGGCCAGGTTCTCGTCGACGGCTCCCCTCTCCCCAAGTCGGCGCGGGTGAGCGCTGGCGCATGGCTGGAGGTCGAGCTTCCAGGCCCTGCGGAGCCAGTCGCTCCCAAGACCGTCGAAGGCATGCGGATCGTCCACGACGACGCCGACATCGTGGTCGTGGACAAGCCGATCGGCGTCGCGGCCCATCCCAGCCCCGGGTGGCGGGGACCCACCGTCGTGGGTCACCTTCACGCTGCCGGGTTCCGTATCGCGACGTCTGGCGCGGCGGAGCGGCGAGGGATCGTCCACCGGCTCGACGTGGGCACCAGCGGCCTCATGGTCGTGGCGAAGTCCGAGCTGGCGTACTCGGTCCTCAAGCGCGCGTTCAAGGAGCGGCGGGTCGACAAGTACTACCACGCGCTCGTCCAGGGGCACCCCGACCCGTCGCGAGGCACGGTGGACGCGCCGATCGACCGTCATCCCACCCACGACTACAAGTGGGCCGTGGTGGCCGGTGGGAAGTCGGCCGTGACCCACTACGAGACCCTGGAGGCGCTCCGGTACGCCAGCTTGCTCGAGATCCGGCTGGAGACCGGGCGTACCCACCAGATCCGGGTGCACATGAGCGCGATCCGGCATCCGTGTGTGGGTGACCTCATGTACGGCGCCGACCCGGTGCTGGCGCGTCGACTCGGCGTCACCAGGCAGTGGCTGCACGCTGTCCGGCTGGGGTTCACCCATCCCGCCACCGGGCTGTGGGTCGAGTTCACCTCCCCCTACCCGGAGGACCTGGCTTCCGCGCTGGAGACCGCCCGCGAGGAGACGGAGCGGGTCACCTAGCGAGACGAACGTCTCGCCATGTTGAACGGCTGATCACCTTCCGCCTAGCGTGGGGCGCTGGTTTGGCGTGAGTCTTCGTCGAAGGAGTCGAGGGTGCCCGACCCGACCGACCACCACCCCTCGATCGGTGCCCTGATCAGCAGAGAGGTGCCCGCGTCGCTGGCCGAGTGCCGGCAGCTGATCGACGAGGTCGACGCGTTGCTCGCCGTCCTCCTCGAGTACCGCGCGACGATCAGCGCGCGTGTCCAACAGCTCAAGCCGGTGGGCGGGCGCGCTGGGCGCGACCCTCGCCGTGAGGCGGAGATCGTCGATCGGATGGCGCGGTGGGCGCCGCGGTTGGGCCCCCGACGCCTCCGCCGCATCATGACCGCGGTGATCGAGGAGAGCCTGGACCTCGCGGAGGAGGCACCGGCTGCCCGCTGATCGTCGGCCGGTGATCTGCGTTGACCATCGTCCGGCGACCGGCTCGAGGGTCGCGCGGCGCGTCCCCTTCGGCCCTGTCCCAGGTCGGTCCTAGAGTCGGGACCCCCGGAGAGTCGGGGTCCCCGGACCAGAGGAAGGCGCACCAGCATGGCTGATTCGTTCGTGCATCTCCACGTCCACACCGAGTACTCCATGCTGGACGGGGCGGCGAAGCTCAAGGACATCTTCGCCGAGGTGCAGCGGCTCGGTATGCCTGCCGTGGCCATCACCGACCACGGCAACCTCCATGGCGCCTACGACTTCTTCACCAAGGCCAAGGCGGCGGGGATCACTCCCATCATCGGCCTGGAGGCCTACGTCGCGCCGGAGTCACGCTTTCACAAGGCGCCGGTGCGGTGGGGCCAGCAGCACCAGAAGGACGACGACGTCTCCGGCGGCGGCGCCTTCACGCACATGACCATCTGGGCCCGGGACGTCAAGGGCCTGCACAACCTCTTCAAGCTGCAGACTCGCGCCTCGATGGAGGGCTTCTTCCGGAAGCCTCGGGTCGACCGCGAGCTACTCGCAGAACACGCTGAGGGCCTCATGGCCACCACCGGGTGTCCGTCCGGGGAGATCCCGACCAAGATCCGGCTCGGCATGGAGCGCGAGGCGCTCGAGGCGGCGGCGGAGTTCCGCGACATCTTCGGCGCGGAGAACTTCTTCGTCGAGCTGATGGATCACGGGATCGAGATCGACAAGCGGGCCCGTCCGGGCCTGGAGAAGATCGCCCGTGAGCTCGGCCTCCAGTACGTCGTCACGAACGACTCGCACTACACCTACGAGCACGAGGCGACCGCGCACGCCGCGTTGCTGTGCGTGCAGACCGCCTCCACCCTGGCGGCACCGGCGTTCCAGCTGGAGGGATCCGGCTACTACCTCAAGTCGCCGGAGGAGATGCGAGCCCTCGACGACTCGCCGGAGTGGCAGGCGGGCTGCCGTACCACGCTCGAGATCGCCGAGCGGATCGACACCACGGGGATGTTCGAGCCACGCAACCTCATGCCCCGCTTCGAGGTTCCCGAGGGCTACACCGAGGAGTCGTGGTTCCGCGAGGAGGTCTGGCGGGGCATGCGCCGCCGCTTCCCCAACGGCTACTCCGAGGAGTACCGGCGGCAGGCCGAGTACGAGATGGACATCATCATCCAGATGGGCTTCCCGTCATACTTCCTGGTCGTGGCCGACTTCATCATGTGGGCCAAGAACAACGGCATCGCCGTGGGGCCCGGCCGGGGATCGGCGGCGGGCAGCCTGGTGGCCTACGCCCTCGGCATCACCGACCTCGACCCGATCAAGCATGGCCTGATCTTCGAGCGGTTCCTCAACCCCGAGCGCGTCTCGATGCCGGACATCGACATCGACTTCGACGAGCGTCGGCGCGGGGAGGTGATCCGCTACGTCACCGAGAAGTACGGCGAGGACAAGGTCGCGCAGATCGTCACGTTCGGCACCATCAAGGCGAAGGCGGCGATCAAGGACGCCGCACGGGTGCTCGGCTACCCGTACGCGCTCGGTGACAAGATCACCAAGGCGATGCCACCGGCGGTCATGGGGAAGGACATCCCCCTGTCCGGCATCTTCGACGAGAACCACCCGCGCTACCACGAGGCGGCCGAGGTCCGGGCGCTCTACGAGCAGGATCCCGACGTTCGCAAGGTCATCGACACCGCCAGGGGACTGGAGGGCCTGATCCGCCAGACTGGCGTCCACGCGGCGGGCGTCATCATGTCGGCCGAGCCCTTGGCCGACCACATCCCGCTGATGAAGCGGGAGACCGACGGAGCGATCATCACGCAGTTCGACTACCCGACCTGCGAGACGCTCGGCCTGCTCAAGATGGACTTCCTCGGGCTGCGCAACCTCACCATCATCGATGACGCCCTGCGCAACATCGAGGCCAGCCGCGGCGAGAAGATCGACCTGCTCTCCCTGCCGCTCAACGACAAGCGCACCTACGAGCTGTTGTCCCGCGGGGACACGCTGGGCGTCTTCCAGCTCGACGGCGGACCGATGCGGTCGCTGCTCCGGTTGATGAAGCCGGACAACTTCGAGGACATCTCCGCGGTGCTCGCGCTGTATCGGCCGGGCCCGATGGGGGCGAACTCCCACACCAACTACGCGCTGCGCAAGAACGGCCAGCAGCCCATCACGCCGATCCATCCCGAGCTGAAGGAGGCGTGTGAGGAGATCCTCGGCGAGACCTACGGCCTGATCGTCTACCAGGAGCAGGTGCAGCGTCTCGCCCAGAAGGTCGCGGGCTACTCGCTCGGCCAGGCCGACCTGCTCCGCCGAGCGATGGGCAAGAAGAAGAAGGACGTGCTCGACAAGGAGTTCGTGCCCTTCTCGGAGGGCATGCGCGCCCGCGGCTACTCCGACGAGGCGATCAAGACCTTGTGGGACATCCTGGTTCCGTTCTCCGACTACGCCTTCAACAAGGCTCACACCGCCGGGTACGGCCTGGTGTCGTACTGGACGGCCTACCTCAAGGCCAACTACCCAGCTGAGTACATGGCGGCGTTGCTCACCAGCGTCCAGGACGACAAGGACAAGATGGCCGTCTACCTCAACGAGTGCCGTCGCATGGGCATCAAGGTGCTGCCGCCGGATGTCAACGAATCGGCCGCGAACTTCACCCCGGTCGGCACCGACATCCGCTTCGGGCTCTCGGCGGTCCGCAACGTCGGCGCCAACGTCGTCGATGCCATCATCACCGCGCGGGAGACCAAAGGGCGGTTCACGGACGCGGTGGACTTCATGGCCAAGGTGCCGGCGAGCGTGTGCAACAAGCGGGTCGTGGAGTCGCTCGCCAAGGCCGGCGCCTTCGACTCGCTGGGCCACCGACGGCGCGCGCTCGTGGCGTGGCACGAGGACGCGGTCGACTACTTCGCCGACCAGAAGCGTCAGGAGGCGATCGGCCAGGACTCGCTGTTCGGGTTCGGCGACGACACGGACGGGGCGACCGACGCGATGATGGCGCCGCAGCTCCCGGACGTGCCGGAGTGGGACAAGTCGACCCTGCTCGCGCACGAACGGGAGATGCTCGGCCTCTACGTCTCCGACCATCCGCTCTTCGGCATCGAGCACGTCCTGGCGAAGGCCTCCGACACCACGATCGGCGCGCTGCTGACCGACGAGGAGCGCCCCGACGGGTCTGTCGTCACCGTCGGTGGGCTCATCACCGGCGTCACCCGGAAGATGACCAAGCGAGGCGACCCCTGGGCGATCGTCACGCTCGAGGACCTCGAGGGCGCGATCGACGTGATGTTCTTCCCGTCGACCTACCAGCTCACCTCCCACCAGCTCACCGAGGACGCCGTCATCGTCGTCAAGGGTCGGCTCGACCGTCGTGACGAGGTGCCGCAGCTGGTGGCCATGGAGGTGTCCACACCCGACCTCACCGACCAGCAGAGCGGTCCGGTGGCGATCTCCCTGCCCAGGGAGCGCTGCACCCCGCCCGTCGTGGATCGGCTGAAGGAGATCTTCGCCACCCACCCAGGCCTGACGCAGGTGCACGTGCACGTGCGGGTTGATGGGAAGACCGAGGTGTGGCGCCTGGAGGACCGCTGGCGGGTCACGCCCTCCACCGCGTTCATGGGCGACCTCAAGGCGCTCCTCGGTCCAGGCTGTGTCCGGGTGTGACAGCCCTCGGGACGCCTCGTCAAACCAGGGGCGTCGCCTCACGATCGTGGTGCGGGCCCGGGTGGCGCCGGGGGACCTCTATGATCTGGCGCGGTGACCACACCATCGAGCTCCCCGACTCCGCCGCCGGCGTCCGTGCCCGCCGTCCCCGGCGCGATCGGACGCGGTGAACCCACGGCGCGGGTCTGGGCCTTCGTGGTGCCCCTCGTCGTCCTCGCCGTGGCCGGAGTCGTGGCGGGCCTGGTGTGGCCGTTCCTCGTGCCCGATGTCCAACTCCGCATGACGGAGGTCGGCCCCTACCCGGCGAGCGAGCAGGACGCCGGACTCCTCGCCTCGATGGACGGTTGGTACGCCGTCCTCGGTGGCGGGGCGGGAGTCATGCTCGGCGCTGTCTTGGGAACGGTCTACCTCCGCCACGGTCTCGTCACGGTGTTCGCTCTCCTCGTCGGTGGCCTGGTGGCTGCCGTGGTGTCGTTCGTCACCGGCAGCCTGGTCGCCAACGGCGCGGTCGTCCTGCGGTGGGAGCCCGACCTTCCCATGGGGGCCTTGGCGCCGGCTCCGTTGACGCTACGCGCCTGGGGCTTCCTTCTCGTATGGCCCATCGCCGCGCTCATGCCGCTGCTGCCGCTGGCCTGGCTGGGCTGGGCGGACGACGCAAACCACGAGTTCTCCACCGAGGGGCCGGACCGTCACCGAGACATCGAGGTCATGCGCTAGCGTTTTGCCGCCACACGTCCGCCTACGACGGGGGTGTCCGTCTTGTCGCACGATCAGCCACCATACGATCCACATCGGTCTGGCTACTCGCCGTCGGGCGGCCCTGGCGGGCCGCCGCCGGGTCAGCCTGGCTTCGGCCAGCCTGGTGGGCCTCCTGCGGGTCCACAGCCCGGTGGTCAGCCGCCCTATGGTCCGCCGCCGAGTGGTCAGCCGCCCTTCCCTCCGCCTGGTCAGCCTGGCCAGCCGGGTCCAGCGCCGTACGGCCCTCCGGGCCGGCACGCGTCCACGCCGCCGGGTGCGTCCCCCACGGGCGGCCCGGGCACGCCTCCTCAAGGGCCGTGGGCTCAGGGCTCGGCTCCGGGTGTGCCGCCATCGGAGCCCAAGCGCGGTCGAGCGTGGCTCGCGGCCGGTGTCGCGGCGCTCCTCGTCGTCGCGGTTGGTGGTGGCGCGTGGGCCTTCAACGCCCTCCGCAGCAAGGGCCCGCAGCCCGAGGAGGTCTTGCCCGCCGACGCGGTCGCCTACGTCCGCATGGACCTCGACCCGTCCGCCGACCAGAAGCTCAACGCCCTCCGGTTCTTCAAGAAGTTCCCAGAGGTCGACAAGAAGCTCGGGGACGAGGAGGAGGATCTGCGCAAGACCCTGTGGGAGGCGATCGCGTCCGAGGACGACGACCTGAAGGACCTCGACTACGCCACGGACATCGAGCCGTGGCTGGGCAACCGGGCGGCCATGGCTGCGGTCCCGGCCGGTGACAGCGGGACCGAACCAGTCGCGGTCCTCCACATCACCGACCAGGAGAAGGCTGAAGAGGCGGTCAAGAAGATCCGCTCCGAAGACGACGACACCGGCGTCGCCTTCACCGATGACTACATGGTCATCGCCGACACCCAGCAGATCGCTGACGACGTGGTCAAGGCCGCGGCGGAGAAGCCACTGGCCGAGAACGAGGACTTCCGCGCCGACATGGCCGCCCTCGACAGCACGGGTGTGCTCTCCTTCTGGGCCGACGCGAAGGAGCTCGCCAACGAGGTCGGTGACGAGTCCATGGGGCAGCTGGGCGCGGCAAGCACCCAGTTCGACGGGCGCGTCGTCGGGGCTCTCAGCTTCGAGAGCAACTACGCCCAGCTGGAGGCTCGCCTGCGCGGGGGACAGATCCCCGAGGTGCAGGACAAGGGCATCAAGCTCGGTGAGCTGCCGGAGTCGACCGTGGTCGGGCTCTCGGTCGCCGGTGCCGGCGCGTCGCTTGAGCAGAACTGGTCGATGGTGGAGAGCGCGCTGAGGGCCTCCGCGGGCGACCAGTACAACGCCGTGATCGACGCCGCTCGGCAGCAGTTCGGGATCGAGCTGCCAGGTGACCTGGTGACCATCCTCGGCAAGGAGTTCACCATCGCGCTCGACGAGGAGGGGCTCGCCGACGCCGTGCAGGGCCGTGCCTCCGCGCTCCCGAAGGTGGGATTCCGGTCGACGCCTGCTGACGTCGACCAGGCCAAGGACGTCCTGGACAAGGTCACGAACCTGCTGTCGGCGGCCGGTGCGCCGTTCCAGCTGGGAACGGCCACCTCGTCCGATGCGGTGGCGCTGGCCACCAGCGAGTCCTACGCGCAGGCGCTCGTCGAGGAGGGAGGCCTGAGCGACACAGACGCCTTCCGGCAGGTGGTGGCCAACACCGAGAACGCCCAGTTCGGGCTGTTCGTCGACATCGACAAGCTGGAGCAACTGGCGCCGTCGTCGATGTCGAACCGGGACGTCATCGAGCCGCTCAAGGCCGTCGGGATGTCCGGGTACACCACCGACGACGGTGCGGCGTTCACCCTCAGAGTCCTCGTCAACTAACCGACGCGCACTCGCACCTCGTCGCGGTGCCCCACCGGCGTGGTCGGTCGGGGCGCCGCGACGTCTTCTCAGGGGGTGGCACCTCGGCTGAGCTGAGGGGCACCAGGTCCGGCGTGAAATCGGATAGGTCGGGCGAAACGCAACGCCCCGAAGCTGGTGTCGGCAGCGCACGACGCGGTTCGCGACCGGCGCCCTAGACTCGGTGACGTGATCCGTCGTATCGACCTTCGCGGCCGCCGTGCCCGCGGTGAAGCCCTCGACTACCGCAGCCTGGTTCCTCGGGCGGAGTTCGACGTCGACGCAGCGATCGAGGTCGTCCGCCCCATCATGGACGACGTTCGACACCGGGGGACCGAGGCGCTCCTCGAGATCGCGAGCCGCGACGGCGTGGAGGTCACGGATCTTCGGGTTCCCCCCGAACGGCTCGAGCGGGCGCTCGCCGAGCTTGATCCCGCGGTGCGTGCGGCGTTCGAGGAGTCCATCCGCCGGTTGCGCGTGGTGAGCGAGGCCGAGCTGGAGAAGGAACCCAGCGTTGAGGTCGTGCCCGGCGGCCGGGTGGCCCAACGCCTGATTCCCTACCAGCGGGTCGGGCTTTACATTCCCGGCGGTCTGGCGCCCTTGGCATCCACCGTGGCGATGAACGTCGTCCCCGCCCAAGTCGCAGGGGTCGGCTCGATCGCGGTGGCCTCGCCCGCCCAGCGGGAGTTCGGCGGCCTGCCGCATCCCACGATCCTGGCGGTGTGCGCGCTGCTCGGCGTCGATGAGGTCTACACCGTCGGCGGCGTCGGCGCGGTGGCCATGTTCGCCTACGGCACCGAGACGTGTCCCCGGGTCGACTTCGTGGCCGGTCCGGGTCGGATCACCACCGTGGCCGCCAAGCGCCTGGTCAAGGGAGTCGTCGGGATCGACTCGGAGGCCGGTCCGACCGAGATCGCCATCCTCGCGGACGACAGCGCCAACCCCGCCTTCGTGGCAGCCGACCTGATCAGCCAGGCCGAGCACGACCCGATGGCCGCCAGCGTTCTCGTCACGCCCAGCGAGACGCTCGCCACGCGGGTCCTGCACGAGATCGAGGCGCAGGTCCGGGCGACCAAGCACGTCGACCGCATCACCGAGGCGCTCGGTGGTGAGCAGTCCGCGATCGTGCTGGTCGACGACCTCGAGCAAGGACTGGCCGTCGTCGACGCCTACGCCGCCGAGCACCTAGAGATCCACACCGTCGATGCGGACCGCTGGGCGGCGCGGGTGCGCAACGCCGGCGCCATCTTCGTCGGACCGTGGTCCCCGGTCTCGCTCGGTGACTACTGCGCTGGCTCCAACCACGTGCTCCCCACCGGTGGATGCGCGTGTCACTCCTCCGGACTGTCGGTCCGGAGCTTCCTGAAGGCGGTCCACGTGGTCACCTACGACGAGCGAGCGTTGCGCGAGGCCGTTCCGCACGTCGTCGCGCTCGCCGAGGCGGAGGACCTTCCGGCACACGGCGCCGCGGTACAGGTTCGGTTCGTCGACGATCCCGGTGGGTATTCCTGAGGCCCCACGGTGCCGTTCGCGCCGCCTGAGATACTGCCCACCGATCGAACGGAGCAGGTGTCACCATGACCACACCGGCGGATGACCGGTTCGATGACCCCATGACCCTCGACAGTGACCTGCGCGACCTCGCGCTCGCGGCGGCGCACGCGGGCTCTTACGCGATCTTGCGTGAGCTGCGTCTGGGCAGCGTGGAGGTGAACTCCAAGGCACACGCCGCCGACTTCGTCACCAGCGCGGACAAGGCGGCCGAGCAGGCCATCCTTCGCCTGATCAGAGCCGCCCGACCGCACGACGCGATCCTCGCCGAGGAGTCTGGCGTCCACGCCGGTGAGAGCGGAGTCCGCTGGCTGGTCGACCCTCTCGACGGGACGATGAACTTCGTCCACAGGCGTGGCGACTACGCGGTGTCGGTAGGTGTCGAGCGGGATGGACAGGTGGTCGCGGGGGCGATCGTCCGGCCCGCTGACGGTGAGTGGGCGACTGCGGGAGGTGGAGAGGCGTTCGGTCGGTCGGTGACACCGCGAGTCTCTGCGGCCACCGACATCGGCGATGCTCTCATCGGCATCGGGCTCCCCAGCGGGCTCGAGCAGCGGCTGCGCGTTCAGGCGTTCGTCAGTGACCTCATGCATCACATCCGCGACTACCGGCGCAGTGGTTCCTCCGCTTGCGAACTGCTGTCCGTGGCACTCGGCTCCCAGGAGGGGTATCTCGGGTTCGGCGTCAACCTGTGGGACGTCGCGGCCGGCATCGCCTTGGTCCACGCCGCGGGGGGAAGCTGCCAGTGGGTCACCACCGAGTCCGGCATGGACGTGCTTGTCGCCGGCACCCCCGCTGTGACGCAAGCCCTGGTTGGCATGGTCAAGGTGATATGAGATGGGCCAGACACTCGCCGATCTTCCGCTGAGAGACGATCTGCGGGACCAAGAGCCGTACGGCGCGCCCCAGCTCGACGTGGCGGTTCGGCTCAACGTCAACGAGAACCCCTACCCGCCGTCGGAGGCGGTCGTCGCCGACATCGCGCGCTCGGTGGCCGAAGCGGCCCGCGGGCTCAACCGGTACCCCGACCGGGAGGCCCTCGAGCTGCGTCGCGCTCTCGCCACGTACCTCGGACACGGCCTCACCGCCAACAACGTCTGGGCGGCGAACGGCTCCAACGAGGTGATGCTGCAGATCCTTCAGGCGTTCGGCGGGCCCGGACGGGTGGCGATGTCCTTCGAGCCGACGTACTCGATGTATCCCGAGTACGCCCGGGACACGAACACCACCTGGCTCACCGTTCCCCGCTCCGACGACTTCACCATCGACCCCGAGCGCGCCGTGCGGGAGATCGTCCACCACAAGCCGTCGGTGGTCTTTCTCGCCTCGCCCAACAATCCCACGGGCACGTCGCTGCCGCTCGAGGTGATCGAACGGATCTGTGCCGTGGCGCCCGGCATGGTCGTCGTCGACGAGGCCTACGCCGAGTTCCGCCGGGAGGGCACGCCGAGCGCGCTGACGTTGCTGCCGTCGTACCCCCGTCTTGTGGTGACCCGGACCATGTCGAAGGCGTTCGCGCTCGCGGGCGGGCGCCTGGGCTACCTGGCCGCCGACCCCGCCGTGGTCGACGCCTTGCGGATCGTCCGGTTGCCGTACCACCTGTCGGCGGTGAGCCAGGCGGTGGCGCTCGCCGCCCTGCGGCACGCCGACGAGCTGCTGGCCCGTGTGGACGAGCTCCGCGCGCGTCGTGACCAGACGGTGAGCTGGCTGCGTGGCCTCGGCCTGGAGGCGATCGACTCCGACGCCAACTTCGTCCTCTTCGGTCGTTTCGAGGACCGGCACGCGGTCTGGAAGGGGCTGCTCGACCGGGGCGTGCTCATCCGGGAGACCGGCCCGGACGGCTGGCTGCGAGTCTCGATCGGTACGTTCGAGGAGATGACGGCGTTCCGGGCCGCGTTGCGGGAGGTGCTGGCGTTGTGAGTGACCGGGGAGCGCGGCGCGCTCGAATCGAGCGGGAAACCAAGGAAAGCAAGGTGATCGTCGAGCTCGATCTCGACGGCACCGGGCGGGTGGACGTGTCCACCGGTGTCCGGTTCTACGACCACATGCTCGACCAGCTTGGCCGCCACGCCTTGTTCGACCTCACCGTCCGCGCTCAAGGTGACATCGACGTCGACGTCCACCACACGGTGGAGGACACCGCGATCGTCCTCGGGCAGGCGTTGCGCCAGGCGCTCGGCGACAAGCGAGGGATCAGACGGTTCGCCGACGCGACCGTGCCACTCGACGAGGCCTTGGTCCAGGTCGTCGTCGACGTGGCGGGACGTCCCTACTGCGTCCACACCGGAGAGCCGGAGGGTCAGGCCTACGCGATGATCGGCGGCCACTTCACCGGTTCACTCACCCGGCACATCCTGGAGACGCTGGCGTTCCACGCTGCGATCTGTCTGCACGTTCGGGTGCTCGCGGGACGCGACCCCCACCACATCGTCGAGGCGCAGTTCAAAGCGCTCGCCCGCGCGCTACGGGACGCTGTGGCGCTCGATCCGAGGGAGACCGGCGTGCCCAGCACCAAGGGAGTCCTCGGGGGCGAGGGCAGATCCGACGACCTGACCGCGTAGGCGACCACGGTGCAGTACGTGTTCTTCGCTCTGGCTGGCCTCCTCGTCGGTGGCGTGATCGCGACTCGACAGCAGCGCCGGCCACTGTGGGTCTCGCTGACCTTGGCCGTGCTCGCCGCCATCTTCTTGTGGGCCGGCATGCGCGAGTCCACCCGATGAGATCAGGGAGGAGGAAGCTGCGCGGATGAAGCGACCACGGGTCGTGGTCCTCGACTACGGATCGGGGAACCTCCGGTCTGCTGAACGCGCGTTGGCTCGGGTCGGTGCGGACGTCGAGGTCACCGGCGACTACGACGCGGCGATGGAGGCCGACGGACTGGTGGTTCCCGGCGTGGGCGCCTTCGCCGCTTGCATGGCCGGCCTGCGGCGGGTGCGGGGTGCCCAGTTGATCGGACGCCGGCTCGCCGGTTCCCGACCGGTGCTTGGCATCTGCGTGGGGATGCAGATCCTCTTCGAACGAGGAATCGAGCACGGGGAGGAGACCGAGGGCTGCGGCGAGTGGCCGGGCGTCGTCGAGCGTCTGCGCGCGCCCATCGTGCCCCACATGGGGTGGAATGTCGTGGAGGCGCCGGACGACTCCGCGCTCTTCGCGGGGGTGTCGCAGGAACGCTTCTACTTCGTCCACTCCTACGCCGTGCGCCAGTGGCTGCTCGAGGGAAGCGGGCACTTCCGTACACCCTTGGTGACCTGGACGCCGTACGGGGGCGACCGCTTCGTCTCCGCCGTGGAGAACGGCCCATTGTGGGCGACCCAGTTCCACCCGGAGAAGTCCGGCGACGCCGGCGCGCAGGTTCTGAAGAACTGGCTCACGACTCTCCGCTGACCTCGGCTGAGCCTCTCGTGCCGGTGGCCTCCGGCATCCGCTCGCTGGCGGTACAGCCTTGGTGACGCGTGCAGGTTCTGGGGCTCGGGACACCGCGGAGGTCCGGGCGTCCCGGAGGTGCCCCCGCTAGATTCGGGCTTATGTGCCCCGACCAGGGTCGGGACGGGATCCGACCCGGCAACTTGATCGTCCTGACCGGACCCTCCGGCGTGGGCAAGGGAGTCGTCCGCGAGCTCGCGCTGGCCCGGTGCCCCCGGATGGTGTTGTCGGTTTCGGTGACGACCCGTCCGCGGCGTGCCCACGAGATCGAGGGCGTGGACTACTTCTTCCGCACCGAGGAGCAGTTCGCCAAGCTGCGCGCGGCGGGTGAGCTGCTCGAGTGGGCCGAGTTCGCCGGCGCCTACTACGGCACACCCCGCGCCTGGGTGGAGGACCGGCTGGCGGCGGGGTTGGACGTCCTGCTCGAGATCGAGGTCCAAGGCGCCAAGCAGGTGCTGGCCAGCCACCCCGACGCGGTGCTCGTCTTCCTCTCCCCACCCTCGTTCGAGGCGCTTCGGGAGCGGCTCTACCGTCGAGGCACGGACAGCCCGGACAAGATCGCCCTCCGACTGCGCAAGGCCGAGGAGGAGCTTCGGGAGCGGCACCTCTTCCGCTACGAGATCGTCAACGACGACGTGGAGGTCGCTGCCATGAACCTCGTGCACATCGTCCACGCGGAGCGCTGCCGGATCCGTCCCGAACGAAGCGGCGAGCGGACGTGACGCGAGGGGGTCGCGTGGTCTCCAGGCGGAGTCGCCTGGGCCGTGAGCCGGCCGTCCCTGCGAGGGGATACCCTGCGCGGACATGAGCGAGGTGAGGCGGACGTCATGAGCCTGGTCCTTCTTCCCGCCGTCGACGTCTCGGACGGACAGGCCGTCCAGCTGGTCCAGGGGCGTGCCGGCACCGGCGGACAGTACGGCGACCCCATCGAGGCCGCGCTGCGCTGGCAGCGGGCCGGTGCCGAGTGGATCCACCTGGTCGATCTCGACGCGGCGTTCGGGCGCGGTCACAACCGGGATCTCCTCGCCGAGATCATCCGGCGGGTCGACGTGCAGGTGGAGCTGTCTGGTGGGCTGCGCGACGACGACTCGCTGCACTGGGCGATGAGCGCTGGTGCCGCCCGCGTCAACATCGGCACCGCCGCGCTGGAGAACCCCACCTGGTGCGCGAAGGCGATCGCCGAGTACGGCGACCGGGTGGCGATCGGCCTGGACGTCCGTGGCCGTACGCTCGCCGCTCGTGGGTGGACCCGCGAGGGCGGCGACCTGTTCGAGACGCTGGCCCGCCTCGACGCCGAAGGCTGCGCCCGCTACGTCGTCACCGACGTCAACAAGGACGGCATGCTCCAGGGCCCCAACCTGGATCTGCTCCGCTCCGTGTGCGCGGCGACCGATCGGCCGATCATCGCCTCCGGCGGGGTCTCCACGCTCGAGGACCTGCGAGCCATCGCGAAGCTCGTCCCACTCGGGGTGGAGGGGGCGATCGTCGGGACGGCGCTCTACACCGGCGCGTTCACTCTCGAGGAAGCTCTCGCTGCGGTGGGCTGACAAGCTGGGCCGCATTCTGAGTGGGTTCCCGCTGTCACGCAGAGCGTCCGGATAGGGTGTGGCAGCACACATCCGGGGGCGTGCTCCGTGCTGCCGACAAGAGGGGAAGCGCCAGTGAAGCTGAGGGAACGACTCCAGGGGAAGCGGATGCTTCTCACCGGTGTCACCGGCTTCGTGGGCGAGGCGTTACTGCACCGCATCCTTCGTGACCTGCCGGACACCCACGTCGTGGCGCTCGTCCGCCCGAAGGGATCACTTACCGGACGTGCCCGCGCTGAGCAGCTGCTGAGCAAGCCGATCTTCGAGGAGATCCGGGCGAAGCACGGAGGCGAGGCGGCAGCACTGCTCGACACGCGGGTCACGGTGCTCGAGGGCGACCTCACCGACGTGCCGGAGCTGCCTGGCGACCTGGACATCGTCATCCACTGCGCTGGTGACGTGTCGTTCGACCCTCCGATCCACGAGGCGTTCGAGACCAATGTGCTGGGCACCGAACGCCTGCTGCGGCGCATCCTGGCCAGCGGCGCCGAGCCGCACTACGTCCACGTCTCGACCGCCTACACGGCCGGTCGGCGCCGCGGCGCGATCCCGGAGGTCCCCGTCGAGCACAACGTCGACTGGCGGACGGAGGCGCGGTGGGGCCAGGCGTTGCGGGACCGCATCGAGGAGACCTCCCGGTCGCCGGGGGTGCTGTCCAGGCTGCGCCGGGAAGCCGAGCGTGAGCACGGCCGCGCTGGCCCGATCACCTCGGCCCACGACACCGAGCGCCGGCGGCGGGAGTGGGTCGACAAGAAGCTCGTCGAGGCCGGACGGGAGCGGGCCCGCTCCCTCGGCTGGACCGACGTCTACACCTTCACCAAGGCTTTGGGGGAGCGGGTCGTCGAAGAGGTCGGCGCGCCACTCCCGGTCACGATCGTCCGGCCCAGCATCATCGAGAGCGCGTTGGAGACGCCTTACCCGGGCTGGATCGAGGGCTTCAAGATGGCCGAGCCGTTGATCCTGGCCTACGGGCGAGGTGAGCTGCCGGAGTTCCCCGCCAGTCCGGACGGGGTCGTCGACATCGTGCCCGTCGACCACGTGGTGGGGGCGACGCTGGCGGCCGCGGCGACGCCACCACCCCCGGGGAAGCCCGCGTACTTCCACATCTGCTCGGGCTCGCGGAACCCGCTCACCTTCAGCCGGCTCTACGAGCTGGTCCGCAGCTACTTCGACGCACACCCGTTCGACATGAACGAGCGCGGCGCGGTTCGCCTGCCGACGTGGCGTTTCCCCGGCGGGGAGGCGGTCGATCGGTTGCTCGGAATGAGCGAGCGGGCGCACAAGATCGCCGACTGGGCGGTCCGGCACGCTCCGCGTGGTGAGCGGGTCCGCAAGCTCGCCCGAGAGCTCGACCAGCAGCAGCGGCGGCTGGACTTTCTGCGCCGCTACCTGGACCTGTACCGGCCCTACGCCGAGGCCGAGCTGCACTTCACCGACGACCGGACGATGGAGCTGCTCGCCAGCCTCGACGAGGAGGACCGACGGGTCTTCGCCTTCGACACGTCCGTCATCGACTGGAAGCACTACCTCATCGACGTCCACTGCCCGAGCGTCACGAAGTCGATGCGGCAGTACGACGTCATCCGGCGACGCCGCGGCCGGCGGGCGCCGACGGTCGCCAAGGAGCTTCCGCAGGGCTCCGACATCCTCGCCGCGTTCGACATGGACGGCACCCTGCTGTCGAGCAACGTGATCGAGACCTACTTGTGGCTGCGGCTGCCCGAGCTTGACCGCGTGGGGAGACTGCGGGAGATCGGCGTGCTACTGCGGAAGCTGCCCGGCTTCATCGCCGCCGAGCGCCGTGACCGAGGTGGCTTCCTGCGCGCGGTCTACCGCCGCTACCAGGGTGCCGACCTGGCCGAGCTGGAGCGCATCGTCGACGAGATCCTCACCCCGCACATCCTGGAACGGGTCTCGGGCGCCGCGTTGCGCAGGGTTCGCGCGCACCGGGCGGCCGGTCACCGCACCGTGCTCATCACGGGCGCGATCCGGCCGCTGACGAGGCCACTCGCGCCGTTGTTCGACGAGATCGTCGCCGCCGATCTCGCTACCGACGACTGGGGCCGGTGCACCGGGTTCCTCACCTCGCCACCGTTGGTGGGAGAAGCCCGAGCCGCGTGGCTGCGCAGGTACGCCAGCACGCACGGCTTCGACCTGACCCGGTCCTACGCCTACGCCGACAGCCACTCCGACCTGCCGATGCTGCGGGCGGTCGGCCGGCCGGTGGCGGTGAGCCCGGACGTCCACCTGTGGCGGGAGGCCCGCAAGGGCCGGTGGCCCGTGGAGGACTGGAAGACCTCGGGCACGGTGTCCCGACTGACCCTGCCCGACCGTGACCTGACGGGGGAACCAGCCTCATGATGCTCGCGTTGGAGATGTACCGCTCGTTGCCCCGCTACGTCGCGGCCCGGGCGGTCGGTGGTCGGATCCCCGGTATCCTCACCGGACCCGCCGCGCCGGTTCGTCTGGTCAACCGGGAGGAGCCACGCGTCTCCGGGCCCGGGTGGGCCAGGGTCCAGCCCATCCTCTCGGGCATCTGCGGCTCCGACCTGGGCGCGTTGTTCGGCCAGACCTCTCTCTATTTCTCAGCTCTGGTCTCGATGCCGTTCGTGCCGGGCCATGAAGTGGTGGGCGTCTTGCAGGACGACTGCGAGGACCTCCCGCAGGGCACGCGCGTCGTGCTCGACCCGGTGCTCGCGTGCGCCGCACGAGGAGTCGAGCGGTGTGAGTCCTGTGCCCGCGGTGACACCAACCGGTGTGACCGGGTGACGGTCGGGCACGTGTCGCCGGGACTCCAGACCGGGTACTGCGCCGACACCGGCGGCGGTTGGGGCGGTCTGCTCGTGGCCCACCGAAGCCAGCTCCACCCGGTGCCGGACGACCTGTCCGACGAACGAGCGGTGCTCGTCGAACCGCTGGCCTGCGCGGTCCACACCGCTCGACGCGCGCAGGTGCCTGAGGGCGGATCGGTGCTGATCTCAGGCGCGGGAGCGGTCGGCCTTTTCGCCACGCTGGCGGTGCGGGAGCTGACCAACGCGGGTCGGATCAGCGTCGTGGCCAAGTACCCACGCCAGCGTGAGCTGGCGAAGGCGTTCGGCGCCACCGACGTGCTGGCGCCCGACGAGGTGCCAGCACGGGTGCGGCGCACCACGCAGGCCTTCCGGCTGACACCCGAGCGGGGTGGCGAGTTCCTGCTCGGCGGCGTCGACGTCGCCATCGACGCGGTGGGCAGCAAGGAGTCCCTCAACACCGTGCTCCGGGTGACCCGGGCCGGCGGCCGCGTCGTACTGTCAGGGATGCCAGCGAGTGGTGTCGACCTGTCGCCGGTGTGGTTCCGCGAGCTCGAGGTGACCGGCACCTACGCTTCGCCCGGCCGGGAGGCGTTCGAGACCGCGTTCGAACTCGCGGCCACCGCACCACTCGACGGTGTGGTCGAGGGCCGGTACCCGCTGTACCGCTGGCGGGAGGCACTCGACCACGCGCACTCCGCGGGCAGGTTGGGGACCGTGAAGGTGGCGTTCGACGTAAGGAGCAGCAGGTGAGCCGACCAGGATTCGTACTCGAGGTCGACGACCGTACGCCGCCGCTGGTCGTCCATGAGGGTGAGGGCTTCCGGTTGGAGAAGTTCCCGATCGGAACCCGCGTGGTGTACCCGCCCGAGTCCCTGCCCGGGTTGCGTGACGTCGACGGCGCGATCCGGCACGCGCTGGAGAACCCGGAGAACTCCGAGCCCTTGCGGGCGCTGCTGCGGCCGGGCATGCGGCTCACCATCGCGTTCGACGACGTCTCCCTGCCGCTGCCACCGATGCGGGCTCCTGACATCCGGCAGCGCGTCATCGAGCAGGTGCTCACCATCGCCGCGGAGCGGGGTGTCGACGACGTCCACATCATCGCCGCGCTCGCGTTGCATCGGCGGATGACGCCGAGCGAGCTCAAGCACGCGGTCGGGGAGCGGGTCTACCGGTCGTTCGCACCTCAGGGCCTGCTCTACAACCACGACGCCGAGGACCCCGACAACCTGGAGTTCATCGGCACCACCGACCAGGGCGAGGAGGTCGAGATCAACAAGCGGGCGGCCACGTCCGACCTGCTGGTCTACGTCAACATCAACCTCGTCCCCATGGACGGCGGGCACAAGTCGGTGCCGATCGGTCTGGCGTCGTACCGCTCACTGCGGCACCACCACAACAGTCACACGATGGTGCACTCCCGCTCGTTCATGGATCCCGAGAACTCAGCCATGCACCACTCGGCGTGGCGGATGGGACGCCTGCTGAACCAGCACGTCAAGATCTTCACGATCGAGACGACACTCAACAACGACGTCTTCCCACCGCCGTATGACTTCCTGAACAAGCGCGAGTGGGAGTGGAGCGTCCGGGACCAGGCCGCGATGCTCGCCGCGCGGCGTGCTCTCGCGATCACCCCGCCGAAGCTGAAGCGGCGGATCTTCCAGAGCATCCGCGCGCCGTACGGTGTCACCGGGGTGCACGCGGGCGAGACGGAAGCGGTGCACAAGAAGACGCTCGCCAACGTCTTCCGCCAGCAGGCGGTCGAGGTGCAGGGGCAGACGGACGTGTTGATCATGGGCGTGCCCTACCTGGGGCCGTACAACGTCAACGCGCCCATGAACCCCATCCTGGCCACCTGCATGGGCTTGGGCTACTTCTTCAACTCCTACCGGGGGAAACCGCTGGTGCGGAAGGGTGGCGCGGTCATCCTCTACCACCCGGTGCCGTACGAGTTCAGCCAGCTGCACCACCCCAGCTACATCGACTTCTTCGAGGAGGTGCTCGCCGAGTCCACCGACCCGGCGACGATCGAGCAGAACTTCGAGAAGCAGTACGCCACCGACCCGTGGTACATCCACCTGTACCGCACCTCGTACGCCTACCACGGTGTCCACCCGTTCTACATGTGGTACTGGGCCGCGCACGCCATGGACCACGTCGGCGACGTGGTGTGGGTTGGGGCGAACCGTAAGACCGTGCAGCGGATGGGCTTCCGGGCCGCGTCGACGTTGGAGGACGCACTGGAGATGGTGAGTGGAACGGTCGGCCGATCGCCAACCATCACCTACACCCACAACCCGCCCCACCTGATCGCGGACGTCCGATGAGCACGCGGCGCATGGGTCCGGTGCGGTTCGTTCGCGAGACCGCCCAAGAAGTGCGGATGGTGGCCCGCGCCTGGCGGTGGGGTCGACGGCCTCTCGTGCCGCGCAGCGCCGAGCCGTTCCAGCCGCCGAAGCAGCCCCACGTGTTTCCCACCGCGTGGGCGCGAACCCCGGTGGCGAACGCTGTCCGCGACATCGTGCAGCGCGCGGGTCTGCGGCCCCTGCTGCATTCCACGGTCACGCCGCAGGTCGCCGGCCTCGACGTGCTCACCAGGGTGAAGCCACCAGTGCTGTTCGTGGCCAATCACTCCTCGCACCTGGACACGCCGATGATCCTCTGCACGTTGCCCGACGAGTGGCGGCGTCGGACGGCGGTGGCCGCGGCGGCGGACTACTTCTTCGACACCTGGTGGCGGGCGACCGGTTCGGCGATGGTGTTCAACACCTTCCCGATCGAGCGGCGCGGTGGTGCCCTGTCGTCGACACCAGGTGACCTGCTCGACGAGGGCTGGAACGTCGTCGTCTACCCCGAGGGCACCCGCTCGGTCGACGGGTGGGTGGGACGCTTCCGCATGGGCGCTGCCTGGCTCGCGGTCGATCATCGGGTTCCGGTCGTCCCCATCGCCATTCGAGGCTCGTACGCGGCCATGCCGCGTGGTCGCGGCTGGCCCCAGCCGGGCCGCCTGCCGGTTCGGATTCGGTACGGCGAGCCGATCTGGCCTGAGGAGGGGGAGGGGCCGCGGGCGTTCGCGCCGAAGATCCGTGACGCCGTGGCCCGCCTCTTGGACGAGGACGCCACGACGTGGTGGGACGCGACCCGACGGGCAGCGCGAGGGGAGACACCCGACCCAGCGGGTCCGCCGATCGCCACGTGGCGACGAATCTGGGCGCAGACGGAGCCACCGGGGAGGGATGGTCGTCCGCGGGCGTGGCGTTGAGGTTCCGGCGAGACGACGCGAGCATCGCGCGGGCGTCACGCGCCCGGCGGTAACCTCACCTGGGGTGAGCGAGTTGTCACTGGAGGACCGATGAGCACACCGAAGGCGCCGTTCGGCTTCAACCCCTACGACTATCTTCCGCCGGTGGCCACGTTCAGCGTGACGAGCACCGACATCAAAGACGGGGGGTCTCTGCCGAAGCCGCAGCTGTCCGGGGTCATGGGTGCGGGTGGCGAGGACGCGTCGCCCCAGTTGTCGTGGAGTGGCTTCCCGGCCGAGACCCGCAGCTTCGCCGTCACTGTCTATGACCCGGACGCTCCCACGGCGAGTGGCTTCTGGCACTGGGCGGTCTACAACATCCCAGCGAGTGTCACGGAGCTTCCTTCCCGCGCGGGGACTCCCGGTGGGCCAGGTCTGCCGGAGGGCGCTGTGACGCTGGCCAATGACGCGGGTTTGAAGCAGTACGTCGGCGCGGCGCCGCCGCCTGGCCACGGGCCGCATCGGTACTTCTTCGTGGTGCACGCCGTCGATGTCGAGACTCTCGAGCTGCCCGAGGGCGCGTCGTGTGCCTACCTTGGCTTCAACCTCTTCATGCATTCCATTGGCCGGGCGACCTTGGTGGCGACCCACGAGAATCCGGGCTGAGTCGATCGCCGGCCTGGTGGCTCCCACGACGGCGGTCAGGTGAGAGCTTGGGGCTTGGGCACGAGAGCCCAAGCCCCAACGTGTACCAGTCGTCCGGGACCGGCCTCCGCACGCGGGTCAGCAACCTCCCTGGCGGCGGTCGGCGTCAGGCGTCGGCGACGGTGAGGGCCTCGGCCTCTTCCGCCGAGTGGCTCTTCGGGACGCGCAGGTGGGCCAACGGCTTCCAGCCCGAGCCGAGAACGGCGACTGCGAGCACGACGGCGACGCCGCCCACGAAGAACGGCACGTGAATGTTGATTTCCTCGCCCAGCTTGCCAGCGAGCCAGGGCGCGACCGCTCCGCCGGCGAACCGGACGAACGAGTACGCCGCCGACGCCGTGCTGCGCTCGAGTGTCGTGGCCCCCATGACCGCCTCGGTGACCAGCGTGTTGTTGATGCCGAGGAAGAGGCCGGCCACGACGACGCCAACGGCCAGCACCGGCTTGTGCTGCGCCCCCAGCCCCATGACGAACAGGTCGATGGCGAACAGCGTCAGGACGGTCATGATCACCGGCAGGGCGCCGAAGCGGGCTTGTAGGCGCGGTGCCACGAAGACCGAGGTGATCGCGAGACAGAGGCCCCAGCCGAAGAAGATCAACCCGATCTGTCGCGCCGACATCGCGAGCGGGAACGGTGTGAAGGCGAGCACGGTGAAGAAGCCGAAGTTGTACAGCAGCGCGGTCGCCGCGACCGTTGCCAACGAGCGGTTTCGCAGCGCCTGCAGTGGTTCGACGATCGACGTGCGGCGCGGTTCCGGCGACGTGGCAGGGAGCATGGTCCACGTCGCGAGCAGGGCGATCAGCATCAGGACGGCGACGCCGTAGAACGGGGCACGCCAGGAGATCGTTCCGAGCTCGCCGCCGACCAGCGGGCCGGCGGCGATGCCGACGCCGAGGGCGGCCTCGTAGAGGATGATCGCCTGGGCGACCGAGCCGCTCGCGGAGTTGACGATCGCGGCCAGGGCGGTGGCGATGAACAGGGCGTTGCCGAGACCCCATCCGGCCCGAAAGGCGACGATCCCGGTCACGGAGTTGGACATGCCGGCCAGGGCGCTGAACACCACGATGACGGCCAGGCCGGTGAGCAAGGTGCGCTTGGCGCCGAGTCGGCTGGATACCGCACCGGTGATCAGCATCGCGACGCCCATGATCGCCATGTAACTGGTGAAGAGCAGCGACACCTGGGACGGGGTGGCGTGCAACTGATCGGCGATGGGCTTGAGGATCGGGTCCACCAAGCCGATGCCCATGAAGGCGATCACACACGCGAACGCGACCGCCCACACCGCCTTGGGTTGCTTGAGGAACGACGACGTACTCACCGGGGCGTGGCCTCCACCGGGTCGAGGGCGACGAGTTTCTGCAGGACGGCGACCGCGGCCTCGAGGGTGGCGAGGTCGGACGGTGGCAGCTGACGCAGCTGCTGGGCGAGTGCCTCGCCGGCCTGTCGCCGGGCACTGCGCAGCTCACCGAGCCCTTTCTCGGTGAGGCTGATCAGGCTGGCGCGCGAGTCGCCGGGGTCTGAGATCCGCCGGACCAAGCCGTGGTCCTCGAGGCGTTGGACCAGGGCGGACATGGTCGGCTGCGAGCACCGATCGGCTTTCGCGAGCTCGCTGATCCGGGCCTGTCCGAGCTCGTCGAGGCGGCCGAGCACCCGCAGAGCAGCGTGCGGGAGGGCGTTCAGATTCCGGGTGGCGAAGCGGGAGAGGCGGCTCGCGGCGACCGCGAGGTCCTCGCCGAGACGAGTCAAGTCCGTCGGCACGTGCAAGGAACTTACATAGGGAAGCTATGTATCTGGAAGCGACGTCGCTGAAGAGTGAGGTGAATCACGTGCGTGAGGTCGACAGGCGCTCCGACGACGGCTCCTCCAGTGACGATGGAGGGCTCCAGCATGGCCCTCGCGCCACGCCGGAGCCCTCGACGGTCCGTACCGACGAGCTGGTGACTACCCGGTCGAGCGCGGTCGCCGTGCCTGCGGGCTCCTCAGCTCCTCGAAGATGCGGGCGGTGCCTTGCTTCCCGTAGCCCGCGGCGATCTGCCGACGGACGATGTCGTGCACGGGCTTGAGTACCTCGACGTTGACACCCGCGTCGACGCTCGCCCGAAGCAGCGCAGCGAGGGCGGTCTCGGTGAACTTCAGGCTCTGCTGGCCCTCGCCGTCGTAATCGCGCGCCTCGATGGTGGTGGCGAGGTCCGCGAGCCCCTCAGTCATGGCGGCGAGGAAGGGAGCCGCCCTCTCGGCGAACGACCTGATCGACCCGCCTTCGGCGGCGATCATCGCCGCGCCGTGCATGAAGCCGGCGAACATCGTGTACATGCCGGTGAGCATCGCCATGTCGTGGAGGGAGGCCAGGCCGGCGTCCGATCCGTAGTAGTGGCTCTCGCCCCACAGGTCCAACAGGGTTCGGTACCGGTCGAAGACGGTGGCCGAACCGCTGTACAGGATCGCTGCGCCAGGGCCGCCGATCATCTCGGGCACCGCCATGATCGCGCCGTCGAGATAGCTGATTCCACGCTCGTCGGCCCAGCCTGCGAGCTCGCGAGCCTCGTGCGGCGTCGTGGTGGTGAGGTTGATCACGGTGCGTCCGGTCAGCAGGTCGGCCACCGGATCGAGGACGTCATGGACGGAGCGGTGGTCGAACAGGCAGGAGACGACCACTCCGCCGGCGGTGGCCGCGTCCTGGACGGTGGTGGCGACCGTCGCGCCGCGCTCGCCGAGCTCGTGCGCCCGATGTGGCGTGCGGTTCCACACCACGGTGGGTCGGCCGGCGTCCAGGCACGCCTTGGCGAGGGCACTGCCCATCGCCCCTAGTCCAAGGAACGTTGTCGTCGTGCTCACGGGAGGTCCCTTCCTTCGTGTGCGAGGGCGCGCCCGTGGCCATCCTCGGCGAGCACCTTCTCATCGACAAGTACTCACCTTTTTGTTCAATACTTACCTTCTCGTAAGTATTGACGTGGTACCCAAGGACCCGGCGGGAGCGCGGAGGGTCGTGATGGCGTCGAGCGCGAGGCGTGGGCCGTACATCTGCGGGATCGACGCGGCCATGGACGTGGTGTCGGGCAAGTGGAAGTCGCTCATCCTGTGGGAGCTCGACAGTCACGGCACCCGCCGCTTCGGCGAGCTCAAACGCTCTCTTCCCGGGGTCAGCGAGAAGATGCTCATCCAGCATCTCCGGGAGATGGAGGAGGACGGACTCGTCCACCGCAAGGTGTTTCGCGAGGTTCCACCCAGAGTGGAGTACTCCCTCACCGAGCACGGCAAGACCCTCAACGAGGCCCTTCGACCGCTGGGAGCCTGGGGCAAGGAGCGCATCGAGCGCCTCGCGCGCGAGGGGACCCTCGCGACCTGACCCGCCGCTGTCACCAAAGAGCGCAACGACAGCGTGGCGCCACTCCCGATGGCTGAGCGGAGGTGCCGTGCGGCCGATCGGGCCTCGCCGACTCGACCGCTACAGTGCTGGCATGCGGGACAGTTTGGCTGTGCGGGTGATCCCCTGCCTCGACGTCGACGCTGGGCGAGTCGTGAAGGGTGTCAACTTCGCCAACCTCCGGGACGCCGGGGACCCCGTCGAGCTCGCGACCGTGTACGGCGCTGAGGGAGCCGACGAGCTGACCTTCCTCGATGTCTCCGCCTCAGTGGAAGGCCGGGAGACCACCTACGACGTGGTGCGTCGAACGGCCGAGCAAGTGTTCATCCCGCTCACCGTCGGTGGCGGGGTCCGCACGGTCGATGACGTGGACCGGTTGCTGCGTGCGGGTGCGGACAAGGTGAGCGTGAACACGGCGGCGATCGCTCGTCCGGAGCTCGTCTCGGAGATCGCCCAGCGCTTCGGCTCGCAGGTCCTGGTCCTGTCCCTCGATGTCCGTCGCGCCGACTGCACGCCGTCCGGTTTCGAGGTCACCACCCACGGCGGCCAGCGCGGCACCGGCATCGACGCGATCGAGTGGGCGGCTCGAGGCGCGGAGCTGGGCGCCGGCGAGATCCTGCTCAACTCCATGGACGCTGACGGCACCAAGGCCGGATACGACCTGGAGCTGATCCGCGCCGTTCGTGCCGCCGTCGACATCCCCCTGGTCGCCAGTGGTGGGGCCGGCAAGGTCGAGGACTTCCCGCCAGCGGTCGAGGCCGGCGCGGACGCGGTGCTCGCCGCGAGCGTCTTCCACTTCGGCCACCTGCGGATCGGTGACGTCAAGGACGCCTTGCGGGCGGCCGGATACACCGTCCGGTGAGGTCGGGCCGGAACCGGCGCGGAAGGGTTGGTGCGCGTCTTGGAGAAGACCACGTGACGCGTCAGCCGCTACCGTGCTTGCCATGACGATCAGGCCTGGGCCCGAGGTGCTGCGCTGTGTCGGCCTCCCAGCGGACGCCGACCTCGAGCCGGCTGGCGGTGCCACGGGAGCCCAATGGAAGGTCTGTGTGGACGGCGCGACGTACGCCTTGCGCCTGAGCAGGTCGAAGAAGGAGATGGCTCGCCAGGTCGCCGCGATGACGGCCGCTCGATCCGTGGGCCTTCCCGTGCCGGAGGTCCTCCAATGTGCGAGCACCGCGAGTCATGAGGTGATGCTGTGCACCTGGCTTCCCGGCACGCCCATCTACGAGCTGCTGCCGGCGCGCCCGAATGATGCCTACCACTTCGGCCACCTCATGGGTGTCGCGCAGCGAGCGCTGCACCAGGCACCCGCGCCGGCTGCCCTCCCGGCGGTGAAGCCACCCGTGCTGGAGGACGGCTCGTCCCCTGCCGAGCTCGTCGGCCGCAGCGCGGTGCTGCACATGGACTTCCACCCCTACAACGTCCTCGTGGACGATCACGGCGTCAGCGGCATCGTGGACTGGGTGAACGCCGGAGCGGGCCACCCGCTCTTGGACCTCGCCCGCACCCACGCCCTCCTCATCGTCGAACCCGAGCTGCAAAAGTTCGGCCCGGACGTCCGGCGGATCGTCGCCACGCTCGCCGAGGGGTGGGCCGACGGATATGGCGAGGCCGCGCGCAGTATCCCGCCGATCTGTCACGCGTGGGCAGGCGCGGCCATGCTCGCGGAGCGGGCCCCCCGGTACGCGCACGATCCCGCGATCTTGGACGAGCTGCGCGCATGGACCGAGCAGTGGCGCCAACGCGCGGTGCGGCGGCCCGCCGATCGTGGACCGCGTTGACGTCCGGTGACCCTGGAAGGCGTCCCACGCCGCGGGGCCTTCAGGGGCGCCGGGCAGGACTGTCGATGGGACTTTCGGGTCTGGCCGCGGTCCCCGTTCGCTGGTGAGCTGGAGTCGTCCGGCCAGGTCGGGACATCTGGGTCAACCTTGGCATCGGGGGCGGCGGCTGCATGAGCGGATCAGCGATCGCGGACTACGCGCTCCTCTCTGACCGGCACACCGCGGCTCTGGTCAACCGGGAGGGCTCGGTCGACTGGCTCTGCTTCCCGAGGTTCGACAGCCCGTCCATCTTCGGTCGGCTCCTCGACGAGGACGCCGGGCACTGGCGGATCGGACCCGCGGACGACGCGCACGTCACGCGTCGATACGTCGACCAGACCATGGTCCTGCAGACCATCTTCCGAACCCATGACGGTGTGCTGGTTCTCTCCGACGCCCTCCTCACCGGAGCGGACGACGGCGGTCACCGGCTCGGCGTGGACGTCCCGCACGTGCTCGCCCGTGAGGTGCGCTGCACGGAGGGCGCGGTGCTTGTACGGGTGGAGTACGACCCGCGTCCTGAGTACGGGCTGGTCTCGCCGCGACTGTCCTGGAGCGACGGTGGCATCGCCAGCCAGGGCGGCAGCGCCCGCATGGTGCTCACCACACCCGTCCGGCTCGAGCCGGGACCGCGAGGACTCCACGGCGAGGTGTTGCTCACCGCTGGCGACACCCTGCGCTTCGGTCTCCACTGGTCGAGCCTTGACCGTTCCCAGCCGCGCGTCTGGTCCCAGCGGGAGCTCGCCGCGCGGCTCGGCGGCACGGTGTTGGCCTGGCGCTCCTGGTCGAGCCTGCATCAGGCCTACGACGGTCCGGCCCGGGACCTGGTCCACCACAGCGGACGGGTGCTCCAAGCCTTGTCGTTCCAGCCCACTGGGGCGATCGTGGCGGCGCCCACGACGTCGCTGCCGGAATGGCCGGGCGGGGAACGCACCTGGGATTACCGGTACTCCTGGGTGCGGGACGCCTCGCTGACCTTGCAGGCGCTCTGGGTGGCGGCGTGTCCAGATGAGGCGCGTCAGTTCTTCGACTTCCTCACCGCCGCCGCGTCCTCGTCCGGTCGGGACCGTGGTCTGCAGATCATGTTCGGGGTCGGCGGAGAGCGGGACCTCTCCGAGCGCGAGCTCCCCCACCTGTCGGGATGGCGTGACAGCAGACCGGTGCGGGTCGGCAACGGGGCGTGGAACCAACGCCAGCTCGACGTCTACGGCGCGATCCTCGCGGCGGTCCGTCGGCTCGCCGACCAGCTTCATGCTCTCGACGAGAGCACCCGAAAGTTCCTCCGTGGCTGTGCGGACGCGGCGGCCGAGCAGTGGACCGAGAAGGACCACGGGATCTGGGAGATCCGCGGGGAGCCCCGCCACTTCCTGCACTCGAAGGTGATGTGCTGGTCCGCGTTGGACTGCGCGCTCGGGCTCACCGGTCTGTTGCGGCCGGACAGCACGACCCTCGACCGATGGCGGCGGGTACGGGACCAGATTCGGCGGGCGGTGCTGCGGGATGGCTGGAACGCCGACGTGGGGGCCTTCACCCAGTCCTTCGGCTCCGATGAGCTGGACGCCTCGGTGCTGACGATGCCTATCACGGGGATCGTGTCGGCCGACGACCCACGGATGCTCGCCACGATCGACGCGATCGAGGAGCGGCTCACCGACGACCGGGGACTGGTGTACCGCTACCGTGCTGGCGTCGATGGTCTGCCGGGGGGCGAGGGCAGCTTCGTGTTGTGCACGTTCTGGCTGGCCCACGCCCTCGCGCTCGCGGGGCGAGTTCAGCGGGCCGGTGAGGTCTTCGAGCGCGCGGCGGCGCTCGGGAACGACGTCGGGCTCTTCGCCGAGCAGGCCCACCCCGTCACCGGTGAGGCCTTGGGCAACTTTCCACAAGCGTTCAGTCACATCGGTCTGGTCGACGCGGCGTGGGCGCTCCACCAGGCCGCCAACCTCGCCGATCACACCGCGGGGAGGTGAGGGCCGGTCGTGGCGGGGTGCGGCGGTGACCGGAGCTAGGGGACCGGAGCTAGGGCGCGGGCCTGACCGTGACGGTGAGAACGTCGTCGTCGACCTGGACCTGGAGTCGCTCGAGGGTGTCGATTACCACGTCGGCGTCGAGCTCGACGGGGCTGTGGTGGGTCGTGACCCCCACCGACCGCATCCCGGCGGCGCGGGCGGCGGCGAGACCGGCGGGGGCGTCCTCCACCACCAGGCACCGCTCGGGTGGGACGCCGAGCTGGGCGGCACCGACCAGGTACGGCTCGGGGTCGGGTTTGCCTCGGCGCACGTCGTCCGCGGTCACGAGGCATGAGCAGCTGAGGCCGGCGGCCCGCAGCCGTGCGCTCGCCACGGCACGTGTCCCAGACGTGACGACGGCCCACCGGTCGGTCGGCAGAGCCGCGAGGAGCTCTCGTGCGCCCGGGAGCGCCGTGACCCCGTCGACGTCGCTGGCCTCGAGCTCCTCGATGTGTCGCTGCGCGGCTGGCACCTGGTCTGGTGGCAGGAGGGCCGCGATGATCGCCTCGGAGGTGAGCCCGTGACCGACAACAGCGGTGAGCTGCTCGCGGGTGATTCCGTAGTGGAGCGCCCACCGGGTCCACGCCCGCACGAGGGCTTGCGTGGAGTCGACCAGGGTGCCGTCCAGGTCGAACAGGACGGCCGCGACGGTGAGACTCGTGGAAGGATGGGTCGTCACATCGTTCGTCGTCACGTCCTCTGACCGTACCGGTCGACGACACCGGAGCCGGATGGCCTGGAGGGGCCGGCCATCGCGGCGAGCGGTGCTTCGCATCGCCGGCCTGCCGGAGGAGTGGTGACGGCGAGGTTCGACGGGGCCGTTCCGGAGCCACGCTGGCGGGTTCGTCAGGGGACCGTCCCTCAGCGGACTCGATAGACCTCGACCATCCGGTCGCTGGAGAGGAACACCCGCTGCCAGTCTCGCGGGATCTGGAGCGGATTGCCGAGCAGCCGCCATGCGTTCAGCTTGCACTCATTGCACAGGGTCGACCGCGCGCTGTAGAGCACGACGTAGTCCCCAGGACCTGGGTGGCGTGCTTGTCCCGGTGTCCAGAGCACCAGCTCGCCGTCCCAGAGCGGAGTGCCGCGGAGCGGGCTGTGCGCGAAGACGCGCACCAGACGATAGGTACGCTTCTCCGCCCACAACCTGGTGACCTCGCCAGGGTGCGCCGCGAGCCACGTCCGGAACTGCTCCAGGCCCGTCCCGCCGTTGGCGGCGTAGCTGGCGTTGTCTGGATCGTCCGAGGCAGACCGCGCCTGGTGCGCGATCGTCACCGGGAACGCCACCGCCACGATGGTGGCGACGGCGGCGACAGCGGTGGCGTACCGGCGGAGGAACGGCAGCCAAGAGGCGATGCGACGCACCAGGAGCCACAGGCCGGCGACCGCGCTCACGGTGATCGCCGGAAGCAGCGGCAGCCAGTACCGCTCCTTGACGATTCGCAGCTTGGGCTCGCTGGGGTCGAGGAAGCCACCCAGCGCCACGAGCGGCACGTAGAACAGCAGCGCCCAGCACAGCAGGAACGCCAGCTTGCGGGAGAAGAACGCGCCGATGACGCAGCCGACGAGGGCGGCGAGCAGCCACCGGCCCTCCGGTGTGCCGGCCAGGATCGTGGGCAGCTGCGCGAGGTACCACACGCGGTCGTGGCCGATGTGGTCGTCGACGGGGGAGGGCTGACTTCCGTGGGCCGCTGACGCCTGGAACCGAGCGAACGGCTGGTCGAAGACGGCGCCGTTGACGAGGACCTCGCCGATTCCGATGAGGGCGAGTGGGACGACGACCCAGACCAGAGTTCGCGCTCGAACGCGTCCCACCAGCAGGAGGGGAACCAGCGGCCACAGGAAGACGATGTACTCACGGACGAGATAGCTCCAGCCCATGAGGAGCCCGACGCCCACCAGCGCCAGCGCGAGTCGCCACGGCCTGCCCGTGACGAGCCGTCGTCGCTGCCGGATCGCGAGCGCGAGCACGACGGCCCACGCCATCAGGCTCGTCGCCATCAAGTCGGGGAGCGGCTGGGTGAGGTCGGGGAAGACCACACTGTTGCCGACGGTCAACACCGCCGCGGCGACGCCCACGGTCCGGCTGCCCAGCAGGAGGACTCCGAGGAGATACACGGCGACGGCGAGGGCGACGCCCGCAAGCATGGGGACGACGAGGAAGGCCGCTTGGGAATAGCCGAATATCTCCTGCGCAGCCCGGATCGGCAAGATCAATCCGTGCCGGAGGAATTGGTGTAGTCCGGCGTAGGTCGGATGACTGGGAAAGGTCGAGGCTGCTTCGAAGTAGTTGATCTGGTCGGAGGGAAAAGGCGTCACCCGATAGGTGAACTCCACCACTGCCACACCCACGGCGAGCACCGCCCCCACTGCGGCGGTGAGAAGACCACCGCCACGCTCACGCCGGCCGAGCCGGCCGTCGTGCCGCGGGGGAGCGAGGGTGGTCTCCGCGGGAAGCAGGCGCGTCATCGGCGTGACCGCTCCGCCACCGCTCCGCCACCGTCGCGGGTGGCGGGACGAGACTGCGCCAGTCCGTGGTCAGCCTGATGTCTCACCACCTGGGTGGCGCCGGCGCTCAGCATGAATGTCTCCCCGTGCTCGTGCCTTTGTCGCACCAATGTCGCTCATCGTAAGTGGGGTGGCGCGATCACTGGGGAGACTTCACCGAAACTCTCGTGTCATGACGCACGGTTACGGACGGGAACGGCGGAATGCCGCGTCCGCCCGATTCACACCCGCCAGATTCGTCCTGAGCAACGGTCGTCCAGCCAAGCGAATTGCCCGAAGGACGTGACGCTCAAGCCGAACCGGTGGAACTCCGGGCGGCCTTGCTCCTCCCACCACTGATAGGCGGCCTCGACCTCCCGCCAGAGCAGCTGCGGACCGTGCTGCTCGACCGTGATCGCCCCCGATGGCGTGACGACGGCGCAGGCCGCCGAGGTCGTGTCGTGGACCCACCGCCGCACCTGCCCGCGTCCCACGCTGGTCTGTGCGCAACGCAAGCGGGGGAGTCGGATACCGAGAGCGAACAGCGCGGCAGGGTCGGACCAGATCACCTCGGGATCGAGGCTGGTCGTGGTGCGATACCAGGGGACTGACAGCTCCGCCTGCCGCACGACCGAGGGGACCTCCTCGGCAGGCGGGTGGTCGGCCATCTCGACGAAGTGACCGGAGGCGCGGCCTTCGGGGACGACGGTGAGACGAGCCGTGGCCGGTCCCGAGAACGGATTGAGCCACGACACGTGCAGCGTGCCGCCGGGACGAACGAGTCGCACCCAGCTGTAGGGAATCTCGCGGACGGGGACGGTTGCGATGACCTCGTCGTAGTCGGCATGGCCGGTGGGTTCTGGATCACCGGGTCCCAGCTTGAGAACGACGGGGGTGCGCGTGCCGGGAGCGGTGACCGCCCGGCCGCCGTCTCGCGACGTCGTAGGCGTCAAGGTCGCTCCTCGCATAGGTGCTCGCGACGGAAACTTCCGAGCGTGGAGAGCCGGGCGTGGGCCCAGGCTGCGGGTGGGCATAGCCACTTTCGCTTGCAGAAGACGCACAGCGGCTGGTGGAGCTCCGGCCAGGGGAGGACGCCCCAGCGTCGACGCCAGTGCACCGCCTCGCGGTCGGGCCGATGGATCGCGGCCAAGTCTCGGGCTCGACGGTCGAGCTCATCCTCCGGGCGGTCCGCCTGGCCGTAATTGGTGACAAGGAACCAGACGTCAGCTTCGGACGCTGGCTTTCGACCGGTCTGCCACGCGAAGCTTGGTGACGTCGATGCCATCGCACGGACCTCCTCGCCGAGGTGTTTGCGCTGTGGCACTGCGCTGATACCGACCGTAAACTCCAGTACCCCACAGCACAACATGTATGCGTAAATTTGCACTTGTGTCGTTCAGTACCCAACGTGACGATCCTGTTACCGGTGGTCACAGTCGCCGATGGCCGAACCGCCGAGGGCCGTCCCTGACTGACTGGAAGAGACGATGTCGAGACCGAATCCGAAACCTCCGACGATCCAACGACGCCGCCTGGCCGCGGAGCTTCGGCTGCTTCGAGAACGGGCGCGGCTGACGCTCGAGGACGTCGCGCAGCGGCTCGGCTGGTCAGTGGCCAAGATCAGTCGTATCGAGACGGCGGTCGTCGGAATCAGCGCGAAGGACCTCAGCCGTCTGCTGGACCTGTACGAGGTGACGGGTGAACGTCGCACCGCCCTGCTGAGCAAGTCCCGGACCGCGCGGACGAAGGGATGGTGGGACGCCTACGCGGAATTCGTTCCAAGCGACTACATCGACTACATCGAGGTGGAAGCCCAGCTCGCGGGCATGCGCTGCTACGACGCGCACGTCATCCATGGCCTGATGCAGACCGAGAGCTACGCGCGCGAGGTGATTCGCGCCGGCGTCATGGGCCTGTCCTCGCCCGCGGAGATCGAGCGTCGGGTGGAGGTCCGCATGACTCGGCAGCAGGTACTGACGCGCGAGGACAAACCGCTGCGGTTTTGGACGGTGATCGCCGAGCCAGCGCTCATGTGGATGGTCGGATCGCCGAAGATCATGGCCGAGCAGTACGAGAAGCTTCGGGAGCTCGCCAGTCTCGACAACGTCACGCTGCAAATCCTCCCGGTTTCCGCCGGCGCTCATCCGGGGACCACGGGGGCCTTCCACATCTTGGAGTTTCCGAGTCCGCACGAGCCGGATGTGGTTTACGTCGAGACGATGACGGCAAACCGGTATGTCGAAAGTCATGTGGAGATCTACCGGTACAGCTTGGCGTTCGACCACTTGCGTGCCATGGCACTCAGTCCAGCGAGTTCACTCGAGTACCTCGCGCAGGCGGCCGAGAAAGTCATGAACAGCTGAGGTGATCGTCAGCTGATGGGGGCGAGGAGAACAGATGCGAGAGCCCACCGTTGATTCATCCCGCCTCACCTGGCGCACGAGCAGCTACTGCGCCAATGGCTCCAGCTGTGTGGAGGTCGGCGTCTTCGACGAGCGAATCGCGGTGCGCGATTCCGCGGATCGTCACGGACCTGTCCTGACGTTCTCCGTCGGCGCGTGGTCCTCCTTCGTCCGAGGAGTTCGCGCCGGCACCTTCGAACGTGCCTAGTCGTCATCGTGTGCCCCGAGCCAGCACAGAAGGTGCTCGTGGTCGGTACGGCCGACTAGAAGAACACGAACCGCCACGTCCCCAGCCAGACGCTCACGGCGGTCGCACCGACCACGACGACACAGCTGGCGGCGATCAGCGCGACGTCGACGGCCCGGAAGTCCCGTGGCCTGGCCACCGTGCGGTCACGCCGAAGAGTGAAGCCGCGTGAGTCCATGGCGGTGGCCAGCCGTACGCCGCGGCGGATCGCGCCCACCAGCAGCGCGAACACCGCCGACCCGAACAGGCGGACCCGTCCCCACGGGGAGCGACCAGGGTCGACGCCGCGAGCACGTCGGGCCAGCATGATCATGCGCCACTCGTCGCCGAGCACGGGCAGGAGCCGGAACGCCGCGAGAGCGCCGAAGGTGAACCGGGGTGGGGTCCGCAGGTGCTGGACCAGCGCGTCAGCGAACTCCGTCGGATCGGTGGAGGCGAAGACCAAGACCCCCGGCAGGGCGATCGCGATCACACGCAGGCCCATCGCCGTCGCCGTGAGCACGCTGTCGCTCGTCACCAGCAAGGGCCCGGCGTCGACCAGCACGGTACCTCCGCGCTCGTCGGTGAACATCAGGGTCGAGACACACAGACCCGCCATCGTGACGAACAGCAGCCAGAGCCGACGAAGGAAGACCCGCCACCGCACGCCCGCGACCGCGATGGCGAGAAGCTCGACGGTCAGTACCAGCGCCGGGGTCAGCGGATCCCCGGTGGGGAGCAGACCGACGGCGATCACCAACGCCGCGGCGAGCTTGGCGACGGGGTTCAACCGGGTGATCGGCGCGTTCGGATCCGCCACGATGGGCTCTGTCAACACACTCATGACACCACCGTCAGCCCGCCGCTGACATCACCGATCCAGTCCTGACCGCGATCTCACGGTCGGCCACGGCGGTGACGAACTCGACGTCATGGCTCACGCAGCACAGAGCGTGACCGGTGTCGCGGAGCTCGCCGAGCAAGTCCACCATCTCCGACCAGGTTCGCCGGTCCTGCCCGAACGTCGGCTCATCCAGCACCAGCACGGTCGGCATGCTGGCGAGCGCGGTCGCCACCGACAGCCGCCGCTTCTCCCCACCTGACAGGGTGAAGGGATTCGCGTCGGCGACGTGGACGAGCTGCAAGCGCTCGAGCAGAGTGTCCACGATGCCGCGGGTCTCGCTCGCGGACCGACCGGCAGCCCGAGGCCCCAAGGCGAGCTCGGCGCGGACGGTCCCGGTGAGGAACTGGTGCTCGGGATTCTGGAAGACCGTGCCGACGGCACACACGAGGTCGCGTGCCCGCCATCGATGCAGCGGCCGCCCCAGGATGCGACGATCAATCGTCGCGCGACCGTTCGTCAGTGACCGCACACGGTCGTGGAGGCCGGCTCCGGCCCGGGCCTCCCCCGCGGTGGGCGCGAGCAAACCGGCAAGCAGCATGGCGAGCGTGGACTTGCCCGACCCGTTGGGTCCCGTCACGGCCACGATCTCACCCGCGCGGAGGCACACGGATGCCTCGCTGACCGCCTCCCGTGCGGCGCCGGGGTAGGTGTAGGAGAGCCGGTCACCGATGAGCAACTCCTCGCCGTCGATCGCCCGAGGCCGACGGCGGTCGACGGGTCGTGGACTCGGCGTCCACACACCGGCGGCGGCCAGGCGGTCGGCCTCGCGGGTGAAGACGGTCGTCGCCGGGCCGTCCGCCAGCAGCTCTCCTTGCCGATCCAGGACGATCACCCGGTCGACCAGATCGAGCCAGTCCTCGACACGGTGGTCGACGACGACGAGAGTCGTTCGCCGGTCGTCCACCAGCCGGGCGATGGTCGACCGCACGAGGGTGGCGCCCTCCGGGTCGAGGTTCGCGGTGGGCTCGTCCAGCAGCAGAAGCGAAGGCTGCAAGGCGATGATGCCGGCGAGGACCAGCCGCTGCTTCTCGCCGCCGGAGAGCCGGCCAGTGGGGTGATCGCGGTCGTAGGGGAATCCCACGCGAGCGAGGGCGGCGTCCACCCGCGGCCAGATCTCTTCGGTGGGCACGGCGTGGTTCTCCAGCCCGAAGGCCACGTCGTCACCGGCTCGCGCCATGACCAACTGCGTCTCCGGGTCTTGGAAAACCATGCCGATCCGGTCACGCACGTGCACCGGGGGCGCGTCGTCGACCAGGAGCGTTCCCTCCGTCTCACCCGCCTGGTCGGTGTCGAGCAGCCCAGCCAGGCCAGCGAGCAAGGTGCTCTTGCCCGCGCCGGAGGGCCCGGCGAGCAGCACACGCTCGCCGGGATCCACCGACAGGTCGAGATTGCGGATCGCCCACGTGGTACGCCCGGCGTGTCGGTAGCCCCATCCTCGAGCCGCGATCCGGGCCGGCGTGCGGCGTGCCGCACCATGATGATCCCGACGCGGCCCACAGTCCTCGCGTGTGCCTGGGTCTCGAACGAGCTTCTGGCTCAGCCCGTACCTCATGTCGCCGACTGCTCACGGCCAGAGGCGAAGGGCGCCAGCACGCCGGTGCGAGCTAGCGCTCGGACCAGGAGGAGGCTTCCGCCACCCGCGAGCGCCAGGCTGCTGAGCACCACGAGGACGCCGTAGACGAGCATCCAGCTCGGTGCCCACCCGGCGTTGTAGAGGACGTTGTCGAGGATCGCCGGGACGAGCCCCGCACCGACGCCCGCCAGGAGGGCGACGGTGGGACGCCACGAGCGATACCGGAAGGTCGCGTAGACCACTTCGGCGCCGAGGCCTTGGAGCAGGCCGTACAGGATGATCATTGTGGGCGCCGGCGCGCCGAAGAACACCGAGACGGAGGCGGCGACGAGCTCGGTGAAGACCGCGGCACCAGGCTTACGGACGACGAGACCGCCCAGGACGCCCGGTACCAGCCACATACCGTACAGGAACGCTTGCGCTGGTGGGAACCCGGTGAACACAGGGCTGGTCGCCGCCCACAACGCGTTCCAACCGGCGAAGACGACGCCGAACGCGACCCCGATCACGGCCGCGACGATGATGTCGACGGTACGCCAGCGGGTAGGAGTGGCCGACCCGCCACTCCGTGTCCCCGCCGTGCTCTGCGGACTCATCCGATTGCCCTCCCTGCTGCGTGCAGGACGGCGGGGAGAGCGAAGGTGACGAGATTCGGCGACATCGCCGCCACACCCGCCCCCTGCTGGTGAGGGAGGGTGTGTGGCACGTCGCCGTGCCTGACAGCCCGACTCCCTGCGCTGGCATTACCCAGATCAGGTTCATAGGGTCTGCGGGTCGCCACAACGGTGGTCCCGCACTCTCAGCGCCTACGCGCTCCCCTGTCGTCTGCACACTGTGTGGTTGAGTGTCGGCGCCTCGCGCCGTGTGGGCGACCGCGCGAGGCGCGGCGCCCTGGGCGAAGGGTAACACGGGGTGCGACTCTCGCCGATGTCCAGCGGCGGACAGGCACCGCCCGTCAAGTCGGGTTGACCTCGTGCACACGACGGGACCGGTCGGAGCGTGGTGCGCTGCCGCTACACGCCGAGCGGCGCGTGGGCGAGGGCCTCGATGGCCTCCGAAGGACCGCGCAACGCGACGTCCGCGACCGACGTCCGGCCGAAGGCGTAGAGCGTCAGCTCACTCGGCTTGCCCTCGAGCACCGCCGTCGGCTCGCCGCCTCGGACACGCACCGTTGGGCCGTCCGGTCGGACGAGGAGGACGCCCACGGCGGCTCGTCGGAACAAGAATCGGCCCGCGCGGGTGAGGCGCCGCCAGAGGAACTCCTCCAGGTCGTCGGGGAGCTCGCGCGGCTGCCACGTCGGCTGAGCGCGCCGTACGTCCTCGTGATGGACGAAGAACTCGGTCGTGTTGAGCTCTCGGTCCACAGCGCCGACCCGCGCCGGAGACCACCGTGGCGGGCCGCTACGAACCCGCTCCACGAGCGTCGCGTAGTCCGTTCGTCGCACGAGGTCGTCCATGGCCGCCTTGGTGCGGGGGGCCAGCGGGCCGAGCACGATGCCGGCGGCGGCGAGCACATCGCTCTCGCGGACCACGAGGTGCGCGGCGAGGTGAGCCGTCGTCCAGCCCGCGCACAACGTCGGGGCGTCGGGGCCGACAGCCATGAGCAGGTCGGCCAGGGCGTGACGTTCGGCGCGTGCGTGCTCGGTCATGCTCCGATCGTAGGCGGAAGGTCCCTTCGCTTCGGGGCACCGCCGACGGACACTGGGGAAGACAAGCCGCGAGAACGCCGAGGAGGAGCCACCATGGGCGAACGGCCACCGTCCAGCGACCGCCGCCCGCAGCGACGCCGCGAGGAGGTCGACCAGCTCGGCGGAGAACCAGTCTGCTGGCTTCCACGCGTGTGTCCCGAGTGCGGCCGGCTGGCCGAGAACGAGCCGCCCACCCGGTGTGAGAACTGCGGAACGCTCATCACGCTCGACTGACGGCGGGAACGCCTGGCCGGCGAGCCGGCGTCCGGCTCACTCCTGTCGCGTCAACAGCTCGATCTCGGCGAGCCACACCGGCTCCTCGTCGGCCCATTCGAAGCGATACCTCAGGTAGGCCCCGGGACGGCGCACCCGGAACGGCCGAACCTGGCACCGCCACGGGAAGCGCTCGCCGTGACGCTCGTCGATCACCTCCCAGCGCTCGCCATCGAGAGAGCCTTTGAGCACCCACGCGGAGGGGTCTTTGTCCGGCTCCCCTGAGGTCAGGGTGTAGAACTCGACGCACCGCGGCTCAGGAAGCCGGTACTCCACGAAGCCGGCAGGGTTGAGGCGGGTTGCGGTCGAGGACGAGTTGTCGAACAGCGCGGCCACGTCCACCTCGTCGCTCGCCGTCGCTTGGCCGATGCCAGGGCCGGTCACGTCCACCAAGGGACGAGGGGGACCGCCGTCGGTGGTGATCGAGGGCGGGGCGCTGTCCGGACCGGTTCCCCAGCGAGACGGTCGCGGTCCCATGGTGAACTCCAGCACCGCACCGGCCGCCACCACGTCATGCTCGATCCAGGTCCGCTCGTACGGCTTGCCGTTGAGGCGGACGCTTTGCACGTAGACGTTCTCCGGACTGTTGTTCGGCGCGGAGATGACGAGGTCGTTGCCGTTCTCCAAGTGCACGACCGCCTTGGTGAACAGCGGTGACCCGATGACGTAGATGGGTCGCCCGACCTGCAGCGGGTACAGCCCCAGCGCGCTGAAGATCCACCACGCCGACATCTCGCCGTTGTCCTCGTCACCGGGATAGCCCTGCCCGATCTCGCTGCCCAGGTAGAGCCGGGCCAGCACCTCCCGGACCTTCTCCTGCGTCTTCCACGGGGCAGGCGTGTAGGCGTACATGTAGGCGATGTGGTGGGCCGGCTGGTTGCTGTGGCCGTACATGCCCATCCGGACATCCCGGGCCTCGACCATCTCGTGGATGACCGTGCGATAGGAGCCCTTGACGGCGGCGTCGCCGGTCTCCGGCGTCGCGAAGAACTCGTCCAGCTTCGCCTCCAGTCGTTCGGGGCCGCCATAGAGCCAGGCCAGACCAGCGCCGTCATGGGGGACGTGGAACGCCATGTTCCAGGCGTTCGTCTCGGTGTAGTCGAACCCCCAGATGCGCGGGTCGAACTCCTCCGGTGGCAGCCGTCGGCGACCGTCGGCGTACCTGCCTTGGAAGAAGCCGACGGCAGGGTCGAACAGATGGACGTAGTTGAGCGAGCGGTGCAGGAAGTAGACGGACTCGTCGAGGTACCGGCTCCGGAGCGGTTCGGTGGCTCGCTCCGCCAAGGCGCGTGCCAACATCGCGATCCCGAAGTCGTTGATGTGGTTGTCCATGGCCCACGACATCGCCTCCGCCGTGGACTCCACCGACGGGTAGCCGAGAAAGACCGCGCTGTCGAAGCCCTTCCGGCCGACGTGGTCATTGGGCGGTCGCACGGTCGCGTTCTTCAGCGCGGCCTCGTACGCCAGGTGCGGGTCGAAGCCCGGAACCCCCCGCAAGGCGGCGTCGGCGAACGCGACGTCAGAGCTCGTGCCGACCATGAGGTCGGCGTAGCCGGGGGAGGACCAGCGGGCGACCCACCCGCCGTCCTCGTACTGGCGCAGGAAGCCTCGCACCAGCTCGCCCGCGGCGGTGGGGCACAGGAGGGCGTAGGCCGGCCAGCAGGTCCGGTAGGTGTCCCAGAAACCGTTGTTGACGAAGACCGTGCCCGGAGCGACGGGCGCGCCGGTGCGCGTCGGGGTGCTCGGCGGCGTGGTGGTGGAGGACTGGACCGCGTGGACGAACGTGGGTTCCTCCACGGTGCCGACGTTCTCGAACGCGGAGTTGGGGTAGAGGAACAGCCGGTAGAGGTTCGAGTACAGCGTCACGAGCTGGTCCTCGGTGGCGTTCTCCACCTCGAGGACGCCGAGCTTGTCGTCCCACAGCCGCTGCGCTCGCTCGCGCACGTCCTCGAACGTGTCGGTCGGCGCGATCTCCAGCGTGAGGTTGGCCTTCGCCTGCTCGATGCTGAGCAGCGACGTGGCGATGCGCATCGTCACGGTCTTGTTGTCCGTCGTGTCGAAGCGAACGTAGCCGGCGGCCTCGGTACGCTCGCCGACGCCAACGGGCCGGCCGTAGGAGGAGACGGGCTGGTCCACGGTGGCGTAGAGGAACATGCGGGTGGCGCCCGTCGAGAGCGGGCTCCGCACGTCCGTGTAGCCGGTGATGACGCCCGCGGCGCCGTCGATCTCCAGGTGAGCGTCGGCGGTCACGTTGTCGAAGAGCAACGTCGATACGTCACCGGTGAACGTGAAGCGCAGGATGGCCGCGTGGTCGGTCGGCGCGATCTCGGCGCGGATGCCGTTGTCGAAGGTCACCGAGTAGTAGTGCGGGCGCGCGACCTCGTTGTCGTGGCTGAAGGTGAGGGCCCGAGCGCGCCGGTCACCGTTCGGGGTGCCAGGGTCGTCGGACGGCATCACCTGGAAGGTCTGCCGATCGCCCATCCACGGGCTGGGCTGGTGGCTGAGGGCGAGGGCTTGGAGCGCGGGGCGGTTGTCGTCGGTGTTGGCGCGGTGGTACTCGTACAGCCAGCTGAGGGAGCCGGCGTCGGTGACCGGCACCCAGAAGTTGAAGCCGTGCGGCACCGCCGTGGCCGGGATCGTGTTGCCCCGGGAGAACGCCGCGCTGGCGTTGGTGCCCCGTGTCGTGAGCACGTAGTCCGATGGTCGGTCAGTGGTCGAACGCCGGCGCCGAGGGCCGATGCGGACGTCGTCGATCCAGCCGCCGAACGACGCGGGACCGGCGGGGTTGTCGTAGGCGAGCAGAATCGCCCTGATCGTCTTGCCGGCGGCCACGTCACCGACCGCCACCCGCTTGGCGTTCCACTGGTCGAGGGAGAGCGTCTTCGACTCGCCCTGCCCGCGCGGCGTGGCCGGGGCGCCGTGGTGGTCGCGCGCGCCGAGCTCGCTGAGCCGGGTGCCGTCGTCGAAGGCGAGGTCGATCGCGATGTACGTCGCCGGCTGGCGTGGGTCGTCGGAGAGCTCGGGGAAGATCAGGTAGGACAGCGTGGTCTCTGGCTGCACCGGGAGATCGACCTCGAACAGCCGGACGGAGGCGGTCGCGGTGCCGTCGACCGGATGGCGACCCTCGTACCGCAGCGCCCGCTTCCCTGTGAATCCCACGCCGGTCTTCGCGGTGGGGGAAAAGGCGGGTCCACCGCCGACGGTCACGGTCAGTTCGACACCGCCGGCGGGCGAGGGCGATGGCGTGGTGGTAGCGAGCGGTTGAGGATCACCGGCCTCGAAGGAGGTCGAGAACGTGGTCGTCGACTGGCTCGACGAGCAGGAGAGGTTCGACGAGGCGGAAGGGTTCGTATCACCGGTCAGCGACGTGGCCATGGTGCTGCAGCCTGCCACGCGCGGGCTCGACGTGGGAACGGGCGTGCCGCCACCTGACCGTCGCCGCCGGTCGGCACCGCCCGGCCAGCGTGGAGGCCGCGGCGATGAGCCGCCGGGTGATCGACCGGCCACCCGACCAAACAGGCGGTCGTGGGGACGGGCGAGAATGACGGACGTGCCTGGAAGACCGAGCGGGCTCGCGCCGGAGATCGCCGCGCGCCTGAAGCGAGACGCGAACGGGCTCATCGTGGCCGTCGTCCAGCAGTACGACACCGGTGAGGTCCTCATGGTCGGCTGGATGGACGACGAGGCGTTGCACCGCACGCTCACCACCGGGCGTACGACGTTCTGGAGTCGGAGCCGGCGAACGTACTGGGTCAAAGGCGAGACATCCGGGCACCGGCAGTGGGTCAAAGAGGTGCGGCTCGACTGCGACGGTGACACCGTGCTCGTCCGGGTTGACCAGGAAGGCCCGGCCTGTCACACCGGCGCACGGACCTGCTTCGACCAGGGCCTGCTCGACGTCGAGGGGAACGCATGACCGAGTTGGGATCCACCACTCCTGATCTCGCGACGTTCCGCGCGCTCGCCTTGGGCCAGCCGGTCCCCGGTGAGGACACACCACGAGCGGGTGGCCGCAAGCATCGGGTCATCCCGGTGACTCGCCGGTTGATGGCCGACGCCGAGACCCCACTCGGCGTCTACGCCAAGCTGGCCCGCGACGAGCCGGGCACGTTCCTGCTGGAGTCCGCCGAGCAGGGCGGTGTCTGGGGCCGTTACTCCTTCGTGGGGGTGCGCTCCGCCGCCACCCTCACCGAGCGCGACGGCGTGGCCCGCTGGCTCGGCGCACCGCCGGTGGGACTCCCTGAGGGCGGTGATCCGCTCGAGGCGGTGCGTCACACGATCGCTCGCCTCTACACTCCGCGCATGCCTGGCCTGCCGCCCTTGACGAGCGGTCTGGTCGGCTACATCGGCTACGACGCGGTCCGCAGGCTCGAACGGCTTCCCGAGCTCGCGACGGACGACCTCCGGCTGCCCGAGCTGGCCCTCATGCTGGTCACTGACCTCGCGGTGCTCGACCACGAGGACGGCACCCTGCTCCTCGTCGCCAACGCGGTCAACTGGGACGACACCGACGAACGCGTCGACCAGGCGTGGGAGGACGCGGTGCAGCGGCTGGACGCGATGACCAAGGCGCTCGCCCAGCCCACGCCGTCGTTCGTGGTGACCGCCGACCTCACCGCCGAGGTGACCTACGAGCGGCGCAGAACACCCGAGGAGCACATGGCGGCCGTCGAGCGCGCCAAAGAGCAGATCCGCGCGGGCGAGGCTTTCCAAGTCGTGGTGTCCCAGCGGTTCGAGCGCCGTACGACGGCCCGCGCGTTCGACGTCTATCGGGTCCTGCGTCTGTCCAACCCGTCGCCGTACATGTACCTCCTGCGGTTCGACGACTTCGACGTCGTGGGGTCGAGTCCGGAGGCGCTGGTCACGGTGACCGGGGAGCGGGTCATGACGCACCCCATCGCCGGCACTCGGCCCCGTGGCGCCACGCCGGAGGAAGACCACGCCCTCGAGATGGAGCTGCGGGCCGACGAGAAGGAGCGCGCCGAGCACCTCATGCTCGTCGACCTCGGCCGCAACGACTTGGGCCGAGTCTGTGCTCCGGGGACGGTCGAGGTGGTCGACTTCATGACGGTGCGGCGCTACAGCCATGTCATGCACCTGGAGTCCACCGTCGTGGGCCGACTCGCGGAGGGGCGAACGGGGTTCGACGCGCTCTGCGCCTGCTTCCCGGCTGGCACTCTCTCCGGCGCGCCCAAGCCACGCGCCATGGAGATCATCGAAGAGCTCGAGCCCACCCGGCGCGGGCTCTACGGCGGCATTGTCGGGTACTTCGACTTTGCCGGCGACGTCGACGCCGCCATCGCGATCCGGACGGCGCTGCTGCGGGACGGTGTGGCGTACGTCCAAGCCGGCGGTGGAATCGTGGCCGACTCTGACCCGGCGGCCGAGGACGCCGAGACCCGCAACAAGGCGGCTGCCGCGCTTCGGGCCGTCGCGATCGCCGAGACGTTCGCACAACCATGACCGGGCGCAGGGAGATGACGATCGCGGCCCTGGCGATCCTGGTGGGGGCGGTGGCGGTGCTGCTCGCCGTGAGCCAGACGTGGGTCACGGCGGCGTGGACTGCGCCTGACTACCCACGTGTGTGGGTGCGCCTCGACGGGGGCGACGCCTCACCGGTGGCCCGCGCGTGCGGGTATGTCGCCTTGGCCGGAGTGGTCGCGCTGGTCGCGACCCGCAGGACCGGTCGCCGGATCGTGGGCGCTCTCCTCGCCCTCGCGGGCCTGGGCGTGGTCGTGGCGTGTGGATTCTTCTGGTGGCTCGGGGACGTGGTCGCCGACTCCGCTCTCACCCACGCCGCGGGCGAGTCGACGCTTGGCGTCGTGGCCTCCGACATCACGACGACCGGCTGGCCCCTTCTCGCGGTCGCTGGTGGCGTGCTGATCACCGGGGCGGGCGTGTGGGCGACGGCCCGGGGTCCGCAGTGGCCGGCGCTGGGGTTGCGCTACGAGGCGCCGACGACCCGGCGTCACGCCGACGACGACCCATGGACGGCGCTCGACAAGGGCGAGGACCCGACACTCGGGGCTTGAGCGCCCTCACCGGACGAGTCCGGTCACGGAGCCGTCCCGCCGGCGTGGACGTCCCGCGCAGCCCTCACCCCCGGCGCACTGCGCCCGGTCCGGCCGGCCACAATGGGGGCGGGACCGGGAAGGAGATGAGCGACATGGCGCAGCAGCACCACCACCCGCACCTGCATGGCGGGCAGAGCCACGGCAACAGCCCCGCCGCGTGGACCGCGGTGACGATCATCATCATCGGCGCCATCGTCGCCGGCGTCGCGGTCGCCATGGGGAACTGGGTGCTCTTCGGCGTGGGCGCGGTCGGCCTTCCCCTTGCGGGCTTGATCGTCGGACGCGTCATGGCCAGCATGGGGCTGGGCGGCCGACCCAACGCGCGGCACCCTCGCGAGGAAGTCGAGTCCTCCGCGGAGACCGCCTGACGTCCACCGCAGCGTCTGGCCGGATCGCCCTTGGCGGCCCCGTGGTCGGTGGCTCGCTCGGTCACGTCGCGAGGGCGGACGCGGTCGTGTGACACCACGCGACGATCGCGTCGATGTCGACCGGGCCACTCGTGTCGACCCGGTACACAGGCCCGAGCCCGAGCGGCTCGGCGTCGGCGACCATCCGTGCCCACTCGTCGTCCCGGCTCATCATGGGCGCCGTGGATGGGGTACCGGCTCGGGAAGCGCATGACGTACCTCTCCAGGACAGCTCCGGGGAGACATCGCACCAGACCTCGAGCGGACACGTCACACCGGCGTGCGCCTCCTTGATGACGTCCTTGCCGAACAGTGGAAGGGCCAGCGCTTCCGCCAGTCGCGGCGCGAGCGTGGACGTGCCGCGGTGGCCGGCATGCCGTTGACGAGGACGACGAGTCTGGCCTGACGTGGCACGCCGGCAGCATAGGGCGCTACGTGATCGTCTCGGGGAGTGACCGCGCTCCGCCATCGATTAGTCTCGGAGAGCGCCGCGAGGACACCCGTGGGAATGGCTGGTCCAGGACGAGGCGCGCGGCCAGCCTTGACGAGCCTATGACGCGCTCATAATCTTCCTGCCACCTCAACGTTAACGTTCACGTAGCTCAAGCCGCCTTCAGTGCGTGAACGTTCACCGTCCGACGTGAAAGGGTGACCTTTTGGCGCCTGGAATCACTGTCTCGGTTGACGACGTGCGGCGGGCGATCCAATCGGCCGACGCCCGGCTCTCCCGCTTCAATCCGCTGCCGCGAATTCTCTGCTACGACGACTTCAATACCGGCACTCATGGCTGGACCGAACTGATCGGCAACCATGACGAGCGCGGCGACCTCGCGACCGTCGACGACCACATGCGCGATTTCCGACCGCCCCAGCTGAGCGCGTGCAACTTCTTCGACATCGGGACGCACGGCGCGATGTCGGGGACCTACGCGCTGAAAGTCGCCACCAAGCCAATCGCCGGGCACACCGCGGTGGCGATCCGCAGGCTCACGATGGCCGGTCGGGGTCGTGTCCAGTTCGAGACCTACTTCACCTACAAGGCGGAGGCGGCCTCAGCGGAGAACCGTGCCTACGAACAGGCGGGTAGCGGCGGCTGGGATGCCAACTTCCATCCGTCAGAGACTCAGTTCGGCGCGTTCACCGTGGCCACCGACATCTGTGACGGCACCCGCTACCACACGGTGATGCGCTATCTCAACACGAACCTCGAGAACAAGCTGGTCCGGCAGTGGGTCTATCCCACGGTTCCCGAGCCGACGCCTCGGGAGCATCTCCAGGGCAAGATCAAGCTGCCCCGACTGGCGGACTTCACCGCCCCGAACCCAAAGGACTGGCATCCGATCGGCGAGCCTCAGGAGCTCTGCTACAACGAGGTGCCCACCAAGGTCAACTGGCACTACCTGCGGTGGGTCATCGACACCTCGACCCGCAAGAACGTCGAGCTGCAGGTCAACGATCGGGTGATGGACCTCTCCGAGGTTCCCGTCCCGGTGTACGAGGAGTCCTATGGCTCGCTGCACAACCTGCTGAACTTCTACGTCAGCGTTCGCACGCACACCAACGTCCGGAACTTCCTGTACCTCGACTCGATCCTGATCTCGACGGATTGGTGAGCCCATGCGCAATTCGATGACGGCAGTGCTGGAACGGGACGGCGTCACTGGTCCTGACTACACCACCGAGCCGTACGAGGTCGCATGGGCGGGTGAGGCACGGTGGTTCGTGCGCACCCTCGAGTTCCCGGAAGGAATCGAGGGCGTCGACTTCCGGGTTCAGGTGTCGCCGGACGGCTTGTACTGGTGTGACATCGACGAGACTGTCCACACCGTCGTCACGCCTGGGGTCGCGACGTGGACGACGCGTGAGTTCGGCGGCTGGCTGAGGCTCCACGCGACGGTACGCGGGCCCGCGGCGGCCGGCACCCAGGTGCCCATGCTCATCTATCTCGCTCTCAAGGAATGAGAGCGACTCACGACTGGCCGCGAGCCAAGGTGAGGAGACGAACATGATCAACGACGTGACGGTGAGCCGTCGGCAGTTCTTGAGCATCGCGGGGATCGGAGCTGCGAGCGCTTTTCTCGCCTCGTGCGGAGTCAGCGGAGGTGACGCGAAGCAGGCGGAGAAAGCGCTGCGCGCCTGCTTCGCCCAACCGATCACCGACCTCGATCCGCTGAGCGCGACGACGACGGTGGACGAGCCCGCGCTCATGGCTCGCCGGCTGATCTTCGACACGCTCGTCCGCCGGGTGGGCGACGAGATCACGCCCGCGTTGGCGACGTCGTGGGAGCAGCCGGACGAGGAGACGTGGGTCTTCAAGATCCGTGACGACGTCACGTTCCACGACGGGACCAGACTGACCGCCCACGATGTGGTGGCCACGATCAACCGGGCCACGTCGACGACGACCAACCTGTCGCCGTTGTGGGAGGCGGTGACGTCCGCTGAGGCGACAGACGACACCACGGTCACCATCAAGACTGACGGCCCACTGGGCACGTTGTTGGTGAACTTGACCCTGCTCTTCATCACGCCCAAGGACCGTCTCGAGGAACCCGGGTTCTTTCGTAAGCCGGTGGGCAGCGGTCCGTTCCGGGTCCAGTCCTTCACCCCCTCATCGAAGCTGGAGCTCGTGCGCTGGGACGACTACTGGGATGAGAAGGCGCTCCAGCCGAAGGTCGAGCTGCCGTACATCCCGGAGACGTCGACCGCGATCACCTCGCTCCTCAGGGGCGACATCGACGTGTTCTGGCCGGTCCCGCCGGACCAGGTCCAAGACGTCGAGGGCAAGAACGGCGTCAAGCTGGAGCGAGAGCCCAGCTGGGTCTACTTCCTGATGTGGTTCAACTGCAGCCGCGAACCGTTCACCGACGCGCGGGTACGTCGGGCGATGTGGCACGCCCTCGATCTCACCAGCATCGTCGCCGAGCTCTACGGCGAGTCCGCCACGGTGATGGACGCCCCGATCCCGTCCTCGGTGTTCGGGGCGGCCGCGCAGCAGCCCTACGCCTACGACCCGGACAAGGCTCGGAAGCTGTTGGCCGACGCTGGCCTGCCACGCGGGTTCGAGACGTCCCTCATGTGGTTCCCCACGAGCGGCCCGCTGATCTCCGAGCTGGCCCAAGCGATGATCTCCGGCTGGGAGGAGATCGGCATCAAGGTGCGGGCCGAGCAGATCGAGAAGGCCACCTGGCTGGAGCGGCTCAACAAGCTCGACTGGGACCTGGAGCTTCAGACGAACACCGTCACCACCGGTGATGCTGACTTCACCCTCGGCCGGTTGTACACGTCGTCGGCGAACCGGATGGGTTACCAGAACCCCCGGCTCGACAAGCTGCTCGCCGACGCTCGCGCCACGTCCGAGCCCGCCGAGCGGGAGTCGCTGTACGCGGAGGCGTGCAAGATCATCTGGGAGGATGCGGTCGGCATCTTCCCCGCGACGATCGTCACCGTCTACGCGCTGCGCGACTCCGTCCGGGGCTTCGCACCGGTGCCAAGCAACCAGCCGGACCTCGCGAAGGTATCGGTGAGCTAAGCCGCGGCTCGGTCGCGTGGCGGGGGACGGCGCTACGTGACCGAACCGAGCCAGAGAACGGATGCGCCATGAACCCACCGCGACGTGTCAGGCTGCAGGACATCGCTGACTCGCTCGGACTGTCCGTGAACACGGTCTCCCGAGCGCTCGCGGGCAAGAGCGCGGTCAGCGAGCGAACTCGCGCGTTGATCAAGGCCGAGGCGGAACGGCTGGGCTATGTCCCCAACAGCGTGGCTCGCTCGCTCGTGCTCGGCTCGAACATGACCATCGGCGTGGTCATCACGAATCCGTCCAACCCGTTCTACGCGCGCCTGATCAGCGCGATCGAGCAACGGAGCCGTGCCCTCGGCTACTCCCTGCTGCTCATGGTCTCCGAGGAGAACGAGGAGAACGAGCGGCGCGCGGTCGAGACGATGATGCGATGGGGCGTGGACGGAGCGCTGGTGGTGCCGGTCCAGACGGAGGTCGACCACCTGCGGCGGCTCACGTCGGCGGGGACCACCGTCGTGCTCGTCAACCGCGAGCTATCCGGGTTCTCCTGCGACCTAGTAGGCATCGACTACCGACAAGGGGCGTATGACGCCACCACGCATCTGCTCGACTCCGGAGCCGAGCACCTGTGTCTCTTGGAGGAGGACCTCGAGATCTCGCCTGTCAAAGCTCGCATCGAGGGGTTCCGCGAGGCCCTCGCCGAGCGTGGTGTGCCAGAGGATGCGGTCTCGGTGCTGCGAGTGCCGACCAGACGCCGTGAGGCGAGGGCGCTGCCGTGGGAACCCAACGAGTCCTACCAGCTCGCCCGCGAGCTCGTCGGGCAGCTTCCGCGACGCTCGGGCATCCTCGTCGGCAACGACTACTTCGCGCTCGGGGTATACCGGGCGGTGACCGAGGCCCACCGCACGATCGCCACCGACGTGGCCGTCGTCGGCTTCGGTGACCACCCCTTCTCGGCCTACCTGATGCCGGCCTTGAGCAGCGTACGTCTACCCGCCGAGCAAGTCGGGCGCGCCGCCGTCGACCAGCTGGTCGCCCGCTTGTCGAAGCGCGAGTCACCGGACGCTTACACGACTGTCCGCTACTCCTGCCAGCTTGTCGTTCGCGACTCGTCCATCGCTTCCTCGCCGGCCCAGAGTCCGCCTGGAGGCGGCTGATGCTGCGGTTTCTGCTCAGGCGGCTCGTCCAAGCCGCCCTCATCATCTTCGCCTCGTTGAGCGTGGTGTTCTTCATCGTTCGCGTGGTGCCAGGTGACCCAGCGGGGCTCATGCTGGGCTCGTCCGCCACGCCCGAGGATGTCGCGCGCCTGCGTCGTCAGCTGGGCCTGGACCAACCGCTCGGCGTGCAGTACCTCACCTTCCTCTCCCAGGTGTCGCGAGGCGACTTCGGCATCTCGTGGCGGCTCGGTGGCGACGCGCTGGCCAACGTCGCCGAGCGTCTGCCCGCAACCTTGGAGCTCAGCGCGTTCGCTTTGCTCCTGACCGTTCTCATCGGCTTCCCACTCGGCGTCGTCAGCGCTCGCCACGCTGGCTCGTGGCTGGACCGCCTCATCTCGGTGCCAGCCATGGTGGGGCAGGCCCTGCCGTCCTTCTGGGTCGGGGTCATGCTCATCCTGATCTTCTCCCGAACGCTCGACCTCCTGCCACCCACCGCGGACGGAACCGTCGCGGCCCTTCTGATGCCCGCCATCACTCTTGCCCTGCCGTTCCTCGGTTGGCTTGTGCAGCTGGTGCGAAACGGCGCGCTCGGCGAGCTCAACAAGGACTACGTGCGGACTGCGCTCTCGAAAGGGCTGAATCGCCGTGTGGTCTTCTACGGTCACGTGGTCCGGAACATGCTGATTCCGGTCGTCACGTTGCTAGGTCTTTTGATCGGGAACTTCATCGCCAACGCGGTGATCATCGAAGTGGTCTTCGCCTGGCCAGGTATCGGATCACTCATGATCGACTCGATCACCAACCGGGACTACGCGGTGGTCCAGGCGGTGATCATGGTCATCACGATCGCGTACGTGCTGCTGAACCTGCTCGTCGACCTGCTGTACGTCGCGCTCGACCCTCGGTTGAAGCCGGAGCATCTGCGATGACTGCCAACGCCACTGCCGCACCGGCCAACAACGCGTCACCGCCCGAGGAAACGCCGGCTGTCGAGGGAGCTCTCGCGCGCCGACGCGTTCCTTGGAGCGCCAAGGTGGCGACGGGGCTGATCGCGTTGGTCGTGCTCGGCGCCGTCGTCGGGCCGATGCTGCGCCCCTACTCGGCCACCAAGACAGATCTCCCCAACCGGCTGCTCCCTCCGGGCGCGCGATTGACGGATGGGTCCATCGCCTGGTTGGGGACGGATGCCGTCGGACGTGACATGCTCGCTCAGATTCTGGCTGGAAGTCGCGTCTCCGTCACCGTCGGCGTGCTCACTGTCCTGATCGGCGGCCTGGTCGGGATGGTGCTCGGCCTGGTCGCGGGCTATTTCGGCGGCTGGATCGACACGGTGATCTCTCGGCTGGGAGACATCCAGCTCGCCTTTCCCAGCGTGCTGCTCGCCATCCTCATCGCCGGTGTCCTCGGCCCCAGCATGACCAACGTCATCATCGCGTTGGCGGTCACCCGCTGGGTCATCTTCGCTCGAGTGGTGCGCGCGTCCGCGATCACGGCGCGAAACCTCGAATACGTGGACTCGGCACGCGTGCTTGGTGCCAGTCACCTGCGGATCCTGACCCGCTACATCCTGCCGTCGTGCTGGCCGCCGTTGCTGGTGGCGGGCACCGCGCAGATCGGACTGACGATGGTCGCCGAGGCGTCGTTGAGCTTCCTCGGCCTCGGTGTGCCGGTGACTCAGGCGTCCTGGGGCACCACGATCTCCGAGGGCCGTGACTACCTGGCATCGGCGTGGTGGATCTCCACCCTCCCCGGGGTCATGCTGGCCGTCGTCGTGGTGGCCGTCGGCCTCGTGAGCAACGTGTATCGAGACGTCAGTGATCCGAGGGCGGTGCTATGACCGAGACGTCGAGCCTGCCAGGCGCCAGTGGCACGCCGTCGTCGACCACGGCGCCGACGGCCAATCCGGAACGTGAGCCGCTGGTGCGCGTGACTGATCTGCGGATCCAGCTCGGCCATCCCGCCGTCGACCTCGTGCGAGGCGTCAGCCTGACCGTCCCGCGTGGCGGCACCGTGGCGGTCGTCGGCGAGTCTGGCAGTGGGAAAAGCCTCACCGCCTTGTCGCTGATCGGCTTGTTGCCCCCTGGAGTCACTGTCCGCGGTGGGGAGATCCGCTTCCAGAACCGCTCGCTCACCCACCTATCCGAGCGGGAGTGGGAATCCGTGCGAGGCGCCGAGATCGCCATGATCTTCCAGGACCCGCTGTCCTCGCTCAATCCCGCCATGCGCGTCGGCACGCAGATCGCGGAGATGTTCCGCAGGCGCGCTGGCTTGAGTCGTCGAGACGCCCTGGATCGCGCGGTACACGCGATGGCCGAGGTCGGAATCCCCGATCCTGGTCAGCGGGCGACCGCGTACCCGCACGAGTTCTCCGGCGGCATGCGCCAACGCGTCATGATCGCCATGGCGCTGGCTCTTCGGCCGAAGCTGCTCATCGCGGATGAGCCGACCACGGCGCTCGACGTGACCGTCCAGGCGCAGATCATGCGTCTGCTGACCGAACGCAAGCGGACCGACGGCCTCACCATGATCCTCATCAGTCACGATCTCGGTGTGGTGGCCCGCACCGCCGACAGGGTCGCCGTCATGTACGCCGGCAGCGTGGTGGAGTCGGGACCGTGTCGCGATGTACTCGCCACGCCTGCCCACCCGTACACACAGGGATTGCTACGGGCGGTGCCCGATAGGCGTCGGCCGCGTGGCGCTCTGGAGGCGATTCCCGGGCAGCCGCCTGACCCCCGTGCGCTGCCGACCGGATGCGCCTTCCATCCACGGTGTCCAATCGCGCAGAGCATCTGTCGAACCGTGCCGCCCCAACCTGTGGCGGTGACCTCGACACGGACGAGCGCATGCCACTTCGCCACGCAGGTCTTCGCCTCCGAGCGTGTCGAGGGAGGGGAGCGGCCATGAGCGACGATGCGCCAGTGCTCGAGGTGCGCGACCTCCACGTCGACTACCCCCTCCCTGGGGGTTGGTTCAGCCGCAAGCGGGCGCTCCACGCGGTGACCGGTGTCGACCTCGTCGTGCCACCAGCTCGCACTGTCGGCATCGTGGGTGAGTCCGGTTGCGGCAAGTCCACGCTCGCTCGGGCGATCGTTGGCCTGCTCCGGCCGACCCGGGGCCAGGTGGTGGTCTGCGGAGTCGACCTGGCCACCGCCTCTCGGGCGACGATGCGACGGTTGCGGCCCATGGTCCAGATGGTGTTCCAGGACCCCTACGCTTCTCTGAACCCGTGGATGAGCGTGCACGAGCTCATCAGTGAGCCGTGGCGCATCCATCGCGGCATCGTGGAGCCGAGCGACTGGGACCGTGAGGTGGATCGGCTGTTGGAGCTCGTGGGCTTGCGCCCCAACCAGCGGCACCTGCGTCCTCACCAGTTCTCGGGTGGGCAGCGTCAGCGCATCAGTCTTGCCCGAGCGCTCGCCATGCGTCCCAAGCTCATCGTCTGCGACGAGGTGGTCTCGGCTCTCGACGTCTCGATTCGCGCGCAGATCCTCAACCTGCTGCGAGACATCCAGCAGGAGACCGGCGTGTCGTACCTGTTCGTGTCCCACGATCTGGGTGTTGTGCGGCACGTCGCCGACGAGGTGGCGGTCATGTACCTCGGTCGTATCGTCGAGCACGGTGCGACGGAGCACGTCTTCGCCGAACCTGCTCACCCGTACACCCAAGCGTTGCTGTCGGCAGCGCCGATCCTGGACCTCGATCGCGGCGAGGCGGGTGAGGAGATCGTGCTGTCCGGCGAGGTACCGTCGCCGCTGAACCCACCGTCTGGATGCCCGTTCCGCACCCGCTGCGGGAAGGCGCGAGACCTCTGCGCGATCGAGGTCCCGCGCTTGGCTGACCGAGCGGTGGGTCACGACGTCGCGTGTCACTTCGCGGCCGCGGACGCCCGCTTCGGCATCGTGGGCTGACGCCTGGAAAGGCGCGGTGGGAAGGATGGTGGCTGCCCCGTGGGGTCGTCTCCACAGGGCAGCCACCGTCGTCCTAGACGATCTTCTGCCTCTTCCTTCTCTTCTCTTGTTCCTTCGCTTGGCCCGCGCGTCAGCGCTGGCGCGCAGCGTTCGCCAGGGTGGCGAAGTTCGCGCGGTACTGCTGGTACACGCCGGTGAGATTGATCGCCAGGAGGGTCTCGTCGTTGCGCCGCAATGAGGTCATGGTGAAGTTGGGGCTGCCGGTGAAGACCCAACGAGCGTGAGGTCGACCGTCGTAGTGCCCCTCGATCAGCATGTACTTGGAGTGGATGCGCCCAGGTAGCTGCTGGGCGTCGCTGAGCGCGGCCAAGGTGATGGTCGACTGTGCTGACAGGAGCTCGCGCACGTCGTCGTCCATGAGCCCATACACGATCCGCACCTGACAGCCTTGCTGCGCGAGCTCGACGAGACGTTCAGCGATGCCGATCCGATAGGTGTCCCATTCAGACATCCCGACACGGATGGTCGTCTCGCCGTGACAGCGGACCTTCGCCAGGTGGTCGATGATGGGGTCACCGGTTCGCTGGGGGAAGAAGGAAGCGGTGACCGTGCCGCCTGGCATGCGGGTCGTCACAGTGCGGAAGTAGTCGTCGGTTCGCCTCTCCGCGGCGAGGTCTTCGAAGTAGGCGTCGTAGGCCTCGTAGAGCCTCTTGTTGCCAACGATCGTGACCGCGTTGTTCCAGTAGGTGGTGGAGTTGAGGTCGGTGAAGTTGGCTGAGGACTGCACGACCACATGAGACTTTCCGGCCGTCCGGGAGAACAGATAGAACTTGTTGTGCTGCCCCTTGTTCCCGATGCAGGCGGCCGTGTTGCCCTCGGGGGACACGTTCGTGCACACGTGTAGCCACGACCGTCGTGACCGATCGGTGCCGAGTGTCGCGCGAAGCGCCTCGACAGCTGCGGTGTCAGCCTGCCAGCCGTCAAGCACGATCTGCACGTCGACGCCACGGCGGTGTGCGTCGATGAGGGCGTTCGCGAAATCCATTCCGGCGTCGCCGGAGATGACGAAGTGGGCGATGCGGATCCTCGAGCCGCGTGGGGCTTGGTGCACGAGGTTGCAGATCTCGCGGACGATAGCCGTGGCGTCACCGGTGGGGTCGTTGAACACCGCGCCTGTCGTGACGGGTTTTCTCGGCGCGTCGCGGCATGGGCTCAACACGCCGGCAGCCTGTGCGGAGGGAATTGACACCACCATGGCCGCGAGAACGACCATCGCGGTCGCGAAGGATTTCCGTCGCATGAAGTCAGCCCTTTCCCACCTGAACCGCTAAGGCCCGTTGGACGCCCACGTCGGCGTCGTCGGCCCACAGCGGTCGTCGGCCAACACCGCGCACACACGAGAGGGCGCTCCGAGGTGCAGGGCGTGCCCAGCGTTGTGGTGCGGCCGGGTGAATGTGAACGTTCACGTAACGCCTCGATCTCGAATGCTCGAGGATCGTTACCTCGGTGTCAAGATCTCCGGTGGCCATGGGTGGTCTCGCCACGCACTGGGTAGGGCATGACCGACCGTAGGCGTGGGCGTGTCCGCTCAGCCCTGGCGCGAGGCGAGCGGCAGGATCGGGACCAGGAGGGGCAACGCTGGGGAGTGGCTCTGGTGCGTCTCGACCCTGTCGACGAGCGGATCGTCGCCCTGCTGCTGGACGACGGTCGGGCGAGCTTCGCGGAGATCGGCGCGCGGGTCGGTCTGTCCGCGCCGGCCGTCAAGCGACGGGTCGACCGACTGCGGCGGTCGGGGGTGATCACCGGCTTCACCGCCACGGTCGAGCCGCAGGCATTGGGCTGGACGACCGAGGCCTACGTCGAGCTGTACTGCCAGGGCAAGACCTCGCCGGCGACCATCCGCGACGGCCTCGCCCGGTTCCCCGAGGTGGTCTTCGCCTGCACGCTGACCGGTGAGGCGGACGCCCTGGTGCACGTGCTGGCGACCGACATCCACCACTTCGAGGAGGTCCTCGAGCGGATCAACGCCGAGCCCTACGTCGTCCGAACCAAGAGCGTGCTGGTGCTCTCCCGGCTCCTCGACCGTCCCGGCCTTCGTCCGTCCGAGCGGTGAGTCGGCGGCGCCCGACCGTCTGCGGCCTCGATCGCCTGCGAGTCTCGACTGCTGCGAGGCGCTGACCGTCGCCGAGCCGGCGGGCGTCGCCGACACTGGGTCGCGAATGCAACGAATCGACGGACCAGGGAGGAAAGACGCAACGAACCGCCGCTGGGACGCACGTGTCGCACATTGGTTCGACTATCAGGTCGTTCGTACGCTCGTCGCGGGTCCAGCTTGACACCGCACCGGAGGTTCGCGATGAACGCATGGGCGCGGACGAGCGCCGTACGGGGGGAACGTGTTCGCAACCCACGGTGGATCCCGGCGAAGGGCGAGCGAAAGGCCACTCGTCGGCACTACCTCATGTGCCCGCCGACGTACTTCACGGTGGCGTACGCCATCAACCCGTGGATGCGCCCGGACGATCCAGCGGGAGCGGTCGACCCGAATCGGGTGAGCCAACAGTGGGAGGCCTTGCGTCGCGTCTACACGACGCTGGGGCACCAGGTCAGTGTGATCGACCCGGTTCCCGAGCTCCCCGACATGGTCTTCGCGGCCAACGGCGCCTTGGTGGTCGATGGGATGGTGTTCGGCGCCAAGTTCCGGTACGCCGAACGGGCGCCGGAGGCGACGCACTACCTGGAGTGGTTCAAGGCCCACGCCGCCGAGCTCGGCCTTCGGAGCATCCACGTGCCGGTCGCGGTGAACGAGGGTGAAGGCGACCTGCTCGTGACACGCTCGCGGATCCTCGCCGGCACAGGCTTCCGCACCGAGCCGGCCGCCCATCGGGAGCTCGAGCGGTTCCTGGCTCGCCCAGTGGTGACCCTCCGACTGGTCGATCCGATGCTGTACCACCTGGATACCGCGCTGGTCGTCCTCGACGAGGAAACCATCGCGTACTACCCACCGGCCTTCGCGCCGGAAAGCCAGGAGCTCCTGCGCAGGCTCTATCCCGACGCGATCCTCGCCGACGAGGCCGACGCGATGGTGCTCGGGTTGAACGCCGTCTCCGACGGCCGTCATGTCGTCCTACCGGGGGAGGCTGCCAGACTGGCCGAGCAGATCGCCGATCGCGGCTTCGAACCCATCCCAGTCGACATCTCCGAGCTGCGCAAAGCCGGTGGGGGACCGAAGTGCTGCACGTTGGAGATTCGACCGGCGTCCACTGCCGTTGACGAAGCTCACGGGGCGCGCGGTGGGGATGGGGGCCACCATGAGGAATGACACGACCTCGCCGATCTCCGCTCACGTGGAGATGGCCGAGCGGTTCGCCGCCCACAACTATGCGCCCCTGCCGGTCGTCATCGCCGAGGGCGACGGGGCGTGGGTCACCGATGTCACTGGGCGGCGATATCTCGACTGCCTGGCTGGCTACTCCGCGATGAACTTCGGCCACCGGCATCCGCGCATCGTCGCCGCGGCGAGAGAGCAGCTGGAGCGGCTCACGCTGATCAGCCGGGCCTTCCACCACGATCAGTTCGGGCCGTTCTGCGCGGAGCTGGTCGACCTGACACGGACCGCCGGGTTCGCCGGCGACACGATGGTGCTGCCGATGAACACCGGCGCGGAGGCCGTCGAGACCGCGCTCAAGGTCGCTCGCAAGTGGGGTTACGAGCGCAAGGGCGTCCCGGATGGACGCGCCAGCGTCATCGTGGCCAGCCGGAACTTCCATGGTCGCACGCTCACCATCGTCAGCTTCTCCGATGACCCGGACGCCCACGACCACTTCGGCCCCTACACGCCGGGCTTCCGACGCGTGCCGTACGGCGACGCCGCGGCGATCGAGGCCGCGATCGACGAAACCACGGTGGCTGTCCTGCTCGAGCCCATCCAAGGTGAGGCGGGCGTCATCGTGCCCCCGCGCGGCTACCTGGCGGAGGTGCGCCGGCTGTGCACCGAGCGCGGGGTGCTCCTTCTCGCGGACGAGATCCAGTCCGGGCTCGGGCGCACCGGCACGACGTTCGCCTGTGAGCTGGAAGGCGTGGTCCCCGACCTGTTGATCCTCGGCAAGGCGCTCGGCGGTGGGATTCTGCCGGTCTCGGCGGTCGTCGGGGACGCCAGCGTGCTGGGGGTGCTCCGACCCGGCCAACACGGCAGCACCTTCGGCGGAAACCCGCTCGCCTGCGCGGTCGGTCGCGCCGTCGTCGACCTGCTGCGGGACGGCACCTACCAAGCACGGGCGAGAGAGCTCGGCGTGATCCTGCACGCGCGGCTTCGCGAGCTCGTCGGCCGTGGCCTGCGGGAGGTGCGGGGCGTTGGACTGTGGGCGGGGATCGACGTGGACCCCACCCTGGGCAGCGGACGGGACGTCTGCGCGGCTCTCGCCGACCGGGGTGTGCTGGCCAAGGACACCCATGGCTCGACCATCCGACTCTCACCGCCCCTCGTGGTGGAGCGAGCCGACCTGGAGTGGGCCGTCGACCAGCTCGCGGACGTCTTGGCGACGGCGCGGCGGCGCGGCCTGTCGGCGGCGTCCCTGTCCAACCACTGACGGCACTGGGGACCCGCTGGCGGAACTGGGAACGGCCGCCCACCACCCGCGCGCGCTCGCCCAGCCTGACCGGGGCCCGGCCGGCCGGCCCGCGGGTCAGCGCCGGTCCAGGAGTTCCCCGAACCGTCGGAGCGCGCCCCCGGCCCGGACGGCGGTGACCTCGACGCGCCCGACGAGCGGCGACGCCAGCCCACCCGTCAAACGCCTGACGCGACCCGACCTCGATCTTCTCCACGTCCGTGGCGTCCGGCCAGAACCACCGCCGCACCGGGTTCTCGCGGACCGGCACCGATCCGCTCCCTGTCGAGAGGTCTGCCTCTGGCACAGATCTGTGTGCTGGCTCCTCCAGCACGGCGTCAGCCTGGCACACCGAGCCTCGCCCAGCCGGATCCGTGATCAAGGGCGGAGGGCGGCGAACGGCTCCCATGGAAGGTTCCGCACGACCGTGAACGTCAGGGCGAGCGTCACCAGGATCGGGACGAGCAGACGGCGGGTGCGTGGCGTCAGCCGCGGTCGCGGGGCGCGGGCGACCCCCAGCCGCTCCAGCACCCAGCTCACCCAGAGGTAGCCGACCATGAGGCCGGCCACGAGCACGGGCGCGTTGAGCCGCAGCGCCTCGCCGAGGTCGCCGCGCAACAGTGCCGCTCCCATCCGGGTCGCGCCGCAGAATGGGCAGGCCAGGCCGGTCGTGGCGCGCAGGAGACAGGGGACGCCGACCGCCCCACCGGTCGCGTCCGCGAGGACCGCGAGGCCGACCGCGCCGGCGCCGCCAACCGCCATGCCGACCAGGGTGGCATCGGAGGGGACGCCGGAGGGAAGCGTGTGCTCAACGGCCTCTGGCGAGTCCGGGGCGTCGGCCATACCACCACCGTACGTACGCCGTCACCCTTTTTCCGTGGGCGCGGTCTCCCGGAGCCTACGAAGCGACCCGGTGGTCGGGGCGAAGCGTCATCGGTGCGTGTTGTCCTGCCCCGCGGAGGGTCTCCCCCGGCGGCTCGCCAGGAGGAGTCCACCGGCGACCGGCGGTGGAGCTGGCCGACGGTGGCGACTCGCGGCGCTGCCAGTTTTCAGCGACGTTGTAGGTCGCTAGCCTGCTCCGCGTTCGTTCACACACCGAGAATGGAGCACGGTTGTGAGTACGCCGAACCCGCCCACGGGCTCCGATGCGCACGAGCAGGGGCAGCCGACCAGCAGCGGGCAGCCCTACGGTCCGGGCGAGTACGGCCAGCCGGGTGCGTACGGGCAGCAGCAGTACGGCCAGAGCTACGGCCAGCCCCATCAGCAGCCCGGCTACGGCCAGCCGTACGGCTACCAGGGATACGCGCAGCCGGGCTACGGCCAGCAAGCCTACGCGCAGCCGGGTTACGGACAGCAGCAGGGCTACGGCCAGCAGGGTTACGTCCAGCAGCCGTACGGTCAGTACGGCTATGCCCAGCAGCCGTACGCGCACCAGGGTCACGGACAGTACGCCCAGGGCCAGCAGGCCTACGCCCACCAGCCCTACCCCGGCTACGGACAGCAGCCGTACGGTCAGTACGGCTACGCCCAGCAGCAGTACGGCCAGGTCGCACCCTACGGGCCGTACGCGCAGGCCAGCCCGTATGCCGCTCCCAGCCCTGACATGCTGGGCTCGTGGCTGCAGCGGGTGGGCGCCACCCTCATCGACGTCCTCGTCGTGGCACCCCCCTCGATCGTGGCGAACGTCTTGCTCGTGACAGGCAACGGCAGCCCGCTGCTGCTCAACCTGCTGAGTCTGATCACCTTGGGCCTGTTCATCTGGAACTACTGCATTCGGCAGGGCGGTAAGGGTCAGACCATCGGCAAGCAGGTCCTGGGCATCAAGCTGGTCCGAGAGACTGACGGTCAGCCGATCGGCGGGCTCTGGTGCCTCCTGCGCGCCTTCTGCCACGTCCTCGACGCTCTTCCGATCTACGTCGGGTACCTGTGGCCGCTGTGGGACAAGAAGCGACAGACGTTCACCGACAAGATCATGCACACCCTGGTCGTGCGGGTCTGACCGAGCGCCACGGTCGTCGCCTCAAGGCACCCGTTGTCCCGTGTCGAGGGCCCCGACGTGGGCCCTCGGCCCTGTCTGGCCCTCGCTGTCTGGCCCTCGACGCCGTCCGACACCAGGGCCCGCTGCCGACAATGCCTCCTGACGTCGCCTCCTGACGTCGCGCGCTCTCGACCGCGTCCAGGTGACATCCGGCAGCGCGCGACGTGTCGCGCGGGGCGGGTCGGTCGCCGTGATGGGATCTGCCCCCCGGACCGTCGTGCCGTTCTCGGAGGAACGCCATCGGGCGACGAGGGCTGATCGACCCATCCGGTGTCAGGTGGGCCACGAGGCGTCGTTACGCTGGCCACGTCCTGAGCTTGGCGGCCCGCGCATCGGGCCGACTATGCTCCGTAGCCCGCGCAGGAAGGGACTGACCGCGTGAGCGTCCTCGACGACATCCTCGACGGCGTGCGAGCCGACCTAGCCGAGCGCCAGGCGAGAGTCTCGATCGAGGATCTCAAGGCGAGAGTCGCGCAGCTGCCGTACGCGATCGACCCGCTGCCGGCCCTCCGGCGGGAGGGTGTGGCGGTCATCGCCGAAGTCAAACGCGCGAGCCCGAGCAAGGGCGCCCTCGCCGCGATCGCCGACCCCGCCGCGCTCGCCGTCGACTACCAAGCGGGTGGCGCGGCCGCCATCAGCGTGCTCACCGAGCGGCGGTGGTTCGGCGGCTCGATCGATGATCTCCGCGCGGTCCGGGCGATGGTGGACATCCCGGTGCTGCGCAAGGACTTCGTGGTGAGTAGCTACCAGCTGTGGGAGGCCCGCGCCTACGGCGCCGACCTGGTACTCCTCATCGTCGCCGCGCTGGAGCAAAACGCCCTCATCGGACTCATCGAGCGAGCCGAGTCGATCGGCCTCACCCCGCTCGTCGAGTGCCACACTGAGGAGGAGGTCGAGCGGGCCGTCGACGCCGGGGCGCGGATCATCGGGATCAACGCCCGCAACTTGAAGACCCTCGAAGTCGACCGCACCGCCTTCGCCCGACTCGCGCCGAAGATTCCCGACGGCATCATCAAGATCGCCGAGTCCGGCATCCGTGGTCCACACGACGTGATCGAGTACGCGCGGGCCGGTGCCCACGCCGTCCTCGTCGGTGAGAGCCTGGTCACCGGCAAGGACCCTCGCGCGGCCGTCGCGGACCTCGTGGCGGCTGGCGCGCACCCAGCCCTCTACTACGACCGAGAGACGCCATGACAGACCTGGCCACCCACCCTCCCACCACGTCGCCCACCGGCCCTGACGAGCGCGGGCACTGGGGGCGCTTCGGTGGGCGGTTCGTGCCGGAGGCCCTGATCGCGGCGTTGGAGGAGCTCGACGCGGCGCGCCAGGAAGCCATGGCCGATCCCGCGTTCACCGCCGAGTTCGACCGAATGCTGCGGGAGTACGCGGGTCTGCCCAGCCTCCTCTACGACGCCCAACGGCTGTCCGAGGCGGCCGGTGCGCGCATCCTGCTCAAGCGGGAGGACCTCAACCACACCGGCGCGCACAAGATCCGGAACGTCCTCGGGCAGGCGCTGCTCACCAAGCGCATGGGCAAGACCCGCATCATCGCCGAGACCGGTGCCGGCCAGCACGGCGTGGCCAGCGCGACCGCGGCCGCCTACCTCGACCTGGAGTGCCGCGTCTACATGGGCGAGGAGGACACCCGGCGGCAGGCGCTCAACGTCGCCCGGATGCGCATGCTGGGCGCCGAGGTCGTCCCCGTCACCACAGGGAGCCGCACCCTCAAGGACGCGATGAACGAGGCGCTGCGGGACTGGGTGGCCACCGTCGACCACACCCACTACCTCATCGGCTCGGTCGGTGGGCCGCACCCGTTCCCCGTCATCGTTCGGGACTTCTGCCGGGGCATCGGCGACGAGACGCGTGCGCAGGTCCTCGAGCTGATCGGCCGGCTACCGGACGCGGTCTGCGCTTGCGTCGGGGGAGGGTCCAACGCGATCGGCATGTTCACCGCCTTCATTCCCGACGAGACGGTCCGGCTCTACGGCTTCGAGGCCGGTGGCGAGGGTGTCGAGACCGGGCGGCACGCCGCGACGATCACCGCCGCGCAGGTTGGCGTCCTCCACGGCGCGCGGTCCTACGTCCTGCAGGACGAGGACGGCCAGACCATCGAGAGCCACTCGATCTCGGCCGGGCTGGACTATCCGGGGGTCGGCCCGGAGCACGCCTGGCTGCACGACACCGGTCGGGTGAGCTACGAGCCGGTGACCGACGCCGAGGCGATGGAGGCGTTCCGGCTGCTCACCCGTACCGAGGGGATCATCCCGGCGATCGAGTCGGCGCACGCGGTGGCTGGCGCGCTTCGCGTCGCCAAGGAGCTCGGTCCGGACGCCGTCATCGTCGTCAACCTGTCCGGACGGGGCGACAAGGACATGGACACCGCCGCCCGGTGGTTCGGGCTGCTCGAGGCGGATCGGGGCGAGCGATGAGCGTCACGCCGGTCTTCGACAAGGCCCGCGAGGAGGGCCGAGGCGTCCTGGTGGGATACCTGCCCGCCGGGTTCCCCAGCTACGACGGCGCCATCGCCGCGTTCCGCGCGATGGTCGAGGGCGGTGTCGACCTGATCGAGGTAGGGCTGCCCTATTCCGACCCGGTGATGGACGGCCCCACCATCCAGATGGCGGCCGACCAGGCGCTGCGGGGTGGCATCCGGACCCGAGACGTCTTGCGGACCGTCGAGGCCGTCGCGTCCCTCGGGGTCCCCGCTGTGCTCATGACGTACTGGAACCCCATCGAGCGGTATGGCGTCGAGCGGTTCGCGCGTGACCTGGCGGCGGCGGGCGGCTCGGGCTTGATCACGCCCGACCTCATCCCCGAGGAGGCGGGGGAGTGGATCGCCGCCTCGGACGCCACCGGGCTGGACCGCGTCTTCTTGGTGGCGCCCTCCTCATCGCCGGAACGGATCAAGATCACCGTCAGCGCTTGCCGTGGCTTCGTCTACGCGGCGTCCGTGATGGGCGTGACCGGGGCGCGGGAGCACACCTCCGCGGTCGCACCGGAGCTGGTGGCCCGCACCCGCGCGGCGACCTCGTTGCCGATCGGCGTCGGCCTGGGTGTCTCGAACGCCGACCAGGCGGCAGAGGTGGCGTCGTACGCGGACGCCGTCATCGTGGGCTCGGCGTTCGTGCGCCGGGTCCTCGACGCGCCGGACGTGGAGTCCGGTGTCGCCGCGGTGCGTGACCTGGCTCGTGACCTGTCCGCCGGAGTTCGGCGACGTGTCGGGTGACCTGCGGCCGAGTCGGGCGAGATCGCCTCAGGCCGGGAACTTCCGGCCACCTGGGCATAGTTGTCCGACCGTGACCGTTGAACCGACCTCCGTCGCTCGCCCGTTCGGTACGGTGAGGTGGCCTGTGACGACCCCTATGACGACCTCGGTGGCGACGTCGGGCGGGTTGGCGGGCGGGCCGACACGTCGCCGCGTCGGCGTCCATGGCGGGTGGCGGGCGGCCAGTATCCTCGTGGGGTGTTCCCACGCCCTTGACGCGCGCCCGGCTCGCGTGGACAAGGTGCCCCCCTCCGCCACCAGGTCGTCTGCGGCGCGGCAAGGAGTTGTTCGGTGAGCAAAACGGACGTCCACGCGGAGCCCGCGTCCGGCACCGCCGCTCCGTCTCGGCTCGCGGTGGTCACGCCGTGGATCTCGGTCCTGGCGCGCCTGGTGCTCGGAGGCGTGCTCGTGGTGGCCGCGATCGCCAAGCTCAGTCAATCGCCGGCCGAGCAGGTGCGGGCGGTCCGGGCGTACCAGCTGCTTCCGCACGGCGTGGACGCCGCGGTCGCCTACACGCTTCCATTCGTGGAGCTGGTCCTGGCGATCGCCTTGATCGTCGGGGTTGCCACCCGGATCGCCGCGGTGGCGTCAGGGGTGCTCATGCTGGCCTTCGTCATCGGAGTCGCCTCGGTCTGGGCTCGAGGACTGTCGATCGACTGCGGCTGCTTCGGTGGTGGAGGTCCGGTCGAGCCGGGCGAAACGCGATACCTGGAGGAGATTCTTCGCGACATCGGCCTGATGGTGGCCGCCGGGTGGCTGGCCGTGGTCGGCCCCGGCCGGTTCGCGCTCAGCTCGGCGATGTCACGGCCCTCCTCCAGCGGCGAGGACCTTGATCGGGGAGAGGAATGAGCAAGAAGTCCGCCCGTGAGGCCTTGCGCGCCGAGCGCGCACGGCAGGCCGCCGAGGCGCGGCGCCGCGAGAACAGGCTGCGCCTGCTCATCGCTCTGGTGGTCGTCGTGGTCGTGGTCGCGATCGCCGGCGTCGTTCAGTGGCAGCGGTCCAAGGTCGACTCTGGCTCCGACGTCCCGGCGGGTGTGGCGCACGGGTACACCCGCAACGTCCAGGAACGCGCGAAGCCCGTCGGTATGGGCAACGGGATCGCAATCGGCAAGGAGAACGCCCCGGTCACCGTGGAAGTCTTCGAGGACTTCCTCTGCCCCCACTGCCGCGACTTCGAGGCCGCCGTCTCGGACTACCTCAAGGAGCAGGTCGACAGTGGCAAGGTGCGGGTCGTCTACTACCCGGTGACGCTGTCGTCGTTCGGGCGGCCGACGGAGCTCGCGGCCAACGCGTTCGCCTGCGCTGCCGACGCCGGGAAGGGACCGGAGCTGCACGACGCGCTCTACACCAACTTCCGTCAGGACTGGACGGTGGACCTGCTGACGGAGCTGGGTAGCTCTGTCGGACTGTCCGACGGGTCCTTCCGCTCGTGTGTGCGTCGGGGCAAGTTCGAGGAGTGGGTCCGCTCGATCGACCAGACCGCCACTGACCGAGGTGTGACGGGGACGCCGACCGTCTTCGTCAACGGTGGGGAGCCACTGCAGCCGCAGGACATGACCGCCCCGGGTCTTCGGCTGGTCATCGACGACGCGCTCGCCAAGCGGTCGGGACGCGAGTAGGGTCCCTCCGGTAAGTCGCCCCCTCGGGTAGGTCGCCTCTCCCGGCCAGGCCCCGTCCGGGACTCCTGTTCAGGAGCACTCCGCTTCCGAGGAGCACTCCGCGCATGTTGATTCACGCGTTGATCCCCAGTCCGTCGGAGGGTGTCTGGCATCTCGGGCCGGTGCCGATCCGCGCGTACGCCCTGTGCATCATCGCCGGGGTCGTCGTCGCCGTGTGGCTCAGCAACCGTCGCTGGGTCGCGCGTGGAGGCAACCCCGGGACCGTCGCCGACATCGCCGTCTGGGCGGTGCCGTTCGGCCTCGTGGGCGCCCGCCTCTACCACGTCATCACCGACTACCAGCTCTACTTCGGCCCGGGTCGGGACCCCTGGCGGGTCTTCGCGGTCTGGGAGGGAGGCCTGGGCATCTGGGGCGGTGTCGCGCTCGGCGCGGTCGGCGCCTGGATCGCGTGCCGGCGCCGGGGGATCCCGCTGCCGGCGATGGCGGACGCGGCCGCGCCCGGCGTCGTGCTCGCCCAGGCCATCGGTCGGTGGGGGAACTGGTTCAACCAGGAGTTGTTCGGGGCGCCCACGTCCCTGCCCTGGGGTCTGCGGATCGATCCCGAGCACCGTCCGGACGGGTACGAGCAGTACGAGGCCTTCCACCCCACTTTCCTGTACGAGTTCCTGTGGAACGTCGGGGTCGCTGGCTTGGTCATCTGGGCCGATCGACGGTTCCGGCTCGGTCACGGACGGGCGTTCGCCTTGTACGTCGCGGGGTACACGGCGGGCCGAGGCTGGATCGAGTACCTCCGCATCGACCCCGTCAACCACATCGCTGGGTTGCGTCTGAACGTCTGGACGTCGATCGTCGTCTTCCTCGCCGCTGTCGTCTACATCGTCGTGTCGGCTCGCCTTCGTCCGGGTCGCGAGGTGGTCACCGAGCCGACCGAGGAGACGGAGCGGACCGAGCGGGCTGAGCGAACCGACCAGCGGCCTGACCAAGCTGGTCAACCTGAACAGACCGAGCAGACCGGGCTGGCAACGGCGTCCGCGAGCGAGGGGCGCCATCGCGACCCGACCGAGCGGGCCGGCGGTAGCGGCGACGACGAGGTGCCTACCGGGTCGTCAGCGGAGTCGGGGACGCACGAACGTCGCCAGGACCCCACGAACGCGAGGCAGGCCACTCGGGCACCGGAGGACTAGCGAGGCCACCACGTCAGTCCGTCGGCCGGCGATCCGCCGTGAACGTCCCCGTTGGGGGCGGACGCCCGAAACCTGACCGCCACGCGTCGGACGTGGAGATGACATCCGCCGTTGGTCGTGCGATCCTGGTCGGTAGGCCCAACGCCGGGCTTAACCTATCCGTTACGCTACTGGGGCCGGGGCCAGCGTCGTCCCTCGTGCGATCCAGACACACACGAGTTGCGACGACGGGAGTTCTATGGGACGAGCATCCCAGCGGCCAGGCCTCTACGACCCTCGCTTCGAGCACGATTCCTGCGGTGTTGCCTTCGTCGCGACCCTGAGCGGTGAGCCGAGTCACGAGATCGTCAAGCAGGCTCTGACGGCGCTACGCAATCTCAACCATCGCGGCGCCTCGGGAAGCGAACCCGACTCCGGCGACGGCGCGGGCATCCTGCTCCAAGTGCCTGACGCGTTCTTCCGAGCGGTGTGCGACTTCCCGCTGCCACCGCGTGGGGAGTACGCGGCCGGCATGGTCTTCCTCCCTCGGGAGGACCTCCAGGGCGAGGTGGAGGCCGCCATCGTCCGTCGCATCGAGGAGATCGCGGCCGAGGAAGGGCTCGCCGTCTTGGGCTGGCGTGACGTTCCGGTCGTGCCTGATCTGCTCGGCGCGACCTCACGTGCGGCGATGCCACGCTTCCGCCAGCTCTTCGTGGGCAGCGCCGACGGCAGGCCGCTGCCGCAGATGGTGCTCGAGCGTCGAGCGTTCGCGCTGCGCAAGAGAGTCGAGCACGACACACCCGCGTACTTCCCCTCGTTGTCGTCTCGGACGCTGGTCTACAAGGGCATGCTCACCGCCGAGCAGCTGGAGCCCTTCTTCCCTGACCTGTCCGATCGACGTATCCAGACCGCGATCGCGGTCGTGCACTCGCGGTTCTCCACCAACACGTTTCCGTCCTGGCCGCTCGCGCATCCGTACCGGTTCGTGGCCCACAACGGCGAGATCAATACCGTCATGGGCAACGAGAACTGGATGCGGGCACGGGAGGCCTTGCTCGCCAGCGAGCTGCTCGCTCGGCCCGGTGCGGACGCCTCCGACGTGGCGCGGTTGTTCCCCATCTGCACGCCGGGGGCGAGCGACTCAGCGCGGTTCGACGAGGTCCTCGAGCTGCTCCACCTGGGCGGACGGTCCCTGCCGCACGCGGTGCTCATGATGATTCCCGAGGCGTGGGAGAACCACACGGAGATGGATCCCAAGCGCCGGGCGTTCTATGAGTTCCACGCCTGCTTGATGGAGCCGTGGGACGGCCCGGCGTGCGTGGTCTTCACCGATGGCACCCAGGTGGGAGCCGTGCTCGACCGCAACGGCCTCCGTCCGAGCCGCTACTGGGTGACCGACGACGGGCTGGTCGTCCTCGCCTCCGAGGTGGGCGTTCTCGACATCGACCCCAAGTCCGTGGTCCGCAAGGGGCGCCTCGAGCCCGGCCGGATGTTCCTGGTCGACGTGGCCGAGCACCGCATCATCGAGGACGAGGAGATCAAGCAGCGACTGGCCGACGAGCACCCATATCAGGAGTGGCTGCACGCCGGGCTCATCAGGCTGGAGAATCTCGCCCCCCGAGAGCACGTCGTCCACACCCACGCGTCGGTGGTTCGCCGGCAGCAGACGTTCGGATACACCGAGGAGGAGCTGCGCCTCATCCTCGCGCCGATGGCGATGACCGGCGCGGAGCCCATCGGCTCGATGGGGACCGACACCCCGGTCGCCCCGCTGTCGGAGCGACCCAGGCTGCTGTTCGACTACTTCACTCAGCTCTTCGCGCAGGTGACCAACCCACCGCTGGACGCGATCCGCGAGGAGCTGGTCACGTCCCTGGCTGGGACGATCGGACCGGAGGGGAACCTGCTCGAGCCGGGGCCCGCGTCCTGCCGACAGATCGTGCTGCCCTTCCCCGTCCTCGACAACGACGAGCTGGCCAAGATCGTCCACATCAACCGTGACGGTGACTACCCCGGGTACGCCACCCACGTCGTACGCGGCCTGTACCGCGTCGACGGCGGCGGCCGGGAGTTGGAGCGTCGGCTGGAAGAGATCTGCGCGGAGGTCTCGGAGGCGATCGCCAACGGCGCGCGCATCATCGTGCTGTCCGACCGACACTCCAACGCCGAGCTGGCGCCCATCCCGTCGCTGCTGTTGACCGGCGCCGTGCACCACCACCTCATCCGCGAGAAGAGCCGGTCGAAGGTGGGTCTCATCGTCGAGGCCGGCGACGTCCGCGAAGTACACCACGTCGCCACGTTGATCGGCTACGGCGCCGCTGCCGTCAACCCCTACTTGGCGATGGAGACCGTGGAGGACCTGGCCCGGGAGGGCGTCTTCGTCAAGGGCGTGACCCCCGAGAAGGCGGTGCGCAACCTGGTCAAGGCGCTCGGCAAGGGGGTCCTCAAGGTGATGAGCAAGATGGGCGTCTCGACGGTCGCCTCCTACACCGGGGCGCAGATCTTCGAGGCGATCGGGCTGTCCCAGGAGGTGGTCGACCGCTACTTCACCGGGACGGTGTCCCGGCTGGGTGGGATCGGCCTCGATGGCATCGCCGAAGAGGTGCGGCGTCGCCACGTGACCGCCTACCCACGTGACGGCATCGCCCCGGCCCATCGCCGGTTGTCCGTCGGTGGCGAGTACCAGTGGCGTCGGGAAGGCGAGGAGCACCTGTTCGACCCGGAGACGGTGTTCCGTCTCCAGCACTCCACGCGTACCCAGCGCTACGACATCTTCCGCAAGTACACGGCCCGAGTCGACGAGCAGGCGAAGCGCCTGATGACGCTTCGGGGTCTGTTCTCGTTCCGCTATGGCGTGCGCCCACCTGTCCCGATCGAGGAGGTCGAGCCCGTCGAGAGCATCGTCAAGCGGTTCTCGACAGGCGCGATGTCGTACGGCTCCATCTCCGCCGAGGCGCACGAGACGCTGGCGATCGCGATGAATCGGCTGGGCGCGCGGTCGAACACCGGCGAGGGCGGGGAAGACCCCGAGCGGCTGTACGACCCGGAGCGCCGCAGCGCGATCAAGCAGGTCGCCAGTGGACGCTTCGGAGTGACGGCCGAGTACCTCACCCACGCCACCGATCTGCAGATCAAGATGGCGCAGGGCGCCAAGCCGGGTGAGGGTGGCCAGCTGCCCGGGCACAAGGTCTATCCCTGGATCGCCAAGACCCGTCACTCCACACCGGGCGTGGGACTGATCTCCCCACCGCCGCACCACGACATCTACTCCATCGAGGACCTGGCCCAGCTGATCCACGACCTGAAGAACGCCAACCCGGCCGCTCGGGTGCACGTCAAGCTCGTCGCCGAGGTGGGCGTCGGCACCGTTGCCGCAGGGGTGTCCAAGGCGCACGCCGACGTGGTCCTGATCTCCGGTCACGACGGCGGTACGGGCGCGGCTCCGCTCACCTCGATCAAGCACGCGGGCGCGCCGTGGGAGCTGGGCCTGGCGGAGACACAGCAGACCCTGCTGCTCAACGGCCTACGGGACCGGATCGTCGTGCAGGTCGACGGCCAGCTCAAGACCGGCCGGGACGTGGTCATCGCCGCGCTGTTGGGTGCGGAAGAGTACGGCTTCGCGACCGCGCCGTTGGTGGTCTCCGGATGCGTGATGATGCGGGTCTGCCACCTTGACACCTGCCCGGTGGGTGTGGCGACGCAGAACCCGGAGCTCCGCAAGAGGTTCCGCGGCAAGCCGGAGTTCGTCATCACGTTCTTCGAGTTCATCGCCCAGGAGGTGCGTGAGTACCTCGCGCAACTGGGCTTCCGCTCCCTCGATGAGGCGATCGGGCACGCCGAGATGCTGGATGTGCGACGGGCTGTCGACCACTGGAAGGCGTCCGGCCTCGACCTCAGTCCGATCCTGCAGATGCCCAAGCTGCCCGAGGGAACGCCGCTGCGCTGCGTCACCAGCCAGGACCACGGCCTGGAGAAGGCGCTCGACAACCAGCTCATCGAGCTGGCTCAGGACGCTCTCAACGGGGAGGGTCCAGTACGAGCCACCTTGCCGATCCGGAACGTCAACCGAACCGTCGGCACGATGCTCGGTCACGAGGTGACCAAGCGCTATGGCGGCGCGGGGCTGCCGGACAACACCATCGACCTGACCTTCGTGGGCTCGGCGGGCCAGTCGTTCGGCGCGTTCGTACCGCGCGGCATCACCTTGCGCTTGGAGGGCGACGCCAACGACTACCTCGCCAAGGGTTTGTCGGGCGGGCGCATCATCGTCCGGCCTGACCAGGCGGCGACCTTCGCCGCGGAGGAGAACATCATCGCCGGCAACGTCATCGCCTACGGCGCCACGAGCGGCGAGCTGTACATCCGCGGCAAGGTCGGTGAGCGCTTCTGCGTCCGCAACTCCGGCGCCACCGCCGTGGTCGAAGGCGTGGGAGACCACGGCTGCGAGTACATGACCGGTGGCGTGGTGGTCGTCCTTGGTCCCACCGGGCGCAACTTCGCCGCCGGCATGTCCGGTGGGATCGCCTACGTCCTCGACCTGCGAGAGGAGCGGGTCAACACCGAGATGGTCATGCTCGAACCGCTCGATGAAGACGACAAGGAGGTCCTCCGCAACCTCCTCGCCACGCACGCCGAGGAGACCGGCTCGCCGGTCGCCGCGGCACTGCTGGCGACCTGGCCGACGGCGTCGGAGCGGTTCACGAAGGTGATGCCGCTGGACTACAAGCGGGTCTTGGAGGCGCGAGCTCGGGCCTTGGCGGAAGGGCGCGACGTGAACGAGGCGATCATGGAGGCCGCGCATGGCTGATCCCAAGGGCTTCTTGACCACCCCGCGCGAGGTCGCGCAACGCCGCCCGGTCCCGGAGCGGCTGCGCGACTGGCGTGAGGTCTACCCCACCGGCGAGGGCGACGCCGGAGGCGACGGTCGAGGTGGGCTTGGGCGCGTGCTCCTGCCGATCATCACCAAGCAGGCCGGCCGCTGCATGGACTGTGGCATCCCGTTCTGTCACAACGGATGTCCGCTCGGGAACCTCATCCCCGAGTGGAACGATCTGGTGTGGCGGGGCGAGTGGCGGGGCGCCATCGAGCGCCTGCACGCGACCAACAACTTCCCGGAGTTCACCGGTCGACTGTGCCCCGCGCCCTGCGAGACCGCCTGTGTGCTCGCCATCGACGAGGCGACATCTGGCGGAGCGGTGACGATCAAGAATGTCGAGGTCTCCATCATCGACCGGGCGTGGGACGAGGGCTGGGTCCAGCCACGGCCGCCCGAGTGGCTCACGGGCCGGCGGGTCGCCGTCGTCGGCTCGGGACCGGCTGGTCTCGCCGCCGCGCAGCAGCTCACCCGAGCGGGACACACCGTGGCGGTGTACGAGCGTGCCGACCGGATCGGCGGCTTGCTCCGTTACGGCATTCCCGAGTTCAAGATGGAGAAGCGGTTCCTGGACCGTCGCCTGGACCAGATGGCTCGGGAGGGCACGATCTTCCGGCCTGGGGTCAACGTCGGCGTCGACGTGACCGGACAGGAACTGCGGGAGCGCTACGACGCGGTCGTCTTGGCGATCGGCTCCACGACCCCGCGCGACCTGGCCATACCGGGCCGGGACCTGGCGGGCATCCACCAGGCGATGGAGTACCTGCCGCAGGCCAACCGTGCCGCGCTGGGGGAGGAGGTGCCGGGCCAGATCACCGCGGAAGGCAAGCACGTCGTCATCATCGGCGGTGGCGACACCGGCGCCGACTGTCTCGGAACGGCGCTGCGCCAGGGCGCGACGAGCGTGGTCCAGCTGGAGATCATGCCTCGTCCGAGCGACGAACGACCACCGCACCAGCCCTGGCCGACGTACCCGATGGTCTTCCGTGTCTCCAGCGCCCACGAAGAAGGCGGGGAGCGACGCTACGCCGTGTCCACCACCGAGTTCCTGGGCGACGACCAGGGTCGAGTCCGGGCGCTGCGGCTGGTGCAGGTGCGGTTCGAGGACGGACGCTTCCAGCCCGTGCCAGGCACCGAGGAGGAGATTCCCGCCGATTTGGTGCTGCTGGCGATGGGCTTCGTCGGCCCCGAGCGCGGGCCGCTGCTGGAGCAGCTGGGAGTCGAGCTGGACGAGCGCGGCAACGTTCGCCGGGACTCGTCGTTCGCGACGACGGTCGACGGGGTGTTCGTGGCCGGAGACGCCGGACGTGGCCAGTCGCTCATCGTGTGGGCCATCGCGGAGGGACGGTCGTGCGCGGCTGCGGTGGACGCCTGGCTGCGCGGCGAGGAGTCGGCGTTGCCTGCGCCCATCAGGCCTACCGACCGGCCGCTGGCAGTGTGACGCGGCGAGTGGTCCTCAGGACGGAGCGCGACGTGCCCCGACCTGAGGACCACGAGCGCCACTGGCGGGCATAGGCTCATGGCGTGCGCCGTGCCAAGATTGTCTGTACTTTCGGTCCCGCCACCGCGACTCCCGAGCGGGTTCGTGAGCTTGTGGAGGCCGGGCTCGACGTCGCCCGGCTCAATCTCAGCCACGGGACCCATGCTGAGCATGAGCGGGTTTTCCAGATGATCCGCGAGGCGGCCGAAGAGGCCGGACGCGGAGTCGGAATCCTCGTCGACTTGCAGGGACCAAAGATTCGCCTCGGAAAGTTCGCCGAGGGGTCGGCGAACTTGGTCTACGGTGATCGCTTCGTCATCTCCACCAAGGAGGTGGACGGCGACGCCACTCGGTCCTTCACGACGTACGAAGGGCTGCCGCGGGACGTGCGTCCGGGCGACCGGATTCTCGTCGACGACGGTCGGCTGGTCCTCGACGTCGAGGAGGTCACCGATACCGACGTCGTCACACGGGTCGTCGTGGGAGGACGGGTGTCCGACCACAAGGGCCTCAACCTGCCGGGTGTGGCGTTGTCCGTCCCCGCCTTGTCCGAGAAGGACGTCGACGACCTGCGCTGGGCGTTGAACCTGCGCGCCGACATGGTGGCGTTGTCGTTCGTTCGCAGCGCCAGCGACATCGACGACGTCCTGCGCATCATGGACGAGGAGCGGGTGCGGATTCCCGTCATCGCCAAGATCGAGAAGCCGCAGGCCGTCCAGAACCTGCCCGAGATCATCGACGCCTTCGACGGGTTCATGGTCGCGCGGGGCGATCTCGGCGTGGAGATGCCGCTGGAGGAGGTTCCTCTCGTCCAGAAGCGGATCGTCCAGCTGGCTCGCACGAACGCCAAGCCGGTCATCGTGGCCACTCAGATGCTGGAGTCGATGGTCAACGCGCCCAGGCCGACCCGAGCCGAAGCGTCGGACGTGGCCAACGCGGTCCTGGACGGCACTGACGCGGTGATGCTCTCGGGCGAGACCAGCGTCGGCATGTATCCGGTGGAGGCGGTCCGCACCATGGCCCGCATCATCGAGACCACCGAGGAGCACGGCCTGGAGCGCGTGGCGCCGATCAACTGGGAGCCACGCACGAAGGGCGGCGTGATCGCCAAGGCGGCGACCGAGGTGGCGGAGCGGCTGGGTGCGAAGTACCTCGTCGCCTTCACCCAGTCCGGCGACAGTGCTCGGCGGGTCGCCCGACACCGTTCCCGGGTGCCGCTGCTGGCCTTCACCCCGGAGGAGTCGACGCGTAACCAGCTGGCACTCACCTGGGGTGTGGAGACGTTCCTCGTCCCGACGGTGTCGCACACCGACGAGATGGTCAAACAGGTCGACCGGGCGCTGCTGGCGTTGGGCCGGTGCCGTCGCGGTGACACCGTTGTCATCGTGGCGGGGAGTCCTCCAGGGGTTCCGGGCTCGACGAACGCGCTGCGCGTGCACCGCATCGGTGACGCGGTCTCGGAGTCGGTGGCCGGCTACCAGTCCTAGACGGTCCGTCGGCGTCGGGTCCGACGGGGCGTGTCTCGACGTCCGAGTCATTCGGGGGCGGCCCACCCGGCCGGGCCGCCCAGCACACCGCTCGCGGGTGGCCAGGTGCTGACGGAACGGGCGAATGGGGCCAAACCGCCGCGGTGGGTGAGGCGGAGACGGTGAACAGCTCGGCCGAAAACGGCGGCCGACCGGCGGTGAGGAGAGCCGACACCATGATCACCGGTACCGTGATGACCGACGTGATCATCGATGCCACGACCGTCGGCACCGGAGCCGTCGAGGGGGAAGCCGCGTGCCCCGGGTGGGATTCGAACCCACACTGTACGGTTTTTGAGACCGCCCGCTCTACCGGTTGGCGTACCGGGGCCCGCACACACTTTACCGGTAGCGGTTGGCATCGTGATGTTGGCTGTGGCGGGTACGCTGACCGCGCTCGTGTCGCGAAACGGCCGGCAGGAGGTGCCTAGTGACCACCGAGGCTCAGCCACGTCGTGTCGTCCTGGCAGAGGATGAGGCTCTCATCCGGCTCGACCTCGCCGAGATGCTGGCGGAGGAGGGCTACGAGGTCGTCGGCCAGGCCGCCGATGGCGAGACCGCCTTGGCGCTCGTCCGTGACCTCCGACCCGACCTGGCGATCCTCGACGTCAAGATGCCCAAGCTGGACGGCATCACGGTCGCCGAGCAGATCGGCGACGAGGGCATCTGCCCGGTGATCATCCTCACCGCGTTCAGCCAGCGCGACCTGGTCAACCGGGCGAGCGCCGCCGGCGCGATGGCATACCTGGTCAAGCCGTTCACCAAGGCCGATCTGGTGCCGACGATCGAGATCGCGATGTCGAGGTTCGCCGAGCGGCAGCAGCTGGAGAAGGAAGTCGCCGACCTGACCGAGCGCCTCGAGACCCGCAAGCTGGTCGAACGGGCCAAAGGGCTGCTCCAGCAGCAGTTCGGCCTCAGCGAGCCGGACGCCTTCCGCTGGATCCAGAAGACCGCCATGGACAAGCGAGTCACCATGCGGCGTGTCGCCCAGCTGGTGATTGACGAGAGTAAGGCGTCGGCGACGCAGAGTAATGAGTCCTCGGCGTCCGATCGGCCGTCGTCATAGGCGGATCTGGCGAATCGGACAGCCACGTTACGAGAAGATAAGAGCCTCGGCTGCTCTGTTCCGACGACGGGCTCCTGACGGCTAGTCTTCCGACACCCCGCTCCCTGCGGGACCCGACGTGTGCGCGGGAACGGCACAGTTGACAGGAGGAATCGTGCGTCGACGCGCCATCGTGCGACTGGGTGTGGCGCTCACCGCCGCGTCTCTCATCTTCACCGCCTGCGGTACTCGTGGCGATGAGCGCGGCGGAGGTAGCGGGGGTGACGGCACCCAGCAGTCCACGAAGACCGCCAAGATCGGGGTGATCGCGCCGCTGTCTGGTGGCCTTAGCGCTCTCGGGCTTGGTATCAGAAACTCGGTCGACCTGGCCATCAAGCAAGCCAATGAGCAGAACCTCATCCCCGGCTGGAAGCTCGAGCTGGCCGCCGAGGATGACCAGGCGAGCCCGGACGTCGGCAAGAACGCCGCGACGAAGCTCGCGTCCGACGATGAGGTCGTCGCGGTGATCGGCACGCTCAACTCCAGCGTCGCCCAAAGCGTGCAGCCGGTGCTCCACTCGGCCGGCATCCTCCAGATCTCCCCGGCCAACACCAACGACACCCTGACCAAGGGCGCGGACTTCGAGAACAACCCGCAGCGGCAGTACGACAACTACTTCCGGGTCTGCACGACCGACTCGATCCAGGGCCCGTTCGCCGCACGGTACGTCTACAACGAGCTCGGGATCCGCAAGGTCGCGACCGTGCACGACAAGAAGACCTACGGGCAGGGCCTGGCCGAGGCGTTCACCGAGGAGTTCAAGCGGCTGGGCGGAGAGGTCGTGTCCGCGCAGACCATCAACCCCGACGACAGCGACTTCAGCGCGGTGATCTCGAAGATCAAGCCAGCCCAGCCGGAGCTGCTCTACTACGGCGGCGAGTACCCGCAGTCCGGTCCGCTCAGCCAGCAGATGAAGGCCGCCGGACTCAACATCCCGCTCATGGGCGGCGACGGCATGTACTCCTCCGAGTACATCAACCTCGCTGGTGAGGCGGCCCAGGGCGACCTGGCGACCTCCGTGGGCGCTCCCACCGAGGAGCTCGAGACCGCCCAGCAGTTCATCAAGGACTACGAGGCGGCCGGCTACGAGACGTCCTACGAGGCCTACGGCGCCTACGCCTACGACGCCGCCCAGGCGGTCATCAAGGCTCTGCAGGTCGCTTTGAAGGACGCTTCCGACGCCAAGTCCGCTCGGGCCGCGGCCATCGAGGCGATGAACGACGTGAGCTTCGACGGTGTCACCGGCCGAGTGGCCTTCGACGAGTTCGGTGACACCACGACCAAGGTCCTCACGGTCTACCGCGTCGAAGGCGACGCCTGGGAGCCGGCGTTCACCGAGGAGTTCAAGTAGTCGACGGGTTGGGGGCGGGCACCTTTCCCGCCCCCAACCGCTGTCTGGAAGGATGCGCTGCCCGAGACCCGGGTAGGCGTCACCTCGAGGGGTAAGGCGTGGACCAGTTCCTCCAGCAGCTCATCAATGGTCTGTCCCTAGGAGCGCTCTACGCGCTGATCGCCGTCGGATACACGGTGGTCTACGGCATCATCCAGCTCATCAACTTCGCCCACGGCGAGATCTTCATGGTCGGGGCGTTCGGGGCGCTGGCCGTGTGGACGGCGTTCTTCTCGGACACGACCGCGCTCTGGGTGTTGCCGTTCATGGTGGTGGCCGCGATGGCCGCCTCCGTGGGCACCGCCGTCCTGATGGAACGCTTCGCGTACCGGCCGCTTCGCAGGGCACCACGGTTGGCCCCGCTGATCACCGCCATCGGTGTCTCGATCTTCCTGCAGGAAGCGGTTCGCCTCTTCTTCGGCAAGATCCCGGGCTTCCCTGACGCGAAGAAGGCGATTCCCTTCCCGCAGATCGACGTCCTCACCGGGCCGGCCATTCGGATCGGCGGACCGGACTCGGTCATCGGGCAGATCACGGTCCAACGCGCCGCGGCGTTCACCATCGTCTCGCTCATCGTCTGCACTGTGGCGTTGTGGTTCTTCGTCAACCGCACGCGGACGGGACGGGCGATGCAGGCCACCTCGCAAGATCCGGACACCGCGCGGTTGATGGGTATCAACGTCGACCGCATCATCGTCACCGCGTTCGCGGTGGGCGCCGCGCTCGCCGCCATCGCTGGCATCGCCCACGGCCTCCGTTACACCAACATCGATTTCCGGATGGGTTTCCTCGCCGGACTCAAGGCCTTCACCGCTGCTGTCCTCGGCGGCATCGGCAACATCAACGGTGCGGTCGTCGGTGGCTTGGTGCTCGGTGTGGCTGAGGCCATGGCGATCCAGTACGTGCCCGGCCAGTTCGGCGGATCCGCGTGGAAGGATGTCTGGGCCTTCGTCGTGCTCATCCTGGTGCTGGTCTTCCGGCCGCAGGGCATCCTCGGCGCAAGGGTGGTGGACCGCGCATGAACGCCGCACAGCGTCTCGTGGGAGCCGCAGGCATCCGGCCGGCGTGGGCCTGGCCGGTCGCGATCGCCGGCAGTCTGCTGACCCTGCTGGGGACGCAACTCCCGTGGACGTACGACCCCGACATCCTCGGGGACCTCACCATCGCCTTCTGGCCGGCGGGCCCCCAGGTCTACACGCTCGCCTTCGCGCTCCTCGCGCTCGCCTTCCTCGTCGCGGAGCGTGGACCGCTCGCCCGTCGGCTGGGACGAGTCCTGCGGGGAGGCGCGGGGCCGGTCCGCGCCGCCACGCTCTTCGCCGCACTTGTCGTCTGGCTCACGCTGGTCGCGATCGCGATCGAGCTCGGCGGCTTCCTCAACGTCGATCCAGGCGGCTGGGTGAGCGGCGTCGGCGCGGTCGTCGCGCACCTCGGGGCTCGTGCCCTACCCGCCTCCGAAGTTCCGACGTTGAGTTGGCGGATGCCGGGTTGGGCGGACGTGCTGGTCCTCGCGGCGACGTTTGGGGCGGCATTGTGGGCCACCGCCTACGCCCTGGGAACCAGCGACCCCTGGATCTTCTTCCTCTTCCTGCTCACCGTCGCAGGAATCGTGGTCGTCGGACAGCGGGCCGGTGTCGTCGAGTGGGTGAGCGAGATCGCCGTGCGGCGGCGTCGGGTCATGCTGCTGTCCGCGTTCATCACCGCGTTCGTCTTCCCGCTCACCCAGGACGGCAGCGACGCCAACATGTCGATCGCGGCGCAAATACTGATCTTTGCGGCGACGGCCTTGGGCCTCAATATCGTTGTTGGCCTGGCCGGGCTCTTGGACCTGGGTTACATCGCCTTCCTGGGCGCCGGAGCCTACGTGGGTGCGCTCCTGTCAGCCTCGGCGTTCTCCACCATCGACTGGACGCCGCCCTTCATCGTGGTGGTGATCATCGGTTCGGTGGTGGCGGCCATCGCGGGAGTCATCATCGGCAGCCCCACCCTTCGGGTCAGCGGCGACTACCTCGCGATCGTGACGTTGGCGTTCGGGGAGATCTTCCGGATAGGGATGAACAACCTCGACGGCACCAACGGGCCGAAGATCACCAACGGGCCCAACGGGATTCCGGGAATCCCGGACCTGGTGCTGTTCGGGTTCGACTTCGGTGAACCACACGTCGTCTTCGGTGTCACGCTCACCCGGTTCGCCAACTACTACTTCCTCCTCCTGCTCGTCATCGCGGTGGTGATCCTGGTCTTCGCGCGGCTCAACAACTCCCGGATCGGACGCGGTTGGATCGCCATCCGGGAGGACGAGCGTGCCGCCGAGGCGATGGGCATCAACACCTTCGCGCTCAAGCTCCTCGCCTTCGCCGGAGGTGCCGCCCTCGCCGGCTTCGCCGGCACGGTCAAGGCCCACCTCGACGTGGCCGCCTCGCCCGACCAGTTCGTCTTCCTCGAGTCGGCGTTCCTGGTCTCCGCGGTCGTCCTCGGCGGCATGGGAACGATCGGCGGAGTGCTGTTGGGCGCGACGATCCTGAAGCTGCTGCCGGAGAAGCTTCGCTTCTTCTCGGACTACCGGCTGCTGTTCTTCGGCCTGCTGTTGGTGGTGATGATGAGGTTCCGTCCCGAGGGATTGATCGCCAGCCGCCGACGTCAGCTGGAGTTCCACGAGGAGGACACCGAGCTCGCCGCACAGGTGGACGCCGAGGTGGTGAAGGTAGGCGCGCGATGACGGAGACGACCTCGACGAGCCCACCCACGTCGACCTCGACCGGTGAGTGGCTGCTGCAGGCGCGTGGTGTGACCATGCGCTTCGGTGGCCTCACCGCGGTCGACAACGTCGACTTCGGTGTGCGTGAGCAGGAGATCGTCGGACTCATCGGCCCCAACGGCGCTGGGAAGACGACGTTCTTCAACTGCCTCACCGGGATGTACCGGCCCACGTCAGGCCAGGTGCTGTTCCGCGGCCGGCGGCTGCCGCCGAAGCCTCAGGCCGTGACGCGGGCGGGTGTGGCCCGGACCTTCCAGAACATCCGGCTCTTCAACAACATGACCGCCCTGGAAAACGTCATGGTCGGTCGTTACTGCCGGACCAAGAGCGGCGCCATCTCGGCGATCCTGCGCGGCCCGCGCTTCCACCGCGAGGAGCGCGAGACCCGTGAGCGGGCCTATGAGCTGCTCGACTTCGTGGGGTTGCGCCGCGCCGCCGACCACCTCGCCCGCAACCTTCCCTACGGTGACCAGCGGCGTCTGGAGATCGCTCGGGCGTTGGCCACCGACCCGTCGCTGCTGCTGCTCGATGAGCCGACAGCCGGGATGAACCCCCAGGAGACCCGAGAGGCCACCGACCTCATCTTCCGTATCCGTGAGCGAGGTCTGGCGGTGGTCGTCATCGAGCACGACATGCGCTTCATCTTCGGTGTCTGTGATCGGGTGGTGTGCTTGGTACGAGGAAGGGTCCTGTCGGAGGGCACGCCGACGCAGGTGCAGACCGACCCCAGGGTGGTGGAGGCCTACATCGGCGGCAGCGAGGCCTCGGCGGAGGAGGACTCTCCGGCGGCGGACAAGGCCGCACAGCCGACGGAGGAGGCGCCGTTGGGGGGTGAGGAGTCATGAGCGCGGCCTTGGAAGTGCGCGACCTCGTCGTCGCCTACGGCAAGATCCGAGCGGTCAAGGGCATCTCGTTCACCGTCAACCACGGTGAGATCGTCACGCTCATCGGCACGAACGGCGCCGGCAAGACCACGACGTTGCGCACGATCTCCGGGCTCGTTCCCGTCGAGTCGGGCGAGATCTACTTCCAGGGCGAACGAATCGACGGGGTTCCCGCACACCAGATCGTCGAGCGCGGTCTGGCCCACGCGCCGGAGGGGCGACGAATCTTCCCCCGGATGACGGTCGAGGAGAACCTCCTGCTCGGTGCGTACTCGCGGCGTGACAGCGGCATCAGCACCGACCTGGAACGCGTCTACACCTTGTTCCCCGTCCTGGCCGAGCGGCGGCGGCAGGCGGCCGGCACCTTCTCCGGTGGGGAGCAGCAGATGCTGGCCATCGGCCGGGCGCTCATGTCGCGGCCGAAGCTCCTCATGCTCGATGAGCCGTCCATGGGGCTGTCCCCGATGATGATGCGGCGCATCATGTCCACCATCCGGGAGCTGAAGGAGCAGGGCACCACCATCCTCCTGGTCGAGCAGAACGCCCAAGCGGCTCTGGAGTTGGCCGACCGGGGTTATGTCTTGGAGGTCGGGCGGATCGTGCTGTCGGACACCGGCCACAATCTGCTCGGCAACGAACAGGTCCGCAAGGCCTACCTCGGCGAGGACTAGACCGCCGGCGCAGCGCACGGTCGCGGCGGCCGGGTCACGTATGGATCGGGCGTAGGTCACGCTTTGGCTGCTTTCGCCGCGCGACGCGGCGAAGCTCGCGCTCAGCCTGGTCGCGAGCCGCGACACTGGGTGGCATGCGGTGCCAGACCAAGCGCCTGCTCATCCGCGACTTCGTCGAGACGGACCGGGAGGCGGTCCGCGGATGGCGCACCGATCCGGAGGTCATGCGCTACCTCGACCAGCCGCTTGGCACCGACCCTGACGCGTGGTTCGACGCCGTCCTCCGGTACGCCGAGCGGCAGCCGCGCGTGGCGCACGACGCGGCCATCGTCCTGCGCGAGACCGGCGAGGTGATCGGCTGGATCGGCATCGCGCACTCACCGGACCTGATCGCCGGCGAGATGGTGGTGGGCTACGCGCTGAAGCGCTCGCACTGGGGCAAGGGCTACATGACCGAGGCCCTGGTCGCCGTCCTCGAGTACGGGTTCACCAAGCTCGGCGCGCGCACGATCCGAGCGCAGTACTACGTGGCCAACCCGGCCTCGGCGCGCGTCATGGAGAAGGCGGGGATGAAGCCCGCTGGCCTAGCCGTGTCTGCGGATCCATCGCTCGGGGAGAGCCGCAGCTACGTCGCACGGCGAGGGGAGTGGCGACCTCCCGGCCGCCGCCGCCTCGGTCTGGTCGTCGTCCTGGTGCTCATCGCTCTGATCGCGGTGCCCACGGCCGTGGGCCCTCTCCTGTCGTACCTGGACCGACCGCGGGTCCCCGACGACCCTCGGCTGCTGCCCTGGCGTCCGCGCGGTGACCTCATCGGGGACCGAGAGTTCCTCGACCAGGCCGAGCGGGTGTGGCGGCAACAGGCCGAACGAGCGGGTCCAGGCCGGTTGGGCAAAGTCCACCCGCTCTGGGCAGGCACGATCGGAGCCGGACGGGTCGCGCTCTTGCAGGCCGTCGGCGATGACGGGCAGGGCTACGTCGCGCAGGTCGCCGAACACGAGCAACCCGCGGTGCTCCGGGTCGACAGGCAGGAGAGGTTCGGGAAGACCCTGCCGTCGGTGCTCGTCGTCAACTACGACGGCAACGTCGACATCCCGATGCTGCGACCCGGTCGGGGCGCAGCTTTGCTGCGACTCCTGGTCCCGCCCGCGGACCGGGAGCCGGACGCCACCTCGTCGCCCACCCTCACCGATCGAGCCGATGCCGCCCCGTTGAGCCGCGACACGTCGTCGGCATCCCAGCTGGGCCCGGACCATCCGGACGGGCTTCGAGTGTGGCGACGCGTCCACGACACTCGGAACGTCTACGACGATTCCGGGTGGGAGCACCTGCAGCTGGAGGGGGCCGGGCTCACCGTGACGTGGCTGCACCTGGACAGCCGAGCGCCGTCCGGCAGCGTCCTGGTGTTGGCCCGGCCGGCGTCAGGAGGCTCGGAGACGGTCACCACGGTCGTCGCCCACCCCTCCCACCTCGTGACCCGAGAACCCGAGACCGCCCTGGCCGATCCGACGTGGGGACCGCTCGGCGCGGTCGACCTCGCGGTGTACGAGGACGCCCAGGCGGTCCTCGCGACGGCGAACGCTCGCCATCAGGCGGCGCTCTTGGCCGCCTCGGCTGACAGCCTTGGTCGCTTGGCCGTCGTGGAGGTGCGCACCGCTCGCCAGACGCAGGTGGGGCTCGTGGCCTGGGAGGGCTCTCGCGTCGGCTGCGTCGCGACCCGCCCCTACCGTGACCTCGACCGGCGATCGGTGGTGGCGCTCGGCTGCACGAGGCCGGGGTCGCGACTCGTCGCTGTGGCGGTCGTCGCCCGACCCGGCGTGGAGAAGCTGAGCATTCGGGAGGTGACCGGAGGCGCTACCCCTCTCACGCTCGAACCGCCCGTGCTGCGCCGGCTCACCGTGAGCGACGCGCCGAGGGAGGACGTGGTCGTCACCGCGATCCGGGCTGACGGTTCTGCGATCGACACGGACACACTGCGGATCAGCGCAAGCCCGCCACGAGCGCGGTAAGCAGGGGGGCGACGACGAGCGCGGGCAGCATGTCCCCCACGGGGAGCTGCTTGAGTCGCAGGAGGCGGATACCCACCCCGGCGAGCAACAAGCCACCGGTGGCGCTGAGCGCCACCACCTGGGCATCGGCGAGGAACTCCCCGAGGACGGCGCCGAGAAGGGTGAGACCGCCCTGGACGACGAACACGGTCCCGGCGGCCACCGCCACCCCCCAGCCGAACGACGCGGCGAAAGCGATCGACGCGAAGCCGTCGAGCACCGCCTTGAGCGCGAGCTGCGCGGAGCCCTTCCCCAGCCCGTCGGAGATCGATCCGAGGACCGCAAGGGGACCGACGCAGAAGACCAGCGAGGAGGTGACGAATCCATCGACGAACCGACGACGCTCCGCGGAGCCGGACCAGGCGAGGCGGCCTTGCAGCCAGGCGGCCAGGCCGGCCAGCCGGTCCTCGATCCTGGACAGCGATCCGATGACACCGCCGACGACGAGCGCCCCGAGCACCAGGAGGACCGGAGCGCTCGAACCGACCGCCGCGGTCAACGCTGGGTCACGGACGTCGAGCACCAGTGACGCCGCGATGAGCAAGGTCACCAGGCCGAGCGCGTCGGTCACGACGTCGCGAGTCCGCTGGGGGAGGCGGTGCCCCACCGCGACACCGATCCCGGTGCCCACGAGGACGGTGATCACGTTGAGGACGGTTCCGAACCCAGGAAACACGCCCGGAGACTAGCCGATCACCGTGGATCATTCTTCGGCAGGCACGGCCGGTGAAGGCCCACGCCGCGACGCACGCTGTGGGGTTCACGCGGGGCCGAGCTGAGTTCGCCACGGCGACGAATGGCGTGCGCAGCCCGGCGAGGAGTGGCCGGCGTCGAGCGATTCGCTACCCTTGCGCTACAGGCATCGACCCGGCCATCACCGGTGAGCCTCCGGAAGAACGGGATCACAGCCTCCCCTGGTGATCCTCAGTAGACCCGGACGGGTCCGGCCCGTCACAGCCGGCGGAATGAGTGGGTCCGCGCAGCGATGTGCGTGCGGGCCAAGCGAGGTGGTACCGCGGGTGGGCGCTCCCCGTGAGCGGTTCGCTCGTCCTCGCGTGACGAGATCACACGAAACGAGGACGATCGACGATGAGCTACCCGCGGCACCGCCAAGGCGCGCCCGGCGATGGGGCCACCGGCTTCGAGCTGTCTCCGACGCCCTCCTTTCCCGCGCTCGAGCAGGAAGTCCTCGCCTACTGGGAAACTGACAACACCTTCCAAGCCAGCATCGACCAGCGCGACTCAGGACCCGACGGGGCCAATGAGTTCGTCTTCTACGACGGTCCGCCGTTCGCCAACGGGCTGCCGCACTACGGCCACCTGCTCACCGGCTTCGTCAAGGACGTCGTGCCGCGCTACCAGACCATGCGGGGCCGCCGGGTCGAGCGCCGCTTCGGCTGGGACTGCCACGGCCTGCCCGCCGAGGTGGAGGCGGAGCGCGAGCTCGGCATCACCACCAAGCGCGAGATCGAGACGCTGGGAGTGGAGCGGTTCAACGAGGCCTGCCGTCGATCGGTCCTGCGCTACACCGCCGAGTGGGAGCACTACGTCACGCGCCAGGCTCGCTGGGTGGACTTCTCCGGCGCCTACAAGACCCTCGACCTCTCCTACATGGAGAGCGTCATGTGGGCGTTCAAGCGCCTCTACGAGAAGGGCCTGGTCTATGAGGGTTTCCGGGTCCTGCCGTACTGCTGGCGCTGCGAGACGCCGTTGTCCAACGCGGAGACTCGGATGGAGGAGGTCTACCGCGACCGGCGGGACCCGGCGTTGACCGTCGCCGTCGAGCTGGAGTCCGGCGAGCTGCTGCTGGTGTGGACCACCACGCCCTGGACGCTGCCGTCCAACCTGGCGGTGGCGGTGAACCCGTCGGTCGAGTACGCCGTGGTCGACAAGGAGGGCGTCCGCTACATCCTGGCCGCCGCGCGGCTGGCGGCCTACGAGCGGGAGCTCGGCGACGCCAAGCGGGTCGGCACCCTGCTCGGCCAGCAGCTCGTGGGACGGCGTTACACGCCCCTCTTCGACTTCCTCAGCGACACACCGAACGCGTTCCGGGTCCTGGCTGCCGACTTCGTCTCCGTCGAGGAGGGCACCGGCGCGGTCCACCTGGCGCCGGCCTTCGGTGAGGAGGACCAAGCGGTCTGCGACCTCGCTGAGATCCCCACCGTCGTCACCGTCGACGCTCACGCCCGGTTCACCTCGGTCGTCTCCGCCTACGAGGGACTTCAAGTCTTCGAGGCGAACCAGCCGATCATCAGCGATCTCAAGCGGCGCGGCGTGGTGCTCCGGCACGACAGCCACACCCACAGCTATCCGCACTGCTGGCGGTGTGAGACACCTCTGATCTACAAGGCGGTGTCGAGCTGGTTCGTGGAGGTGACGAAGCTCCGCGACCGGATGGTGGCGCTCAACCAGCAGATCACCTGGGTGCCCGCCCACGTCAGAGACGGCGCGTTCGGCAACTGGCTGGCCAACGCCCGCGACTGGTCGATCAGCCGGAACCGCTTCTGGGGTACCCCGATCCCGGTGTGGAAGTCGGACGATCCGGCGTACCCGCGGGTCGACGTCTACGGGTCGCTCGACGAGCTGGAACGCGACTTCGGTGTCCGGCTGACCGACCTGCACCGGCCGTACATCGACCGGTTGACTCGGCCGAACCCCGACGACCCGACCGGCCGGTCCACCATGCGCCGAGTGCCCGACGTCCTCGACGTGTGGTTCGACTCCGGGTCGATGCCCTTCGCCCAGGTGCACTACCCGGTGGAGAACGCCGAGTGGTTCGAGCACCACTATCCGGGCGACTTCATCGTCGAATACATCGGGCAGACCCGCGGGTGGTTCTACACCCTTCACGTGCTGGCGACCGCGCTGTTCGACCGGCCGTCGTTCCGTACCTGCGTCTCGCACGGCATCGTGCTGGGCCAGGACGGCCGCAAGATGAGCAAGAGCCTGCGCAACTACCCCGACCCACTGGAGATGTTCGACCGCTACGGCGCGGACGCGATGCGGTGGGCTCTGCTCTCGTCGCCGCTCATGCGAGGTGGCGAGGGAGCGGTCGCCGAGACCATCATCCGGGACGCGGTCCGGCAGGGGCTCCACCCGCTCTGGAACGCCTACTACTTCTTCACCCTCTACGCCAACGCCGAGTCGACGACCGCGCGGTGGCGGACGGACTCACCGCACGTCCTGGACCGGTACGCGCTCGCCAAGCTCCGCGACACGGTCGTGGCGACCACGAAGGCGCTGGACGGCTACGACATCCCCGGGGCCTACGCGACGGTGCGCTCGTTCCTGGACGTGCTGACGAACTGGTACGTCCGACGCTCACGTGCTCGGTTCTGGGCCGGTGATCAGGACGCCTTCGACACCCTCTACACGGTGCTCGAGGTTCTGACACGTCTTGCGGCGCCTCTGCTCCCGATGGTGACCGAGGAGATCTGGCGTGGGTTGACCGGAGGCCGCTCGGTACACCTGACCGACTGGCCGCGGCCGGACTGCCTGCCCGGCGACGAGGCACTGGTGGCGGCGATGGACACGGCTCGCGACGTCTGCTCGGCGGCGCTCGGGCTGCGCAAGGCCAAGGGGTTACGGGTGCGCCTGCCGTTGGGTCGTCTGACGGTGGCGGCGCCGGACGCCCCGAGGCTCGCCCCGCTGGTTGACCTCATCCGCGACGAGGTGAACGTCAAGGAGGTGGTTCTCACCCAGGACCTCACCTCCCACGGCCGCTGGGTCCTGTCCGTTGTGCCACGTGTCCTCGGTCCTCGGCTGGGGAGGGACGTCCAGCGGGTCATCCGCGCGGTCAAGGACGGCGACTGGTCGGTGTCCGGCGAGGGTGTCGTCGCGGGCGGGGTGCGACTCCGGGAGGGGGAGTACGAGCTGCGCCTGGTGCCCACCGACGCGGACTCGTCCGCGTCGCTGCCCTCCTCCACGGGGTTCGTGGGCGAGGGTGGCGTGGTCGCCCTCGACACGACCGTGACGCCCGAGCTGGCTCGCGAGGGTGTCGCACGCGACGTGATCCGAGCGGTGCAGCAGGCGCGCCGCGAGGCTGGCCTCGAGGTCTCCGACCGCATCGAGCTGGTCGTGGCGTCACCCCACGCCGAGGTGCGGGATGCCGTCGACGCGCACCTCGACCTCGTCGCCGCCGAGACGCTGGCCCTGCGGACCAGGGTCGAGCCGGGGTCGGCATCGGCCGCCCTCGACCACGGGAGCGCCCCGGGGGAGACACACCCGGCGAGCTCCCCGGTCGTCGCGGATGACGTCGAGGAACGCCAGGGTGTCGGCACGGTCGCTCTCGAGGTCGACGACGGTCTCAGCGTGCGGGTCACCGTACGCCGCTGTCCTCACGCCGGGCACCCTCAGCCGGCCGGAGGTAGCAGGTGAGCCGGGCGGTGCAGACCCGCCGGCCTTCCTCGTCGCTGATCGCGATCTCGTACGTCGCCGTCGTCCGGCCGAGATGGACCGGGGTCGCCACCCCGGTCACGGTCCCCGACGAGACCGGGCGGTGGTGGGTGGCGTTGAGGTCGACGCCGAGCGCGACGCGATCCGGCGCGGCGTACAACGTCGCGGCGATCGAGCCGAGGCTCTCGGCCAGGACGCACGAGGCGCCGCCGTGCAGGAGCCCGGCCGGCTGGGTGTTGCCCTCGACCGGCATGGTGCCGACGCAGCGTCGCGGACTCGCGCTCACGATCCGGATGCCGAGCCGGTCATGGATCGCGGCGTGGGGCAGGGCGGCGGGGTCGCAGGCGCCGTCAGCCGAGGTCTGCCGGGGACCAGACATCGGGGCTCTCCTTCCACACGGTCGGCCCCGAGCCTAAGCCCGGGCGGGACCCCCACGGCCGAGCTCCACGGCCCAGCACCACGCGACACGGAGGTCGGGGCGGACCGCTCGGGCTGTCGGAGCCGGCGGCTAGAGTCGCTACGTGGTCGCCAACGACGCATCCCGCAACCGACGGTCGGACGAGACCCCTCGCCTTCTGCTCCTTGACGGCCATTCCCTGGCGTATCGGGCATGGTTCGCCTTACCAGCGGAGAACTTCTCGACCGCGACGGGGCAGACGACCAACGCCGTGTACGGCTTCACGTCGATGCTCATCAACATGATCCGGGATGAGCAGCCGACCCACATCGCGGTCGCGTTCGACGCCGGGCGGCAGACGTTCCGGGCGGAGGCCTACGCCGAGTACAAGGCGAACCGCACCTCGACGCCGGAGGAGTTTCGCAGCCAGCTGTCCTTGATCAAGGAGGTCCTCCAAGCGCTGCGGATTCCCTACCTGCAGGTGGAGGGGTACGAGGCCGACGACATCATCGCCACGCTCGGCGACCAGGCGGTGGAGCAGGGTTTCGACGTGCTGGTGTGCTCCGGCGACCGCGACACCTTCCAGCTGGTGTCCGATCGGCTGACCGTGATCTACCCCACCCGGGGTGTCTCGGAGGTGACCCGAGTCACGCCGGAGGAGGTGCAGCGTCGCTACGCCATCCCGCCCGAGCGCTATCCCGATCTCGCCGCGCTGGTGGGGGAGACCAGCGACAACCTTCCGGGCGTCCCGGGCGTCGGACCGAAGACCGCGGCCAAGTGGCTCAACCAGTTCGGCTCACTCGACGATCTCGTGGCGCGAGTCGACGAGGTCAAGGGTAAGGCGGGGGAGTCGTTGCGCGCCCACCTCGGCCAGGTCCTGCAGAACCGCCAGATCAACCAGCTCGTCCGCGACGTGCCTCTGCCCGTCCGACCCGACGACCTGGCTCTCCAGCCGTGGGATCGCGACGCGGTCCACCAGGTCTTCGACGCCTTGGAGTTCCGCGTTCTCCGGGACCGGCTGTTCTCCACCTTGCAGGCGCCCGAACCGGAGGCGGAGCACGGCTTCCAGATCGACGGCAGGAAGCTCTCGCCCGGCGAGGTCGGTGGCTGGCTGGAACAGCACGCCAAGGGCGACGCTCGGATCGGTGTCGCGGTCGAGGGCAGCTGGGGCCGAGGCACCGGGGACGTCTACGGTGTGGCTCTCGCCGCGCCCGACGACGCCGCGGCGTGGATCGACCCGACAGAGCTGACGCCCGACGACGAGCGCGCGTTGGCCGACTGGCTCGCCGATGAGCGCTACGAGAAGGCCATGCACGACTCCAAGGGGCCCATGCTGGCGATGGCCGCACGCGGCTGGACGCTGCGCGGCGTGACCAGCGACACCGCCCTGTCGGCCTACCTCGTCCGACCCGACCAACGCTCCTACGAACTGTCCGACCTGACCCTGCGGTGGCTCCAGCGGGAGCTCCGCTCGGACGAGCCGGACAACGGCCAGCTCACCCTCGACGGCGTCGACGAGGAAGGTGGCGTCGCCCACCGGTCCATGGTCGCGGCCCGGGCGATCATCGACCTCGCCGCGACCCTGGACGCCGAGCTCGCCGACCGAGACTGCGATCGGCTGCTGCGAGAGGTCGAGCTTCCCCTGGTCGAGGTGCTCGCGCGGATGGAGCGCGCCGGCATCTGTGTCGACGTCGACTACCTGTCCGAGCTCGAGGCCCACTTCGCGGGCAAGGTCAAGCAGGCCGCCGACGACGCCTACCGCGTCATCGGCGAGGAGATCAACCTGGGCTCGCCCAAGCAGCTGCAGGTCGTCCTCTTTGACAAGCTCGGCATGCCCAAGACCAAGCGGACCAAGACCGGCTACACCACGGACGCGGAGGCGCTGCAGCAGCTCTACGCCCAGACCGGGCACCCGTTCCTGGCGCACCTGCTGGCTCACCGCGACGCGGCGAAGCTGCGCTCGACGGTCGAGGGCCTGCTCAAGACCGTCGCGGACGACGGGCGGATTCACACGACGTTCAACCAGACGATCGCGGCGACCGGACGACTTTCGTCGACCGACCCCAACCTGCAGAACATTCCGATCCGCACCGAGGAGGGTCGACGCATCCGCGAGGCCTTCGTCGTGGGCGAGGGTTACGACTGCCTCCTCACCGCTGACTACAGCCAGATCGAGATGCGGATCATGGCGCACCTGTCCGGCGACGAGGGTCTGATCGAGGCCTTCCACTCGGGCATGGACTTCCACGCCGCCACGGCGTCGCGCGTCTTCGGCGTGCCGGCCGAGCAGGTCACCCCCGACATGCGAGCCAAGATCAAGGCGATGAACTACGGCCTGGCCTACGGCCTGTCGGCGTACGGCCTGTCGCAGCAGCTGCGCATCGAGGCCAGTGAGGCGCGGGCGCTGATGGATGAGTACTTCGAGCGCTTCGGCGGCGTGCGCGACTACCTGCGCGGGGTCGTCGAGGAGGCTCGCAAGACCGGCTACACCCAGACCATTCTGGGGCGCCGCCGCTACCTGCCTGACCTCACCAGCGACAACCGGCAACGTCGGGAGATGGCGGAGCGGATGGCGCTGAACGCCCCGATCCAAGGCTCGGCCGCCGACATCATCAAGGTCGCCATGCTCGGTGTCGACCGGGCGCTGCGGGAGTCGGGGCTACGGTCGCGCATGCTCCTGCAGGTGCACGACGAGCTCGTGGTCGAGGTCGCGCCCGGTGAGCGTGACCAGGTGGCGGAGATCCTGCGCCGGGAGATGGGCGGTGCCGCGCAGCTGACCGTGCCGCTCGACGTCTCGATCGGCCAAGGTCGAACCTGGCACGAGGCGGGCCACTGAGGTCTCGGGACCGGCGCGAGCCACGAGGTCGACGCACGGCTCGAGGTCGCGGGTGGCGCGGCGACGGCCGAGGTCAGCCGCTCTCCCGGACGCAGCAGAAGATCACGGTGCCGGGAAGACGGCTGCCCCGCAGCGGACTCCAGCCTCCCCACGTCCGGCGGTGTCCGTCCGGCCACTCCGGCTCCACGAGTCGTCGCAGGCGGAAGCCCGCTTCCACCAGCAGGTCGACCCAGTCGCCGAGCGTTCGGTGGTGCTCGACATAGGAGACCTGGCCGCTGGGATCGGTCTCGACGTACGGCGTCCGGTCGAAGTAGGAGTGCCGAGCCACGAGTCCTCGCGGGCCGGGGTCGTCCGGAAACGCCCAGCGGATGGGATGGCTGACGCTGAACACCCACCGCCCGCCCGGGCGCAGGACGCGGGCCACCTCCCGCAGCACCGCGCCCGCGTCGGCGACGAAGGGGAGTGCGCCGAACGCCGAGCACGCCACATCGAAACAGCCTGTGGCGAACGGCAGAGCCGCCGCGTCGGCGCACACGGCCGGCACGATCTGCCCGGTGGCGTCGTCCAGCCGGCGCGCGTGTTGCAGCTGACGGAAGGACAGGTCGACGCCGACGGCCAAGGCGCCCTGGGTTCGGAGCCATCGGGCGCATTGGGCGGCGCTACAGCCGACCTCCAGTACCCTCGCGCCGCGGACGTCACCGAGCAACCGGGCGTCGGCCTCGTCGAGTCCTTCCGGGCACCACACGAAGCCGACGTCGCGGAGGAAGTCACCGTGCTCGCGCTGGTAGTCGTCGGCGTTGGCGTCCCACCAGCCGCGGTTGGCTCGGGTGGTCACCGCGGGATCCCTCGCGAGGTGCTGAGGCGAGCCCGCGGCGGAGTCGTCGGCGCACGGAGTGCCGGCGGACGGTCGGTCCGCATGGGTGTGGGATCGGACGTCTGGCACGGATCCAGTCTCACCTGGGCCGGACCACCGCCCGGAGAGGGCCGCCGGGCGTATGGCGTTGGGTCCGCTGCCTCAGCGGCAGCGTCGGGTCAGCCCAGCGGCAGCGATCAGCTCGGCGGCGCGGCCTAGGATGCTCCGCATGACGGCCGCAGCTTCTGACGCGTTCTTCCACGCCGACCAGATGTGCGCGTTCATCGACGCCGCACCGTCGCCCTTTCACGCGTGCGCCGAGGCGGCGGCCCGGCTCGAGGCGGCCGGTTTCCAGGAGCTGGAGGAGACCGAACGCTGGCCCCGCGAGGCGGGGCGCTACTACGTCCGGCAGTCCGGCTCCCTGGTCGCGTGGAGCACCGAGGCCGCGCGCGGCCCGGGTACGCCGTTCCGGATCGTCGGCGCTCACACCGACAGCCCGAACCTCCGCATCAAGCCCTACCCCGACCGAGCCCAGGCGGGCTGGCAGCTGCTGGCCGCCGAGCCGTACGGCGGGGCGCTGCTCAACTCCTGGCTGGATCGGGACTTGGGGCTGTCCGGTCGAGTGAGCGTCCGGGCAGCCAAGGGTGTCGAGGAGCGGTTGCTCAAGGTCGACCGTCCCATCCTGCGCGTGCCCCAGCTGGCCATCCACCTGGACAGGGAGATTCGCGAGACCGGCGTCCGACTCAACCCGCAGCAGCACCTGCACCCGGTCTGGGGTGTGGGCACCTCGCCGGCCGACTTCACCGCTTTCCTGGCCGACGAGCTCGAGGTCGCGGCGGAGGACATCGTGAGCTGGGAGCTCATGACACACGACGTCGCGCCGAGTCGGCGGATCGGCCGCGACGGCGACCTGGTGAGCGCGCCTCGTCTGGACAACCTCGGGACGACCTACGCCGGCCTGCAAGCGCTCCTGAGCGCCGTGGAGTCTCCGACCGAGGGCGTCGTGCCGTTGCTGGTCCTCTTCGACCACGAGGAAGTGGGCAGCGTGTCCGAACGCGGCGCGGCGTCCACCCTCCTGCCGAGGGTCCTCGAGCGGGTCGTCCTCGCGGCCGGCGGTGACCGGGAGGACCTGCTTCGGGCCTTGGCGGGCTCGATCTGCGCGTCCGGTGACATGGCGCACGCGACCCATCCGAACTACCCCGACCGCCACGAGCCCGCTCACCTGATCCAGGTGAACGGCGGGCCAGTGCTCAAGGTCAACGTCAACCTCCGCTACGCGACCGACGCGCGGGGCGCGGCCGCGTTCGCCCGGGCGTGTGAGCAGGCCGGGGTGCCGATGCAGCGGTTCGTCAACCGGGCGGACCTGCCGTGCGGCTCAACCGTGGGTCCGATCACGGCGGCCGGCATCGGGGTCACGACGGTCGACGTCGGCGCGCCCCAGCTCGCGATGCACTCCGCTCGTGAGCTGTGTGGTGCGGCGGATCCCGGCATGTACGTCGCCGCTCTCGCGGCCTTCCTCGCACCCGCCGACTGACGTGGAGGGACCGAGCTCCGCCGCAGGCCTCGTCCACGCGGCCCGGGCGCTCCTGGGCGCTGACGTACGTCCGCTCGACGGCGACAGCGGTGAGGTGTTCCTCGTGGGAGTCGCCGGCGAAGAGGCGGTCCTTCGCCTGTACGCCCGTGATCCCGCTCGGGCGGCGGTCGACGCGGCCTTGCTCGCCTTGGTACGCGGCCTGCTTCCCGTGCCACGGGTGTTGGAGCAGCGGGTGAGGGGGACACCGGAGGCGCCGGCGTTCCTCCTGCTCGAACGACTGCCCGGTGTTCGTCTGGACCAGTGGCTTCCCGAGGCGGACGCCGACCTTCGGGCGCGAGCCGGCGGCAGCGTCGGCAGGGTTCTCGCCCAGCTCGCCGGCATTCCCTTCCTGCGCGCCGGTGAGTTCGTCGGCGCCGAGCTCAGGATCGAGGCACGGGCGAGGTCCGCGTCCCTCGTCGACCTGGTGGAGGACCGGCGGACGCGCGGGGCACTCGCGGCCCTGTCCGAGGAGGACCTCACCGGGCTGGTGGAGGTCGCCCGTTCCGCCGAAGACATCCTCGACCGCGGCGGGGAACCTCGGATCTGCTTGGTCCACGGTGACTTCGACCCGAGCAACCTTCTCGTCGACCCCACGACCGGTGAGGTGACCGGCGTCCTCGACTGGGAGCTCGCGCACGCTGGCACTCCCCACACGGACCTCGGTGCCTTGCTGCGCTTCGAGTCCGACGCGACCTTCGCCGAAGCCGTCCTTCGCGCCTACGCGTGGCGTGTCCCAGGTATCGCGACGAATCCAGACAAAGCCGACGACCTGGGCGCGCTCGTCGAGCTCGCCCGGGCCGCCGACCTCCCAGCGCTCCTCGACGCCGCCATGCGCAGCGACGCCGCCGCGACCGCGGCGATCCGACTCCTCCAGGCCACGGCGCGATGCCGTAATCTTGCCGCAGGACGGCCGACATGGCCCTGACACCGGAGCCGGACAAGCTGGAACCTTAGGGCGTCGCGCCCCTCGCGGGCGTGCTCGGTGTGTGCGCCACCAGTGGATGCCACCAGTGGATGATGTCGGGACGCGGCGAGGACGCCGCGGGCAGTCACGGCGGTCGCGACGCGCGGGGGTCGCGTTGACCCTGATCGCGGCGTGCCCGTATCCTGACCTGAGCGCTGTGGGCCTGCGCGACCTCGGACGGAGCAGGCTCGCGCTCTGATCTGTCGAAATCCCCCGGTTCCGGCTCCACGCGGCGCCCGGTTCCCTCGGCAGTACGATCCAGGGTCCACGCGCGCATCGACACGACGATTACGCCATATATCGGAGCCACCATCCAGATGACGAGCAGTATTGAGGCCCCGCTGAACGACGCAGCACCGGCCCAGCAGGACACGCCGCAGGTCGCGGTGAACGACGTGGGTTCGGAGGAGGCCTTTCTCGCCGCGATCGACGAGACGATCAAGTACTTCAATGACGGTGACATCGTCGAGGGCACCGTCGTCAAAGTCGACCGGGACGAGGTCCTGCTCGACATCGGCTACAAGACCGAGGGCGTGATCCCCGCTCGCGAGCTGTCGATCAAGCATGACGTCGACCCCAGCGAGGTCGTGCAGGTCGGCGACCGAGTGGAGGCGCTGGTCCTGCAGAAGGAGGACAAGGAAGGCCGGCTGATCCTGTCCAAGAAGCGCGCTCAGTACGAGCGGGCCTGGGGCACGATCGAGCGGATCAAGGAGGAGGACGGCGTCGTCACGGGCACCGTCATCGAGGTCGTCAAGGGCGGCCTCATCCTCGACATCGGCCTCCGCGGCTTCCTGCCCGCCTCCCTGGTCGAGATGCGTCGGGTTCGCGATCTGCAGCCCTATGTCGGTCGGGAGCTTGAGGCCAAGATCATCGAGCTGGACAAGAACCGCAACAACGTGGTCCTGTCTCGGCGCGCTTGGCTGGAACAGACCCAGTCCGAGGTCCGGCAGAACTTCCTGCACCAGCTGCAGAAGGGCCAGATCCGCAAGGGTGTGGTGTCCAGCATCGTCAACTTCGGCGCGTTCGTCGATCTCGGCGGTGTCGATGGCCTGGTGCACGTCTCGGAGCTGTCCTGGAAGCACATCGACCACCCGAGCGAGGTCGTCGAGGTGGGCCAGGAGGTGACCGTCGAGGTCCTCGATGTCGACCTCGACCGCGAGCGGGTCTCCCTGTCGCTGAAGTCGACCCAGGAAGACCCGTGGCAGCAGTTCGCCCGGATGCACCAGATTGGTCAGATCGTGCCGGGCAAGGTCACCAAGCTGGTGCCGTTCGGTGCGTTCGTCCGGGTCGAAGACGGCATCGAAGGCCTCGTGCACATCTCGGAGCTGGCCGAGCGCCACGTCGAGATCCCCGAGCAGGTGGTCCAGGTCGGCAACGAGGTCATGGTCAAGATCATCGACATCGACCTCGAGCGCCGTCGTATCTCGCTGTCGCTCAAGCAGGCCAACGAGGGCGGCGAGGCGATCGTCGAGCACTTCGACCCCACGCTCTACGGCATGGCCGCCGAGTACGACGAGCACGGCAACTACAAGTACCCGGAGGGCTTCGACCCCGAGACGGGCGAGTGGCTGCCGGGCTACGAGCAGCAGCGCGACGAGTGGGAGCGGGCCTACGCGGAGGCCCACGCCCGCTGGGAGGCGCACAAGCGGCAGATCGAGGCGGCCGCCGCGGCCGAGTACGCCGCCAGCGGCGAGGGCTCGGACTCCTCCTCGTACGCCTCGGAGGAGCAGTCCCAGCCGGCCGAGGGAACCCTGGCGTCCGACGAGGCGCTGGCGGCCCTGCGGGAGAAGCTGACCGGCCAGAGCTGAGATGTGTCGGACTCGACGAGTCCGCATGGATGAGGCCCCGCCCGGACCCGGGCGGGGCCTCATCGTCGTCCTCCCGACCGTCGGGGTCAGTCGTTGGTGGACCACCCCAGGCCGTAGACCACGTTGACCAACACGATGCCCAGCCAGGCGACGAGGACACCCACGAAGCCAGCGGACTCCGAGGCGATCGCGGTGAGCGGGATCGCGACGCCCAGGGAGACGATCGCCAGCGCCAGAGCATGGTCGTCTCTGCTCCGCCGCTGGTGACGGCGGCGCCGCTCCTGCTCGAGGGCGCGCCGCAGGTGCTGGGCGACCCTGGTCTCGATGGCCTCGTCGATGCGGTCGACAAAGGAGTCGACGAGCGCCGGTTCGAAGTCGTCGCCCAGCTGGCTGCGGACGCGCAAGAGCGCCTCGGCCTCGTCGCGGGGAAGCTTCGGCACGCCTCCGTTATACGGCACGATGCCGTAGCTAGCCCTGGATTCGCCAACGACGGGGTTCGTCCCGGCTTTGGTGAGGGTGCGGACGAGGAGGCGGGCCGTCGGGTCCGAGCAGGACGGGGTCGGCGAAGGTCGCGCGTGAAAGCCGTGGATGTCCGCAGACGGGGGCAAGCCGGGCCAGCCCCGCAACGGTTCGTCAACCACGTCCTGCGCCCATAGCCGGCCTGGCGCGTCTGACGCGAACGAGCGCATACCCCGCAAAGCGCGTCGGCGTCTTTGGCAGCGCCCTGTCCGATGCTCGTCAGGTCGGTGACACTGGAGACGTGCACGAGCTCGGATGGCAACCCGCAGGCGTGGGCCTGTTCGTTCCGGGGCGCCGGGACGACGCGCTCGTGGCCGAGGTACGCGAGGTCGTCGACCGGTTGGGCGGCTTGCAGGACCCGGTCGTCCGCCGTTGCTCGCCGATGACGTCCTTGGCGTTGCTCGACGCGGACCCGATCGAGGTCGTGGTCGACGGCTCGGTCTTCGAACGTCCCTACACGGACGAGAAGCTCGCCTTCGGGTTGGGGGACCGGCTTCGGGAGCTCCTCCTGGCGCTCGCGGTGACACTGCGCCCGCTGTACGCCTCGATCGTCTTGGAGGCGCCGTTCCTGTCGCCGAAGGACCTGCTCGTGACGCCGGAGCCAGACCTGTTCCTCGATGCCTGGTTCGACCTCACGCGGCTCAACACCAGCATCGTCCAGGCCTACACCGGCGCGCACATGGAGCGGGTGGGATCCGGCTTGTACGTCTCGACCAGGGCTCCGTTCAACCCTGAGCGGTTCGACGAGCCGCTCGCCACGAGTCTGGAGCGGGCGCGGCGGGCGATGGCTCAGGTGGTCGCACACGGCTGAGCGAGGCGGCAGGCTGGTGAGACGCGCGACGGCGCGTCACGATCGTGTCTTTCTCGCGTGTCGTGACGGTGGTGTGGCGCCGAGCGTCACGGTAGGGTCCGGGCGTGCTGCGAGTGGGGTTGACGGGCGGGATCGGCTCAGGCAAGAGCGAGGTCGCCAGGCGCCTCGCCGCGCACGGAGCGGTCGTCATCGACGCCGACCTCTTGGCCCGCGAGGTCGTGGCTCCGGGCACCGAGGGCCTCGCGGAGGTGGTGAAGGAGTTCGGCGAGGACGTGCTGACCAGCGATGGCGCGTTGGATCGCGCGGCGCTGGCGCGGATCGTCTTCGCCGATCCCGACTCCCGCCGCAGGTTGGAAGCCATCGTGCACCCGCGGGTGCGCGCCCGCGCCGCGGCACTGGAGGCGGCGGCCGTGGCGGCCGACTCCTCGGCAGTGGTGGTCCACGACATCCCCCTCCTGGTGGAGACGGGTCAGGCCGAACGCTTCGACGTGGTGATCGTGGTGGACGTCCCGGAGGAGATCCAGGTCGACCGCCTCGTGCGGATGCGTGGGATGACTCGCGACGAGGCACGATCGCGGATCGCGGCCCAGGCGTCGCGGCAGGAACGCCTGCGGGCCGCCACCATCGTCATCGACAATTCGGGAGATCTCGCCGATCTGGACGGGAAGGTTCACCGGGTTTGGGAGGAGTTGCGCCGCCGGGCGACCTGAGTGGGGTTGTCAGCGGTCCCGGCTACGGTGGTCTCATGCGTCCGGTCACAGACATCGTCCGCAAGGTGGCGCCGTTCAAGGTCGTCTCCGAGTTCGAGCCCTCGGGTGACCAGCCTCAAGCGATCGAGGAGATCGTCCGCCGGATCGAGGCGGGGGAGAAGGACGTCGTCCTCCTGGGCGCGACGGGTACCGGTAAGACCGCGACGATCGCCTGGGTGGTCGAGCGGCTCCAGCGGCCGACGCTCGTGTTGGAGCCGAACAAGACGCTGGCGGCGCAGTTCGCCAACGAGCTGAGGCAGTTCTTCCCGCACAACGCGGTTGAGTACTTCGTCTCCTACTACGACTACTACCAGCCCGAGGCGTACGTCCCGCAGACCGACACGTACATCGAGAAGGACGCCTCGATCAACGAGGAGGTCGAGCGCCTGCGGCACTCCGCGACCAACTCGCTCCTGACCCGGCGCGACACGATCGTGGTGGCCACCGTCTCGAGCATCTACGGTCTGGGCACACCTCAGGAGTACGTCGACCGCATGGTGCGGGTACGCGTCGGTGAGGAGCTCGACCGCGATCAGCTGTTGCGCCGCCTGGTCGAGATGCAGTACGCGCGCAACGACGCCGCCGGAACCCGCGGCACCTTCCGGGTCCGCGGGGACACCCTCGAAGTCTTCCCGATGTACGAGGAGATGGCGGTTCGCATCGAGTTCTTCGGCGACGAGATCGAGCGTCTGTCGACGCTGCATCCTGTGACCGGCGAGATCGTCACCGAGGACGAGGAGCTGTACATTTTCCCGGCGTCCCACTACGTCGCCGGTCCCGAGCGCATGGAACGCGCCATCCGCGGCATCGAGCAGGAGCTGGAGGAGCGCCTCGCCGAGCTTCGGCGACAGGGCAAGCTCCTGGAGGAACAGCGACTGCGGATGCGCACCACGTACGACATCGAGATGATGCGCCAGATCGGCACCTGCGCCGGCATCGAGAACTACTCGAGGCACATCGACGGTCGTCCGCCCGGCTCGCCCCCGAACTGTCTGCTCGACTACTTCCCCGAGGACTTCCTCCTGGTCATCGACGAGTCGCACGTGACCGTGCCGCAGATCGGCGGCATGTACGAAGGCGACATGTCCCGCAAGCGCACGCTCGTCGAGCATGGGTTCCGGCTGCCCTCGGCGATGGACAACCGTCCACTGCGGTGGGAGGAGTTCCTGGAACGCATCGGCCAGACCATCTACCTCTCCGCGACGCCGGGCCCCTATGAGCTGTCGAAGGCCAACGGTGTGGTGGAACAGATCATCCGGCCCACCGGTCTGGTCGACCCCGAGGTCATCGTCAAGCCCACCAAGGGGCAGATCGACGACCTCATCCACGAGATCCGGATGCGGGAGGCCCGCAACGAGCGGGTCCTGGTCACCACGCTGACCAAGAAGATGGCCGAGGACCTCACCGACTACCTGCTCGAGCAGGGCATCCGGGTCCGTTACTTGCACAGCGAGGTCGACACGCTGCGTCGGGTCGAGCTGCTGCGCGAGCTGCGCCTGGGCGAGTTCGACGTCCTGGTCGGCATCAACCTCCTCCGCGAGGGTCTCGACCTTCCGGAGGTCTCGCTCGTGGCAATCCTCGACGCTGACAAGGAAGGCTTCCTGCGGTCCGGTACGAGCCTCATCCAGACCATCGGCCGGGCGGCCCGTCACGTTTCCGGTCAGGTGATCATGTACGCCGACTCGATCACCCCGTCGATGCGCAGCGCCATCGACGAGACCAACCGGCGGCGTGCCAAGCAGATCGCCTACAACAAGGAGAAGGGCATCGACCCGACCCCGCTGCGCAAACGGATCGCCGACATCACGGACATGCTGGCCCGGGAGGACGCCGACACCCAGAAGCTCCTCGGTGGCGCCGGTCGGCAGCGCACCCGTGGCAAGGCGCCGGTCCCAGAGTTGGCCAGCCGCCGGGCCGAGGTGGGCAGGCACGCGAAGGATCTCGCGGCTCTGCCGGCCAGCGAGCTCGCCGACTTGATCCAAGAGTTGAACGACCAGATGAACGCCGCCGCCGAGCAACTGCAGTTCGAGCTCGCGGCGCGGCTGCGTGACGAGATCGCGGAGCTGAAGCGGGAGCTGCGCGGTATGCGTGAGGCTGGCGTGGTGTGATGCGGGACTTCCCAGACGAGCTCGCGACGGCGTTGGAGCTCGCCGAGTGGGCGAGCTGGCGGATCACTGGCGCTCGGCCGCTGGCTGTGACCTCCAAGGCCCACGCGGCGGACCTGGTGACGGAGACCGACCGGGAGATCGAGCGCCGGGTACGCCAGGTGCTCACCGAGCGCTTCCCTTACCCCGTCGTCGGAGAGGAGTACGGCGGTCGCCCCAGTACCGACGGGCTGACGTGGTACGTCGATCCCGTGGACGGCACGACGAACTACGCCAGCGGGTTGCCGTGGTGCTCGTTCAGCTTGGCCCTGGCGGACGCGGACGGCCCGGTTCTCGGCGTCGTGGCCGACCCCTTCCACGGCGAGGTGTTCAGCGCCGTTCGGGACGGGCCGGCGTTGCGGAACGGAGTCCCGATCAAGTGCCGAGACGCGACCAGTCTCTCCGGCGAGATCGTGGTGAGCGAGTGGGCGGCGCACCGACCTTGGCCGGGCATGCCGACGATGCTGCGGCGGCTGGCCGACATGCACTGCACTGTGCGGATCATGGGCTCGTCGGCGCTGTCTCTGGTCAGTGTCGGCGCTGGCCGAGCGGTTGGCGGGGTGATCGGTGAGTTCAGTCCGATCGATGTGCTCGCGGCCATGCTCATCGCCTCGCGTGCTGGCGCGGTGGTGCTGGGAGAGGACGGCAAGCCGGCATGGTTCCCGCACTCCGGCGGCATCTTGGTTTCCGCGCCAGGTGTCAGTGACGTCTTGTGGAGGGCATGGACCTTGCCTCCCGGGTCTGGGCCCGAGGAGGATTGAGCGCCACCTGGCGTCTCACGACGTGCGCGCGTCACGACGAGCGCGCAGGGTTGGCCGGGCGCAGTGTTGCGGCGGGGTACCAGCTTCTGGCCCCGGTGTCGTCGAGCGTGACTCGGCCGTACCATCCGTCGGTCTCGCGAACCCACCAGTCGAGTCGTCCCGGCCACCAGCGACCGTCGACGAGCACCAGGACAGGCTTGGCTGGGGAGACTCTTCGAGACCCGGTCCGCGCCTCGCGTGGGGTGTGGCCCGCGTTCATCGAACGCGCCAACGCGGTCGCTTCGGCCTCGGACAGGTCCTGGCGGCTGTGCCAGCCGTTGACGGCGGCGTCCCATACTCCGAAGCCCTGCGAGCTCTTGCGCACTGCGAAACGATCGATCACGTTGCCTGTCCTCCTGGTCGGTCTTAGGGCAGAGGAACAGGTCGAACCTATGTTCGAATGTTAGTGCGATTGGCGTCTCGATGGCTCGGGTGGGCGGTGACAGCCGGTCAGTCGTGGCGGTGCGTGACGACGTGGCGCCGGGTCGCGGCGACCGACGCTGTGTCCCTCACAAGGCCGTCCCTCACAAGGCCCCGCACGAGGCCACGGAGAGCGTTGCTTCCGCGCGTCAGCGCTTGTCGTACTTGTCCGGAACGACCAGGCTCAACACGAAGCTCACGATCGCGACGACGAGCGCACCCCAGAAGCCAGCCCAGAACCCGTCGACGGTGAACGCGAGCCCGAGCTGGTTGGCGAGCCATCCCACGAGCAGGAACAGCAGCGCGTTGACGACGAGGGAGATCAGCCCCAGCGTCAGGATGTACAGGCCGCAGCCGATCACCTTGATGATCGGCTTGAGGACGGCGTTGACGATCCCGAAGATCACGGCGACCGCGAGCAAGGTGCCGATCCGTTGGGTGGTGGTGCCGGCACCGAGCTCGATCCCCGGCACCAGCGTGGCCGCCCACAAGGCGAGCGCGTTGATGATGACGCGTACGGCGATGGCGATCACAGGACCGATCCTCGCACGCTTGAGCCCACGACGGCACCCGTAGGTCGCTTCCAATCTCGCAGATCTGGGCGTCCTCGGTGTCCGCCACCGCGGACTAGACTTTCCCGATTGCCTGATTGTCGACCGCGCCCAAGGCCGGTCATGCGACAGGGGGATCCGTGGAGCCCACCACAATCGAGCAGGAGATCCGTCGCGAGCAGGAGTACGTGGACCGCGTCTACGCGCGTCTGGACGAGATGGTGGAGCGGGTAGCGGAGGTCCGTCGCGACGGACACGCGCGGGGCTTGTTGGACTACACCGGGGAGATCAAGGAGGACGACTACCGCAGCCTGTTCGAGCGAGATGCGCTCGTCGATCACGCCGTCCGACGGTTGGCCGTGCTGGAGGCCCAGCGGGAAGGGCTCGTCTTCGGGCGACTCGACCAGCGGGACGGCGAGGTGCGCTACGTGGGGCGGATCGGAGTCCGAGACGCCGAACACGAGCCGCTCGTGATCGACTGGCGGGCTCCGGCGGCGGCGACCTTCTACCAGGCGACGGCGGTGGAGCCGATGGGCGTCGTGCGCCGCCGCGTCTTGCGCTGCCACGGTCAGCGAGTGGTCGGCATCGAGGACGATCTGCTCGACCCTCAGGCCGCGCCGCCTCACATGCACGTGGTCGGTGACGGAGCGTTGATCGCCGCGCTCACCGCGGCCCGTGGCCGGCGCATGCGGGACATCGTGGCCACTATCCAGCGGGAGCAGGACACGATCATCCGTGCTCCCTCCTCGGGAGTGACGATCATCAGCGGAGGGCCCGGGACGGGCAAGACCGTCGTCGCGCTGCACCGAGCCGCCTACCTCCTCTACACCGAGCGCCGACGTCTGCAGGGCGGTGGTGTCCTTGTCGTCGGCCCATCGCCGGTGTTCATGACCTACATCGAACGGGTCCTGCCGTCGCTCGGCGAGCACGACGCCACCTTGCGCTCCGTCGGTGAGATCGTCGACGGCATCGTGGCCACCCGGTCCGACCCCTACGACGTCGCTGTTGTCAAGGGTTCCTTGCGCATGCGGCGGGTGCTCTCGCGGGCCGTGCGCGAGGCGGCGCCGGGCGTCCCTCGCGAGCTGCGCCTGTACGGTGCCGGACGTCAACTACGGCTGGACGCCGACGAGCTCGCCGCCGCCCGTCGAGCGGTGGTGCGGCGCAACCGGTACAACCGCGCGCGAACCGACGCGGCGCGCGCGTTGGTCGCCGCCCTGTGGCGCAAGGTCGGGGAGGAAGCCGGTGTTCCACGGGAGGACTTCATCGCTGACGTCACCTCCCGGGACGCGTTCTGGAGCTTCGTCCAGGCCTGGTGGCCAGTCCTGCGCCCGGAGGAGGTGCTGGCCTGGCTCGCTGATCCGGACCGGCTGGCTCGCGCGGCCGACGGTGTGCTCCGGCCAGACGAGATCGATGCGCTCGCCCGCTCGTGGTCCACCACGGACGAGTGGTCGGTGGAGGACGTTCCCCTCCTGGACGAGCTCGCCTGGCTGCTCGGTGAGCCACCCGAGCCTCCTCGACCACAGGACCCGGACGACACCGACGACGTGCGCATCGGCGACGTCAACGCTGACGCCGCCCCGGCGCGGGAGGCGGATGGTTATGCCCACGTCCTGGTCGACGAGGCGCAGGACCTGTCTCCCATGCAGTGGAGGATGCTCGGACGACGGGGCCGCTACGCGAGCTGGACGATCGTGGGCGACCCGGCGCAGAGCGCGTGGCCGGACCCCGCGGAGGCCGCCCGCGCCCGCGACGCGGCCCTCGGCGACCGTCCGCGCCGCGAGTACCAGCTGACCACCAACTACCGCAACTCCGCCGAGATCTTCGCGCTCGCTGCCGACGTGATCCGGGCGGTGGACTCTGACGCGCCCCTTCCCCGAGCGGTCCGAACCACCGGAGTCCACCCCACCCACCTGGATGGCGAGCCGCTCGCCGACACGCTGCGCGACGCGGTCGCGCGCATGCTGGAGGAGGTGGAGGGAACTGTCGGGGTGATCCTGCCCACAGCGCGGCAAGCCGAGGCCACGTCGTGGTTGGACGGCCTCGCCGCCGATGATCGCGTGGTCGTGACGACCGCCCGGGCGAGCAAGGGTCTGGAGTTCGACGCCGCCGTCGTCGTCGAGCCGGAGGCGATCGCCCGTGAGAGCCCCGTCGGTACCCGAACCCTTTACGTCGCCCTCACGCGAGCGACGCAGCGGTTGGTGACCGTGGGTGGTGACGAGAAGTGGCGGGCACGTCTCGGCGAACTCGTCACCAGGTCGCCGTCCGACGAAACGCGAGATTCATCCGGCCACGACGGCCCGGCCGCCGGTGCGCCGTGACCGGGAGGCCAGGCCGGCGGCCAGGTACTAGGGTTTCCGGCAGGCCCATCGTGGTGCTGCGGAGGGGGAAGCAGGTGGCGGGGCGGGTCGAAACGTACTCTGGCGAGCGAATCTTCACGCTGCCCAACGTGTTGAGTTTCGTCCGGCTCGCTGGCGTTCCGTTGTTTTTGTGGCTCGTGCTCGGTCCGCGAGCTGACGGGTGGGCGGTCGTGGTCCTTGCCGTGTCGGGTCTGACCGACTGGTTCGACGGCCAGCTCGCTCGCCGTCTGGGGCAGGTCAGCACGCTGGGCAAGCTGCTCGACCCGCTCGCCGACCGCCTCTACATCCTGGCCGTCCTCGCCGGGCTGCTCCTGCGGGGCATCGTCCCGGTGTGGCTGGTCCTCCTCATCGTCTCGCGTGAGGTGGTCCTCGGCATTCAGATCCTCGTGCTCCGGCGCCACGGGTACGGCCCCCTGCCGGTGCACTTCCTCGGGAAGGCGGCGACGTTCTGCCTGCTCTACGCGTTCCCCCTGCTCTTCCTCGGCCACGGCGAGGGAGGCTTTCCCCTGGCCGCCAAGGTGGCGGGCTGGGCGTTCGCCATCTGGGGCGTGGGTCTGTACTGGTGGGCGGGGATCCTCTACCTCGCACAGGCGCGCGAGCTCCTCCGACGCGGGACGCCGACGCCACCGACCGTCGAGGGGGACCGGCTGCGTACCTGACACCACAGCCGATCAGCTGGTCGGCAGAGGACCGCGAAGGAGGGGGCATGAAAGCCGTCGTGATGGCTGGCGGTGAGGGCACCCGCCTGCGTCCGATGACCACGAGCATGCCCAAGCCACTCCTTCCGGTGGTCAACCGGCCGATCATGGAGCACGTCCTGCGGCTGCTGCGCCGTCACCACCTCACCCAGACCGTCGTCACCGTCCACTTCCTCGGGTCGATGGTGCGGTCGTACTTCGGCGACGGTGAGGACCTCGGCATGGAGATCACCTACGCGACCGAGGAGAAGCCCCTCGGCACGGCGGGGAGCGTGAAGAACGCCGCGGCGGCGCTGTCAGACGACACCTTCCTGGTCATCTCCGGCGACGCGCTCACCGACATCGACCTCACCGCCCTCATCGACCATCATCGACGCTCCCAGGCGCTCGCGACCGTGTGCCTGACGCGCGTACCGGACCCGCTGGAGTTCGGCATCACGATCCTGCGGGAGGACGGCCGCATCGAGCGTTTCCTCGAGAAGCCGACCTGGGGCCAGGTCTTCTCCGACACGGTCAACACCGGCATCTACGTCATGGAGCCGGAGATCCTGGCCGCCGTCGGCGAGGCGGAGAACGTCGACTGGTCCAGCGACGTCTTCCCGCGGCTGTTGGAGGCTGGCGCCCCGCTCTTCGGCTACGTCGCGGACGGCTACTGGGAGGACGTCGGCACCCACCGTAGCTACCTCAAGGCCAACCACGACGCCCTGGCCGGGAAGGTCCACATCGACATCGACGGCTTCGAGGTCGCCCGAGGCGTGTGGGTCAACGAGGGAGCCGAGGTCGACCCCGACGCCGTGCTCAAAGGCCCGCTCTACGTGGGCGCGTACGCCAAGGTCGAGGGCGGGGCGGAGCTCCGCGATCACACCGTCGTCGGCGACAACGTCGTGGTGCGCAGCGGGGCGTTCCTGCACCGGGCCGTCGTCCACGACAACGCCTACATCGGCCCGCACGCCAACCTGCGCGGCTGCGTGGTCGGCAAGAACACAGACGTCATGCGCGGCGCACGCATCGATGACGGGGCCGTCGTCGGCGACGACTGCGTGATCGAGGAGGAGGCGGTCCTCCACCCCGAGATCAAGGTGTATCCGAGCAAGACCATCGAGGCGGGCGCAGTCGTCAACCAGAGCGTCATCTGGGAGTCTCAGGGCCGCCGGGCGCTGTTCGGCCCACGCGGGGTGAGCGGCATCGTCAACGTCGAGATCACCCCCGAGCTGGTTGTCCGACTGGCCAGTGCCTACGCCACGACCCTGCGCAAGGGAGCGACCGTGCTCACGGCTCGGGACACCTCCCGATCCGCTCGGGCACTCAAACGCGCCGCGATCGCGGCGTTCACCTCCAGCGCACTCGATGTGTACGACCTGGAGGCAGCACCGAGTCCGGTCGCTCGGTGGGAGGCGGCGCGCGGCAACGTCGACGGTGGTTTGCTCATCCGGACCACACCGAACCGCCCCGACTCGGTCGACCTGGTCTTCCTCGACGAGCGTGGCGCCGACCTGTCGCTGGCCGCTCAACGCAAGGTGGAGCGGGTGCTGGGTCGACAGGAGTTCCGGCGCGCGTTCCCCGGCGAGATCGGCGACCTCGGCTTCCCCTCACGGATCGCCGAGAGCTACGTCCGCGACCTCCTCGACAGCCTCGACACCTCGGGCTTGGCCGACGCGCACCTCAAGGTCGTCGTCGACGCCGGACGCGGGACGGCTGGGCTCCTGCTACCCAACCTGCTCGGGCGGCTCGAGATCGACGCGTACCTGGTCAACGCCGGCCTCGATGAGCGCAGTCCCACCGAGACGCTTGAGCAGCGCAGCACCGCCATGGCCAACCTCGCCGAGCTGGTGGCCTCCTCCCGCGCGGCGCTCGGCGTGCGCTTCGATCCCATGGGTGAGCGGATCTCCCTGGTCGACGAGACCGGCACGCTCATCTCCGACGAGCGCGCGCTGTTGATCTTCGTCGACCTGGTCGCGGCGGAGGCGGCCGGCGGGCACGTCGCCGTCCCCGTGACGACCACCCGGGTCGCCGAGCGCGTGGCACGGTTCCACGGTGTCGACGTCTTCTGGACCAGTACAGCCCCCGACGCCCTCGCCACCGCTGCCGCCCACGACGGGCTGCTGCTCGCTGGGGACGGGCGGGGTGGGTTCGTCGTCCCCGAGTTCTCCCACGCCGTCGACGGCTTCGCCGCCTTCGTCCGGCTGGTCGGCCTGGTGGCGCGAACCCGGCTGCCTTTGTCCGAGATCAACGCTCGGATCCCGCGCGCGCACCTGGTCCAGCTCGCGGTACCGACGCCGTGGGCCAGCAAGGGCGCCGTGATGCGGGCCGCTCTCGAGGCTGCCGACGGCCGCTTCGTCGACACCACCGACGGCGTTCGAGTGGTGGAAAACGACGGCTCGTGGACTCTGGTGCTGCCCGATCCAGCCGAGGCGGTGACACGCGTGTGGGCCGAGGGCCCCACGACCGAGCGCGCGACCGCCTTGGCGCACCAATGGGCCGACCTGGTCACCCGCGCTGGGCAGTGAGACCCGACACCGACGAGAGGCGGCGCGTCACCTGGCGACGCGGAGGTACCGCGTGCCCGACGACATGACACGATGGTCCCTATGGCCGAGGGGAAGGGGGAGTCGCCCACACCACGCCTGACGGGCGAGGCGTCGGGCCCGTCGGGCGAGGCGTCGGGGGCGCAGCGACAGCGCTCGACCGTCGTCCGGCCAGGCATGTGGCCCGGGGCGGTCGGTGAGCTCCGCCGCGACGACTCCATGTCCCTGATGCGAGAGCTGGTCACCCACGCTCTCGACGACGGCTACGTCGCCGCTGCCGCCCGCAAGGGTGCCAACCAGGGACGCAGCCGACGCGGCCTGAGCGGCACTCTCGTGGTCCTGGCGTTGCTCGGCTTGCTCCTGACCGTCGCCGCGACACAGACCCGGCAGGCCGCGCCCGCGGTGGCGAAGGAGAAGGCGGAGCTGCTGGAGCGGATCAAGGCCGAGGCCGCGCTCAACGACAGTCTGCGGGAGCGGGCGAACGCACTGCGGGAGGAGGTCACCGCCCTCCAGAACGAGGTGCTGGCCAGCACCGAGAGTGGTCAGAACTTGAGCGACCGGCTGGCGACCCTCGACCTGTACGCCGGTACCAGCCGGGTGGAGGGCCCAGGGCTGCGCATCACGATCGACGACGCTCCCGTCGACGACGTGGCGGACCCGTCCGCCGCCGACGGACGCATCCTCGACATCGACCTCCAGCAGGTTGTCAACGGCCTCTGGTGGGCCGGCGCGGAGGCGATCGCGATCAACGGTGAGCGGCTCACCTCGGTGACCGCGATCCGCGGCGCGGACCGATCAATCACCGTGGACTATCGCCCGCTCGCCCGCCCTTACGTGGTGGAGGCGATCGGAGACCCCAAGACATTGGAGGCGCGCTTCGCCGAAAGCCCGGGTGGCGAGTGGCTGCGCAACCTCCACGCGGTGCACCATATACGTCTGGAGACGGAGGCGGTCGACAAGCTCACGCTGCCGCCTGACTCAGGAACCAAGCTTCGGTACGCGCGGACGGAAGGCACCCAGTGATCGCGACGATCGGCCTCCTGGTCGGAATCATCGTCGGGCTGCTTCTCCAGCCCTCGGTGCCGTTATGGCTCCAGCCGTACCTCCCGATCGCGGTGGTCGCCGCGCTCGACGCGGTCTTCGGCGGCTTGCGTGCGCTGGTCGACGGCATCTTCGACGATCGGGTCTTCGTCGTCTCCTTCATCGGCAACGTCGTGGTGGCGGCCCTCATCGTCTACCTCGGGGACCAGCTCGGTGTCGGCGCGCAGCTGTCGACAGGAGTGGTCGTCGTCCTCGGAATCCGAATCTTCTCCAACATGGCGGCGATCCGGCGACGACTGTTCAAGGCCTGACGCGGACCGATGAGTGACCCGAAGCCTACTCCGAGCTCCGCGCGGCCTCGACCGCAGAATCCCGCCTGGCGACGGCTGTCCCAGGCGTTCCGGCCTTACGTCTCACGCTCTCAGATCGCTGCCGCCGCCCTCCTGGCCATCCTCGGCTTCGCCGCGACCGTCCAGGTGCAGTCCTTGCGGACCGACGACGAGTTCGCCTCCGCGAACCGGCCGCAGCTCATCCAGATGCTGGACGGCCTCCAGCAGCGCACCCGTCGCTTGGAGGCGGAGATCAGCGAACTCGAACGGGCCCGCGCGGAGCTCATCTCGGGTGCCGACCGCACGCGCACAGCGGTCGAGCAGGCGAAGGCGCGGGCGGAGACCCTCGGCATCCTCGCCGGGACGCTGCCTGCGGAAGGGCCGGGCATTCGGGTGACCATCTCTGACACCCAGTCCGCGGTCTCCGCCTCGCTCATCATCAACACCATTCAGGAGCTGCGTGACGCCGGCGCGGAGGCGATCGAGATCAACGACCGGGTTCGGATCGTGGCCGGGAGCTACGTGCTCGACCCGCAGGGCGGCGTCGGCATCATCGTCGACGGCGTCCACATCAGACCGCCGTACAGCATCGACGCGATCGGCGACACCCGCACGCTGGCCACCGCGATGCGGATCCCCGGTGGCGTCGTCGACGAGGTGAACCAGAAGGGTGGCCTGGTCAGCGTGCTGGAACGCGACAACCTCCAGGTCACCTCCTTGCACGAGCCCGCGGCGCCTCGTTACGCTCGGCCGGCTCCGGAGAGCACCTCCGACGAAGGCAAGTAACCCGCAGAAGCCAGGAGACGCAGGTGGTTCCCGACGACCTCACCTACACCAGCGAGCATGAGTGGGTCCGTGACCCCGGCAGCAGCGAGGGGAGCGTTCGCGTCGGCATCACGGACTTCGCGCAGGAGGCGTTGGGCGACATCGTCTACGTCAACCTGCCGGAGGTCGGTGCCGAGGTGCGACGGGGCGAGGCCTGCGGCGAGGTCGAGTCCACCAAGAGTGTGAGCGACGTGTACGCCCCGGTCACGGGCACGGTCGTCGCCCGGAACGAGGCACTCGACGACCACCCCGAGCTGGTCAACAGCGACCCCTACGGTGAGGGCTGGATGCTCGAGATCCGCCCCGCCGATCGCGGTGAGCTGGAGAGCCTGATGGACGCGGAGAGCTATCGCGCCCACGTCGAGCAGCAGGGTTAGACCGAACCGCCGAGTGAGGCTCGGTGGGGTGAGGTCACCAGGCCAGGAGCGTGGCTGACCCCGCGGCGTCGCTGCGTGCGCTGGACGTGGCCCGGTCCTGGCCGATTTCGTCCGGCACCACCGTCGACGGCACACTGCGCGTAACGGTTAGGGTGTGTGCGGGGGAAGTGTCCGCGCGTTCAGCGCCGTTCTGCCACGGGAGGGTCACCGATGCCGTTCTGCACCCAGTGTGGGCATGAGAACGCCGAAGGTAGCCGGTTCTGCTCGCAGTGCGGGCGAGCCCTCACTGGAGAGCGTGCCGTGGAGCAGACGGCGACGATCTCGCTGAGGCTCGACTCCGACGTCGATCGCACCGAGCCGGAGCTGCGTTTTCAGGAGCAGGCAGCGGTCGACGCGCTGCCACAAGGCTGCGCGCTCCTGATCGTCCAGCGCGGGCCCAGCGCGGGAAGCCGGTTCCTGCTCGACTCCGACGTGGTGACAGTGGGCCGGCACCCGGACAGTGACATCTTCTTGGACGATGTGACCGTCTCGCGGCGACACGCAGAGTTTCATCGCGGTCCGCAGGGTTTCGTCGTGCGTGACGTGGGCAGCCTCAACGGCACCTACGTCAACCGTGACCGCATCGACGAGGTCCTGCTCGTCAGCGGCGACGAGGTGCAGATCGGCAAGTTCCGTCTCGTCTACTTCGCCAGCCAGCGCGGGTTCGGCGTGACTGGTTCGGCCGAGCGGGCCGGCGCCGGCCGCGACGGACGTCCGGAGGGGGACACAGGGTGAGTGACGCTTCGCGTGGAAGGGGTGGAACGCCGATCGGACGAGGGCGTCTGCGGTGAGTAGTGCGGCGTCCGCGCGGTCTGGTGACTTCTCCATCGGCGAGGTACTCGCCCAACTGCGCCCCGAGTTTCCCGACGTCACCATCTCGAAGATCCGCTTCCTCGAGGCCGAGGGGCTCGTCGAGCCGCGTCGTGCGCCGTCGGGCTACCGCAAGTTCACCCACGCTGACATCGAACGTCTGCGGTTCGTCCTGACCGCCCAACGCGACCACTACCTGCCGCTGCGGGTGATCAAGGAGCACTTGGACGCACTCGACCGCGGCCAGGAGCCACCGCCTCTACCTGGAGGACGGCTGCCGACCGCCCCGCCCCCGCGGGTGCTCCGAGGTGGTGAGGAGTACACCCACCCTGACGCGTTCCGCCGGACGAGAGCGGAGCGTCGGTTCACCCGTCAGGAGCTCATCGAGGCGGCGGACATCAAGCCGGAGACCTTCGAGCAGCTGGAGTCCTACGGCCTCATCCGTCCCCGGTACGGCCGGGACCACTACGACGAGGACGCGCTGCAGATCGCTCGAACGGCCGGGGAGCTCGCCGCTTTCGGTCTGGAGCCGCGTCACCTTCGCATCTTCCGTACCGCGGCCGACCGTCAGGTCGGGCTCATCGAGCAGCTGATGGCTCCCCTCACCCGTCAGCACGGTCCGGACTCGCGGGCGCGGGTCCAGGAGCGCGTGCGGGAGCTCGCGGCCCTGTCTGTGCGGCTCCACGCGTTGCTGATGAAGGCCGACCTCGACACGTGATGGCCGTCCGCGGCTTGCCATGAGCGTCACTCGACGGGACTGGCCGGCATCGGGGTACTGTGGATGGGTGCGCGAGCTCGACGTCGTTGGTGTGCGGGTCGACATGTCGTCGAACCAGCCGATCGTCCTGCTCCGGGAGGTCGACGGCGACCGGTTTCTCCCGATCTGGGTGGGTCCGGCTGAAGCGAGTGCTATCGCCCATGCGCAGCAGGGCATCGTTCCCGCCCGGCCGCTGACCCACGACCTCTTCCGAGACGTGCTCATCGCGACCGGACAGCGACTCACCGAGGTCCGTATCACCGATCTGCGGGACGGCGTCTTCTTCGGCATCCTCGCGTTCGCCAATGGTGTCGAGGTGAGTGCCCGGCCGTCCGACTCGATCGCGTTGGCCCTCCGCATGGGGGTCCGCATCCTCTGCGCGGAGGAGGTCCTCGCGGAGGCAGGCGTCGCCATCCCCGACGAGCAGGAGGCGGAGGTCCAGAAGTTCCGGGAGTTCCTCGACCAGGTGACCCCGGAGGACTTCGACACGCCAGGAGGCTGACGCCGTCACGGTCAGGCCGTGGGGACCTCCCCGCCTACCCGAGCGTGGGCGAGGGGCCTCCGGGGCTGCGGGCCGTTCTCCCCAAGTCCGCCAGTCTCGACCTCAAGTAGAGGTTTGCCCGCGACACGCCGGCCGAGCGCGTTGACCGTATCAGTGCGGCGGCTTACCGTGACGACGGAACCTTCTCGATGTCGTTCCACCTTGGTGTCACATGCGGCTCCGCCGTATGTCCAGCGGTTGTCGCTCAGGTTGGGGGCCCTGGGCGGACCCGACGAGGGTGTCGCGGCTACGGCGACACCAAAGCGTAGGAGGCGGCCGTGGCAAGCACGGGTGACCAAGCGGGCGGCGCTCAGGGCGCCGCCGCGGGTGAAGATCCCAGACGGGCGCAAGCACGACGTTCGGCTGGCGAGCAGGGTCTGCTGGTCGGGATCACCGAGAAGGAGGAGTCTCCGCCCAGCGAGACACTCGGCTACCGCGGTCCCACAGCGTGTGCAGCCGCTGGCATCACCTACCGTCAGCTGGACTACTGGGCGCGTACTGGACTGGTGGAGCCGACGATCCGGCCGGCTTCTGGGTCGGGGAGCCACCGGCTCTACTCGTTCCGCGACATCCTCCTGCTGAAGGTCATCAAGCGGCTTCTGGACGCAGGCATCTCGCTCCAGCAGATCCGTACCGCTGTTGTCCATCTCCGCGAGCGCGGTACCCGTGACCTCGCCGAGATCACCCTCATGAGCGACGGCGCGAGCGTGTACGAGTGCACCTCGCCCGACGAGGTCATCGACCTCCTGCAAGGCGGCCAAGGGGTGTTCGGCATCGCGCTGGGGCGGGTGTCTCGGGAGGTCGAGGGCACCCTCGCGAAGCTGCCGGCCGAGCGTCCCGATGGCGTGCAGACCACGCCACCCACCGTGCGCGACGAGCTGGCGCTGCGGCGGCGTGCCCGGGCTCGGCTCACCGGCTGAGCGGCGGCCGCTCAACTCGACACGTCGGCCAGGAGTCGGACCGAGGGCGATCCGAGCGTGTCACGAGCCACGGGCGGCCAAGGGGAGCCGCATCACTGGTAGCGTGGTATTGGCTGATAACCCCGCGTGGGAGAGTCTTCGCGTCCCGGGCGAGACCGACGCGAAGCGCCGAAGGGGCAACACCCCGGAACCTCTCAGGCTCCAGGACCGCGCGGGCGAGGCGACTCTGGAGCGCCGCCACGGCGGCGTGACAGAGAGGGGACCGAACCTGACGGCGCCTTGACGGCTTCGACCGGGGAGTTCCCGATGAACGCCACGACCCGCTTCAGCTCCGCCCCTTCGGAATCAGCGTCGCTGTCCCAGCCGTCGCCTGCGGCTCGCTTCGCCGACCGGCACATCGGCCCATCGCCGGAGGACCGGGCGAAGATGCTCGCCGCCTGCGGCTTCGGCTCTCTCCAAGAGCTGGTCGACGCGGCGATCCCGGCCTCCATCCGCACCCAGCGGCCGCTCAACCTACCCGCGCCCGCGACCGAGTCGCAGGCCGTAGCGGAGCTGCGGGCGATCGCCGCGAAGAACCGACCCATGACCCAGATGATCGGCCTGGGCTACGCCGACACGATCACGCCGCCGGTCATCCGCCGCAACGTCCTGGAGAACCCGGGCTGGTACACCGCGTACACGCCGTACCAGCCGGAGATCAGTCAGGGCAGGCTCGAGGCGCTCGTCAACTTCCAGACGATGGTCGCCGACCTGACCGCTCTCCCGGTCGCCGGGGCTTCGCTCCTCGACGAGGCGACGGCTGCCGCCGAAGCGATGACGCTCGTGCGGCGAACCAACCGAACGACGACGAGCAACCGGTTCGTCGTCGCCGCAGACTGCCTCCCCCAGACCATCGCGGTCGTGCGGACGCGGGCAGCGGCGCTCGGCATCGACGTCGAGGTCGCCGACGTCACCGACGGGCTGCCGGACGGGGAGTTCTTCGGAGTCCTGCTCCAGTACCCCGGTGTCGACGGGGCGGTCATCGATCACGCCGACACCATCGCCGCGGCGCACGACCGTGGCGCTCAGGTGGTCGTCGCCGCCGACCTGCTCGCGCTCACCCTGCTGCGGCCCCCAGGGGAGATGGGCGCGGACGTCGCCGTCGGCAGCGCCCAACGGTTCGGGGTCCCGCTCATGTACGGCGGGCCGCACGCCGGCTACATCGCCGTCCGCCGCGGGTTGGAGCGCTCTCTCCCCGGGCGGCTCGTCGGTGTCTCCCGCGACGCTGCGGGCCGGCCGGCGTACCGGCTCGCGCTCCAGACCCGCGAGCAACACATCCGGCGGGAGCGGGCCACGAGCAACATCTGCACCGCGCAGGCTCTCCTCGCCGTCATGGCGGGCATGTACGCCGTCTACCACGGTCCGGACGGTCTCCGCGCGATCGCCGACCGCGTCCACCGGTGCGCGACGGTGCTCGCGGAAGGCCTGCGCCGTGGTGGCGTCGAGGTGGTGCATCGCCACTTCTTCGACACCGTGCTCGCCCGGGTTCCCGGGCGGGCGGCCGAGGTCGTCGCCGCCGCCCGGGATCGGGGGATCAACCTCCGGCTGCGTGACGCCGACCATGTGGGGGTCGCCTGCGACGAGGTGACGACCGCCGAGCACATCACCGCGGTGTGGGAGGCGTTCGGTGTGCCGGTCCTCGACGTCGACACCGTGCGGGTGTCGAGCGGCATCCCCGAAACGCTGCGACGGACCACGCCGTACCTCACCCACCCGGTCTTCCACCGGTACCACTCCGAGACCGCGATGCTGCGCTACCTGCGCGGGCTGGCGGACGACGACTACGCCCTCGACCGGGGGATGATCCCTCTCGGGTCCTGCACGATGAAGCTCAACCCCGCGGCGGCGATGGAGCCGATCAGTTGGCCGGAGTTCGCCGGCATCCACCCGTTCGCTCCTGTCGAGGATGCCCGCGGCTACCTCGAGCTGTTCGCGCAGCTGCAGGCGTGGCTCGCCGAGCTGACCGGGTACGCCGCGGTGTCGCTCCAGCCGAACGCTGGCTCTCAGGGTGAGCTGGCCGGGCTTCTGGCGATCCGCGCCTACCACCGAGCGCGTGGGCAGGCCCAGCGAGACGTCTGCCTGATTCCCTCCTCGGCCCACGGCACGAACGCGGCGTCAGCGGTGATGGCGGGGATGCGAGTCGTCGTGGTGGCTGCCCGCGACGACGGCACCGTCGACCTGGACGACCTGCGCGCCAAGGTCGAGGAGCACCGTGACCGACTCGCCGCGATCATGGTCACCTACCCCTCCACCCACGGCGTCTTCGAAGAAGACATCCGGGAGCTCTGCGATGTCGTGCACGACGCCGGCGCGCAGGTCTACGTCGACGGCGCCAATCTCAACGCGCTCCTCGGCCTCGCCCGGATCGGGGAGTTCGGGGGCGACGTCTCCCACCTCAACCTGCACAAGACGTTCTGCATCCCCCACGGTGGGGGAGGACCCGGCGTCGGTCCGATCGCGGTTCGCGAGCATCTCGCCCCGTACCTGCCGAACCACCCGCTGGTGCCGGAGGCCGGCCCGGCCACCGGAGTGGGACCGGTGGCCGCGGCCCCGTTCGGCTCGGCCGGCATCCTGCCGATCACGTGGGTCTACGTGCGGATGATGGGTGGGTCGGGGCTCCGGCTGGCCACGGAGTCGGCCATCCTCGCCGCCAACTACGTCGCGACGAGGCTGGCGCCGCACTACCGCATCCTCTACACCGGCCGGAACGGGCTGGTCGCCCACGAGTGCATCGTCGACCCGCGTCCCGCCACCAAGGGAACCTCCATCACGGTCGACGACGTGGCCAAGCGGCTCATCGACTACGGCTTCCACGCCCCGACCATGAGCTTCCCGGTCGCCGGGACGCTCATGGTCGAGCCGACCGAGTCCGAAGACCTCGCGGAGCTCGACCGCTTCTGCGACGCGATGATCGCCATCCGCGCGGAGATCGATCGGGTGGCGCGAGGGGAGTGGCCGGCGGACGACAACCCGCTGCGCAACGCTCCCCACACCGCCGAGATGCTGACCGAGGAGTGGACCCACCCCTACGCGCGTGAGGAGGCGGTCTACCCGGTGGCGACGCTGCGGCGGCGCAAGTACTGGCCACCGGTCCGGCGCATCGACCAGGCGTACGGCGACCGCAACCTGGTGTGCGTCTGCCCTCCTCCTGACGCGTTCGCCGACTAGCGCGCCTCAGTCGTCCTGGCGGGCCTCGATCCCGGCGAGCCGCTCCAACGCCTTGATCAGCGCGTGGTTTCCCTCGCCGCCGAGGCCTTCCCGCTGGAGCACGCGGTACAGGTGCGAGATCGTGCTCGTCGCGATCGTGGGCACCCCCAGCTGGTGCGCTTCCTCCAGCACCAGCCGCAGGTCCTTCTGCTGCAGGTCGATCGTGAACCCCGGCCGCCAGTCGCCGCGGATCACTTGCGGCCCTCGGTTGCTGAGCATCCAGGAACCGGCCGCGCCGCCCTCGACCGCCGCGATCGTCTTTCGCAGGTCGAGCCCACCCGCCTTCGCGAACACCAGCGCCTCGGCGACGCCGAGCATCGAGACCACGACGAGGATCTGGTTGACGAGCTTGCAGGTCTGACCGGAGCCGACGCCACCCATGTGGGTGATGGTCGTGCCGATCGCCTCCAGGTACGGCCGGGCGCGCTCGAGGTGAGCCTCGTCACCGCCGACCATGATGGACAGCGTGCCCTTGGCGGCGCCCTCGCTGCCGCCGGAGACCGGGGCGTCCAGGAAGCCGATCGACTGCTCGGCCAGCCGCGCCGCCCACCGGCGGGTGGCCTCCGGGCTCACCGTGCTCGTGTCGACGACGAGTCCTCCTGGGGCCATTCCGGAAGCGACACCGTCCTCACCGAAGAGCACCTGCTCGACGTCAGGGGTGTCACTCACGCACGTGAACACCACGCCGCAGCGCTCAGCCACCGCCCGAGGCGAGTCAGCCACCTCCGCACCCGCGGCGGCGAGTGGCTCAGCTTTGGCGGCGGTGCGGTTGTAGACGACGACGTCGAACCCGGCGCGGAGCAGGTTCGCCGCCATCCCGGCACCCATGATCCCCAGGCCGATGAAGCCGACACGTTCACTCATCGCTGTCCATCCTCTCCGCCAGCCTCGTCCACTGACTCACCCGGACCCGACCTGTGAACCTAGCGAGGACTCGTCCTCAGCCTCACGCCGCACCGGCGGGGCCAGCTTCTCGGCGAGGAACGCCAAGACCGCTGGGTACGCGTCGAGCTGGTTCGCGCGCTTGGCCAAGCCGTGTCCTTCGTCGTCGTACACCCGGAACTCACACGGCACGCCACGTGCGCGCAGCGCCGCCACGATCTGCTCCGCCTCCGACAGCGGCACGCGCGGGTCGTTGGCTCCGTGGATGACGAACAGGGCGGCCCGGATCGCGTCCACCCTGGTGAGTGGGCTCGCCTCGTGGAGGAAGTCGCGGTCGTGGGCGAGCGAGCCGTACTCGCGCTCGCGGTGGCTGCGTCGATAGCTCGAGGTGTTCTCCAGGAACGTCACCAGCGAGGCGATCCCGACGATGTCGACGCCGGCCACCCACCGCTCGGGCTGGAAGGCCAGCCCTGCCAGCACCATGTAGCCGCCGTACGAGCCACCGTAGAGCGCGGCCCGCCCGGGATCGAGGCCGACCGCAGGGAGCCACTCGTGCAGGGCGGCGAGGTCGGCCACCGCGTCCAGCCTGCGGCGCCCGTCATCCAGGGCGTACCAGCGCTTGCCGTAGCCGGTCGAGCCGCGCACGTTCGGCACGACGACGGCGTGTCCTTGGGCCACGAGACCGGCGATGATCGGGCTCCACTGTCGGACCGACTGGCTCTCCGGACCCCCGTGGATGACGACGACGACCGAGCCGTCGCCACCGTCGGCGGGCCGGTACAGGAACGTCGGGATCCGTTCCCCGTCCGGTGTGGGCACTCGTTGGGAGGTTGGCGCTACCAGGCACGTGGGTGGGGCCGGCGTGTCAGGAGCCCGGGCCGCGGTGAGTGTGGTCGAGGCCTGGTCGTAGCGGACCGCGTACGGGGGCTCGAGCGGGGAGGAGAACGTGAACGCGGCGAAGCGCCCCGACGGCGACCAGACCGGGTCGGGGTGGCGGTGCAGAGCGGCGCAGCCGCCGGCGGGAAGGGGGAGAGTGCGCACGAGTCGCCCGTCGCTGAGGCGGTGGATCGCGAGCCCCACCTCGCCGTCGTCGTTCACCGCGACGAGGACGTGCTCGCCATCGGGGCTGGCCCAGCCCACCAGGTCGTGGGCGTCGTCGACGACCACGTCCCTCCAGGTGTCGCTGGTCAGGTCGTAGTGGACGACGGCGGTCATCTCACGGCCGGCGTTGCTCGAGACCAGCAAGCCCGAGGAGTCCGGCAGCCACGACGGTGTCCGCAGGAACGTGTCGTCCTTCCAGCCTGTGAGCGCGCGACACTGGCCGTCGGTCGTGTCGACCAGAACGAGCTGGTAGGAGTTGGCTGGCGCGTTCGGCCGGGTCAGAGCGACCCATCGGCCGTCGGGTGAGGCCTGGGCTTCCATGACGTATCCGCCCCCGTCGTAGAGAACCCTCTCCTCACCCGTGGCGACGTCGCGGTGGACCAGGTCGAAGTCGACACCGTTGCGCCGATTGGTCAGGTAGAGAACCCCTCCGGGCCGCACGCCAGCGAGCCGGTGGATCCAGCGCGGATCGTGAACCAGTGGCCGCAGGGGCAGCTCGTCGGTGCCCTCGTCGTTGGCCTCGCCGTCGGTGGCGGCACCGGTCTCGTCCAGGTCGAGCAGCGAGAGCTGGGTGCGTTCGTTGCCCCCGGCGTCGTGCTCGACGACGACCGCGCGTTGCCCGGGCAGGTAGCGACCCCTGGCCGGGCCGTCGAGAGCGGTGAGCTGCCGCCAGGTTCCGTCGTGGTCGACCTCGTGGAGCTGCATCGACCCGGAGACGTCGTAGCCGACCAGCAGCCGACCCTCGTCGTCGACATCCCGCGCCTCGACGAGAGGGATCTGGAGGAGGGTGCGGATCAGCCCGGGCGCGACGGCAGCGGCCATGGGAGGAACCGTAACAACGCGTCGCCCTTCTCACCGACGTGAGCCGTACCGATCCCGGACGCCCCGGAGGCGTTCGGGCGCACCGGCCAGCCCGGAGGGGCCGGCGGGCGTGACGTCGATCAGCCACGACGGCTGCCGACAAGGCGACAACTCGTTGCCAGAATGCCTCGTGGTGGCGGAGCAGCCCGGTCGAGCGGGACAGCTCGGCTGAGGGGACATAGCTCGGCTGAGGAGAGGTAGTCCGGCTGAGGAGAGGTATGGCTAGCCCTGCGTTCGTCGGCGTCGGTGTCGCCTTGCTCACGCTGTTCACGTCTGAGGGTGAGGTGGACGTCCCGGCGACCGTCGACCACGCCCGGCGACTCGTTGACGCTGGTGTCCGGGCGGTGCTCGTCGCTGGGACGACGGGAGAGGCGGAGACGCTCGACGACGCTGAGCGAGCGGACCTGATCGCGGCCGTTCGTGACGCCTTGCCCGAGGAGATCACCGTCATCGCCGGCGCCAGCGGTGCGTGGCCGAGGGCGGCCGCGAGGCGAACCGCCGCGGCGCGCGCGGCGGGAGCCGACGCCGTCCTCGTCAGCCCGGCACGCGGTGGGGTCGACCAGCGTGAGCTGTTCGCGTCGGTGGCGGACGCCGCGGGTGGGCCCGAGCGGGTGATCGGGTACCACAACCCGGGGCCGCTCGGCGTCCCCGGTATCGACGTCGGCACTTTGCCCGACCTGCCCATCGGCGGCCTCAAGGACTCCTCGGCGGATCCGGTACGGCTGCTCCACGAGCTGTCCACGTGGGACGGCGCGATCTACGTCGGGTCGGGTGCGCTGCTCTCCTTCGCCGGGCCGTTGGGTGTCGCGGGTGCGTTGCTGGCTTTCGCCAACGTCGCTCCCGAGGCCTGCATCAAGGCCTTCGGTGGCGACGCCACCGCCCAGCGCGAGCTCGCCGACCTGGCCATCGCCGTGCGGGCTTCTGGCCTCCGCGCGCTCAAGGATGCCGCCGCGGCACGGTATGGCACCTCGACGGTGTGCCGACTCGCCCTGCGGTAGGTGTCGGGGGCTGCTCACCGGGGAAGCCGGGTCGGACGCCGACCGCGAAAACCCCGACCCTCTCGACGGCCTGCACCAGGCGCTCGAGTGTCTTCAGCAGGTCTCCGCGAGTGGTCGGTGGCCTGGCGGACAACTGATGTATGCGATTCGCATACAACCGACCGGGTGGCTTCGACAGACCGGGTGGATTCGACAGAGGAACGGGCCATCGACGAGTGGCACGCCGCGGTCAACGCTGGTGACCTCCGTCGAGCGGCGAAGGCTGTCGGTGACCCGGTCGTCGTCCTCGGCCCGAAGGGCGCGGGGTCGATCTCGCCGCAAGAGTTCGCCGACTGGGTCGCTCGGTCGGGCATCCGGCTGCAGCCGCGCACCCGGCACCTCATCGGACAGCGGCTCGTGGTGGTCGAGCAGGACGCCACGTGGCCGGGAAGCGACGCGCCGACGAGGGTGGCGACGGTGTTTCGCGTCGCGAACGCGAAGGCGACCGCTGCGCTGCGACTGCCCAACCTCGAGGCCGCGCTGCAACTCGCGTCGGTCTAGCGGGAGCTGGTCGCGACCGAATGAGCACACCGGGACCGGGGCAGCTGCTGTTCGCGTTCGTCCGCCACTGGTCGCGAGGTGCGGTCGCCGGCGACGGGTCGGTTGCCGCGCGGGGCCGGCTCGTCATGGTGACGGAGGCAGTGGCCGCGCTGACCGGACGTAACGCGCTGGCGACGTTGAACGCGTCGCCGACGAGCTCGGCATCGACCAAAGCGGCGCGTCCAGACTGATCAAGGACGCGGTCGCGGCCGGCTATCTCACGATGGCCGCGGCGACGACCGATCGCCGTCGCCGCATGGTCACCGTCACGCCGAAAGGCCAGGTCCTCCTCCGGCACGCGCATCCGTGGCAGGAGCGGATCTTCGCTGAGCTGACCGCGGACTGGAGTGACAGGCGACGCGAGGAGTTCCGCGCCGCGATGGCCGACCTCATCGCCCGGTCGTACGAGCTCGAGGGACAGCTCGACGGCCCGGTCGTGCAGCCGCGCGACCGCGTGGGTCGCCCGCGGACGCTCACACGGGCACAGCCAACCAAGGCCACACGGGCACAGCGAACCAAGGCGCGTGGCGCGTGTCGGCCGCGGCCGGTGGTCGCCAGGGTCAGGGTGGGCGCCAGGGTCAGCTCGACTGGCTCACGCTGGACATGTTGAAGTCAGGCACCCGCAGCGCCGGCATCGCCGTGCGTGGGAAGTAGTCACCCCACTCGCGGGAGAAGGCCGGCGCGGTCACGCCCGCCTCGGTGAAGCGGGCGAGCAGGTCGACCGGGCTCTCGTTGAACCGGAAGTTGTTGACCTGCCCGACGACCTCGCCGCCTTCGACGAGGTAGACGCCGTCACGGGTGAGCCCGGTCAGCAGGAGGGTCTGCGGGTCGACCTCGCGGATGTACCACAAGCAGGTGAGCAGCAGGCCACGGTCGGTGCGGGCGACCAGATCCTCGAGCGAGCCACCCGGGTTCGGCACCTCGAGGATGAGGTTGTCGACGAACGGTGTCACCGGCAACCCGGTGAGCTCCGCGGAGTGCCGAGTCGTCACCAAGGACGACAGGACACCGTCGCGAATCCACTCGACGGCGCCCAGGCCGAGGCCATTGTCGAAGACACTCTGCTCGCTGGATGACGCGTGGGCCACGACGAACGGCGCGCACTCCAGGCCGGCGTGAGCCGGGTCCGAGCGCAAGCTCACGCTGGTGGAGGAGAGCCGTTCGCCCACACGTGTCCCGCCGCCCGGCTTGGCGAAGACGGTGCGGCCGTCGTGGGCGTCGCGCGCCGACATCGTCCAGTAGGCGTAGATCATCAAGTCGGCAACGGCCGTCGGTGGCAGCAAGGTCTCGTAGCGGCCAGCCGGGAGCTCGATGGTGCGCCGCGCCCACGACAACCGGCGCTCGAGCTCGGTCGTGAGGGCGCCGGGGTCGACGTCACGGAAGTCGCGGGTCGCCTGGCCGACCCAGGCGGAGCGGCTCAGGTCCTTCGACTTGCCGGTCATGGTGACGAACCCAGTCGGCTGCACGTACCGCAACCGCAGGCCGGTGGAGGAGCCGAGGTAGGTCGTGGTCACGTCGTGTTCGACGTAGCCGTAGTGCTGCACCCCGGTGTCGCGAGACCGTCCGAACGCCTCGCCCAGAGCGGGGGCGAAGGAGTCGAAGACGTGGATCGACGTGCTCGCCGGCGGCTCGTCCCAGTCCGGAGCGGCCTCGCCCGTGATGAGCGGACGCGCGTCCTCGGAGGGCTCGTTGGCCCGAGCGGCGTCCTCGGCGTCCCGGACCACCCGGTCGACATCCTGTGCTGTGGTCACCGACCGGCTGATGGCACCGGAGGACACTCCGGACCGGCCCGCCACGGTGGCGATCACCGTCAACGACCGGGTCAGCATCACCCCGTTCGTGGTGAGCGTGTTGTTGGCCCAGCGCAGGTTGGCGCTGGAGGACTCTTGGGCGATGACGACGCATCCGTCGGCCTTCGACCGGGACAGCGCCCGCTCGACGATCTCCTGGAGGGTCAGGTTGCTGCTCACGCTCACCGTCCCGATTCCTGAGTGGTGTTGAGGATGCGTACACCGCGGAAGAGCGCCGACGGGCAGCCGTGACTCACCGGAGCGACTTGTCCGGGCTGCGCCTTACCACAGTTGAACGCGCCACCCAGCACCCACGTCTGAGGGCCGCCGACCGCCTCCATCGCGCCCCAGAACTCGGTGGTGGTCGCCTGGTAGGCCACGTCACGAAGCTGACCGGCGAGCTTGCCACCCTCGATGCGGTAGAAGCGCTGACCAGTGAACTGGAAGTTGCGTCGCTGCATGTCGATCGACCACGACCGATCGCCCACGATGTAGATCCCCCGGTCGACCCGGCTGATCAGCTCCTCGGTCGAGGGCCCGTCAGGCTCGGGCTGCAGCGAGACGTTCGCCATCCGCTGCACGGGGATGTGCGACGGGGAGTCGGCGAACGCGCAGCCGTTGGACCGCTCGTAACCGAACGCCTTCGCCATCCGACGGTCGAGCTGGTAGCCGACGAGGATGCCGTCCCGGATGATGTCCCAGGACTGGCTCTTGACGCCTTCGTCGTCGTAGCCGACCGTCGCCAGCCCGTGCTCGACCGTGCGGTCGCCGGTGACGTGCATGCACGGTGAGCCGTAGCGCAGGGTGCCGAGCTGGTCTGGAGTCGCGAACGAGGTACCCGCGTAGTTGGCCTCGTAGCCGAGCGCCCGGTCCAACTCGGTGGCGTGGCCGATCGACTCGTGGATGGTCAGCCACAGGTTGGACGGGTCGATGACCAGGTCGTAGACGCCCGGCTCGACACTGGGTGCCTTGAGCTTGGCCGCCAGCAGCGAGGGGATCTCGGCCAGCTCGTTCTCCCAGTCCCACACCGATCCGATGAGGTACTCCCACCCGCGGCCGACGGGTGGCGCGAGTGTCCGCATCGAGTCGAAGCGACCGGTCTCGGGGTCGCTGGCGAACGCCTCCACGACCGGGTGGATGCGAACCCGCTGCTGGGTGGTGATCGTGCCGCGGTTGTCGGCGTAGAACTTCTGCTCCTTGACTTGGCGGAGCGAAGCGGTCACGTGGTCCACGCCCTCGGCGTCCAGCAGCCGGCGGCTCCAGTCGGCCAGGAGCGCCACCTTCGTGGGCTCGTCGATGTCGAACGGGTCGATCTCATACGACGAGACCCACGTGACGTCGTGGTAGATGGGCTCGTCGGCCAGCTCGATGCGCTCGGCGTTCATGGTGGCCGCGACCTTGGCCACCTCGACGGCGCGTTCGGCGACCCGGACCGCCTCGTCAGGCGTCAAGATCACGCTGCTGGCGAAGCCCCAGGTGCCGTTGTGAATGACACGGACGGCGAAGCCACTGTCCTGGCCGTCGTGGCTGCCCTCCAGCTTGGCGTCCCGCAGCGAATAGCGCTGGGACCGGATTCGCTCGAGGCGGAAGTCGGCGTGCTCGGCGCCGAGCTCGCGAGCTCGGCTCAGCGCCGCGTCGGCGAGAGAGTGGAGAGGCAGGCTCACAAAGTCCTGGTCGATCTCGTGCGGCACACGCCGAAGCCTAGCGGTCCGGCGCGACGAGGTGGGTGATCACGCGTGACCGCGGACGGCCCTCGTCGCGGCACCCCCGAGCGACACACACCGTGACCTACGCCGCGCTGGACACGCGAACGCCCCGCCCGGGTGGGACAGGCGGGGCGTTCGGTGCAGGACGCTCAGCGCAAACGCAGCTTCTGGTTCGGGAAGATCAGGTCGGGGTTGCTGCCGACGACATCGCGGTTGAGCTTCCACAGGGCACGCCAGCCGCCCTCGAGGTTGTGCGCGGCGGCGATCGACGACAGCGAGTCGCCGGGCTGCACGACGTAGGTCGCGCTGGATACGGGCGTGCGAGCTCGCTCCGAACCGCGCGAGCTCCTCGACCGGGAGCTCTCACGGGCCTTGCTCTGGTCCGACGACACTCCAGGGTCGCCCGCCTTGTCCGCCTCGGTCAGTCCGAGCTTGCGCGAGCAGGCCGGCCAGGCTCCCCATCCCTGGACGTCGAGCACCTTCTCCGCGATGGCGATCTGCTGCTCCTTGGTGGCCAGGTCAGCGCGCGGCGCGTACTTGGTGCCACCGAACTCCCGCCAGGTGGAGGGGGCGAACTGGAGTCCGCCGTAGTAGCCGTTGCCGGTGTTGATGTGCCAGTTCCCACTGCTCTCGCACTGCGCGAGCCGCTCCCACGTTTCCTGCGTGGCGGCGTCGGCCTGGTTGGCGAACGCGATCGGGACTGCGGCGGCGACGCCGGTGACCGCCGCGGTCGTGGTGACCTTGCGAGCGGCCCGTCGAGCGCGACTCGTGCCACGGTGCTTGGGCTTGTAGGGCATGCTTGTCTCGCTCCCTCTCATCGCCTGCGGAGTGAGCTGTCGGGTTCGGGCGAGAGGTGTGCCCGGCCGCGGGTTCCGCGGCCTCACCCCTAGGCCCACCCGAGGGGGTGGAGCCGAATCGGTTCCTCCGTCTCCGCCCCGTTGCTGACGACGGACGTACGACACCGCTGGGCGGAGCTCGGCGAAGCGGGTCGTAGTCGCGTCAAGGCGACGCGACGGACAGGACTCTACGACGTTGCCAATTCGTTATTCAACCGGTTCCCGCGCATCGGTGATTTCGCTGGTCACAGTAGGCGCACCGACACAATCAGTGACGACGTGCAGGTCGTTATGACCGACCGTTACGCTCTTGCGCCTCGTGCAGGGTTCTGGCCGCCTCGCCGTGCTCGTTCTCCTCGCCGAATCCCCAGGTGGCCTGCAGGACGGGGAAGCCGGCAGCGCGCAGCGTCGCGCACACCGCGGGATCGTCGTCGACCACGACCACGACACGTGCCTGGAGCTCGCGCAGCCGCTCCAGCTTGACCCGGCGAGCCGGTCTGAGGTCGCCGTCCCGGCGCAGGAGGAGCGTTCCCGGCGGGGCGCCGTGCTGGCGTAGCCACCGCTCGGTCACCCCCCTGAGGCGCTCGGGCCGCCCCGACAGGTAGACGACGCGGTGTCGGTCTGCCAACGTCCGCACGACGGCGAAGCCCTCCGGCAAGGGCGGGTCATGCTGGGCCGCGGCGAAGAAGGCGTCCCAGTCCTTGGGGCGGGTGCGCAGGTGGTGGAGCCGGTGGCGGACGTCCGCGAGCACGCCATCGATGTCGATGACCGCGGTGTCCCTGGCCCGATCGCTCATCCCTGCCCCTCACAGGCGTGGCACGACGCGTCTCGTCGGTCGCTCCGACTAGCGTGCACCCCATCATGGCGATCACGAGCAGACCCGGGGCCTCGGACACCGTCGGCGTGCGGTTTGTCCACTCCAGTGACTGGCAGCTCGGCATGGTGCGGCACTTCCTCGGCCCGGAGGCGCAGGCTCGCTACGGCCAAGCGCGCATCGACGCGATCGAGCGCATCGGCGCGCTCGCCGGGGAGGTGGCCGCTGCCTTCGTCGTGGTAGCGGGGGACGTCTTCGACGCCAACCAGGTCGACCGGCACGTCGTGCTGCGGACCTGCGAGGCGCTCCGTGCCGTTCCGTGCCCCGTGCTGCTCCTCCCAGGCAACCATGACTCGCTCGAGCCGGGCACGGTCTGGACCAGCTCGACCCTCACCACCCACCTACCCAGCCACGTCGACGTCCTGTCCGACAGCGAGCCGCGCCGACCCACCCCTGGCGTGGAGGTGGTGGGCTTCCCCTGGCGGACCCGGCGCGCGCTCACCGATCCACTCGCAGCGGTCGCCGACCTCGACCCGCCCGCTGACGGGCTGATCCGGGTCGTCGTCGGTCACGGCCAAGTGGACAGCCTCGCGCCCGACGTCGACGAACCCGCTCTCATCCGCCTCGCCCCCGTGGAGCGGGCGATCCACGAGGGTCGGCTGCACTACCTCGCGCTCGGGGACCGCCACTCCACCACCGAGGTGGGCACCACCGGGCGGATCTGGTACTCGGGAACGCCGGAGCCCACGCGTCCGGAGGAGGAGCGCCCGGGCGAGGTGTTGGTCGTGGAACTCGCTGGTGGCGAGAGACAGGCCTGCACCGTCACCCCGACGCGGGTCGGCACCTGGCGCCTCCTGTCCCACGTGGTTGAGGTCGACGGTGACGACGACCTCGACCAGCTCGCCGGCTGGTTGGATGACCAACCCGACAAGACTCGGACCGTCGTCCGTCTCGGCGTCCGCGGCACGCTCTCGGTGGCTGGGCTCACCAGGCTCGAGACCCTCCTCGACGCCTATGAGGAGGTCTTCGCCGCTGTCCAGCGCTGGGGCCGGCACTGGGACGTCGGGGTGTTTCCCGACGACGCCGCGTTGGACGAGCTGCCCGTCACCGGACCGGCTCGCGCGGCCTTGGAGGAGCTTCGCATCGCCACGGGCGCCGGCGACGCTGAAGCCGCCAACGCCTTGGCGCTGCTGCACCGGTTGGCTGGGGGAGCGGCGTGAGACTGCATCGGCTCCGACTGCGCAACTTCCGCGGGGTCACCGACCGCGAGTTGACGTTCCATCCCACCGGGGTCACCGTCGTGGTCGGGGACAACGAGACCGGCAAGTCCAGCCTGCTCGAGGCGTTCCGCTTGCTGTTCGAGGTGCCCGACGACTCCAAGGCGACGAAGCTGCGCGCGGTCCAACCGGCCGGCAGCGACGTCGGCACAGAGGTCGAAGCCGACGTCAGCGTCGGGGAGCTGCGCCTCCACTACCGCAAACGCTGGTTCAAGCAGCGGGCCACCGAGCTTCGGGTCGAGCCCGAAGGGCGCACGTGGACCGGCCGCGAGGCCCACGACGAGGCCAGGCGGCTGTTCGGCGAACACGTCGACGAGACCCTGTGGGCGGCGCTGGCCGTCGGCCAAGAGCAGACCCTCACCGTCCCGGTGGCCGGGACGGTGACCTCGGTGCTCACCGCGCTCGACGAGGTGGCAGGTGGGGAGAGTGACCACGGCGCGACCGTCCCGCTCGTGGAGGCCGTGGAAGCGGAGTACCTCCGCTACTTCACCCCGACCGGCCGCCCGACCGGCGCCTACGCCGAGGCGCTCCGGCGCCGGGACGAGGCGCGACGCCTGGCTCAGGACGCGAGAGCCAGACTGACCGAGGTCGACCAGGACGTCGCCCGCGCCGAGCGGCTCAGCCAGGACCACGACCGCCTGGCCGCCCGACTGGCGGAGCAGTCACGCCGAGTCGACGAGCTGGAACGGCGCCGCCAGGCCGCGGCCGAGCTCATCGCGTCCGTCGAGAGGCTCAGCCAGAACCGCGACCTCGCCGAGGAGCGGCTGGTGACGGCGCGCGGTGAGTTGGAGCGCCGCACGCTGCTTCGTGGCGAGGCCGCCCACCGCGAGGAGACCGCGGCGGCTACGGCGGCGACCGCCCGCCAGGCGGAGCAGGCCCTGCGCGAGGCCGAGCGTGATCTCGCCGAGGCCACCGCGCAGCTCCGGCAGGCTCGGGAGGAGCTCACCGCGCGACACACGGCCGTCCGCGCTGCCGAAGCGCACCTGGGACGCCTGCGTGACCGAGCCGACCTCGCCGAGCTGGAGGCGAAGCTGGCCGAGGTCCGTCACGCCCAGGACGAGGAGCGGCGGTGGGCGGCCGAACTCGACCGGCTGACGATCACCGACGCCGACGTGGAGGAGGTCGAAGCTGCCCACCGTCGCGTCCTGGCCGCACGGGCGGCACGAGACGCCGGCGCCCCGACTGTCGTCGTTCGGCGAATCGGGCTGGGTGACATCGACATCGACGGCAGACCGGTGGCCGGTGACACCGAGCTGAGCGTCGCGGACGACACGACCGTCGCCGTCGCGGGCGTCGCCGAGGTCACCGTCCGACCCGGCGCGGGCGTCGCCGAGCTCGCCGCCGCGTGCGCGGAGGCTGAGCATGCCGAACGGGAGCTCCTGGCCACGTTGGGTGTCGAGAACGTCGCGGAGGCCCGTCGAGCGGCCCGCGCGCGGGCGGAAGCGGAGCGAGGACTACGCGCCGCTCGCGAGACGCTCCACCGTCGACTCGGTGGGGAATCGCTCGAGCAGCTCCTCCTCCGTCGCGACGTCTTGGCCCGCCGACTCGCCGAGGACCCTGGCGACGATGACGGCGCTCCTGATCCGCCCACCGGTATCGAGGAGGCGCGCGCCAGGCTGGCCCGCGCCCAGCAGGACGAGTCCGCGGCCGCGCGACTCGTCGCCGAGGCTGAGGAGCGCGAGGCGCGGTGCCGCAAGCAGTACGAGGCGGCCAGCGAGCACGCCACGGTGGCCCGCGTCCGAGCGGAACAGGAACAGGAACGCCGGGACGACGCCTTCGCCGCGCTCGCCACCGCCCGCGCTGAGAAGGATGACACGACCCTCGAGGAGGAGGTCCGCGCGTGCGAGTCGCGGCTCGCGGCGGTGGCCGAGGAGCTCGCACGAGCCAGGGAGGCCCTCGCCGCCAGCGGCCTCGACACCATCGAGGACCAGCTGGCCGACGCCACGAGCCTGCGCGACCAGCTAAGGCGGCAGGTCGAGGAGCTGCACGACGAGCTGCGACGCGTTGAAGGACGCCTGGAGATGGCCGGCGCACACGGTCTGGCGTCGGCGGCCGAGCGCGCGGAAGCCGACCAGGCCCAGGCCGAGGCTCAGCTGGAGAACGTCGAGCGCAAGGCCGGCGCGGCCCGCCGGCTCCGGGAGACCCTCACCCGCCATCAGGTCGAGGCGCGCCGCCGATACGCCGCGCCCCTGCGCGAGCGCATCGAAGCGCTCGGCCGCGTCCTGCACGGCCCCTCCTTCGGCGTGGTGCTCGGTGAGAACCTCGAGGTGCGGGAGCGGGTGCTCGACGGGGTCTCCCTGCCCGTCACGTCCCTGTCGACGGGGGCACGTGAGCAGCTCGCCACCATCGTGCGACTGGCCATCGCCGGACTCACCGCGTCGGACGGCAGCGGCGTTCCCGTCGTGCTCGACGACGCCCTCGGCTGGTCCGACCCGGCACGGCTGCAAGCGATGGGCTCACTGCTCGCCCGCGCCGGTTCCACGACGCAGGTGATCCTGCTGACCTGCGTGCCGGACCGCTACGCGAGCACCGTGCCGGGTGCTCGGATCGTGCGCCTGTGAGCCATGGTGGTCCCCACGGTGTGGCAAGCTGACGCCCGACATGAGCACGGAAGAAGACCACGTCCAGCTGGTGCGGGTCGCTGAGCGGCACAAGACGGTGCTCGCCAACCTCGTGCAGTTCTACCGCTACGACCTGAGTGAGGTGCGCAACTACGAGCTTTCCCCGCACGGCACGTACCCGTATCGCTACCTCGACCACTACTTCGTCGAACCGGCCCGGGAACCGTTGTTCATCCTGGCGGGGGAGCGGCTGGCTGGTTTCGCCCTCGTGCGGAAGCTCGACGACGGGCTGCTGCACCTCGCGGAGTTCTTCGTGCTGCGGGCCCTGCGCCGGGCCGGGATCGGCCGCCGCGCGGCGACCAAGCTGTTCCGACGCTTTCCTGGTGATTGGCAGCTGGAGTACGACCACGCCAACGTACCCGCGACCCGGTTCTGGCCCCAGGTTGTGGAGGCGGTGGCCGACGGGCCTATCGAGGCGCGGGACCTCTACCCGCCCGACGTCGACTACCCCTGCCGGGAGCTGCGTTTCCACACCAGCTGACCGCGGTGACCGCGTGGCCGCTCGCCCGGGGCGCACCGACTGACCCGCCTGTGGCTCACCGACTGACCCGCCTGTGGCCTACTGGTTGACGCCGCGGCCGGCGGCGCGATCGGGGTGGGTGTAGACCACGTACCGCGCCCCCCGCAGGAAGCCCACCAACGTCATGCCGAATCGATCGCACAGGTCGACCGCGAGACTGGACGGCGCGCCGACCGCGGCGACGAAGGGCACGCCAGCGGCCAGTGCCTTCTGGCAGATCTCGAACCCGGCACGTCCGCTGACGACGAGGAGGTGGCCGGCCAGCGGGAGCCGGCGACGGAGGAACGCCCATCCGATGAGCTTGTCGACCGCGTTGTGTCGGCCCACGTCTTCCCGGGCGCACACCAGCTCGCCCTCCGGAGTGAACACGCCGGCCGCGTGCAGCCCGCCGGTTCGGCTGAACAGGCTCTGGGCTGCCCGAAGCCGGTCGGGCAAGGCGCACAGCGTGACCGGGTCGACCACCGGGCCCGGCGCGACCGAGTGGAGGCCGGACAGCTCCAGCTCGTCGAGGCTCTGTTTGCCGCAGATCCCGCACGCGGCCGAGGCGGCGCCGTACCGAGCCGCCACCGGCCCACGCAGTGGACCAGTCAGGTCGACCGTCACGACGTTGTACGTCTGCTCGACGCCCGGGTCTGTGCAGTACCTGACCTGGACCACGCCGTCGGGGTGGGTGAGGAGCCCTTCGGAGACCAGGAAACCGACCGCGAGGTCGAAGTCGGCCCCCGGCGTGCGCATCGTCACCACGAGGGAGCGCGGCGACGCGCCGGGCCAGGCGACGCGAATCTCGAGCGGCTCCTCGGTCGCCACCAGGTCCTCGCGCTGGCGGACCGTGCCGCTGTCCACCTCTCGCACACGGACCCGGGCCGTGCTTTTCGGCCGCCTGTCGGACAGCGTCATCAAACCCGCCTCGCTTCCACCAGCCCCGCGCTCTGACGGCGCGTCCGCCGTCTTCCTACCACGCGACCGGCTGCGAGATCGGATCATTCACAGGCGGCACCGCACTGCCGACGCAGCAGGGAGTCGATGATGATGCTCTCCATGTCCTGCGGGTCCTTGGCCCGGTAGGCCCGTCCGCTGGTGACCTTGGCGATGCGTTCCAACGCGGCGATGTCGGCCTGCGGACCGATACCGACCAGGATCACCGCGATCGGCCGAGCTGGGTCAGCCTCCAGCTGCAGAGTGTTGATGAGCTGGTTGAGCGAGATCCCGGGCGTGTCCTCGTTGGCACAGGCAGGCGACGGCCTGGCGGCACCCGAGCAGGAGTCGGTGAGCAAGACCAACGAGTTGACGTGGGTGGGGTCGTAGGAGTTCTGCGCGACCCGGTACGCCGCGAGGAACGTGTCGTACAGCCCGGTGCCTCCCCCGGTTCGCCTGGGCAGCGCGTCGAGGTTCTTGTTGAGCTCGGCACGGTGCTCGGCGGTCAAGGGCTTGATGGCCGACAGCTCACGCCACGGCCGGCGACCATCACGGTTCTCGGCGAACTCCCACAGCCCGACCTGGGACTTGTCGGGGAAGTAGGTCAATGCCGTCTTGGCCGCGTCGCGGGCGAGCTCGATCCGGCTTCGGTCACCGGCGGCCACCGCCATGGACCCGGAGACGTCGACCACCGTCAGCAGTCGAGTGTCCAGGCTCATCGCGGCCCAGCTCCGCAGCACGTCGTCGGCGTCATCGAGCGAGACCGGCGGCAGCACGGTCACCTCGCCGACCGCGCCGGCTGCGTCCGGCGGCGTCTGATCGCGGTAGTCACGGAAGCCGGCCTTGCGGAATGCGGCGCGGCCAGTGGGGGCGTCGACGTAGCGCATGAGGGCGGCCCCCGCCTCGATGATCCGGCCCCGGTTGGACTTCTGGTGGAGCACGGACACCAGGGGGTACTCCAGGAGCACCGTGCCACCGCTGGGCACCACGGGCACGACGTCGGCGGTCGGATGCTCCTTCCGGAACGCCACCACCTGCTGCTCGGTGGCGGGGACTCCGCGGCGGAGGCCGTCCCGCCTGGCCTGGTCCAGCTCGACCTCGAGGCTGTCGACGCGCTCCTTGATCAACTGCAGGATGATCGTGCCGAGCCTGCGGCGTGCTGCCTCGGCGTCGTCGGTGATGGACCGCCGGATGGCCAGCAGGGCGCTGAGGGCGGGGCCGGACCGCTCGGCGTCGGCGAGGGCCATCCGTCCAGCGGTGGCCAAGGTCGGCCAGTCCTTGACGTCACGGAGCTCCTCCGCCTTGGCCTGGGTCGTGGCCAGGACGAGCGGCGTGGCAGCCACCGACGGGCTCAGCGACAGTAGCCGGTCGTGAGGAATGCCGGTGCGGGAGACCCATTCCCAGGTGTCGGGAATCCACAGGTCGGGCACGTCCCCAGCCTCGCTGGAGAGCCGGGTGAAGATCTCCCGCGGGGTCGCGGCGGTGATGTCGAACATCACACAGCGCCCGTCGACCGGTACGCGCTCCTTGGCCATCCGCTCGGTGACCGCTCTCAACGGCTCGACGATCTCAGGTGCCGCGGCCACCTCGATTCGCACCTCGCCGCTGCACGGTTCCGGCTCCATCAACGCCTGGAGGGAGAACCCTCGATCTCTGGCGTACACGGCCGCCGGGACGACTAGAGCGACGAGGAGGACAAGGGCGAGGATGACGCGACGGCGCCGCGATCGCGGCGGAACTTCTGCGGCGTGGCGTCCGGGCATCCCTGGCTCCCCTCCCGACCCCCGAAGTCCGAGCGGAGACTACCGGAAAATCACGTTCTGTGTCCCTTTCCAGGGAGAATTGACGCGGACAGTCACCTTCGGTATCCGCTCGTCAGCAGCGCGCAGTCACCAGGAGGTGGGTGTCGCCGTCGTTCTGTCGAGGCTTCGTCCTTGCGACGTTCGGAGGCGATGCGTCAGCTGGGACATCTCGGGAGCCTCGCCGTGAGGGCGGGCGTGACCAGCGACGGAGAACTCTCCGTAACTGAACTACTCTTCGTGGTGATCACGGTGTCCGCCGTCATGCTCGTCGTCCCGCCACCAGCACCGACGGCGGATGGCCTCGCCACGCGTGACGCCTGCCCGGTCCGGTTAGGACGCCCGTCCCTCGGCGTACATCCGCGCGATCACCGTCTCGATCGCCGGCTCTTGGATCGACAGGTCGGCGATGGGGTAGCGGTCGGCGATCGCGGCCACGAGCGGCGCCGCGCTCGCGGCCGCCGGGAAGCAGAGCCACTGTCGTGGTCCCTCGACGCGAAGGACACGCGCGCCACGAACCTGGATTGGCGGTAGCGGCCGTTCGAGGTCGACGACGAGGACGCGCTCGCTCTCTCCGTGCTCGCGCAGTCCGTCGAGGTCCCCGTCGTACACGAGCGTTCCTTTGTCGATGACCATGACCCGTGAGCACAGCTGCTCGATGTCGGTCAGGTCATGGGTGGTGAGCAAGACCGTCGTGCCCTGCTGGGCGTTCAGCGCACGCAGGAACTCGCGGACCTTCGTCTTGCTCACGATGTCCAAGCCGATGGTGGGCTCGTCGAGGTAGAGCACCTCGGGGTCGTGGAGGAGGGCGGCGGCGATGTCGCCGCGCATCCGTTGGCCGAGGGAGAGCTGCCGGACGGGTACGTCGAGCAGCGATCCGAGGTCGAGCGCGTCCACCAAGCGGTCGAGGTTCTCCCGGTAGCGCGTCGCGGAGATCTTGTAGATGCGTCGCAGCAAGCTGAAGCTGTCGCGCAGGGGCAGGTCCCACCACAACGTCGTGCGCTGTCCGAACACCACGCCGATCCGTCGGGTGAGGGCGAGGCGCTCTCGCGCGGGCTCGACGCCCGCGACGCGCAAGGTGCCCGCGCTGGGCACGAGAATGCCCGTGAGCATCTTGATCGTGGTCGACTTGCCCGCGCCGTTCGGGCCGATGTAGCCGACCAGCTCGCCACGGCGGATGGTGAACGACACGTCAGTGACCGCGCGGACCTCGGCCTTGACGCGTCGCAGCAGCCCCGCCCGGCGGCGGACGACGAAGGTCTTGCTCACGCCGGAGGCCTCGATCACCGGTTCGGACGCGGCGAACGACGCCACGGTGGAGGAGGACGCTGCTGACGAGGACGGGGTGGGGATCGTGGTCACGGTCAGCTCCCGGTACTGCGATAGCTACGGACCCCTGCGCGCCACGCCAGCGCCGCGACCAGCGCGAGGAGCAGCGCGGCGACGGGCGAGGCGAACTCGAACACTTTCGGCAGGCCGAGGGGATCAGGCCGGTCGAGGATGTGCATGGACGGCAGCCAGTTGACGAACGCGAGCGGGATCGCGAACGTCGCGGCTCGCACCAGGTCCTTGGCGAAGATGCTCGGCGGGTACTGGGTGAGGAGGTTTCCGCCGTAGGTGAAGGCGTTCGCCACCTCGGCGGCATCATTCGCCAGGAACTGGAACGCTGCGCCGAGCGCGAAGATCGAGCAGAAGATCACGGTCCCACTGACGATCATGACCGGGAGCAGGAGCAACCGGTCCCACGTCCAGGTGACGTCGAGCGCCACGAGCGCCCAGGTGAGGACGGCCGTCGACTGCAGGATCCGACCGAGGCGACGCAGTGCGAAGTCGTCGGCCGCAGCTTGGACGAACGCCGAGACCGGGCGAACCAGCATGACGTCGAAGGAGCCGTCACGAATCCGCCGACCGAGCCGTTCGACATTGCCCACCAACAGGTCGGCCAACCCCAGCGCACACCCGGACGTCGCGTACAGGAAGGCGACTTCTGGTAGGCGAAACCCGCCGAGTTGCTCCGTGTGGGCGAACATGATGAAGATCGCCACGAAGTCGCAGCCGGTGACGGCGAACTGTCCGGCGGCGAGCATGACGAACGAGGCGCGGTACGTCATCGTCGCGCGAATCCACATCCCGACGATCCAGACGTACGCCCGCAGCGCGTCAGCCACCTTGCACCACCACTTTCCTCGTGGCGAGCGCGGTGACGAACCTGCCCGCGATCCACAGCGCCGACGCCCAGGCAGCTTGGAACCCGAAGACCCCGAGCAGCTCTCGCCCTTGGTACGTGCCCAGGAAGACATCGGCGGGAAGCTGGAGGATCGAGGACCAGGGCAGCACGTTGGCGAGGTCGCCCAGCCAGCCGGGGAAGATGTTGAGCGGCAGCAGCATGCCGGAGAAGAACAGGGCGAGGATGCCGGCGAGCTGGAGGACGCCGCGGGCGTCGAGCAACCAGAAGCCGGCGAGTGTAAAGAGATAGTTGATCGAGAAGCTCACGATCGCCCCGAGGAGAACCGCCAGGAGAAACGCGGCCCACGTCAGGGGGTTCGTCGGCAGTGACAGGTCGAACAGCAGCGAGCCGACCAGCGTGGGCGGGATGCCGCGAGCGAGGAGGTGGAAGCCAGCCCGACCGAGGTCGCTGGCCAGCCACCACGCCTGCAGGTCGACCGGACGGTACAGATCGACGGCGATGTCACCGGTCCGGATGCGCTCGGCCAGCTCCTCACGGAAGCCGCCGCCCCACAGCGCGCCCACCATGCCCAGCGACTGACCGAGCCAGACGTAGGTCACGGCGTCGTCGACGTCGTATCCGCCGAGCTGAGGTCGCGCCTCCCACAAGGCGATGTAGGTGAACGCCAGGATCAGGCCGAAGACGCTGTTGGTGAAGACGCCAGCGGCGGTCGCAGCGCGGTAGCTGGCGTAGCGGCGGAAGGTCCGCCACGCGATCGCCGCGTAGACCCTCATGGGGTGGGACTCCTCTCGTCGGACCGCCGAGGACGGCGAGGGCAGACGTGCGTTGGCCCCCAAGCCCAGAAGGGCCGGGGGTGGGGCGGCACGGGGCCGCGAATGACGCTGTGAACCACCGGCAGGTGGGATTGTCAGGTTCGCTCGGTGCGGGTACCGCTCGCAGGGCGGACCGAGCATCCTAGCCGTCCGGGCTGGGGGGAGGAAGCGAGATTCTCGTCCGACGCGTGGAGCGGTTGCGGCTCTCGTCCGCGGCCTGAGCGAGCCGCGCCACGCTGGTCAGGCGCTGAGGGGGATCAATCGAAGGTCGGCGTGGGCGCGCCGCAAGACGTCGGGACGGTCGGTGAGCACCGGCCAGCACCGCTGGTGACCCAGGTAGGCGGCGTGCGCGGCGGAGACGTCACCGGTGGCCTCGACGAGCCGATCCAGCTGTTCGGTGGGGATGTCGGTGAGCGACGACAGCAGCCACACGTCGTGGTCGTAGGTGAGCCCGCGGAGCCGCTCGATCGCGCTGGGCTCCTGGCGCTGGTCGTAGGCCGCGAGGAGCACGGTGTCGGGAACGAGCAGGGTGAGAGCGCGCGACCTCGCGGTGGCGATGAGAGCCTCCGCCATGACCAGGCCGTCGGCGATGTCCAAGACGGGAGCGATGTCGAGGACCCATCCGGCGGGCGGTGGGATGTCGAGGTGCCCGCTCACTGTCGCGTCGACCAGCTGACCTTGCCGAGTACTGTCTCACGGCGTCGGGCCACCTCCTCGGCGAGACGTTTCGCCTCGTCGTGGAGGTGTTCCTCTGGGACACCAGCGATGCGCAACCAGAACTCGTAGGCCTCGGCTGGTGGCACCGTCGCCCCGAACGTGCGGGCCGCCCACTGGTCGTGGCGCTCATGAGGGTCGGGCCACCGTCGCATGTCGTCGGCGGCCTCGTGACGCAGCCGCTCGACCACGGCCTCGCGATGCGCGACGGCGTCGAGTGGGCGATGACTCCCAGCCAGCTCGACGCCGGGCGAGTGCCCCGGTGGATCGCCGGCCCGCGGGCGGTGCGTCGTCATGGGAGGAAGCATAGGGGATCGCCGGCCTTGGGGCGAACGGGTCGTGGTGAGTGCGTCGCGGTCCGTTATTGATTCGGACGCGTGATCGACTGGACGTACCATGCCCGCCCGTGGCTGAGCCGGATGTGATGGCGGTGGCAGCTGAGCACGCCCGCGCGCTTGTGAAGGTCTCCGGGGTCGTCGGGGTCGTCGTGGGCGGCAGCCACGCTCGAGGCACTGCCGATGAGAACTCAGATCTCGACCTCGGCATCTACTATCGCGAGCCGCTCGACGTCGACGCGCTTCGCGACCTCGCTTCCGCCATCACGGGGCGGCCCACGGAGGTCGCCAAGCCCGGAGGGTGGGGCCCGTGGGTGAACGGCGGCGCCTGGCTCGACGTCGAGGACGCGCTCGGCTGGCCAGGAGGCCGCGTCGACTGGATTTTGCGCGACCTGGAACGGGTCGACCACGAGGTCTCCCGCGCACTCCGAGGTGAGTTCTCCCTCCACCACCAGGCCGGCCACCCGTTCGGCTTCCTCAGCACGATCTACGTGGGTGAGGCGGCGGTTGCGCGCGTCGTCGCCGATCCGCACGGCGCGCTGGCCAAGCTCCAGGCCCGGACGACGCCGTATCCTGAGGCGCTCCGCCAGGCCATGGTGCGCTGGTTGTGGGAGGCGGAATTCAGCGTCGAGATCGCACGCAAACCGGTGAAGCGTGGCGACGCCGCGTACGTCTCGATGTGCTTGGCGCACGCGGTCGGCATCATGGCCCACGCACTGCACGCTCGTGACGGGCAGTGGGTCCTCAACGAGAAGGGGCTCATTGACGCGGCCGGACGCCTCCCCTGTGCGCCCGCCGACTTCGCCCGTCGCGCTCACGCCGTCTGCGGCGGTGTGGGCGTCGAGGACGTCCTCGATCTGGAGGGACGAGTTCGGCTCGCCGCCGAGCTGCTGGCCGACGTGCGTCGCGCGACCACCGGTTGACACCGGACACGTGAGCATGGAGGCGACCGAGCTCGCCCTCTCCGGCTCGGTCAGCACCCGCCGCCTACCATCGACGGGTGCTTGAACCGCGGTACCCGATCGTGACCGACCGGCTCCTCCTGCGCCCTTTCCAGTCCGAGGATCTCGATCGGCTGTACGACATCCAGTCCCGGCCCGAGGTCGTCCGATACCTGTACTGGGGGCCCCGCACCCTCGACGAGGTTCGGGACGTCCTGGAGAGGAAGAAGACCCAGCACACCGTGGCCGAGCAGGGCGACGCCCTCGCGCTCGCGGTCGTGCGGCGCGACAGCGGCGTCCTGGTGGGCGAGGTGCTGCTGATCTACACCAGTGAGGAGCATCGGCAAGGGGAGATCGGGTACGTCTTCCATCCCGACGCCGCTGGGCGCGGCTTCGCGACCGAGGCCGCCGAGGTGATGCTGCGTCTCGGGTTCGAGGAGCTCGGCCTGCATCGCATCGTCGGCCGCCTCGACGGGCGCAACGTCGCCTCGGCACGCCTTCTGGAACGTCTCGGCATGCGGCGAGAGGCCCACTTCGTCCAGAACGAGTTCGTCAAGGGGGAGTGGACGGACGAAGTGGTCTACGCGATGCTCGCCGAGGAGTGGAAGGCTCGGGAGGCGACACTCACGGATCGGCGAGAGTGACGGTCAGGCATTCGCTGGCCGCCCGCCAAGACGCAGCAGGTTGTCCACCATCCGGCTGAGGACCCGGATGGTCTCGGCGTAATCACGCTCGGTGATTCCGTCGACCGTGGCGGCTCGAACCGTCCTGACCTGATCAGCGACCCGGGCCCAGCCGGTCTCACCAGCGGCGGTGAGCGCGAGGCGGCCGTCCGTCTCCCGGCGGACGAGCGCGACCACGCATGCCGGCGAAGCTTCGCCGGGCGTCAGGTCGTTCCGCCTCGCGCGGTCTCCACGACGAGGACCCGAACAAGCCTTTGGGTGCTCCCATGTGGGGTGCGTGATGCGTGTGTGGTGTGGGAGCGGCGATACCGGTGCGCGCCTACGAGGAACGGATTCCATGGGGAAGATCTCACCGGCCGGTCGATGTTGCCGCTCCGCCATCTCCACTAGAGTTTGGTCCCTATTGCCGCCACGTTCACGGGGGACTCGACTGTGAAGCGCAAGGATCGGGGCGCCGTTGCGACGGGCGCCGCCAGAACCATCGGCCGCGGAGTCGCAGCAGTACTCGGAGCGTTCGCGTTCGTGGTCGCGATCGGGGTTCCGGCAGCCGGAGACTGGCTGCCCAAGCCGTCGCTGCACTGGACGCAGACCCCGACCGTCGACAAGCACGCGATGCTGAACGACGTCGCCGTGCACGAGGGTGTGGGCTGGGCGGTCGGCGTCGATGTCGACGAAGAGCGTCCACTCATCCTCCGGTGGGCGGATGGTCGTTGGACCGAGACGCCACAGCCGGTGAGCTCGAACGCGGTCCTGGAGAGCGTGGCGATCGCCGGAACCGACGACGTCTGGGCGGTCGGTGAGAACCGTGCCGACCCGTCGAGCTCGAAACCGCTCGTGCTGCACTGGGACGGGCGTCGCTGGCGGACCGTGGCCGGACCCCAGGTGCCGGCCGGCTCGTTCGGCGAGGTCGCGATCGGACCCGACGGCGCGGTCTGGGCAGGTGGCTGGGCCAATGTCGAGGGAACCGAGCACGCGGTCGTCTACCGGTACGTCGACGGCACCTGGCAGCCGCTGACGGCAGGTCTGGAACAGTCCATCAACGCCAACGCGCTGGCCATCCTCGCGGAGGACGACGCCTGGGTCGGGTTGAACGCCGGTCTGGCGCACTACGACGGCACCAGGTGGGAGCTCGTGGACGAGGTGCCCAGCGACGGCTCCCACATTCCAACGGCGTTGGCGGTCGCGGGACCGAAGGACATCTGGGTGGTGGGCGTGGAGCACAGCAGCTCGGGCGAGCTGCCGCTCGCGCTGCACTACGACGGTGTCTCCTGGACCCGGGTGTCGGTCGCGGGCTGGTCAGGGCAGTTGTACGACGTGGCGCTGCGAGGCGGGCGTCCGCTCGCGGTCGGCGAGCGCTTCATGCGCATGGGCGACGTCGTTGTGGCCAAGCCCCTCGTCCTCGAATACAACGGGTCGGTCTTCGTCGGTGCGCCGAGGCCGACCGAGACGGAGGGAACCTTGACCGCCGTCGACGTCAGTGGCGACCGCGTGTGGTCGGCCGGCCTCGTGATCTCGGACTCAGGGGACTTCGTGCCGTTCGTGGCCTACGCCACGTCATGACGCCGACGCAAGCGCGCGAGCGTCGGCGAGCCGTACGGCGCCGCGGGTCACCGCTGTCACCGTCGAGTCAGGGCCGTCGATGACCGTGACACCGAGCCTCGGCGGCGGTCTCGACGCCGGTGGGACAGGCGCCCGCCACCGCCACGGGGCTGTCGCGGTGTGGCGTCGAGGACAGCACGTAGCCGCTGTGCGTCCTCCAGGGTGGCGAACGGGTACGCGAAGGACAGGGTGTGAGTCAGTCGTTGGGCTCGGCTGTCGTGATCGCGGGGCGCACAGGGTGGGTCAGGTGCCCAGCGGAGCAGTCAGGCGAGCCGGACCAGCGCCTGGACCGGCCAGTGGTCGGACGGCGGGACCCCGCCGAGGGTCCACGTGTTGACGGCGGCTTTGACCACGGTGACGTCCTCGCTGGCGAGGATCCAGTCGATGCGCCGACCCCCTTCGACCGGGCTCGGATCCCAGCCGTTGTAGGTCGCGTACGACGCGGTGAGCCGCTCTCGGGCGGCGTCCCATGCGTCGATCAGCCCTTCGCTCAAGAGGATGCGATGGGCGGGACCCGCGGGGGAGCTGTTGAAGTCCCCCGTGATGACGACCGGAACGTCGAACGAGCGCACGATCCCCGCGATCATCGCCGCGGCGCGACGCCGAGCCCGCGCGGACTTGTGGTCGAGATGGGTGTTGAGGTGGACGAGCTGTCGCCCCGTGTGCCGGTCGACGAACCTCACCCACGTGAGCATGCGGGGAGACGAGCTGTCCCACATCCGCGAGCCCGCCAGCCGCGGGGTGGCGGACAGCCACAGGTGGTCATAGGCGAGCGCCCTCAGGCGGGTGCGGTCGTAGAAGATCGCCGTCGCCTCGCCCTCGCTGCCACCGCGACGGAAGAGGTGGATCCAGTCGTAGTGCTCCCCAAGGTCCTCCGCGACGTCCTGCAGCTGGGCGAAGGTACCTTCTTGCGTACCGAGGAGGGTCGGACGCTCCCCTCGAAGGAGCTCTCGGACCAATCGTCGCCGCTCCGTCCACGAACGCGGCGGCTCGTCGACCGGCAGTCGGAGGTTGAAGCTCATCACGTGCACCTCGCCACGCGTGGCGCGTCCGATGAGCGGGCCGCCGGCGGCGTACGCCGAGGGGGTCAACGTCGCCGTCGCCAGGGAGACCGCCCCTGCGGCCATGCCGGCGGTCAGCAGAGTCCGGCGGCGGATGTCCTTCGACACCAGAGCCTCCTCGAGCTACCCGAGCCTCCAGGAGGGAGTTGAGGTGAACCGGGACACGGGAGCGCCCCAGGGTAGCGACGCCGGCGGCACGTGGGCGGAGGGTTGACCAGGGTTGGTCGCGGAGCCCCACGACGACGCGCGGGCGCCGTGGTGGCGGGCGCTCTCACGTCCCCGGCGGCTCCTGAGCGCCGCCGTGCCGGTGGGCGGCGAGGATCTGGGCCAGGGTGTAGACGGAGGAGCTGTCGAGCTTGTGGCGGTGGGCGTCGTAGTGGTCGCGCGTGGTCCGGATGTCGGCGTGACCGAGCATGTCCTGGACCTTCTGCACCGGCACGCCGTGCGCCAGCAGCACGGTGCCGGCCGTCCTGCGTGCCGTGTGAGGAGAGATCGAACTCGCGGCGGGCAGGCCGGCCTGCGTCGCCAGCTGACGCAACGTCCGCCACACGTCCCGCTGCGTCAAGGGTTTGTCGCCCCTCCTGCGGGGATCATGGGGATGCGGCGACGTCGCCAGCAACGGGCCAGTGAGCTTCTCCCGTGGCACACCACGGTTGCGGGCGCGGATCTCGAGGTACCGGTGCAGGGGCGCCAACGCCGGAGGAGGCAGCGGCAGGAAGTCGTCCCGACCACCCTTGGCGCGGTAGCGCAGGATCGTGTGACCCGCGTCGTGGTCCAGGTCGCGCACGCTCGTTCCGGTGAGCCCACTCACCCGAAGCCCGGTGTAGAAGAGCAGGGCTACGAGCGCGGCGTCCCGCCAGGCCGCCTCCGTTCCCAGCCGTTCGGCGCGGCGTTCGGCGTGGTCGAGGAGGCGGGCGACGGAGCGTTCCTCCAGCGCCGGTCGGGGCGCCGACCGAGCGGCTTTGGGGCGCTTCACCGCGGCGACCGGGTTACGTTCGGCGGCGTCGTTGGACTCCAGGTACCGATACCAACTGGAGATCGCGGCCAGCACCCGCGCCACGGTGGAGGGCGCCGCCGGCCGCGGCCGGCCGTCTCGGCCTCTGACCGTCAAGGTGGTCTTGAAGGCGTCGACGTCCGCTCGACGTGCGGCGAGCGGATCCAGTCCGGTTCGGTCACACCAGCTCAACCACGCCGCCAGGTCAGCGTAGTAGGCCCGGCGCGTGTGCGGGGACTTGTCCGCCTCCAACCAAAGCGCGGTGAGGCGGCGAATCGTGTAGCGGTCGGTCGGGTCATCCGCGGGTAGCGCCGGCAGCAGGTTCACCGCCTCGATGAGCGCCTCGCGGACGTCCAGGGCGGGTACGGCCACGTCGACAGACCGGTCCTGCGTCGCGGCCAGCGGGACCAGCGCAGGGGAGGACGACATTCGGCTGCCTCCGGTCGAGGGATCCGACAGGATCAAGGCGACCCGCGGGCAGTATCGCAAAGCGTCTCGGACGCAGCCGCCGGTGTGGAGGTCCGGCGAGTTGCGGCCGCCGACGAGCTTGTGCGGGTCGCCTAGGCCGGCACCCGGGCGAACAGCCGCTGAGCGAGGTCGTCCAACGTCCGCACCGCGGACTCGGACACCCCTGGATGCGCCACCACGGTCCGCCGGAACGCCCGCACCAGCGGCCGTGCCGGCCGACCTCTGGTTGTCGCCTCCTCGACAGCGGTGAGCTGCCGGTCGAGCGAGCGGTACGCCCCGATCGTCACCTGCCCGGTCGCGTGGAGCGCGTCCAGCCGGGCCCGGACCTCCGCGACGGTGAGTGGCACGTAGGTCAGCCGCACGGTCAGCGTCGCCCCCGCCGTTCCGGTGAAGTCGACGGAGACACGCACCGGGTCGAGGGACGTCACCGTGATGCCCGGGTCGGCGGAGATCACCGCCGTGCCGGTCACCGCGACACCCACCTCGAGGGTCGTCGCGAGGTGGGTCGGGTCCGCGAGAGCGATCGCCAGCTCGGTGTCGCCCTCCTCGACCACGACCGACACACCTCCGGTCGACGAGACGATCGACGCCTCTCCGGGCCCCCAGAGGTTCGCGCACAGGACGCCTGCCGCGAGAGCGCGAGCTGCCTGGACGGACGCGGTGTTCGCCACCACGGTGGTCCCGGGCTGGTCGCTGTAGCGCTGGGTCTCCTCCGCGCTCGCCGTCGGCAGCAGGACGTAGGCGTAGGTGTCGTCGGACGGATCCACGCCGTGGTCCAGCCAGGCGGTGAGGTAGTTCGCCGTGAGCTGGTCGTCCTTCGCCCAGACCGGGTGGTGGCTGATGTCGGACCACTTCCCGGTCCGCGCCTCACGCAACAGGTGCAGCCTCACCGGCTCGGGGAAGACGTATCCGCCGGTCTGCTCGATGTGCAGCCAGCGCGCGTTGTCCACGGTGGCCGACGATCCCAACGACGGCACCGGCTGCTGACCGTTGACCCGCACCACCTCGTCGCCTGGGTCGCTGAGCCGGCGGTTCTCGACGATGGTCTCGATCCGTAGCCCGTCGTGCGCGGTGATCCCCGCCCCGAGGGCGACCACCTCGTCGTCGAAGCACATCCACGACTTGCGGAGGGTCAGCGAGCCTCCGTGGACGGCGGTGTCCATCCCGCCGGCGGTGAACCTGCCGGCCAAGCAGGCGCCACCCGCCCAGGCGGTGGGGGCAGCCTGGTTGCCCCCTTCGCCGAGCTCGCGAGACCGCACGTCCACCGTCGTCCCTGGGATCCGGTAGGGGTCGATCGTCGGCCAGAACCCGTTCACCATCCGGCCGGAGTCGTAGGCGTAGAGGTAGGTCGCTCCGTCCGCGGTGAACCAGCCTTTGAGGTTCTCGTCGTTGATCGACTCGTAGCGGCCGATCCTGGTGGAGCTCATGGCGATGCCGAGCGCCCAGTCGGGGCGGCGGTGCACGATCCGGTCCTGGTAGTGGAACACCTTGCTGAGTACGAGCTCACCGCGAGGCCGTACCGACTCGTCGGCGGCGAGTCTTCGAGCCGCGAGCACGATCGGGATGTTGCGCCACGGCGTCGGGTCGTCGAAGGTGTCGCTCACCAGCCACTCCTTCAAGACCGACCGCAGCCAGGCCTCCTGGTCGGGTGGCGCGCTGGCGAGCAGGCCGAGCGCGGCCTGGAGGACGTAGTGGCCGTGGAAGTGCTCGCCTTCGTCGTAGCGGGAGATCGTGCGCCCGCTCACCATGTCCATCAGAGCGCCGCGCCAGATCACCGGGTCGTACGCGTCGCGGAGCCACGCGTACGCGACCGACACGTCGACTTGCCACGGCGAGTTGGCGACGATGGCCAGCACCGGCACGAGCGCGTCGAGGATCGAGGCGCCGTACGAGCCGGCGTACGGGTAGATCCCGTGCTGGATGAAGGACCCGTCCGGGTAGAAGCCGTCCCCGCGCGTGACGTACTGGAAGACCGGCGCGAGCCCGTCGACACCTGATTGGACGGCGTCGGCGTTGCCCGCGAGCGTGCCCCACCCGACGACGACGTTGGACGTCAAGACCCGGTTGGCGGCGGTTCCGAACGGCTCCGGGGTGTAGTGGGCGACCGCGCGGGTGTAGGCGTCCACCTGGTCGGCGGTCAGCCGGTCGTAGAGCAGGGCAACGCCGTCGTTGAAGACCTGGGGTCCGCTGATCTGCCACTCGTACCAGTTGCCGATGATCTCGCCGTCCTCGCGGTAGTAGTTGGCGACCATCCAGTCGTATCCGGCGACGACGTCGGCGAGCAGCTCCGCGTTGCCGAACAGTCCGGTTCCCCTCGTGGCCCAGGCCAGGGCCATCTGGCGCAGTCGGTGGAACGACACCGAGATGGCGAACGACAGGTTGACGTCCAGCTGCGCGTCCTCCCACAGGTAGGTCCGCCCGTCGGACCGGTCCATCGTCGACCAGAACTGCTCAGCTTCGGTGGTGAGGCGCGAGAGAAGGGCGGCGATGGCCGGGTCGGTCGGGTCGTAGTCCTCCTCCGCCACCCACAGGCGACGCCACTGGGCCCGCATCTGGGCGAACTGGTCGTCGGTCGTCCCGGCGGTCGCGGGACGAGCGGTGGGGAATGCCGTGCCGGCGGCGGCAACCGCACCGGCGAGCAGCAGCGCCCGGCGGGAGAGAGCGAGGGAGTGACCGGGCGGCTCGAACCGCCCGCTCGACTGATTCGGCTGGGACTGGGGTGAAGGGCTGGGCTGGAAGAGGTGGGGACCGGAGGAGGTCATCGCGAGTCCTTCACGTGCCGGCGCTGACGTGGTGAGCGTGCGCGGCGATGATCACGGCTGACCGCGCCTTCACCGTACTGTCGCGTGACTCACCCGAGTCGTCACGAACCGTGACCTGAGGCGGACACGGGTGGGCGCAGGACGCTGGACGAGCTCGCGTCTGGCGACGTGAGGTGGTGACGGCCGTGCCCGGACGTGTTCAGCGGGCCGGCGATGATGCCCCGCTGTCGCGGGTCGGATCGCGCAGGAGCTTGCCGAGGAGAGCGGAGAGCTGCTCGCGCTCGGCCACGGTGAGGTTGGCGAAGGCACGGGCGAGGAACTCCGGGATCGTCGCCTCGATGCGCGCGAGCGCCGCGCGGCCAGCGTCCGTGATGCTCACGGCGTAGGCACGGCGGTCCTTGGGGTTTCGTTCACGGCGTACGAGCCCGGAGCGCTCCAAGCCGTCGACGACGCCGACCATGACGCTGCGGTCGATGCGGAGCTCCTCGCTGAGGGCTTGCTGGGAGCACGGTCCGACGGCGGCGAGCATCTTCAGCACCAGGTGCTGTCCGACCCCGAGGCCTTGTGCGGCCGCGTGCTCGTCGGCTGCACGCGCGATGAGGGCCGATGCGCGGCACAGGGCGACGTCGGGCCGCTCGGCGGCGAGCCGCGCGAAGTAGCCGGTGCGGGTGGTGGTCGTCGTCATCTGTCCCTTCCTCGTTCGGCCCATCCTAGCCAGACCGTCTGAGCCGAGATGGTTTGACGACAGACGAATTGAATCGTATGCTCGCCAATCATTGGAGAGCAGATTATTTCCGGGACAAGCTTGACGGGCCGACGAAAGGCACACGCATGCGCCTGAACCTGACCGCCGACGAGGTGCTGTCGACCACCCGCGCGGTACGCAAACGCCTCGACCTGGACCGGCCTGTGCCCCGACAGCTGATCGAGGAATGCATCGACCTCGCCACCCAGGCTCCGACGGGGCGGAACCGCCAGCGCTGGCACTTCATCGTGGTCACCGATCCCGCGCAGCGCGAGGCGGTCGCCGACCTCTACCGCGTCGCGGTCTCACTCGGCGGCGGTCAACCGGTCAGCGAGCGCGACCTGCGGCGGATGTACGCCTATCCGGGCTCGATGCGCCGCATCGCCGACGGCTTCCGATATCTCTACGACAACATCCACCGGGTGCCCGTGTTCGTCATCCCGGCCGTGGAGGGGCGCACCGACCACGCCTCAGTTCACGAGCAGTCCATGACGTGGGGCTCGATCCTGCCCGCCGTGTGGAGCTTCATGCTCGCCGCCCGAGCTCGGGGACTCGGCACCGTGTGGACCACCGCCCAGGCGCCGGTGGAACGGGAGCTGGCGGAGGTCCTCGGCGTTCCATACGACGAGGTCATGCTCGCCGCGTTCATCCCTCTCGCGTACACCGTGGGTACGGACTTCCGCCCGGCCCGACGAATCCCTCGCGACCAGGTTCTGCACTGGAACCGCTGGTGACCAGCCAGCGGAACGCTCAACGCGTGGACGTCTCGACACCGCTCACGTCTCGGTGCTCACGTCTCGGTAGGGAGCGCCGGCCACACGAGCGCGCCATGTGACGAATCAGGCGGGTCTGGTGACGGCTCACCGACCGTCGTGATGGGTCGCTGACCGCCTCACCTTCAGGTCGCGCGGTCGTGGCCACCATGCCGCGGCCACGACCGCGCGCCAAACCGTCTCAGGGGGCGCCGGCTCCGCGCCCGGACCGTCGCCCGTCCCGCGCCTCGCCGTCGCCGCACACCGGTACGCCGCGGCCGCTCACGTCTCCGTCGATCACCTACACCGTCATAACTGTGATTATCACGGGTAGTCGCTTGTGCTAGATTAAGCGTATCACGTCGCGAGTAATGGTTTTCGCGTAACGATGAAGCGAAAACAAATCCAGAGTCAGGTGGGATGGCAGGGCGTGAGATGAGCGAGAACGTCGCGGAGCGACCGGCGGAGGACGTGGAGAGGAGCGGCCCGGACGCCGGCGACGAGGCGGCGAACGACAGGAGCGACGACGAGACGAACGGGGGAGTCGCGCAGACCGCGGGCGGGGAAGGCGTGTGTGCCCTCGAGGGATGCGACAACCCCCTGCCGCCACGCGGCCTCACCGCGGACGGGCGACGCAAGGGCGGCCGACCGCCGGCGTACTGCTGCAAGGCGCACGCGGACGCGGCGTCCCGAGCGCGGCGGGCCGCGCAGACAGCGGCGATCGTCGACCCCCTCGTCGAGGTGGGGCGGATCGTCGAGCGCTTCGACCCGACGGCGCGCACCTTGGTGGAGGCGCTGCACGAGATCCAGCAGCGGCTCGCCCACGCGGAGGAGGGAGCGCTCGGCCGTGTGCGTGCCGCCGAGGAGGAAGCCGCGGCCGCTCGTCGGGAGGCCGCCTCAGCGGAGCGGGCGGCGGAGAAGGCCGAGGAGGCCCGGGCGAAGGCCCTCGCCGCTGCGCGTGAGGACCGGGAGGCCCGGCAGCAGGCGGAACGACGGGCCGACCAAGCGGAGCGAGCCGCAGACGAGGTTCGTCGACGCTCCTGGGAGCTGGTCGCCGAGCACGAGCGAGCGCGCGGCGCCGCCGAGGCCGCGCAGGTCGCTGCCGAGCGCGCCCGCGATGAGCTGGCTGCCGAGCTGCGGGCCGCGCACTCCCAGCTCGCCGAGCTCCAGGCCGCCTACCGCGCCGCGCAGCGGGAGGTGGCTGACCGGGACGCGGCGCTCGCGCGTGCCGAGGCCGCACAGGCGACCTTGACCGGACAGCTCCAGGCAAGTGAGGCTCGACGAGCCCAGCTCGAACGCGACCGAGACGCGGTCCGCGACCACCTGCACAGCGTCCAAGGCGAGCTCACCGCGGTGCGGGCTGAGCTGGCTCGCGTCCAGGAGCAGGTCGCCAAGGCCCAAGAACGTGTGACCGAGGAGCACACCGCTCGACAGGTCGCCGAGGCGCGGGTCGAGGCGCTGGAGCGGGAGCTCGCCGCGCTCCGCCAGGAGCTTGCCGCCGCGCACGCGCGCTTCGACCGGCTCCTCGCCAACCGGCACACCCCGGGGGACGGTGCATCGGGGGAGAGTGCGCCGGGAGGAGGAACCGCCGAGCGTCGCTGAGACGTGACGACCGTCCGCCTCGTGTCGACAGCGATGACTGACCAGCCCCTCACCAGGCGTCCAGCGACGGAGCTGCTCCCCGTGGCGGGCGCTTCGCGGGTGTGGCGTTGCCTGAAGGCGTCCCTGGCGGGCACCTTCAGGCAACGTCCACGTGCTGGCGTCACGTGACGCCCATGGTCACTGCCGGGGGAGGGTGAAGGGTGACCGCGGGTCGTGGCCGAGGTCGTGGGTCCGGACGGAGGTGGCCCGCTCGCAGGCGCCGGCGACCGTGCAGCGGACGAGGGCCACCTTGGTGCCGTGCCACGCGTCGAAGAGCAGGCGACCGTTGGGCTCCCAGGCGACCTGCTGGGTCACCTCGACGTCGAGGACCATGCGGCGTCTGCCGGTGGCAGTGTCGACGATGATGAGCTCGCCCGGGCCGAGTCCGTCGGTGCGGGAGTCGACGGCGACGGCGTAGCGCCCGTCCGGGGAGAAGCTGATCGGATACAGCTCACAGCTCGACCACTGGTCCTCGTACTCGAGAAGACCCGTGAAGGCCACCGTCGTGGTGCAGGGACGCCCCTCCCCGTCGTACTGGCGGACGAAAGACGCCCACGCCGCGTGGTTGGCGTCCTCTTCCGAGACCGCCGTGACCTGAAGCTCCTGGAACAGGGTCGACCCGTCATCAGTCGTCGGCTGCCAAGCCTCGACTCGACCAGTCCCTCCCTCGGGGTTCAGGAGGAAGCCGAAGTCCTCGTTGACGTAGCCCATCGGCGTGTAGTCCGAGTCGGAGACGAGACTGAAGGTTCCGGGGTTGTCGACGGACCCGTCGCCGAGACCGCTGTAGAGAGAGACGACGTGCGACCCGTCCGGGCCCGTCTTGGAGGTGGTCCACACGAAGCGCTCTTTGTCACGGCTGGCCGCCGGAGCTGACACCGGGCCGTGGCCGAGCTCCTCGACCGAGCCGTTCCGGCGTACGAAGTCGAGCCGCCAGGTGTCGGCTGACTCGTCGAGCCGGCTGCGGACCGCGTAACCGCCGGTCAGCTCGACGAACGAGTCGGGTGCGGAGCCGAGCTGGACGCGGGCGTCGCCGTCCTGGAGGACGGCGCCGTCGGCCCACGGAATGGCTGGCGCCTCGCCCTGGCGGAGCCGCAGGATGTCGACGGTGCGGTACTGCTTGGGCAGGCCGACGTCCTCCGACTGGGCTGATCCGTCACCGGCGTGGACAGCTCGGGTGCCTTCGGCGCCCGGCTGGAGTGTGGTCGCCAGCGCGGCGGAACCTGAGAAGACCAGAGCCGCCGTCGCCACGCCGAGAGCCACGGCCCCAGCTCTCGGAAGGGCGACACGATCCCGTCTCCGTCGGTGAGTTCTCGGACAGGTCATCAACACCCCCTTGAGTCCCCGGTGCGGGCTGCCGTGCGGGAGCCCTCGCATGGATGACTGTCGAGCAGTCACGGACGTTGTTACCCGTCTTGGTGACGACTTGGTCGCAGTCCGCGTGACAGACGGCAGCCGGTCGATCTGACCGTTCGGAGTCCAGGCCGGGGATGGGGCGCACTCGTCGCGACCGTGTGCCTCGAGGCCTCGGCCTCAAACGGAAAGTCGGCACCGCACGTAGTCACGGAACGCCCGGAGCGCGTCGGCGTCCCAGGCGTGCCCGTCGGTGCGACGTTCGTCCGGTGTCACGGCACGGTCGGAGCGGTAACAGGCCAGGGCCTGCTCGATGAGCGGACGGTGCTCCGGCGGCACGTGCGTCAGCGCCCACGTGCCGCCTTCCTCCTTGCTGTACGCGGCCGCGGACGCCCGCTCCACGCCCACATCGAGGGTCAGAAGCATGCGGCACGCGTTGAGCACGCCGTAGAACGGGGACTCGAGCAGGTGGTCGCCGTCCAGCGCCCAGGCGACGTCGGACCTGATCGACTCCCAGTACGCCTCCAGAGGGACACAGCCGAAGACCTCGCGTGGTGGTGGCCCGTAGAGCGGCACGCCGCGTGCCCGCGCCACCGTCACATGGGCGGCGAGATCCTCGTCGGTGCGGTCGACCGTGTGATCGACCCGGCCGTCGACGATCGCGTCCCTCCACATGGAGGAGTAGTGCACCTCGAACCGGCTCGGGTGACGGAACGTCTGAGCGTGCTCGCTGGCCAGGACGGACACCTCGAGGTCGCCGACGATGGGACGACCGGCCGAGACGGCCGCCAGAGTACGAGCCACCCGGTCCCGATCCGGCGCGCTCAGCCGGCGGTCGACCACGACCAGGAGGTCCACGTCGCTCTTCGCTCGGTAGAAGCAGCCGGCCGCCAGCGAGCCGTGCACCGTCACCGCGGTGAGGCGGTCACCGAGCACGTTCGCCAGCTCTGTCACGGTCTTGTCGACGAAGGCTCGAAGATCGTCGTCGGCGGTGTGCCAGTGCTGGGCACGGCCACGTGGGTGCGGGACTCTCGACGCCCGGGTGAGCACGACGTGATGATGCACCGGCCAGTCTTTCGGCTGCCCTGAGGGTCCGGGTGGGCGTCGTCGGGCTCGGACGCCGGTCGCCAACCACGCTGTGGGCACCAGGATCGCCGGGCCCAGGACAACACTCGACGCGCCATCGAGACGTCGCTGACCCAACTCGGGCTGGCGACCTGGACCTGCATCTCCGCACCAGCCGTACGGCGACGTGAACCGACGGTGGCGCGCCATGGACGACCCGTACCGCCAGGGCCGGATCAGGGCCATTCGCGTCCACCGTCTACCCCACGAGCCTTCCAGATCGCTGTGACCTCGGCCATGACACGGTGTCCAGGTCACGACTTAGCATCCGGTCGGGCTTGGGATCAGGCGGGAGGAGTCAGAGATGACACGTCTGATGGTCGTGGGCGGTGGCTACTCCGGGGTTGTCGCCGCCAAGCTCGCGGCGAAGTGGACCGACGCCACCGTGACCCTCATCAACGACAACGACCGGTTCGTGGAGCGCGTCCGTCTGCACCAGCTCGTCGCCGGCCAACAGCTGCGTGACCTGCCGCTTCGCGATCTGCTCGACGGCAGCGGGGTGGAGCTCGTCGTCGACCAGGTGAAAGCCATCGACCCTGAGGCCAAGAAGCTCCACCTGGCGCTGGAGAAGGAGCCGGTGAGCTACGACATCCTCGTCTACGCCGCGGGCAGCCTGGCCGACCTCGACAGCGTGCCGGGTGCAGCGGAGCATGCCTACTCCGTCGCCACGTACGACCAGGCGGTCCGGCTCCGTGACCACCTCGTCGACGCCCAGAGCGTCACCGTCGTCGGCGGTGGTCTGACCGGGATCGAGACCGCGGCGGAGCTGGCCGAGTCACGGCCCGACCTCAAGGTGCGGTTGGTGACGAACGGCGTCCTCGGCGAGACGCTGTCTCAGCGTGGCCAGCGGCACCTGCGGCGGGCGCTGTCTCGCCTCGGGGTCGACGTGCGAGAGAACGCACGCGTGACGGAGGTCCGAGCCGACGGTGTGGTGCTCGCCGACGATCATCACCTCCCGGCCGACACCGTCATCTGGACCGCTGGTTTTCGGGTCCCGACGTTGGCCCGTGACGCGGGTCTGGCGGTCGACCACCACGGTCGGATGGTCGTTGACGAGACGTTGCGTTCGGTCTCGCACCCCGACGTCTACGGGGTTGGTGACGCCGCGGCCATCCGGCGACCGGACGGTCAGGAGCTCCGCATGGCCTGCGCCACCGGGCTGCCCACCGCACAGCAGGCCATGCGTGCGTTGGCCGACCGGCTCGCCGGCCGGACACCACGCCCGGTGCGCTTCCGTTACGCGTTCCAGTGCATCAGCCTCGGGCGACGCGACGGGCTCATCCAGTTCGTCCGCCCTGACGACAGCCCGCGGGAGCTCGTGCTCACCGGTCGACTCGCCGCCCTCTACAAGGAGGCGATCGTGCGCGGCATCATCCTCGTCGAGCGGCGCCCGACCCTGCCGGCGGGCTGGTAGCGCGGGCGGACGTCGGTCCCCGCCGACCGGCGTTCGTCCGACCGAGAGCGAGTCCGACGACGCCGGCCTCGAGTCAGCGTGACGCCGCTGGGCGGGGGGAGGTCACGAACTCGACGATCTCGGCCAGCTCCGGGTCGTACCCGTCCGTCGTGTTGACGGTGATCGACGGGACGGGCAGCGACACCGGGACGAACGCCTCGTGGCTCGCCTTGACCTGCTCGAAGCCACCACGCAGGGAGTCGTGGTCGGCGTGCGCGGCCCGGCGCGGATCCTCCTCGAGGCGGCGGACGCGTCGGGCGTAGGCCACGGACGCGTCGACGACGCAGTGGACGATGCGGATGTCGGCCAGGTCGGCCAGCGGCTCCAGGCGCGGCCGCCACACCTTGTCCTGGAACGCGGCCTCCGCGACCACCGTCGTCCCCGCGCGGAGCAGCAGCTCGAGCACGTCGAAGAACGTGGCCGTGGTCCGCTTGGTGAGCTCATCGCCTGGGCCTGGGACGAATCCGGGGTGGGCGTGAACCATGCCTTCCTTGATCTCGTCCCGGCAGATCGCTGGACATCCGATGGCTCGGGCCAGCTCGTGTGCGAGCACGGTCTTGCCGGCCCCGGGCGGGCCGCTGACCACGATGAGCGTCGGAGAAGGCACAGCACATGGTAAGCGGACACCGAGGGGCGGTGGCGCGGCGATCCGAAAAGGGATGTCCCTCTCCTCGAACCTCTGTATAGTCAGGCGACTCGTCCCACCGATGGCCAGAGGACGTCCCATGGACCGTGCCAGCGCGGACGCTGCTTTCGAAGGCCCGCTTGCGTCCGGCACGCGTGTGCCGGAGAGTCGGTCACGAAACGCCGAGGGACGGGCGAACAGGCTGGCACCCTTCGCGACGGGACCGGTCGCGCTGGTGGCGGTCGTCCTCGCGGGTGTCCTGACCGCGGTCTCCGGTCGCTACGGGTTCCACCGCGACGAGCTCTACTTCCTGGCCGCGAGCCGCCACCTGGCGTGGGGGTACGTGGACCAACCACCGCTGACGCCGTTCCTCACCGGGGTTGCGGTGGCTCTGTTCGGCGACACGCCGGCCGGCCTGCGGGTGGTGGCGACACTCGCCTCCGTCGTCACGGTGGTCGTCGTCGTGCTGGTGGCGCGCGAGCTCGGCGCCGGCCGCTGGGGGCAGGCGATCGCCGCCTGGTGCACGGCGGTAGCGGGGTTCGTCCTCGGCCTGGGGCACATGGTGTCCACCGCGACCTTCGACCTGCTGGCCTGGGTGACGATCTGCTGGCTCCTGCTCCGCCTCCTGCGCACCGGTGATGGCCGCTGGTGGGTGCCGATCGGCGTCGCCGTGGGAGTCAGCCTCCTCAACAAGTTCCTCGTCGCTCTGTTGCTCGTGGCGGTGCTCGTGGCGCTGCTGGTGACGGAGCAGCGACGGGTGCTGCGCAGTGGCTGGCTGGCCGTTGGTGTCGTCGTGGGCGTGGCGGTGGCTGGACCGACCCTGTGGTGGCAGGCCACCCACGACTGGCCCCAGCTCCGTGTCGCAGGCGGGATCAGCTCCGACGACGGCGCGGAGAACCGCCTCCTGTTCGTCCCCATGCAGATCCTGCAGCTTTCGCCGCTGCTCGCACCGGTCTGGGTCGCCGGCTTCGTCCGGCTGTGGCGCGACCCAGCGATGCGCTGGGCCCGGCCGATCGCGTGGGCGTATCCGGTACTCGCCGTCCTGGTGCTGCTCGTTGGTGGCAAGCCCTACTACGCGCTGCCGCTGCTCATCGTCATCATGGCGGCCGGTGGTGAGACCGTCGCCGCCTGGACGCGGCGGGGACGTCGCGCGTTCCTGCTCGGTGCGGGCCTCGCAGCGGCGGCCGTCACGTCGGCCGTGGTGGCCCTGCCGGTGCTTCCGCCTGCCGATGTCTCCGTGGTCAACCCCATCAACAAGGAGCAGGGGGAGCAGATCGGCTGGCCACGACTCGTCGCCGCGGTCGCGCGTGGATGGGCCGAGATTCCCGCGCAGGACCGACGGCGAGCGGTGGTGTTCACCCAGAACTACGGACAGGCGGGCGCCATCGACCATTACGGCCCCGACCATGGCCTGCCGGCGGCGTACTCCGGTCACATGAGCTACGCCGACTGGGGGCCACCGCCGGACTCCGCCGACGGACCGGTGCTCCTGGTGCGGCAAGCGGGCGGCCGAGGCGCGGAGCGGTTCTTCACCGGCTGCCGGGAGGTCGCCCGAGTCGACAACGGTGTGGGGGTCGACAACGAGGAGCAGGGCAGTGTGGTCGCGCTGTGCTCGGGGACGGTCGAACCGTGGTCGACACTCTGGCCACGGTTGCGCCACTTCTACTGAGGTGCACCGGGCGTCCACCTCACCAGAGCATCCACGCGACCACGGTCCGCCCCTGGGTCAGCCAGGGTCGACGACGTCGAGCACGGAGTGACCCGCGCGGTCGTGCGTCGCGGCCGGTATCCGCCAGCCGTCTCCCTTGACCCCCTGAGCACGTCCCCTTAGCGTCCGGGTGTCCGCGTCGTCACGTGGCCGAAGAGCGGAGGGCTGTCGTGCCGTCCTACTCGAGCCGCCGTCTGGCCTTGCGGCGCAGGGTCATCATCGACACCGACGCCAAGAATGAAGCGGATGACCAGTTCGCGATCGTGCACGCCCTGCTGTCGCCGAGCTTCGACCTGCGAGGCATCATCCCCGCGCACTTCGGCTTCCGGCCCGGGCGCAGCGAGCGCAGCATGCTCGACAGCCGCGAGGAGGTCGACCTGATCCTGCGGCTGATGGACCTCACCGACCAGGTGCGAGTGGAGAACGGCGCGCCCTACGCATTGCCCGATCACAAGACTCCTGTGCCTTCTCCGGGCGCGGAGCTCATCATCGAGGAGGCGATGCGATCGGACGACGATCCGCTGTTCGTGGCATTCTTCGGTCCGCTCACCGACATGGCGTCCGCGTTGCTCATGGAACCGCGGATCGCCGAGAAGGACGTGACGGTGGTGTGGATCGGTGGGCCGCCCTACGACGGACCACCGGCCTACCACCCGGAGTTCAACCTGTCCAACGACATCCGCGCCGCGAGTGTCGTCTTCGGCTCGCAGATCAAGCTCTGGCAGATCCCGATGTCGACGTACGTCATGACGGCGGTGAGCTACGCCGAGCTCGACGCGAAGGTCGCGCCGTGCGGGAAGATCGGCGAGTACCTGGTGCGGCAGCTCGTGGAGTTCAACGAGACGTGGGCCGGGCGGCCGATGGAGTACCGCTGCCTCGGCGACTCACCTGCGGTCGGCGTCATGCTCAACCCCCAATGCGGGCGGTACGTCGAGCGACCGGCGCCCGGATTCACCGCCGAGGGCGAGTACGACTTCAGCGTGACCCATCGGCCCATTCGCGTCTACGAGTCGATCGACTCCCGCTTCCTCTTCGAGGACTTCTTCGCCAAGCTCCGGCTGTTCACCAAGGAAAGCGGGACACTCTGACCGGGCCGACGGAACGGGTCAATGCAGTCTTCCTCAGGGGCGGGTGTCCTCAACGCGGCGCGGGAGGCACTCAGTGGCCTCGACCGCCGCGGGTCAGGTCCAGGATCTGCCAGACCAGGCTGAGCAAGTCCGTGCCGCGTCCCTCGACCCCGCCGGAGATCTGGGGATGGACGGTGTAGAAGTGGCGCACCAATCCGTCGTCGTCGCGGTAGAACACGGACACCGCGGAGTCCTGTATGCCGTCGGCGTCCTCGCTGCCGAGGTCACGCTTGAAGGTGCTCCGCCGGGCGCTGAGCAGACGCACGTTCGTCCAGTTCCGACGCCGGGCCTGAGCGCGAAGCACCGGAAGGTCGGCCGTGGCGACGATCGCGACATCGACGGTTTGCGCGAGATGGGGAGCCACGCCGTTGATCCCGTCGACCCACATCGTGCACGTCGGACAGGGCTCGGTCTGCCATGTGCCATCCATGAGGTGGTAGATCACGAGGTCGCGTCCAGGACCGGTGAAGAGCTCGCTCAGCCGGACGGTCGTCACCGGCTCGTCGCCGGCCGACAGGTCCGTGGGTCCTTCCTCGAACACGTAGTCCTCGACCCTCGGGCCGGGCGGCAGACGGCGACGGAGCTCGGCGACGCGTTCGCGGTGGAGCATCAGCTCGACCTCGGCTCGCCGTAGCTCTTCGCGAGCGTCTCGGTATTCGGCCGACTCCCGGGCGGGATCGGGCTCACGCATGGAGGCCTCTCAACGATCGGTGTAGGGCTGTCGCCATCCTCGAGCCCACATGCACAGAGAGCCGGCCGGCAACACCTCCATCCTCGCTGGTCGAGTGCCCGCTGCCAGGGGTCTGACGACACCTACCGGCCGGGCATCGACTCGGGCTGGCACGACCTTGCTTGCAGCTCACCGTCGACTCGTGAGCGACTCCGGAAAGGCCGGTCGGGGGTGGTTGGTCGATCGAGTCTCAGGCCGGTCAGCGACGCAGGGCACTCCGCAGGGGGAGGGAGCGCTACGCCGCAACCAGTCGAATCCGGACGGTCGTAGCGCCCCCACCCCGTCCTGCCCCGGCTCGGAGCGTTGGGGGAGTGAGCACGGCTCGTGCTCACCCGGCCTGTCTGCTTGCGTCCCCGCACATCGCCTGCTGCTGGAAGGTCGCCAGGGCCTCGTCGATGGGATGGGCCTGCGGGACGCCCGAGGCATCAGGACGGTTCCATCGCACGAGGTTCATCGCGACCGACAGCTGCCGCCCGCCGTCGTCCCGTGTCCAGGACACGGTGAGAGCGCCCCACACGGAGCCGTCATGGCCCCAGAAGGTGCCGCAGTCCGTTGTGACCCTTCTCAGGCCGAGACCGTACTCGATCAGCTCACCTTCCTGACTGATGACCGGGACCGTGCGCGTCATCTCCGCCAGCGACGACCGGCTGACGATCTCGCCGGCGAGCAACTGAGCGTAGAAGCGGTTGAGGTCTTCCATGGTCGAGACCAGCCCGGCCCCCACCGTGACCCAGGACATGTTGTAGACGCTGTAGTCGCGCGGCGGGTCGATCAGACCGAAGAACGCCTCGTACATCCGCGAATGCGGCCCCTTGATCCGCGGCCTGGTCGGGAACTCGGTGTGCCGGAGCCCGGCCCGTTCGATGACGTTCGTGGTGATGTACTCCTCGGCCGTGGTGCCGGTGACCTTCTCCAGGAGTAGGCCGAGGATCAGGTAGTTGGTGTTGGAGTACACCCCCGGTGTGCTGCCCGGCTCGCCGGCGGGCGCCGAGAGGCCCATCCTGACCAGCTCGGTTGGGTCGAACTGCCGGAACCGGTTGTCGTCCAGGCTGGCCGGTGACATGTCCGGTAGGGACGGCCACGCGGCGAGTGAGGGGAACGCAGAGGGAAGGTACTCGGGGATGCCGCTGGTGTGATTGAGCAGCATCCGGATGGTGATCTTCTGGCCGCGCTCCCCGGGGACGAGGTGTGGCAGGTAGCGGCCGATCGGCGCGTCAAGCTCGATCCGGCCCTTCTCGACCTGCTGCATGATCGCGGCGGCGGTGAAGGTCTTGGTGATGCTGCCGACGCGTTGCCGCATGTCGGGCCGGACGGGCCGGCCGGTGCTGAGGTCCGCGATCCCGGAGGCACCGCGCCACACCTGGCCGGCACCACGTACTTCGGCGTAGATGCCTGGCATCCCCGCACGGTGCACACCGTCGAGGGCGGACGCCAGCGTCGCCGGGTCGAGGCTGGACGACGGACTCGCGCCGCGAGCCGGCGCGGCCTCCGCGGAGTCGGGCGTCGGGACCGCGCCCGCCACGCCGGCACCGATACTCAGCGTGGCGACGCCCGCACATGCCATCCGTCGAATCCTCACGAAATCGGTCCTTTCTCTGATCAGGTGGCTATGACGGAGCCGTTCTCCGTCCACGGGCCCTCGTGTCTTCACGCCGCGAGGGCCCGACGCAGCACCGCGCCGAGCTCGGCGATCTGCCGCTGGGACACCTCGGCCGACACGATCGCTTGCGACCCGTGGAAGGTGCCGGGCCACTGGTGCAGCTCGACCGACACGCCCGCCTGGAGCAGGCGAAGCGCGTACTGGATGTCCTCGTCGCGGTTCGGACAGAACTCCGCGGTCGCGATGTACGCAGGCGGCAGGCCGGACAGGTCGACGGCCCGGGCCGGGGCGGCATACGCCGACGCGGGCGCGGAGCCCAGGTAGTGGCGCCACGCCACGGCGATCCTGTCGCGGGTCATCCACGGCGTGTCGGTGAAGTGTCGCGCCGACCAGGTCGTCTGTCGGTCGTCAAGTGCGGGCTGGTTGAGCAGCTGGAAGCGGATCGGTGGGCCCTGTTCGTCACGCGCCCGCAACGCCACGCCAGCCGCTAGTCCTCCACCGGCGCTGTGGCCTCCGACCGCGATCCGGTCCGGGTCGATGCCGAGGTCAGCGGCATGCTCGAACACCCACGTCAAGGCGGCGTAGGCATCGTCCAGAGCGGCCGGGAACGGGTTCTCGGGTGCCAGCCGGTACCCCACCGAGATCACCACCGCGCCGGAGCCGTCGGCGAGCCGGGCCGCCCACGGATGCTCGGAGTCGAGGTCGCCCATGATCCAGCCGCCGCCGTGCAGCCACACGACCGCGCCCTGGGCGAGCCGTGGGCGATAGATCCGCACTGGCACGTTTGGGTCGGCGGGCACCGTGCGGTCTTCGACCTCCATACCCGAGATGTCCAGCGCTGGAGCGGAGGCCGACAGCGCCGCGGCCGTCGCGCGAGCGGCGACCGGGTCCGTCAGGTCCAGCTCGGGAAAGAAGGGGATGAAGGCTTCGAGCTCGGGGTCCATGTCGACATCCTCGCCGTCGACCGCCCCGGGATCAGCCGCCGGCCGTCGGATGCTCGAGGCGGATCTCGCGCCAAGCGTCGCCTATCCTCCTCGCATGGAGGCCCTGGCCCGACGGCTGTCGCAGCTGGACTCGCACGTCGAGGGTGCGGTCCGCATCGTCATGTTCTACGACACGATGATGCGCCGACGGGTGGATCTCCCGGCGCTCGCGAGGGCCTCCGCGGGGTTGGCCGCGTGCGTGGCTGGGATTCGCCTCCACAGCTCGGAGCGCGCGATCCGCATGGCACCCGACGGTCGACCGGCGGCCTCGCCGCCGGCGCCGGCGTCCCTCACGACACCGATCACGCTCGACGACGAGGAGATCGGCACGGTGTGGCTGGAACGCCCTGGCGCACCGAACCCGCTCGACGAGGTGATGCTGGACCGGCTCGCCATCGCCGTCGCGGCGGTCGTCGAGAGGTACGGTCCGGCCCGCACCTCCATGGCCGACCCCGCCCTGGTCGAGCTCGTCATCAGCGCCGACAGCGACGAGGCGGCACGAGCCCGGGCGCTACGGCTCCTGGGTTTCCCCGCCGACCTGCCCGTCCGCGTCCTCGCCGTACGATCGCGGCTTCCGCTCAGCCAGGTGGCCGGCGCGGTGTGCCCGGCCCGGCCGGTGAAGGTGGCGACGTTCGCCGGTGTGGGCGTCATCCTCGCGACGACCGTTGACCGGACCCGTTTCCCGGCCGGGGTGCGCGCCGGCATCGGCGCCGCCGACAGCCCTGACCGATCGTGGCGGGAAGCGCGTACCGCTCTCCGTTTCGCCACGTCGCGCCAGCCGGTCGTGCACTACGACGACCTGGGTGCGCTCGCGCTGCTCGCCCAGGTTCCGCCGGACGCCGTCCGAGGCAACGCCGACGTGGCCGCGGTCACACGGGTCGCCGAGAGCGCCGAGGATCTCGAGACCCTGGAGGCCTACTGCGAGACCGGGTCCCTGCGGCGCGCCGCTGAGCTTCTCCACCTGCACCACAGCAGTGTTTCTCGACGGCTCGACCGGCTCGGGAAGGCCTTCGATGTCGACCTCACCGAGGCCACTGGACTCACCCGGGCGCGACTCGCTCTCACCGCGTGGCGGCTGCTCGACGGCTGAGGAGCGAACCACCTCAGGCCAACCTCGTGCCCCGTACTCCTGGTGGACCACCGGACCGTGCTAGTCACCGGCGAGGGGGGAGCGAGCGATGGCTTCGACGGCCGCGCTCATGGAGTCGTCCATGTAGACGGAGGTGGTGGAGAGGTTGGAGTGTCCCGCGATCTGCGCGACGGTGGCGATGTCGACGCCGGCCCTGGCCAGGATGGTCAGCGCGGTATGGCGGAGCGAGTGAGGTGTGGCCCGGCGGCCGAGGAACTGGCGGGTGTAGCGCTCCACCATGCGTTGGACGTCGCGCGGGGAGAGCCGTCGGCCACGGATGGTGACGAACAATGCGTTCGCGGCGTCTTGCACCTTGATGCGCTCGGCACGGTCGTCCGTTCTCGGTGTAGGGGGAGGAGGTCGCTCCTCGGCCAAGTAGCGCTCGATCGCCGTGAGCGTGGCCTTCGAGAGAGGCAGGTCGCGGCTCTTGCCCCCCTTGCCGCGCACGTGCAGGACCGGCGTGCCGGTCTCCTCGTGTACACGGACGTCGCTGCGGTTGGCGCCACACACCTCCGACACCCGAGGTCCGGACTCCACGAGCAGGCGCAGGATCGCCTCGTCCCGCAAGGTCAACCGCTGGTCGGCCCGAAGCGCCTCGCGTGGGAGGCTCGCCGGCGAGGAGCGGAGCGTGAGCGCCTCGTCGAGCTGGAGTCCGATCCGCGCGCCCGCCGCTCGCTTGGGGACACGGGGCGGGCTGACCCTGGTCGTCGGGTCGACCTGGACGTACCCCTTGTCGGTGGCCCAGCGGAACAGCCCGCGAACGGCGGCGAACCAGCGAGCCAGTGAGTGTGGGCCGCGACCAGGGGGAGTGGAGCCGTCCTCGGCGATCTTGAGGCCCTTGGTGTAGCGGCGGTCCGGAGACTTGGCGAGGGTGGTCAGCGCGACTTCCAGGTCGTCCGGCTCGATCTCGTCGAGGGCCTTGTCCGGGCCGAGGAGAGTGGTGAACTCGGTGAGGTCGCGTCGGTAGGCGAGTAGGGTGGTGGGGCTGAGCTGGGCTCGGGCCACGCGACGCTCGAGGATCTCCAGGTACTCCAGTGTCGCGGCCTCGACGGTCACCTCCGACGATGATCTTGGTCGCGCCATGGCGCGGAACCATACCACGTCGTGGATTGCCTATTACACGACATGGATCATCGGTTCGCCGAGACCGCTCGCCTCGCCGGGGACGAGTCGGCAGCCCAGCGACACCGTGCGACGGCGGCGGGTGCTGTGCTCGATGTGCTCGACGGCACGCACCTCGACACGGCCGCCTCGCAGCCAGGCGCCGGGCTTCCAGCCCGCCGAGGCACCAACGTTCGATCTCCGCGCGGCTCGCATGCTGTCTTAGCTCACGGTGCCGTCTGCGCTCACGGGCGTGTCTCACCAGCGACTCGTGTGGGCGTCACGACGTGCCGACCCATGCACACACGACAGGTGTGGGCGGCGGTGGCGACGTGCGCCAGCCGTTCGCGGGGATCGGCGCCGCGAGAGCGACGACCGCGCGCGGGCCGGCTGGGAGAGCGGGATGAGGCCTCCGAACGGAGGCCTCCCCGGAGGCTAGTTGACATAATGTCGATTATCGGCGCTTTATCGAGGGGGCTAGAACTGCCGGATCGTCCCGTCGATGTCAGCATCACGCGGAGACCACCTGCGTCCAGCTCACCGACGTTCGGGCCGTCCGCCAGGACGACCACCCGTACGCCGCGGCCAGCATTCGTGTCGCCGCCGGCACGTCGTCCACTTGCAGGTCGATCGCCCGCACTGCCATCACATGAGCCCCTTCGTGTGACGTGCGGCCGATGCTAGAGCACTCGCCCAGCGCGACGAGGCGTTCGCACGGACCTCCCGCGCAGCTCGTTCCCGGAGGCCCGGAACGCCCACCACGCGTCGAGGCGCAAGCGCTTCTTGACGGTCTTGCCCTCAGGGCCTCTGGACGAACACCCGTGGACGCGAGTCACCGCTCGTCGAGGGTCGCGGCTCGACGAGCCTTCGGCGCCCGATCCGGCTGGCTGCGCAACGCCTGAGGCAGGAAGTTCTTCAGCTGGTTCCCGCGCCTGCGGGCCCAACCGACGCCCCAGCCGTACGCGCAGACCAGAACCCACCCATCCGGACCGGTGTCGGGGATCTCGGCTCCGCTGACGTAGGCGTGCCACCGCGGGTCGTCCGGTGTCCAGTCACGCGCCTCGACGACCCGATCCGCGTCGAGGTAGCCGGCCAGCGCCTGCGCGGGCTCGAACCTGCCGGGTCGGGCCCGACCGAGCGGAAGGCCCGGCCGGGTGAGCACATCGTCAGGCAGACCAGAGGGTGTGGCAGGCCGCGCGAACACACGGTCACCGCGAACGACGATCGGCAGGTCGACGAGCTCGGGAACCGTCGCCTTCGCGAACGCGCGCCAGGACGCGGCGGCCGGCTCCGGCTTTGGCTGGCGGGCCCGCCGACGCCGCTCTCGTCCGGCCGCCTCTGCGGCAGGCTCGGGCGTGGCGTCCCGCCGCAGCAGCGCGACGAAGTGGCCTTCGCCGGCCAGTCGATGCGGCCAGAGCCGGGCGGTTCGGTCGGTCGGCGCATCCCCCACGCGTCGTCCCCTGGCGAATCCCTGCGTGCAGTCCTCGATCGTCCACCTGGGGTGGTCAGCGACGAACGCGGCGATCCGCTCCTCGTTCTCCTCCACGGCGAAGGTGCAGGTGCTGTAGACGAGCACGCCACCGGGAGCCACGAGCTTGCCAGCCTCGGCGAGCAGTCTCGCCTGGCGGCGCGCCGAGCCGTGCACGGCGGCGACGCTCCAGTGCCGGATCGCCTCCGGGTCGCGGCGGAACATGCCCTCACCCGTGCACGGCGCGTCGAGCAGCACCCCGTCGAAGCTCGCCGGCGCGAGCCGAGCTAGGTCGGCGATCGGCCGGCTGCACGTCACGACGTTGGCAGCGCCCCAGCGGTCGAGGTTCTGGTGCAGCGCCCCGAGCCGGCTCCGTTCGACCTCGTTCGCCACCACGACGCCGTCGGGGCCGACCAGCTCGGTGAGCCGGGTGGTCTTGCCGCCCGGCGCCGCCGCCAGGTCGATCACCGCCGCCCCGGGTCCCCTCTCCGCGAGGCCACGCGCCAGGATCTCCGCCGGGCTCATCGCCGACGGCTCCTGCAGGTAGAACAGACCAGCCCGGTGGGCCGGGTGATCGCCCAGCCGGAGAGGCGTCCCACCAGGCAGCCGGAACCCGGTCTCGCACCACGGTACGGGTTCGAGCGGAACGCCGAGGACGGCGTCGAGCTGGTCGGCCGAGACCTTGCGGGCGTTGCGGCGAAGACCACGGACGTGTGGCTGGCTGGCGGCGGCCACGAAGTCGGGCAGCTCGTCCCCGAGGACGTCTCGCAGCCGAGCCACGAACTCGTCCGGCAGCCTGTGGGTCACCCGCGTACTCCTCAACGTCCGGCCAGCTGGATACCACCCATCGTGGCAGTCGGCGCATCGGCCGGTGAGACAGGTGCGGTACCGCACCGGCCGCCCGCCGGAGCTCCCGTGAACTGCCGGCGCCCTCGCTCGACACAGGCTTCAGTCGAGACAGAACTCGTTGCCCTCGGGATCCGCCATGACGATGAAACCGGCACTGAACGGCGGCTCGGGCTCGTGGCGGCGTAGCCTGGTCGCTCCCAGCGCGACGAGCCGCTCGCACTCGGTCTCCAGCGCCGCCATCCGCTCCTCTCCGGACAGGCCGGGAGCCACCCGCACGTCCAGGTGCAAGCGGTTCTTGGCCGTCTTGCCCTCTGGCACCTTTTGGAAGAACAGCCGTGGGCCGCGCCCTTCCGGGTCCTCGATGGCCGACCTCTCGTTGCGCTTGTCCTCCGGTACGCCCATGCGCTCGAGGAACTCGTCCCACGCGGCGAGCGGGTCGGCGCCGTCGGGCAGGTCGACACCGGGCGGGGCGGGATGGACGTAGCCCAGGACCTCCCGCCAGAAGGCCGACAGTCGCGCCGGGTCGTGGCAGTCGACGGTGATCTGGACCTCACGGCTCATCGGGTTCCTCCCCTCGAGTGGAGGTAGAGGTCGCGGAGCAGGCAGACCTCGGACAGGTGGTGGATCAGCTCCCGGTGGATGTGGAGGACCAGGTCGGCCATGGGCGCCTCCGGGTACGGCTCCTTCTCGCCGACCGGGACCGCGAGCCCGTCCTCACCGAGACCGCGTACCCCGGTGAGCCACACGTCGAGCTGCGTCTCGAGCTGGTGGAGCGCCTCCGCCGCGGTGCCGGCGTACTCCCAGGTCTCGTACGACGCCGGCGGGGCGCCGAAGTGGGCCGCGTTGCGGACGGCGAGCACGCCGACGATGACGTGACCGAGCCGCCAGGCGATCGTGGTGAAGGGCGGCGGCACCGGCTCGGGGAGCGCGTAGTCGATCGTGAACTCCCCCACACCGGCCTGTACCGGGGCCGTCGAGGTGCCGCGCGGCCGCACGCTCCACGCGTCGGGCACCGGTGACCAGAAGTACTCCTCGTCGGTAAGCCCTTCGAGACGACGGCGAAGCTGGCTGTTCCAGTGGAACTCCCACTGCTCCCGCAGGGCCCGGTTCCAGTCGACGTTCCTGTCAGTCATGACGGCCACCTTGGCACCGAATGCGGACAGGTTCGGTCCTCTATCTCTGGCAGAGTGGTCGGGTGTCGGGCGGTGGTGAGCGGCGGGGTACGACCGAGCGGGTGCTCGCCCTCCTCGGGCTGCTGCAACGTCGGCGGGTGTGGACCGCCCCTGAGCTCGCTGAGCGGCTCGGGGTCACGCCTCGCACGGTTCGGCGTGACGTCGAGCGGCTCCGGGCGCTCGGCTACCCGGTGCACGCCAGCCAGGGCGTCGGAGGTGGCTACCAGCTCGGCTCGGGGCGTGACCTGCCGCCGTTGCTCCTGGACGACGACGAGGCGATCGCGACAGCGCTCGCGCTGCTCACGGGTGCCGGCGACGCGGTGGCGGGTGCCGGCGACGCGGCGTTTCGAGCGCTGACCAAGCTCGATCGGGTGCTGCCGGCTCGGCTCCGGCACCAGGTCCGCACCCTGGCCGGGTCGGTGGAGTCGTTCGGCGGAGGTCGCACGCCCGTGGACCCCACGGTCCTCCTCACGCTGGCGCGGGCTTGCCGGGACGAGGTGGAGGTCAGCTTCGACTACCCGCGGGGGAACGAGCGGCACCAGCGTCGGGTCGAGCCCTACCGCCTGGTCGCCTCGGACAGACGTTGGTACCTGCTCGCCTACGACCTCGACCGCGACGACTGGCGGACGTTCCGAGTCGACCGGATGACCGCGGTGGTGGCTCGGACGTGGCGGTTCCGTCCGCGTGCGGCGCCGGATGCGGCTTCCTACGTCCAGGAGGGCATCGCGAGCCGGGTCTACCGACATCAGGCCCGTTTCCTCGTGGAGGCACCGGCCGCCGTCGTGCGAGCGCGGATACCAGCCTCGGCGGCCGCGGTGCGAGAGCGCGGATCGCTCCAGTGCGAGGTGATCAGCGGGGCTGACGACCTCGACCTGCTGCTCGTGCACATGGCCGCCTTGGGCTACGCCTTCACGGTGCTGGAGCCGGCGGAGCTCGCACGGCGCTGTCGGGTGCTGGCGGAGCGGCTGCTTGCGGCCGGAACGCCGGCGTCCACTACGGAATGAGCAGCACCTGGTCGGGCAGCGCTGCGGCGAGCCCCTCGTCAAGCGTGGCGAGTCGCGCTCCCCTGCTCGCCGCGAGCGCGGCGAGGTAGGCGTCGGTCACCTGGCGGTGTCCGTGGACGTGGTCCAACGTCACGTCGACGTAGGAGATTGAGTCGGCCCAGAACTCGCACCGGTCCGCGTCAGCGAGCGCGGCGAGCAGAGCGGTGGCGGTCGCCGTCGACTCCCCGATCCGGATCAGGAAACGGAGCAAGCCGCCCTCGACGATCGGGCACACCGCGATCCGCGCCACTCCCCTCGCCCACGTGGCAACCCGCTGGTGGTGCTCGTGGTCGGCGATCACCAACGCGATGAGCGCGTTGGTGTCGAGAAGGTACGGCGCCGTCACTCGTCGTCCAGCGCCGCAGCGACGTCCGCGGAGGTGACGGTGCGCCCCAGCGTGATCGCGGGCAGCCCACTGACCGGGTCTGTCCTCACCGTGACCGGCTCGTCGAGCGCCGCGAGCCCTCGAATCGTCAAGTCGGCGATCACTGCCGAGAGCGACGTGCCTCGTTGACGCGCGAGCTCCCGCGCGCGGCGGTGGACCGAGGGCGGCAGGTCGACAGTGGTGCGCACAGGTGCATCATAGCTGCATCAGACCTGATGCACGACACGGTCCACGACTCCTCCCCCTCGCTCCTCCGGTGTCGCGGGATTGCCGGAGGGCGGTCGGAGGGCGGAGGATCGTCGGAGGGCAGCTGGGAGCCATCGGACGGGTCTCGCCGGGACGCGGGATCCGCTCCTCCCTCCCGCCCACCGCGATCGTCGCCGCGACGACGCCGGGTAAGGTCATCGGCATGCTGAGCGCGCCCCGTCCTGAGCAGCGTCCCACGGTCCACCGGCACCACGGCGACGAGCGGGTCGACGAGTACGCGTGGCTGCGTGATCGGGAGAACCCCGCCGTCCGAGCGCACCTCGAGGCGGAGAACGCCTACACCGAGCAGATGCTGGCCCACCTCGGCGGTCTGCGCGAGGAGCTGTTCGCCGAGTACCGCTCGCGGATCAAGGAGACCGATGAGGACGTTCCCGCCAAGGACGGCGCGTGGGAGTACTACACCCGTACGGAAGAAGGCCTGCAGTACGCGATCTTCGCGCGCCGTCCGGTCGGCGGCGGCGACGAGGAGATCGTGCTCGACTGCAACAAGGAGGCCGAGGGCAGCGAGTACTTCGGCCTCGGCGCATTGTCGGTCTCTCCCACCGGCAACCTTCTGGCGTACTCGACCGACACCAACGGCAGCGAGGAGTTCGAGCTTCGGATCAAGGACCTGCGGACCGGCGAGCTGCTGCCGGACGTGATCAAGCCCACCGGTTACGGCGCGGTGTGGTCGGCCGACGAGCGATACCTCTTCTACACCACGCTCGATCACGCCCACCGGCCGTGGAAGGTGTGGCGTCACCGACTCGGTACCGCCCAGTCCGAGGACGTCTGCGTGTACACCGAGGAGGACGAGGCGTTCTACCTCGGCGTGGGCCGCACCCGGTCTCGGCAGTGGTTGGTGCTGAGCGCCCACGCGGCCGAGTCGAGCGAGCTGCGGGTCCTGCGGGCCGACGACCCGGAGGGCACCTGGCAGGTGGTGGCACCGCGCCGGCCGGGCATCGAGTACACCCTGGAGCACCACGGTGACCGGTTCCTGATCGTCACCAACGACGAAGGACCGGACTTCCGGCTCGCGCAGGCTCCGGTGGATGACTTCGGCCCGGAGCGGTGGACGACGGTCATTCCCCACCAGCCGGGCGTCCGCATTGCCGCGGTGGACGCGTTCGCCGATCACCTCGTGGTGTCCCTGCGCGCCGATGGGCGTACCGAGCTCGACATCATCGACCTCCAGGGGCAGGACGTGCGGCGTGACGCGCGGTTGTCGGTGCCGCTGGAGCCGGTGACGCTTGGGCCGCGGCGCCGGCTGCGGTTCGACGAGCCCATCTACACCGTGCACGTGGGCGTCAACCGGGAGTTCGACACGCACGTGCTGCGGATCGAGTACACCTCGCTCACGACGCCGAACTCCACGATCGACGTCGACCTGCGCACCGACGAGCGGACGCTGCGCAAGCAGCAGCCGGTGCTCAACGTGGACTTGTCGCGGTACCGCTCGGCGAGGGAATGGGCGACGGCGCCGGATGGCACGAAGGTGCCGATCTCGCTGGTCTGGCGGGACGACCGTCCCGCGGGCGGGCCGTTGCTGCTCTATGGCTACGGCTCCTACGAGCACTCCATCGACCCCTACTTCTCGACCCTGCGCCTGTCCCTGCTCGACCGAGGTGTGGCGTTCGCCATCGCGCACGTGCGCGGCGGTGGCGAGCTGGGCCGGGCTTGGTACGAGCACGGGAAGAAGAAGGAGAAGACCAAAACCTTCACCGACTTCATCGCCTGCGCCGAGCATCTGATCGCACAGGGTTGGACGACGAAGGACGGCTTGGCCATCCGGGGCGGCTCGGCCGGCGGGCTGTTGATCGGCGCGGTGCTCAACATGCGTCCGGACCTGTTCGCGGCCGCCGTCGCGGAGGTGCCGTTCGTCGACACGCTGAACACGATCCTCGACCCGTCGCTACCGCTGACGGTGCGCGAGTGGGACGAGTGGGGCAACCCGCTGGAGGACCCCGACATCTACGAGGTGATGAAGTCCTACGCGCCCTACGACAATGTCGCCACGTGTCGCTACCCCGCGATCTACGTCACCGCCGGTCTCAACGACCCCCGCGTCAGCTACTGGGAGCCGGCGAAGTGGGTGGCGCGGCTGCGGGACCGCATGACCGGCGGTGGGCCAGTGCTGTTGAAGACCGAGCTCGGCGCGGGTCACGGCGGCCCGTCCGGCCGGTACGACAGCTGGCGGGACGAGGCAACGATCCAGGCGTTCGTCCTCGACGTGGTACGCCGGAAGTCCGCCTGAGCGAGACACGCCCACATAAGACCGGGCACGCCACTCCCCCGTGAGTCCAGAAGTGCGTGCCCGGACCTCGTGGTCCGGCCCCTCCCTCCCTGACCTGAGGCCGGCGCCTGGCCCGAGGAGATCGGCCCAGCCCTCACCTGGCCATGGGCGACGTATGGCCACGGACCGGGCCGCTCCACACGGGCAGAGGAAAGTCTCCACGACCGCGTTAGCGCGGCGATGACGTTTCGCTAACGCCACCGGCTCCGCTCCGGCCGGCAGCCGCGCGGGCAGCGGTCGCCAGAGCGCGTCGCAGCCGTTCCTCCTGTTGGACCGCACCCACGTCCGCGTAGCGGGGCAAGGTCTGCTCGGCCAGGGCCACGACGTCGTCGTACCGACCGACCTCCAGGTACGCCTCGGCGAGGCTGGCGATCGCGTTGATCTCACCCAGCCGATCTCCGAGGCGGGCGAACTCCTCGCGTGCTCGCTCCGCGAGCTCGACCGCCTTGGCCCCTTCGCCACGTGCGGAGGCGACTCGTGCGGCCATGGCCGTGCAGTACGCCCGGGCACGGTACTCGGGTACGTCGGCGAGCACCTCGACGCTGGCCCTGGCCGCTTCGGCGGCGCGGCCCAGATCGTCGTGTGCCAGCGCGTGTCGCGCCTGCTGGTACAGCACCAACGCCTCGTCGACCGGGCCACCGAGCTCCCTCGCGATGGCCAAAGCCTCCTCCAGAAGCGGGATCGCCTCCTCGTAGCGGCCGTGCTGGGCGAGCAGCGACGCGTACTCGCGGACCGTGGAGGCGAAGGCCGGACGGTGTCCACTTCGGCACGCGGCGTCCACCGCTCGTTCGGCGAGCTGGAGCGCTTCGTCGATGGCCTGTTGCTCGGTGCGGAAGTGGGCCAGCGCGACGAGCGCATAAGCCAGGTCCAGATGGGAGCCGAGCCGTTCGAAGACGTCCACGGCCTTGGTCAGGATGTCGAGGACTTCGGTCGACAGGCCTCTGGTCGCGAGCTGCATCGCCCGCTGCCAGTCCATGCGCCAGGCGATGCGTTCCTCTCCGGCTCTGAGCGCGGCGTCCCGCACCAGGGCGAGAAGCTCGAGGACGTGGTGGTGGGGCAGCTGCAGATCCAGGCGGGCGAGAGCGCGTTCGGTCAGCAGCGCGGCGTCTCGGCACCAGCCCTGCTCGACACAGCAGCGGATGGCCCAGTCGAGGTGCAGCTGCTCAGCGAGCATCCATGCATCACCGTTGGAGGTCAGCCGAGCCACGGTGCGCTCGGAAAGGTGCGCGGGACGAGCAGGCAACGGATCGACCGGCGCCTCGTCGAAGGTCACGGTGGTCAGCCGGGAGTAGGCCGCGTCGGCAAGGACGAGCAGGGTGTCGATGAGGCGTCGGAGGGCGGCGCGGTTGGCGCTCGCGTCGTCGGCCCGGGCCAGCTCGGCGGCGTACAGCGCGACCAGGTCGTGCGGCCGATACCGCGGCTCGCCCGTCGCGTCGGGACCGGTCTCGGTGAGCAGGTGAGCCTCGGTCAGCTCCTCGACCAGCAGGTCGCCATCGGGGTCGTCGGCGAGCACGCCGACGACCCACGAAGCGACGTCGAGGTTGGCCAGGAGCCCGAGCCGTCGAAACGCCGTGGCGGCGCGCGGCGACAGCGCTGCGTAGCTCAGTGCGAGGCCAGCGCGCACCTCGAGGTCCCCGCTGCGCAGCTCGTCAAGGCGGCGTTGCTCGTCGGCGAGCCGCTCGGCCATGGCGGCGAGGCTCGCCGAGGGACGGGCGGCGAGCCGTGCGCCGACGATGCGCAGGGCCAGTGGGAGTCCACCACACGCTCGACCGATCGCGTCCGCCGCTTCCGGCTCGCGTGCGACTCGTTCGGCGCCCACGAGACGGGCGAGCAGCGTCGTGGCGTCCTCCACGGCCAGCGGTGTCACCGCGATGTTCGCGCCGCCTGGGACCTCGGCGAGCAGCCGACGTCCGGTGATGAGAACGCCGCACCCTGGGGTTCCCGGCAGGAGCGGCAGCACCTGTCGGGTGCTGGCGGCGTCGTCGAGGACGAGCAGGACGGCGCGGTCGGCGAGCCGGGCACGCCATGCCGCCGCGCGCGCATCGACATCGTCGGGGAGGGCTTCTCGGGCGACACCGACCGCGGTGAGCAGTTCCCCGAGCACGTCGCCAGGGTCGCGCGCGGCGCCGTTGGCCCCTGTGAGGCGGACGAACAGCTGGCCGTCGGGGTAGCGCGACCGGAGTCGATGGGCCACCCGGATGGCCAGCGTGCTCTTCCCGGTGCCCGGGGCGCCGGTCAGGGTGACGACCGGAACCCCACAAGCGTAGGCGGTGAGGGCCTTCTCGATCTGGTGGACGAGGTCGGCGCGGCCGACCATGTCCGGGATGTCACGAGGCAGCTGGCACAGCGTCTGCCACGGCGACGTCACCGACCCGCGCCCCGGTGTCGTGACCTGGTGCAGTGCGGCGTCCTCGGCCAGGATGCGTTGGTGGAGCTCGCGAATCTCAGGGCTCGGCTCCAAGCCCATGGTGTCGATGAGGAACGCGCGAAGCCGGGTGTAGGCGTCGAGCGCGTCGGAGGGTCGGTGGGAGCGGACGAGCGCGAGCATGAGCTGGTACCAGAAGCGCTCGCGAAGCGGGTGCTCGGTGGTCAGCGCGGTCAGCTCCCCCACGAGCTCGGCGTGCCGACCGAGGGCGAGATCGGCGTCGATGCGCCGTTCCAGGGCGCGCAGCCGCTGTTCCTCCCAGCGCGGTGTGACCTCGCGGTGGAGCGAGTCCGAGGGCACGTCGACGAGCGCGGGTCCGCGCCACAACGAGAGCGCTTTCGCGAGCGTCGCCGACGCGGCGGCGGGGTCGTCGGCTTGCTGGTCAGCTTGGGCGAGCAGGCGTTGGAAGCGGAGGAGATCGAGCTGGTCGGGGTCGACCTCGATGAGGTAGCCCTCGGGTCGGGTGCGGATGGGGCCGGCGCTTTCCAGGTGGTCCGGTCGGGTCCCCGGCTGGGCGAGGGCGCGTCGCAGTCGCATGACGTACGTCGTCAGCGTGGCGCGGGCGGTCCGAGGGAGGTCGTCGCCCCACAGGCGTTCGCAGAGCTGGTCGACCGGGACGAGACGGTTGGGCGAGACCAGCAGGCTCGCTAACAGGGCACGGTGCTTGCCGGCCCTGATGGGGATGAGAGTGTCACCGCGTCGGACCTCCAGCGACCCCAGGACGCGGAAGACGAGTTTCTCGGCCACGACCCCCCTCCGTGCGTCCGTCCTTCGCGAGCATCGCACAGGGTAGTCATCCGGTGGGTTCGGTGAGACGTCGCGACGGCTCACGGTGGACGGCGAGGGTGATCGAGCGGCCGCGCTTCCGTCGGCCGGCGGTCCCGCGGTCACCCGTGTCGGCGCCTCCCCCCGGTGCTCTGGTGCGAGTGCGGTGCCTATACTGGTCGGCCTTAGTCTGGTCACCCATCCTCGCGTCAAGGTGCGCTTGCGCCGGGTGGCGACGATGAGTGGCCCGCCTCCTGGCCGGCTTCGGCGGAAGCGGGCGAGGAAGAGTGCAGCGGCCGGGCGCGACGGGAATCACCGGCGGGAGTGGCTAGCTGTCAAGGCTCGTCGCACCGCCTGGCGAGCGGACCAATCCGGTCGGCTGGCGGGTGTCGATGTCCGAAGTCGGTCACTGGTGGCGTCAAGCTGGGATGAGGTCCGAAACCAGCCTGTCCATCACGTCAACTTGTACTTGACAAGTGGACCATGATCCCACAACCCTTGCCCCATGGCTGTCAACGACTTGGATCTCGACCAGATCATCACGACGATCGCCGCAGAGCAGGGCTCCGGCGGACCGCTCGACCGGGTGACCGCCGCGCGAGAGGTGGGCGCGCGCCTGGAAGCCTTCGCTCATCACGTTGTCGCGCACTTCGTTGACGAAGCGCGCCGTGAAGGGGCGTCGTGGACGGACATCGGGACCGCGCTCGGGGTGACCAGACAGGCCGCCCAGCAGCGGTTCGTTCCCGCCGAGGGTCTGGATGTCGAGACCGCCGCGAGCAAGGGTCTGCTGCCGCTGTCCTCGCGGGCGTCCTCGGCCTTGCGTGCAGGGCGAGAGCTGGCAGCCGAGCACCATCACGCGACCGTGGAGGACATCCACCTGCTCCTCGCCCTCCTCGCCAGCCGCTCGAGTGGGGCGGTCAACGCGCTGAAGGAGCTGGGGCGGCGCGTCGCCGACGTCCGCAAGGCCGCACGGGCCCAGCTGCCGGCTGACGGACCGCGTCGGTCGGTCAAGACTCCCCCGCTCGGCCGCAGCGGTGTCAAGGTCCTCGACGTCGCGACACGCGAGGCCTTGCGTGCGAACAGCGAGCAGGTGGGTACCGAACACCTTCTTCTCGCTTTGGCGAGCGTCCCCACCTCGGCCGCTGGCCGCGCGTTGGCCGAGGTCGAGGTCGACTACGACAGCATCCGGGCACAGGTCGTCGGAGCGAAGGCGCCGACCACCGCTGCCTCCAAGCGCCGCCGCAAGCGCGCCTGACGTGTGACGTTTCTCCTACGACGCTGACGTCTACGTGCCGGCTGGCTGCGGCGGGAGCTTGACGGCGGCTCACCACGAGTCGTCGGCGAGCAAGTCACGCAGCCAGCCGGCGACGAACTCCGCGTACGTCGCTCGTTCGGTTCCGTTGGCACCCGTCAAGGCGCGCCGCCATGCCAGAGCCCGACCCACCTTCGCCAAGCGGGTTGCCCACCGCACCGCGTCGAGGAGGTCGGCGCGGTCGTAGTGAGCGGTCCACGGCTCCAGGTAGGCGTCGCGTAGCGCGCCGAGGAGCTTGTGATCGACGGGCTCGTCCATCCATGTCGCGACGTTGCGCAGGCTCGCCAGAAGTGTCCCGAACGGGTGAGCCACGGACGCGTCACCCCAGTCCAGGAAGACGTACGCGACTCCCCTGCTGGAACGACGGACGAAGACATTGCCGTCGTGGAAGTCGTCGTGCTGAAGGGTGGGGCTGATCCCCAAAGCCTCCAGCTGCTCTGACCACCGGGTGATCTGCGGCGTCAGCTGCCGCAGCCGGTGGAGGTCATCGCGTGAGATCCCGTCCGACGCGCCAAGCCGAAGCCAGACATGGTCCGAGAGCAGCCGCGTGTAGTGGGTGGGAACGGTGCGAGGACGTAGGTCCGGGACGCCGAGGGCAAGCATCTCGCCGACGCGTGGGGTCAGCGCCATCTGCACCTGGGCGTACTCAGGAAGGATCGCCAGCCACTGCCGCAGGTTCCTACTGGTGGCCAGCTCACGACGAAGCGGAGATCCCGCGTCCGCCAGCAACAACCACGCACGGTCGGCGTCGACCGCCAGGGGAATCGGCAACTGGGGAACCGCCCAGTGCTGGGAGGCCTGGAGAATACGCGCCTCGTAGGCGGTCCCGGGACCACTGGCTTTGAGCCACACCGGTCCGTCGCTGGTGGGAATGCGCAGCAGAGTCGACCATGGCCGCACATGCGGCTGCTCCGGCGGACCGGTGACCCGCAGACCGAGGTCCGCGAGACGTCTCGTGGCCCACGTGACCGCCTGGTCACGCCACTGTTGGGTGTGCCAGACGTGAGTCCCGGCCATGGCGTCGCCCCCCTGCTTGTGCGCTGGTCATCGGAGGCGCTGCTTCTGCAACGTAGCCGAACGTCCGCGCCACGGCAGCCCTTGCGAGGCGCGAGCCAGGCACGACGTCGTTGCGAGCTGGCACGGACGGGACAAAGCCCACCAGCCGTCGCCGTGATCTCCGGGAGGCCGGGTCGATGCGCGCGAGGAATGACCGAATTAGCCGGACCCGAGTAGATTCAGTCGACTCGCCTGAGAAACGCCTGGTGACTCGGCCTTGGCAGGTTGTCAGGCACGGTTGGCAAGAGGTTCTTGACAGGGCTCGTCGGTTGCCCGACGGCCGGCCGGGATCGACGGGAGGCGGGTCAGAACAGCGTGTGGACGACCTCGACCACCCGATCCTCGTCGTCGAGCACGGGGACCAGCCGCCACTTGTCGAACGCCGTGCAGGGGTGGGCGATGCCGAAGCACACCAGGTCGCCGACGCGGACGTCGCACTCAGCCGGCACGTCGAGGAAGGCGTGCTGGTCGTTGAGCGCGGTCACGGTCACGCCGTCGACGCGACGTGGCACGTCATCGCGTCCCCACGCGGCTCGGACCAACGGCAGGGCGACGTCGAACGGGACGTCGCGCCGACCCGCACCCACCAGGACCCGTCCTGGCTCAGGCCGGGACAGCACGCAACCCCAGACCTCCAGCGCCGCTCGCAGCTCGTAGGGTTCGCCGCCCGTCGGCAGTGGAGTCGCGTGGGCGTAGAGACCGTCGTCGTGGGTGACGTAGCCGCCGCTGCGCAGCACGACGGTCGCGGGCGCTCCGCTCAGCTCGGTGGCGACGACGTCGAAGTACGTGCTCCCGCCCGCGGAGAGCAAAAGGCCGACGTCGGAGTCGATGAGTCCTTCGTCGAGCAGGCGCAGGCCGAGGGCACGGATCCGTCGGCAGAACTCCGCCACGGCCGCGAGCGCGTCCTCAGTGCGCGCGTGACCGAGGACACCTTCGAACCCGCTCGCCCCCACGACGCGGAGCGTGGTGGTCGCCGCGGCCGCGCGGGCCACCGTCACGGCGGCGTCGAGGGTGCGAGCCCCGGTCCGCCGTCCCGGCACGCCCAGCTCGACCAGGACGGGCAGCCGTCGGGTCGCGCCGTGTCGCGTGAGTTCCCGGTCGAGCAGGGCCACACCATCGACCGAGTCGACGTAACCGATGAGAGTCAGCTCGGGGTCGGCGTTCATGGCGGTGGCGAGCCATCCGATGCCGGCCGGGTCCACCAGCTGGTTGGCGAGAAGGACACGGCGAACCCCCACCTCGACGAAGGCACGAGCCTGGCTGATGGTCGCGGCGGTGACGCCCCACGCCCCCGCAGCCAGCTGACGGGCGGTGATCTCCGGGGACATCGAGGTCTTGCCGTGAGGGGCTAGCTCGACGCCATGCTCCCGGCACCAGGCCGCCATGGTGGCGACGTTCGCCTCGAGCGCGCTCTCGCGCAGCACCATGAGCGGGAACGTCAGCCGCCCGTCCCGCAGCCTCACCCCTCGCTCCACAACCTCTGCGGGTGTGGTGGGGGCCAGAGCGGTGAATCCTTTCTCAAAGGGCTCGATCCGCTGGTGTCGGAGCGCCTCCAACGCGCGCCGCGTCACCTCGGGGTCGTACGCCTTGGTCACAGTCCAGACTCCCCTCGCCGTAGCGCCCGCCCTGGTGTGGCGCCGGTGAGCGCGCCGTCACGCAGGACCGGCTCCCCCGCCACCACCACGTCCGCCACCCCGGTGGCGAGCTGGCGAGGATTGTCGTACGTGGCGTGGTCGGTGACGGTCGCGGGGTCGACGACCACGAGATCGGCGACGCAACCTTCGGCGATACTCCCACGGTCGGCGAGCTGGAAGCGGCGGGCGGGATGCCCGGCCAGGTGCCACGCCGCCTGCGCCCAGGTCCAGTCGCCGAGCTCACGGGTGTGGTGCCCGAGGAAGCGGGCGAAGGCACCCCACCCACGCGGATGGGGATGGCCACCCAAGTAGATGGCGTCGGAGCAGCCCATGTGCCGGTCATCCCGCAAGAGCGCCCGCACGTCGGAGTCGTCACCGCCGGGAGCGGGGATGATCGCACCGACCGCGAGGTCGCTGGCCACCAGGACCTCGCAGATCAGCTCACCGAACGACAGGCCGGTCCGCTCGCAGGCCTGGGCCACGGTGTGGCCTTCCGCCCAGCGATAGGACGCGGCGGCGATGTAGCCGAAGATGGCCGAGCTGAGGCTCTCCTCCACGCTGGGGAACCAGCTGCGCGCCAGCTCGGCGCGGACGGAAGGGTCGGCGAGTCGTTGGACGGTCGCCTCCACGCCACCGACCTGGACCGACGGCGGGAGTGCCTTCATCGCGAGGATCGTGTTGCCGTACAGGTGCGGGTACGCGTCGAACGTGACATCCACCCCGTCGGCGCGACACTGCTCGAGTCTGCCGAGCAAGGGCTCGGCCAGCCCGCGGTAGTGCGAGACGTGGATGGGAACCCCCGTGACCTTCCCCAGCTCGCGCGCCTCGTCCATGCCGGGCGCGGTGCCACCCTCGTAGCTGCGCAGGTGGCTCACATAGGGGGCGCCCAGCCGTGCGGCGGTTCGGCACAGCGCGACGAGCTCAGCCAAGTCGGCGAAGATCCCCGGCACGTACTCCAGACCGGTCGACACACCGACCGCGCCCTCGTCCAAGCCCTGGTCCACCAGCCGGACCAGCTCTCCCAAGCGGTCGCCAGCGGGCTGGTCCTGGGCGCCGAGGACGCGGTGGCGCACCGTGCCGAGCGGGACCAGGTACGCGGCGTTGAGCGGGGTCTTGCGGTCGTAGTAGGCGAGGAACTCTGCCACCGTGCAGCCCTGGCGGAACGCCTCCGGCGGCGGACCGTCGACCGCAGCGAAATAGCGGGCGACGTAGTCGACTGTTGCCGCTGTCCCAGGGGCGAAGGAGAGCCCATCCTGGCCGAGGATCACCGTGGTGACCCCTTGCCGAAGCATCGCCTCCCACACGTCGCGGCGTTCCAACACCGCGTCCGCGTGGACGTGGGCGTCGACGAAGCCCGGCATCACGAGCCTGCCCCGCGCGTTGATGACCGTTCCGGCCGTGGCGCCCTCGAGCCGACCGACCGCGGCGATCCGACCGTTGCGTACCGCGACGTCGGCGGCGAACGGAGCCGAGCCGGTGCCGTCGACGACCGTGCCGCCACGGACCAGGAGGTCGAACTCGGTCACGAGAACACCTCACGGACGAAGCTGGTGTGGCCGGCGAGCACACCGCCGTCGACGCGGAGCACCGTCCCCGTGATCCAGGCGGCGTCGTCGGACGCGAGGAACGCGACGGCGGCCGCGACGTCCTCGGGCTCCCCGACGCGGCCGAGTGGATACAGCTCGGCCATGCGCTCGAGGACGTCCGGCTCCTTGTCCAGTCGCTGGCTCCAGACCCGGGTTCGAATCGTGCCCGGTGCGACGAGGTTGACGCGGAGACCGCGCCGGCCGTACCGCAGGGCGAGGTTCTGGGTGAGGCTGATCAGTCCCGCCTTGGCCGCCGAATACGCCTCGTTGCCGAAGGCGGCCAGGCCGTTGACGGAGCCGACGTTGACCACCGCGCCTCCAGCCTTGGCCCGGAGGAGGTGTGGCAGGGCCGCCTGGATGGTCCGCACGGCGCCGTTCAGGGTGGGGTCCACCTGGAGCCTCCACTCCTCCTCGCCGACGTCTTCGAAGGGGGTGTCCGTGGCGACGCCGACGTTGTTGACGAGCACATCGAGGCCGCCGAACCGGTCGACCGTGGTGCTGACCGCGTCGTGGACCGACTCACGGTCGGTCACATCGCACGCGACGCAGAGCGCCTCGGCGCCAGTGGCGGCGAGCTCCGCCACCACCTTCTCTCCCGCGTCGACGTCGATGTCAGCGACGACGACAGCCGCCCCCTCGCGGGCCAGGCGCTGGGCGGTCGCGCGGCCGATGCCGTGGGCGGCGCCGGTAACGAGCGCGACCCGTCCGTCGAATCGACGCACCCGGCCTCCTTCTCGTCGACACCCCCGCGTGTGGGCGCGACCCGTGGTCGGCCCCTTCGATGACTCTGGGCTGAGGTTATCCGGTCCGCACCGAAACGACATGCTCGAGGTCAGCCCTAGGAGAGGCTGCCGAAGCCCTCGCGACACGTGGCGCCGGTACTCTTCCAGAGGACCATGCGCTCTGATCGACGCCCCGACGGTGTGCCCCCGCCGTCTGAGACCACGCTCGCGTGGGTGCGAGAGATGGTGGGGGTAGGAAGCGTCGTCACCTCCGTCCGGTTGCTCGGCGTTCACTCCACGACACTGCACGCGGTCGATGTGCTGAGCGCGTCCGGCGTGATGCACCACCTCATGCTGCGTCGGTTCCACCGCCTGGACCGGCTGCGGACCGACCCGTGGTACTCGCCGTCGAACGAGGCGACCGTGCTCGGCCTGCTCGGGAGCACCGACGTTCCGGCGCCACGTCTGCTCGCCGCGGACACGGCGCCGACCATGTGCGATGTCCCGACGCTGCTCACCACCCGCCTCCCGGGTGTCCCACCACAAGCCCCTGACGACCCGGCCGTCCTCGCGACGATGGCCGAGACTCTGGCCACCATCCACCGGGTTGACCTGCCGGTCGTTCGGGCGCTTCCGCCCTACCGTCCGTACTACGACCCCCAGTTGGACGGGCATCGGCGCCCACCGGCATGGTCGTCGAATCCCCGCCTGTGGGAGAGAGTCTTCGCGATCCTGGCCGCGGGCCCGCCGACGGCCACGATGGGGTTCATCCACCGCGACTACCACCCCGGCCAGACGTTGTGGGACACCGGCCGGCTGGTCGGCGTGGTCGACTGGACGACTGGCTGCCTCGGGCCACGCGGCATCGACCTTGCTCGGATGCGACTCAACCTCGCCGGCCGATACGGCACGGAGGTCGCGGACAAGTTCTTGGCCTTCTATCGGGCGACGGGTCTGCCGGACGCGCACCACCCGTACTGGGACCTGCTGGACGCGGCGGACGGCATCTTGAGCCATCCCGAGCCGGTACCGAGCGCCGAGGCCGCGCGCTTCGAGGAGTGGGTCGCACGTCTCGTCGCGTGCTTCTAGGCCGGCCGTGTGTTCGGAGCGCAGTGTGGTCAAGATCGCGAAAGCGCACCCGGTCGGCCGTGGACCCGGCATACTGCCGACGTGCCCGCGACGTCTCGCCGCTACCCGTTCCTCGACCATCCCGGACCGATCCCGTTCGCCCACCGGGGCGGTGCTCTCTACCCGCCCAACGTTGGCATCGAGAACTCGATGACCGCCTTCGCCAACGCCATCGAGCTCGGCTACCGGTATCTGGAGACTGACGTCCACGCCACGGCGGACGGGGTGCTCGTCGCGTTCCATGACCCGACCCTCGATCGGGTCACCGATCGGTCCGGGCGGATCGCCGACCTTCCCTATGCCGAGGTCGCCCGGGCCCGTATCGCCGGCCGAGAGCCGATCCCCACACTCGCCGAGATCCTGGGAACCTGGCCCGACGTCCGGGTCAACATCGACGTCAAGCACGAGAACGCCATCCGTCCCCTCGCCGAAGCGGTGGCCAAGACCAACGCCCACGATCGCATCTGCGTCTCGTCGTTCTCCGGACATCGGACCAAGGCGGTGTACCGCCTGCTCGGCCCTCGCGTCGCCACCGGAGCGACACCGCTCGGTGTCGCGTCGCTCACCGTGCCACTCCCCCAGCTGCTTCGACGCCTGGTCCTCTCCGACGCGGCCTGCGTCCAGGTGCCGGTGAGCTTTCGCGGGTTGCGGATCGTGACCCCCGACTTCGTCGACCGCGCTCACGCCCTCGGCAAGCAGGTGCACGTGTGGACGATCGACGACGCCACGCAGATGAACGACCTGCTGGACATGGGTGTCGACGGCATCATCACGGACCGGATCGACACTCTCCGCGACGTCCTCACCGCCCGCGGCCAGTGGGTGGAGTGAGACGAGTGGCGACAGCGACCGTGACGTATCCGGAGGCCAGCGAGCGCCGCCGGCAGCAGCGCGCTTGGTACTTCTACGACTGGGCCAACTCCGCGTACGTCACGACCGTTCTCACGGTGCTGTTCAGCCCGTACCTGGCGTCGGTCGCCGAGACCGCCGCCTGCGGGGCGCCGGGGACTCCGGAGCGACCGTGCACGCAGATGCTGCGGATCGTGGGCATCCCGGTCTCGCCCGGGTCGTTGCCGCTGTACGTCATCACGGCGACCAGCCTGCTGTCGGCCCTGCTGCTCCCCTTCGTGGGCGCCATGGCCGACCGTTCCGGTCACAAGAAGAACCTGCTCGGTGCCTTGGCCTGGATCGGGGCGGCAGCGACGACCTCGATGGTGTTCGTCGCCGGCACGAACTGGCTGCTCGGCGTCGTCCTGCTGTTCGTCGCCAACCTGTGCCTGGCGTCGTCCTTGGTCGTCTACGACTCCATCCTGTGCGACATCGCCACCCCGGACGAGCGGGACCAGGTCTCCTCGCGCGGCTGGGCGTTCGGCTACCTCGGCGGCGGCCTCCTGCTCGCGCTCAATCTGGCCCTCGTGCAGGGCCATGAGCTCGTGGGCTTGACCACCCAGCAGGCCGTCCGGCTCAGCCTGGCGTCAGCTGGACTGTGGTGGGCCGCCTTCACGATCATTCCCGTGGTGCGGCTGTACAACCGGCCGCCGATCGCGGTGGTCGCCGAATCCGGCAATGCCGCCCGGCAGACCCTCGGTCAGCTCCTGGCGACCTTGCGCAAGGCGCGCGCCTACCCGATGACGCTGCTGTTCCTGGTGGCGTACCTGTTCTTCAACGACGGTGTGCAGACCGTCATCTATGCGTCCTCGATCTACAGCTCCAGTCAGCTCGGGCTCGGTCAGAATGTCCTGATCGCGACGATCCTCCTGGTGCAGTTCGTGGCTTTCGGCGGCGCGCTGCTGTTCGGCAGGATCGCTGGTCGGTTCGGTAGCTGGCGGACCATCCTGGTCGCGCTGTGGGTCTGGATCGCCATCGTGGTGACCGCGTACTTCCTTCCCGCCCGACAGGTGGCGCCCGTGCTGGCGCTCGGGGTCGCCATCGGCGTCGTGCTCGGCGGCACCCAGGCGTTGTCCAGGTCGCTGTACAGCCAGATCGTTCCCAAGGGGCGAGAGGCGGAGTACTTCAGCCTGTACCAGGCGTGCGAACGCGGTATGAGCTGGTTCGGGACGCTGGTGTTCGGGCTCGTCCACCAGATCACCCACTCCTACCGACCGGCGATCGTCGCGTTGGTGTTCTTCTTCGTCGTCGGATTTGTCTTGTTGCTCCTCGTCGATCCGCGGCGCGCCGTGCGGGACGCCGGTAACGAGCAGCCCGCCGTCCTGTGAGCGGTCGCCCTGGACGATGACGGCCCTGGGGAGAAGACGTTGCTGCGACGCAGTCGATGAGCTGACAGCGGCCGAAGCGCCCGACCGCCGGTCCTCGTCGACCGTTTTGGGCGCGAAAGCGGTCATTTCCACGGACCGGACGTAGCCTGAGGGTGGCCCCGCGCGACGGTGCCACCCCGACGCCCGGTCGTCACGCAGCCGGCTCGAGGTCCCACTACCAGAAACTGACGCGTCTCGCAAAGGTTCATCCGAACCGGAGCCGGGAATCCTGCCCGGGGGCGAGACGTTGAGGCCATCGAGGCCCATACATCGATGGAGGGGGATGGAGAGCGTATGTCGGAGCGTGCACTTCGAGGCTCCCGGCTCGGAGCGGCCAGCTACGAAGACGATCGGGAGATCACTCCCGCGCCGCGTCAGCTGGTGGGCTATGACTGCCCCCAGTCTCATCACTTCGAGCTGCCGTTCGCCGCTGACGCGGAGATCCCCCCGGTCTGGGAATGCCCCCGCTGCGGTGGAGAAGCGGTCCGTGTCGACGGTGACCGCCCTGAACCGAAGCAGATGAAGCCACCCCGGACGCACTGGGACATGCTGCTGGAGCGACGGACGATCGAGGAGCTCGAGGAGCTGCTGGCGGAGCGGCTGGAGCTGCTTCGGTCCGGGAAGATCGGTCCGGAACACCTCCACCGCCACAACGAGAACTCGAGCGACGACAACTCACCCAAGCCGCCCGAGCAGCGGCGAAGCGCCTGACAGACCTCTCACCCTCTGGCTTGGCCGCGCCGGCTCGTGCCGGCGCGGCTTCGTCATTGCACGGCGCTAGCTTGTCGGCGGTAGCCGTTGACGCGCTCGTCGTCGACGACCTCGCCCTGGATCACCGGACCGCGCGGCGGCGGTGTCCTGGACCCGAACAGAGCCGGGTCGAGCCGGCCCGCGGCGCGGGCGAGGTGCCGACCAACGGCCCACGTCACCACGCGTCGAGCGAGGGGGCGGGTCACGGGCAGGATCAGCAGCAGCCCGAGGACGTCGCTCACGAATCCGGGCGCCAGCATGAGGACCCCGCCGGCGAGCACGAGCGCCGCGTCGAGCACCTCTGTGGTCGGCAGTCGCCCCCGCGTCAGCGCGTCGGTCAGGGCGTGCCACGTGCGCCAGCCCTCGCGCCGTACCAGCCACGAGCCGAGAACCGCCACCGCGATCAAGGCGGCGACGGTCCACCAGCCGCCGATCACCTGACCGACCTGGATGAGCACGTAGATCTCCAGGACGGGGATGGTGAGGAACGCCAGCAGCAGGAGCGGACGCGTCATGGGCTCGCCCTTCGTCGGCCGGTGAGGAGCTCGCGGAGCTGTCGCGCGCGGTGCCGCGCTCCCCAGGCGGCTACCCGCCAGAAGGACTCCGCCACGATGCCCAGGTCCATCTTGCTCGCGCCGTGCTCTCGCTCACGGAACACGATGGGCACCTCAGCCACGCGGAAACCGGCACGATACGCCCGCCACGCCAAGTCGATCTGGAAGCAGTAGCCCTGGGACGCCACTCCGCTCAGGTCGATGCCTTGCAGGGTAGCTCGGCGAAAGACTCGGTAGCCCGCGGTCGCGTCGCGCAGTGGCAGGCCCAAGGCGAGGCGCGCGTAGAGGTTGCCAGCACGGGACAACAGCTGGCGTCCACGCGACCAGTTCTCCACGCGGCCGCCGGGCACCCATCGGGAGCCGATCACCAGGTCCGCGGATCGCAACCGCTCCAGCAGGGTCGGCAAGGCCTCGGGCTGGTGGGACCCGTCGGCGTCCATCTCACAGAAGACGTCGTAGCCGCGGTTCAGTCCCCACGTGAAGCCTTCCCGGTAGGCGGTGCCCAGGCCCTGCTTGCGCGTCCGGTGCAGCACGTGGACGTGGTCGTCGGTCGCGGCGATGCGGTCGGCGATCTCACCGGTGCCGTCGGGCGAGTTGTCGTCCGCCACGAGGACGTCGGCGTCGGGAACGGCCGCCCGGAGCCGCTTCACGATCGGCTCCAGGTTGTCGGCCTCGTTGTAGGTGGGCAGGACGACGAGCACGCGGCCGAGATCGCCGCCTGCCCGCATGGTCTCGCTCATGGGCGCCCTCCGCCGTCGACCGTCGACGGGACTCGGTCAGCAGGCCCGAGAGGGAGTCCGGCACCGGCCGGGGCAGGCGGCTCCGCCTTCGTCCGCTCGCGGCGGCGCCAGGCCACCGCGAGGGCGGCCAGACCCACGAAGGTCATCACCCACTCGGGCACGCGGCCGAGCCGGGTCGCCAGGGTGGGCGCAGTGCGCAGTGGCACCCGCTCCACGAACACCTCCCGGGTCGCCTCCCGCGACCGCGCTACCACGGTCCCGTCAGGCGCGATGACGCCGGAGATCCCGCTCGGCGAGGCGACCAGGATCGTCTTGCCGAACTCGATCGCACGCAGCCGCGTCATGGCGAACTGCTGCTCGGGCTGGCCGGTGCCGAGGTAGGTGGAGTTGTTGGTCTGGACGACCAGCAGCTCCGGATTCAACCGCGCCAGCTCCTGGACGAGGCCGTCGTAGGCGACCTCGAAGCAGATGATGTCGCCCACGTCGTAGCCGGCGATGCGCAGGAATCCCGGCTCCGATCCGGCGTAGGTGTCGGCCCCCACTTGCTCCAGCCGCTGGATGAGCGGCAGCAGGAGCTTCCGGAACGGGATGTACTCCCCGAACGGCACCGGATGCTGCTTGACGTAGATCTGTCCGGGCCCGGTCTCGGGATCCCACACCACGCCCGTGGTACGTCGATACGTGGGTCCGGGGCCGTGGAGAACCGCCCCCACCAGCACCGGCACCCCGGCGGTCGCGACCGCGCGCTCCACGACCTCGCGCGTGATCTGGTCGACGAAGGGATCCAGATCGGTGGAGTTCTCCGGCCAGATTACGAAGTCGGGCCGGGGCACCAGGCCGGCGGCGACGTCGCGCATGAGCTGTTCGGTGGCCTCCAGGTGGTTGCGAGTGACGGTACGGGCGTTGCCGAGGAAGTCCAGGCCCCGGCCGGGCACATTGCCTTGGACCACCGCCACGGTCGCGCTGCCGTCACCGGTGGTCGGTGTGGGCACGAGCAACCCTCCGCAGGCGAGAGAAGCGGCGGCGAGTCCGGCGACGAGCCGCGGTACCAGCCGACGGCCGCGGGCCAGCAGCGCCCACAACAGCAGGTTCCCGGCCAAAGCTGCGACAAACGTGACGAATGACGCGCCACCCACGCTGGCGAGTCGTGCCAGCGGAGTGTCGTCGAGAGCGAACACCAATCGCCCCCAGGGGAACCCACCGAAGGGGACAGAGCCTCGCAAGAGCTCCTGACCGACCCACAAGGCCGCCGCCCACACCGGCCACCATCGCAGGCGAGTGACGATGGCCAGGGCGGCCCCCAGCGCCGCGACGAAGGCTGCCTCGAGCAGGCTCAGCGCCAGCCAGCCGTCGACGCCGATCACTCGGACCCACTGCAGGAGGACGACGAAGAACCCGAACCCGTAGGCCAATCCGGTGAGCGCGCCGTCGCGAACGCGCTGTCCCCAGCACGCCCACGTCAACCCGGCGGCGGCGAGGGGGGTGAGCCAGGCCCAACCCACCGGTGGGAACGCCAACGCCAGCAGGACACCGGAGCCGATCGCCAACGCGAGCCGGCTCAGGTTCGCGCCGTCGGTCATGCGGCGGGCGGCGCTCGACCGGTGCGCCACGACACCGTCCTCCAGCCCCAACGCCACGCCCTTTCCACCAGGTTCGGGCCTTCGGGGAAGACCCACGTCCCATCCGATGCCGGCCACCATGTGGTTGGCGGAGCGCCCGCGCCCGGCACGCCAGCTGTCAGGAAGGTACAACGGGTGAGCGTCTGACGGGGATCCGGGAGCGGCGGAAACGATCGGTCGCACCACTGAGGACACCGCCGAGGAGGAACGAGGAAGAAGCGAGAGGGCGACCCGTCGTCTCGAGGAAGGGCGGAGCCGGGACACGGCGGAGGGCCGTCCTGGCAGCGGTGAGGCAGACGGAACGGCCCGCCCACCCTTCGGACCGGCAGGCGGCGGAACGCCGCGAGCCGTTGTCTACTGGGCGGCGGGCCGCTCCGTGGCCACCCCACCGCGACGATGGGTGGCTCCTGACGCGGCGTGGTGGGAGAACTGGCGTCAGGTTCCCCCGGCAGTCAGGACACCCTGGTCGAATTCGACCGCGGTGAGTACAGACGATGACAGATGAGGGTGGCCTACTGTCAATCACGCCCTGACCTGCGCAAAAGGCACAACAGTGCAGGTCAGACGCATGTGCGTCGAGCCTCACCGGAGGCGAGATTTTTCTTCCGCGTCGGCGTGTCGCGACTCTCGGCGTGTCGGCGTCTCCCGGACGTCATGAGGGGACGACCACCGTCGCCCGTGCCGTCACCGCGACCAGCGGCTCCGGCAGCACGTCAGCCGCCGAGACGCCGCGTTCCGGCGCGCTTCGGGCGAGCACCTGCGCCGTCAAGTCGAGGTCTCTGCTCCGGCGACCGACCCGGGTGACCGTCGCGACGACCTCCAGGATGTCGCCGGCGCGAACGGGGGCGTGGAACGTCACGTCGTGGTAGGACGCCAGCAAGCCCTCGTCGCCGTCGGTGCGGATGCACACCTCGGTGGCGACGTCGCCGAACAGGCCCAGCACGTACCCGCCGGCGACGAGGTTGCCGGCGTAGTGCGCGTCGGCGTACGAGACGTACCGGCGGTGGGCGACAGTGAGTCCCAGCCGGCTGTCGTCGACCTGGTCGCTCACGCTCCACGCTCCTTCCGCCGGCCTACGATGGCGTGGACCAGGTAGCTCGCGACCTCCCGAGGCGTGGTGCCTCTGGTGAAGATGCGGTCGACACCCAGCTCGGCCGCCATCGACTCCTTGAACCGCGGCCCGCCGACCACCAGCAGCGGTCGATGCTCGTCGTCGAAGGCTTCCCGCACAGCCGCCACGACCGCACGGGTGGCGTGCAGGTGGGCATCGCGTTGGGTCACCACTTGGGACACCAAGATCGCGTCGGCGCGTTCGGCACGGGCCCGTGCGATGAGGTCCTCGACCGGGACCTGGGCGCCGAGGTTGATGACCTTGATCTCGCGGTAGTACTCCAGGCCCTTCTCGCCCGCGAACCCTTTGACGTTGAGGATGGCGTCGATGCCAACGGTGTGCGCGTCAGTGCCGACGCAGGCGCCGACGACGACCAGTCTGCGCCGCAGCGCGGTGCGGATGGCGAGGTTGACCTCCTTGGTGCTGAGGAGGGGGTACTCGCGTTCGACGACCTCGACCTTCGACAGGTCGACGAGGTGGTTGACCCGGCCGTAGACGATGAAGAACGTGAACTGCGGCCCCACGGCGCGGGCGTGGACGACCATCGCGGGGTCCAAGCCCATCTTCTCCGCCAGCTGGAGCGCCGCGCCTTCGGCCCGAGCGTCGTGCGGGATGGGCAAGGTGAACGACAGCTGCACCATGCCGTCCCCGGTGCTGTCGCCGTAAGGGCGAATGATCGTCGGTCCTTTGTCGGCAGTTGGTGTGGTATCGGCCGCGGGTGTGGCGTCGGGTGCGGACGTGCTGTCGGCTCGTGGTCTGGTGTCAAGGTCGGCGGTCACGGTCGCGCGTTCCTTCCGTGGTCGGCTGGGTCGGCTAGGCACCGGCTTCGAGCAGCTCGCTGGCGGGGTTGTAGTAGGCGTCCGACTTCCTCGCCACGCCGTCGAGGCCTTTCCCGCCGTCGGCGGGCCGGCGCATGAGCCCGAAGGTCCCCTCGGCGATGGCGTTGAGCAAGCCCTCATCGCAGATCCGCTCCAGGAGGTCGATCGCCTCGGCGAGGACGCGACGGGCGCGCTGTGCGATGAAGCCGTCGGGTGCGGGCCGGAAGTCCTCCCGCAGGTTGCCGCACGCGTTGAGGACGTACCGAACGTTGCGCAGCGCGAGGTCACGGTCGGAGAGCCACGGCGTCACCACCGCCTCCGTCATCATCCCGACGAGCAGGATCTGTTGCCCGGTGAGGATGCCCGCGAGGTTGAAGAAGCCGTTGAGCAGGTAGCCCCGGAAGATGTCGCCGTTCATGTGGCGTGTCGGCGGCATCCACTTCAGCGGCGCCTTCGGGAACAGCTCCCGGGCCAGGAGGGCGTGGGCGAGCTCGAGCCGGAACGAGTCCGGCAGGTCGGGGTCGATCTCGAAGGCGTGGCCGAGACCGAGCTGCCAGTCAGCGAGACCGGCTTCCTTGCCGAAGTACTCGTTGAGGAGCTGGGAGACGGTGACGGTGTGCGCGGCCTCCACGGCATCGGCGGTGGTGAGGTAGTTGTCCTCACCGGTGTTGATGATGATGCCGGCACGGGCGTGGATCTGTCGGCTGAAGCGCTGGTCGACGAAGGTGCGGATGGGGTTGATGTCGCGGAAGAGGATGCCGTACATCGAGTCGTTGAGCATCATGTCGAGACGCTCGAGCGCGGCGAGCGTGGCGATCTCGGGCATGCACAGCCCGGAGGCGTAGTTCGTCAACCGAACGTAGCGGCGCAGCTCCTTGCTCACCTCGTCCAACGCCGCCCGCATGAGCCGGAAGTTCTCCCGCGTGGCGTAGGTGCCCGCGTAGCCCTCCCGTGTCGCCCCTTCGGGGACGTAGTCCAGCAGCGACTGGCCGGTGGAGCGGATGACGGCGATGACGTCGGCGCCCTCGCGTGCGGCGGCCTGCGCCTGCGGGATGTCCTCGTAGATGTCGCCGGTCGCCACGATGAGGTAGATCCACGGACGTTCGGGGCCGCCGTTCGTGGCCAGGTCGGGACCCCAGCGGGCGACGAGGCCGTCACGTTCCCGGCGTCTGGCGTCGATCTGTCGGATACCTGCCGCGACCGCCCGACGCGCGGCGCGGGCGGCTCGGGTGGCGGCCGGCCCCTCCGGCAGTCGGAACCGGGTCGACCCGGCCGCCGCCTTCTGCGCCAGCGTGGTGAGGTCGTCGGCGTCGCCGCGGACGAGCGCGTCCCACACCGGCAGCGCGACACCGTGCTCGAGCCCGACATCGGCTCGCACCGCGTCCACCAGATGGTTGGCCCACGGGGTGCCCTCCGGGTCGGCACCGTCCAGGCCGGCGAGGCGCAGGACAGCACGCTCGACGGAGACCGTGGTGTGCGCCCTGGCCAGCTCCAGGATGGGACGACCGGCGCGGCGGGCGAGCGACCGTGCCTTGCGGACGGCTACCGGGTCGAGGTCGAGTGTGTGGCGTCGGGACGTTCTCGTCATGCTCGCTCCCTGTCGTAGACCGTGCGGCCGCGCACGACGGTCCGTACGCAGGCCGGGGATGGTGCGTCGGGGTGCAGCTCGGGAAGGTCCGGGCTGGCGTGGTCCCACACCACGAACGTGGCGTCGGCTCCCACCGTCAGGTCTCCCCCGTCGTCGCGGCCGGCCGCGTGCCAGCCTCCACGGGTGTGGGCGGCGAACGCCTGTTCGACACTGATACGGGCGTCTGGATGGTGGTGGTCGACGGCGGCGCGAACGGCACCCCACGGGTCGAAGGGCGTGACGGGCGAGTCCGACCCGAACGCCAGCGGCACGCCCGCGTCGACGATCTGGGCCCAGGGATTGGTCAGCAGTGCCCGGTCGGCGCCGAGCCGCCGCGCGTACATGCCGCTGGGTCCGCCCCAGGCCGCGTCGAAGGCCGGCTGTCCGCTGAGGACGACGCCGTAGGTCGCGAGCGTGGGCAGCAGCTCCGGCGCGAGCATCTCGGCGTGCTCGAGCCGGTGCCGTCGGGCGCGCAACGACTCCAGTCCGACCTGTTGTTCGGCGCGGCGCAGACCGTCCACGACCGCATGGACGGCGGCGTCGCCGATGCAGTGGAAGCCGGCCTGCAGCCCGGCCCTCGTGCACGCGACGACGTGCTCGGCGATCTCGTCGACGTCGAGGTAGAGGTAGCCGGTGTGGTCGGGCCGGTCGTCGTACGGCTTGTCCAGGGCCGCGGTGTGCGACCCGAGCGCCCCGTCGACGCACAGGTCCCCCGCGGCCCCCGCGCAGCCCAGCTGCTGGGCGCGCGCCACACCACCGCTGGAGACGTGCTCGCCCCAGTAGGTGACGACCTCGACGGTGGCACGACGGGCGCTCAGCTGCGTGAGGAGGACGAGGTCGTCCTCGGGGTTGAGGTGCGGCGCGGCCATCTCGTGCACGCACCCGAGACCCGCGGCCGCGGCCGCGTCGAGGGCCGCCTGGATCGCCGCCTCCCGCTGCGAACGAGTGATCAGGGCGTGTGCGAGGTCGCGGGCGAGGTGGTGGGCGTCTCGCTCGACCCGACCCGTGCCGTCCCAGCCGGGCGTCGTGGTGAGCTCGGGTGCTCGCGCCACGAGTCCGCTCGAGACCAGCGCGGAGTGGACGTCGACACGTGCGAGGTAGACCGGCCGCTGGGGCGCCGCCCGGTCGAGCTCCGCCAGGGTCGGCGGACGCGGATCCGGCCAGCCGGTCTCGTCCCAGCCGAATCCGAGGATCACCGCGGCCGGGTCCTGGCGGGCGCGCGCCGACAGCGCGTCCAACACCGCCTCCCGGGTGGGCGCGTCGGACAGGTCGAGCCCGGCGAGGCGCAGGCCGGTCTGGGAGAGGTGGACGTGGGCGTCGACGAACGCCGGCGTCACCAGTCGACCGCGAAGGTCGACGACCTCGTCCGCTCCGGTGAGGTAGCCGTCCAGCTCATCCTCGTGGCCGAGCCAGGTGACGGTGTCGCCCTCCACGCACAAGGCGGTGGCGTCCGGCACGTCAGGCGACCGGATGAATCCGCGCCGGTAGACGACTCGCCGTGTCATGCGCTCATCCTGATGCGGAACACCGGGTGGGCGTGGGCGATCTCGCGGAAGCGCGAGAGTGGGTCGCTGGGCGCGAGCCCCAGGTGCGGGCGGGCCCCGGGCGCGATGGCGACGTAACGGCGCAGGACCGTTGCGCGGTCTGGGACCGGGACCACCTCGAGCCGCACGCGGATGTCGCGTCCGCGGCGTCGCAGGACTGCGCCGCCACCGGCGGCCTCCACGTTGCGAACCCATTGCGCGTTCGGGCCCAGCATGGACACCACGAACTCCTCCCCCGCGAGGTCGGCGATCGCGATGGGGACAGCGCTGACCTTGCCGGTGTGACGTCCGCGCACCATCAACACGGCGGCGTGGTCGGGGTACACCCGGCCAGTCGAGTACGCCCACGCGTCCACGCGGTTCCACAACCGCATGAGCGGGCCGGGACGCCCGCCTCGGTACATCGCGCGCTTGATCGCACCCGCGCGGCGCGCCGCGGAGGCGGCGATCCGGCGCAGCAAGCCTGGAGGCCTCACCGCCGACCACCCCACAGCAGCACGACGGCCGACAGTCCGGCAAGGCAGGGCAGGACCTGCAGCCAGCCGACCGCCGGGGCGAGTCCGACGTCGCCGGACGTGTCCTTCACGGTGAGCCCGGCGAGGACGACGCAGACCGCGACCGCCAGGATCACCGTCGCGAGCCACGGCGCCCAGCCCTTGCGGACCCACGTCGCCCAGATGGTGCCGAGCCAGCTCAGCACGCCCAGACCGCCGAGAACCGCCAGAATGGCCAGGTACCAGGTCACGGCGGTCGCGATCTCGCCTTCGTGGTAGCTCGGGTAGCCGGCTCGAACGTGGTCAGCGAGCAAGCCTCGATTGGCGAGCGGGTAGACGGTCACGGCGACCGTCAGGGCGAGCCCGATCCCCATCACCACGAACAGCGTCCACTCGCGTGCCGTGCGCCGCGCGTTCGTCGTCGCTGGCGTCATGTCGATCTCCTGTCTCGTCGGAGGTGTCCTCACGCGCAGGCGCGCGACCCTGGCACGCCCGTCCCGTTCAGACAGTGACTGTCTCGGAGAGAGTCACTCTACGCTCCGAAGGCTGAAAGGAAAAGTCAAACTGATAGTCACTCTCCGTTCTTCTGTAGGATCACCTCATGGCCGGACTACGTGACCAGTGGCGGCGCGCCGCGATGCACGCGATCCAGGAGCGGGCCTTGGACCTGTTCGACGAGCGCGGGTTCACCGCTGTCACGATCGAGGAGATCGCCGCGGCCGCCGGCGTCTCGCCGTCGTCGGTGTATCGCTACTTCGGCACCAAGGAGGGAATCCTGGTCGCCGATGAGTTCGACACCATGGGCTCCGAGGCGCTCCGGGAGTTGGTGAATCCCGCGGATCCGGTCGACAGCCTCCTCCAAGCGGTTCGTCGGTACGAGGCGGTTCCGGACGAGCGCGCGGGGCGCAACGCGAGTCCATGGCGCCGAGTGCGCTACTTCTTCACCGAGCCATCGGTGCGGATGGCCGCCTGCGCTGCGCTCGACCGCGCCGCGCAACGGATCGCACCCCTGCTGGCCACCGAAGGTGGACTGAGCCCGTCCCAGGCCAGGGTCGTGGCCAACGCGCTCGCGTTCGGGTACTTCGGGGCACTGGAGTCGTGGTTCCGCGACGGAGGCGATCGACCGATCGCGGAGTACGTTGAGGAAGGACTGGCTCCGCTGCGGAGAATCTGGGCGAGCGAACCGCGTCGGGTTTCCTGAACTCGGTTCGAAAGCCCACGTGTGGTCGTCGTGGCGTCCCCGACGAGTGATCGCGATGGCGGGCGTCGTGGCAGCAGGCGTCGTGGCAGCAGGCATGGTGCACGTCATCGGCGGAGTCTCGCCTCGAACAAGGCTCGCAGGGCGGGCTCCGCGCGGAGCAGGTCGAACGCGTACTCCGCGTGGCCGGGCACGTAGCCGTTCCCGATCAGCATGGTGACGTCGGCCGCGACCCCTTCGGCGCCGAGAGCGGCCGCGCTGAACGACGTCGCCATCGAGAAGAAGACGACCGTCCCACCGTCGGCCGTGGCGAGGACGGCGCCGCCTTCACAGCCGGGAACGTCGACGCAGACGACGGTGATGTCGGCCGGACCACCAGCTTTGCCCACCGCGTCGGCAACCCCGACCGGGTCGCAGGCGTCGGCAACGACCACCGTGTCAGCGAGGCGGGAGGCTTCCAGGAGGGTCGCCTCCTCCTCGATCGGCACGACGCCGATGACCCGGGCCGCGCCGGCGCGGCGGGCCGCGGCGACGGCGAGCGACCCGGATTTTCCGGCGGCCCCCAGCACGCACACGGTCGGCGAGGCGTAGCGGCCCACGACCCGAGCCGTGAGCGCCGGCGCGCCGCACACGTCGGCGATCGCGAGAGCGAGAGGTGTGGGCAGGTCGTCGGGGAGCTTCGCAGCGATGGATCGGCCAAACAGGATCGCGTACCCCCGGCACGGCACTTGCTCGCCGTCACCGTCCCACGCCTCCAACCCGTCCTCGATGACGAGGGGGGTGAGCGTGAGCGAGACAAGGGTGGCGATGCGGTCGCCGGGCGCCAGGCCGAGCGGTGAGGCTGGTCCCACCTCCTCCACCGTGCCGACGAGCATGCCTCCGGATCCCGTGACCGGATTGTGCATCTTGCCACGAGTGCGGACGATCTCCAGCACCGCGCGGCGGATCGCCTCGCCGTCCCCGTCATGGGCAGTGCGCAGCTGGCGGTAGGACGCGGCGTCCAGGTTGAGCCGGTCGACCCTGACGCGGACCTCGTCCGGCCACAGGTCGGGCCGAGTGTCGAGGCACTCGGCCATTTGCGGAAGCACGCCGCGTGGACTGATGACCCGGTGGAGTCCGAGCGGCGAGCCAGGGAGCGGCGGTGACGCGGCCACGAGACGCCTCCTCGCAGATTCTGCGGGATACAGTCATTCTCACTACAGATTCTTCTGTAGTCTGCGGTTCAGACAGTACGACATCCGTTGATCGGGTGGTATACGCGGAGGTGCTCGTGGCGCTTCAACCCCAGGACCAGCCGTACGAGTACAGGTACCGGCCCTTGGAGGAGCCGGACTGGACCCGACTACCGGGTTGGCGCCATGTGACCAAGGACGAGTGGGAGTCCGTCCAGTGGCAGCGGGCGCACTGCGTGAAGAACATCAAGCAGCTGCGCGAGGTGATGGGAGACCTGCTCGACGACAGCTTCTACGCCGACCTCGAGCGGGACCAGGCCGAGCGCGCGACGATGTCGATGCTGGTGCCCCCGCAGATGCTCAACACGATGGTCCCGGACCGGGTGCCGTCGACCGAGGCGTTCTACGCCGACCCAGTACGCAAGTACATGCTGCCGGTCTTCTCCGACCGCCGCACCGACTGGCCGTCCCACCCCTTGGCCACCCGTGACTCCCTGCACGAGCAGGAGATGTGGGTTGCCGAGGGCCTCACCCACCGTTACCCCACGAAGGTCCTCGCCGAACTGGTGCCGACCTGCCCGCAGTACTGCGGCCACTGCACCCGGATGGACCTCGTGGGCAACTCCACCCCGCAGGTGACCAAGCTCCGGTTCGGCTCGAAGCCGCAGAGCCGCTGGGACGCGATGCTGGACTACCTGCGCTCCCACCCCCAGGTCCGGGACGTGGTGGTCTCCGGTGGCGACGTCGCCAACGTGCCGTGGCCCAGGCTCGAGGCGTTCGTGCGCGCCCTGCTCGACATCGAGAACATCCGCGACATCCGCCTGGCCAGCAAGGCCCTCATGGGCCTCCCCCAGCACTGGTTGCAAGACGACGTTCGGGCTGGGATGGAGCGGCTGGCCAGGATCGCCAATGAGCGCGGAGTGATGATCGCGATCCACACCCACGTCAACACCGCCCAGTCGGTCACGCCCTTGGTGGCCAAGGCGGCCAAGGCGATGCTGGCGACCGGAATCCGGGACGTGCGCAACCAGGGCGTCCTGCTGCGTGGCGTCAACGACTCCGCGCAGCAGCTCCTCGACCTGTGCTTCGCGCTCCTCGACGGCGCGACGATCACGCCGTACTACTTCTACATGTGCGACATGATCCCGTTCAGCGAGCACTGGCGGGTGTCGCTGCGGCAGGCACAGCAGCTCCAGCACGACATCCTGGGGTACCTCCCAGGTTTCGCTACACCGCGCATCGTCTGCGACGTGCCGTACGTGGGCAAGCGCTGGGTGCACCAGGTAGCGCACTATGACACGACGCTGGGCATCAGCTACTGGAAGAAGAACTACCGGACCGGCATCGAACGCCCTGGGGACGACGCACTGGACCGCACCTACGAGTACTACGACCCCATCGACACCTTGCCGCCGGAAGGTCAGGCCTGGTGGCGCGAGCACGCCAGCCGGAACCTAGAGGAAGCCGGCCGCCGTCAGGCGGCGGCGTCGCGTGACGCGTCACGGCGGCAACTCGCCCTCGACGTCCGCTGACGAGCTCGTCACCCCCGTCCGAACAGGCGCGCGATCTGCGGATGCGCGTCCATGTAACCCCGCACCAGGTCACGGGCGACGCTCACCGAGTCGACCAGCGGATGCAGGGCGAACGCTCGGACCGCTGCGTCAACCGACCCTGTCGTGGCCGCCTCGATGGTCTGCCGCTCCACCGCCTTCACCTGCTGCATGAGGCCGAGCTGGTGCGGGTCGGGAGGGGACGTCGCGAGTGGGTGCGCACCGGCGCCGTCGACGAGGGACGGCACCTCGACCACCGCATCGGCGTCGAGGCCGGCGACAGCGCCGCCGTTGCGCACGTTGAGGATCATCGTCGCGCGCTCGTTCCGGGCGATCGCGGCCATGACCGCGAGGGCCACCCGCTCGTATCCTTCGTCGTCTTCCGCGGCCTCGGCTGCCTCCGCGTCGACGACCTCGTCGAGTCGCTTGCCCTTGGCCTCCGCCATGTACAACGCGCGCCGTTCGGTCATCGTGCGGCGCCACAGGTCCAGGGCGCGATCAGGTTCGCGTTCCACGGCCGCGTAGAAGTCGTCCTGCTGACGCAGGAGGAACTCACCGCGGGTGGACGGCTGCTCTCGAATCGCGCGTACCGCCTCTCGGCTGAAGTAGTAGTAGTACAAGTACTCGTTCGGGATCGCGCCCAGAGTCCTCAGCCACGACGGCCCGAAGATCACACCCTCCTCCAGCTGAGCCAGGGTGTGCTCGTCGGCCAGCAGGTCGGGTAGGTGGTCCTGTCCGTCCTGGACGAGTCGACGCAGCCACCCCAGGTGGTTGAGACCCACGTAGTCCGCGTGGGTGCGCGCGGGGTGCAGGCCGAGCGCTGCGGTGGCTCGCCGGACGAGTCCGCCGGGCGTGTCGCAGATGCCGAGGACCCGGTCGCCGAGGATCGGTTGAAGCGCCTCGGTGATCATCCCCGCGGGGTTGGTGAAGTTGATGAAGAAGGCGCGCGGCGCGACCGCCCGGACCCGTTCCGCGATCGCGCGCATGACCGGGATGGTGCGCAGACCGTAGGCGATGCCGCCGGGACCGGTCGTCTCCTGCCCGAGCACACCGAGGTCGAGCGCCACCCGCTCGTCGTGGACACGTCCGCGGAGGCCCCCGACCCGGATCGCCGAGAACACGAAGTCAGCTCCCTCGAGGGCTCGGTCGAGATCGGTGGTCGCGTCGACGCGCGGCGGCGTCGCATCGCCTGTCCCACCTGCGGCCTCGCGCGCGAGCTGGACCAACACCGCCTCCACGACGGCGAGCCGGGTTGGCGAGATGTCGTAGAGGGACACCTCGTCCACCCGCAGTGAGCCCTGGTCGCGGATTAGTGCCTGGTAGACGAGCGGGACCCGGAATCCGCCGCCGCCGAGTATCGCCAGCTTCACGTCGTGACCACCTCTCACGCAAAGGGTTGCGACTCACCGAGTCTGGAGCGAGGTCCTGGCGCGGATCCCGCCACGTGGGGTGCCAGAGCCGGCCGTCCCTCGTCCACTGTTCGAAGGCCACCTCACCGCCTCACCGACCGGAACGGGCGTCGCCCACGGGGCATCCCACGCGTCCGTGAGTGGCAGCGGCTCGTCGGAGGGAGAGTCTCGCCGTTCCAGCGACGTGAGCCGCCCGTGGGGTCGTGACCAGCGCGTCGTGGTTGCACCCGGACCCTACCCCCGTCCGACCTACCACGGGCGGCCACCGTCGTCGACGCCGCACCACAGGGATCCGACGAGGGATCCGAAGGTCATGGCCCGACTCCCGGCGCCCACTCGCCACCCACCGATCGCCACTGTCTGGGTGCGGATGGACAGGGGAAGCGTCCCAGGCGTGGCCACCGTGGGGGCGACGGTGGGCACCTGCGGAGGACTCGTCATCGTCGTTGGAAGACCCAGATCGCTGTGGTCACGCCGAGCAGCCGCAACCGCAGCCGGTCGCGTCGTCGTAGCTCGGCCGGGACCACGTCCTGTGGAATGTCCGGTACCAGGAGCACAACCCGCCCGCCAGGGCGAGTGACCCGCGCCATCTCCCCCAGCACCTGGCGAAGCCACGTGCGGGTGTCACGAGGCACGGTGTACTGGCGGCCGAAGGGCAGGTTGGACACGCACGCGTCGACCGACGCGTCGGGAAGATCGAGCGAACGAGCGTCTCCTCGCAACACCCGCGCGCCAGAGGCGTTGTGACGGCTTGTCGCCACAGCGGCGGGGTCGATGTCGCGTCCCTCGACCGTCCAACCCGTGGCGCAGCCTCAACGAGGATGGTGCCTGATCCACAGCACGGATCGAGCAGGACCCGTTGGGCGCGACGGTCGACTGGCTCACCCAGCGCCACCATGGCGGCGGCCACGGTCGGCCGCAGGGCACCGGGGCGCTCCACCGCTCGGCCGCCATGCTGTCGAGTGCGCGCGGTCGTGAGCCGGACACCGGCGACGAAACGACCACGGGTGTACTCCAGGACCCACACCTCGAGAGCCGCCGGGTCGGCGATCCGCCACCTCGGCCTCAGCTTGGAGACCACCTGCTCGGCCGCGTGCCGCAGCTGCGTGCGCCGCCAGGTCCGCTCCTGCAAGACCCGGGTGACCACTCGGTAGGTCAGCGGTGCGGTGCGAGCACGTTGCCGACCAGCACCGGCCCGCCACAGCTCAAGTCCTGCGGTCAGCTGCGCTGGCCTCACCACACGTCGGGCGATCCACGTCGGCCGGTCCCCTTCCGACCGCAGGGTCCGCCCGACTTCGACGAAGGCGTCCTCGATCGTGCGCAGGCGCAGCAGGTCGGCCTCCCGCCCCGGCGTCACCTCGCAGAGGATGACGTCCGACCGCCCGTCGTTGCCGACGTCACTCACCCGGACGCCAGGGAGGTTGGCGAGCTCCCGCCGCACCTGGGGTGCCAGGCCTGGGATCGCGTGCACGAACATCTTGGTGGCTGCTCGCGCCGACGCCTGCCTCCCGGGCCGGGCTTGCCGTGGAGTCGCCGTGCCGGGACGCGCCTCAGATCGCGGGCGCACGTTGCTCGTACGGCGTGGACAAGACGACGATCGTCCGTGTCGAGACATTGGCTTTGGCGCGGATCCGCGCGAGCAGCTCCTCCAGTGCGCTCGGGCTGGCGACACGAACCTTGAGGATGTAGTTCTCGTCGCCCGCGACTGAGTGGCAGGCCTCGATCTCGGGGATGTCGACCAGCAGCTCCGGTGAGTCGTCGGGCTGGCTCGGGTCGATCGGCTTGATGGAAACAAAGGCCGTCAACGGCAGACCCAGTGCCTCGTAGTCGAGGACCGCCGTGTAGCCCTTGATGATGCCGCGCTGCTCCAGGCGACGGACCCGCTGGTGGACGGCGGACGTCGACAGACCCGTCTCCTTGCCCAGGTCCGTGTAGGACATCCGGCCATTACGGGCGAGCAGCCGGACGATCTGGCGGTCGATCTGCTCCACGCCGGTCACCGTACCGCGCCGAGGCCGGACCGGTCAGCCACCGACGACTCGCAGCCCGCGCGGACGGTGGTTGAGCGACTCACCGCCGTCCTCGGTCACCACCACGATGTCCTCGATCCGGGCGCCGTGGCGGCCTTCGAGGTAGATGCCGGGCTCGACAGAGAACGTCATGCCAGGCTCGAGCCGGAGCGTGTTGCCCGCGACGATGTAGGGGTGTTCGTGGCTTTCGAGGCCAATTCCGTGACCGGTGCGGTGGATGAACGCAGGGCCGTATCCGGCCGCGGTGATGACATCCCGAGCGGCGGCGTCCACCGACTCGGCCGTCACGCCGGGCCGCACCTGGGCGCGCGCGGCCTGTTGGGCCCGCTCGAGCACCTGGTAGTAGCGCAGCAGCTCCTCCGGTGGCTCGCCTCCCGCGACGTAGGTGCGGGTCTCGTCGGAGCAGTAGCCGGCCGCGGTGGTGCCCCCGATGTCCACGACGACGGGGTCGCCCGGCTCGATCACCCGGTCGGAGAGCTCGTGGTGGGGAGACGCCGAGTTGGGACCGGAGCCGACGATCACGAAGTCGACCTGGACGTGCCCCTCGGCCAGGATCGCGTCGTAGATGTCCCGGCCGACCTCCCGCTCCGTGCGACCGGGCCGTAGCCATTCCTCGATCCGGGCGTGCACCCGGTCGATCGCCGCGGCCGCCTCCCGCAGGGCCGCGACCTCCGCCGGCGACTTGCGCATGCGAAGCTCGCGCAGCACGTCACCGGCCAGTCGCTGCTCGACGCCGGGCAGGGCGGCGCGCAACGCCAGCACCTTCTCCGCCCACATGCGGTTGTCGACTCCCACGGCGCGGACGTCGCCCGGCAGCAGCTTGGCCACCAGCGCGTACGGGTCGTCGGTCTCCTGCCAGGACACCAGCTCCACGTCGAGCGCCTCCACGCCGGCGGCCTCGGCGGCTGGCTTCTCCAGCGCGGGCACGACGAGGGTCGGTTCGCCCGAGGCGGGCACGATCAGGCACGTGAGGCGTTCGAGCGGCTTGGCGTCGTAGCCGGTGAGGTACCGCAGGTCTGGTCCGGGCGAGATCAGCAGCGCGTCGAGTCCGGACGACGCCGCGCCCGAGCGGGCGCGATCGAGGCGGGCACGCAGGTCGGTGGTCGGTACGGCGGATGTCACGCGGATCACTGTAGGGGGTGCGCTTCGACTCCGTCGTCCGGCCACGCTGTGGACCAGGCGATGTCCCCCGCCTGTGCCACGATGGCGAGGTGCCCAAGCTACTGCTCCTCGACACGGCGTCGCTCTACTTTCGTGCGTTCTATGGCGTCCCCGAGTCGCTTCGCGCGCCCGATGGGACACCGGTCAACGCCGTGCGCGGACTGCTCGACTTCCTCACTCGCCTGGTCGGCGACCACAAGCCGACCCACCTGGTCGCGTGCTGGGACGACGACTGGCGCCCGGCGTGGCGGGTGCGGCTGGTGCCCAGCTACAAGGCACACCGGGTGGCCTTGCGAATGCCGGAGGGACCGGACCTCGAGGAGGTACCGCCCGCCCTGGAGGTCCAGGTCCCGCTGATCCGGCAGGCGCTCGACGCGCTCGGCATCGCGGTCGTCGGCGCGCCCGGCTACGAGGCCGACGACGTGATCGGCACGTTGGCGGCCCGCGCCCACATGCCGGTCGACGTCGTGACCGGCGATCGAGACCTGTTCCAGGTCGTCGACGACGAACGCGGCGTCCGCGTCCTCTACACCGCGCGGGGCGTGGGGAACCTGCAGGTCGTCGACGAGGAGTGGGTGCAGCGCAAGTACGGGGTCCCCGCCCGCCACTACGCCGACTTCGCCCTGTTGCGCGGGGATCCCTCCGACGGCCTGCCAGGGGTCCCCGGCGTTGGCGAGAAGACGGCCGCGTCCCTGGTGGGACGCTACGGCGACATCGATGCCATCATCGCCGCGGCTGGTGATGACGCCAGTGGAATGGCACCCAGCCTGCGCGCCAAGATCCAACAAGCCGCGGACTATCTCGCAGCCGCCCGCGACGTGGTGCGAGTCGCGACCGACGTGGACCTTCCCGACATCGACCAGGCGCTCCCCCGTGAGCCGGCTGACCTGGAGAGGTGGCAACGTCTCGTTGACCAGTGGCGTCTGGGCGGGTCGGCCACCCGACTGGTGAGCACGCTCGCTGCCGTGTGAGTCAGGGGCGTCCGGCCCCGGCGCGTCTGGCCCGACCTGACGGCCGGACCAAACGCGAACCGAGGGTGTGCCAGACCGACGTGTACCCAGACTGTCGAAGGGCGCTGATCAGATCAGGCCGAGTGCCTGCATCGCCTCCGCGACCCGCACGAAGCCCGTCACGTTCGCGCCCAGGACGAGGTTCCCGGGAGAGCCGTACTCCTCGGCCGCCTCGTGGCAGGCGGCGTGCACGTCCCGCATGATCTGCTCCAGCCGACGCTCGGTGTACTCGAACGACCAGCTGTCGCGCGAGGCGTTCTGCTGCATCTCCAGCGCGGATGTCGCGACGCCGCCGGCGTTCGCGGCCTTGCCGGGACCGTACGCGATGCCGGCCTCCAGGAAGACCCTGATTCCCTCCGGGGTGGTGGGCATGTTCGCCCCCTCGGAGACGGCGATGCAGCCGTTCTTCACCAGCGAGATCGCCGTGCCGCGGGAGATCTCGTTGTGGGTCGCGGACGGGATGGCGACATCACACGGCACGTCCCACACTGATCCGCCAGCGACGTGACGCGCGTGCGGCACCCGCTCGGCGTAGGCGGTGAGCCGACCCCGTTCGACCTCCTTGACCTGCTTGAGCACCTCGAGGTTGAGTCCGCGCTCGTCGACCACGTAGCCGTTGGAGTCGGAGCAGGCGATCACCCGCGCGCCGAGCTGGCTGCACTTCTCCGCGGCGTAGATGGCGACGTTGCCCGCGCCGGACACGACGACGGTCTTGCCCTCCAGCGACGTGCCGCGAGCCGCGAGCATCTCCTGGGCGAAGAACGCCGCGCCGTATCCGGTCGCCTCCTTGCGGACGCGGGCACCACCCCAGCTCAGGCCCTTTCCGGTCAAGACGCCGGACTCGTACCGGTTCGTGATGCGCTTGTACTGGCCGAACAGGTAGCCGAGCTCACGGGTGCCGACGCCGATGTCTCCAGCCGGCACGTCGGTCTGCTCACCGAGGTGGCGGTACAGCTCCGTCATGAACGACTGGCAGAACCGCATGATCTCCGCGTCCGACTTGCCCTTGGGGTCGAAGTCCGAGCCACCCTTCGCACCGCCGATGGGCATACCGGTGAGCGCGTTCTTGAAGACCTGCTCGAAACCGAGGAACTTGATCGTGCCGAGGTAGACCGACGGGTGGAAACGCAGGCCGCCCTTGTACGGGCCCAAGGCGGAGTTGAACTCCACGCGGAACCCGCGGTTGATGTGAACCTCGCCACGGTCGTCGGTCCACGGCACCCGGAAGATGATCTGGCGTTCTGGTTCGCAGATCCGCTCAATCATCTTCATCTCGGCGTACTCAGGGTGGCGGTCCAAGACCGGCACGAGAGACTCCAACACCTCCCGGACCGCCTGGTGGAACTCGTGTTCCGCTGGGTTACGCCTGAGCACGTCGGCGTAGATGCGCTCGATCGTGGCCATGCTGTCGGCCATGCGGCGTGTGCGTCCTTCCTGTTGCGCGTGCTCGCGGAGGCTTCCGCTGCACAATAACCGGCTGGTCAGCCGCCTCTGATGGCCCAGGTCCAAAGTCCGCGGGCGCGTGGGACAACCGTCACCTGCGGGGGCGGGTCGGCTCCAGTCCGTGTCAGTCGTCGGAGCCGACCGACGCGTACGCGACGACCCCACGACGCATCACGTCGGCCACCACGCGGGCGGTCCGCCGCACAGGGCCCTCGCCTGCCGCGTCAGCGATCTGATCGGCCAGGTCGAGGATCTGCTTGACCCACCGGACGAAGTCGCCGGCCGCCTGTCCTGACTCCTCCAGCACTTCCGTCAAGGACGCACCGGACGCCCACCGGTACGCCGCCCACGCGAAACCGAGATCCGGCTCGCGGAGGAAGTCCAGCTGAAAGTCATCCTCGAGCGCGTCGAGGTCGCCCCAGATGCGGACCAGGTCGCCGAGGGCCGTCTTGGCCGGGCCACCTGGCAGCTTCGGCGGACCCACGTCGTCGGGGGTCCGGGATTCGTATACCAGGGCCGACAGGCATGCCGCCAGTTCGGCCGGCTCGAGGCCGTCCCACACACCCTGACGTAGGCACTCGGCGGCGACCAGGTCGAGCTCGCTGTAGATGCGCGCCAGACGGTCGCCGGCCGGTGTGGTGCGATCGCCGTCGAGGTACTCCAGCTCGTCCAAAACCTGACAAACCCGATCGAACTGGCGAGCGATGGTGTTGGAACGGTGATCCACCCGCCGCTGCAACGCCTCCGTCTCCCGCTGGAGCCGAAGGTAGCGCTCCGCCCACCGAGCGTGTTCCTCTCGGTCGGGGCAGCTGTGGCACGGGTGCGCCCGCAGTGCGGCTCGCAGCCTGTGCAGCTCTGCGTCGTCCGCGGCCGGCGAGGGAGCGGCCGGTCTGCGGACGCGAGGCTCCTCGGGCACCCTGGCCCGCAGGGTGGCCGCCAGGTCTCGACGGTGCTGAGGGCTGCGCGGGTTGAACGAGCGCGGCAATCGCAGCCGCTGCACCGGGTGCACCGGGTAGGGAAAGTCGACCAGCGACAGTCGGCGCACGCGCCGATCGGCGGTGAGAACGGTCGGGCGCGGGTCGTCGCCGCGGGCGGTCTGGCCCACGTCGAGCACCACCGCCAGGCCGGCCCGGCGTCCCGCCGGCACCTGGATCACGTCACCGGGCCGCAGGCGGCCCAACGAGCCCACGACCTCAGCGCGCCGGTCGGCGCGTCGGCGGCGGGCGAGGTCGCTCTCGCGGTCCTTGATCTGGCGGCGCAGGGTGGCGTACTCCAGGAAGTCGCCCGCGTCGCACCGCATCGCCTCCCGGTAGCCGTCGAGCGCCTCCTGGTTGCGGCGGATCTGCCGAGCCAGACCGACGACGGCGCGGTCTGCCTGGAACTGCGCGAACGAGGACTCCAGCAGCTCCCGGGCGCGGTCTCGGCCGAACTGCCGGACCAGGTTGACTGCCATGTTGTAGGAGGGTCGGAAGCTGGACCGCAGCGGGTAGGTCCGGGTGGAGGCCAGGCCGGCGACCGCGGTGGGATCCAGGTCCGGCTGCCACAGAACCACGCCGTGCCCCTCGACGTCGATGCCTCGCCGGCCCGCGCGGCCCGTGAGCTGGGTGTATTCCCCCGGCGTGATCTGCGCATGCGTCTGGCCGTTCCACTTGACCAGTCGCTCGAGGACCACCGAGCGTGCCGGCATGTTGATGCCGAGGGCGAGCGTCTCGGTCGCGAAGACCAGCTTGACCAGACCTCGGGCGAACAGGTGCTCCACGACCTCTTTGAACGTGGGGAGCATGCCGGCGTGGTGCGCGGCGACACCGCGCTCGAGGCCTTCCAGCCACTCGGCGTAACCGAGCACGTCGAGGTCTTCCTCTGGCAGATCGGCGCAGCGCTCCTCGACGAAGTCGCGAATCTCGGCGGCCTCGGCGGGGGTGGTGAGGCGGACCCCCTCGTAGAGGCACTGGAGGACGGCGGTGTCGCAGCCCTGGCGGCTGAAGATGAACATGATCGCCGGCAGGAGGCCCTCGGCCGCGAGCTTCCGCGCTACCTGGGGGCGCGTCGGGGTGTAGGCGATCCGGCTTCCGCGAGGTTGGCGACCGCGGCGTGGCCCGCGTTGGTCGCGACGTGCGAACCGCCAGTGGTCGCGCACGACGCGCTCCAGCTCCGGGTTGACCTTGGCCCGTCCATCGGGGTGGCCGGTGTCGGCGAACAAGTCGTACAGGCGTCGGCCCACCATCACGTGCTGGTACAGCGGCACTGGACGGCGCTCTTCGACGACGATTTCGGTGTCGCCGCGGACGGTGGCCAGCCACTCACCGAACTCCTCGGCGTTCGAGACCGTCGCCGACAGGGAGACGACCTGCACCGACTCCGGGAGGTGGATGATCACCTCCTCCCACGTGGCGCCCCGAAACGGGTCGGCGAGGTAGTGGACCTCGTCCATGACCACGTACGCCAGCCCCAGCAACGTGGGGGAACCGGCGTAGAGCATGTTGCGCAGCACCTCGGTGGTCATGACCACGATCGGGGCCTCGCCGTTGATCGTGTTGTCGCCGGTGAGCAGCCCCACCTGGTCCGTGCCGTAGCGGTTGACCAGCTCCACGTACTTCTGGTTCGACAGCGCCTTGATGGGGGTGGTGTAGAAGCACTTGCCGCCGACCTCGAGCGCCAGGTGGACGGCGAACTCCCCCACCACGGTCTTGCCGGAGCCCGTCGGCGCGGCGACCAGGACCCCCTTGCCGGCTTCGAGCGCCTGACAGGCCCTGACCTGGAACGGGTCGAAGTCGAAGGCGTAGAGCTGTCGAAACGACCGGAGCTTTGTGCCGTTGTCGGCGCGGAACCGGGCGTACCGCTCCGCGGGTGAGCTCATGGCTCCCAGGCTACGGCCTGGCTCCCCCGCGCTCGCGTGGGCATCCCTCACCGTCGCGAGGTTGCGCGCGCATCGCCTGATTCGTCCCAGTGCGTGGCCGTTTGGCGGAGCAAAGTTGTCGAGCAGCCGAAGGCGCGTCAGCGCGTCTCCGGCGGCGGTGGGGCGAAGACCTGGAGGGCTCCGGGCACGCATTCGACGGTCAGCGGCAGCGGCGCCACGGGCTCGCCGTCGGCGTAGGCGGTCACGTCGTCGGACGAGAGGGTGACCTTCTTGGCGCGGTAGGTCGTCAGCGCCGGATGTCCGACGTGCGTGCCCTTGCTGAGCTTGGGGAACATCCAGACGAGCTCCCGCCGGCGGATCGCGCCAACGACCGTGACGTCGAGCATGCCGTCGGTCGGGTCGGCGGCCTCGCAGATGCGCAGACCTCCGCCGTAGGAGCGTGTCACGCCGACCGCGACGAGCAACGCGTTGGCGTGCTCCTCCTCGCCGTCCAGGTCGAGGACGAAGTGCTGGGTGCGGAAGCGGCCGAGCTCGGCGAGCACGGCGACGTCGTAGCGCATGCGTCCGCGCGGCCACGTCATCGTCTGCATACGCTCGGCCACTCGCGAGTCGAATCCCGCGCACAGCACGGTCGCGAACCACCCGTCGGGGGTGCGGCCCAGGTCGTGGGAGCGGGTGAATCCGGCGACGACGATGTCTGCGGCGGCGAGCGGGTCCCGCACGGGGATGCCGATCGCGCGGGCGAGGTCGTTCCCGGTACCCGCGGGAATCACGCCCAGTGGTGTCGACGTCTGCGCCACCGCGTCGAGGGCCAGCCGCACCATTCCGTCGCCGCCGACGATGACGAGGCCGTCGACGCCCCGGGCGACGGCCCGCCGCGCCATGTCCGCGGCCTCCGCCGCGTCACGACCAGCCTCCCACCGGGCGTCGAGGCCAGCCTCACGCAGCCGGTCGGTCACAGGTTCGGCCAACCGGGCACCACGTCCACGCCCGGACGTCGGGTTGACGAGGACGACGATCTCACGCGCCACGCCGCGAGCGTAGCGCCCGGCGGGTGTCGATGGGGACAGCACCACCGCCCGGCACCGGCGAGGGATCAGCTTCGGTCGCGGTCACCGGCGGTCAGTCGTCGACCTTACCGGCGTTCTGAATGGCATCGATGTCGATGCCCTGGGCGATGAGACGGGCCCGACGCCGCCGGTCGAACATCCTCGCGATGATCTCCGAGGCGAGGAACAGCATGCACATCGGGATGGCCAGCAGCAGCATCGTGATCGGGTCGACGGTCGGCGTCGCGACGGCCGCGAACACGAAGATGAAGAAGATGATCGGCGACCGCCACCTGCCGATTCGCTCACCGGTGAGGACGCCGACGAGGTTGAGCAGCACGACGAACACCGGGATGAGGAAGGCCACCCCGAAGACGACCAGCACCCGCAGGACGAACGAGAGGAACTCCTCGATGTTGAGGATGTTCTCGAAGAGGCTCCCGGGCGGGGTGAAGCTGAGCAGGACCTCCAGACCTCTGGGCAGGACCCAGTAGCCGAGCAAGATGCCGCCGACGAACAGCGGTGCCGAGGAACCCAGGAACAGCAACGTGTACTTGCGCTCGTGCCGGTGCAGCCCTGGGACGATGAACGCCCAGATCTGGTAGAGCCACACCGGGCACGACAGCACGAGGCCGGCCACCAGCGAGATCTTGAGCATGATCATGAGCGGGCTGGCGGCACCGCCGAAGTTCAGCTTGGCGTCGACGCCCTTCTCCTCGGCGATCTGCTCCATGGCCGCCACGAGGGGCTTCGAGAGCAGGTCGAAGATGGCCTCGCGGAAGTACCACGCCACCACCATGCCGAGCAGGAGGGCCACGACTGACTTGATCAGACGCGACCGCAGCTCCCGAAGGTGCTCGACAAGCGTCATCCGCCCCTCGGGGTCGGGTGGCGGCTTGCGGCTACGACCCACGCGCAGGCGCGGGAGAGAAAGGCTCACGACACCCCCAGGTTGGCCCGGTGCACCTCAGCGGAGGAAAGCGGCAGACGGCGCAGCGCGGTCGTGCCTGGCGCCGCGGTTACTGAGAGTCGTTGACCGACTGCGCTTGGGTCTGCTGTGTGCTGGTCGCCGTACCAGCCTGGTTGATCGGCTGCGGCTCGACGGCCGGCGCGGTCGCCTTCGGCTCGTCGTCGTCGCGAATCTCCTTCTTGAAGATCTTCAATGCCTGACCGAGCCCCTTGGCGGTCTGGGGCAGCCGGGTCGCACCGAAGAGCAGTACGAGAACGACTCCGATGATGATGAGCTCGGTGGGTCCAAGGTTCGGCATTGTCGGCCTCTCGTCGACGGTTCTCGGTTGATGGTACGCCCTGGCTCGCCCGTCGGCCCCGGACCAGGGCTCATCCGCGCTGACCGGCCCCGGCCGGGCGGCGATGCGGCCCGCGACCATCGAAGCGGTGCTTGGCTGCATGGCCGTTGGATCCGACATCTTGGCGGGCGGAGGGGGCGCTGGCAAGCACGCGTTCAAGCTCGGCCGCGGTGGCCGCGAGTGCCGTGACCTTCTGCCACAACCACCACCCCAGATAGCCAAACCAAAGGATGGCGAAAAGGAAGATCCCGCCGAAGAGGAGCAGCCACCTCACGCGGCAACCCTAGCGTCGTTCGGTGGTCGCTGACGACTTGTGACCTTGGCGGGTCCGACGGTCACCAGGACCGGCGAGGCTGGACCAGGTGGGTGCGGCAGCTCCGCCTGTCACACCGACCCGTACGCCTCGAGCGCTCGGGCCGCGTCCGCCCGGACCGCGTCCGCCAGCTCGGCCGGCTCGACGATCCTGGCCGAGCCGCCCAGCCGCAGCGCGAGGCGTCGAAGCCAACGGGGATCCGCGACTCGGAGTCGGACCCGTAACGACCCATCGGCCGCCTCGGTGACCTCCTCGCACGGGTAGTACTCAGCGACCCACGCCGCCGAGGGATCCAGCTCCAGTGTCGCCATCGCGGTGGCCGCCGATGGCTGGAATGCCCCATGTGACAGGTCCCGAGGTCGCGCGTCCGGCGGTGGGCTTGCCGGCTCGTCGAGTACGCGGGCCTCGACCATCCGGTCGAGGCGGAACAGCCGGACGTCCTTGGCCTTGTGGCACCACCCCTCCAGGTAGGTCCACCCGTCGGCCAAGACGAGGCGCATCGGGTCGACGTCCCGTTCGGTGGTCTCGTCCCGGGCTGGAACCCAGTAGCGCAAGTGAAGGCGACGTTTCTGGTCGAGCGCGTCGCGAACGGCGGTGCGGATCGCCGGGTCCTCCACGCTGTCGAGGCGGACCGCCACCTTGTCGACGGCGTTGTCGCCGTGACCGACCGCCTCCTCCAGTCGAGCGATCACGCGGTCGACCAGCTCCCGCTCACTCTCGCGGCCCATCTCGCGGAGGACGCGGAGCGCGACGAGCAGCCCGAGCGCCTCGTCGGCGGACAGCCGGAGGGGGCGGGCGAGGTAGTCCGCGTTGGACACGTGGATGACACCTTCGCCGTGCACGGCGTCCATGTCGACCTCGATGTAGTCGCCGGGCATCATGCCGGGCAGACCACAGAACCACAGCACACCGAGGTCGGCGACGAGCTGCTTCTCGCTGATTCCGAAGACACGCGCCACGTCGGCCACCCGGGCACCTGGGTGGGCCAGCAGGTACGGCAGCAGCGCCAGGAGCCGACGGACTTGCGCTTTGGCTCCTCCGGTGGACTGACGGGGGGTCACGGTGCCGCCTCCACCAGGAGGCCCTTCAGATGCTGGATGACACTCTCCCGGACGTCGGGCGGGTCCAGCGCCACGGCGTCGGCGGCGTACCCGGCGACCTCCTCGACGAGGGCGACGGTGTCGTGGAAGGGCACCTCGACGATGTCCCAGTCGGGTCCATCCGAGGTCACCGACTGCGCTCGCCGTCGCAGGCTGTAGCAGGCCCCGGCCCGCACGCGGATCCGGGCGAGACGACGCTGCTCCTCCGGCAGCGAGAGTCGGGCTGCCTCGGCCCGGATGTCCACGCCCTCGGGAACGACGAACGCGTTGGGCCGGCCGATCAGCCGGGCCGGCCCAACGATCCGCGACAGTCGGAACATGCGAGTCGCCTGACGGTCGCGATCGTGGCCGACGACGTACCAGCGGCCCCGCCAGTTGAGGATGCCCCACGGCTCGAGGGTGCGAGGCTGCGGACCGCTGGCGCCTGGGCGACGGTAGTGGAACGTGACGACGGTTCTCGTGCGCACCGCGCGCCACAGCGGCTCGAACGCCGGCTCACCGGCGGGGAGGCGGGGTTCGAGGACCGACAGCGAGGTGGTGTCGATGTCGGCGCCGTCAGCGGCGAGCTTGAGGACGGCGTGGGACGTTGCCTCGGCGAGGCTCGCGTGCTGCCAGACGCGGGCCGCCAGACCGAGCACGGCCGCCTCCTCGGCGGTGAACCGCAGCGGCGGCAGCTCGAACTCGCTGCGCCGGATCCGGTAACCGACCTCGTCGTCGAAGCTCGACGACACCGGCCCGACCTCGATGGGGATGCCGAGATCCCGCAGCTCCTCCTTGTCGCGTTCGAACATCTTCTCGAACGCCTCGGTGGACAGCTCGCGGTAGTCCTCCACGAGCTGGCGGAGCTTGGCCTTGGGGACGAAGTGTCGGGACACGAGCAAGCAGATGACGAGGTTCATGAGCCGCTCGGACTTGCGGGGCGTCACCGTGGCTCACCCCCCTCCTGGCTTGGTCGGTCCCCGACCACGGTAGCGACCACCTCGGTGACCGTAGCGCAGCCGCTGGCGTCGTCGGCGACAAAATCTGTCCGACGCGACGTGCCCGCGACATCGCGTCATGGGACGCGTCGGCCGTCCCGGCGGCGACGGAGAGACGACGCGGCGGTGAGGGCCGCCGGACGTCCAGCCGCTCGCTCGGCCCCCTGGCGGCCACCTGGTCGCACGACCTCCGTCGGCGTCCTAGCCGGCGTCGGCTTGCCGGGCGTGGAGGATGTCGACGACGAAGACCAGGGTGTCGGTCTTCTTCAGGTCCGCCTCGGGGATGTCCTGGCCCAGCCCTTTGTCGGGTGGAAGGACCAGCAGCACACGCGAGCCCACGGTCTGGTCGACCAGTCCTTCGCTCAGACCCTTCACCGGCGTCTGCCGCAAGGGCAGGGTGATGAAGGCGCCGCGCTTCCAGGTGGAGTCGAACTCCTTGCCGGTACGCCAGTTGACGGCGGTGTAGTGGAGCGTGACCGTCGAGTCGGCCGTCACCTTCGCACCCTCACCACGGATCAGCGGGGCGGCCACGAGTTCCTTGGGTGCGTCGGTCTTCGGCACCTTCACCGACGACGGGATGCCCTTCTCGTCCACGTCGACGGTGGGCAGGCCCTCCGGGGGCGTCACCTGCTCGCCCTCGGCCTTGGACAGGGGCGTGTAGGCGTCACGGACGTCGATGACGAACAGCAGGGTGTCGGTGCCCTCGATCCCGGCCTGTGGGTTTCCTTGCTCGCCGTAGCCGTCCTCGGGAGGGATGGCCAGGAGGACGCGGTCACCCACCGACTTGCCGACCAGGCCGGTGACGAAGCCGTCGATGAGCTGGCCACGCTTGAGGCTGAACGCCGCCGGTTCTCCGCGCTGCCAGGAGGAGTCGAACTCGGACTGGTCGCGCCCGTTGATGCCGACGTAGTCGACGACGATCTGCTGACCCTCCTTGAGCGTGGGACCATCGCCGTCCCGCAGCACTTTGGACTGCGTCGTGGTCACCGAGAACGGTTTCTGGAAGCCGACCTTCGGCTTCTCGTCTGGTGCGCCGGTGACCTTCACCGAGTCGAGGCTCGCCGTCTTCGGCTTGGGCGAACCGGACGAATCAGATGAATCGGACGAGGAGCCGCAGCCAGCTGCCACGACGAGGACGAGGGAGCTGAAGAGGAGGGCAAGCAGACGACGCACGAGCGCACCTCGCAGCGATCGACGGACAGGTGGACAAGCGCCACGCAGGGCAAGCCACGACCCTAGACCCCCAAGCTGAGACGGCGCTGAATGCCCCAGGGGTGTCGCCCGGCCGGACCGTCCGAGGTCCCGATGGACACGCCCGACGACGCGACCAGGACGAGGGGCCCGGCGGCCTCACATGCTCTGGATGAGCTTTTCGACCCGTTCGTCCACGCTGCGGAACGGGTCCTTGCACAAGACAGTGCGCTGTGCCTGGTCGTTCAGCTTCAGGTGGACCCAGTCGACGGTGAAATCCCGCCGGCGCTCCTGGGCACGCTTGATGAACTCGCCCCGCAGGCGGGCCCGTGTGGTCTGCGGTGGGACCGACTTGGCCTCGAAGACCTCCAGGTCGCTCGTCAGCCTGGTCACCGCGCCACGACGCTCGAGGAGGTAGTACAGACCCCGGTCCCGGTGAATGTCGTGGTAGGCGAGGTCGAGCTGGGCCAGCCGAGGGTTGTTGAGCGACAGACCATGCTTCTCGCGGTAGCGCGACAGCAGCCGGTACTTGATCACCCAGTCGATCTCTCGTTCCACCAAAGACAGGTCGCCGGAGTCGACCGCCTTGAGGGTTCGCTCCCACAAGTCCAACACCCGGGTGACGGTCGGGGTGGCGAGATCCCGGCGCTCGACGAAGTCGCGGGCCTTGGTGAAGTACTCCTCCTGGATCTCCAGCGCGCTCGCCTCGCGACCGTTGGCCAGCCGCACCTTGCGCCGGCCGGTGATGTCGTGGGAGATCTCCCGGATGGCTCGAATCGGGTTCTCCAGGGTCAGGTCACGCAGCACCAGCCCGGACTCCACCATGCGCAACACCAGGTCGGTGGCACCGATCTTGAGCAGTGTCGTGGGCTCGGCCATGTTGGAGTCACCCACGATCACGTGGAGCCGACGGTAGCGCTCGGCGTCCGCATGCGGCTCGTCCCTGGTGTTGATGATCGGCCGCGATCGGGTGGTGGCCGACGAGACGCCTTCCCAGATGTGCTCGGCGCGCTGGCTCACGGCGTAGACCGCGCCTCGAGGAGTTTGGAGGACCTTGCCGGCGCCGCAGATGATCTGGCGCGACACGAGGAACGGGATGAGAACGTCGGCCAGGCGGGAGAACTCCCCGTGCCGGCTCACCAAGTAGTTCTCGTGGCAGCCGTAGGAGTTGCCGGCTGAGTCCGTGTTGTTCTTGAACAGGTAGACATCTCCGGCGATGCCCTCTTCGCGAAGCCGCCGCTCGGCGTCGACGAGGAGGCCCTCGAGAATGCGCTCGCCCGCCTTGTCGTGGGTCACCAGGTCGGTGATGGAGTCGCACTCCGGAGTGGCGTATTCCGGGTGGCTCCCCACGTCCAAGTAGAGGCGAGCGCCGTTGCGGAGGAAGACGTTGCTGCTCCGCCCCCAGGAGACCACCCGACGGAAGAGGTAGCGGGCTACCTCATCGGGTGACAAGCGCCGCTGGCCACGGAAAGTGCAGGTGACGCCGTATTCGTTCTCGAGGCCAAAGATGCGGCGGTCCATGGTCACCACACTATGCCGTCGTGACGGTTTGGGGGCGGAGCATCGAAAGTCGATTCCGGCTTGTGATGGGACTACGGACCAGTGTCCGGCCTGGAGGACCCGGACGACGAGGCCGTGCCGCCGTTCGTGGAGCCGCCCTCAGCCGAGGACCCGGTGGCGAGCAACCGCTCCAGGGTCTGGCCCACCAAACGCCGGAACTTGCGCTTCTGCGTGCGAGTCCGGTCGAGGATCGCCACCTCGAGCTGGCTGGCGTCGAGCGTGCGAGGACCGTCGCCGTCCTGGCCGAGGGCGGCGACGGCGAGCTGGAGCGCGTCCGTCAGCGGTAGGCCCGGCTGGTAGCGCTGCTCGAGGTAGGCGTTGATCTGGTCCGCCGATCCGCCCATGACCGCGTACCCGTGCTCATCGGCCACGGAGCCGTCGTAGGTCAGGCGGTAGATCTGGTCGTCCTCCGCGGTCTCACCGACCTCGGCGACGAAGAGCTCGACCTCGTACGGCTTCTCCCCCACCGAGGAGAAGATCGTGCCCAGGACCTGGGCATAGAAGTTCGCGATACCGCGGGCGGTGACGTCGCGCCGGTCGTAGGCGTAGCCACGCATGTCGGCGCTGCGCAGCCCAGCCACGCGCAGGTTCTCGAACTCGTTGTAGCGCCCGACCGCGGCGAAAGCGATCCGGTCGTAGATCTCGCTGATCTTGTGCAGCGCGCGCGAGCGGTTCTCCGCGACCAGCACAATGCCGTTGTCGTACTGCAGGACGACGACACCTCGGCCGCGGGCGATGTTCTTCCGGGCGAAGTCCGCCCGGTCCTTCATCTGCTGCTCGGGCGAGACGTAGAAGGGCATCGTCATGACGCGCCACCCTCCTCTTCTGGCAGCGGCGAGGCGACCGGACCGTCAGGCCGGCGCCGGCGACCCGCGAGCATCTGGTCGACGAGGGCGGCCACCTCATCGTCGGGTACGCGCTGGAAGCCCGCGTCGGTCACGACGGCCACCAGCGGGTAGATCCGCCGCATCACGTCGGGGCCGCCGGTGGCGGAGTCGTCGTCGGCGGCGTCGTAGAGCGCCTGCAGGCACGCCGCCACCGCCTCCTCCTGGCTGGCCTCCTCACGGTAGAGCTTCTTCAGCGCGCCACGAGCGAACAGGGAGCCCGACCCGATGGCGTGGAACCGCTGTTCCTCGTAGCGGCCGCCGGTGATGTCGTAGGAGAAGATCCGGCCCTTGCCGAGCTCCAGGTCGTAGCCGGCGTAGAGCGGGACGGCCGCCAGCCCCTGCATGGCAAGGCCGAGGTTGGTGCGCAGCAGCATGCCGAGCCGGTTGGCCTTGCCCTCCATCGACAAGGTGACGCCCTCGAGCTTCTCGTAGTGCTCCAGCTCGACCTGGAACAGCCGGATCAGCTCCGCGCCGATTCCCGCGCTGCCGGCGTAGCCCACCACGGAGTACTCGTCGGCCTGGAAGACCTTCTCCACGTCGCGGACGGCGATGAGGTTGCCAGCGGTGGCCCGACGGTCACCAGCCATGACGACGCCGCCATCGAAACACGACGCCACGATGGTGGTGCCGTGCGGGATCTCATCGGCCGACGGGGCGCCAGCATGCGCCCGCCGCCCAGGGAGTAGGTCGGGGGCGTAGGCCGCGAGGAAGTCGACGAACGACGACGTCCCTGGGGCCAAGAGGGCATCAGGAAGACGCCCGGCGCCTGCTCGATCGGTGCCCACACATCTCCTTCCAGACGGTGTGTTTGCCGGCGAGGTGCCGGTTCACGGTGGAACATACCGACTGCGCCGTCCTCGGTGGTACAAGGCTTCACATCCGACGCGATCGGCCCATATCGGCGTCGCCGCCCGCGGGGGCGGGCGGCGACGCGTACGTGTCGGACCCTCGGGTCCGCCCTACTGGCCACCTTTCTGGACGAAGCTCCGAACGAAGTCTTCGGCGTTCTCCTCAAGAACCTCGTCGATCTCGTCCAGAATCGAGTCGACCTCCTCGTCGATCTTCTCCTTGCGCTCCTTCGCGGCCTCACTGGGCTCGACCTGGGTGAGCTCCTCCTCCTCGGAGGTCTTCCGGGGCGTTCTGTGCCGCTGCCCGCCACCTTCGTGTGCCATACCGACCAACCTTCCCAGCCGCTCCACGCCTGGACCGTCCCGTCACGGTCGGGTGGTCTTCTTTGACCCTACAAGCGCGCGCCGACGTCAGGCAGGTACCCGCGTGCCCACGATCAACACCGGCCACTCATCCGCGGAGCTCTTCCCCGCCGGTCCGGCCTTCGCGAGGTCGGAGGTCGATGTCAGGAGGGTCGTGGGAGGCGCCGGGCCTGCCGTCACGGCCAGCGCGGGCCCCAGCGCCGTGCCGAGCTCGGCTCAGCCGCCGGTGATGGCGCGGACGAGCTCCTCGGCGGTGCGACAGCGGTCGAGCAGCTCCCCCACGTGCGCCCGAGTGCCCCGCAGCGGCTCCAACGTCGGGACCCGCTGCAGCGACTCGTGGCCGGGCAGGTCGAAGATCACTGAGTCCCACGACGCGGCGGCGACGTGCTCGGCGTACTGGGCGAGGCAGCGACCGCGGAAGTAGGCCCTGGTGTCCTCCGGTGGGTTGTGGACGGCCGCCTCGATCTCCTCGTCGGTGACGAGCCGCTCCATCCGACCGCGCTGGACGAACCGTCGGTAGAGACCGCGCTCCGGCCGCAGGTCGGAGTACTGCAGGTCGATCAGCTGGAGCTTCGGGCTACTCCAGTCCAGGCCGTCGCGTTCGCGGTATTGCTCGAGCAGCGACAGCTTCGCCACCCAGTCCAGCTCCCGGCTGAGCGACATTGGGTCGGACTCCAGTCGGGTCAGCACCGACTCCCAGCGGTCCAACACGTCGCGGGTCATGGGATCGACGTCGGAGCCCATCCGATCCTCGACGTACTTCCGGGCGTTGTCGAGGTACTCCATCTGGACCTGGACGGCGGTGAGCTTCCGGCCGTTCTTGAGCGTGAGCAGATGCTTCAGGCTCGGGTCGTGCGACACCTCGTGGAGCGACGAGACCGGATGCTCCAACGTCAGGTCGACAGTGAGGAAGTTGTCCTCGATCATCGACAGCACCAAGGCGGTGGTCCCGGCCTTCAGGTAGGTCGCGATCTCGGACAGGTTCGCGTCACCGATGATGACGTGAAGCCGACGGTACTTGTCGGCGTCGGCGTGCGGCTCGTCCCGGGTGTTGATGATGGGACGTTTGAGCGTCGTCTCCAGGCCGACCTCGACCTCGAAGAAGTCGGCTCGCTGACTGATTTGAAAGCCTGCGCGGCTGCCATCCTGACCGATGCCGACCCGACCCGCGCCGCAGAAGACCTGACGGGTGACGAAGAAGGGCGTCAGGTTGCGCACGATGTCGGCGAACGGCGTGGCCCGGGACATCAGGTAGTTCTCGTGGCAGCCGTAGGACGCGCCCTTGTTGTCGGTGTTGTTCTTGTACAGCAGGATCGGCGTCGACAACGGCGGCTCGGCCGTCCGGCGGGACGCCTCGAGCATCACCCGCTCACCCGCCTTGTCCCAGAGGACGAGATCCCGGGGGTTGGTGACCTCCGGGGAGGAGTACTCGGGGTGAGCGTGGTCGACGTACAGGCGGGCGCCGTTGGTCAGGATCGCGTTGGCCAGCCCGACCTCTTCGTCCGTGAGCTGGCTCTCGTCGGCGAACTCCCGGGCGAGGTCGAACCCTCGAGCGTCGCGGAGTGGGTTCTCCTCCTCGAAGTCCCAGCGGGCTCGCCGGGTCCGCATGACCTGGCCGGCGTAGGCGTTGACCACCTGGGATGAGGAAAGCATCGGGTTCACGGTCGGCTGGCCAGCGACGGAGATCCCGTACTCGGTCTCGATCCCCATGACCCGATGCACGCTCATGACTCGAGGCTACCCGGACACATCGCGCATCGGCCGGCACATCCACAGCCGGGGGATGTTGGGTCAGCCACCACGTGTCGCCGAGGGGCCGAGCGGCTCCGGACGGCCATCCGGACGAATGAGGTGTGTCGGGCAACCCGGGCCCAGCGCCTCAGCCACCACGTGTGAACGCGACAGCCACCGACTTCTCTGCTCCACCGGCGAACCTCGCCGGGGACGGGAGCGGAAGGGTGGTCTCGCGGCGCGATCGCCTCGAGCCATGACACAGGTGGGGCGACGACGCCGCGAGCGTCGTCGCCCCACGGGAGCCGGTTCGTTGCCGGAGCCTCAGAGGTACTGGCCGGTGTTGGCGACCGTGTCGATGGACCGGCCGGCCTCGGCGCCCTCCTTGCCCTGGACCAGGGTGCGGATGAAGACGATCCGCTCGCCCTTCTTGCCCGAGATCCGAGCCCAATCGTCGGGGTTGGTGGTGTTGGGCAGGTCCTCGTTCTCCTTGAACTCGTCGACGCAGGCCTGGAGCAGGTGGTGCACTCGCAAGCCCTTCTGCCCCTGCTCGAGGTAGTCCTTGATGGCCATCTTCTTGGCGCGGTTGACGATGTTCTCGATCATCGCGCCGGAGTTGAAGTCCTTGAAGTAGAGGACTTCCTTGTCGCCGTTGGCGTAGGTGACCTCGAGGAAGCGGTTCTCGTCGAGCTCGGCGTACATCCGCTCGACGGCGCGCTGGATCATGGCCTGGACGCACGCCTCGCGGTTGCCGCCGAACTCCGCCAGATCGTCGGGGTGCAGGGGCAGGTCAGGCGTCAGGTACTTCGAGAAGATGTCCCGCGCCGCCTCGGCGTCCGGGCGCTCGATCTTGATCTTCACGTCGAGTCGTCCAGGCCGCAGGATGGCCGGGTCGATCATGTCCTCACGGTTGGACGCGCCGATGACGATGACGTTCTCCAGCCCTTCGACGCCGTCGATCTCGGAGAGCAGCTGGGGAACGATGGTGTTCTCGACATCGGAGGACACGCCCGAACCTCGGGTCCGGAAGAGCGAGTCCATCTCGTCGAAGAAGACGATGACGGGAGTACCTTCGCTGGCCTTCTCCCGCGCCCGCTGGAAGACGAGACGAATGTGGCGTTCGGTCTCGCCGACGTACTTGTTGAGCAGCTCCGGACCCTTGATGTTGAGGAAGTAGCTCTTCCCCTCGGTCTTGGCGTCGCGGGCCGCCACTTGCTTCGCCAACGAGTTGGCGACTGCCTTCGCGATGAGGGTCTTTCCGCAGCCAGGGGGCCCGTAGAGGAGGACGCCTTTCGGAGCCTTGAGACGGTGCTCGCGGAAGAGGTCGGCGTGCAGGTACGGCAGCTCGATCGCGTCCCGGATCTGCTCGATCTGGTTGCGGAGGCCGCCGATGTCCTCGTACCGAACGTCGGGAACCTCTTCGAGGATGAGCTCTTCGACCTCGGTCTTGGGGATGCGTTCGTAGACGTAGCCCGAACGTGGTTCGAACAGCAGCGAATCACCGGCCCGAATGGGGGTGTCGCGCAGCGGCTCAGCGAGTCGGGCGATGCGTTCGTCGTCGGTGTGGCCGATGACCAGCGCTCGTTCACCGTCGTCGAGCAGCTCCTTGAGCATGACCACCTCACCCACCCGCTCGTAGCCGAGCGCGCGGACGACGTTGAACGACTCGTTGAGCATGACCTCCTGGCCCGGCCGCAGCTCGCTGACGTCGACGCTCGGGCTGACGTTCACCCGAAGCTTGCGACCGCCGGTGAAGACGTCGACACTTCCGTCGTCGTTGGCGGAGATGAAGACGCCGAAGCTCGCGGGGGGCTGAGCGAGCCGGTCGACCTCCTCCTTCAGCGTGACGATTTGCTCGCGCGCCTCGCGCAGAGTCGCGGCGAGGCGTTCGTTCTGGGCCGTGACGTTGGCGAGCATCGCCTGGGTCTCAGCGAGCCGCTGCTCTAGCTGACGGGTCTCTCGCGGCTGCTCGGCAAGGCGGCGCCGAAGTGCGGCAACCTCTTCTTCGAGGTAGGTGATCTGGCTGGCGAGCTCGTCCGGCGAGCGCGCCGCACGCTGGTCATCGTGTGCGGGCACGTCCCTCACCTCCCCAGTCCATGGTCCATGGACACCCATGGTCGACGCCGGTTCGCGGTTGCCGCGAGCTACTGCGCCGACGCCTTAGACCCTATATCTCCGAGGCGACACGACGTCATACCCACAAGGCAGAACGTCACGATCCGGTGGCGAAATGTGGTTATTGTCTCGATGGGAAGTCTCGAGCCTTCCACAGTACGGAATACGGAAGAGGCGCGAGTGCGGAAGAGACGCGTCGCGACGTCTGCTGTCAGTCGTTCTCGGGTGCGGTCTGCTCGGGTCTTACCGCGTCGTCAGTCCGCCGGCCGGCCAGCTTCGGGTCAGCCTCGTGACCGCAGGACTCGTTCTCGGCCGGCGTCGAGGCACGCGGGGCCGGTGAGGTGGGCGCCGGTGACGGCTCTGACGTGAGAGAGGGCGCGTCGGGGCGCGGACCGGTGTAGTCCTCCCCGTAGGCGCCTGGTGCTGGGCGCCGTCGGCGGCGTGGCGCCGTGACTCCCGGCGCGAGCCGACGCGTCGTCATGAGGAAGCCGGTGTGCCCCACCATCCGGTGGTCGGGCCGAATCGACAGCCCCTCGATGTGCCAGGTGCGCACCAACGTCTCACTGGAGATCGGCTCGGTGAAGCCGCCATGGGCCCGCACCGTCTCCACGAGCCGACCCAGCTGGGTGGTCGTCGCGACGTAGCAGCACAAGACTCCACCGGGGCGGAGGGTGGCCGCGGCCCACGGCAGGCAGTCCCAGGGGGCGAGCAGGTCGAGCACGATGCGGTCAGCTCGCGGCTCGGTCGGCGCCTCAGCGACGTCACCGACGACGAGGTGCCAGGTGGACGGGGACTCCCCGAAGAATCGTTCGACATTACGGCGGGCGATCAGCGCGAAGTCGTCCCGGCGCTCGTAGGAGGTGACGCGTCCGGTGGGTCCGACGGCGCGCAGCAAGGCGCACGTGAGCGACCCAGAGCCGGCGCCGGCCTCGATGACGTGCGCGCCCGGGAAGATGTCGGCGGCGATCAGGATCTGACCGGCGTCCTTCGGGTAGACGATGGTCGCTCCGCGCGGCATGGCGAGGACGTAATCGGACCACAGGGGGCGCAGCGCCAAGTACGGCACGCCGCCGCTGGAGGTGACGACCACACCCTCCGGTTTGCCGATCAGCTCGTCGAGGGCGACCCCGCCCCGGTGGGTGTGGAAGGTCCGCCCGGGCTCGAGGGTGACCAGGTGATGGCGCCCCTTGGGGTCCTCCAGACGCACCTGTTCGCCGGCCCGGAACGGACGGATGTCGTCGGGGAGGTCCTGCGGCACCCCGTCGTCGGGAATGTCAGGGAGACGGTCGTCCGGAACGTCGCTCGACGGCATGGCGGGCAGCGTAGCCACCGCCGGAGAGAAGGCTCAGGCCCGGGCCAGCGCGCCGTCGACATCGGCAGTCGACAGCACGCCGTAGACCTGCCCATCGGGGTCGACCAGGAGGTACTCCGTCGCCGGCAGCGCTCCCATCGCTCGGATCAGGTCCTCGCCGCTGAGGTCCGTGGCGAGCACGAGTCCTGGCTCGACGCGGCGTGCGACGTCCCCCACGGAGATCCACGGCCGTCGGTGGGTGGGCGTGGCGATGACGGCTGCCTCGCTGACCACCCCGGTGGGTCGTCCCTCGCGGTCGACCACCACGAGGGAGCCGGCCCGTGCCTCCTGGGCCCGGCGAATCGCCTCGGCGAGGGGCAGCTCGGGCGGCACGGGGACCGCCCGCCGAGCGAGAGCGCGGGCACTGATCCCCGGCAGCTTGCCTCGGATCCGCGCAGACATGAGCGCCTGGGTCGAACCGGCCCACAGGAACATGGCCAAGACCAGGCTCCAGACGATGTAGAGCAGGCTGGGGGTGCCGTCGGTGCCGGACGCCAGGAACCACGGCAGGGCGAGAACCAGGATCGCGACCGCACGGCCGGCCCAGCCGGCCACCTTGGTGGCCAGGTGGGGACGTCGAGTCACCGCCCAGATGCCTGCGCGGATGATCCGTCCCCCATCGAGCGGAAGGCCTGGCAACAGGTTGAACAGCCCGACGAGCAGGTTCGTCCACGCGAGCTGGATCAGGCACAGCTCAACCAGGGCGGGGCCGCCGCCGACGCCGACGAGGACGCCAGCGGCTGCGGCGCTGATGGCCAAGGAGGTGAGCGGCCCCACCACCGCGACCAGGAACTCGCGCCACGGTGTCTGCGGCTCACGCTCGATCTCGGACAGGCCGCCGAGGAACTGCAAGGTGATCGCGCGTACTGGGAGTCCGAAGCGGCGGGCGACGAGGACGTGGGAGATCTCGTGGACGAGCACGGACGCGTACAGCAGGACGGCGAAGCCGAAGGCGGCGACGAAGGACCAGACGCCCAGCCCCGGGACCTGCGAGTCGATCACTGGCTTGAAGATGTAGGCGATGAGCAAGGCGACCAGGATCCAGGACAGGTTGACGTAGACCGGCACCCCGGCAATCCGCGCGATCTTCAACGAGCCGGGTCGCTGCTCGGCGAGCTGGCGTCCCTTGTCGTCGTTCGTCTGTCTCACGGCTGGCCCCGCTTCACATCGTCGGACCGCGGTGGGTGGACCTCTCCCGATGCGTCCGATATCCGATCGCTACGCACTGGCACACGACCATCACTCGCACACAACCATCGCCCCAGCCCACTGTCGTCGGCACCGCGTCTCGACTCTTGTACGAGCAGGTGACGGCCGGTGTTCCCGCGCGGGTCCTGCCCGTCCGATCCCGTTGCGGACAGGCGCGGGTAGGTCAACGCTATCGCCTCGCGGGGTTCGTCCAGGTTCGAAGCCATGTCCACGGCCTGTCCTAGGCTTTCGTCCATGATCGCACCACAGTCGAGCGGTACGTCGGTGACGGGTGCCGGGGAGGACGAGCGAACCGACGTCGTGGGTGTGCTGTCGCCGTCCCGAGCCAGCGACTTCATGACCTGTCCCCTGCGGTACCGCTTCCGAGTGGTCGACAAGATCCCCGAGCGGCCGACGGCCGAGGCGGCACGCGGTACGGTCGTTCACGCGGTTCTCGAACGCCTGTACGACCTGCCCGCCGCGGAGCGGACGGTCGAGCGCGCGGTGAGCCTCCTGCGCCCCCAATGGCAGGCGCTGGTGGAGACCGAACCGGATCTGGTCGCCGTCCTCTGCGGCGAAGAGGAGGACGCTTCGAGGACGCAGGCCGAGCGACTGGAAGAGTTCCTGGCGAAGGCTCAGCCGCTCCTCGAGCGGTACTTCGACCTCGAGGATCCGACCCGGCTCGAGCCAGCGGAGCGGGAGCTGTACGTCGAGTGCGTCCTCGACTCCGGCCTCATGCTGCGCGGCTACATCGACCGCCTCGACGAGGCGCCGAACGGCTGGTTGCGCGTGGTCGACTACAAGACCGGGCGGGCGCCCGCTCCCGGCTACGAGCAGCGCGCGATGTTCCAAATGCGCTTCTACGCGCTCGTCCTGTGGCGTCTGCGCGGTGTCGTGCCGCGCCTGCTCCAGTTGGTCTACCTCGGCAGCGGAGACATCTTGCGCTACTCCCCCGACGAAGCCGACTTGCGCGCCACCGAGCGGAAACTCCTCGCCCTGTGGGCCGCGATCGAGCGGGCGCACACCACCGGCGTGTGGAAGGCGAACCCGAGCGCCCTGTGCGACTGGTGCGATCACAAGGTGCGCTGCCCCGCCTTCGGCGGTACCCCTCCCCCGCTGCCGGCCGACCGCGACCCTGCAGCTCTCGAGGCGACGAGCGTTCCCGAGGCACCGTCGGCCCGCACGTCCGCGGTGGACTTGTAAGCGGCTTTCGTCCCTGCCGCCGAGCAGCCCATGGTGGCGGACTCCTGCTCAGGGTGGAGTCTTGCGGCTTCGTTCTCCGCTGGTCGTATGAGGGGAGGCGGCCAGGGCCCGACCTACGCTCGGATCGTGCGCCTTCCCCAGGACGTTCGGCGGTGGGTCAGGGCTCATCCCACCGCACTCGACGGTGTTGTCGCCGCTGCCCTGACCGTTGCCAACCTCCTCAGCCTCAGCGTGAGAAGTTACGGCGGTATCACCTTCCGTGACCCCGATCTGCTGGGGGTCCTCGTGAATGTCGCTGCCGCCGCCCCCCTGGTCGTGCGTCGCCGCTTCCCGGCGATCGTCGCCGCGGTCGTCGCGGCGGCGTACCTGACGGCCGGTTTCCTCGACTACAGCATGTTCTCCGGCTCCTTCGCGGCGCTGCTCGCGCTCTACACGCTCGGAGCGCACGCCCCGATGGTGCCGGGCCTGCTTCTCACCCTCGCCACGGCAAGCGGCGTGGTGGGCTACCTCTTCGCCAAGAGAGAGGTCCTGGCCGCCGTCGGGTTGCAAGTGAACGCCTGGACGGTGGGTGTGGAGCTGCTCGTCTACATCGGGATCTGGCTCATCGGCCGCACCGTTCGGGCGCGTCGGGAGTATCTCGCCGAACTGGAGCACCGAGCCGAGCGCTTGGAGCGCACCGCCTCGGCCGAGCTGCGCGCCGCGCTGGCGGAGGAACGGGCACGCATGGCCCGCGAACTCCACGACGTTGTCGCGCACCACGTGAGTGTCATGACCGTCCAGGCGGCCGCTGCCCGTCGAATGATCGAGCGCGCCCCCGAGCGCAGCGTCGAGGCCATGCGAGCAGTCGAGGAGACCGGGCGGGCCGCACTTGTCGAGATGCGTCGGATCGTGGGTGCCCTCCGGAACGCCGATGCGGAGGAGTCGCCGTCAGCCGAGCTGCCGCCCCAGGCGGGCGTGAAGGAACTCGACACCCTGATCGACCGAGCTCGCGAGGCGGGGCTGGACGTCGACTTGACCATCGTCGGCGAGCCGCGCGAGCTCCCCTCGAGCATCGACCTCGCGATCTACCGAGTGGTGCAGGAGTCGTTGACGAACACTCTTCGCCACGCTGGGCCGACCAGAGCGGCGGTCGTGCTGCGCTATGAGCCCGACGCGGTCGAGGTCAGTGTCACCGACGACGGCAGCCGCAAACGGGGTGGCACACCTCGACCCGCCGACCCCGAGCGGGTCGGGCATGGTCTCATCGGAATGCGCGAACGTGTGACGCTCAACGGCGGCACCCTCTACACAGGCCCGCGTAGCGTCGGAGGATTCGAGGTCAAGGCACGACTTCCGCTGGAGGAGGCCCGTACGTGAGCAACCAAGCGCCCGAGACGCCGACCAGGGTCCTCCTGGTGGACGACCAGCCGCTCCTGCGGACCGGTTTCCGGATGATTCTGGAGGCAGAACCCGACATCGTCGTCGTGGGCGAAGCCGGCGACGGCGAGAAGGCCGTCGAGGAGGCCCGAGCCCTCCAGCCGGACGTCGTGCTCATGGACATTCGGATGCCCCGCAAGGACGGCGTGGAGGCGACTCGTGCCATCACCGGCGCTGCCCGGGCCAGCAGGATCAAGGTGCTGATCCTCACCACGTTCGACCTCGACGAGTACGTTGTCGAGGGGTTGCGGGCCGGTGCGTCCGGCTTTCTGCTCAAGGACGTGCCACCCGAGGAGCTCGTGCGTGCCATCCGCATCGTCGCCCGGGGTGACGCCGTCGTCGCGCCGACGGTGACGCGGCGACTGCTCGACCAGTTCGCGCAGAACCTGTCCGTGGGAGGCAAGGCGCGGGAGGAGCTGTCGCGGCTGACCGAGCGTGAGCGGCAGGTGCTGCAGTTCATGGCGCGCGGCCTGTCCAACGCGGAGATCGCTCAGGAGCTGTTCCTGTCCGAGACCACGGTCAAGACCCACGTGGGCAATGTGCTGGGCAAGCTCGGTCTCCGCGACCGGGTCCAGGCCGTGGTGTTCGCCTACGAGAGTGGGCTGGTCCGCCCGGGCATGGCCTGAGTCTTCCGAATCACGCTCCTGCCAAAGCGTCACGCATACCCGACGGTTACAGGGGCACTGCCTCGTGCTGACGGCCGGTCGGAAGCAGCGCGAGGGGGACAGCCGCGAGCAAGGCCGCCAGGAGCGCGAGCTTCGCATAGCCGGCCGCGGCGAAGATCGGACCGGCAGCGACGCTGCCGATGGCGGACGAGCCCCAGACCACGGCCTCGACCCCGCCCTGGAGTTGGAGCCGCAGTGGTGCAGGCAGATCGCCGCTGAGCAGGCTGCTCCCACCGACGAAGCAGAGGTTCCAGCCGTAGCCGAGCAGGAACAGGGCCACGGGCAGACCGACGGTGTGGGAGGTCGGCGCGGTGAACGCCACGACGTTGGCGACGACGAGTACCACGGCGCCCCCGGCGATCGTGGCTCTCGCCCCCCACCGGTCGGTCAGCCGGCCCGACACCGGTGAGAGCGCGAACATTCCCGCCATGTGAGCGCTGAGCACCCAGCCCACCACGTCGAGACCGTGTCCGTGCGTGTGCAGCTGAAGTGGGGTCATCGTCATGACCGCCACCATCACGAGCTGGGCCGTCACCATAGCGGTGACCGCGAGCACGACGGTCGAGGTGCGCAGCGCGGCGCGAAGCACAGGCCAGGACAGTCGACCAGGCTCGCCCACGGCGCGGGCGCGCGGCAGGGTGGCCGCGACCGCGGTCGCGGCCACCGTGGTCCCCACGGCGAACACGAAGGTGCCGGTGTCGCGAGGAAGTCCCACGCCCGCGGCGAGCGTCGCAGCGGGCGCGATGAGGCTCGGTCCCACGAGCGCGCCGACCGTCCCACCCCACACGACGATGCTCAGCCCGAACCCGCGGCGCTCAGCGGGGAACATGTCAGCCGCCGCGTACCGGGAGAGCTGTGCGCTGGCATTACCTAGCCCGAGCATGACCATCGCCGCCACGAGCAGGGACGCACCCACGAGCAGGGACGCACCCACGAGCAGGGACATGGTGCCCGCGATGACGGCGAGAGCAGCGACGATCGCGCCGAGGACCGCCACGGCGTAACCCAGCACCAGCCCGGCGCGCCGGCCACGGGTGCGCATGACGGTCGAGAGGCTGAGCGCGCCGAGTGCCGTCCCGACCACCCCCGCGGCACTGGGGATTCCGCCCCACGCGTCGCCGACCCAGCCCGAGATCACGAGGACCGCGACAGTCGTGGCGGGCACCATCGACAGGTTCATCGCCACCACCCCGACCAGCAGCGCGCCCGTCGACCAGCGACGTGTCGTCGAGGTGGTCGCGGTGCCCACACTCATGACGACGTCCCGCTCAGTACAGGTGGCAGGCGACGTCGACGCCGTCCGCCGGCCGCAGGCGCGGGTCCTCGCCCTGGTGGAACTCCACGGTCACGCCACCGTCGTCGGTCTCGACCCGCCGGACACCCCGCCACAGCGGCTCGTCGGGGTTGGACTGGCGGAGACGCTCGACGAGGGCGGCGACGTCCGCGGCCTGACGCCCCCTGCCGGGTGTGAGACGCGCCGTGTGTCCGGGTGTGTCGAGGCTGTCGAGGTTGCCGATCGTCTTGCGCTCGGCCTCGTAGCGCGTCTCGTCCAGGGTCAGCCAGTGCTGCTCCAACACTGCCCGCAGGTCGCGGGTCTCCCACCCGCACCGTTCGAACGCCTTGGGGCAGCGCGGGTGGAAGGAGCAGCCGAGCGGCGGCGCCGCGGCGTCGGGCACCTCACCCCGAGGAATGTCGCGCGGCACGGTGGCATTGGGGTCAGGATCGGGCACCGCCCGCAGGAGCGCCTGGGTATAGGGGTGCTTCGGGGCGGTGAAGATCTCCTCGGTCGGCCCGATCTCGACGATCCGTCCGAGGTACATGATGGCGACACGGTCGCAGAAGAACTTCGCGCTCGCCAGGTCGTGCGTGATGTAGACGTACGTGAGGTCGAGATCGCGCTTGAGGTCGAGCATGAGCTCGAGAATCTTCGCCCGCACACTCATGTCGAGCATGGAGACCGGTTCATCAGCCACGAGCAACTCGGGTCCCATCACGATGGCGCGAGCCAAGACCGCGCGTTGCTTCTGCCCACCCGACAGGTCGCTCGGATACTTGTTGAGGAACCGTTCGACGGGCGTGAGACCGACACGTTCCAGCGCCTCAGCGACGCGGGCGCGGTGTTCGCTCGCGCTCCGGGCGAGCTTGTGGATCCGGAGCGGGTCGCCGACGGCGGTCTCGATGTCCATGGATGGGTTGAGTGCCGCCGCCGGGTCCTGGAACACCATCTGCAAGTTGCGGCGCAGTGGCCGGAGTCGGCGCTCCGACATCCGGGCCAGGTCCTGTCCGCCGTAGCGGATCTGGCCGCCGGTCGGACGCACGAGGCCGAGGAGCGCCCTGCCCAGCGTGGTCTTGCCGCTGCCGGACTCTCCCACGAGCCCGAGGACCTCACCACGGCGCAGCTGGAACGTCACGCCATCGACGGCCTTGACGACCCCACCACCCGCGCCGAGCAGTCGGCCGAAGGAGCTGCCGCGCAACGCGTAGTGGACCTGGAGGTCACGGACGTCCATGAGGATGTCGGCGGGTCGCGTGATCTCGACGCCGGAGGGCGCTGGAGCCACCGCGGTTCGCGACGCAGGCTCAGGCTTCGTCGGCACTGCTGATCTCCTCCCGGACCAGAGGTTCGGTGTCCTCCCGGCTGAGCTGGTCTGATGGCGCGTGGAGCCAACACGCCACCCGCCCACCGGCCGACGTCGTGACGTCCAGCGGGTCCCGTCGACGGCAGACCCGCATGGCGTCCGGGCAGCGGGGATGGAAAGCGCACCCGGACGGTGGCGCCACGAGGTCCGGTGGCGCACCGGGGATGTAGTGCAAGCCGGTGGTGCGCAGCGAGATCGTCGAGCGCAGCAGCTCCCGTGTGTAGGGGTGCTGCGGTCGAGAGAAGACCTCGCGGGCGTCCCCCTCCTCCACGATGTGCCCGGCGTACATCACCGCGACCCGGTCGCAGGCCTCGGCGACGATGCCGAGGTTGTGGGTGATGAGCAGCAGCGAGGTGTTGAAGCTGCGACGCAGGTCGGCCAGGATCCGGATGATCTGTGCCTCGACGAGCACGTCGAGCGCCGTGGTCGGCTCGTCGGCGACGATGAACGCCGGTCGGAGCACGAGCGCCAACGCGATCATGATGCGTTGCCGCATCCCACCGGAGAACTCGTGGGGATAGGCGTGGTACCGCGACGGCGGGATGCCCATCCGGCGGAGGGTGTCGATGGACCGGCGACGAACCTCGTCCTTGCTCAGCTGGGGCTCATGCGTGCGGAGGGTCTCCTCGAAGTGCTCGGAGATCCGCATGAGCGGGTTCAGCCGAGTCAACGGCTCCTGGAAGATCATGCCGAGCTCGGGTCCGCGCAGCTTCTCGAGCTGGCGTGGCCCGGCCTTGAGGAGGTCGTTTCCGCGGAAGAGGATCTCGCCGTCCGCTTTGGCCCCGGGAGGCAGGATGCCGAGGATGCCGCGGCCGAGCGTCGACTTGCCGCAACCGGACTCCCCCACCAGCCCGAGCGTCTGGCCGGGCCGTAGGTCGAACGAGACCCCGTCGACGGCTCGGACGGCGCCCCGCTCGCTGCCGTACCAGACTCGCAGGTCGCGTACGGACAGCACCGGCTCGTCCGCGGGACCGAGGGCGTGCGAGTCGCGCGGATCGGTTCCGAGCGTCGAGGACGTCATCGCGAGCCTCCTTCGGTCGACGAGCGCTGCCGCGGCGGGAGCTCGACTGGCAGCAGGCGACGGACCCGCAGCGTGGGGTTGAGCGTCTCGTTGAGACCCTCGCCCATGAAAGTCAGCGCCATCACGAGCAGCACGATCGCCAGGCCGGGAAACACCCCGGTCCACCAGATGCCCGAGGTGGCGTCGTCGACGGCGCGGTTGAGGTCGTAACCCCACTCGGCGGCCTCCGTCGGCTGGATGCCGTAGCCGAGGAACCCCAAGGCCGCCAGCGTTCCCACCGCGTCCGCGGCATTCAGCGTGGCGATCACCGGCACGCTCTGGATGACGTTGGTGAACAGGTAGCGGGACATGAGGACGGCCGGTGGGGCTCCGAGCGCGCGGGCGGCCTCCACGTAGGTGGCTTGCTTGGCGCTGGCGGTGCTGTTCCGGACGACGCGGAAGTACTGCGGGATGTAGACCGCGGTGATCGCGGCGGCCGCCGAGGCGATGCCTCCCCCGATCTTGTCCGATAGCAGGAACGCCACCACGATGGCGAGCAGTAGGTAGGGGAACGCGAACAACGCGTCCATGACCAGCACGAGCGTTCGGTCGAGCCAACCACCGACGAAGCCGGAGATCAGCCCCAGGACGACACCCACGACGATCGTGAAGGTCAAGGAGAGCAGGACGACCTTGAGCTCGGTCCGAGCACCCCACACCACGCGGGAGAAGACGTCGTAGGTCTGGACGTTCGTGCCGAACCAGTGCTCGGCGGACGGCGGCGCCTGCTTGGGGAACCTCGTGCCGTTCTCGTCGGTCACCTGGTTGAAGTCGTAGGGGGCGATGACCGGCGCGAGGATGGCGACCAGCGCGATGAACGCCGTGACGGCGGTGCCGGCGACGAGCATCCACCGAGCGATGCCGGCCGACTGCCGGTAGGGCGTCGCGACGACGTACCCCACGCGCCGCAGCAAGGACCTGCGTTCGGACGGGCCGTGGAGGGTGCCCGCGTCCACCGTCGGTGTGATGGCCATGTCAGTACCTCACCCTCGGGTCGATGAGGGCGTTGACGACGTCGATGAGCACACTGATGGCGACCACGACGAGCGCGAAGATCGTCATGATGCCTTGGACGGCGATGTAGTCACGAGCGTTGATGTACTGCACGAGCTGTGACCCGATGCCCGGCCAGCTGAAGGTCGTCTCGGTGAGGATCGCTCCGCCGAGCAGCATCGCCATCTGGATGCCGAGCACGGTGACGAACGGCGCCAGGGCGTTGCGGAACGCGTGGTGGAGAACGACCCGACGCTCGGCGATGCCCCGCGCTCGTGCCGCCTCCACGTAGTCGTCCCGCAAGGTCTGGGCGACGTTGACTCGGATGAGCCGGATGAAGACACCGGTGAGCAGCAGGCCGAGGGTGACCGCCGGCATGACCAGGTGTAGCAGGCCGTCGTTGAACGCGTCCCAGTTGCCGGCGAGTGCCGCGTCGAGCAGGAAGATATTCGTCACCGACGGAACCGTGGCCTGCGCGATTGGACTGGCCTGTTGCCCAGGTGGTAGCAGACCGAGGGCTCCGGTGAAGACGATGATCGCGATGATCCCGACGAAGAAGACAGGCGCGGCATAGGTCAAGACCCCGAAGACGCGGATGACGACGTCGAGCCAGGTGTTGCGGTACCTGGCCGCGATGAGTCCGAGCGGGATCCCGATCGTCAACGCGACGATCAACGCGGCAACCGCGAGGGTCAACGTCGCCGCGCCGTTGACCGCCAGGATGTCGCTGACAGGTCGGTTGTCGCTGACGGCTGTCCCGAGGTCGCCCCGCACCACGTGGCTGAGGTAGTTCCAGTACTGCACGAGGATCGGGTCGTCGTATCCACCCGCCGCGCGCCGGCGTGCCAGTTCCTCCGGCGGCAACCGTCCGCCCAGGGCGGCCGAGACGGGATCTCCGGGAGCCACCCGCAGCAGGAGGAACACGAGCGTCAGGAGGACGAGAACGTTGGGGACCACCAGAGCCAGGCGTACGGCGAGGTAACGCCGTAGCGAGCCTGTTCGGGCCGTCATCGCAGGACCTACCTCCCTGTCACCCTTCCTGTCAGGAGAAGGGCTCCGTCGCCTAGCGGTGCCATGGCGACGGAGCCCTCTCGCGTTCTCGACCGATGGCCGCCCCGGCTACTTCGCCTTGCTCGTGTCGACGAGCCAGAAGCGGAAGGTGTAGAGCGGGTCGAAGGTCTCCTCGACTCCGGTGACCCCGTCGCGGACGGCCGCGATCATGTTGTCCTGCCACAGCGGGATGAGCGGCGCCTCGTCAGCGGCGATCTTCTGGATCTCCTCGAAGGCCGCCTGCCGCTGCGCGGGGTCGGTCTCGGACTTCTCCTTCGTCAGCAGCTCGTCCATCCTCGGGTTGGAGTACCCGTAGCCGTCGCCGATGAAGTTGTTGGTGGCGTAGAACGGCGAGAGGTAGTTGTCGGTGTCGGGGAAGTCCGGGTACCAGCCCAGCTGCCAGGCGTCGTAGGCGCCGGCGGCGTAGTCGCGCTTGTACTGCTCCCAGTTCGACGACTTCAGCTCGACCTTGAACAGGCCGTCGGCCTCCAGCTGCCGCTTGATCTCGGCGAACATGTCGGCCGACGCCTCGCCGTAGTGGTCAGGGCTGTACCAGAGCTGGACGCTGACGGGCGTCGTCACACCCGCCTGCTGCAGGAGCTGCCGAGCCCTGGCCGGGTCGGGCTTGTCACCGTAGGCGGTCTTGAACACCTCGTCGTGCCCGGGCAGGCCCTTGGGAACCATGGTGTAGAGCGGGCTCACCGTGTCGTTGTAGACCTGCGTGGCGATGGACTGCCGGTCCAGCAGGAGCGCGACCGCCTGGCGGACCTCCTTCTTGGCGAAGGGGCCGTTCTTCGTGTTGAACGTGAGGTACTGGATACCGGTGCCCTCACCCTTGACGACGCGAACGCCCTTGGACGCGCCGTTCTTCTCCAGGTCGGCGAGCAGAGTCGGCGTCAAGGTCCGGTAGGCCACGTGGACGTCACCGCTTTCCACGGCGGTCTTCAAGCTCGCCTCGTCCTTGTAGACCTGGATGAGCACCTGGCCGTTGGCGAGCTTCTTGTCGCCCTTGTAGTTCTCGTTGGGCTCCAGCACGATCTGCTGGGACGGGTCGTACTTGGTGATCTTGTACGGCCCGGAACCGATGATCGTGTCGTCGCCCATGGGCTGCAGCTTGTCGGCCGGGTACTTCTCGTCCGGCACGATCGAGGCGGCGCCCGTGGCCAGCCGGTACGGCCACGTCGCGTCGGCGAACTTCAGGTGGAAGACCACGGTCTGCGGGTCAGGCGCCTCCGTGGACTCCAGCTGGTCGGCGAAGATGCTGGACGGGCCGTTGGGGTCGGCGATCTTCAGCATCCGGTCGAAGCTGAACTTCACGTCCGCGCTCGTGAGCGGGCTGCCGTCGGAGAAGACCAAGTCCTTCTTCAGCGTGCACGTGTACGTGGTGGGATCGGTGAACTCGCACTTCTCCGCGGCGTCGGGCTCTGGCGTGGTACCGCCCGGCGGAATCGTCAGCAGCGTCTGCGCGGTGTTGTAGAGCAGCTGCCATCCGGGCATGTCGTACGAGCCCGCGGGGTCGACCGTGCCGAACGCCTCGGTCGTCCCGAAGACCAGGGGGGCTTTCTTGTCGGGCTGGTCGCCACCACCGCTACCGCCCTGGTCGCTGGTCCCGCCCCCGCAGGCGGCGAGCACGAGCGCCGCCGCGGCGCCCATTGCCAGCGCCTGGATCGTACGGCTGGTGCTTGGTCGCATGTTCCACCTCGGTCGTCAACGGAGTGGGCCGGGTGAGGCCCGCCCCGCACGATAGTCGGCGGTGGCCAACACCGGAACGAGGCCCTGCCCTCCTGACGATTCCGATCACACAACAATTGCCCGAAAGCCGCGGCGGACGCCGGATAAACGTCGTCAAACTCGCCCCATTTCACGGGCCTCAATGGCGTGGACGCGACCGGCACTGTGAGGAACGACATTCACTCGCCCACCTCCACGCCGGTCACGAAGCGCATTCGCAGTGATGCGTTGCGCATTCTCTTGTCCCGATCCGCAGCCCAGCACAGGTCGAGCCCCCGGGTCGCACCCGAGCGCGACCGGGTGGGGAGAGACCAGCCCGCAGCGACGGCGGTGAGGTTAGGGCGAGGTGCGCGGCTCTAGGTGTTGAAGTACTTCGCCTCGGGATGGTGGACCACGATCGCGTCGGTCGACTGTTCCGGGGTGAGCTGGAACGCCTCCGAGAGCTGAACCCCGATGCGCTCGGGGCGAAGCAGCTCCACGATCTTGGTCCGGTCCTCCAGGTTGGGGCAGGCGCCGTAGCCGAGCGAGAACCGCGCACCGCGGTAGCCGAGCCGGTGAATCATCTCCTGGATGTCGTCGCGCTGGTCTTCGTGCCCGAAGCCCAGCTCCGCCCGCATCCGGGCGTGCCAGTACTCGGCCAACGCCTCCGCCAACTGCACCGAGAGCCCATGTAGCTCGAGGTACTCCCGATAGCGGTTCTCGGCGAAGAGCCTCGCGGTCTCCTCGCTGATGCGCGAGCCGACCGTCACGACGGTGAAGCCGACGACGTCGATCTCGCCGGACTCCTCCGGACGGAAGAAGTCGGCCAGGCACAGGTGCCGGTCGCGTCGCTGGCGAGGGAAGGTGAACCGGCAGCGCTCTCCCCCGTGGCGGTCGAGGATGACCAGGTCGTCTCCCTTGCTGACGCACGGGTAGTAGCCGTAGACGACACCCGCCTCGAGCAGCCCATCGGTGTGGATGCGGTCCAGCAACGCCCGCAGCCTCGGTCGTCCCTCGGTCTCGACGAGCTCCTCATACGACGGGCCATCCTTGGCGCGACTCGGCCGAAGTCCCCACTGACCGAGGAAGAGCGCGCGCTCGTCGATCATGGCCGCGTACTCGGCGAGCGGGATTCCCTTGACCACCCGGTCACCCCAGAACGGAGGCGTCGGGATGGGGTTGTCGACCGCCACGTCGGAGCGGGTCGGCATCTCCTCCGGCGGTGTCTGACGCAGCTGCGGGGCGCGGACCCGGCGCTTGCGCAGCGCGGGAAGCGACGCTCCCGGGACGCCACGCTTGACGTCCATGACGGCGTCCATGAGGCGCAGCCCTTCGAACGCGTCTCGGGCGTAGCGAACCTCGCCCTGGTAGATCTCGGCGAGGTCCTCCTCGACGTAGGCCCGGGTGAGTGCAGCACCCCCGAGCAGTACCGGCCACCGCTTCGCGAGACCTCGGGCGTTGAGCTCCTCGAGGTTCTCCTTCATGATGACCGTGCTCTTGACGAGCAGACCGGACATGCCGATCGCGTCCGCGTCGTGCTGCTCAGCGGCCTCGATGATGTTGCTGATGGGCTGCTTGATGCCGAGGTTGACGACGTTGTAGCCGTTGTTGGTCAGGATGATGTCGACGAGGTTCTTGCCGATGTCGTGCACGTCTCCCTTGACAGTGGCCAGCACGATCGTGCCCTTGCCACTGTCGTCGGTCTTCTCCATGTGGGGTTCGAGGTAAGCCACCGCCGCCTTCATGACCTCGGCGGACTGCAGGACGAACGGCAGCTGCATCTCCCCCTTGCCGAACAGCTCGCCGACGACCTTCATCCCCGACAGCAGCTCCTCGTTCACGATGTCGAGGGCCGCCCGCCCGCTGTCGAGTGCCTCTTGCAGGTCGGCTTCGAGCCCGTTGGCGTCGCCGTCGATGATGCGGCGGCGCAGGCGCTCCGCCAGGGGCAGCGAGGCGAGCTCTTGAGCCCGCGACGCGCGCGCGTCCGACGCCTTGACGCCCGCGAACAGCTCTAGCAAGCGCTGCAGCGGGTCGTAGCCCTCCCGACGCCGGTCGTAGATCAGGTCGAGGGCGGCCTGTCGCTGCTCCTCAGGGATCCGGGAGATCGGCAGGATCTTGCTGGCGTGCACGATGGCCGCGTCCAGGCCGGCTTGGACGCACTCGTGCAAGAACACGGAGTTGAGGACTTGGCGCGCCGCGGCGTTGAGCCCGAAGGAGATGTTCGACACCCCGAGCACGGTCTGCACGTTCGGGTGCGCCTGCTTGAGACGACGGATCGCCTCGATCGTCTCGATGCCGTCCCTGCGGCTGTCGTCCTGTCCGGTGGCGAGGGTGAAGGTGAGACAGTCGATGAGGATGTCGTGCTCGGCCATCCCCCACGTGGTGGTGAGGGTGTCGATGAGGCGCTCGGCGATGGCGACCTTCGCGTCGGCGGTGCGAGCCTGGCCGTTCTCGTCGATGGTCAGCCCCACGACGGCTGCCCCATGCTCGCGCACCACCGGCATGATCCTGGCGAACCGGCTCCCCGGACCGTCGCCGTCCTCGAAGTTCACCGAGTTCACCACGCACCGGCCGCCGAGCATCTCCAGGGCGGCCTCGATCACGGCTGGCTCGGTGGAGTCGACCATGATCGGCAAGGTGGACGCGGTGGCGAGCCGGGACGCGAGCTCCCGCATATCGGCGACGCCGTCGCGGCCGACGTAGTCGACGCACACGTCCAGCATGTGGGAGCCGTCACGGATCTGCGCCCTCGCGATCTCCACGCAGTCGTCCCACCGGCCCTCCAGCATCGCCTCACGGAAGGCCTTGCTCCCGTTGGCGTTGGTGCGCTCGCCGATGGCGAGGAAGGACGCGTCCTGCCGGAAGGGCACGTGCTGGTAGAGGCTCGAGGTGCCGGGCTCGACCACCGGCTCACGCGGGGCGACCTCCCGGCCGCCGACCCGTTCGACCAGCTGCCGGATGTGCTCTGGTGTGGTGCCGCAGCACCCTCCGACCAGGGAGAGGCCGTAGTCGCGGACGAACTGGTCGTGAGCGTCGGCGAGCTCCGCCGGCGTGAGCGGGTAGACGGCGCCGTCGGCGGTGAGCTCCGGTAGGCCCGCGTTGGGCATGCACGACAGGGCCGTCCGCGCATGCCGGGCGAGGTAGCGCAGGTGCTCGCTCATCTCGGCCGGGCCGGTCGCGCAGTTGAGGCCGATGACGTCGACACCGAGGGGCTCGAGTGCGGTCAAGGCCGCCCCGATCTCGGACCCGAGCAGCATCGTTCCGGTGGTCTCCACCGTCACCGAGGCGATGAGCGGAACGTCGACGCCGAGAGCCGCGCGGGCGCGCTTGGCTCCGATGATCGCGGCCTTCGCCTGCAGAAGGTCCTGGGCGGTCTCGATGATCAACGCGTCGGCGCCGCCTTCGATGAGGCCTTCGGCGCAGCGTTGGTAGGCGTCCCGCACGACGGCGTAGGGAACGTGCCCCAGCGTCGGAAGCTTCGTCCCAGGGCCCATCGACCCGAGCACCCACCGCGGTCGATCGGGCGTGGCGTACCCGTCAGCGACCTCGCGGGCGAGTCGGGCGCTGGCCAGCGAGAGCTCGTAGACCCGGTCCGCGATGCCGTACTCACTCAGCGCGGTGAAGTTCGCACCGAACGAGTTGGTCTCCACGCAATCCGCCCCTGCCGCCAGGTAGGCGTCGTGGATCGCCTGGACGATGTCCGGCCGAGTCACGTTGAGGATCTCGTTGCACCCTTCATGGCCCTGGAAGTCGCCTGGGTCGAGCTCGTGCGCCTGGAGCATCGTGCCCATCGCACCGTCCGCCACAAGCACGCGCTCGCGTAACGCCTGGCGGAAAGTCGCTGCTGTTCGGGTCACCATGAGCTCCTTGGTCTCGGACGGAACAGCCCAGCCTACTCAGGACCGTCCAATTCTTGGACGGCATTCTCGCGTGGCGAGATCGTGTCCGTCGGTCGTGCGGCCGCGGCCGGCGCATGATAGGTCTCGACGTGAGAGCGGCGGCGCGCAGACGTAGGCTTGCGGTGACGGGTGCCCCCAGAACAATCCCTCCAACGGCAGGGCACCAAGGAGGAGGACGATCCACGTGATCGAGCTGGAGGGCTCGCACGACCTACGAGACCCGGTCCTGCTGGCGGCCTTCGAGGGGTGGAACGACGCCGCGGACGCGGCCAGCGCCACGATCGACCACCTGGCGACGGTGTGGAAGGCCCGCGACGTCGCGGCTATCGACCCCGACGACTACTACGACTTCCAGGTCAACCGTCCCACCGTCCGCGTGAACGAGGGCGGGGTTCGCAGCCTCGTCTGGCCGACCACCCGCATCATGGTCGCCACCCTGCCCGATGCGCCCCGCGACGCCGTGCTCGTCCGCGGGATCGAACCGAACATGCGGTGGCGGCAGTTCTGCGACGAGATCCTGGCGGTGGCCGACACCCTCGGCGTCTCCATGTGCGTCCTGCTCGGAGCGCTCCTGGCCGACAGCCCGCACACCCGGCCGATTCCGGTCACCGCCTCAGCGAGCGATCCCAGCTTGGCCACCTCGCTCGGGCTCGAGCAGTCGAAGTACGAGGGACCGACCGGCATCCTGGGGGTTCTCCAGGACAGCTGCCAGCGGGTGGAACTGCCGTCGGTGATGCTCTGGGCGGCCGTGCCGCACTACGTCGCCCAGCCGCCGTGCCCCAAGGCCACACTCGCCCTGCTGCGGAAGGTGGAGGACCTTCTCGATCTGACGATCCCGCTGGGCGACCTCGTCGAGGACGCCCGGGCGTGGGAACGGGGAGTCGACGACCTCGCCCGTGACGACACCGAGGTCTCCGAGTACGTCCGCTCCCTGGAGGAGGCGCGGGACGCCGCTGAACTACCGGAGGCGACAGGTGAGGCGATCGCCCGGGAGTTCGAGCGGTACCTGCGCCGTCGTCCCCACGGAACCGAGGACGTCTAACGGCGCGCGGCTCTCCGCATGCGGCTAGGCGGCGTCGGGGCGGAGCTGGACGCCGAGGAGGGCGTCACATACGTCGACGACGAGGTCCCGGCTGTGCGCGTGGTCGTGTCGGTCGGGACCAGCGTCCGCGAGCGTCGCCTCGGCCCAGGCGTCCACACAGGCGAGGGCGGCTGGGGTGTCGAGATCGGAGGCGAGGGCGGCCCGGACCTCGTCGAGTACCTTCCTGCCATCCGCGCAGGTCGGGCGGGCGGCGGCCGCGCGCCACCGGTCGAGACGTTCCTGGGCGTCGCGCAACACCTGCGAGCTCCACTCCCAGTCCTCGCGGTAGTGATGGGACAGGACGGCCAGTCGGATCGCCATCGGATCCACACCGTCGGCGCGGAGCTGAGCGGAGAAGACCAGGTTGCCCTTGGACTTCGACATCTTCTCCCCGTCCAGCCCGACCATGCCGTGGTAGACGTAGGCGTGCGCGAACGGCTCCTCGCCGGTCAGCACCTGCGCCAGCGACGCGGACATCTCGTGGTGGGGGAAGACCAGGTCGGATCCGCCACCTTGGACGTCGAACCCCATGCCCAGGTAGCGCAGCGCGATCGCGGTGCACTCGACGTGCCAGCCGGGTCGGCCACGTCCGAGCGGGGTGTCCCAGGCCGGCTCGCCTGGGCGCTCGCCGCGCCACAGCAGGCTGTCGAGCGGGTCGCGCTTGCCCGGTCGGGTCGGGTCACCGCCACGCTCGGCGAACAGCTCGCGCATCTCCGCCTCGTTGAGGTGGGACACCTGGCCGAAGCGCGGATCCGCCGAGACCGGGAAGTACAGGTCGCCGTCGAGGGAGTACGCCGCGCCACGCTGCCGCAGTCGTTCGATGGTCTCCGCCACCAGGGGGATGGACTCCACGACACCGACGAACTCGGTGGGCGGCAGGACCCGCAGGGCCGCCATGTCGGCTCGGAAGAGGTCGGTCTGCCGCTCGGCGAGCTCTCGCCAGTCCTCACCCGTCTCGTCGGCACGCTCCAGCAACGGGTCGTCGACGTCGGTGACGTTCTGGACGTAGTGGACCTCCAGCCCAGCGTCGCGCCAGGCCCGAGCAAGCAGGTCGAACGCGACGTAGGTGGCGGTATGGCCGAGATGGGTGGCGTCATAGGGCGTGATGCCACAGACGTACATCCGCGCCCGCTCACCACGCGCGCTCACCCGTCGTTGGCCGGTGGCGTGGTCGTGAACCAAGGGCACCTGCCCAACTCCGGGCAGCCGAGGAACCGCGGGGGCGACCCAGGCCTTCATGACCACGCAGCCTATAGGTCGATCCCCAGCCCGGATCGGGGGCGGCGGAGGGCACTGTCCCCACGTGGCCGTCCCCGGGGCCGCGCGGGCGACCACCCACGTCACACTGCTACAACGAGGTGACGGGTGACAACGAAGCGTGAGGAAGGAAGCGTTGGGACGGCGGTCGTCAGAACACCGGCCACGGGATCGCGGGCCAGCCCTCTCCCGGCTCCGGGAAACGCTTGACGGCCAGGATCCGCTCCATTCGAGCCCGGAACGCCGTGATCTCCTCCGGGCGGAGCAGCTCGGACAACGTCCGACCGAGCTCGCCCTCCAGGTCGCATCCGAGTCGGCGCACCACGTCCAGGTGCTCGTCAGGGATCGGCTCGCCCGCCCAGCCCCAGAGGACGGTACGGAGCTTGTCGTCTTCGTGGAAGCACAGGCCGTGGTCGACACCGAGGACGCGCCCGTCCGAGGCGAGCAGGACGTGACCGCCCTTGCGGTCGGCGTTGTTGACCACGATGTCGAACAGCGCGAGGCGGCGGAGCCGGTCGTCGTCGAGGTGGATCAGGCTCACCTCCTCGCCCTCGGCGTCGTACGCCTCGAGCACCCGCCGCCACCCTTCGGGGACCTGGTGACGCGGAACGACGTCGACGACACCCTTGTCCGGGTCGTGGTCGATCCACAGCTGGACCATGCCCTCACCGAAGGGGCCGTCGCGCAAGACCGTAGGCGGGACGAGGTGCCAACCCGACGCTTCCGACACCAGGTAGGTGGCCAGCTCTCGGCGTGCCAAGGAACCATGGGGAAAGTCCCACAACGGTCGCTCCCCGCGCACCGGCTTGTAGACGCCGGCGGCGGTCTGACCGTCCAAGCTCACCGAGCAATAGAACGTGGCGTTGGACGCCGAGACGAGCCGGCCCTCGACCTCCAGCCGGCCCTCCCGCAGCAGGCTCAGAGCGTCAGCGGGCGGCATCATCATGTCGCTACCGGTCTCTCAAGCCGAACGCCGATACCCGTTGAGCCGGGGGCACAGGTGTCCCTGGGGGTCCAGGGGGTTGCCGCAGAACGGGCACGGCGGACGTCCCGCCGCCACCACAGCGAGGGCGCGCTGCACGAACGCGCGGGCTTGCGCACCGGTGATCCGCACGACAAGTGTCTCCGGGCCGTCGGCATCTGGTGCCTCGTCGACCGGCGGAGGCGGATCCGCGTCGTCGTCGGTGACCTCGTAAGCCTCGATCACCACCCGCTCGTTCTCGTTGTCCCACGCCAGCCGCAGGGTCCCGACGCGAAACTCCTCGATGATCGGTTGGTCGAGCGGGCCGTCATCGGCGAGCTCCTTCGGAGCGACCGCCGGAATGACGGCACGACCGCCGGTGAGCCGCAGCACCTCGTCCAGCATCGCGTCGATCCGCTCGGCGAGGACAGCGACCTGCTCCTTCTCGACGCCGACCGTGGTGAGGAGATTCTTGGAGCGCGCTTGCAGGTAGAAGGTGCGCTGGCCGGGCTCTCCAACCGTTCCGACGACGAACCGCTCAGGAGCGTCGTGAAGGTGAACGACACGGGCCATACTTCCAGACCCTACGCGCTTTCCGGCGACAGCGGTGTCGACGGCCACCTACTCCCGCGATCGGCCAGCGCCCCCGGCCCCCGCGCCGCCGCCCACCACCGCGTCGCTGTCGGCCTCCCCGCGCCGGCGCCGCCGCCGGCGGCGACGTGGGACGACCAAGCTCGACAGGTCGCTGCCGGTGTCGTTGACACGGACGACGAACGTCTGCAGCGGGGTGTACCGCACGACACTGATCGAGCAGGGGTCGATCACGATTCGCTGGAACTGGTCCAGGTGCAGGCCCAAAGCGTCGGCGACGATCGCCTTGATGACGTCACCGTGGCTCACCGCCGCCCAGATGGCGTCGGGGCCATGGTCGGCTTCGACCCGCGCGTCCCACTCGCGTGCGGCGCCGACCGCCCGTTCCGCCATCGCTCTGAGCGACTCCCCACCCTCGCCCGGGAACCGCACCGCGCTCGGGTGGCGTTGGACGGCCTTCCACAGCGGATCCTTGGCGAGGACCTTCAACGACTTGCCTTCCCAGTCGCCGTACCGGACCTCACCGAGCCGCTCGTCGACGACCGACGGCGGATGCCCGTCGAGGGCGGCGACCGCGGCGGCGGTCTGCTGGCACCTCTCCAGCGGACTCGTCACGAGTGCCGCCAGCGGGATGCGATCGAGCCGGCCGGCGAGCCGCTCCACCTGTTCGCGCCCCACCTCGTCCAAACCGACCCCTGGAGTCCATCCGGCCAGGACGCCGTCGGCGTTGGCCTTGGTCCGCCCGTGCCGGATGAGGAGCAACGTCGCCATGGATACCGAGCCTACGGGCCGACCGGACGTTCACCGGACACGCGGCACTCGCCGCCGCACATCGGCCGCGTCGCAGGCCCCCGCCAGCGTTGGTTCGGTCAGACCGCCGCGGAGATGCCAGGGCCGCGCGACTGTCGCGGTACGCGACGTCACCCGGGTCGGCTGTGAGGACGTCTGCTGTGGTCAGGCGAAGGGCGTCACGACACCGAACGCCAGCAGGCTCAGCACCACGGTGCCGAGCAGAGCGCGGTAGATGACGAACGGGCGGAAGCTGTGTCGGGAGATGTAGCGCATGAAGTAGACGATGACGAGGTAGCCCACGACGAAGCTCACGATCGTGGCCAGGATGGTGGGCCCCCAGTCCGGCGCGTGCTCCTCGCCGATATCGAGGACCTCGAGGAATCCGGAGGCGAAGACGGCGGGGATCGCCAGCAGGAACGAGTACCGCGCCGCGGCCTCGCGGGTGAACCCCATGAGCAGACCGGCGGTGATGGTGCCGCCGGATCGGGACACGCCAGGAATGAGCGCGAGGGCCTGTGCGCAGCCGAACAGCAGGGCCTGTGGGAAGGTCAGCCGGTCCAGCGACTTGCGGTTGGGCGCGATGGCGTCGGCGATGCCCAGGATGAGCCCGAAGGCGATGAGCGTGATCCCCACGTAGACCAGCGAGCGCAGCGCGGTCTCGATGGTCTCCTGGAACAGGAAACCCAGCACCCCGATCGGGAGGGTGCCGGCGATGATGAACCACCCCATGCGCGCGTTCGGATCTCGCCGCAGGACCGGACGGAACAGCGAGAGCGTCCAGGTGCGGATGATCGCCCAGATGTCGTTGCGGAAGTAGACCACCACCGCCGTCTCGGTGCCGAGCTGGATGACGGCGGTGAAGGCGGCGCCAGGGTCACCCCACCCCGGTACGAGCGCCCCCATGATGCGCACGTGCGCGCTCGACGAGATCGGCAAGAACTCCGTCAGGCCCTGCAGCAGTCCGTAGACGAGGGCACCCAACCAGCCGACGCTGTGCTCCACGGTTCAATCCCCCACACCAGAGGCGATCCACGCCTCGGCTGTCGTTCGTAGTGCGTTGACGCGGTCCTCGACGGTCTGACCGAAGGGCAGGAGCGCCAGTGTGGTGACGCCAGCCTCGGCGTAGGCGCGCAGGCGCTCCACGATCCGCGTGGACGGTCCCAGGAGCGCCGTCTCGTCGAGGAACTCCACCGGCACGGCACGCGCCGCGTCCCGGTGCCGCCGCTCCAAATACAGCTGTTGCACCTGGGCGGCTTGCTCGGCGTAGCCCATCCGCGCGGCGAGGGCGTTGTAGAAGTTCTGGGTCCGGCTGCCCATGCCGCCGAGGTAGAGCGCTGCATAGGGGCGGACGAGGTCGGCGCAGGCGTCGACGTCATCCCCGACCGCCACGGGCACGCTGGCGACGATGTCGAAGGCTGCCCGGTCAGCCTCTGGACGAGCGCCGCGTTCCCATCCTGCTCGGACATACCCCAGTGAGGTGGGTAGGTAAGCCGGGGACACGAAGACGCCCAGCCAGCCATCGGCGATCTCGCCAGCGAGTTCCAGGTTCCGAGGTCCGACGGCGGCGAGGTAGATGGGGATGTCCGTACGGACCGGCCGGGTGGCGAGCCTCAGCGCCTTGCCGGGTCCGTCCGGCAGCGGAAGGGTGTAGTGCGTCCCGGTATGGGCCAGAACCTTCCGGGCCAGGACGGTTCGGACGATGTCGATGTACTCGCGGGTACGTCCCAACGGGTCGGCGAAGCGCACGCCGTACCAGCCCTCGGAGACCTGAGGTCCCGAGACACCGAGGCCCAGGCGGAAACGCCCCTGCGACAGCGCGTCGAGCGTGGCCGCGGTCATCGCGGTCATGGCCGGTGCCCTGGCCGGAATCTGGAAGACCCCCGAACCGACCCCGATCCGTCGCGTGCGAGCCGCGACGGTGGCGAGCACCGTCGCGGCGTCGTACCCGTAGGCTTCCGACGCCCAGCAGGAGTCGAATCCGAGCCGGTCGGCCTCCTCCGCGAGCGCGACGCTGGCGGCGAGGTCCGCCGCGTCGGACACGCTGAGCGTCAAGCCCAGGCGCACGAAACCTCCTCTTGCGTCGCGCTGGTTCTCGCTCGATCGGGTGGGGGGTGGATCTGGGCCAGGTCCGGCGAGTCTTGAGGGATCGGCCCTACCGAGGCGTCTTGGGTAAGGCCGGCTCCGGGCGCGGGAAAGATCGTTGTCTCTCGCGCCTGACGGGGCCAGGCGAGTCTAGCGAGGCGATGGCCGCGGCTGGACTCGTGGTGCCAGGTTCAGGTCGGCTAGTGTCCCGTCGAGCACGTGGGCACTGGTCGACCATGTGGGCTTGGCAGGCCCTCGCCCTGCTCAGCGCCGGGGGAAGGTGGTGAGGACCGTCGATGGAGCAGCGCTATCTGGGCCGGACCGGCCTGCGGGTCTCCCGGCTGGGCCTCGGCACCATGACATGGGGCCGTGACACCGACGAGCACGAGGCACGGGACCAGCTGACGGCCTTTGTGGAAGCCGGTGGCACGCTCATCGACACATCGGCTGACTATGCCGACGGCGACAGCGAGCGACTCCTAGGCCGCTTGATCGGCACCCTCGTGCGGCGTGACGAGGTGGTGCTGGCGACGAAGGCTGGCGTGTGTAGCCACATGGGAGGGGTGGACGTCTCCCGTCGAACGTTGCTCGACCAGCTCGATGCCTCGCTCGACCGGCTCGGGGTCGACTCCGTCGACCTGTGGCAGGTCAGCGCCTGGAGCAACGACGTCCCGGTGGAGGAGACGCTCGCCGCGATGGATTTCGCGGTGTCGAGCGGACGGGCGCGCTACGTCGGTCTGTGCAACTACTCCGGCTGGCAGACCGGCTTCGCCGCCGCCTACCAGGCCGCCTGGCCCGGCCGCGCCCCCATCGCCTCCACGCAGGTGGAGTACTCCCTGGTGGAGCGCGGGATCGAACGCGAGGTGCTGCCAGCGGCACGGGCGCTTGGGCTGGGCGTGCTGGCATGGTCACCTCTGGGCCGAGGAGTCCTCACCGGCAAGTACCGCACCGGCACACCAGCGGACTCCCGGGCGGCCTCGCCGCACTTCGAGCGTTTCGTGGGGGTTCACCTGGACCCCGCGAGCCGCCGGATCGTCGACGCGGTGTGTCGTGCCGCGGACGGACTCGGGCTGTCGCCGATCGAGGTGGCGCTGGCCTGGGTGCGAGACCGGCCGGGGGTCACCGCGCCGATCGTCGGTGCCCGGACGGCTGCGCAGCTCCGCGGGTCGCTCACCGTGGAAGAAGTGGAGCTACCCGTGGAGATCACTGCCGCGCTCGACGACGTCTCCGCGCTTCCGATGGGCTACCCGGAGCGGTGGGAGCCGACCTTCTGAGGGCCACTGTGGGCCTTGGGGTCTTCCTTTTCCACGAAGGCATGTCACGATGGGGCGATGGCGGAGTACGAGACTCATCAGCTGCAGCTGCCGCGCACCGTCTCTCGGCGGGTGGTGCGGCAGCTTCTCGTCGATCGGGCAGAGCGTGGCGGATGGGAACTCCTCCGGGTCCGGGTCCATCCTGACGGCCGCCGGGTCGTGACGCTCCGGCGGAGGATCATCCGAGTCACCAAGACCATGCCCCCGACAGGAGCCTGGGCCTCCGCGCTGTGATTCTCACGCCCTCCCGGCACGGCGCACGGTCGGGCGCGTGAAGGTCAGGCCAGGTCGAGGAAACGATCGAGGACGCGCGCGCCGAACCGCAGCGACTCCACCGGTACGCGTTCGTCGATGCCGTGGAACATCCCGACGAAGTCCAGGTCGGGCGGCAGCTTGAGAGGAGCGAACCCGAAGCATCGGATGCCGAGGCGATGCCAGGCCTTGGCGTCGGTGCCGCCCGACATCAAGTAGGGCACGGCCCTCCCCTGCGGGTCCTCCGCCGCCAACGACGTCCGCATCGCGTCGACCAGCGCTCCCGCGAACTCCGTCTCCGGCGCGCTGTCGAGATTGATCATCTCGCGTGTGACCTTGTCGCCGATCAGCTCGTCGATGGTGGCGAGGAACTCCTCCTGTCCGCCGGGGACGAACCGCCCGTCGACCGCCGCGGTGGCCTCACCGGGGATGACGTTGACCTTGTACCCAGCGTCCAGCATGGTCGGATTCGCGGTGTTGCGCAGGGTCGCCCCGATCATCCGAGCCACGGAGCCGAGTCGGGCGAGGGTTACCTCGACGTCATCGGACTCCGGGTCGATGTCGACTCCCAGCGCCTCTGAGACCTCGGCCAAGAAGGCCTTGACCGGGGGCGTGATGCGGGGCGGGAATCGGTGCCGCCCGATGCGAGCGACCGCCTCGGCCAGCTCGGTGACCGCGTTGTCGTCGTTGCGCATGGACCCGTGCCCCGCCGTCCCCCTGGCTCTCAGCCGCATCCAGGCCATGCCCTTCTCAGCGGTCTGGATGAGGTAGAAGCGAAGGTCGTCGCGCACCGTGACGGAGAAGCCGCCGACTTCCCCTACCGCCTCGGTGCATCCCTCGAGGAGCTCAGGGTGATGGTCGACGAGCCAGTGGGCGCCTTTCCGGCCGCCGGCTTCCTCGTCGGCGGTGAAGACGAGGACGACCGGACGCCGTGGCGGCCGGCCAGCGCGGGTGCGCGCCGACAGCACCGACAGCACCATGGCGTCGAAGTCCTTCATATCGACCGCACCACGCCCCCAGAGGCAGCCGTCTTTGACCTCGCCGGCGAACGGGTCGACACTCCAGTCCGCCTTGACCGCCGGCACCACGTCCAGGTGGCCGTGGACCAGCAGGGCTGGCAACGACGGATCGGCGCCCTCCCAGCGAGCGACCACGGTGGTGCGGAGCGGCTCGGACTCCAACAGGGTCGGCTCCAGCCCGGCCTCGGCGAGCTTGCCGGCCACATACTCGGCGGCTTGGCGCTCCCCCGGGCCGCGATCGTCTCCGTAGTTGGAGGTGTCGATTCGGATCAGGTCCCGGCAGATCTCCACGACCTCCGCGTCGGGTCGGTGCTCGACGTCCGCGCCGGCACCAGCCGGCTGCGCCGCGTGGCCGCTCGCGTCGTTCGTCATGACCTCATCTTGCCGTGTGAATCACCCATATCGGTGATGGGTGGTGGCCCAGCGACTCCCGCCGGGTGGATTTGCTACAGTGAGCGCCGCGCGCAGGACAGCCGGCGCGCCACGTCCGGGTGGCGGAATAGGTAGACGCGCTAGCTTGAGGTGCTAGTGCCCGCAAGGGCATGGGGGTTCGAGTCCCCCCTCGGACACAAGTCCCGCGAGTGTCTGGCGCGCCGGGATGGCGTGCTCCTGAGCTCCTCGCCGCCGGGCGTCATCCGACCGTCGAGATGAGTCCTCTCACGACGAGGACGCGACACGACTCCGCTGGCGATCAGCCCGTCTCCACGGTGTGGCGGATCCCGTGCGAGGTGAGGGAGTCCAAGAAGGGCCCGGCGGTGAACGCCTGAGCGGGCGCGAGGACACCGGGCTTGGCACCCTGGACGACGAGCTGACAAGCACCCTGGACGACGAGCTGACAAGCGGCCTGGACCGCGACGACCGCGGTCGTACCGTACGTATCGGTGCCCTCGACGACGCCACGAGCGCGGCTCGTTCGCCCAGTGACCTCGGCCACGAGGGTGAACCGCCCGGCCGTCCGCAGGTGTTCCGGTGGACTCTCCGGCAGCCGCTCCACGACGTCCGGGGTGAGGCCTGCCAGCCTCGCCAAGAACGTGATCTCGGCGACACCTTCGACGCGGCGGGCCGCCACATGCCGGGGCACGGTGGCGATCTCGGCGAAGCCGGCCTTCGCCACGGTCGACGGCGCCGGGTCGCCGGGGAAGGTGATCGCCGTGCAGGTGGCGGGTAGGTCGGCGCGCCACCGGCCGTCGACGTACACGAGTCCGCCGCCGGCGAACATGTCGCGAGCGAGCAGCGCGGTCCGGCCACTGCCGCGAGAAAGTCCGCCGCCGCCACCCGTTCGGTGGGCAAGCACCACCTCGTCGATGGGATCATGCGGGTCGATCCGCGCGGCGGTCACGGCGGCGAGCAGGTCGGCGAGGAAGCCACCGTCGTTCGCCATCGGGACGACGGTGACGCCTGCTCGTTCCGCCGGCTCGTCGAAGTGGTCGAAGACCCGCATGACGTACGACTGCTCTCCGCTGATGTCCACGTAGTGCGCGCCGACGTCGATTGCGGCGCGTATCACCGGCTCACCGTGGATCGCGAACGGTCCAGCGCAGTTGACGACCACGGCGCAGTCCTGGAAGGCCGCGCGCAGGCTGGTGGGATCGGACAGGTCGGCGACCCGGCGTTCGGCACCCGGGGCGGTGACGGTGTTCAGCCGGTCGGGGTCACGGCCGACGAGCACGGGAGTCACACCGCGGCGGGCGAGTTCGGCCACGACGAGCCGGCCGGTGTAGCCGGTCGCGCCGTGGACCGCGATGGCACTGATCGTCATGCTGGCAACCGTAGGGCGACCGTCGAAGACGCCCTATGGTTCGGCGTCTCGTCTGTATGTCTCAGCGTCTCAGTCATCGGCTCCCGGCGATACGGTCGCCCCCGTGGACGTGCTCAGCGACGTGGTCACCGCGATGCGCACCGGCCGACCGCATTCGTCGCGCACCCGCAAGCACGACAGGTGGGGAATCCGCTTCGCACCCTTCGCCGGCGCGGGGTTCCACGTCGTGCTGCAGGGCTCCTGCTGGCTCCCCCCGCGGAACGGCGAGCCAGTGCAGCTCGGGGTCGGCGACGTGGTGTGCCTTCCGCATGGACGAGGTCACGGCCTGGCCGACAGCCCTTCGACCCCGCTGGTCGACGCCGGCGCAGCGCCCGAGACCGGCGTCCCGCCGTCTGCTCCGCCAGCAGGGTCCGCCGCCGATCCGAGCGCGTCCACGGTGCTGCTGTGCGGCGCGTACTTCCTGGACCAGGCACGGCCTCATCCGCTGCTGACCGAGCTGCCGGAGTTCATCCACCTCCCCACCCGCATCGGGCGCCAGACGGCGCTGCGCACCGCGATCGACCTGCTCGGCACTGAGCTGGACCAGTCGGGGCCGGGGACGGACGCGGTGCTGGCAGCCCTGCTGGACATGTTGCTGCTCTACGCCTTGCGAGCCTGGTATGCCGAGCAGGGCGGTTCGGACGCGTCGTCGGGATGGGCAGCGGCGCTGGCCGATCCGGTGGTGAGAACGGCACTGGAACACATGCACCGCGACCCGTCCCGGAAGTGGACCCTCGCCGGCCTGGCCAGGACCGCCAACGTTTCCAGGGCGACTCTCGCGCGCCGGTTCACGGCGTTGGCCGGTCAGCCGCCCCTGGCGTACCTGACGTGGTGGCGCATGACCTGCGCGGCGCGGCGGCTCCGGGCCACGGACGCGCCGCTCGCCGCCATCGCCTCCTCGTGTGGCCACTCCTCGGAGTTCGCCTTCGCCAAGGCGTTCAAGCGCGAGTTCGGCATGGCGCCCGGCAGCTACCGGCAGCGAGGACGGGCCGGCGCCGACGCCTGCCCCGGCGGGCCACACTCAGCGGTGCCGCCCGCGCGTCCTTCGCCATTCGACAGTGGACGCCTACCCTGACGCGTCAGCGACTCCGACCGCTGGCGATCGCTCGGAGGGCCGGTCGACTGTTCCCCAACGGGCGAGTGGGATCACGCCGGTGGCCACCACGAGGGCCCCTCCGGGACATCCTTGACGAAGACGATCGCGTCGTAGGCCGCCAGGTTCGCCGGATCCAGTGGTGCGTACCCGTGCCACGGAGACTCCCGAGGAGCGAGCCTCACCCCGCTCAGGAAGGTGGCCAGGCGCCGCGCGTCCGCGACGCACCGTTCCTCTGGCAGCGTGTAGAGCAACCCTTCGACGGTGTCCGGAGGTGGGGCCTCGACACCGCGGTGGCGAATCGTGCCGACGGCGGTGACCACGACGGCATAGTCCTCACCCAGGTCGGCGCCCACGATCGACCCAGCGCTCCACCAGCCCAGCGACACCTCGCCCATGCGCATCGTGCTCTTGTGTCGCTGGAGGTGCGCGTTGTGCGCGAACACCAGGGCCGGGCCCCGCTCGGCGAGCGCGCGCAGGTTGGCCGCCATCATCGACGCCCGCACCCGCAGCAGCCGCTCCATTCGTCTCGGTGAGGCGTCGGCCATCCAGAAGTGGTAGCGAAGCAGGCCGACGGCAGTTCGGGCGTAGAGGCGGGCCCGCTCCAGGTCCTCCGGGGAGGACACCGCGCTCAGGTGCGGCAGCTCGGTGTCGAGGAGGCTCGCCAGCTCGTCGGCCAGCTGCCGCAGCTTCGCGGCCTCCGGTGTCTGGCCGACCGACTGGGACGGATCCAGCATCGCGGCTGGATTGGTCCACTCCTCGTCGGTGCCCAGCAGGCGGTCGAGGGTCTGGTCGTCATACCCGAGCAGGTCCGCGTCGAGGTAGGACGCGAGGTAGCGGTGCAAGGCGATGAGGGCTCCTCGAGGGCTCTCGGCAGCGGTGATCTCCAGTGGCCCGTCGATGCCCGCGAAGCGCACCTGGTCGGAGGAGGGCCGGCCGTCGTTGTACGCGCGCATCCAGCGCACCAGCTCCCGGTTGGCGGGGGACGCTCCGAAGCCGTGACTGAAGCCGCGCTTGAGGGCGTCGTCCAGCGTGCCGGTGCCCGAGGTCACGTAGTCGTCGACGACGAGCGCCCGTACGCAGTCGCTCTCGAGCGCGATCGTTCGGTAGCCCTCCTGCTCCACGAGCTGCCGGAAGAGCTCATTGCGCACGGTGAGCAAGACGTCCTCGCCGTGGGTGGGTTCGCCAAGGGCGAGCAGGCGCGGTCGAGCCGGCAGCAGGCTCATGACGGCGGCGCCGTCGACGGCATGGGTCGTGATGTCCATGCCCCTCAACACTATCGTTGAAGTATCGGTTGAAAGTTTGAGCGCGGTGTCACGAGCTGGACATCGCTCGTCACGCTTGAAGCGTCCTTCTTTCTTCGAGCTTCTCTTCGAGTTCGACGAGCGCCCGACCGGAGTCGGGCCTCGAAAAGCTTCAATCGTCGGAAGAAGTGCTGGTCGTACCGCTCCGCGCTCACCGCGCCGAGTGGCGTGCCCAGCGTTCGGTGAAGAGCTGGTCGCTGGGCGGGTCACCAGGCAGTGGCTGCGTGTGGCACGGCCGTAGTCCGTCCAAGACCACGGCGATGACGCGCCTCCTCGCGGCGACGGCGAGGTCGACGAGATTGTCGCGTCCCTGCGCGCGTAGCTGGTCGAGCACGGGGAACCGACCGAGCTGCTCGATCAGCAAGGCGATGTCGACAGGGGTGACGTCCGGCCTGAGCACTCCTGCGGCGTGGGCACGCTCGACGAGGGCCGCCAACAGCTCGTCGGAGCGCTCATTCTTGGCTCGCATCTCCTCGGTGATGTCGATGGTGCCAGCGAGCGGTGCCAGCGAGCCCTGTCCGGATTCGACACAGGCGATGACGAAGCTCGTCAGCCCTTCCCAAGGATCGTCCTCGGCCAGTCCTTTCTCCGCCGCCTTGTTCCAGCTGTCGAGGGCCAGTTCGGCCAACCGCTGGAAGAGCTCTTCCTTGGTGCGGTACCGGCGGTAGAGGGTGCCGATGCCCACACCGGCCCGGGCCGCGATCGCGGCGACCGACGCGTGTGCGCCGTCGGCGGCGAGCACCTCGCGGGCGGCCCGCAAGAGCGCGCGATCGTTGCGCTCGGCTTCGGCTTGGCGAGGAGCGCGGCGGCGGCTCATGACCTCGGATCCTACCCCTCTTGCGGAGTGAATCGCTCCGTTATAGCGTCCACCGCGAAACGGAGCGATTCGCTCCTATTGAGGGGAGGGCGCATGCGCGCTGTGGTCATGGACCAGTTCGGCGGACCGGACGTGCTGCGACTTCGCGAGGTCCCTGATCCCGTGCGGGAGCCGGGCAGGTCCTCGTGGCGGTGGAGTACGCCGGGGTCACGTTCGTCGAGACGCAGGTGCGGGCCGGTCGCGGGCCGGCAGCGCAGCACCGCCCGATGCTCCCCCACGTGCCGGGCAACGGGGTCGGTGGACGCGTCGTCGCCGTCGGCTCCGGGATCGATCCCGGCCTGGTGGGGAGCGCCGTGGTGGCGACGACGGGTGGGTCCGGCGGCTACGCGGAGCTCGCCCTCGCCCGCGTCGAGGACACGATCCCGCTCCCACCAGGGGTGGTCTTGCAGGACGCGGTGGCGCTGCTGGCCGACGGCCGCACAGCGGTGCTGCAGCATCGTCGAGCGGAGCTGAAACCGAACGAGCGGGTCCTGGTGACCGCGGCGGGTGGCGGTGTGGGGACCCTACTGGTCCAGCTCGCGGCCGCCTCCGGAGCGACCGTGGTCGGCGGCACGGGGCATGCGCAAGCGTGAGCTGGTCACCTCGTTGGGCGCGGCCGTCTACGTCGACTATTCGCGTCCTGGATGGGAGCGCGAGCTCCTCCCCGAGGGCGTGGACGTGGTCTTCGACGGCGTCGGTGGAGCGCTCGGTGCCCAGGCGATGCGCGCCGCACGACGTGGCACCCGGGCCGTCCTGTACGGCATGGCCTCCGGCGCCTGGACCAACCCACCAGAGCACGTGCGGGTCGTCCCCTCGAGCGGGGTACCGAGTCCGGCCGAGATCCGAGCAGCGGCCGAGGAAGCCCTCGCTCTCGCGGCGGCTGGCCGACTCCGCCCGGTCATCGGCCAGACATTCCCGCTGTCCGAGGCCGCGCGGGCGCACGAGGTGATCGAAGCCCGGGCGACAATCGGCAAGACCTTGCTGATCCCATGACGACCCGAAGCGCGGTCCAGGCCTCACCGCGTCTGGTGCCACTGGCCGCCACCGTGCTGGCCGGCGCCATCGCGGCGCTGCTGGAGAGCACGATCACCGCGATGGCGCTGGACCAGCTCAGGCGCGACCTCGCCGTGCCCGTGACGACGGTCCAGTGGGTCACCACCGCCTACGTCCTGGCGATGGCCGCGGTCATCCCCTTGGTGGGTTGGTCGGTCGGCCGCTTCGGTGCCCGGGCCGTGTGGCTGGCGAGCCTCGCCCTGTTCCTCCTCGGCTCCGTCCTCTGCGGTTCCGCCTGGTCGGCGGCCTCGCTCATCGGCTTCCGCGTCGTGCAAGGCCTCGGCGGTGGCATGATCCTGCCCCTCACCCAGCTCACCTTGGCCCGCGCGGCCGGACCGGCACGCCTCGGCCGCGTGATGAGCGCGGTCGGGCTCGTCGGCCAGATCGCCCCCATCTCGGGTCCGATCGTGGGCGGCGTGCTGGTCGACAGCTGGGGATGGCGGTGGGTGTTCTTCGTCAACGTGCCGATCGTGCTCACGTCGATCGTCATGGCCTGGCGGCTCTTCCCTCCCGACGACGAGCGTTCGAACCGGCCGCTCGACCTCGTGGGAACCGTCCTGGTGCCGCTCGGAGTGGTCGCCATTCTGCACGCGCTGACGGGCGTAGGCACGGGATCGGGGGCCGCCGTCGTGGTCACGGCGACGCTGGGCGTAGGTTTGGTCACCGCGTTCGTGGTGAGGTCGCTGCGTCGTCGCACTCCTGGCCTACTCGATCTTCGGCTGTTCCGCGATCACTCGTTCCGGGCCGGAACGGTGATGATGTTCGCGCTTGGGGCCACCACCTGGGGGCCGATGTTCCTCCTACCGCTGTACTACCAGCAGCTTCGCGGCCTGCCGGCGTTCGACTCTGGACTCGCTCTCGCGCCGCAGAGTCTCGGCCTGGCCGTCGCGTTCCTCGCAGCCGGTCGGTACGCCGACCGCCTGCCACCCCGTCACCTCGCGATCGCGGGGATGAGCGTCGCCACCGCCGCCACGATCCCGTTCGCGCTGGCCGCCACCAGCACCGACACGGTCCTGCTCAGCCTGGCGCTGTTCATCCGAGGGGTGGGCTACGGCGTCGGCAGCCTGCCCGTCAGTGTCGCCCTCTACCGCACGCTGAACCCGCCTGACATCCCGGATGCCACTAGCCTCAGCAACGTCGTCCAACGGATCGGCGCCGCGAGTGGCACCACGCTGACCGCCGTCATCCTCGACACCGGCGGCTTCACCCCGGCCCTCGCCTGGATGCTCTTCCTCACCGGTGCGGCGACCGTCGTGTCGGCGATCCTGCCCGTGCGGTTCGCGGAGCAGAAGACGCCGTCCTGACACCGTCGCGGCAGGAACCGAGCGACGGGTCCCGTATCCTGCACCGCGAGTTCGCCAGCCAGGCGGAACCAGTCCGAGCGGACCGGATGTCACGGTGACCGATCAGTGCACGGCGAAGCCCCGGACGACAGCGCCGGCGGCGCCGGAGGCAGCGTCGCCCTCTCGTCGGTCGTCTCCCCGTCGTCGCCGTGACACGACGCGCGAACGAACCCGGCTCCGACCGATCGACTTGGCACGCGAGCACGGCCTGTCCACCCAGGCGATTCGCAACTACGAGGAGGCCGGCATCCTTCCGGAGGCCGAGCGCACGCCCCACGGCTACCGCGTCTACACCCCCGTGCACCAGCGAGCGCTCCGCGCGTTCCTCGCCCTCGTCGCCGGGCACGGGCACCGCACCGCTGCCCTGATCATGCGCGCGATCCACGACGGCGCCACCGACGAGGCGCTGCGCCTCATCGACGAGTCACATGCCCAGCTGCTTGACGACCGCCGAACACTCCAGGCCGTCGAAGCCGCGCTCGCCGGTCTCGACGCCGTACCGGACGGGGGATCCGGCAGCACGCTCATCGGTCCGCTGGCGAGGCGGCTCGGTATCCGTCCGGCGACCTTGCGGGCATGGGAACGCGCTGGCCTCCTCCAACCCAGCCGAGACCCTCGGACCGGCTACCGGGTCTACAGCGCCGCCGACGTTCGGGACGCCCTCGTCGTCTGGCAGCTTCGACGCGGTGGCTACCCCCTGGAGCAGATCGCCCCGCTGATCGCCCACGTGCGCCTCGCCGGTGGCGTGGCGCCTGTGGAACCGATGCTGCGCGACTGGCGTGCTCGACTCTCCGCCCTCGGTCGCGCCATGCTGGCCGGCGCCGCCGCGCTGGACGCCTACCTGGCGTACCGAACCCCCGAGGGTCCAGGCGAGTGATCCAGGATCTTCACAGGTCGAGGACGATCGGTCCTCCGTTGACGCGAAGCAGCGCCTGGAGCGCCTCGGCCAAATCGAACGGCTGACCGTGCACCTCCGCGTGAGCTACTCGCAGGTTCACCACGTGCCGCTCGGGATCCAGCCAAGCCGACCAACGGTCGCTGGCTTGCTCGTGCAGCGCGTCGAAGTCCGGGCAGTCGTCGGCGGTCACATCCAACAGCCACCGGAGATAGGCCTGGACGTCCGCGATGACCTTTCGGTCGCCTGTGCATACCGGACCATGTCCGGGGACGAGATGGATCGCGTCGAACCCGGCCAGCCACTCGAGGGCGTCGAGCCACCCCCGGATCGACCCGTGGACGGCCAAGGGCGTAACCCCCACGAACAGCAGGTCGCCCGCGAACAGCACGCGCTCCTCGGGGAGCCACACCACCAGGTCGCCGGGGGTGTGGGCGTGGGTGGGCACCGGAACGAGCTCGAGAGCGCGTCCGTCACCGAGGTCGAACGACACTCGTTCGGTGATGGTCGTGATGGTCGCAGGCGGTCGAACGTCGCCCCAGCCGTCGTAGGCGAAGACCTCGGGATACAGGTGTGGCCCCGCCATGATCTCGCGTGTGGCGGCCTCGGTGGCCATGACCGTGCTGCCGGCTCGCGCGAGCAGCCCGGCGCCGTTGGCGTGGTCACCGTGGGCGTGTGTGATCACGACTGGATCGAGGTTCGTCGCGTCGGTGTCCGCGCGTACCGCCTCGAGCAGCTGCCTGGTGCGCTTCTCGGTCGCGCACGTGTCGATGAGGAAGGTCTGCTTGACGCCGGTGACCCAACCGGCGTTGTTCAGGAACCAGCCGCCGGGCGCCTGCAGATAGGCGACGACGCGGGAGCTGAGGTGTCGCACAGCTGGGGGTGCGGGCAATGTGCGGCTCCTTCCGTGACGGGTGAGGCGGCGCCGGCGTGGTCAACGTGGCGACGCTCTCGTCTGGTGCGAGCTCGACCCTTCGGTCACATGGGGCGTGCCCGCCAAGGTCCACTCATGCCATGAACCATACGCGCCCTCATCGAATCCGACATTCTGTTTTACTTTATACGCCGTATACTGTTGACGTCCTTCCCCGACCCTCCCAGGAGCCTCATGCGCGTCACTGCTTCCGCCGTGTCGTTGAACGTCGACGACGTCGCCGCCTCCAGCGCCTTCCTCGTCAAGCACTTCGGCTTCCGCGAGGTGATGGCCGCACCCGGCTTCGCCTCGCTGACCCGCGAGGACGTCGGCATGCACGTCGTGTTCCTCCAGCGGGGCCTGCCCACCCTCCCCGACGACCAGCGCGACGACCACGCCTCGGGCGTGATCCTCGCCTTCGAGGTCGACGATCTCGAAGGCGAGCTCGCTCGCCTTGAATCGGAGGGCGTGGCCGTCACCATGCCCCTCACCACCGAGGAGTGGGGGGAGCGCGCCTTCCAGGTCCGCGACCCGAACGGCGTGATCGTCCAATTGGTCGACTGGAAGGGCGCCACGGCCGGGGGCTCCGCGTAGCCGGTGCTGGCCGCTGCTCAGTCGGCTCGCGGCGGACCGAACAGCACCAGGACGTCGCCGGGCCCCGGTCGCGGCTCCTCCTCGCGGGTCACCGGGTCGATGCGTCCACCCGCACGAACGACGAGGAGCGGATGGAACTCCGGCGGCGGGTCGCCCTCCCGGATCACGACACGAGCGCCCGCGCGGTACCGGCGGTCGATCTCGTCGCGGGTCAGCTCGGCGGCGAACAGGGTCACTCCCCCAAGGAAAGGCGCGGCGACCTGCTGGCTGCCAGGGGCAGGAGCCACCCGGTAGACCCGGGCGTCCTCGGGAAGGCGCGCCCGTAGGATCGTCGCCGCCAGCGCGTTGAAGTCATCCTCCTCGGTGAGCAGAAAGACGGCGTTGACACCCTCCATGGCCGCGCCACCTCCGGCCGCCGCGGCCAGGAACTCCCCCGGCGCCACCTCCAGCCCTGCCTGCCGGATGGCCCGGCGTTCCTCCTCCCGCCCTGCCCACATCAAGACATCGACACCGATGTCCTGGAGAGTGCGCCCCAGATCGACGACCCACGGTGCACCGCCGACGAGGAACGGTCGGGTGTGTGCCGGCCGGGTGACACCGAGCAGCCGCGCCACAGGCGGCCCGGTCAGGCCGTAGAGCAGCACGGTCAGCATGATCACGAGGAACGTGGCCGGCAGGATGTCCTCCGCCCCCGGGATGCCCTCGGCCACCAGACCAGCGGAGAACACCGAGGCCGTCGCGGCGGCGACGATTCCGCGCGGGGCCATCCAGCCGACGAACGCCCGCTCCCGGCGGGTCAGCTCGGTGAACGAGGTCGCTGCGAACGCGACGAGGGGGCGGACGACCAGCACGAGGATGCCGACCAGGGCGAGGGTCGGCGGTAGGACCCGCAGCACGGAGCTGGGGGTGACGGTCGCGGAGATGGCGACGAACAGGACGCCGAGGATGAGCTGCACCACCGTGCCGAAGAACGGCTGGTGCGCGGCCACGTCCACCCCGGGCAGCCGCCCGAAGACCAAGCCCATGATGATCGCCGCGATCAGACCGGTGTCGTCCCGGACGACGTCCGCCGCGGCGGCCACCGCGACGACCGAGGCGACCGTCACCGCGGTGCTGAGGACCGCCGGAAGCCGCAAACGCAGGGTGAACCACAGGAGGAGCGCTCCCACCACCGCGGCGCCCACACCAACGACGATGCTGGCGAGGAACTGACCCGCCTCGAAGACGATGGTCTGCGGTCCTCTGGCCACCACGGCGTGGAAGACGACGGCGCCGAGGATGGCGCCGATCGGATCGACCAGCGTGCCTTCCCACGTGAGGAGCCTCTGCAGCCGCTCGGCGGGTCGGACGAAGTCCAGGATGGGCCCCAGCACGGTGGGCCCGGACACGACGAGGATCGCGCCGAGCAGCAGCGCGGCGGACTCCGACATGCCGTGGAGCACGATCGCCGAGAACGTCGTGGCCGCCCACGTCACAGGGACACCGAGGACACGACCAGGGCCGCGACGGCCCGCCGCAGGGTGCCACGCAGCTGACGGGGATCAAGCTCGAGACAGGTGTTGAAGAGGATGACCGCGACCGAGAACGCCACGACCGGCTCGTACAGGCGGCCCAGCAGGGCTCGGGCGTTGACGAGGTCGGTGAACGCGCCCGCCGTGAACCCGGCGGGAAGCAGCAGGATCAGGGCGGGCACGTTCAGCCGACCGGCCGTGATCTGCGCGGTCACGGCGAGGATGAGCGTGATGCTGACCCCGAGCAGGAACTCTTCCGCGGTCACCGAGGGAACGCTAACGGGCTGTCGCGCCACGCGTCCGGTTCTTGACGCAGCGTGTCGATTGTGTCGGTGACCAGCCTGGACCAGCTCGCGAGCTCAGCCGGCTAACGGCGAACGTTCGCGGCGACCATGCGCACCAGGACGTCCGGCGTGACGACCCGGACGTGCGGCGCCAGGTTGTCGACCACGGTCTTGACGTTCGCGACGGACTTGCTCCATGCGTGCCACATGACGACCGAGTAGCCGGACGGGCTCGTCGGATCACGGTCGGCGTTGTTGAGCTCGGCCGTCACGCTCGTCTCGTCCGCACCCGGCAGGCCGTCCCACAGCATGGTGCGGGCCGAGATCACCGGTTTGTCGTTCGCCCACACGATCCGGCCCTTGTGGGTGTCGTACCGGGAGTACTCCAGGTAGATCAGGCCGGCGATCTGCCGGTGCCGTAGGTACGTCGCCCACAGGTCGGTGTCGTCGAACGAGCCGAAGTCGATGATCTGGACGACGTCGAGGTCGGCGCGTTCCATCGAGGCGGCCAACCGGGCGGTGTGCAGCTCCAGCTCCTCGCGCGGATACATGCTCGGGTACAAGTACCCGCCTCCGGACGGTCCCGCGACGAAGCTGTCGTGGTGGGCGCCAGTGGCCGCGTGGTCGTAGTACCAACGCATGACCGACGGAGCGAGGTCGACCAGGCTCGGCGAGATCCCCCAGCCCAGGTCGAGCGAGCCACGGTGCGGACTCGCGAACCACCGAGTGCTGCTCTGGAAGTCGTTGAGCATCCACTGGATGTTGTCGCCGTCGGTGACGAGGAAAGCGACGTAGTGGCAGCCGGGCTCTGGCCGCGGCAGGCGGCGCGGTCGCCGCTGGGTCACCCGGTTGAGGCTGATGCCCGACAACGGCGCGAGGTTTCGGGCGTGGTCGGCTGGGATGGTCCGCACGCCGGCCCGGGACGAGACCGAGACGAACGCGTCCTCGCCGCTCGACGCGTCCCCCCAGCCGAGGACGGCCGCGTCGGGGTCGAGGTCGGCGACCACTCGCTCGCGGAAGGAGGAGTTGCCGTCGTAGAAGGTGAACGCTCCTGTCAGCGTGGCGTAGTCGCGGAGCTGGTTGGAGAAGTCTGGCTTCTGCTCGATGACGAGGTCCCCGCGAAGGCGCGAGCCGTACGTCTGCCTCACCCAGCGGTCGTCCTTGTCGCGTACGTCGGCGACCAGACCGAGGCCGTACTCGCGCGCGAGTGGCTCCAGGCCTTCCTCGACCGCGATCGACCCGGTGAGCCCGGCCACGGTCGTCGCGGCGTTCACCCCGTCACCGCGGTAGAGGACGTAGCCCGAGGCCGAGTCGGCGAACCGGTCGAGAAGGTCCCGGACGCCGTCGCCGTGCGTGAGTGGGATGCCGTAGCGGTCGGCCAGGTCCGCAAGCCACACCTCGTAGCCGACCCCGGGGATCGTGACGTAGATGCCGGGCGCCGATCCGTCGGGTTGCCGGCGCCGCGCGAGCTGTCCCTGCAGCGTGGCGACTAGAACCCGCTCGGCCGAGGACAGCGCGGACTCCTCCACCACGTACAGCCGCGTCGGACGCACACCCTTGGGGTACCAGCCGCGCTCCTGTGGTGGTCGGGCGGCCGCGATCGTGGGGTGCGACAGATCCGCCGTGCTGAGGGCTGCGGCTCCCACCGCCGCCCAGGCGACGCGACGCAGCGCCGCGCGTCGAGACAGACCCGGCCGAGGCGCGTCCATCCGTCCTCTCCCCTCGTCACCTGCGCTCCGGTCGTCGCACAGTAGTGATCACCGCCCGGTGGCGACCATGGATCCGTCCGATCTAGGCCGGGTCAGACGTGCCCGTGACGCGAGTCGGCTCGACGCCCGATCCGGCGTCCCTCGCCGCGCACCCGGTCGGTGTCGGCAGGCCGAGGCGGGCCAACCGGGCCAGCGACCACACCTTGACCGTGAGCAGGCCCAGCGCGATCGCCGTGCACAGCGGGACGGAGCGCGTCGTCACCATGACGACCGCGACGAGGGAGGAGTTCACCACCTTCCCGGTCTTCGACCAGTTGGCGAGCCAGATGGGTCGGTCGACCAGGTCGAAGTAGTTGGGGCTGGACAGCGGCCAGGAGAGGAAGGCGAGCGACAGGTAGGCGTCGACGAGCGCGAACTCGAACACGAAGATGCCCACCGGCAGGGCCATCGACGGGTCGAGCCAGACGAAGCCACCGTAGAACCCCAGCGCACACAGGCGGTCAGCGACGATGTCGAGGACGGCGCCATGGCGGGTCTCGGTATCGGTGAGCCGTGCCAACGCGCCGTCCGCCACGTCGCCCACCCAGTAGACCGCCAGCGCGACGAGCAGCCAGGTCAGTGAGCGGGCCTGCGCGGCGCCCAGGGCGATGCCGAGCGACCCGGCGGTCCGCGCGAACGTCACCACGGTGGGCGCGGTCAGCAGCCGCTCCCGGTCGGGCCGGACACAGCCACGGTGCCCGCACGGAGCCCACCGAGAGGAGGGCGTCGACCGCCGCCGTCGAGCGTCCGATACCACTGTCGCTCCCCTCCTCCTGGCTGTGCGATTCCACCCGTCCGTGCGAGAGCCGGCGCGGGGGCTACCCTGCCGACCGGTGGCGGGCAGAGGCTACCGTGGGCTGGTCCGGACTGGGGCCTGGACCGAGCTCACTCCACGGTCCACCGCACGAAGAGTCCATCGCGCGACGGCGCGCAGGGAGCACCACACGCAGGGAGGACGCGTGCCACGGCGGGTGACGACCGGGTGACCCTCATCCTGACGACCTTCGGGTACTGCGTCGTCTCCGCGCTGGTGCCCGTGGTCAACGCTGAGGCGTACGTCGCCGGCGTCGCCGCCGTCTTCGACGGGTTCGGGGTGTGGTCCGTGGCGCTGGCCGCCGCTTCCGGCCAGATGGTCGGGAAGGTCGTCTACTTCCTGCTCGGGCGTGACTCACTCCGGTGGAGGTGGGTGCGCGCGAAGACCGAGTCGCCGAAGTGGCGCGACGCCTTGGGGCGCTGGCAGCGCCGCGTCGGGGGCAACCCGTGGCTGGGTGGGCTCCTGTTGTTCGTGTCCGCGTGGCTGGGTGTGCCACCGTTCGCCGTCATGTCGGTCATCGCCGGCCAGCTCCGCGTCCCGCTGGCGGTGTTCCTCGCCGCGGGGCTCGCCGGCCGGCTCGGACGGTTCGTCACCCTCCTCGGGCTCGTCGAGTTCGCGACCGGAGGCTAAGGGTGTCGCGGACGCTCAGGTGGCGTGGACCGAGAGCACGCCGACGCCGTGCATGCGGTCGGCGGCCAGGTCGTCCAGGGCCTGGTCGGCGCGGTCGAACGGGTACAGGCTGACCTCGACGGACAGACGGTGCGCGGCCGCGGCCGCGAGGAACTCCCGTCCGTCCTCGCGGGTGTTGGCGGTGACGCTGCGGACGGTGCGCTCCAGGAACAGGTGCCGCTCGTAGTCGAGCGTGGGGATGTCGGTGAGGTAGATGCCGGCGATGCTGAGGGTGCCGCCCCGGTCGAGCGCGGAGAGGGCGACCGGCACGAGGTCCCCGACGGGGGCGAAGAGGATCGCGGCGTCCAGCGGCTCCGGCGGCATCTCCGACGCGCCACCGGCCGAGGCCGCGCCGAGCCGGAGGGCTAGCTGCTGTGCCGCCTCTGATCGGGTGAGGACGTGGACGGTGGCGCCCCGCGCCATCGCGACTTGCGCGGTCAGGTGGGCGGATGCACCGAACCCGTAGATGCCGAGTCGACCGCCGGACGGCACCTCCGCGCGCGTGAGAGCGCGGTAGCCGATGATGCCGGCGCACAGGAGCGGAGCAAGCTCCGGTTCGGTGTAGGCGCCGAACGCGTCCTCGGGCAGCTCGTACGCGTAGGCGGCGGGCACCGTGGTGTACTCCGCGTATCCTCCGTCGGCGTCCCACCCGGTGTAGACGGAGTGGGGGCACAGGTTCTCCTGTCCGCGTCGGCACCACGCGCAGGTGCCGCAGGTCCGCCGCAACCAGGGCACCCCCACTCGCATCCCGAGGGCGTAGCGGTCGGGAACGGCCGACCCCTTGGCGACCACGCGCCCGACAGCCTCGTGGCCGGGCACGACGGGCGACTTGTGCGGCGGCAGGTCGCCGTCGCGCACGTGTAGGTCAGTGCGGCAGACTCCGCAGACGTCGACACGTACGAGCAGCTCGTCCGGGCCTGGGGTGGGGACGGGCAGCTCCGCCTGCTCCAGCCGGCCCGGCTCGCGCACGACCCACGCGCGCATCGTCGTCGGCACCGTCATGCCATCTCCCCCTCCACGTGCATCCCCTCCACGTGCATCCCCTCCACGTGCATCCTCCCCCACGTCCGCGCTGAGCCTCCCTCGCCCACCGGGCGGCCCGAGCGACCTCGGCAGGCCGCCTCGGCCGAGCAGCACCCAGCTCGCGGCGGTGTGCGGCACGACGGCGACCGTGATGGAATGCCCACGTGGATTTCCGGGCGCTCCTCGCCGAGCTGGAGTCGTTCGGCGAGTACTTCACCGTCGTGCCCTCAACGTTCCCGCCTCGGTCGCCGTCCCTGGCTCAGCTGTACTCCGACGACCGCGCTCTCGGGACGGCGATCGACGTCACCGCCCGGGCGTTGCGAACCAGTGAGCGCCGCGTCGGCGCCTCCATCCTCGTCCAAGGGCTCGCGGCGCGCCTGTGGTCTCCCGTCCTCGCCGTCCTGCTGCTGCACGACCGCGTCCTCACGGTGGATCCGGCGACCACCTGGTGGGCACCGGGTGATCGTCTCCACGTGGCGGACGTGCGGGCGGAGAGGCGGGGTGGTGACGCCGTGCTCGATCTCCGGCGAGCCGTCGTGGAGCCGCACCTCGTCCCGCTGCTGACGGCGGTCCGTCGGCGGGTTCGGCTGCCCGAGGCGCTGCTGTGGGGCAACGTCGCGTCAGCGCTCCTGGGCTCGCTCGACGTGCTGACCAGGGCCCGGCCCGACGTCGACGCCGACGGCGAACGGCTGGCGAGGTCCGCGTTCGGCCAACCGCCCCTCGACACCGCGGGGTGTTTCGCGGACGGACGCCGCACGGCGGAAGCCTTCACCCGGTCGAGCTGCTGTCTGTACTACCGCGTACCAGGCGGCGGATGGTGCGGCGATTGCGCGTTGTCGCCCCGTCACGGGTAGCGATCCGCGCGCGTCCCCCGCCTCCGCGAGCTCGAGGATCGTGACGGGCCCGGACGGGGGGATTCCCGCTCCGCCTCCTCTCCTCCGCATGTGACACGGGGCGGCGACGTCGACCCGTCGAGCAGCCGGCGCGGACCGGGGCCCTGCCGACCCAGCCGGTCCCCCGGGTTCGCGAGCGCGCAGCGGTCGATGGACAGGCATCCGCAGCCCACGCAGTCGTCGAAGTCGTCGCGAAGCTGCTGCAGGTGACGAATCCGCTGGTCCAACTCGTCCCGCCAGGCGGCGGCGATGCGCTGCCAGTCCTGGCGAGACGGCGTACGGCCCTCGGGGAGCAGGGACAGGACCTTGGCGACGTCGGCGAGCGGGATGCCGACCCGTTGGGCGATGCGGATCAACGCGACCCGGCGCAGCATGTCGCGCCGGTACCGGCGTTGGTTCCCTGACGTCCGCCTACTGGTGATGAGGCCTTGACGTTCGTAGAAGTGCAACGCGGAGACCGCCACACCACTGCGGGCGGCTAGCTCGCCGACGCTGAGCTCCGCCTTTTCCACCGCGGGTCCGCCCATGCCCACCTCCGACCATCGTCGTGGGGCCCGCATCCGCCAGCCGATCCACGCCTCAACCAGGGAGTTGACCTTAACAAAGGTTGAGGTTTTAGGGTCGACCCACCACCGCGCGGCCCGCTGTCCCGCGTCGCCGACAGCGGGCCGTGGTGGGTATGCCGCCCGTGCGTCCATCACCGAACGAGGAGAGAAACCACCTGTGAGCATGGACCTGGCCGCGTGGAACGCGCTCTACCACGCGAGAAACGCCCAGAACGGGCGGCCGGTGCTCTCCCGGGAAACCTTGCGCCGAATAGGCCAGTTCGCGCGACCGCACCGGGCGAGACTCGCCTGCTTTGTGCTCCTCAGCGTCGCCTCCGCGCTGCTGGCGGTGGCCTCGCCCGTCCTCGCTGGACAGGTCGTCGACGCGATCGTCACCAGAGCGCGGCTCGACGTCGTGCTCGGACTCGCCGCGTCGATCGCCGCAATCGCGGTCGCCGAGGCCGCGGTCGGCGTCGTCAATCGCTGGTTGTCAGCCACCATCGGCGAGGACCTGATCTTCGACCTGCGTCGTGCCGTCTTCGACCACGTCCAGCGGATGCCGGTCGCGTTCTTTCTCCGAACGCGCACGGGCGCTCTGGTCAGCCGGCTCAACAACGACGTCATCGGCGCACAGCGAGCCTTCAGTGACACCTTGTCCGGGGTCGTGGGCAACCTCGTGACACTCGCTCTCAGCCTGGCGGTGATGCTCCAGGTCTCCTGGCAGATCACCCTCCTGGCCCTGCTGTTGCTGCCCGTCTTCGTGTGGCCGGCCAAGCGACTGGGCACACGGCTCGCTCGGCTCGAGCGCGAGGCGGCCGACCACAACGCCGCGATGACCACGCAGATGACCGAGCGCTTCTCCGCTCCGGGCGCGACGTTGGTCAAGCTGTTCGGCGAACCGACGCGAGAGTCGACCGAGTTCGCGACGCGGGCGCGCCGCGTGCGCGACATCGGGGTGCGCACCGCGATGGTGCAGTGGGTGTTCGTCACCGCGCTCACGCTGGTCTCCGCTCTCGCGCTCGCGTTGGTCTACGGAGTCGGCGGCTTCTACGCGTTGCGCGGCAGCCTCGACGCCGGCGCGGTGGTCACCCTCTCCCTTCTCCTCACGCGTCTCTACGCGCCGCTGACCGCGCTGGCCAGCGCCCGCGTCGAGGTGATGAGCGCGGTGGTGAGCTTCGGACGGGTCTTCGAGGTGCTCGACCTCCCGCCGCTGATCAGCGACGACCCTCAGGCGCGCGACCTGCCGGAGGGACCCGTGTCGGTGGAGTTCGAGCACGTCCACTTCAGCTACCCGGCAGCGGACAAGGTCTCGCTCGCGTCGCTGGAGGACGTCGCGGTGCTCGACACTCGGGGCGGCGAGGAAGTACTCCACGACGTCTCGTTCCGGATCGAGCCAGGACAGATGGTCGCGCTCGTCGGGTCCTCCGGCGCCGGCAAGTCGACGATCGCGTCCTTGGTGCCACGCCTGTACGACGTCGACACCGGATCCGTGCGGCTGTCCGGGATCGACGTCCGGCGGCTGCGGGGGGCGTCGATACGCGAAGCGGTCGGCATGGTCACCCAGGACGGCCACCTGTTCCACGACTCGATCCGCCACAACCTCCTGCTCGCTCGTCCGGAGGCGACGGACGACGAGCTGTGGGACGCCTTGCGGCGCGCACGGATCGCCGACCTCGTCGCCGCGCTTCCCGACGGGTTGGACACCGTGGTCGGAGAGCGTGGGTATCGGCTGTCCGGCGGTGAGCGTCAGCGGCTCACGATCGCACGACTGCTCCTGGCTCGCCCACGCGTGGTGATCCTCGACGAGGCCACAGCCCACCTGGACTCGGAATCGGAAGCCGACGTCCAAGCCGCCCTCGGCGAGGCCTTGGCTGGCAGGACGGCGTTGGTCATCGCCCACCGGCTAGCCACCGTCCGCGCCGCCGACCTCATCCTCGTGGTCGAGGACGGCCGGATCGTCGAGCGCGGGACGCACGCCGAGCTGCTCGCCGCAGGAGGACGCTACGAGCGGCTGTATCGCACCCAGTTCCTCGGCGACCGTCCCGACGACCGCGCGGACTGCTGCGACCTTCACGCCCTCTCCGCCTGATCTCCCTCGGCAGGTCCGCTGAGCGTCGCGCTCACCGGAGACCGCCACCACAGCCTTCACCGCCCAGAGACGACCACGCGAAGAAGGAGGAGCATGGCACCTGTCTACCGTGTCGACAGGTTCGTCGTCCCCGCGGACGCGCGGGACGAGTTCTGGAAGAACGTCCGCCGAACCCACGAGGTGCTGCGCCGACAGCCCGGCTTCGTCGAGGACGCGCTGCTGGAGAACCGACTCGACGAGGATCGCTACGACATCGTCACGATCGCGCGGTGGGCGTCCGCGGACGACCTGGCCAACGCGAAGGCGGCCGTGGAACGGTCGCACCAAGAGGCCCAGTTCTCGCCGCCGGAGTTCTTCCGACGGGCCGGTATCGAGGCCGACCTCGGCACCTACGTCAGGGTTGACGAGTGAGCACGTAGCAGGCGACGGCGGCAGCGGCGGCGACGTTGAGGGAGTCGATCGCGGGATTGATGGGGATGCGAGCCCTGACGTCCGCCTGCCGCTGCCACCGGGCCGAGAGCCCGTCCCCCTCGGTGCCCAGGAGCAGTGCGACGCGGTCTCGGCCGACCGCGCACTCCTCCAGCGGGACCGCATCCGGCGCGGGGGTCAGCGCGACGATCCAGAAGCCGTGGTCGCGTAGCGTCGACAGCCCGTCGTACCAGCGGGTCATGCGCGCGTACGGCAGCGTGAAGACCGCGCCCATCGAGACCTTCACCGCGCGCCGGTAGAGAGGATCGGCGCAGCGTGGTGCGAGAACCACCCCGTCCACTCCGAAGGCGGCGGCGCTGCGGAAGATCGCGCCGACGTTCGTGTGGTCGACGATGTCCTCGAGCACCACGACGCGGCGCGCCTCGGCCACGATCTTCTCCACCGGAGGGAGCGGCAGCCGCGCGAAGGACGCCAGGGCGCCGCGGTGAACGTGGAAGCCCGTCACGTTCGCCATCTCGTCGGGCGGCAGCACGTAACACGGGGCTCCGGTGTCCGCCACGACGTCGCTCAGGCTGTCGATCCAGCGCTCGGTCATGAGGAAGGACCGCACCGGGTAGCCGGCCGCGACGGCGCGGCGGATCACCTTCTCTCCTTCGGCGAGGAAGATGCCGTGCGCCTCCTCAAGGCTCTTGCGCAAGGTCACGTCCTTGAGGTTGGCGTAGTCGCGCAGACGCGGATCATCGCGCCGATCGACCCGGACGAAGCCCACACCGTCAGTGTGTCCCACCGTCCCTCACCCGGCTCCGTGCGGGGGTTTGGTCGGGTACGACAATGGGGGCATGCGTCCGATCGGGACCTTGCACCTCCAGCCGGCCCTCGACCGACCCGATCTTCTCGCGCCGCCTGTCGCGGAGGCACTGCGAGCCTGGCACGGCAAGGTCGACACCAGCCAGTTCCAGGTCGCCGAGATCGATCCGAACGTGGCCGATACCGCAGCCTTCTGCGCCACCTACGACGTGCCGCTCGACCAGTCGGCCAACTGTGTGATCATCGCCGGCCGCCGCGGCGGTGAGACCCGGTACGCCGCGTGTGTCGTTCTCGCCACCACCCGCGCCGACGTCAACGGCCTGACGCGCCGGCGGCTGGAGGCGCGGAAGGCGTCGTTCGCCCCGATGGAGAGCGCGGTCAGCGAGACCGGCATGGAGTACGGCGGGATCACGCCCGTGGGCTTGCCCGAGACCTGGCCGATCCTCGTCGACGCCAAGGTCGCCGAAGCCGGACCCGTGGTGATCGGCTCGGGACTGCGGCGATCCAAGCTGGTCGTGCCGGGCGAGGTCCTCACCACGATCCCGGGCGCGGAGGTTCACGACGGCCTCGGCATCCCGGCCTGAGCCGCCACCGCGCACCTGACCGGTGCGCGCTCACCCGCGCCCTGAGCCGGTCCAGCTCCCCAGCCAACCGGCCAGCCGGTCACGGACGCCGTCGACCGTGCCGCCCAGATCGTTGATGAGCTTCGCGAGCGGGTCCTGAGACCGGGCGAACGCTTCCTTGTAGGCCTCGGCCGCTCGTCTCGCCTCCTCGGTCATCTTCGCGGACGCGTCGTCTTGGCGTCGGGGATAGTCACCGGCGAGGATCCGCGAGTACTCCCCGCTGTCCACCCAGTGCCGCAGCTCCGCCGCGCGGACCGCCAGGAACGGGTGACTGCGGGCCTCCAACAGCAGGAACTTCAGCACGCTGTCGCGCAGATCCCCGGCGGCGTCGTACTCGGCCGCCTGCTCCAAGAACGCCGTCGCGTCGACATCCTCCAGGTGGCCGCCGGACGCCAGCTTCATGTGGGTTCGCAAGGCGGCGCTCGGGTCCTGCACGGCGAGCAGACCCGCCCGATCCCCCGACAGCTCCGCCTTGCGCGACCACTCCATGAGCGCGGCGATGAGGGCGCGGAGACCGAGGGCTCCCAGCGGCATCCAGGCGACCACACCGCTGAGCCGGATCAGGAAGACCAACACCGACTGGTAGAGGGCGTGACCGCTGCGGGCGTGTCCGAGCTCGTGACCGAGGACGAAGCGGAGCTCCTCTTCGTCGAGCAGGTCGATCAACGCGCTGTTGACCACGATGAACGGCTTGTCCAGACCGATGCACATGGCGTTCGGCATCGGGCCGGTCATGACGTAGAGCTCGGGCAGCTCCCGCACGTCGAGGGTGGCGGCAGCCTCCGCGTACGTGCGGTAGAGCCGGGGAAACTGTCGGTCCCCGGCCCGGACGGCCGACCCCAAGAACACCAGCCGGAGCGCGCGCTCGTTGATCAGGCCGGACATCTTCCGCAGCACCAGGTCGAAGCCCTTCAGCTGACGCACCGCGGCGAGCGCGCCCCGGTCGGCCGGATGCTCCCAGGCTCGCGAGCTGATGTCGGTGAGCGTGACGCGGTGACGCGCGGGTCGGCCGTTCGTGTCGGTCATGGCACTCCCCCATCGCTGGACGTCTGCCAGGAACCACGGAATCTACTCGGTGCCGCCACCCAACCACACGTCCCAGCCGTACGTGGCTTCATCGCCCAACGAGCGAGCGACCTCTGTGCGACCAGCCTCCAGCCACGTCCAGGGTCGTTTGCTCGTCTTCGCGCACTCATCCGCACTGGGCCCCTAGCGCCGCACCAGCATGACGACGGCGATCGTCCCGACCGCGACGATCACTGCCCGCAGCACGGTCGGCGGCAGTCGCCGGCCCACGTGCGCGCCGAGCAGGCCACCGGCGATCGAGCCGACGGCGACCAGTCCCGCGTAGGACCAGGACACCTCGGCCACGGCCATGAAGAACACCGCGGCGACCGCATTGACGAGCCCGGCCAGGACGTTCTTGGCGGCGTTCACCCGCTGCAGGGTCTCCTCCAGCCCGATGCCCAGGACGGCGATGAGGATGACTCCCTGGGCCGCGCCGAAGTAGCCGCCGTAGACACCGGTCGCGTACACCAGCGGCAGCGTCATCCAGGTGCCGTAGTGCGGGTGCGTGGGCCTGCTCCGGCGTTCGGCGAGCCGCCGCGAGATCCACGGCTGGAGGACGACGAGCACACAGCCCAACCCGACCAGGGCGGGGACGATCATGTCGAACGCCTCGGGGGGCAGCCTCAGCAGCAGGAAGGCTCCAGTCAGCGCCCCCAACAGCGAGGCGAACCCCAGCCGGACGAGGCGTCCCGCCTGGCCGGCGAGCTCACGTCGATAGCCCCACGCGGCAGCCGCCGAACCGGGCGCCAGGCCGACGGTGTTCGTGACGTTCGCGACGACCGGCGGCACTCCGAACGCGACGAGGGTCGGGAACGTGATCAACGTTCCCGACCCCACGACCGCATTGATCATTCCAGCTGCGAGCGCCGCGGCGAAGACGGCGATGACCTCCCAGCCCGTCACGCCCGCGGGGACTCCCCCGGCTCGACGTCACCGGTGGGCGACGGCGCCTCCACCTCGGCGGTCCGACCCTGACGGCTCCCGAAGCCACCCCTGGCGGCGTCCGCGGCCTCAGCGATCGCGGCCGCGACCTCGCTCTCGGTGCTCTGGAGGACCTGGCCCGCGCGTTCGTCCGACTCCTGAGCCGCCCGCCGGCCACGCGACCGAGCCGACTCGTCGAGCGCGGCGGTGTCCCCGTTGGTCTGCTGCGCGCCGAGCTTGCCGACCGCCGCTCCGAGCCCTTCCAGCGCCTTGCCGATCTCGCTCGGCACGATCCAGACCTTGTTCGCGTCGCCTTGGGCGATCTTCGGCAGCATCTGCAGGTACTGGTAGGACAGCAGCGCCTGGTCGGGACGACCCTGGTGGATGGCGGCGAACACCGTGTCGATGGCCTGGGCCTCACCCTCGGCCTTCAGGATCGCCGCTTCGCGCTGAGCTTGCGCCCGCAGGATCGCCGCCTGCTTCTCACCCTCGGCCTTCAGGATCGCCGCCTGCTTCTCACCCTCGGCGGTGAGGATCGCGGACTGACGGGCACCCTCGGCGGTGAGGATCGCGGCGCGCTTGTCGCGGTCGGCCCGCATCTGCTTCTCCATCGAGTCCTGGATCGACGGCGGCGGGTCGATCGCCTTCAGCTCGACGCGGTTGACTTTGACACCCCACTTGCCGGTCGCCTCGTCGAGGATCGCGCCCAGCGCGCTGTTGATCTCCTCACGGCTGGTCAGGGCCCGCTCCAGGTCCATCCCACCGACGATGTTGCGCAGCGTGGTCTGGGTGAGCTGCTCGATCGCCTGGATGTAGTTGGCGACCTCGTACGTCGCCCGGATCGGGTCGGTCACCTGGAAGTAGATGACGGTGTCGATGGCGACGACGAGGTTGTCCTCGGTGATGACGTTCTGTGGCGGGAACGAGACGACCTGCTCGCGAAGGTCGATCGTGTAGCGGACCTTGTCGATGAACGGCACGATGACCGACAAGCCGGGACCCAGGGTGCGTGAGTACCGACCGAGTCGCTCGACGATTCCCGCCCGTGCCTGCGGGATGATCTTGACGGACCGGGCCAAGACGATGGCCGCGACCAGAGCTAGGACAAGGACGACGATCACCACGGCTTCTCCGTTTCGTGGACGTAGGCGGTCGCGCCGTCGATCGACAGCACTTCGACGGTTTTGCCGGGCTCGATGGTGGACTGCCCATCGTACGGGCGAGCCGACCAGATCTCGCCATGAATCTTGACCGTGCCGCTCGTCGGGCTGACCTCCTGCATGACGACAGCCGGCTGGCCGACGAGGGCGGCCACACCCGTCCGGATGGGCGAGCCTTGCTTGAGGTGGCGCAGGGCGACCGGGCGCACCGCGGCGAGCATGCCGAGCGCGACGACGACGGACACGACGACGGAGATGATCGGCCCTCCGCCCACAGCAGCGGCGACCGCGCCCGCGGCTGCACCCGCGGCAAGCATCAAGAAGACGAGGTCGAGGGTGAGCAGCTCGACCGCCGCCAAGAGGCCGGCGATGACCGCCCACATGACCCACAGGTGGTCTCCCAGCCAGTGGAGCAGGTCGCTCATAGTCATCAACCTACGTGACCATGAAGGTGAGGGACACCCGCCGAAGGATCCACCATCTTTCACGGCTTCGCGCGGGCTGTCCATCGGCCGGCCGACCGCACGAGGGCGAGCGGCATGCCGAACGTCTCCGACAGCGACCGGGAGTTCAGCGTCTGCGCCATCGGGCCCGCCGCCACCACGCTTCCGCCGCGCAACAGCAGCGCGTGGGTGAAACTCGGCGGGATCTCCTCGACGTGGTGCGTCACCAGCACGGTCGCGGGCGCGTCCTCCGCCCGGGCGATCTCGTCGAGAGTGTGAACGAGCGCCTCTCGGGCGCCGAGGTCCAATCCCGCCGCCGGCTCATCGAGCAAGAGCAGTTCTGGGTCGCTCATCAGGGCGCGGGCGATCTGCACCCGCTTTCGCTCACCCTCGGACAAGGTCCCGAACGTCCGATCCCGGTGCTCCGCGACCCCGAGCCAGGCGAGCAGCCGCTCGGCGCGTTCGTAGTCCACGTCGTCGTACTTCTCGCGCCAGCGCCCGAGCACCGCGTACGAGGCCGACACCACGACGTCCAGCACCCGCTCGCCGCGGGGGATCCGCTCGGCGACCGCCGCGCTGGTCATCCCGATGCGGGGCCGGAGCTCGAACACGTCGACGCGTCCCAGGGTCTCTCCGAGGATGGTGGCGACTCCGCTGGTGGGGTGTATGCGGGCGGCGGCGACCTGCAGCAACGTGGTCTTGCCGGCACCGTTGGGACCGAGGATCACCCAGCGGTCCCCTTCCTCGACCCTCCAGGAGACGCCGTCGAGCAGCTTTGTGCCGTCACGTACGACCGTGATGTCGGTGAGCTCGAGTACTGGGCCCATGAAGGCACAACTTACGGCACGTCGACCCGCCCGCTCCCCTGTGGTGGGCGGATCACGCTGGGTGGCGCGTATACGAGGCCCGTCGGCCGCCCACCCTAGGCTGAACGCATGCGGACCATGCCCCGTGCCGCGCGCTTCGTGACGTGGGGGAACGCCTGGCTCGCCGGCGCCACCAGCCTCGACGAGGCCGACGAGGGAATCCGAGCCGGCGACGCGGCTCACCACGTCATCGGCTTGCCTGGCCAGGACGAGCCCACACCGATAGTTCTCTCGCTCGGCGCGCTGCGCACCCTCGGCACGAAGGCGTTCACGCTCGCCCTGCCTGTCCCCGGTGATCCGCTCGGTCTGGCGGGACCCCGGGAGTTCACCGAGTCCGCCCTCGAGGCCGGCGAAGCGGTGGTCTGCGAGGGGTCGGGACTCGGGCTGGTGCCCCTCGTGGTGGGCGCGGGCGTGCAGTGGCGGGTGCACCAGGCAAACCCCGCGACGCCGTTGGCGTTCACGGAGGCGTCGGCGGACCTGGCGCACACACTCCAGGACGTGATCGACCAGCTCGCCGAGTTGGACGTAGCACGTTGGCGACCGGAGGTGGCTGAGGCGCTCGTCGACCTGCGTCGGGTGGGCGCGAGCGGCGACGGTCTCCCTGCCGGCTACTCCGCCCGCGCCGAGCAGCTCGCCGCCCGCGCCCGGCGCTGTCTGCTGCTGTGCCAGCTCGCTCTGGATGACGACGGCGGAGCCACCACCGTCTACGAGGCCGAGTCGCGGAGGCAGGCGTTGCGAAGCCTGGAGGCGGCGGCTCGTCGGGCGCTCGTCGCAGCGTGCGCTCCCCCGCGCTGAGCGCAGCCGGCTACGTCCCGGCCTTGTTCATGCCAGCCTTGTCCGCCGCCGTGGCCGTCGCCCGTGCCGCGGCTCGGTCGGCCGCCAGCTCCTCGACGCTTCGGGTGCGCAACCGTGCCGCGCCCTCGGTCTGGCGCAGGCGGACGCGCGTCCCGTTGCGCTCCGCCTCCTCCAACCTCCGGCGGGCGGCCGGGATCTCGTCGGCGTATTGGGGGAGCCACTGGGCCTGGGCGACGAGCATCTCGTCGGTCATCTGCCACACCTCCTCGGGGTTGCAGACCGCACCCACCAGAGGGTCGTGCAGCATCGCCTGCTTCAGCAGCGTGACGTCGCCGTGGACGGCGGCTTCCTTGCCCATCTCCTGCACGCGGATGCTCGCGGCGCAGGTCGCCGCGCACGCCAACGGCAGGTCACCCACGACAGGGATGTTGACGCCGGTGCGGTCGACGTAGCCGGGTACCTCGACCACGGCTCCGCGCGGCAGGTTGGTGATGATCCCGTCGTTGACCACATTGAAGTGGCCTCGGTAGGTGCGCCCGGTCTCCAAGGCCTCGATGATGTACGAGCCGTGCTCCTCACTGCGTCCCTCAGGGGTGATCGGCTCGGGTGGCTCCTCCATCAGCTTGGGAAAGTCGGTCTCGAACCAGTTCCGGCTCTCCTCGCACACGCGCAGGTAGCCACCGGTCTCGCCGTGGATCCAGCTCGACAGGTCGATCCAGTCGCGAATCTCCTCCGGCCTCTTGCGGTACCACGGCAGGTACTCCGACAAGTGGCCGTTGGACTCGGTGCTGAAGTAGCCGAACCGGCGCAGTACGTCGATGCGCACCTTCTCGGTGCGAGAGTACGTCGGATGGCTTTCGAACAGCTCCAGCAGCCGCGGGATCATGTCCATCCCGCGCCAGCGCACCTTGATGAACCACGTCTGGTGGTTGATCCCGGCCGCCGCGACGTCGACCTCGCTGCGGTGCAACGACTCCTCCGGCGCCAGGAGCCCTTCTCGCTTGGCCCAGGCCTCGATACAGCGGGTGATCTGCCAGTGGCTGCCCTGGACGCCGTGACACAAACCGATGGTGCGGACACCTCCGTACTCGTTGCACGCCCAGGTGTTCATCGCCATGGGGTTCGTGTAGTTGAGGAACAGGGCACCCGGTTTGGCGACGTCCCGAATGTCCTTGCAGAAGTCGAGGAGGACCGGAATCGTCCGCTGGGCGTACATGAGACCACCGGCGCAGATGGTGTCGCCGACGCACTGGTCGACACCGTACTTCAGCGGGATCTCGATGTCTGTGCGGAAGGCGTCAAGACCACCTTGCCGAATGACCGAGAAGACGTAGTCGGCGTCGGCGAGAGCGGCTCGCCGGTCGAGCGTCGGCTCGATCGTGGCGGGGAGCCCGCTGGCTTCGATCTCCCGCCGAACCAGCCTCGTCACCATGTCGAGGTTGCGCTCGGAGATGTCGTAGAAGGCGAAAGTGGTGTCCGCCAGCTCGGGCACCGCCAGGATGTCGCGGACGAGCCGGCGAGTGAAGCCCAGGGAACCGGCACCAAGCATCGCGATGCGCAGGGACATACGGCCAGCCTCTGCACCCGGCGTGCGCTGGGACAAGTCGCCCTCGCGGAGTCGACCGCTAGCGGCCAGCCGTCCGACGATCCTGCTCACGGTGCCACTGTCTCTCGCCTGGGTCGTTGTCTCTCACCTGGCCGGTGCCCGAGCAGGCGGGACCGTTAACGTGTCGGCGTGCCAACGCAGGCTCGAACCTTGCTCGTCACCCTGACCGGGCGCGACCGGCCCGGTGTCACGTCCGCCTTTTTCGACGCACTCGCCCCGTTCTGCGTCGACATCCTCGACGTCGAGCAGGTGGTCCTCCGTGGCCGTCTCGTGCTCGGTGTCTTGATGACCGTTCCGCAAGACGAGATCCGGCTGCGGACAGCGATCGAGAAGGCCGCCGCCAGCCTCGGCATGGATGTGGAGCTGGCCACGGGAACCGGAGACAACCTTCCCCGTCGAAGCGGCCGCAGCCACGTGACGGTCCTTGGCCAACCGCTCCGACCGCGCGCCATCGCCGCCATCGCGGGCCGGATCGCCGATACCGGTGCCAACATTGACCGGATCGTCCGGATCGCCCGGTATCCGGTGACCGCCATCGAGCTCGACGTGTCCGGCACCGACCCGGCGAGGTTGCGCAGCGCCCTCGCCGTCGAGGCCGCGGCCCAGCAGGTCGACGTCGCGGTGGAGGCGGCGGGACTCCACCGGCGGGCCAAGCGGCTGGTCGTGCTCGATGTCGACTCCACCCTCATCCAGGGCGAGGTCATCGAGATGCTGGCCGCGCGCGCAGGCTGCCTGGACGAGGTGGCGCGGATCACTGCGGCGGCCATGCACGGCGAGATGGACTTCGCCGAATCCCTACGTCGCAGGGTCGCCTTGCTCGCCGGTGTCGACGCCTCTGCCCTGGACGAGGTTCGCGAGGAGGTGCGGCTCACACCAGGTGCCCGCACGCTCGTTCGGATCCTCAAGCGGCTCGGCTACCAGCTCGGGGTGGTGAGCGGTGGCTTCACCCAGGTGGTGGAGCCGATCGCCACCGAGCTCGGCATCGACTTCGCGGCCGCCAACGAGCTGGAGGTGGTCGACGGACGGCTCACCGGACGGGTCGTGGGCCGGATCGTCGACCGTGCGGAGAAGGCGGCGGCACTTCGCAGGTTCGCCGCGATGGCGGGCGTGCCGCTACAACTGACGGTCGCTATCGGCGATGGAGCCAATGACCTCGACATGCTGGCGGCCGCCGGGCTCGGAGTGGCGTTCAACGCCAAGCCGGTCGTCCGCCAGGCGGCGGACACCGCGGTGACGGTGCCGTACCTCGACGCGATCCTCTACCTGCTCGGCATCAGCCGGGAAGAGGTTGAGGCAGCCGAGGCGGACGCTGAGGCCGGCACGTGAGGCGGTCGGGAGACGCCCCTAGCGCCGCTCGCTGGGGCCGGAACCCAGACGCGTGTGCGGGCTGAGGACCTCGCGCAGGACGCCGGCCCCGGGAAGGACGCGGCGCCAGGGGTCGTCGAGCTCGACGACGGCCAGGGTGCCGGTGGGATAGCCGCTGCTCAGCGCGCCGCGCGCGGGCCGCTGGGGCTCGTTGTCGAGGACGTCGACGAGCCCGGCGATGGAGGGGTTGTGTCCCACGATCAGCACGGTCATCAGCTCGTCGGGTAGCTCACCGATGACCTCCAGCAGGTCGTCGACGGTGTTGGCGTAGACCCGACGGTCGACGTCGACCTCGGGGGTGGCGCCCATCCCGACCGCCAGCGCCTCCCACGTCTGTCGGGCCCGCAGCGCCGGTGAGACCACCACCAGCTCGGGGAGAAGTCCCCGAGCTCGGCAGTCAGCCCCCACCTGGCGACACTGACGCCGTCCTTGGCCGGTGAGTGGCCGATCGATATCCGCGATGCCCAGCGGTGAAGCCGCGTGGCCGTGTCGGAGCAGCAACAACCGTCGCGTCACGAGACCCCACTCTGCCAGGAGTCACCGGCGCGTGCCTGATCAGCGCGAGACCGGCAGGTCGCGCAAGGTGGCGGCGGTGGTGAGCGCGGCCTGTGCCGCCTCGTACCCTCGGTCCTCACGGGAACCGGCCAGACCGGCACGGTCCAACGCCTGCTCCACCGTGTCACAGGTGAGCACCCCGAATCCGATCGGTACGCCGGTCTCGACCGCCACGTGCGTCAACCCGACGGTCGCTGCTTGACAGACGTAGTCGAAGTGCGGCGTCCCACCGCGGATGACCGCCCCCAGTGCGACGAGGGCGTCGACCGTGCGGTCGCGGGCCAACCGGGCGGCCGCGACGGGCAGCTCGAACGACCCCGGCACTCGCACGACGAACCGCTTGGTGACACCGGCCTCGTCCAAGCAGCGGAGCGCGCCGTCCAGCAGCCCGTTCATCACCTGCTCGTGCCAGGACGCCGCCACGACAGCGACCCGCAGGTCCGTCACGTCGCCAGGTCGCAGGGTTGGTGCACCCGTCCCACTCATCTGTGTTCCTCTCGGTCAGGACGCGTCGAACGTCACGGGCGGGCGGTCCACCCGCTCGTCCACACCCTGTTGGCCGGGAACACCTAGTCCCGCGGGCAGCACGTGGCCGAGACGGTCCCGCTTGGCGCGCAGGTAGCGCACGTTCTCCTCGTTGGGTGGCACCGTCAAGGGCAGGCGTTCCTTGACAGTGATGCCGTACTCCTCCAGCCCAGCCCGCTTCGCCGGGTTGTTGGTGAGCAGCCGCACCTGCGACACGCGCAGGTCGGCAAGGATCTGCGCGGCGATCCAGTAGTCACGCGCATCCGCTGGAAGCCCCAAGGCCAGGTTGGCGTCGACCGTGTCCTTGCCGGCGTCCTGGAGCCGGTACGCGGCCAGCTTGGCCAGCAGACCGATCCCCCGGCCTTCGTGGCCGCGCAGGTACACCAGAACCCCGGCGGGCTCCCGCTCGATGGCGGCGAGCGCGTTCCGCAACTGGGGTCCGCAGTCGCATCGCAGCGAGCCGAGGACGTCCCCAGTCAGGCACTCCGAGTGCACGCGGACGAGGACGTCGTGTCCGAGCCCAGTCGTCAGGTCGCCCTTGACGAGCGCCAGGTGCTCCGAGCCGTCGACGACCGAGCGGTAGCCCACGGCGGTCAGCTCACCGTACGCGGTCGGGAGACGGGCGGTCGTCGTCCGCTCCACCAGCCGTTCGTGCCGCCGGCGGTACCGCGCCAGGTCGGCGATGGAGATCATGGACAGCCCGTGTCGGTCGGCGAAAGTGCGCAGCGCGGGACCCCGCAGCATGGCCCCGCTGTCGTCGACCAGCTCCGCGAGAGCGCCGGCCGGCGGGCAGCCGGCGAGCCGTAGCAGGTCGATGGCCGCCTCGGTGTGTCCCGGCCGGACGAGGACGCCGCCCTCCCGGTACCGCAGCGGGAAGACGTGTCCGGGACGAACCAGCGCGTCCGCTGTGGCCGCCGGGTCGGCGAGCACCCGAAGGGTGCGAGCTCTGTCCACCGCCGAGATCCCGGTCGTGACCCCCTCTGCCGCGTCGACGCTCACGCCGAACGCCGTCCGCATGGACTCCTCGTTCTGCGGCGACATCGGCGGGATGCGCAGCTCGTCCATGCGTTCGCCGGGAAGCGAGACGCACAAGACGCCGCTGGTGTGGCGAACGGTGAACGCCACCAGCTCGGGCGTGGCCGCCGCGGCCGCGAAGATGAGGTCGCCCTCGTTCTCCCGGTCCTCGTCGTCGACGACCACGACGGGTCGGCCGGCGGCCAGGTCGGCGACGGCGGACTCGATCGAGTCGAGGCGCAGGTTCATGCCGGCCCTCCCCCGGCCACTGCGTCCGCGGGGGTTGGGACGGCCGCCGCCGCAAGTCGCCGGTGGGCACGCAACCACGCCACGAACCCGACGACGCAGAACCCGCCGTAGACCAGGTACAACGTGGCCGAGGGGTAGTAGCCAGCGGCCAGCAGCAGAGGGACTCCCACGGCGTCGACCGCGATCCAGATCAACCAGAACTCCACCCAGCCGCGGGCCATGCCGTACGTGGCCAGGATGCTGCCGGTGAAGATCCACGCATCGGGGAGCGGTCCCCACGACCCGAGCAGGGTGAACACGACGGTGAACACGCCCACGCCCGCCACGGCCAGGGCGAGCAGCACGAGGCGCTCCGACCAGGTCGCCCACCGGGGTGCGACAGCCCCGCCGTCGGCGACCTCTCCGCGAGCCCGGGTCTGCCGCCAGCGCCACCAGCCGTAGGCGCTCACCGCGAAGAAGAACACCTGCCTGCCGGCCTGCCCCCACAGGTCCTTGTCCTGGGGCGTGTCGAAGACCCCGCCCAGAAAGACCGTGAAGAGCAAGACGTTCCCGATCATCCCGACCGGCCAGGCCACCACCCGACGCCGCATTCCGGCGATCGCGCTCGCCAAGCCGAAGCCGTTGCCGACGATCTCCCGCCAGAGGATCTCCGACCCGGCGATGTGCAGCCGGGCGTCGAGCAGCCACATCAACCAGCTCATGCGCGTACTCCTTCGGCAGCGACGGCCGGCACGGCATCGGGCGTTCGCGATGTCGTGAGGAGCCGTTCGACGTACTTGGCGAGGACGTCCACCTCGAGGTTGACCGCGTCGCCGGGCTGCTTGTGGCCCAGCGTCGTGAGCGCGAGCGTGGTGGGGATGAGGCTCACGGTGAACGCCGGCTCCGGATGGTCGCGGACCTCCACCACCGTGAGCGAGACACCGTCGACTGCGACGGAGCCCTTCTCCGCGACGTAGCGGCAAAGACGCGCGGGGATCGCGACCTCCAGTAGGTCCCACCGTGGTGTGTGCTCGCGCCGCCTGATCTGGCCGGTGCCGTCGATGTGCCCTTGCACCAGGTGTCCGCCCAGGCGACCATCGGCGCGCACAGCGCGCTCGAGGTTGACGCGCTGCCCGAGGCGAAGGGTTCCCAGGGTGGTGCGCTCGAGGGTCTCGGCCATCACGTCGACCGTGCACCGGCCGTCGTCGGGCTCGAGGTCGACGACCGTGAGGCAGCAGCCGTCGACGGCGATGGAGTCACCGGGACGCGTGTCGGCGACGACACGGCGCCCGCGCACGGTGAGACGGGCTGAGTCGGCGAGCCGGTCGAGATCGACGACCTCGCCGAGTTCTTCGATGATGCCGGTGAACACCCGGGTCCCTGTCCTTCCCTCGTCCGGCTCGAGCGGACTCCGGGTGAGGACAGGGTCACGAACGCCCACGGTCGAGGGCCCCACCTGACGGCAGGCGGAACCCACCCGTGGGTACGGTCGCGGCCCGCGTGCTGCCTCCCATCCGGACTTTCACCGTCGGTCCAGGAGTTCCACCTGGTCCACCGTCTGGTGTCGGGTCGGACACCAGCCGGGTCGCGGACTGTCACCGCCGGTTCGGAATTCCACCGAACCCCGGAGCACGCGCGAGCTTTGCTCGTACGACGTTCAGTGTGACACGTGCTGTCAAGGTCGGCGGCGGGAGCCGGGTATGTCCGACCTGGGTCGAGCTCACGCTCACCCCGTCCGCGAGGGGCCTGACCGGTCGGCGTCGCCTTGGCGAGCGTCCGTCACCGGAACGCGAGCCCGCGGAGCGCGGTCTGCCCCAGGGGGACCGTCGAGTACAACGGCAGCTGTGCCTGCTCGACACAGATCGGCTCCAGGTAGCGTTCCAAGAACGCTCGCGCCTCCGCGGTCGCGGGGTCCTGCTCCACGAGCCGGTCGGCTTCCTCAGCGGCCTGTCGGCTCTCGTACGCCCAGATGACGAGGACTTCCACCTCGTCCTCGGTCTGCCAGCGACCTACGAGCCGGGCGCCGTACTTCTCCCGGACGGGGAGGACGTGGCGGGTGAAAAAGGCCGTGAACGCGTCGGCCTTGCCGTCGACCACCACGTAGCGGTCGCAGCGGAAGAACATCAGTGCGCGCCCTGCCGTCTGGTGGTCGCACCCTCAGCGAGCCGCCGCAGCTCGTCGACGACCCGCGCCGGGTCATCGGCCCGGTAGACCGCGGACCCGGCGACGAACACGTCGGCCCCGGCCTCGGCGCAGCGCTCGATGGTCTCCGGGGAGATGCCGCCGTCGACTTGGATCCACAGCTCCAGCCCATGCTTGGACACGAGCTCACGAGTTCGGCGCACCTTGGGCAGGCAGACGTCGAGGAACTTCTGCCCGCCGAAACCGGGCTCGACCGTCATGACGAGCACCATGTCGAGCTCGCTGAGGATGTCCTCGTACGGCTCGATCGGAGTGGCGGGTTTGAGCGCCATGCCCGCGCGGGCACCGAGCGAGCGCAGCTGCCGAGCCAGGCGAATGGGAGCGTGGGCGGCCTCCACGTGGAAGGTGACGCTCTGCGCCCCGGCCTCCGCGTACGCGGGCGCCCAACGGTCCGGGTCCTCGATCATCAGGTGGCAGTCGAGTGGGATCGGACTCGCCGGCAGCAGCGACTCGACGACAGGAAGCCCGAGCGTGAGGTTCGGGACGAAATGGTTGTCCATGACGTCGACGTGCAGCCAGTCTGCGTTGGCGACGCACGCGGCGGCGTCCGCCAAGCGCGCGAAGTCCGCCGACAAGATGCTGGGTGAGATCTGGACGCCCATCGCGCGGTGAGTCTACTGGCCGGCCCGTCGCGGCCACCGCACAGCGCCGCGGCGGTCGACCAGGCCTCACCGTCAGCGACGCCGGAGTAGCGCGAGGTACATCGCGTCGGTGCCGTGCCGGTGCGGCCACAGTTGGACGTCGGGTCCGTCGCCGAGGTCGGGTACGCCCGGAAGGCTCGGCCGCGCGTCGATCCGCTCGGCGTCGTCCCTCGTGGTGAGGACAGCGTCGACGACCTGGCGGGTCTCGGTCAGGTGCGGCGAGCACGTCGCGTACGCCACCACCCCACCGGGCCTCACCGAGTCCACGGCCGCCTGGAGCAGCGCCACCTGGAGCTCGTGGAGCTCCCCCACCTCCCCCGGCGATCGGCGCCACCGCGCCTCCGGACGACGGCGCAACGCCCCCAGACCGGTACACGGGGCGTCGACCAGCACCCGGTCGAACGTCGCCGCTCGCCAGGCCCGACGGGTTCCGTCGGCGATGACGGAGCCGAGCACCCCAGAAGGGCCGAGCACACCAGGGCGGCAGCCCAGGGCCCGGGCGACGAGACTGGCGCGGTGCGGCTGGCGTTCGACCGCCAGCAGTCGAGCGCCGCGCTCGGCCGCGAGTCCGGCGAGCAAGGCGGCCTTGCCACCCGGCCCGGCGCACAGGTCCAGCCACCGGGCGTCGCGCCCCTCGACGGGGGCGGCGGCCAGCGCCAGGGCCACGAGCTGGCTGCCCTCGTCCTGGACGCCGGCCCGCCCTTGCTGGACGGCGGGCAGTCCATGAGGGTCACCGTGCCTGAGGACTGCGGCGTAGGGCGAGTAGCGCCCAGGGTCCGCGCCCGCCGAGACCAGTTCCGCGACCTCGCCCCGCCCCGGCCACGCGGTCAGTGTCACGGGGGCGGGCTCGTTGTCGGCCTCGAGCGCCGCCGCCGTCTCCGTCCAGGAGCCGGCGAGGGCATCCCGGAACGCCTCGACGACCCACCGTGGATGGGCGTGAACGACGGCCAGGTGTCCGGCCGGATCCGAGTCGTACGACGGCGCCACCTCGGCGAGCCACTCCTCACGGTCGTGCCGCGCGACCCGCCGCAACACAGCGTTGACGAGAGCGGAGGGACCCCGCCCCGCCACCCGCCGGGCCAGGTCGACGCTGGTCGCCACCGCCGCGTGCGGCGGTACCCGCATACCGAGCAGCTGGTGGGTGCCGAGCCGGAGAACATCCAGCACGGCTGTGTCGAGCCGGTCGAGCGGACGGTCGACGCAGCGGGCGAGGATCTCGTCGTACGTGCCGCGCCACCGCAAGGTGCCGTGGGTGAGCTCCGTGGCGAACGCCGCGTCGCGGCCGGTGACCTCGCGTTCCCGTAACGCGGCGGCGAGCGCCAGGTTCGCGTAGGCGTCTCGCGTCGACACCGCGTGGACGACGTGGTAGGCGGCCAGGCGAGCGTCGTCGACGCCAGACCGCCGCCCACCCTGGGGCCGCCGCGACCGAGCTGGCGCCATTACACCAACCGCTCACCAGCGGCGAGGTGAGCTCCGCGAACCCAGTCGGTGGCCGGCATCATCCGCTTGCCGTGCGGCTGGACGTCGCCGAGGGCGACCGGCACGCTGCCGGTGCCGACGAGAACGCGGGACTTCTCGACGAGAAGCTCGCCGGGCGCCAGCTCCTTCGGGTCGGTGATCACCTCCACGGGGCCGAGCTTGAGCCGCTGGTCCCGGAAGGTCGTCCACGCGCCAGGCGTGGGTGTCGCCGAGCGCACCAGGCGATCGATCGCGAAGGCGGGATCCGTCCAGGGGACGCGGACGTCGTCGACGCCGACCTTGGGCGCGTAGCTCACCCCCTCGGTGGGCTGCGGTCGGGGCTCCACGGTGCCGGCCTCGATCGCGTCGAGGGTCTCCAGCAGCAGCTGCGCGCCCTTCCGCGCCAGCCGATCGAGCAGCTCCCCCGCGGTATCTCGGGGCGAGATGGGTTCGGTGATGGCGCCGTAGATGGGTCCGGCGTCGAGCTCCTCGACGATCTTGAACGTCGTCGCGCCGGTGATCTCGTCGCCAGCGCGGATCGCGTGCTGGACCGGGGCCGCGCCCCGCCACGCGGGCAGGAGCGAGAAGTGCAGGTTGACCCAGCCGTGCCGAGGGATGTCGAGCACGTTCGCCGGCAGGAGCCCGCCGTAGGCGACGACAGGGCAGCAATCGGGCGCGATCTCCCGCAACCTCGCTTGAAACGCGGGGTCCTTCACCGACGCGGGTGTGAGCACCTCCACCCCCGCGGCCCGGGCCCGCTCCGCTACCGGGGACGGGTGTGGCCTCAGCCCACGACCCGACGGAGCGTCCGGGCGGGTGAGGACAGCGACCAGCTCGTGGTCGCTGCGCATGATGGCCTCCAGGGACGGGAGGGCAACCTCAGGCGTCCCAGCGAAGAGCAAACGCATGTGCGGACCTTCCTCGCCAGACGTGTCAGAGCGCGCGACCCAGCGTCGGATGTGGCGACACCCGCACCTCAGGCACCGGGCCACCCGCCCACTCCGCTTCGCGGATCAGCCGCAGGGCTTCCTTGCGCGCTTCCTGGTCGAGCCGGTCGATGAACAGGATGCCGTCGAGGTGGTCGGTCTCGTGCTGGATGCAGCGGGCTAGCAGCTCAGACCCTTCGATCGTGACCGGCTCGCCGTACATCGTGTAGCCCTTCGCGATGACCCGCATCGCGCGTCGGCAGTCGAAGCGAAGGCCGGGAAGGGACAAGCAGCCTTCGGGGCCGAACTGCTCCTCCTCCGACAAGTCGAGGTCGGGGTTGACCAGGTGACCGATCACACCGTCGACGTGGTAGGTGAAGACCCGCAGCCCGACGCCGATCTGAGGCGCCGCCAGCCCGAGGCCGGGCGCGTCGAGCATCGTGTCGGTGAGGTCACGCACCAGCGTCCGGAGCTCCTTGTCGAAGTCCGTCACCGGCTCGGCCGGTGTCCGCAACACCGGATCCCCGAACAGGCGGATGGGCTGGACGGCCACGCGGATCTCCTCGTCAGTCGGACAGGTTCGCGCCCAGTCTACGAAGGACACCCGCGACATCTGACGGGCGCGGGGCGGGAAGGGCTGATGTGCCGCCTTGATGCCGATTCGGCGGGCGGCCGGCTCGTTCACTCTCACCCGTCGCCCAGCCCTCTGGTCGGCTGGGCTCAGGCACCCCCGTCCTCACCGCGGGTCGGCCTCCGTCGCCACAGGTGCGTCCGCGCCGCCCCGCTGCTCAGGGCTCACCTGCCCGTCCTCAGCCGCTCGTGCGCCCCGAGTCCGCGGACCACCGCCACGCGGCGCCTGCTGACCCGCGGAGGCCGCGGCGGACGGGAGAACACCCGCCGCGACAAGCTGCGCCCGGAGCGTGTCGGCGTCGACGAACAGCTCGGCGCGCAGTCCCACCCGCCGGGCGGCCTCAACATTGGCGGGAGTGTCATCGGTGAAGAAGGTCCTCTCCGGCGTGAGCCCGTAGCGCTCCACCAACAGGAGGTAGATGGCCGGGTCAGGCTTGGTCACCCGCTCCTTGCCGGACACCACCACCCCGTCGAACTCCGTGAGGACACCCCAGCGCTCCACCGCGATCTCCCACTTCTGCGCCGAGAAGTTGGTGAGCGCGTACGTGGGCACCCCAGCCGCGCGCAGCTCCCGCAGGATCGCCGCCGTGTCCTCGAACACGCCCGCGACCATCTCCGGCCAGCGCTCGTGATAGGCGCGGATGAGGTCGGCGTGCTCGGGAAACCGCGCCGTGAGCGCGGCCACCGCCTCGTCCCAGTCCCGGCCGGCGTCCTGGGCGGCGTTCCAACTCGGTGTGCACACCTCGGCGAGGAATCGCTCGACCGAGGTCTCGTCAGGCAGCAACGACCGGTAGAGGTAGCGCGGGTCCCAGTCCAACAGGACGCCTCCGATGTCGAAGACGACCGCCTCGATGGGACCCGCCGTGCTGGTCTCGACACTCGTGGCGGCTGAGGTCACAGCGCTCGACCCTACCCAAGTGCCCCTCCTGACCAGTGCCCGTCCTCCCCGCGTGCTGGGCGCGCACCGTCGCGCGTGGGCGCGGGTCGTGACGGGGCTAGGCCAGAGCCACCGGATCGACCCGGACCCGAACCGTGCCAGGCTCCTTGCGAGCGCTCCGGATGGACTGAGCGACCTTGAGCGCGGTGGCCAAGCGCTGCCCGTCGCTCTTGGGTACGCGTACCACCAGGCGCACCTCGGCGTCGTCGGAGCCCAGCGGCACCGGGCCGAGTGTCTCCGCCGTCTCCGGGAGCTCCGCCAACCGCTCGAGGTCCGCGACCGCGTCCGGCGGACCCTCGATCGTGGCCAACCGGACCGCTGGTGGGAAGCCCGCGACCCGCCGCTCGGACAGCTCGCGCTCGGCCCATCCCAGCGGGCTCCAGCGCACGAGCGCCTGGATCGCCGGCACGCCCGACTCCCCCACCACCACGACGGCACCGCCGCGGGCCGCCGACCGCACCATGGCGGCGGCGTTCAGCCAGCGCCGAAGGGTCTCCTCCGCCGCGCGAAGGTCGGCGCGTGACAACGCGAGCCAGGAGTCGAGGAGGAGCGCGGCTGCGTAGCCGTCGGTCGGAACCGGTTCGGCGCCGGGGGTGGCGATCACCAGCGCCGGCTCCGGTCCGACGGTGTCGAGCACGCGCGATCCCCCGGAGACCCGCACCGGCACCCGGGGAAACGCCCGCCCCAGCTCCTCGGCTTGCCGCTCGGCGCCGATGACCGGCGCGCGCAGCCGGGTGTCGTCGCAGGTGGGACACCGCCACGCGGCCGCGGGCCGCCCGCACCAGCCGCAGGCGGGCGGTTGGTGGGCACCGGCTCGCTGGAGCGGGCCCGAGCAGTGCGAGCAGCGCGCCGGTCCGCGACACCCCTGGCACAGCAGCGCGGGAAGGTACCCGGACCGGGGAATCTGCACGAGGACCGGTCCCGTCGCCAGAGCTGACCTGGCCACCTCGAACGCCCGGTGCGGCAGTCGCGCGGTGCGGGCGGCGGGGTCACGAGCCAGCTCGGCGTCGTCATCGCCGGCGACGAAGACGCGTGGGGCGTGCTGGCGTACCGTCTCCCGGTTCGCGGTGAGGGGACGCGCCCACCCCGTCGCCAGGAGCTGCGCGGCTTCCGCGGTACTGGCGAAGCCCCCGAGGAGGGCGCCACAGCCGAGCTGGTGTGCCCGCAACAGCAAGACCTCCCGGGCGTGCGGGTACGGCGCTCGAGGCTCGGCGTGCAGGTCGTCTCCGTCATCCCAGCACACCACCAGGCCGAGCTCGGCGACCGGCGCGAAGGCGGCCGCGCGGGTACCCACGACACACCGCACGGCGCCGCGCCGGACCGCCAGGAACCGGCGGTAGCGCTCGGCTGGACCCAGCTCCGCGGTGAGGAGCACGTGCCGGTCCGGGCCGAGGACGGCGCGGCACGCCTCGTCCAGGCGGCTGGCGTCGCGGTGGTCGGGGACGATCAAGAGCACGCCTCGCCCACCGGCGAGCGTCGCGCGGGCCGCGAGGGCAAGGCAGGTCGGCCAGTCCTCTCCAGGGAGCGCCGTCCACACTGCCCGTGGGGCGGCGCCCCGCCGCAGCGCGTGGAGGAAGGCGGGACCGGTCTCGTACGCACGCCAGGGGCCGGGGTCGCCGGGTGGCTCGACGGCCGGCGCCGGTTCGCGTGGCGGCTCACCCTCCACGCGGGCGTGTCGGGGTGGAATCGCCAGCCGCAGCACGTCGGCCAGCGTGCCGGCGTACCGGTCAGCCACGGCGCGGGCGAGCCGTGCCACCTCTGGCGCGAGGACTGGCTCAGCGGAGACCACCCGACGCAGCGGTGTCAGCCGCTTGTCGTAGTCCGACTCGGCCACGCGCTCGAGGACGTAGCCGTCCAGATCCTGACCCGCGAAGCGGACCCGAACCCGACACCCGGGCACGCACTCGTCGTGAAGGTGCTCGGGAACGAGGTAGTCGAACGGCCGGTCGAGGTGTACGAGGGGCACGTCGACCGCGACCCGGGCCACCGGCAGCGTCGGCGCGGGAGCCTGCTGGGTGGCACGCGGTCGGCTACGTCGCACCGTCGCTCGCACCAGCGCGAGCTGGTCCGCGTCCGCTTCGGCCACTCTCGAAGGCTAGGCCACGGCACCGACCTCGAGACCTACACCTCGTCCCAGGTATGCGCGGGCTCGGTTCAGAGACCGGCCGCCTGCCGCAGCGCGTCCGCGCGGTCGGTCCGCTCCCAGGTGAAGTCCGGCTCGGAGCGGCCGAAGTGACCGTAGGTCGCGGTCTGGGCGTAGATCGGCCGGAGCAGGTCGAGGTCTCGGATGATCGCGGCCGGACGCAGGTCGAAGACCTGCAGGACGGCCTTCTCGATCACGTCGAGCGGCGCGGCCTCGGTGCCGAAGCAGTCGACGTAGAAGCCCACCGGCTGGGCCTTGCCGATCGCGTAGGCGACCTGGCACTCGCAGCGCTTCGCCAGGCCCGCCGCGACGATGTTCTTGGCGACCCACCGCATGGCGTAGGCACCGGACCGGTCGACCTTCGACGGGTCCTTGCCGCTGAAGGCACCGCCGCCGTGGCGAGCGTAGCCGCCGTAGGTGTCGACGATGATCTTGCGGCCGGTCAGACCGGCGTCGCCCATGGGTCCGCCGACCTCGAACCGGCCGGTCGGGTTCACGAACAGCCGGTAGTCCGTGTGGTCGAGGTCGAACTCGGCCAGGACCGGCTCGACCACCTGGTTGCGGATGTCGGGGACGAGCAGGTTGTCCAGGTCGATGTTGGCGGCGTGCTGGCTGGAGACCACGACGGTGTCGAGCCGGACCGGCCGGTCACCGTCGTACTCAATCGTGACCTGGGTCTTGCCGTCCGGCCGGAGGTAGGGCAGCGTGCCGTCCTTGCGGACCTGCGCGAGCCGCCTCGCGAGCCGGTGGGCGAGGATGATCGGCAACGGCATGAGCTCGGGGGTCTCGTCGCACGCGAAGCCGAACATCATGCCCTGGTCGCCGGCACCCTGCCGGTCGAAGGGATCGACCGAGCCGTCGGCGCGCTCCTCCCAGGCGCCGTCCACGCCTTGGGCGATGTCAGGGGACTGCGAGCCCAGCGAGACGGTCACTCCACACGAGGCCCCGTCGAAGCCCTTCGCCGAGGAGTCGTAGCCGATGTCGAGGACCCGGTCGCGCACCAGAGTCGGGATATCGGCATACGCCTGAGTCGTGACCTCGCCGGCGACCACGACGAGACCGGTGGTCACCAGCGTCTCGACGGCGACCCGGCTGTGCGGGTCCTCCTTGAGCAGCGCGTCGAGGATCGAGTCGCTGATCTGGTCGGCGATCTTGTCCGGGTGGCCCTCGGTGACCGACTCAGAAGTGAACAGGCGTCGCGACACGGGCGTCCTTTCCGTTGCTTCACCCAGGTCCACCGGTTCGGTGGCGGGTTCAGCGTGAACCACGCGGGTGCGAGGACCAAGAGCTCGCGGTGTTGGTGCTGTCAGCGTAACCAGCCGGTGTGCCACGTGAAACCGATGGGCCGTGTTTTGAGCGGTATGACGCTGCGTATCCGGATGCGCGATCGTCGGCCGATGTCGACGAACGCCGCGGCGGTTGCCGGACGCCGATTGGACAGATCCTCGTACACGTGTTCGAATGGAGTCGTGCGCTGGGAGAGCCTCTCGTCGGACGCGGACCCCGCGGCGGGCACGGCCGAGCCGCTGCCCTTGGCGATGCCGGGAGCGGTCCGGCGGACGTTCGACACGCCCGGCTTCGCCGGGATGACGTTCTACGAGATCCGCGCCAAGTCGATCATCAACCGCGTCCCCGCGCGTTCCAAGGTGCCCTTCGAGTGGACGATCAACCCCTACCGCGGGTGCAGCCACGCCTGCACCTACTGCTTCGCCCGCAACACCCACACCTACCTCGACCTCGACGCCGGCCGCGACTTCGACACCAAGGTGATCGTCAAGGTCAACGCGGGCGAGCTGGTCCGGCGTGAGCTCGCCTCCCCGAGGTGGCGCGGCGACCACATCGCGATGGGCACGAACGTCGACTGCTACCAGCGCGCCGAGGGCCGCTACCGACTGATGCGCGAGATCCTGGCCGCCTTGCGGGACTTCGCCAACCCGTTCTCCATCCTCACGAAGGGGACGCTCATCCTGCGCGACCTCGACCTGCTCGTCGAGGCGGCCCAGGTCACCGACGTCGGCATCGCCTTCTCCGTCGGCTTCGTCGACGAGTCGCTGTGGCGCCTGGTCGAGCCGGGGACGCCGAGCCCGAGACGCCGCCTGGACGCGGTGCGCGCCTTCGCCGAAGCGGGCTTCTCGGTGGGGGTGCTGATGGCGCCCATCCTGCCGTTCCTCACCGACGACGACGAGTCCATCGACCAGACCGTCGCGGCGATCGCGGACGCGGGCGCGGCGAGCGTGACCCCGCTCGCGCTCCACCTCCGTCCCGGGGCGCGGGAGTGGTACCTCGCCTGGTTGACGCGGCACTTCCCCCACCTCCTGCCGCGCTACCGCGCGCTCTACGGTCGTGGCGCCTACCTGCCGTCGAGCTACACGCGCGACCTGACCGAGCGTGTGCGCGCGGCCGCCCGTCGGCACGGGCTCGAGCGGGCCAAGCCCGGCCAGGTCCGTCAGGTGCCGACCTCCCCGGCGGAGAGTCGCCACCTCGGCCGCGCACCCGCGCGGTCTCGCGTCGAGAGCTCGGCCGCCGAGCAGCTCACGCTGCTGTAGCCGGCCATGTCACAGTGCCTCACCATCGACGTCAGGGCAGGTCCACTCGAGCGTCACCCGACCGGCGTGAACTGCATGATGAACCCTTCGTCGATGGCGAACTGGTACTGCTGTCCGTCGACCGTGGCGCGCGACGCCTCGAGCGACCGTGCCCGAGTCTCATGAGCGTGCGCCCGTGCTGCTTGAGAGCTCGCTGATGATTCCCAGCACCTCGTCGATACTGGGGTCCGGCGGAAGAAGCACTGCTGCGTCGTGGTCGGTCCACCGCTCCAGTATCGACGGTGATGGCGTACCAAGATGTGAATGAGCCGCTCCCTGGTCAGGACGTAGGTATGCCTACCGAACTTGAAGTACTGGTTCTGGTAGCCCTGCAGGTCCTGCAGTAGCAGGCGGCTACGCGAGCCTCTCCATGCCCGTGCGAGGAGCCAGCGATGCCTCCCACCAAGCCGGAGCTCCCCGCCTCGCCGTACGCCGGGAGCCGTGGCACCCGCATGCGCAGCAACCGCGCCGGTTCCGCTTTCGTGACGTGGAAGACCGAGTCGCCCACCGTGATGACGTCGACCGCTTCGCCGTTCACGGTGCCGGATCGCACCGACCGGACGCCGTCCTCGCTCACGAACCGCCGCAGCTCGTCGGCGAGGGCCGCGGGACGCAGCACCTCACCGACGCGGGAGACGACCTCAGGATGGACGAGAGCCCAATGCTGCGCGAAGAGCTCTGCCTTTCTCGCGACGTCGTCCGGGCCACTGGTGAGGTTCCCCAGCGCCGACATCCAGAACGGGGTGTTGCCTCGAACGAAGACGGTCTGGGCGCCGAGAGCGAACACCTGAGCTTTCTGGGTCACCCGCGCCATGGACCCATACGCCGCACCGCTGCTGGTCACGCGCAGATCCACCTTGGTCCACGGCGTCGGCCCGATCCGCGGCGAACCCTTGTAGTGGATTCCGCCATCGGCGGCGAGCTGGCCGAGGGCCTCCAGCAGACGCTGCTCGGCCCGCTTCTTCGGCGGCGTTCGCGAGACTGTCGGAGTCGAACGCGCGGACGACGCGGTGTCCCTCTTCCGCTCGCGGTATTCAGCGCGCGGCATTCAGCTCGCGGTATTCAGCGCGCCGGACGGTCGGCGAACACGCTGTCGCTGGCCGATGTCACTCGCGTGTCACTCGCGACCACGATCAGACGAGCGCCTAGCCAAGCCTTCCCGCGCTTTGTACCGTCACCGAAGGCTCTCATGATCGCGAAGGAGGCCTGATGAGGCGGCGATCGATGACGGTGGCGATCGGGGCGGCCATTCTCGCCGTGACGACCGGCTGGGCCACGATGGCGCCCGCCCAGGCGGAGTCAGGAGCAGGCGGCGACGCTGGCCGCCGAGCTGTGCCTGTGCGGGTCGCGACCTACAACATCGCGGCCGGTGCCGGCGTCGGCGGTTTCGACCTGGACGCCACCGCGGCCACCCTCCGCGCTCTGGACGCCGACATCATCGGTCTCCAAGAAGTCGACGTGCACTGGAGCGCTCGCAGCGAGTGGCGTGACCTCGCCACCGAGCTGGCCGAGAAGCTCGACACGCGGGTGTTCTTCGGCCCGATCTACAGCCTCGACCCGCCGGAGCCCGGCACGCCCCGCCGCGAGTTCGGCGTCGCGATCCTGTCCCGGTATCCCATCCTGCGCGCGACGAACCACGAGATCACCCGGCTGTCCACCCAGGTGCCGAACCCGGTGGCCGAGCCAGCGCCCGGCTTCCCCGAGGTGCTCGTCAACGCCAAGGGCGCGCTGATCCGCGTCTACGTCACTCACCTGGACTACCGCGGCGACCCGACGGTCCGGACGATGCAGGTGGCCGACATGCTGCGGATCATGGCCGAGAACGACCCGCGGCCTACCTCGCAGGTGCTCGTCGGCGACTTCAACGCACCACCCGACGCGGCGGAGCTCGCCCCGCTGTGGGCGGCGCTCGACGACGCGTGGGCCGTCGCCAACGGTCCGGACGGTGGCCTCACCTACCCGGCGGACGAGCCCGTTCGACGTATCGACTACATCACCACGAGCCGAGACATCCGCGTCCAGTCCGTCGACGTCGTGGAGTCGCTGGCCTCCGACCACCGACCCGTCGTCGCCGAGCTCCTCGTCCCGAAGGGACGCCGGCGATGAGACGCCGGGCGATCCTCGCGGCGGCCGCGCTCACCCCGGCCGCCTCGCTCGCGGGAGGCTTCGGGCCCGCCCTGGCGGCACCGCGTCCGACCGGCGGCGGCGCAGACGGACGCTTGGTCTACGGCACCCCCGAACAGGCGGGGCTGCTCCCCCGCTACGTCGCGCGTCTCCGTCCCGCTGTCGAGAGCGGCCTGCGGCCCTCACCGGAACGGCCCCTGTATCCCGGCGCGGTCGTCCTCGCCGCCCGCAACGGTGTCATCGTCGAGCACGCCGCCGTCGGCGACGCGTTGCGCTACGCCAGCAGCACCGGCGAGGAGCTGCCACCCGAGCAGCGCATCCCGATGCGGCCCGACACGATCTTCGACGTCGCCTCGCTGTCGAAGCTGTTCACCGCGGTGGTGGCGATGCAGCAGGTGGAGCGAGGGCGACTCGACCTCGACGCGCCCGTCGCGCGCTACATCCCGGCCTTCGCCGCCGGCGGCAAGCAGGACGTCACCGTTCGCCAGCTCATGACGCACACGGCGGGCCTGCCAGCGGGACTCAGCCTCGATCCCTACCCCACGAGAGAAGAGCGGCTCGCCGCGGTCTTCGCCGTCGACCTGCGCTACGAGCCCGGGACGCAGTACCTCTACTCGGACCTGTCGTTCATCGTCGTCGGGGCCATCGTCGAGCAGCTGACCGGGCAGCGCCTCGACGAGGTCGTCCGGGCCGGCGTCGTCGAGCCCTTAGGTCTGCGCGACACGATGCACAACCCGCCGGCCGAGCTTCGTCCCCGGATCGCGCCGACCGAATGGCAGGAAGGGGGCCGGGGCCTCATCTGGGGTGAGGTACACGACCGGACGTCGTGGCTGCTCGGCGGCACGGCGGGCCACGCGGGTGTCTTCTCCACGGCCTGGGACCTCGCCGTGTTCGCCCAGACGATCCTCAACGGCGGCCGGTATGGCCACGCGCGCATCCTGCGGCCGGAGACGGTCGCCGAGATGCTCACCAACGGCAACCCCCACCTTGGCCCGGGTGCGGAGCGCGGCTTGGGGTTCCAGCTCGCGCAGTACAGCTACATGGGGGCGATGCGGACGCCGGACACGTACGGGCACACCGGCTTCACCGGGACCTCGCTGGTGGTCGACCCCGCGACTCGGTCGTTCGTCATCCTGCTCAGCAACCGGGTGCACCCGACTCGAGCCTGGTCCGAGCTCGGAGGGATCCGTCGAACGGTCGCGAACGAGCTGGCGCGGGCGGTCCCGGTGCGCCCTCTCGACGGACGAGAGGCGTGGTTCTCGGGGATGCGAGACGCCTCGGAGGCACGGCTGACGTTGCCCGTGCCCCCGGCGGCCACGCCGCGGCGGCTGAGCTTCGCCTACTGGTGGGACACCGAAGCCGACTACGACGTGGCGTACGTCGAGACCTCGACCGACGGCGTGACGTGGACACCGCTGTCGCTTCGGCTGCACGGTCCTGGCGGGCGCTGGGACTCCGACGGCACCGTCTCCGGGTACCAAGGACGACGCTGGTACGTGGCCCGCGCCGTTCTCCCAGCGGATGCGCGTTGGGTGCGGTGGCGCTACTCCACCGACGCCGCCTACGTCGGGCGGGGTGTCTACGTCGACCGGGTCCGCATCACCGCCGCCGAGGGTGTCCTCTTCGACGAGCGCCGTCCCGCTGACGACGCGCGATGGCTGCCGGACGGCTTCGCCAAGAGCGCCGACTGACGCGGTGGCTCCATGCACCCGATCGACCGTCCCGTGGATCTAGTTCAGCGAGAGTCGCAGCACCGCCGGCGGCATCGCCTCGACTCCGCCGACCACGGCCTCGCGACGGTCCGTCAGATTCCGTGCGGGATTCTCTGGAGATCCTCCACAGCCTGCCAGTTCTCGGCGATTCGCCGCAACGCCTCGTTCAGTTCCTCAGGCCTCCTCCTGCTTCCGAGTGAACGAGGCCTGGGTGTACTCACAGGCGAAAAAGAATGCCGCGGCCACCAAGAGCCCACCGGCCTGCCCGGCGTCCATCATCGTGGTCACCGCGGAGGAGGCCGACTGCGCGGCACCTGGCAGGTTCGTGTCAGCGGATCGCTGGATGTTGTTACCGAGACGACGAATGAAGTCCCGGTCGATCACCTTGGACACAGCCCGCAGCATACCGGCGTCTGATCACCGAGAGCGACGGCTGAGTCGGCCTGTGGATGACCCAAGTCACGGCCACTACGATGCCGCCGGTGAGTTACACGCTGCTGCAGGTTCGCGCCAAGCCAGAAGACGTCGACGACGCGCTTCGGACGCTCTCTTCCGACTGGTCCGGCCAGGTCATGGCGCCCGATATCGGCGAGCGTTGGTCGAGCGTTCTCACCACTGAACGGTCGGCCTCCAGACTGGCTCCCCTCCTGTGTGATCTGCTGCGCACCGACGTCGTCGTCGCCGCCGTCGACGGAGATCGTTTCCGACTCTCCTCCTACAGGCCCGGCTTCTCGCCGCTCGTCGGGGTGGACGGACGCGACCCCATCGCTGTCACCGAGCTGGCCCGCGCCTTTGGCAAGGACCCAGATCGCCTCCGTACGATCCTCAGCAGCTCCGCGCCAGCCACGGAACGGCACGCCCAGGCGGCCGGCTTGCTGTGGCTTCCCCTGCCCACGCTCACCGGCCACCAACCAGTCTTCGACGGCTTTGACACCATCCAGACCTCCGAGCTTCCCGCCGAAGCCGCGAAGGTGCGTGGACGACGAAGGATCCGCCGAATCCGCGCCGTCTTGGGGGTCGTCCAAGTCGTCGCGTTCTTCGCGGTGGACTACTTCTGGTTCATCAATCCGTCGATCCTGCTGGTGCCGGCCCTCGCCGTCTTCGTGGCGAACGGCATCGTGCTTCTCGTGCTCAGGCGTTTCGTAGGAGATCGGCAGTCGACGCACCAGCCGGCACGAGCCTGAGTGACAACCGGAGAAGCCTGAGCCACAACCGGAGAAGCCTGAGTGACAACCGGAGAAGCACTGTCTCGCGTCGGCGTTCGTCATGGAGACGAACGCGTCGCCTGATGGGTCGCCTCGACATCGCACATCAGGCGTTCCGTGGGGGAACGACCCCGCCTTAGATCTTCTCCCACACCTTCAGCTTGCTCAGGAACTTCTCGACGACGTCGCCGAGCGTCAGACCCGCGGACCGCAGGACGTCCGACATCCCGCCACCGTCCTCCAGCCGGATCTCGTCACTGATTCCGGCCTCGAGGGTTCGGATGGCCAAGAGACTGGCATGGACCTGGCCACACCTGACCATCACCTCGTCCATGATCCGGACGATTCGAGGAAGCGTGTTGGCGAGTGGTGTGCCAGAACTGCGGATGCTGGTGGCGACCGGTTGTCCCCCTGGGACCGCCATGGCGACCCAGAACGCGGCGGCGAGCACCGCCAAAGTACCCGCGAGCACGGCGGTGACAGCGTGTTGCACGAACCGCAGCGTGGCGATGACGGCGGTCAACATAGCGGTCTCCTCGGCGAGGCAGCACGTGTTGACCACGGAGTCGCGATACTTGCGGAGGCGCTCGGCGAAGGCCTCCTGGTCGTTCGCCGACCAGACCATGGGCGTGACGCTGTAGTACTGCTGGTTGAGGTCCTCGAGGTAGCGACGCGCGGTCTCGGCGGCTCGGTCGATCTCCGCACACGCCCGGAGCATCGCGCCGGTGTCGGTGATGATGAGACGCAGGCGAGACGGCACGCTGGTCACGACATCCGCCCACGCCGCGTGTCCCGACAACCCTCCCAAGCGGCTGCCGCCGGGCAGCGTCATCGTGTTCTTGGCGCCCGGGATCTTGTGGACATGCTTTTCCGCGTTCCCAGGTCGGGGCTATTCCTATCGAGTTTCCCATCAAGTCCCATCGAGCGGCATCGGTTCTATCGAGTCTTGGCGTAGGAGGTTTACATGTCGCCCGAGGTGGGCACTGACGCGCACGACGCGTGCGCGCACCCGGAGTGACCCCCCACCGGGCCGCACAAGGAGACGCGTCACGAATCAGAGGGCGGGCGGCTGGCCGAGGCCGCCCGGCGGCCGCCCGTTTCCTCTTCTGGAATCCTCCGGTGAGCTCGTCTCAGCGGAAGGCTCGTCTCAGCGGAAGGCTCGTCTCAGCGGAAGGCTCGTCTCAGCGGAAGACTGTCGCGCGGGCTGTCTCCTCTGGCCGTCACTTCTGGGCTGGCTTCTCGGCTGGCGTGGACGTCGCGGCGGGTCGGGGCTGCTTGTCCTCGTTCCGGTCGAACGCGAGGTTGAACGTGCCGATGAGGTAGGCCACGAGGAGGATGAGCGCGATGCTCACGGCACGCAGCGACAGCAGCTGCGTCTTGCGCGCGGTGCGCAAGCCTGTACGTGCCAGCCGGTAGTCGGCCGTGGCACGCTGGGTGTGCTGCCACCGCTTCCCGGCGTAGAAGGCGACCACCACGCCGATGACGAGCACCACGACACTGACATCGCCCACCCGCGGCATCGTATTGGACACACAGCGCTTTGGGTGGTTCTTTTCGCTTCGTCGTGAAACGTGGTCGTTCGCTACCCGTGCGGAGCCGCCTCACCCGGTGGTCGACCACGTGCGGACCACGAGGTCCCAGACACGGTGGGCCAGGATGTCCTTCGAGGCGCGAGGAACGACCGTCTCCGAGCCGTCCGCGCCCAGAATCACGGCCTCGTTCTCCGGCGACTCGAACCCCTTGTCGGGGCCCACCTCGTTGACGACGAGCAGGTCACAGCCCTTGGCCGCGAGCTTGGCGCGGCCGTGATCGAGCACGCCGGCGTGAGCGTCTCCGGTCTCCGCCGCGAAACCGACCACGACGAGATCGGGCCTGGGCCGGTTCTTCGACAGCTCCGCGAGGATGTCGGGATTCTCGACGAGCTCGACGATGCGTGCGGTGTCCTGACCGGATTTCTTGATCTTGTGCTCGCTGTAGTCCGCCGGGCGGAAATCGGCAGGCGCCGCGGCCATGACGACCGCGTCGGCGTCCTGCGCCTCGGCGAGAACGGCGTCACGCATCTCACGCGTGGACACCACCCGCGTCACGGCGACGCCCGCCGGGTCAGGAAGCGTGGTGTTCGCCGCGACGAGCGTGACACGCGCGCCACGCAACGCCGCGGCGCGCGCGAGAGCGTAGCCCTGCCGACCGGACGAGCGGTTGCCGAGGAAGCGCACCGGGTCCAGGAACTCCCGGGTGCCTCCGGCGCTCACCACCACGCGACGGCCGACGAGGTCGCGGCGCAGGCCCTCCGTGCCCCGTGCCAGGGCAACCTGGCAGACGTCGAAGATCTCCTCGGGCTCGGGGAGCCGACCCTTTCCGGTGTCCGGGCCGGTGAGCCGCCCCTCGGCGGGCTCCAGGACGAGCGCTCCCCTGCGCCGCAGCGTCGCGACGTTCTCCTGCGTCGCTGGGTGCTCCCACATCTCGGTGTGCATCGCCGGCGCGAAGACGACAGGGCACCGCGCGGTCAGCAAGGTGGACGTCAGGAGATCGTCGGCCAGCCCGTGGGCGGCCTTCGCCAACACGTCGGCGGTAGCCGGGGCCACGACGACGAGGTCAGCGTCCTTGCCCAGGCGAACGTGCGGCACCTCGTGAACGTCATCCCAGACCCGCGTGTGGACGGGCTGGCCCGAGAGTGCCGCCCAGGTCGCCTCGCCCACGAAACGCAAGGCACTCTCGGTGGGCACGACGCGCACGCTGTGGCCGGACTCGACGAGCAGCCGCAGCAGGACGCAGGCCTTGTACGCCGCGATGCCGCCGGTGACGCCCAGCACGACCCTCGCTGGGGACGCCGCTGGCATAACGGACACTCCGACCTGGAGGCGACGTCAGGACGCCGCCGGCCGCTGGTCGCCCTCCTCGGCGTCCTCGCACGTCAGCAGACCCGCGTCGATCTCGCGCAGCGCGATCGAGAGCGGCTTCTCCTGGACGTGGGTGTCGACGAGCGGTCCGACGTACTCCAGCAGACCCTCGCCGAGCTGGGCGTAGTACGCGTTGATCTGGCGGGCACGCTTCGCCGCGAACAGGACCAGCTTGTACTTGGAGTCGGTCTTCTGGAGCAGGTCGTCGATGGGCGGGTAGGTGATGCCCTCCGCCACCGGTTGGGTGGGACTAGCTGGCTGAGAGTTGGCCGGCACGCTCAAGCCTCCGAACGAAGGTCAGGATGAACGTGTCAAGGCTACCAACTGCTGGCACACGGTCTTGACATCGGTGTTCACGAGCGTGACGTCGAACTCCTCTTCCGCGGCGAGCTCCTCGCGAGCCGCCGCCAGCCGTCGCTCGATCACCTCCGGTGCCTCGGTGCCCCGCCCCACGAGTCGGCGGACCAGCTCGTCCCAACTCGGAGGAGCCAGGAACACCAGTCGCGCGTCCGGGGAGTTCCGCCGAATCTGCCGCGCACCCTGCAGGTCGATCTCCAGGAGGACCGGCACGCCCGCCGCGCGCCGGGCTTCGACCGGCGCGCGGGGGGTGCCGTACTTGTTGCCGGCGAAGACCGCCCATTCGAGCAGGTCGCCGCGTTCGACCATCTCGTCGAATTCGGCGTCGTCGACGAAGTAGTAGTGGACGCCGTGGACCTCGCCGGGCCGCGGCTTCCGGGTCGTGGCCGACACCGAGACCCACAGGCCCGAATGGTGGGCGCGGAGCTCCTGAATGACCGTGCTCTTGCCCACTCCCGACGGCCCGGACAGGACGGTCAGACTGGCCAGCGGCCGTGAGGCGCTGCGGCGCGTCAGGCCGTCGGACACGGCCTCAGGCTTCGCCGAACTCACGCTTCAACGCCGCCACTTGGTTGTCGCCGAGTCCACGCACGCGGCGCGTCTCGGAGATGCCGATCCGGTCCATGATCTGGCGGGCCCGGACCTTGCCGACGCCGGGCATGGCGCACAGCAGGTCGATCACCCGCATCTTGCCGATCACTTCGTTGGAGTTGCGTCCCTCAGCGACGACCTCGCTCAGCGAGGCGCCGGCGTTCTTGAGACGGTTCTTCACCTCGGCGCGCTCGCGACGGGCCTGTGCGGCCTTCTCCAGTGCTGCCTGGCGAGCTTCGGGGGTCAGGGGAGGTAGCGGCACGGATGGTCACCTCAAGGCTGTACGTCGGGTCTGGGTGCAGCAGTACTTGGTGTGTGCACGGCATCGACACAGGTGAGTTCCGGACATCAGGAACGACCTGGTCTGCACGATGAAGGCGAACCTACCCAGGTGGGACCCCTGACAGCAAACGTGGTTCACCAGTTCGCCGCCGGGGCGGTGATGGGGCGCCGAGCGCGTTCGCGGTTGATGTAATAATCTCAGTTACGACAAGACCGGCGAGTGGAGAAGTCGGATGAGCGCGAACAGCCGACTGACGGTGGCGACCCATGCCCTGACATGGATGGCGCTGGTATGCCCGCAACGCGCCGACGGCATCGTGACGTCGGAGCAGATCGCCCGAAGCGTCAACACCAACCCCGTGGTGGTACGCCGCCTCCTGTCCCGACTCAAGGCAGCGGGCCTGATCGAGTCGCGGCGGGGACAAGGCGCGGGCTGGACGCTCAGCCGCCCTCCCGAGTCGATCACGCTGCGCGACGTGTACCACGCGGTCGAAGATGAACCGGTGTTCGCCCTCCACCCGTCGACCCCGAATCAGGAATGCCCCGTTGGCCGCGGTATCCCGCCCGTCCTGCGCGCGGCCTATGAGCGCGCCGAGCACGCGATGACCGCCGCGCTGGCCGAGGTCACCATCGCGCAGGTGCTGCGAGAGACGGTGCGCCGCCGCCATCCCTCCCGCTGATTCAGCCCTGATCGAGATGGCTCGACCTCCGGGCGGTCTCACGGGATTTGTCGTAACAGGTTCGGTTACGAAAGGCCCTCGATGTATCGATCACTGCTCGTTCTCGCGCTCGGCACGTTCGCCGTCGGAACCGACAGCTTCGTGGTCGCTGGGGTCCTCCCCGAGGCGGCCGCGGCATTGGGCGTGCCCATCGGAACAGCGGGATGGCTGATCACCGCCTACGCCTTCGCCTACGCGGTCGGGGCACCGGTGATGGCCACCGTGACCGCCGGCTGGCCGACGCGCACGGTCTTCGCGACAGGGTTCGCCGCCTTTGTCATCGGCAACATGGCGACCGCTGCCGCGCAGGATGTCGGCCTCGCGGTGACCGCGCGCGCCCTCGCCGGCCTCGGTGGCGCGATCGTCACGCCCACGGCCGTCGCGACCGCGGCCGCGCTCGCCACCGACGCGACACGCGGCCGGGCTCTCGCGACAGTGATGGGCGGCTTGTCCGCCGCGACCGCGCTCGGCGCGCCCCTCGGCACCTTCGTCGGCGCGCTCACAGGAGACTGGCGCGCGACGATGGGGTTCGTCTCCCTCCTGGGTATCGCCGCGGGCGTCGGCATCGTCGTCCTTCTCCCCGCCACGCCGAGACCACCCGCCGTTCCGCTCGTGACTCGGCTCGCCCCGGTCGCCGACGGGCGGGTCGGCCTCACCTTGGCGACGACGCTCTTCGTCTACACAGGCCTGTACACGGTCTACTCCTTCATCAGCCAGAGCCTCGACAGGGCGACCGGCGGCAGCGGTGCGGTGCTCGCCGGGCTCCTCGTCGTCTGGGGCGTCGCCTCGACCGCGGGAACCCTCGTCTCAGGCGGCCTGGTCGACCGCTACGGCAACCGGCGGGTGATCAACACAGCGATCGCCGTGGCGGCCGTGAACTTCTTCCTCCTGCCCTGGACGAGCGCCACGCTCCCCGGCGCGATGGCAGCACTGGTCGTCTGGGGCTTGACCGGGTGGGGTCTGCTCGCCCCGCAAACGCACCGCCTCGTCACCGTCAGGCCATCCGCGGCGCCACTGCTGTCCGGGCTCGCCTCGGCCACTGTGTACGTCGCCGTCTCCGCATCAGGCGTCACGGGGCAGCTCGGCCTCGCTCTCGTCGGTCCCTACCGGCTGGGCGTCGTCGGAGCGGTGCTGATCGTGCTCGGCCTCGTGACCGCGGAGGCGGCCCATCGGCTCATCTCCCGCCGAACGATTCCGCGGCCTGCGCCCACCGTCGACCCAACTCTTCTGCCCGCCGACGACACGACACGAGGAGAGAGATGAGAAGTCTCCCCGATCTCGAGAACACCGGCGCCTTCCTGCGGACCCTCGGTCTCACGCTCACCGAGGTCACCGGGCACCGCGTGCTCGGCTACGCCGAGCTCGGTCCCGAGCACGACACCCCATGGGGTGTCGTCCACGGCGGTGTCTACACCGCCATCGTCGAGACCGCCGCGAGCGTCGGGGCCTCGGCCCACGTGCTCGACCGTGACCAGTTCGCCGTGGGCGTCAACAACAACACCGACTTCCTGCGGGCGGCGCCGCATGGCCGACTCGACGTGGTGGCCGAGCCGATCCACCAAGGACGCGTCCAGCAGTTGTGGCACGTCACCCTGACGGCCGGGAACCGGACGGTCGCCCGCGGCACCGTGCGGCTTCACCACGTCCCGCTTCGAGACACCTGAGGGCGGCGTCTCCCGGCCGGCGGCAACCCGCGCGGATCGTGGCGAGTCGGCGCTGCCGGCGGGCGAGACGGGGACGCGAAACCGACAGGTGACAGGACGAGAAGCCGACGAGTCGCTGGGCCACCGGGCCGAGGAGTCCCTCACGGGGCCTCAGGCGGAGGCGTCTGCCCGTACGCCACGAACGGCGGATTGGCGAAGTCCGGCTTGCCGTACGAGAGCGGCTCGCCCGTCGCCTGCCGGACCGCGCCGCCCGCCGCCACGAGGACGGCGTGCCCAGCGGCCGTGTCCCACTCCATCGTTCGCCCGAACCGCGGGTAGACGTCGGCGGCACCTTCCGCGATTCGGCAGAACTTCAGCGAGCTGCCGGCCGCGACGAATGACGACACGGAGATGCCGGCAAGCCATTCCTGCGTGCGCTGGTCGAGATGGCTGCGGCTCACCAGCGCTCGGAAGCCAGCGGACGGTGCCGGCACCACCGCCAGGGGCGCGACCTCGCCGTCCGCATAGCGGAGAGCGCCACCTGGCGCACCCACGTACGTGAGCCCGAGGACGGGAGCGTGGACGACACCGAGGACGGGGGTGCCGTCCTCGACGAGGGCGATGTTGACGGTGAACTCACCATTGCGGGACAGGAACTCCTTCGTCCCGTCCAGCGGATCGACCAGCCAGAACGGCCGGCCGGTGAGCGTCGGCACGCGACCCGCCGCGACGCTCTCCTCCGCCACCACCGGGATGTCAGGGGTGATGTCGACGAGCCCGCGCAGGATCACCGCCTCGGCCCGCAGGTCGGCCTCGGTGACCGGCGTGTGGTCAGCCTTCCGCCGAGCGCCGGGGTCGTCGCGACCGTAGACCTCCAGGATCGCCGTTCCCGCTCGCTCCGCGAGCTCACGGACCCGGTCGACCAAGGTCGCGCTGATCGTCGGCATCTCGCCCATCGTGTCAGAGCCCCGCATCCGCCGTCCCCACAGCGGCGCCGAAAGCGTCGCGGAGTTGTTCCGCCGCGTCACGCAACGCCTGACGCGAGGGCCCGGCCGCGAGCAACGCGCGCGACGTCGCGGGAAGCACGTTGTGGAGCGCCGCGCCGAACACGCGGCGGAGGTCCTCCGGGCCAGCGCCTTGCGCACCGAGTCCCGGTGCGAGGAGCGGACCGTTCACTCGCGTGAAGTCCTCCCCTGTCTCGCCGACCGTGGCGCCCACCACCGCCCCTACGGAGCCGCAGGGGGAGGCACCGGCGTTGACGGCGGCGATCTCGTCGAGGATCGCCCCGGCCACGGTGCGACCGTCGGCTGTTCGCGCTCGCTGGACCTGCGCCCCCTCCGGGTTCGAGGTCAGCGCCAACACGAAGACGCCGCGGCCGAACGTCGCCGCCACGTCCAGCATGGGGCGCAAGGAGCCGAAACCCAGGTACGGGCTCGCGGTCACCGCGTCGGCGCACAACGGCGACGCCGGATCCAGATAGGCGTCGGCGTACGCCTGGACGGTAGAGCCGATGTCTCCGCGCTTGACGTCGAGGAGGACCAGGGCACCGGCCTCGCGGGCGGTCGTGACCACCTCCTCCAGGACGGCCACTCCCCTGCTGCCGAAACGCTCGAAGAACGCCGACTGGGGCTTGACCACCGGCACGATGGGCGCCAGGACCTCCGTCGCGGTCAGCGCGAAGCGCCGCAGTCCCGCCACGTCATCGCTCAGCCCCCAGGCGGTGAGCAGTGAGCGATGAGGGTCGATGCCCGCGCACAGCGGCCCTCGGGCGTCCACAGCGGCGCGGAAGCGTACCCCGAACGACACCGGCGGTGGTGTGATCACGCGGAGCGCTCCTTGTCCTGTCGGTCGTCGCGCGCTCGCCCGCGGTCCGTCCGTTCCCGCTGGCCACGGTCGGCGCGCAACTGCCGCGCCCAGTCCTGCAGCGACCGGACACTGACCTCGCCGGAGCGCAGCGCTTCGATGCCTTGGACGGCGGCGGCCAGTCCCTGGACGGTCGTGATGCACGGGATGTTGGCCATGATCGCCGCCGTGCGGATCTCGTACCCGTCGACGCGCGGACTGCCACCGGAGGTGGTGCCGTGCGGCGTGTTGACGATGAGGTCGACCTCACCGGCCAAGATGCGCTGGACGATGGTCGGCTCCCCGTTGGGACCCGGACCCTGGCTGGCTTTGCGGACGACCGTCGCCACCACACCGTTCCGCTGCAGCACCGCCGCCGTCCCTTCGGTCGCCACGATCTCGAACCCGAGGTCGGCGAGCCGCTTCACCGGGAAGATCATGTGCCGCTTGTCGCGGTTGGCGACCGACACGAAGACCCGCCCCTTGGTGGGCAGGGAACCGCCGTACGCGCCCGCCTGCGACTTGGCGAAGGCCACGCCGAAGCCGGCGTCGATCCCCATGACCTCACCCGTGGAGCGCATCTCCGGGCCCAGCAGGGTGTCGACGATACGACCGTCGCCGGTGCGGAAGCGGTTGAACGGCATGACCGCCTCCTTGACCGCGATCGGCGCGCTCGCCGGCAGAGCCCCGCCGTCCCCCTCGGGCAGCAGCCCTTCTTCGCGCAGCTGGGCGATGGTCGCGCCCAGCATCACCCGGGCGGCTGCCTTCGCCAACGGTGTCGCGGTCGCCTTCGAGACGAACGGCACCGTCCGGGAGGCCCGCGGGTTGGCTTCGAGGACGTAGAGCACGTCACCAGCGAGGGCGTACTGCACGTTGAGCAAGCCACGGACGCCCACGCCCCGGGCGATCGCCTCGGTGGAGCGGCGGATCCGCTCGATCTGGTCCTTGGCGAGGGTGATCGGCGGCAGGACGCAGGCGGAGTCACCGGAGTGGATACCGGCCTCCTCGATGTGCTCCATGACACCGCCGAGGAAAAGCTCCTCGCCGTCGTACAGGGCGTCGACGTCGATCTCGACCGCGTCGTCGAGGAACCGGTCGACGAGCACCGGATGCTCCGGGGAGATCTCGGTGGCTCGGGTGATGTAGGACTCCAGTGCGGCGTCGTCGTAGACGATCTCCATACCGCGACCGCCGAGCACGTACGACGGCCGGACGAGCACCGGATAGCCGATCTCGTCAGCGATCCGCTTGGCCTCGGCGAACGAGGTCGCCGTGCCGTGCTTGGGCGCTGGGAGACCCGCCTCCTCCAGGACCCGGCCGAACGCGCCGCGATCCTCGGCGAGGTGGATGGCCGACGGGCTGGTGCCCACGATGGGGACACCAGCGTCCGCGAGGCCCTGCGCGAGACCGAGGGGCGTCTGGCCGCCGAGCTGGCAGACCACGCCGGCGACCGGGCCGGCTTGCTGCTCGGCGTAGACGATCTCCAACACGTCCTCGAGCGTGAGTGGCTCGAAGTACAGCCGGTCACTGGTGTCGTAGTCGGTGGAGACTGTCTCGGGGTTGCAGTTGACCATGACGGTCTCGTAACCGGCCTCGCGCAGCGCCATGGCGGCGTGCACGCACGAGTAGTCGAACTCGATGCCCTGGCCGATCCGGTTGGGACCGGCGCCGAGGATGATGACCGCGGGCTTCTCACGCGGTGCGACCTCGGTCTCCTCGTCGTAGGTCGAGTAGTGGTACGGCGTGCGAGCGGCGAACTCGGCCGCGCAGGTGTCGACGGTCTTGAACACCGGCCGAATCCCCAACGCCCACCGCAGGCCGCGAACGACGTCCTCGCGCATGCTCCGGCCGAGCTGACCGGGTGGTGCGCCCAACTCGCGCAGCTCGCTGATCTGTCGGTCGGAGAAGCCGTGGCGCTTGGCCAGCCGGAGCAGGTCGGCGTCGAGGTCCGGCGCGTACGCCACCTGCATCGCCACCTCGTGCAAGAGGAAGAGCTGGTCCAGGAACCACGGGTCGATCTGGCTCGCCTCGGCCAGCTCCTCCAGCGTGGCGCCCGCGCGAATGGCCTCCACGATCGTGCCGAGCCGGCCGTCGTGTGGGGTCCGGATGGCGGCGAGCAGCTCGTCCTTGGGGCGCGGCTCGCCAGACCAAGAGAGCGGGCTCGAGCTCTTCTCCAGCGAGCGAAGCGCCTTCTGCAGCGCCTCGGTGAAGTTGCGGCCGATCGCCATCGCTTCCCCGACGCTCTTCATGTGCGTGGTGAGCGTCGGGTCCGCCTGCGGGAACTTCTCGAACGCGAACCGAGGAACCTTGACCACCACGTAGTCGAGGGTCGGCTCGAAGGACGCCGGCGTCTCGAGCGTGATGTCGTTGGGAATCTCGTCGAGGGTGTAGCCGAGGGCGAGCTTGGCGGCGATTTTCGCGATCGGGAACCCCGTGGCCTTCGAGGCCAGGGCGCTGGAGCGGGAGACCCTGGGGTTCATCTCGATCACGATCATTCGGCCGTCGCGCGGGTTGACCGCGAACTGGATGTTGCACCCGCCGGTGTCCACGCCGACCGCGCGGATGATGCCGATGGCGATGTCGCGCATCCGCTGGTACTCGCGGTCGGTCAGGGTCATCGCGGGTGCGACCGTGATCGAGTCGCCGGTGTGGACGCCCATCGGGTCGACGTTCTCGATGGAGCAGACGATGACGACGTTGTCGGCGCCGTCCCGCATGACCTCGAGCTCGTACTCCTTCCAGCCCAGGACGGACTCCTCCAGGAGCACTTCGCTGGTCGGGCTGGCCTGGAGGCCCGCTCCGGCGATCCGACGGAGGTCGTCGGGGTCGTGCGCCAAGCCCGAGCCGGTACCACCCAGCGTGAACGACGGCCGTACCACCACGGGGTAGGCCAGCTCCTCGGCAGCCGCGAGACACTCGTCGAGGGAGTGGCAGATGCGGCTGCGCGCCACCTCCGCGCCGACCTCCTCGACGACGCGCTTGAACGACTCTCGGTTCTCCCCACGCTGGATCGCCTCGACCGAGGCGCCGATGAGCTCGACGCCGTACTTGGCGAGGACACCGGACTCGTGCAGCGCGACCGCGGTGTTGAGCGCGGTCTGGCCGCCGAGCGTGGCCAGCAGCGCGTCGGGCCGCTCGGCGGCGATGACCTTCTCGACGTGCTCGGGCGTGATCGGCTCGACGTAGGTCGCGTCGGCGAACTCCGGGTCGGTCATGATCGTCGCCGGGTTGGAGTTCACCAGGACGACGCGCAGCCCTTCCTCCTGCAGCACCCGGCAGGCCTGGGTGCCGGAGTAGTCGAACTCGCAGGCCTGACCGATGACGATCGGACCGGAGCCGATGACCAGGACCGAAGAGATGTCGGTACGCCTGGGCATGTCACTTCCCTCCCCGGTGCGCGGTCATGAGGTCGGCGAACCGGTCGAACAGGTAGGCCGCGTCGTGCGGCCCCGCGGCCGCCTCGGGGTGGTACTGGACCGAGAAGGCGCGTTCGGTGCCGCTCGGACCACGGAGCCGTAGCCCTTCGATCACGCCGTCGTTGAGGCACACGTGACTGACCTCGGCCACGCCGAACTCGGTCTCGACGGCGGGGTAGCTGTCCGCGCCGTCGCGCGTGGGGATCCGGGTGTCGCCTGGATCGCGGCCGGGCCAGGCGACGGCGAAGCCGTGGTTGTGCGTGGTGATCTCCACCTTGCGCGTTCGCAGGTCCCGCACGGGCTGGTTGATGCCGCGGTGGCCGAACCGCAGCTTGTAGGTGCCGAAGCCCAGCGCGCGGGCGAAGATCTGGTTGCCGAAGCAGATACCGAACAACGGCAGGCCGGCGCGCAGCGCGCCCCGGGCCAGCTCGACCGGGTGGTGGCTGGCGGCAGGGTCGCCCGGCCCGTTGGAGATGAAGACGCCGTCGGGGTCGATCGCGAGGATGTCGTCGAGGGTCGCCGTGGCCGGCAGGACGTGCGTCTCGATCCCCCGCTCGGCCAGGCGCTGCGGGGTCATCGCCTTCATACCCAGGTCGATCGCGGCGACGGTGAAGCGCTTGGCCCCGCGGGCCGGGACGACGTAGGGCGTCGGTGTCGTCACCTCACCGGCCAGGTCGGCGCCCTCCATCGGAGGGGAGGCGAGTACCCGGGCCAGCAGGGCGTCCGGGTTCGTCTCCGTGGTGGAGATGCCGGCCCTCATCGCGCCACGCTCCCGCAGGTGCCGGGTGAGCGCGCGGGTGTCGATGCCCGCGATGCCGACGATGCCGGCCTCGACGAGGGCGTCTTCGAGGTGGCGGCGGGCCCGCCAGCTGGAGGGTCGGCGCGCTGGGTCGCGGACGACGTAGCCGGCGACCCAGATCCTGCGGGACTCCGGGTCCTCCTCGTTGATCCCGGTGTTGCCGATGTGCGGTGCCGTCTGGACGACGATCTGGCGGTGGTACGACGGGTCGGTCAGGGTCTCCTGGTAGCCGGTCATCCCGGTGGTGAACACCGCCTCGCCGAAGGTCTCTCCCTCGGCGCCGTAGGACACTCCTCGAAAGACTCTGCCGTCCTCCAGGACGAGCAGCGCAGGGGTCTTTTTCGACAAACGTTCTCCTATCGTGACGGCGGTCACTGTGGCTTCCCGTCCAGGACTGTGGGTCGACCGCGCAGGAACGTCGCGACCACCCGACCGGGCAGAGTGGTGCCGGCGAACGGAGTGTTGCGGGAACGACTGGCCAGCTCAGCCGGATCGACCACCCACGGCGCCGCCGGGTCGTAGAGGGTGAGGTTGGCCGGCGCGCCCACCTCCACGGGCTGGCCGTGCCCGGCGAGCCGTCCGATGCGCGCGGGGCGAATCGACATCCGCTCGGCGACGCCCGCCCAGTCCAAGAGCCCGGTGTCAACCATCGCCTGCTGCACGACGGGCAGGGCCGTCTCGAGGCCGATCATGCCCATCGCGGCGGCCTGCCACTCGCACTCCTTGTCCTCCACCGGGTGGGGTGCGTGGTCGGTGGCGACGCAGTCGATGGTGCCGTCAGCCAACGCCTCACGCAGCGCCCGGACGTCGTCGGCGGACCGCAAGGGCGGGTTGACCTTGTAGATCGGGTCGTAGCCCGTCACGAGCTCCTCGGTGAGCAGGAGGTGGTGGGGCGTGACCTCCGCCGTGACTGGATAGCCACGGCTCTTCGCCCACCGAAGGATGTCGACCGAGCCAGCGGTAGAGACGTGGCAGATGTGTACACGCGACCCCACGTGGGCGGCGAGCAGCACATCGCGGGCGATGATCGCCTCCTCCGCGACCGCCGGCCAGCCGGCCAGGCCGAGTCTGCCGGACAGGGCGCTCTCGTTCATCTGGGCGCCCTCGGTCAGCCGGGGCTCTTGGGCGTGCTGTGCGATCACCCCATCGAACGCCTTGACGTACTCGAGCGCTCGCCGCATGAGGACCGCGTCGGAGACGCAGTCGCCATCGTCGCTGAACACCCGCACCCGGGCCGCGGAGTCGGCCATCGCGCCGAGCTCGGCGAGCTGGGTGCCGGCGCGCCCCACGGTGACCGCCCCGATGGGCTGGACGTCGCAGTGGCCGGCCTCCTGACCGAGCCGGTAGACCTGCTCGACCACGCCCGCGGTGTCGGCGGTCGGATCCGTGTTGGGCATCGCGAAGACCGCGGTGAAACCGCCGAGCGCAGCAGCCCGCGTGCCGGTCTCGACCGTCTCCGCGTCCTCCCGACCAGGCTCCCGCAGGTGGGTGTGCAAGTCGACCAGCCCCGGCAGGAGGACGAGACCGTCAGCGTCGACGACGCTCGCCCCGGGCGCCGACAGGCCTGTCCCCATCTCGGCGATCAGACCATCGCGAAGGAGCACGTCGACCGGCTCGCCGCCGAGCGGGCGGGCTCCACGGAGAAGGTAGCTGTTCATGGGCGCTCTCCCCCTCGCTCGGCTTCGTCGCTCGCCGGCCGCGCTCCGGCCAGCAGCAAGTAGAGCACAGCCATGCGGACGGCGACGCCATTGGTGACCTGCTCGACCACCACCGAGCGCGGCGAGTCGGCGACGTCGGCGGAGATCTCCATCCCCCGATTCATGGGGCCGGGGTGCATGACGATCGCGTGGTCGGGCAGCGCCGCCAATCGGTCCCCGCTGAGCCCGTACCGACGGCTGTACTCCCGTGCGCTCGGGAAGTACGCGGTCCCCCGCGCCCGCGCCTCGGAGTCAGCCGGCATGCGCTCCCGCTGGACGCGCAGCATCATCACCACGTCGCTCTTGGGCAGTACCGCGTCGAGGTCGTACGAGACCGCGCAGGACCACTGCTCGACCCCGACCGGCAGCAGCGTGGGTGGCGCGACCAGGGTCACCTCGGCGCCGAGGGTGGACAGCAGGAGCACGTTGGACCGGGCGACCCGGCTGTGGAGGATGTCGCCGACGATCGTGACTCGACGACCCTCCAGCCCGCCCAGGTGTCGGCGGATGGTGAACGCGTCGAGCAGCGCCTGGGTGGGATGCTCGTGCGTCCCGTCACCGGCGTTGATGACGCTGCTGCGAATCCATCCCGACGTCGCCAACCGGTGCGGCGCCCCGCTGGCGCTGTGGCGGACGACCACCGCGTCGGCGCCCATCGCCTCCAAGGTGAGGGCGGTGTCCTTCAGGCTCTCCCCCTTGGCCACACTCGACCCCCGCGCGGAGAAGTTGATCACGTCCGCGGAGAGCCGCTTGGCCGCCGCCTCGAAGGAGATCCGCGTACGAGTGGAGTCTTCGAAGAACAGGTTGACGACCGTGCGTCCACGCAGCGTCGGCAGCTTCTTGATGGGTCGGTCCGCGAGCTCGCGCAGACGTTCCGCGGTGTCGAGCACCAGCAGCGCCTCGTCGCGGGACAGGTCCGACGCGGAGAGGAGGTGCCTCATCGCCGTCCTCCCTCGTCCTTGGCGATGAGGACCGCCTCGTCGCCGTCGTACTCGCGCAGCAGAACGGTGACGCGCTCGTCGGCGGCTGTCGGGAGGTTCTTGCCCACGAAGTCCGCCCGGATGGGCAGCTCCCGGTGGCCGCGGTCGACGAGGACCGCCAGCTGGACCGCCCGCGGTCGGCCGATGTCGTCCAACGCCGTGAGCGCCGCGCGGATGGTCCTGCCGGAGTAGAGCACGTCGTCGACGAGGACGACGACCTTGCCGTCCACGCCCTGCTCGGGAATCGTCGTCTGGCCGAGCGCACGCGCCGGACGCAGCCGCAGGTCGTCGCGGTACATCGTGACGTCCAAGGCTCCGACCGAGTCGAAGCCTTCTTCGACGGCGGCGATGCGCTGGCCGATGCGGCGCGCCAGCTCCACCCCACGGCTGGGGATGCCGAGCAGGACGACGTCGCGAGAGCCCTTGTTGCGTTCGAGGATCTCGTGCGCGATGCGTGTGAGTGCGCGGGCGATGTCGGCCTCGTCGAGGACCGCTCGCCCGTCGCGACGGGCGGTGGCGCGGGCTGGCGCCGGCGACCGCCGCGAACCCTGGGCAGGAGACACCTGCCGAACCTCCTTTCCCGCCTCGCTGGACGGGTCTTAAAGGACGTCGAACCGGTGTCGACGGTAGCAGTCGGCCAGGCCCGGTCTCACACCGGCCGGCGCGCTGACGAAGCGTTGCGCCAGGTCGTGCCACCGGCGCACCACCGAGCGCAACCGAAGACTGTGATGTAGCTGACCTCGCCCGGCGCTTTCGACCCGCCCTGCGAAGAACGTCCCAGTTCGGCGACGACGGCGAGGGACCACCTTCCGACGCGTCGGCTTGACGTCGAGGTCGGCCCAGAGTTACCGTCACGCTCCGTGACCATCACGGACACGGCGTTTCCGTGTCCCTCGTAGACCAAGGATGAGTGAGCACGGATGCCGAGCGACTACGCCAAGGCCCTGGGTGCGAAACTCCGCGCCATCAGGCAGCAACAGGGCCTCTCTCTTCACGGGGTCGAGCAGAAGTCCAAGGGGCGCTGGAAGGCGGTTGTGGTCGGCTCCTACGAGCGTGGAGACCGAGCCGTAACCGTGCAGAAGCTGTCCGAGCTTGCGGAGTTCTACGGCGTGCCTATCACCGAGCTGCTGCCGGGCGTCGGGCCCATCGGCGCCGCGGCGGAGCCGCCACCCAAGCTCGTGCTCGACCTGGAGCGCCTCAGCCAGCTCGAGGGCGTCGAGGTGGCACCGCTGGCGCGGTACGCCGCGACGATCCAGGCCCAGCGTGGGGACTACAACGGCAAGGTGTTGTCCATCCGCAAGGAGGACATGCGCACCCTCGCCGTCATCTACGACGAGCGGCCCAGCGTCCTCGCCGAGCGGTTGGTGGCCTGGGGCGTTCTCAACCCCGACGCCGCCGAGGCTGTCTCCGACGAAGACAGCTGAGCCCTTCCGGCGGCGACCGGCACGACGCGTGGTCGGGTGGCGCAACGCCGCCCGACCATCTCGTGCGTGTCACCGAACGAAGCCCTTGCTGCGGAGCCAGTCGCGAGCCACCAGCCCGGGGTCTTCCCCATCGACGTCGACCCTCGCGTTGAGGTCTTGCATGACCTCGGTGGTCAGTTCCGCGCTCACCGGCTCGATCACCTGCCGGATCTGCGGGTAGCGGCGCGCGACGTCGCTTCGAATATTGAACGCGACGTTGTAGTTGGGGAAGAACCCCTTGTCGTCGTCGAGGACGACGAGGTTCAGCGCCTTGATCCGGCCGTCGGTGGTGAAGACCTCGCCGAACGTGCATCGGCCGCGGGCGGTCGCGTCGTAGATCACACCCGCGTCCATGATGCGCACGTTGCGCCGCGGGACCACGTCATCGAGGGGCACCCCATAGGTGTCGAGCATGGGTTCGAAGCCGTCGTCACGGCTCGCGAACTCGGAGTCGACGCAGAACGTCAGCTCCTCGCGCGGCACCCCGGCGAGGTCCGACAGCTTGCTGATCCCGAGGCGTCGTGCGGTCTGGGCGCGGACCGCGAAGGCGTAGGTGTTGTTGAGCGGTGCCGGCGGGTACCACTCCACGCCGTTGCGGGCGTCCGCTCGGCGCACGGCTCTCCACTGAGCCATGCGACCCGGGACGGGCTTGGTCTGGCCCAGGTAACTGATCCACGCCGTGCCGGTGTAGTCCCAGGTGGCGTCGATCTCGCCGTTGAGCAGCGCTTGGCGGGTCGCCACGCTCCCGGCGATGCCCGTCTGGTCGACGGCGTCGGCTCCCGCGACGCGGAGCAGGATGACCGCCATCTTGCCCAGAATGAGCTGCTCGGTGAAGTCCTTCGACCCCACGACGATCCGGACGCCCTCGAGCTCGGGGACCGGCTTGATCGAGCCGGGCTCGGCGGCTGGGGTGAACTGCTCGGCGCTCTTCAGGCCGCAACCGGTCGCCAGCAACGACGAGACGACGACCGCGGCGAGGGCGACCACCTGCCGGCGAGGACGTCGGCGTGTCATCGGTCAGCCTCCCTTCACACGCCCTTGGGGCGCGCCAGCTCCTCCACGACTCGACCGAGCCAGTCGATGAGCAGCGCGAGCGCGGCGACCAGGATCGCGCCCACCACGAGCACGCTGGTGCGTTGCAGCTTGATGCCGGTGGTGATCAGCAATCCCAGCCCGCCGCCGTCGATGAAGGTCGCGAGCGTGGCGGTGCCCACGAGCAGGATGAGCGCCACTCGGACGCCGGCCAGGATCACGGGAAGCGCGAGCACCAGCTCGATCCGGAACAGCACGGACGTCGCCGACATCCCCATCCCGCGTCCTGCCTCGACGAGGCGCGGGTCGACTCCCCGGATACCGGCGATGGTGTTCCGCAGCACCGGTAGTACGGCGTACGCCGACAGGGCGATCACGCTGGTGCGGAAGCCGAGGCCGAGCCACAACGCCAGCAGCACGAGCAAGCCGATGGCCGGCGCGGCCTGACCGACGTTGGCCGCGATCGTGACGAGAGGCGCCGCGGCTTTCGTGCGTTGCCGGGTCAGCAGGACGCCACAAGGTAGGGCGATGGCGAGCACGACCAGCGTCGCGACGAAGGTCAGCCGGATGTGCTCCCAGGTCCGGGTGGCCAGCGCGCTCCAGGTGAGCTGTCGTGCCGCCACCGCGTCGAGGTCGGCGATGGCGACGTAGCCGAGGCAGGCGGCGACCATGATCAGCACGGCGACGGGTTGCCCCACCCACCGCCACACCGACGTCTCGCGTCCGGTTCGAGACTCCTCGAGGGCCGGAGCGTCCGGGTTCGCCCCCGTGGCGGTCATGGCGCGCTCCCTCCGGACTGCTCCGTCGACGATGCCGACGACTCCGCGGAGGACCGCATGGAGTGGATGGCGTTCATGATCGTCTCGACCCGGATCACGCCCTGGTAGACGTCACGCCGGCCGGTGACGATGACGACGCCGTGGCTCGAGGTGAGCATGGTGTCGAGGGCGTCGTTGAGCGTGGACTGGAGGGTCACCACCTCGAGAGAGGGGTCACGGTCGGCCGAGGCGAGCGCCGCCGACCCGGACCGCAGCTCTCGCAAGGAGACCCACCGCAGCGGCCGGCCGCGCGTGTCGAGCAGGATGCAATGGCGCCGCCCGGCCTCATCCAGCCTCCGCGCCACGGTCGCCGGGTCCTCCCCCACCGTGGCCGTCACCGCTTCGTCGAGCTCGACGCTGCCGACCCGCGTGATCGTCAGCTGCTTCAGCGCGGCGCCGGCGCCGACGAAGCTCGCGACGAAGTCGTCGGCTGGATTGGCGAGGATCTCCTCCGGGGTGTCGTACTGGACGATCCGCGAGCGCTCGGCGAGCACCGCGATCCGGTCGCCCAGCTTGACCGCCTCGTCGAAGTCGTGGGTGACGAAGACGATCGTCTTGCGGAGCTCGTCGTTGAGTCGGAGCAGCTCGTCCTGCAGCCGCTGCCGGGTGATCGGATCGAGCGCGCCGAACGGCTCGTCCATCAGCAGCACCGGCGGATCCGCCGCCAAGGCGCGCGCTACGCCCACCCGCTGCTGCTGTCCACCCGACAGCTCGCGCGGGTAGCGGTCACGGTAGGCGGCGGGCTCGAGGCCCACCATCTCCAACAGCTCGTCGACCCGCTCCCTGATCCTGGACCGGCTCCACTTGAGCAAGCCGGGCACGACGCCGATGTTCTGCGCGACGGTCATGTGCGGGAACAGGCCACCAGCCTGAATGACGTAACCGATCCCTCGCCGCAGCTCGTCCGGGTCTCGCCGGGCGACGTCTTCGCCGCCAAGGAGGACGCGACCACTCGTGGGCTCGATGAGCCGGTTGATCATCTTCATCGTGGTCGTCTTCCCACAGCCTGACGGTCCGACCAGCACGACGATCTCGCCGGCGGGGATGTGCATCGTGACGTTCTCCACCGCCGGGACCCGCTGGCCCGGATAGCGCTTGGTGAGCGCTTCCAGGTCGATCGGCACGCCGCTGACCTCTCCGTCGGCGCGGCTGCCGTCGAAAGGTGCGGACGTCGGGTCAGGCACGGATCCCCCTCGGGACAGTGAGCTTGCCGATGAGCACGAGCACGGCGTCGAAGATCAGGGCGAGCACGACCACACCGAGGGTTCCCGCCAAGGCGGAATTGACAGCGTTCGCGCCTCCAAGACGGGCCAGGCCGCTGAAGATGAGTCCCCCCAGACCCGGACCCGACACATAGGCGGCGATCGCGCCGATGCCCGTGACCATCTGGGTGGAGACCCGAATCCCCGCCAGGATCACCGGCCAGGCCAAGGGCAGCTCGATCCGAAGCACGGTGTGAGCCCAGCTCATGCCCATGCCGCGCGCCGCGTCGACGATCGTGGAGTCGACGCTGGCCAATCCCACGACCGCGTTCCTGAGGATCGGCAGGGTTGCGTAGAAGACGAGGGCGACCACGGCGGGAGCGACGCCAATGCCCAAGGGCGCGATGAGGAAGCCCAGCAGGGCGAAGGAGGGAATGGTCAGTCCCACGGCGGTCGCCGCCGTCGCCAGGCCGACCGCCCGGGGCTTTCGGTGCACGGCGATCGCGAGAGCGACGGCGAGGACGGTCGCCACGAGGACGCACTGCGCCACCATGGACGCGTGCTGGAAGCCTTGGAAGAACAAGATCTCGCGACGATCGACGAGAAACTCCCACAGGCTCATCCAGCGCTCCTCCCGTGATCGCGGGGCGTCGTCAGCGACACCTGTCACGGCGGCGTCGAGCGTGCGCGCGGCGGCACCCCCGTGGGCGCGGCCGCGGTCGGACCTTTCCTACCGAAGATCGACAAAAAGGACAACCGGTACGAACAGTCCCGCCGGAGTCGGAACGCCTTACCCCGAGGCGATGAGTACCCCGCAGACCATGGTCCGCAACGCGCCTGTGTCCTGGGGCAGAAGAGGAGGCGAGTCTTCCACCGAGCGCTCACGGCGGAAGGTCACGAGGTTGGAGCCGGTGTCCGGATCAGGCCGGCCGTGGACTCAGCCAGCCGGGATTGAGCCAGCCCAGGTGGGCCCGGATGAAGGCAGCACCGGACGAAAGCAGCAGCGGATGAAGGCGGCACTGGATGAAGGCGGCACTGGATGAAGGCGGCACTGGACGAAGGGGCAGCCGAACTAAGCCAGCAGAGTCGGCTTGAGCTCCTTCAGCCGCGCGAGCAGGCCGTTGACGAACGTCGGCGACTCCTCCCCGCCGAGCTGCCGGGCGAGCCGGACGGCCTCGCTGATGGCAACCGGGTCAGGCACGTCGTCGGCGTAGAGGAGCTCGAACGCCCCGATCCGGAGGATGTTGCGGTCGACTGGAGCCATCCGCTCCAGGCTCCACCCCTGCGAGTAGGTGTCCAACAGCTCGTCGATGCGCTCCGCGTGCTCCTCGACGCCCTCCACCAGACGCACCGTGTAGGGGTTGACCGGAGGATCCGCGGCCGCCACGCGTTCGGCCAGGGTCGTCAACCGAGGTCGACCGCGCAGCTCCGACTCATACAGGATGTCGAGCGCCCGTTTCCGGGCCTTGGAGCGAGCCGGCACGGCTACACCCGCCCGAGGTACTCGCCAGTACGCGTGTCGACCTTGACCTTCTCGCCCGTCGTGATGAACAGCGGCACCTGGATCTCGTAGCCGGTCTCCAGGCGCGCCGGCTTGGTACCGCTGGTCGAGCGGTCACCTTGCAGGCCGGGCTCGGTGTACTCGATGGTCAGCTCCACCGACGCCGGCAGCTCGACGTACAGCGGCGTCCCCTCGTGCATGGCCACCGTCACCTCTTGGTTCTCCAGCATGAAGTTCGCCGCGTCGCCCACCACCTCAGGCGGCACGGGCAGCTGGTCGTAGGTGGTGGCGTCCATGAAGACGTAGGACTGACCGTCGTTGTACAGGTACGTCATCTGGCGCCGGTCGACGGTCGCGACATCGACCTTGACGTCGGCGTTGAAGGTCTTGTCGACCACCTTGCCCGAGAGGACGTTCTTCAGCTTGGTGCGGACGACGGCGCCACCCTTGCCGGGCTTGTGGTGCTGGAACCACACGACGCTCCAGAGCTGCCCGTCCAGATTGAGCACCATGCCGTTCTTGAGGTCGTTCGTGGTCGCCACTGCGTCTACTCGCCTTCTCGAAAGAACCCGATCTATCTGAAAGGGTGGTCTCGCCGCATGTCCGCGACGCGCGCCGCGGTCACTCGTCTGATCGTCAGTCGACGACAAGGAGCTCCTTGGTGGTGGGGGTAAGCAGCTCCACCCCGCCGTCGCGAACGATCAGGGTGTCCTCGATCCGGACCCCGCCTCGTCCGGAGAGGTAGATCCCGGGCTCGACGGTGACAGGGGCGCGATCGCCTAGTTTACCGTCGCTGGTCGGGCCGAAGAACGGGTCCTCGTGGATCTCAAGCCCCACGCCATGGCCGAGTCCGTGCGGGAACCGCTCAGCGAATCCGGCGTTCGCGATGATCGTCCTGGCGGCGGCGTCGACGTCAGCCAGCTCCACGCCGGGCGCGAGGGCCTCCCGCCCGGCTCGCTGCGCTTCGCGCACGATGTCATAGATCTCGCGCTGCCAATCGGCGGGCGGGGCGCCGACGACGAACGTCCGCGTGCAGTCGGCGTGGTAGCCGGCGTGTCGCGCGCCGAAGTCGATGGTGAGGAAGTCGCCCGCGGTGACGGGCCGATCCGTGGGCTGGTGGTGCGGGATGGCGGCATGCTCCCCGGCCGCGACGATCGTCGGGAACGCGATGCCCTCCGCCCCTTCGGCGTACATGCGCGCCTCCAGGTCTCGGGCGATCTCGCGTTCGGTCCGCCCGATCAGCCGACCGCCCAACAGCCCCTCCAAGGCCCGGCACGACATCGCGCACGCCGTCCGGATCAGGTCCAGCTCGGTGTCGTCCTTCTCCACCCGCAAGCCCTCGATCGCGCGGTTCAGCGACGGTGTCTCCAGGTCGGGGTGGTCGGAGCGAATCGCCGCCAGCGCGTCGACCGTGAGGGCGTGGGTCTCGACGCCCAGCCGTCGGATCCCGCGTTCCCTCGCCCGGCGCACCAGAACCGACAGCAGTCGTCGGTCGATGAGTCGCTCCACGTCGGGACACTCGGCGGAGGCCTGGTCGGCGTAGCGCCCGTCGGTGGCGAGGACCGCATCGCCTTCCGCGGTCACCAGGAGGGCGGCATTGGACCCGGAGAAACCGGACAGGTAGCGGACGTTGACCAGGCGGCTGATGAGCGCCGCGGCGACGTCTCGGGCCGCGAGCAGGGCACGGAGTCGGTCGCGGCGAGTCACGTGGATCTCGGGCATTCCTCCACCCAACCGCGCCAGCCTGGGGTACCGCAAGTCGACCAGCGACGAGTGGCCTGGACCGTCCCCGGACGCGCACGGGTGCCAGCGGGGCTGGCGAAGGCTAGCATCCTGGCGTGAACGACGTCCTGCTCGTCCTCCTCATCGGGCTGGTGATCGTCGGCGTGATGCTGGTGCGCCGCACCCGCCTGCTCGAACGGCCGGACGTGCCGGGGGTATCCGAGCCGTCGCGCGCCACGCGGCAGGACCTTCTCGCCCAGCCGGTGGACCCGATGGTGGTCGCCGCCGTGATGTCCTTGCTCGGCCGGAACAAGAAGATCCAGGCGGTCAAGGAGATCATGAACGCCACTGGGCTGCGGCTGCCCGACGCCAAAGCGCTCGTCGAGGCGATGCAGCGTGGGCATCGCCCTCCCGCCGTCGTGATCCGCGGCGATGCGGTCGACATCACGCCCGCTCCGCGGCAACGGCCCGCCGACCTCGCCGACCGGGTGCGGGCGCTGCGCGACCAAGGTCGTGAGATCGAGGCGATCAAGCTGGTCCGAGCCGAGACCGGCATGGGTCTTGCCGAGGCCGAGACGTTCGTTCGCACCCTCACCTGAGTCGATCACTCAAGAGCCCTGGTAGCCACCGGTCCGCCAGGCCGGCGTCTCTCCGAATCCCCTTTCCGTCACCCACGATCCCCTTCCCCGCGATCCCCTCCGTCCGTCCCCTTCCGTCCATCTGTTCAGCCCACGGGCGGATCGTCGACCCTCACCTGACGTCGGGACGCGTCGCCGGGTGTGCGCGGCGAGCGCGACGGGCATCTTCGAAGAGCGGCGGACGGGCCGGCGCTCAGCCGGACGGTCCGCCGCCGCCCGAATCGATCCGCGCGGGAGAGAAGAGGGGTTCCTCATGGCGGTCTGCGAGGTCTGCGGCAACGACTACTGGGGGGCGTTCGAGGTGCGCACGGTCAGCGGTGCGACGCACACATTCGACTCGTTCGAGTGTGCGATCACCTCGATGGCGCCGATCTGCGAACACTGCAACTGCCGGATCATCGGACACGGCGTCGAGGTGGAAGGGCGCTTCTTCTGCTGCGCGCACTGCGCCCGCGCCTCCGGAGTGGCGCGCGGCGAGGAGATCCGCGACACCGTCGGCGCGCACCCTAGGTGACGGCCCCGGAGGGCGCCGAGCTCAGCCGAGCGCTTCGTACGCCGCGCGCATCAACGCGGGATCGGGAGCGTCCAAGATCGCCGGCTTGGCGAGGCCGTCGAGAACGACGAAGCGCACCCGGTCCCCTCGTGCCTTCTTGTCGACCCGCATCGCGGCGAGCAGAGTGGCCCAGTCTCCCCGATACGACGTCGGAAGCCCCAGCGCCGCGAGGATCCGGCGGTGGCGATCGGCTGTCTCGGCGTCGAGCCGGCCCGCCAGCCGGGCGAGCTCGGCAACGTAGACCAGGCCGACGGACACCGCGGCACCGTGGCGCCACCGGTAGTGCTCGGCGCGTTCGACGGCGTGGCCAAAGGTGTGACCGTAGTTGAGGACCTCCCGGCCCAGGACCCCGCTCGATCCGACGCTCTCGGTGAGATCGTCCGCGACCACCGCCGCCTTCACCCGGACGGAGCGCTCGACCATCGAGGCGGTGAGCGGACCGTCCGGCTTGCGGGCCGCCGTCGGATCCGCCTCGATCATGTCGAGGAGCTCGGGATCGGCGATGAACCCGCACTTGACGACCTCCGCGAGCCCACTGACGTAGTCGTCCTCGGCCAGCGTGGCCAAGGTCGCCAGGTCGCACAGCACACCCGCCGGCTCGTGGAACGCGCCCACGAGGTTCTTGCCCTCGGCGGTGTTGATGGCCGTCTTGCCGCCGACCGCCGCGTCCACCATCCCGGCGAGCGTGGTCGGCACCTGGATGACCTGGACGCCGCGCAACCAGGTCGCGGCGACGAACCCCGCCAAGTCCGTGGTCGCTCCACCCCCGACGCCGACGACCGCGTCGGAGCGGGTGAAGCCCCACTGGCCCAGCGCGGACCAGCATCGGGACGCGACCTCGACGGTCTTCGCCGCTTCAGCGTCCGGCACCGTCAACAAGCGGGCGTCCAAGCCACGAGCGGCGAGGTCGGCTCGGATGGCCTCGGCCGTGCTGCCGACCGTCTGCGGATGGATCACCGCGACCCGGCGCGTGCCCGCATCGAGCAAGGCCGGGAGCTCGGTGAGCACCCCTGTCCCGACAACCACGTCGTACGGCCGCGCGGTCGCGACCCGAATCCGGGTTGGCGCGCTCGAGTCCGTGCCCTGCATCGCAGACCTCTTCGACTTTCTCTGGGCGGCTGTGGGTGGTTCGGGACGTCACGTCGTGACGGCCCGCAGGACCTCGTCGGCGATCTCCGACGGCTGCCGGCCGTCAGTCGTGACCGTCACCGTGGCGACCTCCAGGTACAGCGGGCGACGCTCCTCCAGGAGCCGCTTGAGCTGTCCCCGGACGTTGCCCAGCAGCAGCGGCCGCGACGTGTCCAGCCCGACCCGTTTCGCCGCGTCCGACAGTGACGTGTCGAGGAAGACGACCCGGTGGTCCCGCAGGTCCGCCCGCGTCCGGTCGTCGAGGATCGCCCCACCGCCGAGGGCCAACACCCCGTCGTGGTCGGCGAGCGCGATCTTGACCGCGTCCCGCTCGAGCGCACGGAAGTGCGGCTCCCCGTCGTCGACGAAGATGTCGGAGATCGACTTCCCCGCCGTCGCCTCCACGTCAGCGTCAGTGTCGCGGAAGCTCACCCCCAGGCGCTCCGCGACCAGTCGCCCCACGGTGGTCTTGCCCGATCCAGGTGGGCCGACGAATACCACGACTGGCGCCATCAGCGAATCCTCAGGTTCTCCAGGTAGGCCCGGGCATTGCGCTGGGTCTCCTCGAGCGAGTCACCCCCGAACTTCTCCAAGGCCGCGTCGGCCAGGACGAGGGCCACCATGGCCTCGGCCACCACGCCGGCGGCGGGCACCGCGCACACGTCCGACCGCTGGTGGTGCGCCCGGGCTGGCTCACCAGTGGCGACGTCGACGGTCCGCAGGGCGCGCGGGACGGTCGAGATCGGCTTCATCGCCGCCCGAACCCGCAGGAGCTCGCCTGTGCTGATCCCGCCCTCGGTGCCACCGGAGCGACCGGAGGCCCGCCGAATGCCGTCCGGCGTGGGGACGATCTCGTCGTGCGCGGCGGAGCCTCGCGTGCGGGCGAGCTCGAAGCCGTCTCCGATCTCCACGCCCTTGATGGCCTGGATGCCCATGAGGGCCGCGGCCAGCCGAGCGTCGAGCCTGCGGTCCCAGTGCACGTGGCTCCCCAGGCCAGGCGGGACGCCCCAGGCGACGACTTCGACGACCCCACCGAGGGTGTCACCTTCCTTGCGCGCGGTGTCGACCTCGGCGACCATCGCTCGGCTCGTCTCGGGGTCCACGCATCGCATGGGGTCAGCGTCGATCCGCTCGAGATCGTCGACGGACGACGGCATCCGCCCCGGCGCGAGTCGAACACTCCCCAGCTCGACGACGTGGCTGGCGATGGTGATGTCGTAGGCCTGCCGGAGGAAGGCGATCGCGACCGCCCCGAGCGCCACCCTGGCCGCCGTCTCCCGAGCACTGGCCCGCTCCAGGATCGGCCGTGCCTCGTCGAACCCGTACTTCTGCATGCCGGCCAGGTCGGCGTGGCCAGGTCGAGGCCGCGTCAAGGGGGCGTTGCGGGCGAGTCCTTCCAGCGCGGCCGGGTCGACCGGGTCGGCCGCCATCACCTGCTGCCACTTCGGCCACTCGGTGTTGCCGATCCTGATCGCGACCGGGCTGCCGAGGGTGACGCCGTGCCGGATTCCGCCGATGATCTCCACCTCGTCGCGTTCGAAGGACATCCGGCCGCCGCGCCCGTATCCGAGGCGGCGGCGGGCCAGCATCCGGGCCACGTCCTCCGAGGTCACGCGAACACCGGCGGGCAGTCCTTCCAGAATCGCAACGAGGGCGGGGCCGTGGGACTCCCCCGCCGTCAACCAGCGGAGCATGACCGAAGTCTTTCACGCCGGCCGTGACCCGGCGGAGCGGCCCTTCGCCGCCGGCGGGAAGGAGCCGGCGGAAACCTCAACCGCCGATCATGGCGGCCGGCATGTCCTCCTCCGGCGGGGTCCTCACCCGCCGAGGTACCAGTCGACCAGGAGGTCTCCTCCCAACACGGCCACGACGAACCCAAGCACGAGGAACGGGCCGAATGGGATGGCCGTCGTCCGGGTGGCGCGACGGGTCAGGATCATCCCGAGGCTCACCAGGCCGCCCAACACGAACGCCACCAAGATCCCCACCACGACGTGGCCCAGGCCGAACCATCCCAAGGTGAGCCCGAGGACGCCACCCAGCTTGACGTCCCCGAACCCCATGCCGGAGGGCGCCAGGACGCCGAGAAAGGCCAGGAAGCCCCACAAGGCGATGCCGCCGACCAGCGCCCGGAGCAGACTGCCCCACGCGTCCGACCACGCGGCGGCCACGGTGAGGAGGGCGATCACGACCCCGTACGACGGCAGCACGACGGCATTCGGCAGCAGTCGCACGCGCAGGTCGACGTAGCCGACGAGGACACCCACCGTGGCGACGTAGAGCACGGCGGGCAACGCCGCGTCAGTGCCCAGCCGCCAGGCCAGGAGGCCGAAACAGGGGGCCAGGAGCGCCGCCCCTGCCACCGCGAGCCCGGGTCGTCGGGCGAGCTCGGCGTAGGGGACCTTGGTCTCGCCGTCCACCATGGGTGGCTCGGGAAGCCGAGCCACCCACGGTGGGATGACCGCCCCCGCGAGTACTCCGAGCAGACCGCAGCCGACCACGAGCGCCACGTCGGAGACCGTCACAGCCGGCGAGCCTAGTGAGTGCCGTGGTCGACGTCGTCTCGCTCACCGCGACGGCGGTGCTCACGACGACGCTGCTCACAACGAGTACGGCGGCACGAAGACGTCGTTCGGGTCGTACGTCGCCTTCACCTCGCGCAGCCGGTCCAGGTTCGGGCCGAAGTAGATCCGACCGTTCGTGCGGATGGCCTCCAGGTAGTTCACGTACGCGCCGACCGACCACGGGGCCACGGCACGGTGCCCGACGGCGATCCAGTCCCGGGCGGCCCGAGGCGTCGCGCGACCGGGCTCGGCGTACCACTGGATCGACACGAACGCCTTCCGCCAGGGGAACGCCGTGGCGTCGACGGCGATCCTGGAGACGGCGCCCCCCAACGAGTCGAAGAGCGCGGTCGCCGCGAGCCTGGACGCAGCGGCCTTGTTCATCGCCGCGATGACCCCGTCGAGGCCGGAGCTCGGGATCGGTCCGCCCAAGACGTCACTCCCGGCGTAGAAGACGGTTCGGGCGTCGCTGCCGGACGGCCCGATGGTCTCGTCCTTCGCCATGCTCTGGGACACCGGGTCGACGCCCACCGCGTTCAGCAGCCGGGTCAGCTGGGGCTCGGGGTCGTTGGTGATGTCCAACCCGAAGACGTGCACCGACTGGTCGCCGTTGGGGTCGGCTTCGAGGAAGAGGTCGGTCCACACCTCGTCCGACGAGTTCTTGAGGAACCGCTGCCAGCCCTCGATGACCGTCGCGACGTGCGGCCAGTCCCAGGCGGCGCGGAACGTGCCGATGAAGGGAGAGGGCACGGTGCGGAACCAGAACGCGGTCACGACGCCGAACGTGCCTCCTCCGCCGCCGCGGCATGCCCAGAACAGGTCGGGATTCTCGGTCTCGTTGGCGATCCTGACCTTCCCGTCCGCGGTGACGATCTGCACCTGCTCGACCACGTCGCAGGTGAGCCCGAAGGCACGGGTCCCCAGACCGAAGCCGCCGCCGAGGGTGAGACCGGCGACCCCCACGGACGGACAGGAGCCCGCCGGAATGAGCCGGTTCCGCTCGGCCAGCACCGAGTAGACCCTCTGCAGGTTCGCCCCCGCGCCCACCATCGCCACGTCGCTGGAGGTCCAGGTGATCGAGTTGATCGGACGGACGTCGATCACGATGCCACCCTGGTTGGTCGACGCACCCACGTAGGAGTGGCCGCCGGAACGGGAGGTCACCGGCAAGCCGAAGCGTTGGGCGAACTCCAGCACCGCCGCGACGTCGGCTGGTCGTTTGCACTGCGCCACCGCCGCCGGTTCGGTCCCGTCGAAGGCCGGGTCGTAGAGCTGGTGCGCCTCGTCGTAGCCGGCATCCCCTGGCCGCAGGAGCTTGCCGGCGATGGACTCCGCGAGCGCGTTCCAGTCCCCCGGCGTCGGCGTCGACAACGGCGTCGGCGCGGAGGTGCCCCCGTCACCAGGCCAGAGACCACTCCGCGTCCCGCAACCCACGAGACCGCTCGCACCCGCGAGCGCCGCGGCGCCCAACAAGGCACGACGACCTACGCGTCCCCGTCATTGCTTCCCCCCGTGTTTCGTTGTCGCTTTGTCGCCGGCGTCACTCAGTCGCCGGCGACAACCCCCGGGTCGGGCCCCTGGCCTCCAACGCGGCCTCACCGGCAGCCCGCATCTCGGCGACTGGTGCCGGCGCGCATCCCGTCATCAACTCCACCTGCGCAGCGGCCTGGTGGACGAGCAGGTCAAGGCCCCCCACGACCGCTCGGTCCGCGGCCTTCGCGGCCACCACCAGGCGGGTCGGCCACGGGTGATAGAGCACGTCGAACACCACGTCGGCCCGCTCCGCCACGACATCAGCGAGCGTCGCCGCGGCGGCCTCGGGAACGGTCGAGACGGCGAGGTCCACGCTGGGGACCTCGGTCGCCTCCGCCCACGGCACCACGGACACCTCGATACCGACATCGGCGGCCAGGGCACACAGCTCACCTGCCCTGGCCGGATCCCGCGCAACCGCGTGAACCCTGACAATCCCCAACTCGGCGAACGCGGCCATCGCCGAGCAGGCGGTCGCCCCCACGCCGAGCAGGAGCGCGCTCGTCACGGCCGCCACCCCTCGCTCCCGCAGCGCTGCCACGAGCCCAGGGACGTCGGTGTTGGCACCGACCCGCCGACCCTCGTCGAGGAGCAGCGTGTTGACCGCGCCGACGCGCCTCGCCAGCTCCGAGACCTCGTCACACAGCGGGATCACCACCCGCTTCAGCGGCATGGTGAGCGAGAGCCCACGCCAGCTCGGGTCCAACGAGTCGAGGAAGCCGGGCAGCCCACCCTCGTCAACCTCGAAGGCGTCGTAGCGCCAGTCGAGCCCGAGCCGGGCGTAGGCGGCCTGGTGGAGCGTCGGCGAGAGGGAGTGGGCGATCGGTGAGCCCAGCACAGCGCAGCGACGCCCGGTCCCCCAAGGACTGCCCATGTCCAGCGATCCTCCCGTCAGCAACGTCCCTTGTTGGCCCGGCACCAGGCCTGGAACTTTCGGACGTACTCCTCGTGCTCGGCCAAGGTCTTGGCGAACTTGGTCTCACCCGTGTCCGGGTTGACCGTCACGAAGTACATCCAGTCCCCGGGCGTGGGATCCAGGGCGGCCTTGAGCGCGGCCTTCCCCGGCGCGTTGATCGGCCCCGGCGGCAGCCCTTCGTGGACGTAGGTGTTGTACGGGGACGGGTTCGCCCGCTGCTCTTGGGTCGTGGTGATCCGTCCGTACTGGTTGACGGCGTAGTGGACGGTGGAGTCCAACTGGAGCTTCTTCCCCGCCTCCAGGCGGTTGTAGATCACCCGAGCGATCTTGCCGAAGTCCTCCGGACGCCGCGCCTCGGCCTCGACCAGGCTCGCCACCGTGACGATCTCGAGCGGCGTCCGCCCCATCTCCTTGGCCTTCCGGACCAAGTCGAGCTCCTCGGCCACCTCGATGTGCGCCCGCGCCATGGCTTGCAGCAGCGAGGTCGCCGTCGTACCGGGGTCGAAGTCATAGGTGGCCGGGAAGAGCACGCCCTCCGGCTTGCCCTTGGCGTACGGCGGAAGGCCCAGCGACTCCGGATCCTTGAGCGCCGCGAGGAACTCTGCCTCCGGGATGTTGGTCTTCTTGCTGAGGATCTCCACCACCTGGGTCAGCCGGCGCCCCTCGGGGATCGTCACCCGATCGGAGATCCGACTGGTGGGGTCGAGCATCAGCTCGAGCGCCTCCTTGGCACTCATCCGCGCGCGGAGCCGGTAGAACCCTGGCTGAATGCCGAGCGCTCGACTGTCTTGACGGGCCGCCCGGGTGAAAGCCTCCGCGCTCTTGACGACGCCCTTCTCCTCGAGCGTGACCGCGATGTCGCGGTTGCTCTGCCCACGCGTCACCTGCACCACCACGGTGCCCTCGCCCGGTCCGGAGTAGTCCGGAACGGTGAACGCCTGGGCGAGGTACTCCTTTCCCTTGATCGTGGCGAACCCCACGGCGCCGCCCAGCACCGCCATCGCGATCAGGACCGCCAGGCAGCTAGTCCACCGGCGGTGGTGTACACGACCCGAGGTACGGAACCCGAGCTGACTCACTGACGGTCCTTCCCGTTCCCAGTCCGCTTCCGCTCGCCCGCCTCCGGCGCGGAGACGACGGCGCCTGGTGGTGCACCTGTCGAACGCTCGGCGTCAAGGGCGCTCTGGAGGATGATGGCAGCGGCCGCCTGGTCGACGCGCCCACGTGTCTGACGCGTCGAGAGCCCTCGGGCCCGAAAGGCCTGGTGGGCGCCCACGGTCGACAGCCGCTCATCGACGAGCCGCACCGGCAAAGGGCTGAGGCGACGGGCGAGATCCGAGGCGAACGCTCGCACCTTGCTGGCGGCGGGCCCTTCCTTCCCTGACAACGACACCGGAAGGCCGACGACGACCTCGACCGCCTCCGATTCCGCGGCGAGCGCGGCGATTCGGTCGAGGTCGCCGGGGCCCCGCCGGATCGTCTCGAGGGGGACCGCCAGGGTGCCGGAGGGATCGGACCGGGCCACCCCGATGCGGACCTCCCCGACGTCGACAGCCAGCCGGACGCCACCACGCATCGCACGACCGCTCTCAGGCGCTGGTGACCTGCGTCCGGACCGCCTGCTCGACCTGACGGAGCGCTTCGTCGACCTTGCTGGGGTCGGTACCGCCACCCTGGGCGACGTCAGGCTTGCCGCCACCTCCACCGCCGAGGACTCGGGCGGCGAGCTTGGCCAGCTCGCCCGCGGCCAGCTGCCGGTCCCGTGCCGCGTCGTTGAGGGCGACGACGACGGACGGACGGCCACCCGCGACGCCGGCGATCGCCACAACGGCGGGCCGCTCCCGCGACATCCGACCGCGGACGTCGAGCGCCAGCTTGCGCAGGTCGCCGGCCGAAGCCCCCTCGGGCGCGCGGTGGGCCACCACGGCCACCCCGGCGACGTCCTTGGGGTTGGCGGCGAGCTCGCTGGCGGCCGCCAGCACCTGTTGGACGCGAAGTCGCTCCAGCTCCTTCTCGACGGCGCGCAGCCGGTCCACGATGGTCGCGACGCGGTCGGGCAGCTCCTCCGGTCGCGCCTTCAGCGCCTCACTGAGCTGGGCGATGAGGACGTGCTCGCGCGCGAGGAAGCGGTAGGCGTCGGCCCCGACGAGCGCCTCCACCCGACGAACGCCGCTCCCGATCGAGGACTCCGACAGCAGCTTCACGACCCCGAGCTGGCCGGACCGACCGGCGTGAGTACCGCCGCAGAGCTCACGCGCCCACTCACCCACGGAGACCACGCGAACCTCGTCGCCGTACTTCTCCCCGAACAGCGCCATCGCGCCCATGGCACGGGCCTCGGCGAGCGGCATCACTTCGGCGGTGACGGGCAGGTCGGCCAGCAGGAGCTCGTTGACCCGTTCCTCGGTCTCGGCGAGGACGCTCGCCGGCACCGGCCCGGTCGCGGTGAAGTCGAACCGGAAGCGCCCTGGCGCGTTCTCCGAGCCCGCCTGCACCGCGGTCTCACCGAGGGCCTCGCGGATGGCCTTGTGCACCATGTGAGTCGCGGTGTGGGACCGCGAGATGGCGCGACGACGTTCGACGTCGACCTGGGCGAGCGCGGCCGCGCCGACGACGACCTCGCCTTCGAGCACCTTCGCCTGGTGCACGATGAGGCCGGTGATCGGCGACTGGACATCGTGGACGGCGATCCGCGCACCGCTCGGCAGCTCGATGATGCCCTCGTCGGCGAGCTGGCCACCGCCCTCGGCGTAGAAGGGCGTCCGGTCCAGCACCAGCTCGATGGTGTCGCCCTCCCGCGCCTCCGACACCGGCCGACCGTCGAGGAGCAGGCCCGCCACCTTGGCCTCGGACACCACCTCGTCGTAGCCGGTGAACTCCACCGACCGCCCCAGGGTCTCGGCGACGGAGCGGTAGGCGGACAGGTCCGCGTGCGCCGACTTGCGCGCGGCCGCGTCCTCCTTGGCCCGCCGACGCTGCTCCTCCATGAGCCGGCGGAAGCCCTCCTCGTCGACGGTAAGGCCCCGCTCGGCCGCCATCTCCAGCGTCAAGTCGATCGGGAATCCGTAGGTGTCGTGCAGCTGGAAGGCCTTGGCGCCGCTCAGCACCGTGCTCCCGGCGCGCCTGCTCTCCTCGACCGCCAGGTCGAAGATCTGGGTGCCGGACTTGAGCGTGCTGAGGAACGTCTCCTCCTCGGCGTAGATCACCGAGCTGATCCGGCCCCAGTCCTGCTCCAACTCCGGGTACGACGCCTTCATGCGGGACAGGCTGACCGGGAGCAGCTCAGGCATCGTGGCCTCCTCGACGCCGAGGAGGCGCATCTGACGCACCGCGCGGCGGAGGATGCGACGCAGCACGTAGCCCCGACCCTCATTGCCGGGGATGACGCCGTCGCCGACGATCATCAGCGCCGACCGCACGTGGTCGGCCACGACCCGCAGACGCACGTCGTCGTCGGGGTTGGCGCCATAGCGACGGTTAGCCAGCTCCGCCGCCCTGTCGAGAACGGGCCGGATCTCGTCGTTCTCGTAGATGTTGTCGACACCCTGCATGAGGGCGGCCATCCGCTCGAGCCCCATGCCGGTGTCGATGTTGCGGGCCGGCAGGTCGCCGATGATCGGGTAGCCGTCCTTCGCGGGCCCCTCGCCCCGCTCCCACTGCATGAAGACGAGGTTCCAGAACTCCAGGTAGCGGTCCTCGTCGGCTTCCGGGCCGCCGTCTCGGCCGTACTCAGGACCGCGGTCGAGGTAGATCTCACTGCAGGGACCGCACGGCCCTGGCACGCCCATCGACCACATGTTGTCGGCCATGCCGCGGCGCACGATGCGCTCCGCCGGGATGCCGATCCTGCGCTCCCAGATGCGGGCGGCCTCGTCGTCTTCGTGGTAGACGGTGACCCAGATCCGCGACTCCGGCAGTCCGAAACCTCCCTCGGACACCGGCTTGGTCACCAGCTCCCAGGCCAGCTCGATCGCACGTTCCTTGAAGTAGTCGCCGAACGAGAAGTTCCCGTTCATCTGGAAGAACGTGGCGTGCCGCGCGGTCTTGCCGACCTGGTCGATGTCGGCGGTCCGCACGCACTTCTGCACGCTGGCCGCCCGCGGGTATGGAGGCGTCTCCTGGCCGAGGAAGTACGGCTTGAACGGCACCATCCCCGCGTTGACGAACAGCAGGTTCGGATCGTCGAGCAGCAGTGAGGCCGACGGCACGATCGTGTGTCCGCGCTCTCCGAAGAAGCGCAGGAAGCGCCGACGGATCTCGGCCGTTTCCATCAGTGGGTGTCCTTCCAGGTCGCGTTGGGGTCTCGGGCGAGCCGCTCGGCGGCATCAGCGTCGATCCCTGCGGAGCCGTTGGGGTGGGGCTCGTCGAGGGCGAGGGCGCTGCGCAGTTCCTCCTCGCGTGCCGCCATGCCAGCCCGAACCTCCTCCCCGAACGCTCGGATCGCCGCACCCAGCTCGGCGATCTGTCTAGCCAGACCTTGCGGCGTGAACTGCTCGGCGCTGCGGGAGAGCCGTCGCACGACGAGCACACCGACGGTGGCGCCGACGGCGACCCAAAATAGCCTTTTCATGCCGTATGCGCTCCCCTCTTGCGTCGGCCACCCTTCATCTCGGCTCGGACGCGACGTTCGATCTCCTTGCGGTCGCGAGCGGCGATGGCACGGCGCACACCGTAGGAGAAGGCGGCCACCTTGACCAAGGGGCCCCCGAGCGTGGCGGCGAAGAGGGAGGACAGGCCGGCGATGTTCTCAGACACAGTCTCCGCCCGGGCGGTGATGGCGTCCACACGGGCCAGCTGGGCGTTGGTCATCGAGACCGTCGTGTTCACCTCATCGATCAGCGGCAGGCTGCGGTCCTTCGCCCCACTGATCCACTGACGAGTCTCCTCCAAGGTCTTGCCCAGCTTGACGATCGGATAGGTCAAGACCCCGACCAGCAGGAGCAGTGCGGAAGCGGCGATCAGTCCCGCGATCTCACCGGCAGTCATGGCGACCAAACCTATAACGGCCCGCCAGAACTTGGGCGCTGCCCCTACACGCCGTGTCGGATCGCTCGCCTGCCGGCAGCACGTGTCCCCCAGCCACGGCCACGAGGGCCGGCGTCACTCCTCCCCCGCCAAGATCTTCCGGATGCGCGCGAGACGCTCGGCCAGCGCACGCTCCGCGCCCCGCTCGGTGGGCTCGTAGTACCTCCGCCCGGCCACGGCGTCGGGCGCGTAACGCTGCGCGACGATGCCACGGGGGTCGTCGTGGGCGTACTGGTAGCCGGCACCGTGTCCGAGGCGGGAAGCGCCGCCGTAGTGGGCGTCCCGCAGGTGTGCGGGGACGGGCCCGATCCGTCCCTTCCGCACGTCCTCGAGCGCCGCGCCGATGGCCTTCACGACCGCGTTGGACTTCGGGGCGAGCGAGAGGTGGATCACGGCTTGGGCGAGGTTGATCGCCGCCTCGGGAAGGCCGACGAACTGCGCCGCCTGGTGTGCCGCGACCGCGACGGTCAACGCGGTGGGGTCGGCCATTCCGACGTCCTCGCTGGCGAGGATGACCAGCCGACGCGCGATGAAGCGAGGGTCCTCCCCGGCCTCGATCATCCTGGCGAGGTAGTGCAGCGCGGCGTCGACGTCGCTTCCGCGGATGGACTTGATCAGGGCGCTCGTGACGTCATAGTGCTGGTCGCCGTCCCGGTCGTAGCGCACCGCCGCGCGATCGACAGCGGTCTCCAACGTCGTCAGGTCGAGCTCGCGGGCGCCTTTGGCGAGGGCGGCGCTCGCTCCGGCCTCCAGGTAGGTCAGCGCCCGCCGCGCGTCTCCTCCTGCCATCCGAACCAGATGGTTCTCCGCGTCGGGAGCCACCGTCACCGCGCCCGCCAGTCCGCGCTCGTCTGTGACGGCGCGGCGCACCAGCTCGCGAATGTCGTCGTCGGACAGCGGCTCCAGCCGAAGCAACAGCGACCGGGACAGCAACGGTGAGATCACCGAGAAGAAGGGGTTCTCCGTCGTCGCCGCCACGAGGGTCACCCAGCGGTTCTCCACGCCCGGCAGCAACGCGTCTTGCTGCGCCTTGCTGAACCGGTGGACCTCGTCCACGAACAGCACCGTTTCCCGACCGCGACCCAGCTCCCGCCGGGCCGCGTCGATCACGGCACGGACATCCTTGACACCAGCGGTGACCGCCGACAGCTCGACGAAATCGCGATTTGTCTGGCGGCTCAGGATGGACGCGATCGTCGTCTTCCCGGACCCGGGCGGCCCCCACAGCAGCAAGGACATCGGCTGGTCGCCCTCGATCAGGAGCCGCACGGGCGAACCAGGCGCCAGCAGGTGGGACTGGCCGACGAGCTCGTCAAGGCTCCGTGGACGCATCCGGACCGCCAACGGGGCGGAGGCATGCTCGGCATCAGCCAGACTGCCACCACCCTGGCGAGCCCGCGACGGACCACTGCCGGGTACCTCGAACAGCGCCTCCTCGGCCACAAGGCGAGGGTAGCCGCGGCCATCCCCCGGCTCGACGGATGCCGTCAGACCTGCGCCGTGACGGCCTCACCGCTGCTGGCCGCGTCGGCCGCGGCCGCTTGGCTCTCCTTGGCGTCCTTGAGCGTCGGCGGCGCCGCGAAGTGGCAGGCGGTGAAGTGCCCGTCGGCCAGGCGTCGGAGCGGCGGCTCCTCCTGGGCGCAGATGTCCTGGGCCTTCCAGCAACGGGTACGGAACCGGCACCCCGACGGTGGGTCGATGGGGCTGGGCACGTCACCGAAGAGCCGGATGCGCTCTCTCCGGCCGCCGACCCGCGCCTGCTGCATGTCCGGAACCGCCGACAGGAGCGCCTGGGTGTACGGGTGGTGCGGCTGCTTGTAGAGCCGGTCCCGATCGGCGATCTCGACGATCTTGCCGAGGTACATCACCGCTACCTGCGGGCAGAAGTGCCGGACCACGGCGAGATCGTGGGCGATGAACAGGAAGGAGATCCCGAACTCCTTCTGGAGGTCCTCCAGAAGGTTCATCACCTGCGCCTGGATCGAGACGTCGAGCGCGCTCACCGGCTCGTCAGCGACGATCAGCTTCGGTCGAACAGCCAACGCGCGAGCGATGCCGATGCGCTGGCGCTGCCCACCGGAGAACTCGCCCGGGTAGCGGTTGGAGTGCTCGGGGTTGAGCCCGACGACCTCCAGCAGCTCCCGCACCTGGGATTCGATCTTGTTCTTCGGGACGATGTTGTGGACCCGCAGCGGCGTCGCGATGATCGAGCCGACGGTGTGGCGCGGGTTGAGGGACGAGTACGGGTCCTGGAAGATCATCTGGATCTCACGCCGGTAGGGCATGAGCTCCTTCTGCGACAGGTACGCGATATCGGTGCCCTCGAACCGGACGTGCCCGCTGCTCGGGTCGAGCAGCCGGGTCACCAGACGTCCCGTCGTGGACTTGCCGCAGCCTGACTCCCCGACCAGGCCGAGGGACGTCCCGCGACCGACCGTGAAGGACACCCCGTCGACGGCTCGAACCTGCCCGACCACCCGCCGGAACACGCCGCCCGACCGGACCGGGAAGTGCTTGACGAGATTCTCCACCTCGAGAAGCGGCGGGTCGCCGGCCGTGGACGACTGCGAGGGTGCGGTCGAGGTGTTGGTCATGTCAGCTCCCCTCTCACCTGATACGCGGCTCGATCTCGTCGACGAAGATCTCGTCCGGGTTGGGCAGATGACAACGAACGAGATGGCCGGGACCTCGCGTGCTCGTCCGCAGATCGGGCAGGACTTCGGAGCATCGCTCGTCTGGAAGTCGCTCGGCGTACGGGCACCGAGGGTGGAACGAGCAACCAGTCGGAAGGTTGATCAAGCTCGGAGGGGTACCACTGATCGGGGTGAGGCGCTTCTCCGGGTCACGGTCGAGATGGGGGGCGCTGGTGAGCAGGCCCCACGTGTAGGGGTGCTGAGGCCGCGTCAGGATCTCCTTAGTGGGCCCGTACTCGACACAGCGACCGGCGTACATCACCAGCACGTCGTCAGCCACCTCGGCCACCACCCCGAGGTCGTGGGTGATGATGATGATGGCCGAGCCGTACTCCTGTTGCAGGTCTTGCAGCAGGTCCAGGATCTGCGCCTGGACGGTGACGTCGAGGGCGGTGGTCGGCTCGTCGGCGATGAGCAGCTGCGGGTTGTTGACCAGGGCCATCGCGATCATGGCTCGCTGGCGCATACCGCCGGAGAACTGGTGCGGGTAGTCGTCGGCCCGGCGCCTCGCCTGAGGGATGCCCACCCGCTCCAGCATCTCGATCGCACGGGCACGAGCCTCGGCCTTGGATGCCTTGTGGTGGGCGAGGTAGGCCTCGGCGATCTGGTCTCCGACCGTGTAGAAGGGGTGGAGACTGGAGAGCGGGTCCTGGAAGATCATCGACACGGCGTTGCCGCGGATCCTGCGCATCCTCTCGTCGTCGACGCCCACCAGCTCGGTGCCTTGGAGTCGGATGCTCCCCGTGATCTTCGTGCGGCGAGGGTCGTGGAGACCCATGATCGCCATGCTGGACACGCTCTTGCCCGATCCCGACTCGCCCACGATGCCCAGCGTCCGGCCGAGCTCGACCTCGTAGCTGAGGCCGTTGACCGCGCTGACCAGCCCATCGGCCGTCGGGAACTGCACGGTGAGGTCCTCGACGACGAGGAAGGGATCGCGTGTGTTCGTGGTCTGGTTCATGCTCATACGAGTCGGACCCGCGGGTCGAGGAAGCTGTAGACGACGTCGATGATGATGTTGAGCGCGACAAGGAGGAACGACGCGTACATCACCGAGCCCATGATCAACGGCAGGTCACCGACGCCGAAGGCGTCGAGAGCCTGAAGGCCGAGCCCCTGCACGTCGAAGATGCGCTCGGTGAAGATCGTGCCGGCCAGCAGACCGGCCAAGTCAAGTCCCAGGATGGTGACGACGGAGGTCAAGCCCGCGCGCAGCGCGTGCTTGAAGTGCACCTTGTTCCGACTGAGGCCCTTGGCCCGAGCGGTGCGCACGAAGTCCTCGCCCAGCGCCTCCACCATCGCCGCCCGGGTGTATCGGGCGTACTGGGTCGCGTAGACGATGCCGAGAACCAACCAGGGCAGAAGGAGACCCTTGAACCACTCCGCCGGGTTCTCCGTGAGCGGCGTGTAGCCGGTACGCGGGAAGATCTCGTACTGGACCGTGAGGTAGATGGCCGCGAGGAGAGCGACGAGGTAGTAGGGGAAGGACGTCATCACCAACGAGCCACTGACGAGCGCCTTGTCCCACGGCGTCCCGCGGTGGATGGCGGCGAGGGCCCCTGAGGTGACACCGACGACGAGGAAGACCACCATCGCGCCCAGTGCGACCGAGACGGTCACGGGGATCTTCTCGATGATCATGTCGGTGACGGGCTGGTCAGCGGTGAACGAATAGCCCAAGCACGGCGCCGGGCACTCCTTCACGAAGCCGCCGGAGTGGATGTCGCGACCGGTGAAGATGCCGCCGAAGTACTCGACGAACTGCTGAGGGACCGGCTTGTCCAGCGACAGGCTCCTGCGGATGTCCGCGAGTCGGTCGGGCGTGCAGTTCCGGTCACCGCACATCGCGTACTCGGGCCGGGAGGGCCCGAGGAAGAACAAGGCGAACGAGACGACCATCACCACGAGCACCACGCTGAGGCCCGCGATGATGCGTCGTACCAGGTATCCGAACACCGCTGACCACTCTCCTCTGCTGCCGTCCCCTCGGTGACCTTGGCATTGGGGGTGGGGACGATCCGCTCGTCCCCACCCCCAACATGCGTGGCCCGACCCCTACTGCTTGGCGTACAGCTTCGTGTAGTCCGGCCCGCCGCCGTAGACGTCGAGGACGACGCCACCGACCTTCGAGCCGTGCAGGAAGTTGGTCTTGCCGTAGTGGGTGGGGATGACCGGGAGGTAC